>Ga0315912_10000205_pt1 | contig 126597 bp, 105 predicted proteins | sample VfabasoilMG_FD_204469 | JGI IMG/M metagenome (GOLD analysis project Ga0315912, IMG submission 204469) | Garden soil microbial communities collected in Santa Monica, California, United States - V. faba soil | ecosystem: Environmental > Terrestrial > Soil > Garden | place: USA: California... | reverse complement strand
GATCAATGCACTCGCGGAGAATAGTCCCGGGTTTGTGTGGCGATTAAAGGACGACTCCAACAATGCTACCTCCATCAAAGTTTACGATGACGATTTTATTATCGTGAACATGTCTGTTTGGACAGACAAGGATGCATTACATCACTATGTCTACGCAACACCACATGTTGAATTTTTCAAAAGGAGAAAAGAGTGGTTTGAGAAGATGGCCGAAAGACACTTCGCGATGTGGTACGTCCCCGAAGGAAAATTTCCAACCATAGCCGAAGCCATTGAAAGATTGAACTACCTGCGACAACATGGTGAAACACCTTTTGCTTTCACCTATAAGAAATCATTTACGACAGAAGAATCCGTTGCTTACGCAGCGTCTGTGAAGAAAGCTACTCTTTAAAGATATCCTTGTCCCATCCTCGGAAATCGTAGTACTTTCCTTTGGGCTCGCCCGTCCATCCATTGATCCCTTTTCGCGGAAGCAGCACGCCGTGAACATAGATTACAGGAATCACGGCCAGCCCCAACAGTACAAACGCATAGGTACGCCCCGCATACACCGATAACAGGATTATTACCGTGAGCGTGACGATGTACTTAGCAACCTTTCTCCACTTCGGACTGCGTTCTTCAAAGTGTCCGAAGTAAATATGCCCCAGTAAAAAGAATAATGTCACCAGGGAAATGTCGAACCAAATTGTGTCAGTGTTCCACATAGCGTAATTAAGACTGGTGATTAAAATCTCCATGGATAACGAATCCGGTATTTAATCACCAGAAAGGATTAGTCTAAAACAACGGGCACGTACTTCGGCGTCGCGCTGTCATTGGTCCAAACCTGAACATCCTTGTACCAGATTTCTTCGACAACGATGTTGCCGTTTTTGCCGGTTACTTCGGTGACTAATTTGATTTCTTCGTGCCCGGCGATCTTGATAATCGTGGTCGCCTCGCCGACGGTAGCGTTACTGTACACGTTAAGGTGGTATTTGTTGCCGATGGCTGAGGTTGAACCATCCGGAGGAAGAACGTTAAAGCCTTTTGGATTGTCCAGTATCACATTGTTCCCACCCATTACTTCAGAGCAATGTTTCTCTTGTCCGTCCACTTCATAATAGACGGAGATGTCAGCGGTTTCGATAAAGTTTGTCGTTGCAGGATTCAACATGTCGTCGCCCGCGTTGTTTTGAATCGTAAGATCGATGTCAATGTCGACCACTACGGCATCGGGTTCATCGGGTGTGCAGGAGGTCAGCGCGACGATTGCAAGAGCGAGCATGAAGATGGGTCTCATTTTTTTTGGGTTTAGGGTACAACATCTTAGTTGCGTGAACGCAACGCGTTTAAAATCGAATATATGGAAAAAAGCCGAACGTTAATAGTCAGATTGATTAGTGATTGGTGATTAGAGATTTAAGATCTCATTCTCAAACACAACCTAATCCTTGTTCTATTCGACCCAGTCCAACAGTATAAAGTTGGACTGTTGCAAAAGTTTTTTCAATGAATACTTTGGTTGTCGCTTGATCTTTGAGTCAAAGACATTAGTTCCGGGCCGTTATTGGCAATACAAGTTTTGTATCGGACCATTCAAAGACAACCTTAACCCCTCCATCCGCAGGTTCCAGGGAAATTGTATAAAGCTCGACTGGAGCTGAAGTTTTTTCAACAGGCACTTTTGTGCGCAGTACATCTTTTGAATAGTCGGGTTCGAAGTATCCCCATTTTCCAAGCTCGCTGTTCAATACAATTTCAAAAGTCTCGGCGTCGGGGATTGCATACATTCGATAAGTTCCCGCTTTTACGGGCTGATCATTAAAGGTTGCATCCTTGCTGATCGTGATCTCTGTGGATTCATTCGCGCCCAGGCGCCAGTAGACGCCGTAAGGAAGTAGCGCACCTTGCTCCGCTGTACCGAAAATTAATCGACCGCGCACCGAAGGACGACTGTAGGTTAAAGAGACAGTAAGATCACCTGAAGTTAATGCCGCGTTTCCCGGAGGGCTTAATGTGCGGTTGCGGTTATTGAGATAAAACATGGCACCCATAACGATCAATACGAGGATGCCTACACCGATTAGAATTTTTTTAAGCATACTTAAAGGGGGTTTTGCGAACAAGATACGCATTTTCGGAAATAGGGTTTCCGATGTTTTTAGGCTTTCAGGAGGCGATTTGATAGATTTGCCGCAGAAGTTGATCATCGAGATTTTATGACGGAAGCAATTACATCCAGCCGCGAAGCGATTTTATTAGAAGACAAGTATGGCGCACACAACTACCATCCCTTGCCGGTAGTATTGTGCAAAGGCGAAGGTGTGTTTGTTTGGGATGTCGAAGGCAAACGCTACTTCGATTTTCTTTCCGCGTACAGTGCCGTAAACCAGGGTCACTGTCATCCACGCATTGTCAACGCCATGATCCAGCAAGCGAAGGAACTTACCTTAACCTCGCGTGCTTTCTACAACGACAAACTCGGTCTCGCTGAAAAATATGTTTGCGAGATGTTCGGCTATCAGAAAGCGCTGTTTATGAACAGCGGTGCCGAAGCGAATGAAACCGCCATCAAGCTCGCGCGCAAATGGGGATACACCAAAAAAGGTATTCCAGACAATCAGGCCGTGATCGTCGTGGTGAAGAAGAATTTTCACGGAAGAACGACAACAATCATTTCAGCCTCCACCGATCCGGATTCACGAAACGGATTCGGTCCGTTCATGCCTGGATTTGAAATCATCGACTACGATAATATCGCGGCGCTGGAAAAAGCATTGGCTAATCCCAATGTCTGCGGTTTGCTGATTGAGCCGATGCAAGGAGAAGCAGGCGTATTTGTTCCTGCCGATGGCTACCTGAAAGCAGCCGAGCAAATTTGCCGCAAGAACAATGTGCTGTTGATGATGGATGAAATCCAGACCGGCATTGCCCGTACGGGTAAAATGCTGGCTTCAGAATACGAAGACGTCCGCCCCGATTTGTTGATCTTAGGAAAGGCTTTGTCGGGCGGCACGATGCCCATCTCTTGCGTACTCGCCGACGACGACATCATGCTGGTCATCCATCCGGGTGAACATGGTTCCACCTTCGGGGGAAATCCACTGGCTGCCGTTATCTGCATAGAAGCATTGGAAGTAGTGAAGGATGAAAAACTCGCCGAGAATGCCATGCGCCTTGGCGTGGCCTTTCGCGAGCGCATGCAGGCCCTGTTGAAAAAATCAAACCTTATCACGTTGGTACGGGGCAAAGGTTTACTCAATGCCATCGTCATCAACGACTCTCCCGACAGTGATACAGCCTGGAGCCTGTGCCTCGAATTCGCCAAGAAAGGTTTGCTGGCCAAGCCGACGCATGGAAACATTATCCGCTTGGCACCGCCGCTGGTTATCACAGAAGACCAGGTTCACGAATGCTGCGATATCATCGAACGCGCAGTTCTTGAGTTCAAGAAGTCGTAACTCCTGTTTCAACTTAGATTTCGAATTTCACACGGAAGTCACGGAAGATAATTCCGTATTCCGTGCATTCCGTGAGAAACCCATTCACCGATTTTATCAGATATTTCCTTTCGGCCTGTATGCGCCACAAGAAGGAATTCAGTATTTTTTGGGACTTTAAAATTCAACCCCATGAAAAAAATCCTTTCAACCCTCCTTTTCGCGTTGCTGTCCATCTATGCTTTCCCCCAATGTGAATACTATGTTATTGACAATGGTAGTGAGTGGGAAATGGAAAACTACAACGCCAAAGGAAAACTCAGTTCCCGCAACCAGCAAAAGGTGACACAGTACTCCGGCAACGCGCACGGATTTACCGCCACGGTGCACTCGCTGATGACAAACGAAAAAGGCAAAGAATTGATGAAGGGCGACCTGCAGATGAAATGTGAAAACGGAACCTTGTTCATGGATATGAAGACCTTCATCTCCGAAGATCAACTCAAGGCGTTCGGCAACTTCGAGACTAAAGTTGAATCGAGCAATCTGGAGATTCCTTCCAAGCTCACTGTTGGACAAACATTGAAAGACGCATCCATCACGGTAACAGCAATCGGCGCGCCCATGACGATGAAGACGTCCATCACGATCACCAACCGTAAGGTGGACGGTCAGGAAACGATCACAACGCCCGCCGGGACCTTCAACTGCTACCGGATCACCAGCGACATGAAGATGCAAAATCAGATGGGCGTTAATATGAACTTCAACTTCACGGCAAAAGAATGGATCGCTCCGAAGGTTGGATCAGTGAGAAGTGAATCATTCGACAAGAATGGGAAGCTGCAAGGGTATACGATCCTGACGAAGAGGAAGTGAGTCGAGAGAATACAGGGGACAGAAGTCAGGAGTCAGAAGTAAATACAATTTAAGCTTTCTGCTTTTTGCTTTCGGCTTTCGGCTTCTCGCTCCTCCGTTGTCGCACCGTTTCATAGATCGCGACGCCGGCAGCTACCGAAACATTAAGGGATTCGATTTTTCCTTTCAGGGGAATGCGGACCCATTCGTCTACATCGCGCAGTAGATTATCAGAGATGCCATCTTCTTCAGATCCCATGATCAAGACAATGGGGCCGGAAAGATCGATGTCGTAAATATCTTGCTTTGCCTTTTCAGTACAAGCAATCACACGAATGCCATTTTCGTGAAGCTGCTTCACCGTTTTTCTTAAATCCTTTTCGCGGCAAACGGGCAGGTGATTCAGCGCGCCAGCGGAAGTCTTCATCGCGTCGCTCGTAATCGGAGCGCTTCCTTTGTCGCCAACAATAATTCCGTCGAGGCCGGCGCACTCTGCCGTACGGGCGATCGCGCCGAAATTTCGCACGTCGGTAATCCGGTCGAGCATCAAAAGAAACGGCTCACGTCCGTCGTCGTAGGCAGATTGAATGAGATTGTCCAATGAAGCGAACCCAACTGCGGCCAACAAGCAAATCACACCCTGGTGGTTCTTGGACGACATCCGCTTGAGTTTTTCCAGGGGCACAAATGAAATCGGCACATCTTTGGCGCGGGCGATGGAAATCAGTTCTTTGATCAGGTCGTTCGTAAGCCCTGTCTGAATCATCACTTTCTCAATCTGCTTGCCCGCCACGATCGCTTCAATCACGGCGCGGGTACCATAAATCATGTCTGATTTTTCCATCGCGGGCAAATTTCGGAAATCCGTTTACAATTCACAGGAAAACGGGGTAAAGTTGATAGTTCACAGATCACAGTTCACGGTTCACAGTTGTTTGGGCTGAGGGCGAGGGCATGTTTACTAAAATCCTCACGCGCCACCTTACACGACCGCGGCAGCAAACCCACGCCCCATACCCACACGACTGTGAACCGTGAACTGTCAACTGTGAACCGTCGACCGGGTAAAGGTGTCCGCAGGCAGGCCGTTCGACCAGGGTGGGCCAAATCATACCCGTGCCCAAATCCCACACAACTGTGAACCGTGAACTGTCAACTGTGAACCAAGTATTTTATATTTGACCCTCTAAATCAACATTCATGTCCAAATCCATTAAGATCCGTAAGCAGGATGCACTGAACTACCACATGCAGGGACAGCCCGGCAAGATTGAAGTTGTGCCCACCAAAATGCTGAGCTCTCAACTCGACCTGGCCTTGGCTTACTCTCCTGGCGTTGCCGAACCCTGTAAAGAAATCGCCGCCAATAAAGAAGATGTTTATAAGTATACCAGCAAGGGAAACCTCGTCGCAGTGATTTCCAACGGAACGGCTGTCCTCGGATTAGGCGATATCGGACCTGAAGCGGCAAAGCCGGTGATGGAAGGTAAAGGCGTGCTCTTCAAAAAATTTGCCGGCATCGATGTATTCGACATTGAAATCGATGAGAAAGATCCTGACTCATTTATAAAAATTGTTAAATCCCTGGAGCCCACCTTTGGCGGTGTAAACCTGGAGGACATCAAAGCGCCGGAATGCTTCAAGATTGAAACGGAGCTGCGCGAGAAAATGAACATTCCCATCATGCATGACGACCAGCATGGAACGGCGATTATCTCTTGCGCGGCGCTCCTCAACGCGTTGGAAATTGTCGATAAGAAAATCGATAAGATTAAAATAGTGGTAAACGGTGCGGGCGCCGCTGCCGTGAGCTGTACAAAACTTTACATCGCGCTGGGTGCCAAAAAAGAAAACATCATCATGTGCGACAGCAAGGGCGTGTTGAATCGCGCGCGCACAGGATTGGATGATATCAAATCGCAATTCGTCACGGATGCGAAAATCGATACACTCCAGGAAGCTATGAAAGGTGCTGATGTTTTTGTTGGACTTTCCGTCGCCGATGCTATTACTCCTGTCGACCTGAACAATATGGCGAACGATCCGATTGTGTTTGCCCTCGCAAATCCAAACCCCGAGATCGACTACAACCTTGCGCGCAGTACGCGGGCCGATGCCATTCTCGCCACCGGAAGATCAGACCATCCTAACCAGGTTAACAACGTGTTGGGGTTCCCTTACATTTTCAGAGGAGCACTGGATGTACGCGCGACGGAAATCAACGAGGCGATGAAACTGGCCGCCGTTCACGCGCTGGCCGATCTCACCAAGGAACCCGTACCCGACATGGTTGTTAAAGCCTATGGTACCGACAAACTTCAGTTCGGCCGTGAGTATCTGATTCCAAAACCTTTGGATCCCCGATTGATCACGGTGGTTTCACCGGCTGTCGCCAAAGCAGCGATGGAATCCGGAATGGCCACGCACCCGATCACCGATTGGGGAGCCTACCACCACGAGTTACAACAACGCATCGGTATCGACCAGAAGCTGATGTCGCGTATCATCGATCGCGCCAAGAAAAATCCCAAGCGCGTTGTTTTTGCGGAAGCGAATCATCATAAGATCTTAAAGGCGGCGCAGGTACTGAAGGACGAAGGAATTGCCAAGCCCATCCTGCTCGGCAATAAAACCGAGATCTTAAAACTCATCGAGGAGCACAACCTAGATCTGCACGACTGCCCCATTATTTATCCGCGTGAAGAAAAAGAAATCACCGATCGCTACGCCGAGGTATTATACAAGAAACGGCAACGCAAGGGCCTGACCTATATGGACTGTGTCCGGCTTATGCTGGAGCGAAATTATTTCGGCGCCATGATGGTGGAGATGGGCGACGCCGATGCCCTGGTGAGCGGTTTGACGAAAGATTACCCCAAAACTATTCTACCGGCCCTTCAAATTATCGGCACCGCCGAAGGTGTGAACCGTGTTGCCGGGATGTATATCATCATGAATAAGCGCGGTACGTTCTTCTTTGCCGATACTACGGTGAACTTGAATCCTAATGCGCAGGAGCTCGCGGAAATTATTGAACTGACTGCAAGAGGTGTGAAATTTTTTGATATGGACCCACGCATTGCTGTGCTCTCATATTCCAATTTCGGCTCCTCAAAAGGAGAAGTCCCTGAAAAGGCACGGGAGGCTGTCAGCATTGCGCGGAAGAAAAACCCGGAGCTTGTGGTCGAAGGAGACATTCAGGCAAACGTGGCGTTGAACACACAAATTCAACAAGAAACATTTCCGTTCAGCGCGCTGGCAAATGGTGCCGCCAATACATTGATTTTCCCGAACCTCGCTTCCGGTAACATTGCTTATAAACTTCTTATGGAAATCGGGGGTGCTGAAGCCATCGGACCGATTCTGCTTGGAATGAAAAAGCCTGTGCACGTCCTCCAGTTGGGAAGCCCCATCAGAGAAATCGTGAACATGGCGGCGATCGCTGTTGTCGATGCGCAGTTGCACGAGCAGAATGACCATCTCTAACATGTTGCCAGTTGCCGGTCACCGGTTGCCAGTGTATCCCCGGTAAGCGGTGACTGGCGACCGGCAACTGGAAACAGTTTTATCTTTTTAGAAATGACAAAACTTCTCCTTTCCTGCATCATCCTCGGCTTCATGAGTTCCACATTTGCTCAATCGATCAAGGTGATGACCTATAACATTCGACTGGACGTCGCCAGCGACGGTGTGAATCAATGGCCGAACCGAAAGGGTAAAGTATTCGAGTTGTTGAAGAAACATGACCCGGGCATTTTCGGCGTTCAGGAAGCGCTGCATCATCAATTGCAAGACATCCTCGCTGCGCTCCCGGAATATGCATCCATTGGTGTTGGTCGCGACGATGGAAAAACAAACGGAGAATACTCGGCGATTCTCTACAAGAAGGAAAGGTATACCGTGATCCAACAGCAAACCTTTTGGCTTTCAGAAACGCCTGACGTTCCAGGCAGTAAGAGTTGGGATGCTGCCATCACGCGTGTTGTTACTTGGGGAAAATTTAGAGATCAAAAATCGGGCAATGTGTTTATCCTCGCCAACACGCATTTTGATCACATTGGCAAAACGGCGCGACAAATGAGCGCTGAACTGATAAAGTCAAAGATTCAAAAAATTGCTGGACGCTTTCCGATTATCATCACCGGCGATTTTAACAGCGAGCCCACAGAACCGCCTTACCTGGTGATGACCCGAAGAGAAAAGATGACGCTCCTGGATTCGCGGCCCGCGAGCCAGACGCAAGGAACTTTCTGCACCTTCGAAGTCAATGGTCCGCCTTGCCGAACCATCGATTACATCTTCTATTCCAAGGGCGTGAAATCAAAAGACTACCAAGTGATCACCGATCATGAGGGTTCCTACTACCCGTCCGATCATTTGCCGGTTATGTGCGTGATCAGCTTTTAGCACTACTCCGCCCTTAATGAATTGACCGGGTTGGTGATGGCTGCCTTGAAGGATTTAAATCCAACAGTCAACATTGCCAACAGTAATGTGGCCATCAACGCGGCAATAAAGATCCACGGACCAAGTTCAATTTTATAGGCAAACTCATTTAAGAAACCACCCATGGCCCACCATGCGGTCGGAACGGCCAGCAAGAATCCGAGGACGATGAGCTTGACATACTCCTTCGAGAACATCATGACGATACTCTCAACTGAAGCTCCTAAAACTTTTCGTACGCCGATCTCTTTCGTCTTTTGATTGACCATGAATGTCGCAAGACCAAACAGTCCGAGGCAGCCAATGAAGATGGCCATCATGCTGAAGGCGCTTGACAGGATCGACATCTTCTGTTCGCCTTCATAAAATTGTCGAATGCTTTCGTCCAGAAATTCGTATTCGAACAATTGATCCGGATAGGCGGCCTCCCATTTCTTTTTCAGTTCGTCGATGACGGGTTGTGTTTGGCCCAGGTTTACCTTCAGTGCCAAAGTCTCGTAGTTCCTGATCCGGTTGAAGAGAACAACCGCTTCAATGGGGCGGTGTAACGAAACAGAATGAAAGTCCCTAACAATGCCGACAACCGGCAATTCTTTTCTCCAAACGCGAATTACTTTTCCGATCATATCTGATGGATTCTCAAATCCGGCTACACGCGCCAACTTCTCGTTTACCAGGAAACCGTTAGCCGTGTCGAGATCTTGCACGTTTTGTCCATTAATCAATTCAAGTTTGTAGAGGTCCAGGTAGTTCCCATCAATCAGTTTAACTTGAGTGATGTGGGTCTCGTCCGAGCCCTGCAGTGAGAAGCTTGTGTTCGATGTGCTGCTCGAAGACGGTGGAGTACTACTTAGGCTTGCCATCTCCACACCGGCTACGTGCGTCATCTCATCGCGCAGCGTTCGCATTTTGCTGCTTCCATTGCTATCGGTCGTGGGGGTCTCGGATTCAGGAATTGGCGCCAGCAAGATGGCGTCCTTTGAAAATCCCAACTCTTTTTGTTGAAAGTATTTCATTTGAGTGATCACCACGATGGTACCGATAATGAAAAACTGGGAAATCCAGAACTGGACGACGACCAACGATTTCCGCAGGGCGAAACCGGAAGAAGTCTTATTGGTGAGCTGATTCTTCAGCGCCAGCGCCGGGTTAAATCCGGAAACAACAAACGCAGGATACAATCCCGACAACAAGGATACTACCGCGGTAACAGAAATGAGGTAAATCCACAACTGTGCGTTCCCTGCAAAATCCAATACCAGCTTGACTTCCAGGAATGGGTTGATGAACGTCAACCCGAATTGTGTTAACCCAAGCGCCAGGAAAACCGCTACCACGGTGACCAAGGTTGTCTCGCCCAGAAACTGCACGACCAGCTGCTTCCGGGAACTTCCGAGAGATTTCCGAATGCCTACTTCCTTGGATCGCTTAATCGCCTCAGCGGTGGCGAGATTAATAAAATTGATGCAAGCGGTGACAATGAGAATAAATCCGATGACACTCAAGGCGATGAGGACACCACGCGGCGTGGTGTTGTAAGTGTAGGTATCAAAGCGATCATCGAAATGCATATCGGTTAAGGCTTGCGTCATGTACTGCGTCTTATCCGGATCGTCATCGCCCAAATATTTTTTCGAGAAGGCAGGCAGCCTGCTGTCCACGGTTGAAATATTCTCGTTTTCTTTCAGCAGAAAATAGCAATGCTCATCACTCCAGGTGCTTTTCCATCCTTTCTCTTCGCTCTCTTTCTTGATGGTGGCGTAAGACAACATCAGGTCGAATGGCAAGTCGGTGTTATCGGGAGCATCTTCCATAATGGTCGTGATCCGATATTCCCGGTTATCGTACTTTAACACTTCTCCGATGGCATCCTCGCGGCCAAAATATTTCTTCGCCCATCCCGCGGAGATGATGGCCTCGTTAGGATCATCCAATCCTTTGAAAGGATCACCGCTCACGATGGAGCGGTCAAATATTTTGAAAAAAGAAGGCTCTGTAAAAACCACACCGCGTTCTTCCTGGAATTTTTTTGATTCTCCCTGGCGCTGTGGTATCGCGATCAAGGCACCGGATCGATACGTGGTGAAGGCGACCTCTTCAGCTTCCGGAAAATCTGTTCTGAAAGCCTCGGGCAACACCGTTGGTACGCCGGACTGGTATTCCGTTCCGTGGTTCCCTTCCGATTGATTCACGACCCGGAAGATCCGGTCGCGCTTGGAATGAAATGCATTGAAGCTGCTGATGTAGCTTACGAGAAGAAACAAGATCAGGCTGCACGAGATCCCCAGGGTGAGGCCGGCCAGGTTGATCATCGCACTGCCCCGCTCTCGGACCAGGTTTCGGAAAGCCGTCTTAAAATAATTTTTCAGCATAATCGGATGGGTTACGTCGCGGTTGTGACAACATAAATGCCATAGGTGGAATCGTCGAATTTGTTTCGTTCAAGGGCTTTTGCCCGAGCTACTTTGTTCAATTGTGCGCCAAGGCGTCCGTGAACGGACAAAATCTACGGCGGTGATATTGCCCATCTCAAGCTTTGGCCCTTACTTTGAAATCATGAAAAGATCCGTATTCAGGCTTACAATAGCCATCCTTGTCCTTTCAGGATTACCTGCCTTTTCACAGACAGACAGCGTGGCCGTCGAGCCCCCCGATACAGTAAAGGTGGGCGCGTACATCATCAGCCTTCATGACATTAATTTTCACGAGAAAGAATATACGATCCGTTTTTGGTTGTGGTTTGTGTACGACAATCCTGATTTCGATTTCAGCAAGCAGCTCGACATACCCAATGCAAAGGCCATCGAGCCGCCGGAAATTATTCTCGACAGCATTGACGGGAAAGCCTGGGCAATCATGAAAATGAAATGCACCATGAAAGAAAGCTGGGACGTGCGCGACTTTCCATTCGACCAGCAGCACTTAAAGGTGCAAATAGAAAATACATTGTTCGACAATCACAGATTGGTGTTCGTTCCGGATACCACCGGAAGCCGGTACGACGAAAAAGAAGCCATCGACGGGTGGGTGATCCGAAACTTCAATGTGACGGGTCGCGACAACGATTATGAAACAGGCTTTGGCGATGCTTCCAATCCTTACCAGGTTTTTTCGACGTTCAACATTGAAATGGATATCGAACGAAATGCCTGGGGATTATTCCTCAAGATTTTCATCGGCATGTACATTGCGTTTCTCATCGCGATCATCAGCTTCACGCCGCACCCTTCTGAATTAGAACCTCGCTTCGGGCTCCCTGTCGGTGGTTTGTTTGCAGCTGTCGGTAATAAGTACATCATCGATTCGGTACTTCCGGAATCGTCATCGTTTACACTCGTCGATACGCTGCACGCGCTTACCTTCTTTGCCATCTTCACAACCCTGTTGGTGTCGGCGATTTCACTGAAGCTTTACGACGGCGGCAAGAGTGAAGCATCGTTGACGATCAACCGAATTGGATCGCGAATCGTCGTTAGCGTTTATATTATTCTGAACGCCATTGCCATTGTGCTTGCGCTCTACTAAGAATGCGCTCATCATTTTGATAGCAGGCAGTCTAAACGGATTGTGCTATCTTGACCATCCCATTAATAATCAAAAAAACCTTTATGAAAGTCCTGATCATTTTACTGTCTATTGTCGCATCGGCTTCTTCGCTTACCGCCCAATCACTCGCCTTAACCTGGAAGACCGACACGCTGCTACGCGTACCTGAATCCGTTTTGGCGGATTCAAAAGGCAAGGTCCTTTATGTTTCCAATATCGATGGAAAACCTGCCGAGCAGGATGGAAAAGGTTTCATATCCAAAGTATCACCAGACGGAAAGATTCTCTCGCTGGAATGGGTCACCGGCCTGGATGCTCCAAAAGGATTGGGTATCTATAAAAACAATCTGTACGTGGCCGACATCGGCCGCGTGGTGATTATTGATATTGCCGCCGGCAAAATCAGCAGCAAGGTCGACATCGAAGGTTCGGAATTTCTGAACGATGTCACGGTCGATGAAAATGGAAATGTTTACATCTCCGACTCGGCAACTGGTAAAATCCACAAGCTGAGCAACGGAAAGGCTGAGGTTTACTTTGAAAGCAAAGATTTCAAGCGCATTAATGGACTCCTGGCTTTGAAAGACGGACTGCGGGTAGCGGATTTCGGCAATGGCGCCTTTTATAATTTGAGCTGGGACAAGAAGCTGACGAAAGTCGCTGATGTTGCGCAGGGTACGGATGGCATCGTACTCACCGGAAAAAATGAATTCATCATTTCCTGTTGGGCTGGAGAAATTTACAGCCTGGGTGCAGATGGCAAAGTCACCAAAATGCTCGACACCAAAGAGCAAAAGATCAACAGCGCCGATGTTGACTACGACAGTAAGTCAAAAACCCTTTACGTGCCAACATTCTTTGCCAACAGCATCATGGCCTACAGCTTTAAGAAATAACAAACTGGTCCATCCTTTCAGGATATACATTGCGCCTTTGCGTCTTTGCGGTTAAAGCATTTTTCACCGCAAAGACGCTGAGACGCAAAGGGCCCTTCTGAGATCACGGGAGATTTTGTATCTTACTTCCTAAATATTTTTTGGTCTCTTATGAACGGTTCACCTACATCACCCACACTGGCTCAAGTTGCAGCCGAGCAACAGCGTTACATGGTTAAAGTCTATGGCTGGATGGGTCTCGGTCTAATCATCACCGGATTTATTGCGATGTACACCGCTTCTTCGGAAGCACTCCTCAATTTTGTTTTCGGAAGTCGCTGGATTTTCTTCGGACTGATTATCCTGGAACTGGTTGCCGTGGGCGTGCTCGTCGGCCTGATTAACAAAATGACTGCCGGCATGGCCACCCTGGTCTTTATCCTCTACGCTGTGCTCAATGGCTTAACCCTTTCCTGCATTTTCGTGGTCTACACGGAAGCCTCCATTGCATCGACATTTTTCGTAACGGCAGGTACCTTCGCGGTGATGAGCATCTATGGTTATACCACCAAGACTGACCTTACCAAGTGGGGCAATCTTTTGTTCATGGGACTCATCGGCTTGATCATCGCTTCACTCGCCAATTTCTTCATGCAGAGCGAAATGTTATACTGGATCACCACCTACGTCGGTGTCCTGATTTTTGTCGGACTCACGGCTTACGATACGCAGAAGATCAAGAACATGAACATCATCGGCAATGAAGGGTCGGATGATGATCACAAAGAAGCGATCATGGGTGCCCTCACACTATACCTTGATTTCATCAACCTCTTCCTCTACCTCCTTCGCATTTTCGGAAGGAAAAGGTAGGCGAGAACAAAAGACCCAACATCCAACGTTATGCGATTTTTTCAGGGGCTCATCATCCTGATCTCCATCAATGCTTATGGCCAATCTGCCTTCCCAACCCGGGCCATTGATTCGTTGATTCAGCGGAAGCAACGCGCGTATGAAATTCCAGGAATAGCGGTCTCCATCGTTCATGAGGACACCATTCTTTACAACAAAGGTTTCGGCATTGCCGATGTTAACAACAAACATGTAGTCGATCAAAATACAGTGTTCCACACGGCTTCCATTTCCAAACTCTTCACAGCACAAGCCGTCGTAGAACTCGTCAACCAAAATCGTTTCGCCCTGGACGATCACATTGGCAGCCTGCTCCCTGAATTTAAAATGGCCGATCAACGCTATAAAGAGATTACGGTGCGCCAACTTCTCAATCACACCGCTGGCTTACCCGACGTGGTCGACTATGATTGGTCAAACAATCCTGCCGAGCCTGATGTCTTGAAAAAATACATTTCAGGATTCTCGACAAAAAAACTGAAGTCTGATCCCGGAAAGGAATTTTACTACAGCAGCATGGGATACGATCTCCTTGGCTACCTGGTTGAACGGATCAGCGCTGAACCTTTCGCATTGTACATGCAGCGCACAATTCTTCAACCTGCGAGTATGATTCATTCGGGTTTTGATTACCACAAGATCAGTCAGGCCCTTGTTGCTTCTCCGCACACCAAGAGTCTATCGGGAACAGTGGTGACCCGAAAAACATATCCGTTCAATCCTGCGCACGCGCCCAGCAGTACCTTGAATTCTTCTTCGACGGAGTTAGCGAAGTGGATAATGAATTTTCTTGCCATGCAGGAACATCTATCGGTGATGACAACGCCATCGTCCAATCACACCTTCATCGGTCTCGGCTGGTTTATCGGAAAAATTGATCAGGAGAAAACCCTTTATCATTTTGGCGGCGACAGAGGATTTAGGTCTTACCTCATCATCTTACCCGAACGCAAGATGGGCCTCGTGTTGTTGGCGAATTGCGACTACGACGAGGACTTTCGTCAGGAGATACTGCATGGGATCATCAGGGTGCTTCAAACTTCCGCCAAGTGAAACTCGGCAAGGGCTGATTCCAATACTTTCAAATCGGCATTGGAAAGTCTAAAGTCCAGGGCCCTGACGTTCTCAAGCACTTGCTTTTCGTCGCGTGCTCCGACCAGCACACAATCCATGGCGGGTTGCCGGGTCGTCCAGTTGATCACGACTTGCGCCAAGGTCTTGCCATGGGCGTCGGCAATGGGTTTTATTCTTGCCAGTAGCGCGTTCGCCCGGTTAATATTTTCCGCGGTGTAAAATCGATTGGTTTCCCTTGTGTCTCCTTCTCCAAACTTGTGGCCCGGCTTAATTTTTCCAGTAAGCAATCCACGCTGCAGCGGACTGTATGGAATAATGCTCATTCCAAGTCTCCGTGCTTGTGGTACTACTTCAGCTTCGATTGCCCGGTTGATCATGCTGTATGGAACCTGGTTCGAAACAATGTTTACGACTTTCCGCGCTTCCTCAACTTGCTGCACATTGTAATTGCAAACGCCTGCGGCACGGATCTTACCTTGTTCGAGCAATTTTGCAACGGCCGCCATGGTGTCCGCGATGGGCGTGGTGGGATCGTGCCAGTGGATTTGAAGAAGATCGATGTAATCCGTCTTCAATCTACGCAAGCTGTCTTCGCATTCTTTTAGAACTCTCGCTGGGGCGGAATACTTATAGAACTTCACGGCTTTGCCGTTGTTATCCTTCGAATCAAAGTAAAATTCTCCTTGCTGCGTCTCCCAATTCAATCCATACTTGGTGAGGATCTGGTATTTGTCACGGGAAATTCCCTGCATGGCTTTGCTCACGAGCTCTTCGCTTTTTCCAAAACCATATGCGGGCGCCGTGTCGATCGTGGTCATGCCGAGATCATACCAGGTACGAATCGCCTTTAGCGAATCAGCATCGTCTGCGCCTCCCCACATCCATCCGCCAATAGCCCAGGCGCCGAATGCCAGTGGTGTAACTTTAACGTTCGAATTCCCAAGGGACTTAAGCTCCATGAAATATTGAATTTTACGAAGTACGAATTACGATTTACAACTTTGCCTCGCAACCTAACGCGGTTCTAATTTTAAAATTAGGATGCTTCATGCGTGCCATACGATTTTTGGCTTGTGAGCTGTGGGGTTTTGTGGCTAGAAGGACTAGCGTGATTGCTTTCTTGCCACGAAGACACTAAGGCACAAAGGACCACAATCTTTCTATTTGCACAGTTTGGCTTTGTGAAACTTCGTGTCTTTGTGCCTTAGTGGCAAAAGAATCGTAGTTCGTACTTCCGGGGTCAGTAAAAAAGAAATCCGATGCCCGCACTTATGTTCAATGCTGCAAAGTGGTTTTCGAAAGAGAACAAATCGCCGGCCTTGACCGTCGAGTAATCACTGGACAGCAAGGCGCACCAATGCCCGGCAAATTTGTGGCGATAGGTTACGCCAAAAGAATATCCCAACGAACTTGTACTTCTTCTGGAAGTGTACAACTGCTTCCTTTCAAACTGCTCGATTGCCCAGAAGGTACCGACCCGGGCCTTCAGGTCGAGCCACGCGTTATCGGAAAGGTTGAAGGTGTACATCGGACCGGCCATCAACATACCATAGCTGGTTTCCCAGTGGATTTCTTCATCTAGTCCATCAGGAGGAAGTGATTGATACCGATGAGCGCCTCCCGACCACATCGCCGTGACGCCGAATCGTTTGTGCAACGTGTACCCAAAATTTATCAGCGTTATATTAAGTCCTACGCCAGGCTTGGAATACTCTTCCGTATGGCCTCCTAAAAAGCTGGCGCCGATGGTCGCACCAACATATCCTTGCGCGCGATCGTCCTGACCATAAACACTGCCGGCAACAATTGCAAAAATCAAGATCCAAAATCCTTTACACAACATAGATAGTTTCTTTTACACCCAATAATAATTTACGATGTACGAATTACGATGTACGATTTCGGCTCCAAGGAAAATCAGAAAAAGTAAATCGTAATTCGTAAATCGTAATTCGTAAATCATACATCCCCTCACATTCCCATCATCACAAACGCGCCCCAGTAGTAAGGCTCTTTGTACTTGGTCATGAGTTGAAGCTGTGCTTGCTTAAAAGCTTTTTGTTTGTTGCCCAGTTTGATCCAGTTTGTATAAAAATTTGTCATGAGTTGCTGCGTGGCCGCGTCATCGACTTTCCATAAGCTCATAATCAGTGCATCGGCACCGGCTACGAGGAACGCGCGTTGCAAGCCGTACACGCCCTCGCCTGCTTTCACATCGCCCAGTCCCGTTTCACATGCGCTAAGGATCACCAGGTCGGTGCCTTCAAGGTTCATGTTCATCGCCTCATACGCAGTCAACACACCATTGTCGTTGCTCTCGAGGTTGGGCATGCGTTTGCCGCTCACTGTTCCGGCAGCGCCCGCCAGCAGCAAACCTGAACGCAGCAGCGGATTATCGTTTGCATTTTCAAGCTGTACGCCAAATGCAGATCCGCCGCTCTCAACATCTTTGAGGAAGAAACCGTGCGTGGCAATGTGCATCAACGCCGGCCCCTTGACAGACTTGAGGTTAGCCTCGGTGGCAGTTTTCTGTGTGAACTGCGTCAGCTGGTAAGCGGAGGCCTTCAATACTTTTGATACATTTTCGATCTCCACTTTTGTTCCCCGCAGCGGCGCGATATCGCCAACGCCATAGTCAGGAAAGCCGAGAAGGATGGCGTTCTTCTTCGGTGTCTTTGCCTTTTTTGCTTTTAGCGGAATGATATCTTTTGAGTTCCCCAGAATAACCAGATCGTATCGATTCACGACATAATCAGCGTCTGGTTTCTTCAGTGTATTCAGGTTAAGTTGATTGTAAACACCGTCAGGTGAAATATAAATCAGTTTCTTTCCTTTCAACTCGGGCTCGATTCGTGCCCAGTACTGATCATACGAATATTGATCCTCAATTTGTTGTTGAACAGCATTGCGATAGAACTTTGCATATCGCGTGTCCAACTGTTGACCGTTTTCCAGGACCACCAACTTGGGGATCTCTGAAGTCCGTGTCAACACCAGGGCGAGATATTTCGAGTCGTCGACAAATTTCTGATCATACTTTTGCACGCGAATGATTTCCACTACAGCTTCCGTGTCCGTTAGCAGGTTTTTGATTTGCGTGAAACTTGTTCTCTGTGCTGCATAGCCGGCGGAGAATTCAGCGGATCGATCTGATAGTTTGCGCTCCATGGTGTTGGCCGCGCGTTCCATCGAGTCGAGATTAATTTTTTGCAACTTGAGTTCTTCCTTGGAGTAAGCATATAAACGCGCAAGCGTTTCCTTCTGATCGAGCCAGGTGAAGTAGTCCTTAATCAACAAGCCGTCTTTACTCGCCAGAATCGCCTGCTTTACTTTATTGGTTGAATTGAGCAGCAACGCTTTGGTCGCGATCTGGTAGTCGTACAAGGCATCAAGCGCATGCGGGTTTTCGACGCTGGCTTCCACAGCAAAATTGTAGAAACGCTGAAACCGCGGCGCGAGCACATCCCAATACTTTGTCTTTTCCGCTTCACTCATCGGCGGAAAATACTTGTTGATGAAGTCCAGGGATTTGTCCATTACCTCGCGATAGGTCATGAAAGACTTTTCCCAATTCTTTTGCTTCCAGTTGAGGATCGCAAGGTCTTCTTGTGACTGCACATACTGCGGGTGATTCCTGCCCAATGTTACTTCGCGGATCGCGAGCGCCTTATCAAGCAACGGCGCCGCTTCGGCATAGCGCGTCTTGTAGCGATAGAAATTTCCGAGATCGCTGATGGATTTCGCGTAAGCGGGATTCTCCTCGCCAAAACTGGATTTATAAATGGCTGATGATTTTTTGAGGAGCTCTTCAATCTTGTCTTCCTTGCCCATGATCATGTACAACGCCGCCAGGTTGTTGAGCATGCTCGCATAATCAGGGTTCGATTTTCCGAGGCGTTTTTCCATGCCGAGATAAATCGCTTCCGCTTCGGCATATTTTCCCATCTGCTGATAAAGCAGTGCTTCGTTCGAAAGAAATTTCAAATGGTTTTTGCTTTTGCTGCTTTGAAGTTTCTCTGCGACACCGATGGCCTCCTTCAACATCTTGTCGGCTTCCTCGTAACGTCCAATGGTTTGATCGAGCATGGCCAGGTTGTTCAACGCGATAGCATACGGCATCGCGGCCTGAAGATTATTTGCCCGGATAATGGAGAGTACGGATTCAAAATCTTTCTCGGCCTCGTTGTAGCGGGCGAGGTTATACTACAATACACCATAGTTATTTAAAGATGAAGCCACCGCCAGGCTGTTCTCACCGAATTTTTCTCTCCGCAAGTCGAGCGACTCATGCGTAAATCCTTCCGCTTGCGAGAAGCGGCCCATGGTGGAAAAGAGTAATCCCTGATCCGATATTGTTTTAAAGTACCCCAACTCATTCGTCAGCTTTGATGTCTCGTACTGGCCCCTGGCATCAATAAATTTTTGCTCTGCCATTTTGAACATCTTGCGCGCATACCAAAGCTCGCCCATCTGGCGCGACATGTCTGCTTTCTGCACAGGCGACAACTGTATGTTTTCCTGATCTTTATAAAAGGCTAACGCAAGGTCAGATCCCGATTTAAACTGAGCAGCCAACTGACCCTTCTCTTTGACATCAAATAATCCAGAGTTATCGCTCACCAGGATTGCGTAATCAAAATCGGTGGAGTCAAAATCAGCCCTGGCTTTATCCACGCCGGTCGAACTCAGTCCGATTTTGGCAACCTTCACCTGGTTATCTTTCGTGTTAAGTTTTTTGCCGGTTTGCACGGCGCTCTCTTTCAGCGTTTTCAGAATCTGGGCTTCAGTTTGAAATGCAAAACCGATCAGTACCACACTAACAATCCACTTCATGAGTTCCTTTTTTTTGTAAACAAATTTAACGAAAGTCTGATCTCAAAGTTCAGAAACTGTCGCACTCGCGGTAAGCTCGGATCAGCGCCAGTTCCCCTTCCTTTCCGGGTTTGAAGTTTCCGTGTTCCATACCCATCACACCCTTGTATCCTTTATTGAAAAGATATTGAAAGATGTTTTTGTAGTTGATTTCCCCCGTGGTCGGCTCTTTCCGTCCGGGGTTGTCTCCAATCTGAAGGTAAGCGATTTCATCCCAACACTTTTCAATGTTGGCGATGATGTTCCCTTCATTGCATTGCATGTGATAGATGTCGTATAAAATTTTACAGGCTGGACTATCAACCGCTTTGCAGAGGGCGTAGGTTTGGTCAGAATATCGCATGAACAAGTCCGGCGTGTCGCTGAGCGGCTCCAATACCATCACAAGATTGTGTGGTTCAAAAATCTCGGCACCGCGTCGAAGCGCATCCACGACGTTGGAGGTCTGCATTCCCATGGGAAGCGTACGCTCGTAAAATCCAGGTACCACCGTCATCCACTTTGCGTTAACCCGTTTTGCCAGCTCGACAGACCGCTTGCATGTATTCACAAAATTGTCTTTGAATTCTTGTTTGCCCGTGGTGAGCGAAACCTTCCAGTTGTCGCCACCATCAACGACGAAAACACCCATGGTCATTCCGAGTTTAGCGAGAAGAGCGCCGATCTTATCCTGCTCTTCTTTTGGTCGGGCCAACATCCCATTATCCTCGATGGCCCTGAATCCCTGATCGTACATGAACTGAATTTGATCCAGGAAATTCTTGCCTGCATGTTGCTCAAACATGCCCTGGTGCGGCGCGTAGTTGAGCCGGAAAGGTTTTTCGGATAGCCCAAGTTTGGGTTCCGTCCTGGCCGATGCTGCCAAGGTATTGCCGATCAAAAAAGTGCCCCAGGTTGCGGCAAGGCCAGTTTGAATAAACTTTCGTCTCTGCATATGGGTAGTTATCCTTCCAAGTTAAAGATTTTCTATCGTCGGTCGTCAAGGTTCGCTCCGGGCCACCCTTTCATGGAGGCAACGTACCTGGCGATAACGGTTAAAAGGATAACAACTATCTTCGCGCCGATGAAACTATATGTCAACCTTGCCCGCGCCGTGGCACAGTCCCTCGAAATGATCTTCAACGAAGGCCGCTATGCCGACAAGGTGATCGAAAAAGTCCTCAAGCAAAATCCAAAGTGGGGCGCACGCGACCGGCGATTTATTGCAGAAACCACCTATGACATCGTCCGGTGGTACCGGCTGCTTCAAACCCTGACCGACACACCTTCTACAGATTACTGGTCGATGATCGGGTGCTGGTGCGTTCTTCATGAAATTGAGCTGCCGGAATGGGAAGAGTTCAAAGGCCTTTCGCCCAAGAAAATCCATGAACGGTTGGAAAAATTCCGTTCGATTCGTCGCATACATGAATCTATTCCTGATTGGCTAGACGACCTGGGTGACGAAGAAATCGGATCGCGCTGGGACGACGAACTGCATGCCTTGAATGATGAAGCAGAAGTGATATTGCGGGCGAATGCGCTGAAAACTTCTGTGCGTGATCTGAAGGAGATCCTTTCCGATGAAGAAGTCGAAACGAAAACCATTCCACACTTTCCCGACGCGTTACAACTGAAGCAGCGTCAAAATGTTTTCCGCTCTCAGGCTTTCAAAGACGGTTTGTTCGAAGTGCAGGACGCCGCGTCACAACTCATCGCCCCCTTCTTAAAGGTAGAAGCCGGCATGAGAATCGTAGACGCTTGCGCAGGCGCAGGAGGAAAAACTTTGCACCTTGCCTCGCTGATGAAAAACAAAGGCCGCATCGTCGCGATGGACACGGAAGCGTGGAAGTTGGAAGAATTGAAGAAGAGAGCCCGACGCGCCAATGCGACGACGATTGAAACAAAGGTGATTGAATCGTCTAAGACCATTAAACGCCTCGAGAATTCCGCCGATCGTTTGTTACTCGACGTGCCCTGTTCAGGGTTGGGTGTTTTGAAAAGGAACCCTGATGCAAAATGGAAGCTGACACCTGAATTCATCGCCAACGTTAAAGACCTGCAGCAACACATTCTTCAGGATTATTGTAAGATCCTCAAACCCGGCGGGCTCATGGTTTATTCAACCTGCAGCATCCTTCCGTCCGAGAATCAGGAACAGGTAAAAAAATTCTTAGAATCGAACAAAGAATTTGAATTCCAGGAAGAGCGACACGTGTGGCCGTCGGAAGGTTACGACGGATTCTATATGGCCTTGATCGAAAGGAAACGTTGACCGCACCTTCCAAGGCAAGCGTTATCCGTTATCCGTTAATCGTGGGTGTGAGTTAGTGTGTGAGGGCCTCACGCACTCGTGCCCACACCCACGGATAACGGTTAACGATTAACGGATAACGAATAACGGTTTTGGCGTTTCCCGAACTTTCCGGAACTTACGCGGAAATCCTATTCCGTAAACCTTGAAAGTACTCCGCTCCCTCCTCCTCAACTTATATCGTGTTTGGGTGTTCCTCGTGTTCACGGTCTTCATGCTGATCTTTCTTCCTGGAATTGTCGGACCATTCTTATTGGGTCAGCGATTTGGTTCCGTGGGCTATTTCTTTCTTTACTTGTGGTCCTGGGTATTTAGTCAGCTGACCTTCATCCGATACAAATTTTATGGCCGTGAGAATTTCAAGAAAGGTCAATCTTTTATCTACGTCAGCAATCATACTTCCTTTCTGGATTTGCCGGGCATCCGCATGATCATCCCAGGTCAGTTTAGACCGCTGGCGAAAAAAGAACTCTTAAAGATCCCCGTGTTCGGCTGGATCGCGCAGGCTGCCACCATTATCGTGGATCGTTCCAGCCATGACAGTCGTAAGAAAAGCATTGATAAACTGAAAGAATTTTTACGCCAGGGAATCTCCATTTTGATTTTTGCCGAAGGCACGCAGAACAGGACTAAAGAAGTTCTCCAGCCGTTTCACGATGGCGCTTTCAGAATTGCCGTCGATACCCAGCAACCGTTGCTGCCGATGGTGGTCATTGGCGCGGGGAAGCTCATGCCACCAAGCACGGTCAATTTACGACCGGGTTTAATTCGTATTTACGTGGGAACACAAATTGAAACCCAAGGCTTAACGCCTGCCGACGTACCAGCCCTTAAACAACAAACCTTCGAAGCGATGAAGGCCTTGATTGCTGACAACGCTTAAATTTTCTTCCTATGAGCAAAACAAAACAACTTACATCCAAAGAATACTTCACTCAACTCAACATGATCTACTTCGCACAGGCGGGCGTAATGTTGATATTCGCCGGTGTTGTATTCGCCCTGGTTTTTCTTGGCAAAATGGCCGTGTCCAATGACGAATCATTCTCGCAGGCGATGACTTTCATGCTGGTAGCGATCGTTGTCGTCGGATTTTCGGCTTCTCACTTCCTTTACCATAGCATGCTTTCGAAAATTGATCGCACACTTCCCTTGAATAAGAAAATGCCGAAGTACCTCGGCGTGTTGCTGGTTCGGTCTGCTTGCCTGGAGTTGCCGGGGTTGGCAGCATCCGTTGTCTTTTTCCTTACTGGCAATATTTATTTACTGATGATCCCTGTCTTCACAGCCATCGTTTTTTTCTTCCTCCGTCCCACGATCGACTCGATAAGCGAGGATCTGAACCTGACGGCTGCCGAAAAATCTCAACTCAACGATCCGAAGACTATTGTTGTTGAACCTTAACTGAATAGTCATAAAAAAAGAAATCCGGACAGGCTGTATGACTAGCCGTATCCGGATTTACCAAACTATAAATCCAATTCTACTGCGGTCCCATCCGCAATAGTTTGGTGTGTGAGGTGTGATACCCAAAATCTTTATCTATACTTTCACTGCGATCGTGCAATTCGCGGATCTTCCATCTGAAGACCACACTCCCGGCCCGGGATAAAATGACGGACGCTTCGTAAAGTATTGATGATTCGCAATGTTGTTGACATTCAATCGCACCATGACATGGTTCGAAATTCTGAACGATGTGTTAAAGTCCAGCAATCCATAAGATGGCACCAGGCCAACAGCACCGGTCGCTGACGGTTCAACGGTATTGAAGGCGTCAGCATGGCTTTCGCCTGTATAACTGTACAACGCCGTTAGGCTCATGCGATGAACGCGTACGGTCAATCCCGTGCGGCTGATCCAATCCGGAACAGACTCCACGCGATTTCCGGAAACGTCAATGTTACTTTCGCCAGCGCGCACGTGTGCGTCCTGATAGCGCGCATCAAAGAATGACGTGCTGGTGAACATTGAAAGTTTCGTTGCTCTTGAAAGTGACGCTGTGTATTCCAAGAACGCTTCCACGCCTTGCGTGTAGGAGTCGCCGATGTTGGTGCGATAGATAAAAAAGTCGCCGTTGGTGTCGGTCTCCGATAAACTTCCTAATCGGTTGTTGTATTGCAGCCGGAAAACGCCCACGTCCCAACGGAAAGCACCCGACGTTCCGCGATAACCAGCTTCCAGGTTGTAGCCAAAGGCGTCTTTCAGATTCTTGTCAACCTGTTCATAAGTTGACGTTGGAATAATGTCTTTAAAGATCACTGGCCGATACGATTGCGACCAACCGGCATACACATTTGTGTTGTTGCGCAGGGAGTAGTCAACATTCAACCCGAACAATGGAAATTTGTGAGCGATAGACGTTGGCAGATCACCGGGATCATAATATGTTATTTCCCCTGACATGTTTGATTCGCCGATCTCCATCCTCATGCCCGGGCTCACGATCAAACCTGGCAGGATCTGAAAATTATTTTCTACGAACAAGGCAATGTTCCTGGTCTTAAAATGAAGGTCGCGGCCCCAACCCGGAACCGACAGCGACAAATCAAAATCACTGCCCGTTGTGCCCTTGCCCAGCTGTTGACGGTGAAGGTCGTTCGCGATTAATTGTACGCCGGCAGCGAGACTGCTTTGCACCTGGCCCAGGCTGTAATGGTGGAGTATCCGAAGCTCACTCGTGTAACTATTGAAGTGGTCGATATCCACCTGACGTGGAGCGTACGTCAAGGTTACTAGATCAATGGCATCGGCGATTGTCGCGGGCTTGTCAAATTGAACGCTGTTTCTGGCGCCGAGTACTGCGGACGTCACAGCGGACAAATACGTTCTCGTACCGATCTTCCAATTCACCGTAAGGGAAGGAACGTAGATTTCGGGATTGAAATAATTTCTTGAACGTGTGGATTGTGTCGGATCCGCGTAGAACATGCTATCGGTCAATGGACCAGGGATGTTGTACACGTAATTGGACCGCGCTATTTCTGCTTTGATATTTACCGTTGATGAGGGTCGATACATCAGCACGATCCCTTCAGCATCATAGTCCGTGCTGCTGTGGTCGCGATAACCATCTGCCACCCGTTTGTTGAAGTAAGCATAGTATTGAAACTTGCCCACCGTGCCGCTTACCGCGTTGTAGGTGCTGAGCATACCGAATGATCCGATCGAGTTGATGCTTTCAAAGGCTATTGCCCGTACACTATCCGGACTCTTGGTAATGTAGTTGAGCATTCCACCGAACTGCGCGCCATACTGCAGCGAGCCCGTTCCTCTAACCAGTTCAATGCGTTCAATCGCTTCCATGGGGAGACTGTAATGACTGGCAGGATATCCGTAGAGGTCGGAGTTCGTGATGATGCCATTCTTGCGAATATTAAATTCCCAGCCGCGGTGAGGGTCCAGACCGCGGGTTGAGATATTGGTTTGATTTCCGGTTCCATCCATATCGTACACGAAGACACCTGGGATCTTGGCAAAGATTTGTCGCGGTGTTTTTTCCGCGATGTTAGCATCGAGGTATTGAACGTTAATCACCTCGTTCTTTTTGCCTGACCAAAGTCGCGTCCCGTCAACTTTGGGAAGTCGCTCGAGGTCCATGTAACGATTGGACTGAATGATGACCTCCTCCAGCTGCTTGGTCTGAATAGAATCAGTGGGTTGTTGTCCGTAAGCAAATCCTACGGACAACAACATGAGTGCAAAAACAATATGGGATTTAGTCTGCGCCATCAGCGGTTGCGAAGTTCACCGTAAACAATCCAACAGTTTGTCCCTGTTCCAGTCCCACTTCAACATCGGTGCGATAATGTATGGCGCCGTACAAACGTGAGAGTGAAGCTTCCCTGGCTTGATCATTAAAGTAGTCAGAACCTTGCGGGAACAAGTAGGACAGTACGGTGGAGGCTGATCCTGAAAAGTTCGAGTGGCCTGATGTGAAAGCCGGGAAGTTCGGAACACCGGTTCCTGTTTTGATGGAAGGATCCAATTGACAAGGTCTTGGATTGAAATAAAAATATTTTGTATCCCAACATGCTACACCAGCATCGTGCATGGCCATGTTCAGCAAGGCAAAGGCACGAGCCGCGCGGACCTCGCTGAATTTCGCATCGCGAATATACTCGGCAGCGATGTCGTTCCAGTGACCGGGCGGTGTATAGGTTCCTGCTCCGTCTGCCCATTTGTGCACGATCGCGAGGCGCTCGCGCGTAAGGTTATCGGCATAGTATTTTACTTCGTTTACCTCGTCAGCCATCTCAGATGAAGCGGTTGCTGGCGGAGGGGTAGGTCTGTTGTTAATAATATCATCGGTAGTCATTCTCCAGGCTTTAACACCGTTCGAGACGCCGGCCTTTCGAAGTCCGAAGAACGGAAGCATCGGCGGACGTTTAGGATTCTCCAGGCTGATCCAAGGTGTCTCTCCCTGGTCGATGGCGTTTTGCGCAAGCGCATCCCATGCTGCTTTGTTTCCGCCGGCAGTACCCATACCATCGCCGCGCGCGCGCGTGATGAACAAGTTTGCTACCGATTTTCCCAAGGCCAGTCCCTTGGCGATGTCGCTGGACGAAGCGCGACCTGACCACAGTGCTGCATTGCGTTGCTCTGCTGCACGAAGTGTGATTTCTTCCACGGCGGCAGGGAAAAGCAACTTCAGCATTTCTGCTGTTACGCCTGAGAGTACTGCATCGTGTGACGGATAAGCGGGTAGTCCGGTTTCAGGCATTAATGATTGAACGCTGTTGTCAACATCAAATGGTGACTGACGATTGTATACATACATATAGTGCCATGCGGCCTTCAGCGCTTCATACTGCGCGATGGTAACATAGCTGTAGGCGCGTGCCGCATAAGGAGGATTGGCAAATGGGAAGTTAGGATCGGCAAAAGGGTTTTCAGCGTCGGGCACGGGATAAGTACCATCGGCTTTTGGAGCTGGAGGCAAATTGAAGCGCGCCACCAATCCGCGGAGAATTTGATTCCAACGCAGTACTCCTCCGCCACTCCAGTATTCAATGATTTGCTTTTGTTCGGCGGTGAGATTCTTTTGCAAGTCCTTAATGGAAGTAAGCTCTGCCTGATAAGCAGCTGAGTTTACATCCTGGACCATTGTCAGATCGTTAGCAGGATCAAATATTTTCGGCGTTGAAGTTTCCGCGGCGGTAATCATCTTCGCCATGGTAACATCCGGTTCGGCGGCGCCGAGCCAGGTCTCAGCATCCTCATCGGTTCCAACCGGAACGAGTGCTGGCAATTCTTCTGAGAGATCGATGTCCTTGTTACAGCTTACAACAAGGGAGGCCATCAGGGCTACTACGATCAAAATGGTTCCGTATACTTTTATAGATTTCATCGCTAAAAAAATTATTGTTCTTTGATAAAGGTGAAGGTGTACAATGCGCCAACCATCCAGGTCGTTGATTGACCAACGTTGCGGCCTGACAGGGTATAGTATCCCGCGGCTCTGAGCGCGAGGTTCTTCACTTGTGGCGGATAGTACATCACCAAAGCGCCGGTCTTAATGAAGTTCATGCGGTTCGACACGAACGGCATGTCTTGTCTGCGGATGTCGCCTCCACCCAAAGTATTTTGCTGAATGTAATCAGCTTCAACTTGCAACGGCCCTTTGAGGTATCCAATACTGCCGAAGATGTCGAACATGTTGGGCATCTTCACTTCATCGCTCATGACAAATTCGTTTCCATCAAAATATGACGGGCGATCAATCTGCGTGTTGCTTCTCCAGGTGTAAGCTCCTGAGAGATTTACAAACCAGCCCTCCTTCAGCTTGAAGTAGGTGGTTAGCCGGTAAGCAACATTGGTGGTTTGCGTGCCGATGGACAGCGGAAAGAAATCCGGCGTGTAATCGCCAATCGGTGTTGAAAAATTCAAAACGCCGAAGGCCTTGAATGCACTCTTCTCAAATTCTTTTTTGAAGAAATTGTATTTGACGCCGATGGATAAGTCCTGGATGTCATTCATCCCGTGCAACGTGCCCATGCTGGCATCAGTCTTAATGTATGGCAGCATGGCAATGACGTTTAGCTTGCCCGTGATACCATAGTTGCCGGCCCACATGATACTCTGCGTCGTGACTTCACCAATGTTACCGTTTTCACGGCTGAGTTCTCCTTCCCAATACTCCTTCCATTGGTCGTGTGTGTACAAGAACCCGGTACAGAACTTTCCTTTGGACATCATCAGTCCGTCTGTAAGGGTTTGCGAAAAGGCGACCTGTGAACACAGGGCCATTAATACAAGTAAAAGTCTATTCATATAGTTTGGGGTTTTAAGTAGTACAAACATTTTTGAGTTTGATTTTAAGCGCCTGATTCAACATGAATCAGCATGCTTAAAATGCGTTAGCGTTTCTGTGAATGATTAAATTCCGAGCGTATCCCATGGGATGGATACACAGCCTTTAAACCGTCAAAGACAGTTCAAGTGCTCTACCGTTAAAAACGGATTGATTACGCTCTTTCGGGCGGATGGATAATGGAAGCGGAGAATGAATCGATGAATACAACGGTACGTGCAGGCTGAAGAACGGATTGTGACCAACCTGACGCGACATGATTTATTGCAAAAGTAGCGGATACATATTCCTTCATGAACGTCGTCATGATGTTCGCCGTGGTCGGGGAATCAACTGGCTTATCCGTAAAAGTTTTTACATACTCCTCAAGCGCCTGGTGAATTCGCTTGCTGGTGTTGTCTTTGACACAAACAATATAAAGAGTGTCCTGGCTCAGCCGCTGCTTCACCATGTGGTAGAACTCGCCCTGGTGTTCAAACTCGCCATCGACCCGTTCATAGTCCTTCGAATCAACGGCATAGGGAATGGCAATGGGAATTTTTATGGTGACGGCTTCTGCTTCGTTGTAGGTATTTCCGTCGAAGCGTTGGATAAGACTCTGCTTATTCTGGTAGGTCAGCCCCATGAATAAACCATAATATCCCAGCGCGTTAAAGAGCAGGAGCGCTACGAGTAATATGGACACTATTTTCTTCATGGTACCAGTTAGGTAATGACATAGATAATAGAAAAATCCTAAACAAGCAAAAAGGACACCCGAGCAATCGGGCTTACATCTGTTTGGAGAACCAGCTAGAACGGCACGTAAACGACTTTTTTAGTTTCAAAAAATTCCTCGGAAAAATAATCCGAGAGGTTGTAAAGGCTGTGAGGTTTTCGAAGTTCATTCAACTCTTCATCCAGGTCGCCGCCCTTCAGGTAGAGGATACCGTTGTAAAGATCATGCTGTGATTTCTTTTTTACTTTCCGGTGTACCCAACCATAAAACTCTTTGATGCGGGTAACGGCGCGGCTCACAATAAAATCGTATTCTCCTTTGATCTGTTCGGCGCGGATTTGTTCGGTCTTAACATTTTTCAATCCTATTCCATCGGCTACGCCTTTGACAACCGTTATTTTTTTTCCGATGGAATCGACCAGGTGAAACTGAGTTTCGGGAAAAAGTATCGCCAGGGGAATTCCGGGAAATCCGCCACCCGTACCCACATCCAATATGGAGGTGCCGGGTTTAAATCCTGTTACTTTGGCGATACCCAATGAATGAAGCACGTGGTTGACATAAAGGTTGTCAATGTCCTTTCGGGAAATCACATTAATCTTCTCGTTCCAATCCCGGTATAGCTCAAACAGGGCATTGAATTGTGATTTTTGAGTTTCCGTAAGAGCAGGAAAATATCGGAATATGATTTCGGCGGAATTCAATTCGAACCAATGGTTTTAGATGCGTGCGTCAGGAAGATGTAAGAACGTTGACCGCGTTCTCCGGAAACAATATTCTTAAATGTGATCCCGTTTGTTCTTCACCATCTCGAACATCAACTCGCGTGCGCGGTGAAGCTGCGCTTTTACGGTACCCAGCGGCGCGTCGAGCTCGACGGCAATCTCTTCGTACGATAGCTCGTGGAAGTAGCGTAACCGTACCAGCTTCTGATACTTGGCGGGAAGTTTATCGACGAACACCTGGATGAGTTCAGCCTTTTGCGCTTTGATGGTTTCTTCCTGCGGATCCAGGTTGACATCCTCCACGTCAATGGATACGGACTGACCGTCATCGTCCGTGAACGTGTTTTCAATGCTGAGCGTATTCAGTTTCTTTTTGCGGATAAAATCGATGGTGTTGTTCGTGGCGATGCGAAACAACCAGGTACTGAACGTAAAATCTTTTTTGAAGCGATGTAAACTACGAAAGGCTTTCGCGAATGACTCGATGGTGAGGTCTTCGGCGTCATCCACGTTGCGCACCATCTTCAGGATCATGTGGTAGACCGGACGCTTATAGCGCTGCATCAATTTGGCAAAGGCTTTATCATCTCCACCAACGGCGTGATCGATCAATCGAAAATCTTCCAGTGCTTTCGTTGAGAACCGACCTTCTTCTAATTCTTCCATCGTACTTTTTTTGACACTGATGCTACCAGGCCGGTGACAAGATAATAAAAGACATATATAAAATCTAAGACCGGCACACTCCATACTTCGAATCGCTGACTCAACGTTTTGGAGGCTTTATATATGGTAATGGCCACTACCATGAGTCTGAACGCAAGCACCATGCCGACTATCATCGCCATATAATTAACCGAAAAGAGTAATAAAGACACAAACCACACCGCCAGCCACGTTGCTGAAAAAAGTCCCAACAAGACCTTGTGTCTAAAACGATACAGTCGGCCAACCGACAAATGCCGGACTTTCTGACTGAAAAATGAAGACCACGTTTGTTTAGGAATGGATGTTACGTGCGCATCGGCTGTTAACTGCACTGTTGTGTTTTGACTATCGGCGTGGCGATTGATTAATAAATCGTCATCACCGCCGGTTATATGAACGTAGCCATGGAAGCCTTTCTTTTCCATAAAGAATGATTTCCGATAAGCCAGGTTTCGCCCAACCCCCATGTAGGGGGATCCCAACAAAGCGAACGACAAGTATTGCAGCGCTGTCATCAGCGCTTCGTACCGGACGAACAAATTGAGGAAGCCTGGAGCCTTTTGGTAGGGTGAGAAGCCTAAAACAAATTTAAACTCATCGGAAAACGCAGTGCTCATGGAGCGTACCCACTCCTTTCCACTCGGTCTGCAGTCGGCGTCGGTGAGCAAAAGCCATTCGAAACGCGCAGCCTTGATCCCCAGGGTGAGCGCATACTTTTTTCCGTTCGTATGGGGTGGCGTTCGGTTGACGTGAACCATCCGGAGGCGATGGTTTTTCTTTGTTTCCGATAAGAGCCAGTCAAACGTGCCGTCGTTCGAGCGATCGTCCACAACAATAACTTCGAACTCGGGATAGTCCTGCTCCATCAGCATGGGAACGAGTTCTTTCAGGTTATGCTCCTCGTCGTGGGCGCAGACGATGATCGACACGGGCCAGGGCAAAGGCACCGAGACTGCTTTCGGTTTTTTAGAAAATGCAGTGAGGAAAACAATAAAGTATATAACTTGAACTAGGGCCGCAGCCAGGAAAAGGATAAAAACGATCTGCAAAGGATCCGGCGATTTAAGAAAGTCACAAAGATAGAAGGCCCGGACAATGATGAAAGCAAATCCAGGAACCCGCCAAAAACTACCAGCCCGGCGGATTTCACCCGGCCCCGGCCGGTAAGAATCAGGTCTCCACGAAATTTTCGGTTATAAAAATTTCAATGTGTACGCACACATTGCCTAAAAATAATATATTTGCATACACCGTATGGGACCTCGACTGTATGATTGAAAAGAATATTCGCATCAAGGACATCGCCAAGCTGGCTGGCGTATCGGTTGGAACCGTTGACCGCGTGTTGCATAATCGCGGACGCGTATCGCCCGAAGCCCTTCAAAAGGTCACGTCCGTTATGGAGCAGATCGATTACAAACCTAATCTGATCGCCCGCACTTTAGGTTCCAACAAAAATTACAGACTTGCTGCCCTGGTACCCGACCCTAAGCTCGACCCTTATTGGGCTCTTTCCAATCGCGGTATCACCCAGGCCCAGGCAGAGTGGGCGCAATATGGTGTTACTATCGAACCGTTTTGGTTTGATATCCTGGACAAAGATTCCTTTCAAAAGATGGCTCAGAAAGTTTATGAGGCCAATCCGGATGGAATCCTGATCGCACCGATTTTCTACCACGAGGCGCTGCCGATTTTTGAATTGTTCCGGACCAGTGAAATTCCTTTTATCCTTTTCAATACAAACATCCCGGAATCAAAGCCTCTCGGCTTCATCGGGCAGAACCTCTACCAGAGTGGACGGGTCGGCGCGGAACTCATGAACCTGGGACAGGCTCAACCCGGTACCCTGGCCGTACTACACATCGATGAAGACATCCATGATTCCGTTCACTTGTTGGACAAGGAGCGCGGATTCAGAGAGTACTTCTCCGAAAAAAGTAAAATTGATTTTTCCATTGTTGACTTTATCCTGAACGTCAAGGATCCTTCCTTCGGCGACCGGCTGACGGAGTTATTGAACAACCCCAGCCTGCGGGGAATTTTTGTGAGTACCTCCAAGGGTACTGCCGTTGCGGCGAAGTTTTTGGAAAAAATTGGCAAGCGCGAAATCCGCATGGTCGGGTATGATATGCTGGAAGACAACCTGCGCTACCTGAGAAGCGGTGTTATTGATTTCCTGATCAATCAGAATCCAAAACGCCAGGCTTTTCTGGGGATAAGTCACCTGGTCAATCACCTGATGTTCAAAAAGACAATGCCCAATACCGATCTCTTTCCTTTGGAGATCATCACACAGCAGAACGTCGATTCATTTCTGTCATCGGGTTTTCATTAATCGGAAACGCAGACAATCCACTGTCGTCTATTCATGCCGGGTTAACAGATAACGGTTATCTTGCGGCCTGATGAAATTTCAACTTAGCGCAGTAGACCCTCAATCTTCAGCCCGGGCGGGCGTACTATCAACCGCGCACGGCGACATTCAAACACCGATTTTTATGCCGGTGGGAACAGCAGGGTCCGTAAAAGCTGTTCATCAGCGCGAGCTGGAAGACGATATCCGCGCGCAGATCATACTTGGAAATACTTATCACCTTTATCTGCGGCCAGGAATTGAATTGCTTGAAAAAGCCGGCGGTCTCCACCGGTTCAACGGCTGGAAAAAACCAATCCTCACCGACAGCGGTGGCTATCAGGTTTATTCCCTCGCGGAAAACCGGAAGATCAGCGACGAGGGCGTGACCTTTAAGTCGCACATCGATGGATCGAAACACCACTTCACGCCGGAAGGTGTGATGGATATTCAACGCGCGATCGGCGCCGATATCATCATGGCGTTTGATGAATGCACGCCGTACCCTTGTGAGTACAATTACGCGAAGCAGTCGATGGCGCTTACGCACGAATGGCTTGCGCGTTGTGTTAAGCGCTTTCATTCCACGGAACCACGTTATGGATATGAGCAGGCTTTATTCCCCATTGTGCAGGGTAGTACGTTCAAAGATTTGCGCGAACAGTCCGCGGAATTTATCGCGAATCAAAATCAACCCGGCAATGCGATCGGAGGATTGTCCGTAGGTGAGCCACATGAGGACATGTATACCATGACCAGTTTGGTCTGCGGAATTTTGCCGGCCGACAAACCGCGTTACCTGATGGGCGTGGGCACGCCGGAAAATATCCTGGAATGCATCGCCCTCGGAATAGACATGTTCGACTGCGTCATGCCCACGCGCAATGCGCGCAATGGAATGTTGTTTACCACGCAGGGAATCATCAACATCCGAAATGAAAGATGGAAGGATGACCTTTCACCGATCGATCCAACGCTGGGCGGACACGTCAGCACATTTTACTCGAAGGCATATTTGCGTCACCTGGTCATCAATAAAGAAATATTAGGCGCGCAAATTGCTTCGATTCACAACCTTACCTTCTACCTTTGGCTGGTGCGGGAGGCGCGAAAGAAAATTGAAGAAGGCACCTTTGCTTCGTGGAAGAACAGTATGGTAAAAATAACTTCACAACGGCTCTAGAAAGGTTCACAGTTCACGGTTCACAGAAGTGCCGTGAACTGTGAACCGTGAACCAACACATGAAACTCATCGACAGCTATATCCTGAAACGCTTTCTCAGCACATTCTTTTTTGTGGTGCTGATTCTTTTGGCGGTGATCATAGTGGTGGACATGACCGACAAAATGGACAAGTTTGCCAAGGCCGATCTGTCTTCCTTGAAAATTATTGGTTACTACCTCGACTACATTCCCTGGATCGCGAGCCTGGTCACGCCCATTACCATTTTCATCGCAACCGTATATGTTTGTTCACGCATGGCGGCGCACACGGAGGTCATCGCTATTCTGAGTTCAGGGGTAAGTTTCAGAAGAATACTGGTTCCCTACTTTATCGGCTCTGCGATCATTGGTGGCGTAAGCTTCGTGCTGAATGGTTGGATCATTCCCAACTCCAACAAGGCGCGGGTCGCCTTCGAGGTTGAATACCTGAAGAATAAATATTATTTCGACAAGCAGAACATTCACATACAGGTTGCGCCGAACACCATTTTGTACCTGAAGAGTTACAACAACACCACGCAAACAGGTTATCAATTCACGATAGAAAAATTTGACGAAAACAGATTGATCGAAAAACTCACGGCGAGCCGTGCTGTTTGGGATTCTACCAAGCAAAAGTGGAGTCTTAAAGATTGGCGCATCAGAAAAATTGAAGGCATATTCGAAAGCACAGGGCAGCTCGAGAGCCCCGGTGGTCTTCAACAGGCCGGTAAGACCATCACCACAAAAGAAGAACTCACCTCAGGAACAACGATGGACACCGCCCTGGTGATTCATCCCAAAGAATTTGAAAGCGACTACCGGAAGTACGATGGTATGACGATTAATGAATTGACTGAACACATCACCAAGCTCCGTTCGCGCGGATCGACTGGTATCGAAGTATACGAAGTAGAAAAGTACACGCGATATACCGCTCCGTTCACCATCTTTATTCTTGTGTTCATGGGGGCGATTGTTTCTTCGCGCAAGAGCCGCGGCGGCACCGGACTTCAAATCGCATTGGGCTTTTTACTTTCCTTTGTTTTCATTCTGTTCTTTACCCTATTCCGCACCTTTGCTGAAAACGGGTCGACCCCTCCTGTTATTTCTGTCTGGATCCCAAACATTATCTTCGCGATCATATCGCTCTTCATGTATAAATACGTCCCGCGTTAATGGCTTCTCGCACCGATTACCTTAAACTTCATTTCATTGTTTTCTTGTGGGGCTTTTCGGCAATTCTCGGAATGCTCGTGTCAATCCCGGCTGTTGAAATGGTCTTCTATCGATCAATCATGGCCGCCGCGGGGATGGGATTAGTAATTCTTGCAAGAGGGGGAACGTTTCGCATCTCGCGGCAGGACCTTGTCAAACTCGTGCTGATCGGATTCATCGTTGCCTTCCACTGGATCGCTTTCTTTGGGTCTGCCCGAGTCGCCAACGTTTCGGTGAGCCTTGTTGGATTCGCTACCAATTCGTTGTGGGCTGCACTTCTGGAACCATGGTTTAACCGCACCCGGCTGAAAAAATTTGAACTGCTGTTGGGGCTGGTCGTGCTGGCAGGGCTTTACATTATCTTCTCGTTTGATTTCCAATACAAGCTCGGATTGTTGTTTGGTATTTTCGCCGGGTTCACGTCTGCTTTGTTTTCAGTTTTTAATTCGCAGATGGTACGTCGGATTCCAGCGTTCACCATTACGTTTTACGAAATGATCGGCGCCTTCCTGACCATCGGTGTCTTTCTTCCCCTTTACAAAATGTACTGGGCTCCGGGCCACCAGCTGCACCTGAATCCTGAACCCTGGGATTGGTTGTGGATTGGACTATTGGCCGGGGTTTGCTCCGTGTACGCGTACACTGTGGCAGTGGAATTAATGAAGCGCGTTTCAGTATTTTTCATCCAGCTCGCCCTTAACCTTGAACCGATCTATGGAATTCTCATGGCGTTGGGATTGACATGGATAGGAAACAATTTCCCGGAAACTGGACTTCACGAAGTGTTTGGTGATCGTGAAAAGATGAATGCGAATTTTTATGTTGGCACACTCCTGATCCTGGCTGCCGTTGTCACCTACCCCCTTTTCCGGAGAAGATATGACCGCGCCATAACGCCTCCTTAAATACACCTGCAGCCGAATTTTCAACTTTTTTCCGGGCCCTCACAACCAACTACGAAATAATTCGTAAAATCCTTGCAGTTCCCAACCGGAGGCTGTAAGATTGTACTACGAACAAATTCGTATTTATGGCGAAGCCAAAGATAAAACCCACTGAAAAAGAGCTGGAAATCCTTCAAATCGTGTGGGAAAAAGGCCCTGTGTCGGTAAAAGATGTCCACGAATCCTTGGGCGGCGAGGGCAGCAATGGGTACACCACCATTCTTAAGCTCCTGCAGATCATGCACGAAAAAGGTCTGGTGACACGCCAAAAAAGCGGCAAGCTCCATCTCTATAAGGCCGTGCCGTCACAGGAAGCTACGCGGCAACAAATGCTCGACAAGATGATCGAAACGGTTTTCCAGGGTTCCGCTGCTCAGCTGGTGATGAGTGCGCTGGGAAATAAAAAATCAACGACGGCTGAGCTTCAGGAAATCAAAAGATATCTGGAAAAACTCGAAGGAGGTGAATCATGAACGCCATCAACAATTTATTGTCGACTGAAATTATTCAGACCCTGGGATGGACATTGCTGCATTCGGTTTGGCAGGGTGTGTTAATACTATCGCTCAGTGTGTTGGTATTGAACTTCATTCCATCACGATTATCCCATCTGCGGTATGTTGTTGCACTCGCCTCATTGACAACGCTGCTGATTGCTTCTACCGCGACCTTTTTTATTCTGAATAGTAAGACCGGAACAGCCGGGAACATTGCCTTCACCTTTTCCGCGAATGCTGTTCGACCAGAAGTTGTAGTTCCCGTTAACCCAACATTCCTTCAACAGATCCAAACCGTATTGCAAAACAACATGCTCTACATCGTGTGGGGCTGGATCGTTGGTTCCTTGTTGTTTTCGCTGCGCGTGGTCGGCGGAAGTTTTTATCTCTCGCTTATACAAAGAGACTCTCTTGATTTCAAAAATGAATGGCCCGACAGGCTGAAAGAACTTTCTCACCAACTCGGTATCAACAGTGTTGTTCGATTGGCGGAGTCGGCGCGCATCCAGGCGCCGTTGGTCCTTGGCTACATCAAACCGATTATTCTCTTACCAGCCGGAATGATTGCCGGACTTTCCACGCAACAAGTTGAAATGGTACTGGTGCATGAGCTCATGCACATCAAACGCCACGACTACCTTGTGAACGTGTTGCAGATCATTGTGGAATCGCTCTTCTTCTTTAACCCCTTTGTGTGGATGCTTTCGGAAAATATCCGAAAGGAACGTGAGCACTGTTGCGATGACGCTGTCATCCAACACCAGGGCAACGCTTTTGTTTATGCTGCTACGTTGGCACGGCTTGAAGAAGTCAGGCTAACCAAGGTGACCATGGGTGTTGCCTTTGCTGAAAATAAAAATCAACTCTTAAATCGAATTCGGAGACTTATGGAAAAATCCGTTAAAAATCACTCAGCCCGGGAAAGATTGATTCCCGTGATACTGGTCGTAGTCGGTTTGGTTTGCGCATCATGGCTTACCATCGGCGTGCGCTATCAGGAGAAAAACAAATCAGCGATGCGTCAGGAGATAAAAGCTGACACCACGAAACGCAAGCATGAGAAGACTGAAAGAAGCGCTTCGTATTCCAGAACAAAGGTGACAACGCTCGATGAGCATGGTGAGCCGTATGAACAGATCACGGAAGAATTTGAAGGCGACGAAGCGCTTCGTCCCATGATGGCCATGGCGGCTGTCCCCGCCTTTGAGTTCGACATACCTGCCGTACCCATGGTAGCTGAATTCAATATGCCACCGATGCCTTCTTTCTCCTTTAGCATGGACACGATTCCGTTCCCCGCGAATCCTGCGTTTGCTCCGGGAAACTGGCAGGTTTTTCAGCAGGAGTTCGAGAAGAAATTCAAGGAACAGTTCGGAGACTTTTACAAGAAAAATCAGCACGAGCTGAACGAGATGCTGGAAGAAATTCAACACAACATGAACGAAAACTTTAATGACGAATGGGCCGCGAACCTCCAGGCGCAAGTAGCAGCCCAGGAAAAAATGGCGCACGATCAATTTGATCACGTCAAATTCCAGGAGGAAGCGTTCGCCAAGCATGAAGAAGCGATGCACAAATTCGAACAAGACATGAAACGATGGGAAGAAGAAAACGCCATCCATATGCGCGAACTCGATCAAAAGATGAAGGCGATGGAGGATAACATGAAGCGATTCGAAAAGGCATTACAAGAACAACTCGTGAAAGACGGTTACCTGAAAGCCAACGAAAAAATTCACCACATGAAATGGGACGACGAAGGTACCATCGAGATCAACGGTAAAACCATAAAGGATTCTGATCGGAAGAAATACGATGAGCTACATCGTAAATACCTAGGCGAGGGGAGTGTCTCCCGCTCGGAATAGAATGTAAAAAGTCGCGGAATAAACTCCGCGACTTTTTAATTGGAGGTCTTTGTGAGATCAATGTTGTAGGTCAACTGAATCTGGATGCCAACATTGTTTTCTTGTTTGGCGCCATTGGCTTTGATCTGCATCTGGTAAAATGGCCCGCCTTGAATCGAAAGTTCTGCATTGCACTGGTATCCGACGCCAACAAATATTCGGTTCTGATCCGGTTCATGAAACGTAACGTTCTCGCCCCAGCTCAGGAACACTTCATCATAGGCACTGCCATAAAAAGTTTTTGGTTCAATCTTATCGTGACCGATAGGTACCGTCGTCATAAAACGATAACGGATTCTGTTCTGATTAATAACGTATCCTTCATCGATAATCTCTCCACCGTTTTCAGTGTGTACTTGAATAAATCGCTGCTCCAGCCTGAGGCGATGATTGACATTAAACCGACCGGCGTGATGTTTATACATTACCTGTTCCCAGATTCGGTGTTCATTATTTACAAAATGCGCGGGCTGTTCGCCGTACTTGAAATTCCACGTGTAAACATAGCCGAGTGGCACGAATGAGAAATGTTTGTTCAGCGCGATATCCACGGCCGTTCGAAGCTGATACTGCATGGGCTCAAAACTTCCGACCTGACGGAACTGACCTTCCAGTATCATGGAGGTACGGGGTGTGACTTTCCAATTCGTGGTGACCGCAAGCCATTCGATGGGTTGGGTAACAATTTCGCGGTTGGCAGGTTGTGCTAAAATGATCTGAGAAGCCAGTAAGAAGAAGGCGGTCAGAAATGAATTCACTTTTATCACAGGGCTAAGCTTTTATTATGCTTTGCAAAGCTCGTGAAGTTAATGTTACCCTAGTTTTATGTTTTTAACATTAGCATAACATTAAATTAATATCTGACCACTTTTGTGGGAATTTGGCCCAAAAATGCGCTTCTCTGGAATCGGCGCGATCCAAAGGCGCCTAAAAAACAGGTTGAAAATTCGAATTCGGGGAACGTATTCGCGTCAAATCCGCTCTACGCCGAGGCCGGGCTTTTCGGAGCAATACAGGTAGCCATCTTTCAGGATAAACCCTCCCTTGACTTCGTCGCGGGCCAGGTCGAGACTGCCATCGAGGTCAATGTATTTGGTGTTGGCGCAGGCGTAAGCTGCGTGCAACGCGGCGGTAATGCTGACGATGCTTTCATCGTTGCAACCCCAAAAGAGGTCGATGTTTTCGGCCGCGGCGACGTCAGCAATTTTTAACGCCTGGCTTACACCGCCGCATTTCATCAGCTTGATGTTGAAAATCCCGGCAGCTCTTGGTGGCTTCACGAGCTCGATGGCATCCGCCGGCGTGATGAGCGACTCATCCGCGGCGATGACATCGCGAACTTCTTTCGGAAGCCCTTTCATTTCCGAGATCTCATGTGCCGGCAGGGGTTGTTCAAATAATTCTATGTTCAGGTAGTCGAACGTGCGACCGTACAATTCGATAGTCTGCTGAACGGTGTAGCCCTGGTTTACGTCAACACGCAACACAATTCCGTGACCCACCTGTTCGCGCACCTTCATCAGGCGTTCAACATCCTCCTCCAAATCTTTTCCGATTTTAATTTTGATCACCTTGAATCCTCGTTTCACATAGTCGGCAGCTTCCTTTAATGTTTCCTCCACGTTCTTTATTCCAATGGTGTTGGAGGTAGGAAGGCGTTTGATTTTTTGTCCCAGGAACTTCACGAGCGGCACATCCAGATATTTGGTGAACGCGTCGTGTAAGGCAATGTCCAATGCTGCGCGGGCCGAAGGGTTCTCAGGGAATTTTTTCCAGACGTCGAAGGTCAGCTGATTGAATTCCCGAATATCTCTGCCGATGAGGAATTCCAGGTTTTTTTTTTCGAGTGCTTCGAGGCATTGCTCAAGACTCTCGCCCACTACATATTCACTGGGATTGCCGGAGCCGATGCCCGTCGTTCCATTATCCAAAGTAATTTCAACAAATGCGTTTCTTACTTCTTCTACCGTTTTGAAAGCAATGGTGTAGGGTTTCGTATTACCAAGGTCAGCGCTCCAAACTTTAATGTCTTTTATCTTTGTCATGCTTGTGGGATATTCTTTTACTACTATTTCTTTTTCGCTTGAATTAATTTCTCAAAAACCGGGATGAGCCGACCTAAGCCATCTTCGAGCGGCAACACCACGGGTATGTTCAGTTCACGCTCCTGCGCCACAGCATACTCGCGTGCCGCAGCAGCTTTCATTTTACTCGTATTTAAGGTGAGCGCGACAGTCGGCGAGCCATACATTTTGATCAATTCGATCTCTTCTTTTGGGCCCGGAAGGTACGCGGGATAGTATTCCAAATCCTTGTACTGCTTTCGCGCCGGATCAATCTGCAGTACAACCCCGTCCGCGCGGGCGGAAACAATCCATTCGGCGCCGGCGGGCCCACTCGGGTTTCGCAACGACGACTGCCCTTCGATAAAAATGATGTCTGGATTTTGTTCGCGAAAGCAGGTCACCACCGCATGCTCCATTTCGCCGGAGATAAAATCGTTCAAGGTGGAATCAAAGATGAAACCATATTTCGCGCCTTGCATCCAACCCGTTTGTCCGGTGTAAATCATTTCAGCTTTATATCCTGCCGCGCGCGTGGCTTCAACCAAAAGACGGGTGGTCGTTCGCTTTCCAAGGGCGCAGTCGGTGCCTAACACAGCAATCTTTGGACATTTAACCTCCACGATATCGCCGGACCAAAAGTGAAGGTCCTTTGCCTTCTTCGCCTTCCGGACATCGATTATTTCAAGACCCTTTTTCCTGGCCAGTTCGGCTAACTCCGGAATCTCCGATACATATTCGTGAAGTCCGTTGACCACACCGAATCCACTCTCTAAAGCAACCTGTAACAGCGCCCGGAGACTCGGCGGAATAACGCCGCCTTTAGTAGCGACACCGATGATGCAATATTCGGCCTTGTTGCCGCCCTTTAGAAAGTCCTGAATACTTGCGTACACGGGAATACCACGATTCTTGCCATCCAGTATGTCGCCCGCGTCGCGACCAGGGTGTTTCTCATCGATGACGCCGACCACGGTAAACCGGTCTGTGCCGCGAATCAACCCGTGCGCGGTTTTGGCGCTGTTCGTGTCAAGATATCCTCCGGTAAGAACTATGGCCTGGCTTTTTTGCATACTTGATTTTTGAAGGGCGAAAATTTCGCGGAATAAACCGAGTTTTACAATGATAGCATACTTTGCGAAGCTTTTCTGTTGCAATTCTCCGTGTTTGCTGGCGTGAATTTTGAGTAACTTTGGTTAAACCCACAGGTTATGAAAACGATCCTCTCCATTCTTTTATGTATTGGAAGCCTGACCCTTGGCATGTCCCAAACCCTGGTCGGCTCGTGGCAGCTGGTGAAACAGACCAATTGTGTTGAGGACGACGAAGAGTTGAGTGCGGATGGCGCCGAAGATGTGCTCAGCGATATGAAAAGCATGGCCGGTCCGACGCCGCAAGTACTTCGCTTCAAAGACAACAACACAGGCGATGAGACCACAAAAATCATAAGCCGCAAGAAGTCTTACAACTCCAATTCATTCCTGTACAAATTCAACGGCAGTTCCATTTACTTCCTGGACAAGAAATCTCAAACTATTATTGAAGGTTTTACGGTGGAAAAATTTGCGGCCGATTCGCTTATTATCTCTAATTCGGCTCGAGCGTGCGAAACGAAAATCTTCGTTAAACTGAAGTGAGTCGGATTCTTCTCAGAATTTTTTGATCTGCGCATACCCGCAATAGTCCCTGCACTTTTCGCAGGCTTACTCAATTTCTTCACGCCAGTTACTACGACTTTGCTACCTTTGCACCATGGTGGAGACCATTGCCAAGCGGGATATCCGAAAGTTAAAGCTGGAGGAGTTAAAGGAGTTTTTTGTTCAGCACGGGGAAAAGCCCTTTCGTGCCCAGCAGGTCTATGAATGGCTATGGAATAAGGCTGCAAAGGATTTCGACCAGATGACCAACCTGTCGATCGGATTGCGTGATATGTTGAAAACACATTTCACGATCAACCACATCAAGGTCGACAAGATGCAACGCAGCGCGGATGGTACCATCAAGAACGCTGTTACCTTGTTTGATGGCATGGTGGTCGAATCGGTTCTGATTCCAACCGAAAAAAGAATTACGGCTTGTGTCTCATCGCAAGTTGGTTGTAGCCTGGCGTGCAAATTCTGTGCGACGGCAAGGTTAAAACGCCAACGCAATCTCAGCCCTGATGAAATCTACGACCAGGTGGTGGCCATCAAAGAGCAAGCAGAACTTTTCTTTGGGCGACCGCTGACCAATATCGTGTTCATGGGAATGGGTGAACCGTTGCTCAACTACGGCAACGTAATCTCTGCGATCGACAAGATCACTTCTCAAAAGGGATTGAACATGGCATCCAAGCGGATCACGGTTTCGACCGTGGGTATCGCCAAGATGATTATTAAGATGGCGGATGATGGCGTGAAATTTAACCTCGCCGTGTCGCTGCACGCGGCACTCGATCAGACACGCTCCGCGATCATGCCCATCAACGACACCAACCCGCTGGACGAATTAGCAGAGGCGCTTCGTTACTGGTATAAAACTACCGGACGAAAAGTCACCTACGAGTACGTTGTTTGGAAAGGCATCAACGACTCAGAAGAACATGCGCGGGCGCTGTTGAAGTTTTGCAAAATCGTACCGTCGAAAGTAAACCTCATTGAATACAACCCGATCGACGACGGCGAATTTCAGCAAGCCTCTGACGAATCGTTAAACATGTATATGCATCTGCTCGAGAGTCACGGCATCACCACCCGCATTCGCAAGAGCCGCGGCAAAGACATCGACGCCGCCTGCGGTCAGCTGGCCAATAAAAGTTAACCATCGACTTTAAACCCATTGTGGTTTCTTAGTGACTTCGTGCTTCGTGGCAAAAAAAGTTACTCCAATTTCGATTTTCGCCACTAAGGCCCCAAGACACAAAGTCGCCACAAAGAAATACCATGAACACGAAATGAATTGTGGTTCTTAGTGCCTTTGTGTCTTCGTGGCAAAAAATAACTTGCTCTAATTTTATTTCGCCACTAAGGCGCTAAGACACGAAGTCGTCACAAAAAAATAAAGCGTTGGTGAGGCAAGACTAGTTCTTCTTGCTGGCGTTGAAGAGTTTTTCCTTTTCTTCCTTTGACAGACTTTCATAGCCGCCGTCGGAAATTTTGTCGAGAATGGCATCGAGTTCTTCTTGTGAAACAGAAGATGATTTCGATTGGGTTTTCTTTCGGGGGGCTTCACTGCGGTAGCTTACCTTAACTTTCATTCGCGGTTTAAAGAGGCCTTTGAACCATTCCAACGTGGCGGTGATCCACGCACCCCAATTTGAACCAGCCTGAAGTTGCTTGATATAAACAAACCCGATCAATGCTCCACCCAGGTGAGCAATATTTCCGCCAGCGTTGTCGCCTGCGATAGCCAGGAAAGATATCAAGACACTTACCGCCGCAATGTATTTGATTCGAACGGGACCAATGAACAGCAGGAAGAATGTATAATCCGGAAGCAACGTTGCGGCAGCGACCACAACGGCGTCAACCGCCGCCGACGCACCTACCATGGTAATTTGATGCGCCGTTGACTGCGCGACAAAATAAGGGATGGTGTTAAATGCCAGGAGATAAAATATCCCGCCTGCGATCGCGCCCAGGAAATAGACCGCGATCAACTTGTCGCTTCCAAGGTATTCTACAAACAATCGTCCAAACCAGTAAAAGATGAGCAGGTTGGAGAGGATGTGGAAAATGCCACCATGCAAAAAGGCGTAGGTAATAATGGTCCACGGTTCGGTGATAAACTCGCTGCCCCGCGCGGGGATGGAGAGCCACGCATACAAGAAACCGTACACATCCGGAGCGCCGAAAAGTGAGAACACTTTGAAAATGCCCATCGCCACGAACACCACCACGTTGATAATAATCAACTGGATATGTCCATTGTTGTAGCGTTGAAAAGCATTTTTAAAATCGTCCAACATAAATTCCTACCCTAGTAGTTTCCTCTTTCTCCTCTCCAAAACTGGATTAAAATTATCGCTATTACAATACCGCCCAAATGGGCGAGGTGAGCCGTGCTGTCGCCGTCTCTTACTCTAAAACTTGAATAGATGGCCAGCGCTCCCATGATCATGACCAGGTACTTTGCACGAATAGAAATCGGCGGAAATAAAAGTCGGAGTTCCATATTGGGGAATGTTAGACCGAAGGCGGTGAGCAATCCATACACTGCGCCCGACGCGCCCATCATGATCCCAAACGATCCTAATCCAAAGGTCAAATCCATCAAGATGTTGAACACACCGGCGCCAATACCTGCCGCCATATAAAAAAGCGTGAACTTCTTTGTTCCCCAGAAAGTCTCGAGTGTTGGTCCGAAGACCACCAACCCCATCATATTAAAGAATATGTGTGAGAAGCCGCCGTGAACGAACATGTAAGTAAATAGTTGGTACGGTTTAAAACACTCCGAACCCACATTCCACATCGACAAATATCCTGTTATGATGTCCACTTCAATACCCGGGAAACAGGAGGGGTAGGCAATATTCTTCATCATCATTTGAGCAACAAAAACGATGACGTTGATGATCATAATGTTCTTGACAATGGGCGTGAATCTGAACATGTTTTAACAGTTTCTAACGAAAATAATTTTCAATCTTATTCAATTCAAAAATAAAAAAAGTCGGCCGTCCGTCGGGAGAGAAACTTGGCGTGCCACAGGTAAACAAACTATCGACAAGGGATTGCATTTCTTCGCGAACCAATGTCTGCCCCGCGCGAATCGAAGCGCGCTTGGCCAGGGCCCTTACCAGGCTCTCCTGTAGCGGTAGCGCCAGTTCCGTTTGGTTCGTCTTAAACTGCTCCATCAATCCTTCAAACAATTCTTTCTCCCTTCCTGACGAAAGGTTCGCCGGGATGCCGACCACTACGATGCTACTCTTTCCAAATACATCAAATCGAAACCCAAGCGCTTCAATCTCGGCCTGCATCTCCAGCACCATGGCAAAGTCGGCGGGTGAAAAATTCACGGTCTGCGGAAACAGACTCTGCTGACTTTGTCCGGATTTATGACGCACCTGGTTGAGGAATTTCTCAAACAAGATCCGTTCATGCGCCAGCTGTTGGTCGATGAACATCATTCCGGATTTCACCTGTTTAACAATAAATCTATTGTGTAGCTGAAATAGAACCTTGTCTTCGGGCTTCGATTCCGGTTGGTTCAACGCGCTTTCAAAGTGAAGGGTTGTGACCGTTGATTGTTCGTCATCCTGGTTGACCAGCACCTGGTTTTCCGTTTCGAAAAGTTTTTCCCAATTCTCCTGGTTCGATCGGTGCAATGCGGTGCTGAATCGCTCGTCGAAATAAACCTCGTTAGACTTGCTGGATGCCTGGTTCAATTTTGAAATCAGGTTGACATCGGCATCAAAATCCAATGAAGGCGTAAGGTTGTGTGAGCCGATCGCCTGTCGTACCGCGGAACGCACCACGGCATAAACCGCCTGCTCGTCTACAAACTTGATTTCTGTTTTTGTTGGATGAACGTTCACGTCGATGTGACCGGGATCCAATTCAATAAACAAAACATAAAAAGGAAATGTGCTTTCGGGAAGCAGTCCTTCAAAAGCGTTCATCACCGCGTGATGCAAATAATTACTTCGGATAAACCGGCGGTTAACAAAAAGAAATTGTTCTCCCCTCGCCTTCTTGGCTGAAGCCGGACGACCAACGTATCCCGTCACCTTTACAAACGAAGTTTCTTCCTGGCACGGCGCCAGCTGTTGCTGGTAAGATTTTCCAAATAGGTTGATAATGCGCGCGCTGATTTTTCCCGCGGGTAAATCGTAGATCAACTCATCGCCCTGAATCAACATGAAGGAGATCTCCGGGTTGGCCAACGCCAGCCGTTGAAATTCATCCACAATGTGACGCGTCTCAATCGGATTGGATTTAAGAAAATTCCTGCGTGCGGGAATATTGAAAAAAAGATTCTTAACCTGGATGCTGGTACCTTTCTCACAAGCCACCGGCTCCTGTCTTTTTACTTCAGAGCCCTCGACGACCAGCAGTGTTCCCAGTTCCTGATCGGCCAGCCGTGTTTTCATTTCCACTTGCGCCACGGCGGCGATGGAGGCAAGCGCCTCTCCGCGAAAACCCATGGTGCGAAGCGTGAACAAGTCTTCAGCTTTCCGGATTTTGGAGGTGGCGTGGCGCTCCAAACTCATCCTTGCATCCGTCTCTGACATCCCGATACCATCATCCACCACCTGAAGCAGCGCTTTGCCGGCGTCTTTGATGATCAGCTTGATGGTATGCGCCCCTGCATCAATTGAGTTTTCCATCAGCTCTTTTACCGCGGACGCCGGCCGCTGTACCACCTCACCAGCGGCGATCTGGTTGGCGATGGAATCCGGTAAAAGCTGAATGATATCGGGCATGCTGGCAAAGTACAAAATCTGGAATCACAAAGGTGTGAATTTTCCCCTGAAATCAACCCGACTTCTTCGCGACGGTAGATACGTTTTGTATGCGAGTGTCGTTCCCATAAAGTGCATGGTAAAATTGAGGTTCAGCAGAAATGGCGCTATCTTCGTACGTCCGTTGGCGTGCCCCCGTCATTTTTTAAACTGGATAGTCTGATGATGAAGAAAATTTTTTGGTTCTCCGCGCTTCTGTTTTGCGCGACAGCCGCCCTGGCCCAACAAAATAAAGCAAAGCTGGACTGGGTAGACAGCGTATTCAACACGCTGAGTATGAATGAAAAAATCGGTCAGCTGTTTATGGTGCCGATCGATCCGGCAAAAGAGGAGGACGTCAATGAAATCGAAAACAGAGTTAAGAACAACCAGGTTGGAAGTATCGTCTTTCTGCCGGGAACACCCGTCAGGCAAGCCCACCTCACCAACCTTCTACAGGAAAAAGCCGACGTGCCGTTGCTTATTGGCCAGGATGCCGAATGGGGCTTGGCCATGAGCCTGGACAGCACCATCAGCTATCCACGAAACTTAGTTTTAGGAGCGGTCCAAAACGATTCTCTGATCTACGAGCTCGGAAAAGAAATTGGTCGCGAGTTAAATCAAATGGGTGTTCAAATGACATTCGCACCTGTAGCCGATGTCTTTACGCCTTCACCCACATCGCTTTTGAACTATCGCTCTTTTGGTCAGAATCCTGAACATGTCGCGAACAAAGCATTGGCCTTCATGAAGGGACTCCAATCCCAGCACATTCAGCCTTTCGCCCGATATTTTCCCGTGAATGGCATCACGGTTACCAGCGTTTTGAAAGGCGTTCCCACCATTCATCCTTCGCTGGACTCTAGCTCGTTGACCGTCTACAAGAAATTGTTTGAAAACGGTTTGGCCGGAATTATTCCCGCGCCGGCGGAATTCCCACTGTTCTATCAACAAGTTAATCTCACCAAGAAAAACACGTTCAACACCGCTTCCATGTCGTCGCTGTTCATCGGCGATTGGCTGAAAAAGAATTTGGATTTTAAGGGGCTTGCGCCGGCCGACATTCAACGCATTCAAATTCGAACTGAAAAATACCGCGCCGGGGAAGCGGAGACGTTCGCGTTTCAGGCGGGCAACGACATGCTGCTTTCACCATTGGAGATCGGACCAGCCATTCGCAAAATCAAACGCTTGATTCGAAAAGACAAAGCGTACGAAGCCGTACTGGACGCGGGCGTAAAAAAAATACTGGAAACAAAATACGATGCCGGACTGTGGCAATCGCCTCGGATAAACACCGACAATTTGGTAAGTCATCTGAACAGCCCGGAAGCGCAAAGGCTGAAGAGAAAGTTATACGAGGCTTCCATCACCATCATCCGCGATGAAGGCGGCCGGTTGCCCCTGCTCACGCTGGAAGACCAGCACATTGCGTACATCAGTGCGGAAACAACCAAGCCAAATGACGCGTTGTACCATTACCTCAGCAAGTACGATCACGTTTCCTACTATTCGCTCGATGAAAAGACAGACCTGGTCGAACTCTCGGACGCACTGAACCATCAGGAAATCATCATCGCCGGAATATTTCCTCAAACGTCACCTCAAATCTTAGATCGGCTGGAGAAAACCCTGAAGGAAGCCGGCTCCTCAGCGTTGGTGGTATACTGCGACTTTGGCAACGAAGTATTCCTCAGTCGTTCACATCGTTTTGATCATGTGATCAGTGCCTATGTCAATTCTGCGGAGTCGATCAAAGCCACCGCAGAAATACTCTTCGGCGGGCTGCCTGCGCAAGGACGACTGCCCCTCACACTGAACGCAAGGCTTCAGGAAGGTACGGGAATATCGACCGCATCACTTCAACGCCTAATCTATGCAACACCGGAAGAGGCGGGAATGGATGAGCACGTGTTGTCGCGGATCGATTCCATTGCCAACGAAGCTGTGAGATTAAAGGCAACACCCGGTTGTTATGTCTTTGTTGCCAAAGACGGCAAGGTTGTTTTCGAAAAACCCTACGGGCAACTTGCGTATGATGATCAGACGCCCGTAACCGACGAAACCATTTATGATCTCGCATCGCTCACGAAAGTTTCTGCCACCATTTTGGCGGCCATGTTTCTCTACGAAAAAGGACTGATCGATCTCAACAAAAAGGTCTCCGTGTATTTGCCGGAACTGAGAGAGACCAACAAGAAGGATATCACAGTAATTGATATGTTGACGCACCAGGCTGGGCTTGTTCCCTTTGTGCCCATGTGGAATTTAACCGTGAAAGACTCCGTGATGCTGCCCGAATACTACGCGATGGAAAAGAAGCCAGAGTTCCCGTTGCAAGTTGGCCCTTCGCTTTATGCGTCGGAAAAATTGAGGGACTCCGTTTGGGTGTGGGTGGTTAAATCGAAAATGGCGGAGAAACCTGCGCGTACACCATACCCCTACCGGTACAGCGACCTGGGCTTCATGATTCTGCAGCGAATGGTCGAACGAATTCTCAATCAGCCGCTCGAAGATTTTCTGCAGCAAAATTTTTATGAACCACTCGGCGCCTATACGATGGGATTCAATCCACTGAATCGCTTCCCGGCGACCATTATCGCGCCAACCGAGAACGACAAAATTTACAGGCGGGCAAGGGTTGTCGGAACTGTACACGATGAGCGGGCGGCGATGATGGGTGGCGTGAGCGGACATGCCGGGCTATTCGCCTCCGCCAATGATCTTGCCAAACTGGGGCAGATGCTTTTGCAACATGGATATTATGGCGGCTACCAGTATTACAAAGCCGAGACCGTCGAAACATTCACAGCAAAACGATTTGAAAAAAGTCGTCGCGGAATAGGTTGGGATAAACCCATTCAAAGTGACTGGGCTACTAGCCCCGCTTCCATTCTGGCCTCGCCACGAACCTTTGGGCACACCGGTTTTACCGGCACTTGTCTTTGGATTGACCCTGAATTCAATATTGTCTATATTTTTCTATCGAATCGGGTATTTCCTGATCGGAACAATAAATTGCTGACTTACAACGTCCGTACACGTATCCAGGATGTGATCTATCAATCCATTTTCAGTTATTGCGGACAACCGCAATAATTAGGCTTGAAGTGAAACTTACCTGTAGCGAAAAGGGTTAAAACGAAGACAAAAGCAAGGCGCCGTGGATCAGATTAAAATCGGAATTGTTTGCTATCCAACTTTCGGGGGTAGCGGGGTAGTGGCAACGGAGCTTGGCAAAGCGCTCGCTCAGGAAGGTCATAAAGTACATTTCATTACTTATTCCCAACCCACCCGGTTGGATTTCTTAAATGAAAACCTCTCTTATCACGAAGTAGATTTCCATACTTATCCGCTGTTTGAATATCCGCCGTACGAGTTGGCGCTGGCCAGCAAGATGGTGAGCGTGGTCAAGAACGAAAAGCTTGACCTCTTGCATGTTCATTATGCGATCCCCCATGCTTCGGCAGCCTACATGGCGAAGCAAATTTTGAAAACACAAGGCATCCATATACCCGTTGTCACAACGTTGCACGGCACCGATATAACATTGGTTGGAAAAGATCCTTCCTATGAACCGGTAGTCACCTTCAGCATCAATGAATCCGATGGTGTAACTGCGGTTTCGCATGATCTTAAGAAAGAAACCTATCAACACTTTAAGGTTACGAAGGAGATTGAAGTAATACCCAACTTCATTGACCTTGAAAAATTTAAAAAGCAAAAGAAGGATCACTTCAAGAAGGCGATTTGTCCGAATGGTGAATCCTTAATTGTTCACACTTCGAATTTCAGACCGGTTAAGCGGATACCCGATGCCATTCACGTTTTTGAAGCGCTCCGGAAAGTCATCCCTGCCAAAATGCTTTTGATTGGCGATGGTCCTGAACGCGGCAATGCGGAAAAGCTATGCCGCGAATTAGACATCTGCGATGACATCCGTTTCCTCGGAAAACTCGAAGCGGTGGAAGAAGTACTGTCGGTAGCTGATCTTTTCCTGATGCCTTCTGAAAAAGAAAGTTTCGGATTGGCTGCGCTGGAGGCCATGGCCTGCGAAGTACCGGTGATCTCCTCCAACACGGGTGGTATACCGGAACTCAACATTCAGGGTGTGACGGGCTTCCTCAGCGCCGTGGGTGATGTTGAAGATATGACACGCAAGGCACTGTTTGTGCTGGATAAAAATAATCTTCCAAGGTTCAAAGAGAATGCCTTGCAAAGGGCTCAGGAGTTTGACATCACGCGGATCTTGCCCGTGTATGAAGCCTATTATCAGAAGATTATGGAAAAAAAGGCGGCCAGGGCGGCGGTATGACCCAAATCATTTGTGAACGAAAAGGAATGATTCTATTTTCGTGCTTAAAGTTGAATGTAGCTGTATGGAGACAATCGATGCGACCCCAAAGAGTAAAGGAACAAGGCAACTTTTCAAAAATCCAATTTTAGAAAAGCTGTCCCGCACGCACATTTCAGTACCCCTGACCATTTTCTTTGTATACTCAAGTGCCTTGTTGTACTGGAGTGTTACCCATACCGCTTTGTCCTGGGTGACCACCGTAGCCTTATTTGTTGTGGGCGTCCTCGCTTTTACCTGGGTTGAGTACAACGTACACCGCTACGTCTTTCACATGAAGGCCTATACGGAAGCGCGGGCAAAACTTCAGTATACCATGCATGGCGTTCATCACGAATTCCCGAAAGACAAGGATCGACTCGCCATGCCGCCGCTCCTGAGTGTTACGATTTCTACCGTTCTGCTGTTGTTGTTGCGCCTGATCATGGGTGACTTTGTATTTGCATTTTTGCCAGGTTTCCTCGTGGGTTATGCCGGCTATCTGTCTGTGCACTACATGGTACACGCTTTCCAACCACCGAAAAATTTCTTCAAGGCGCTTTGGGTAAACCATGGTGTCCACCATTATAAAGATGGAGAGATCATTTTTGGTGTCTCCTCACCGTTGTGGGATTATGTTTATCGCACAATGCGCGAAAAGAAGGTTGCGCAGTCGTAAATCAAAAATTTAAGGTAGCGATGCTCACACAGGGCTGAAAACCGTGGGCTCGGTCGAATTCGTGTAAAAAAATAAACCACCCCGACTAAAGCCAGGATGGTTTTATAGCTAGGTTAATGAGTACGATTAACTAGATGCGTGTCTCCTTGGGAGCGGTGAATTCCTTCTTGACGGGCTTCTTGGAGTACGTCGGACAAAGGGTCGTAAAACCGCAGGAAGAAAGTACGAAAGCCAACAGCGCGAAAACAACGATCTTTTTCATAGGTATCTGATTTATTACCGAACAAAGGTATAATCGGCATTTGAACCGGTATTTCGCATTCTCGTCGAATCCTTACATGGGTTCCTAAAGTTTTTGAAATTTAAATTTTCTGCCCGAAACAGATTGTTGAAATTCAGGGTTAAGGAAGGTATATGCTCGGTTTCCGGTTTTCCCGATTCGTCCCACCGCCACCCGGCGGCAAAAGCGACTTCGAAAAGTTGCTCAAGGTTTTTATGCAACTGGTTCTAATCACCTCCGGAAACGTTGCAGAAGCACTTCAGTGGTTAACGGAAGTGGATCGCCAGTACGGTCTGACCAACGAAAAGTATGGCATCGGCGATTTTATTGAAGATCTGAAACGGAATGGATACATCACCGAAGAAGGTCCCAAAGGTGAGTTTAAACTCAATGCCCGGAGTGAACAAAGGCTCAGACAGTCGGCACTGGAGGAAATTTTTGGAAAACTGAAGAAAACCAAACAAGGTGAGCACAATACCTCGCACAGTGGGTTGGGCGACGAACAGACCACCGAAAAGCGCGAGTACCAGTTTGGCGATGCCCTGGATCAGATATCGGTTACAGATTCGCTGCGCAATGCTCAGATCAACCATGGCCTCGACAATTTCCTGATGACGGAAGAGGATCTCGAGGTGATGGAAAGCGAATACAAAACGCAGACCTCCACCGTGCTGATGATCGACATCTCACACTCTATGATTCTTTATGGCGAAGACCGCATCACACCCGCCAAAAAAGTAGCGATGGCTTTGTCCGAACTGATCACTAAGAAATACCCCAAAGACACATTGGACATCCTGGCCTTTGGCGACGATGCCTGGCAGATTCAAATCAAGGATTTGCCTTACCTGCAAGTTGGTCCTTACCACACCAACACGGTGGCAGGATTAGAATTAGCCATGGATCTTTTGAGGAGGAGAAAGAATTCCAACAAACAGATCTTCATGATTACGGATGGCAAGCCGACGTGCATCAAACAGGGTATCAAATATTATAAGAATGCGTTTGGCCTTGATCAAAAAATTCTCAATGCCACCCTTAACCTCGCCGGACAACTTCGAAAACTTAAAATTCCCGTCACTACTTTTATGATCGCTTCAGACCCGTACTTAAAGGCTTTTGTCCGGGAGTTTACAAAAGCCAATAATGGCAACGCTTACTATAGCAACCTTCAGGGATTGGGTAATCTCGTCTTTGAAGATTTTAAGCGAAACCGGAGAAAGAATTTCTAAGCCTTAGTTTAATTCAACCGATAAATTGTTTTCAAAAAATGGACCTGCCTCGTTCAATAAAAACGCTTGGTGAACTGAAAAAGTCGGGATACAAATCCCGCACCATCAAGGATGAACTCCGATATAACCTGATCGAAAAACTTCAGAAGAAAGAAAACGTCTTTGAAGGAATCTGGGGTTATGAGGAAACAGTCATCCCCGACCTCGAGCGGGCGATCCTGGCGGGGCACGATATTAACCTCCTCGGCCTTCGCGGCCAGGCCAAGACCCGACTGGCCCGACTCATGGTTAATTTGCTGGACGAGTACATTCCATACATCGAAGGGTCAGAACTGAATGACGATCCGTTCATGCCTATCTCGCGATTTGGAAAAGACCGTCTCGCGGAGCTCGGTGACAACACGCCCATTGCCTGGATGCATCGCGAAGAGCGCTATACCGAAAAGTTGGCCACGCCCGACGTTTCTATCGCTGACTTGATCGGCGACGTCGATCCGATAAAAGCCGCGGCACTGAAACTTCCCTACTCGGATGAACGCGTGATTCACTTCGGATTGATACCACGTTCAAACCGATCGCTCTTTGTCATTAATGAATTACCAGACTTGCAGGCGCGTATTCAGGTAGCCTTGTTCAACATCTTGCAGGAAGGTGACATCCAGATTCGCGGATTCAAACTCAGGCTACCACTCGATATTCAGTTTGTGTTCACTGCCAATCCGGAAGATTACACGAACCGCGGAAGTATCGTAACGCCATTGAAGGATCGAATCGATAGTCAGATCATCACGCACTACCCGAAGACGCTGGAGGTAGGCAAGAAGATCACGCAGCAGGAAGCCCGATTAAAAGCTGAGCAGCGAAATAAGATTACCATCAGCGAAATTGCCAAAGACCTCGTTGAGCAAATCGCGTTCGAAGCAAGGAAGAGCGAATACGTCGATCCTAAAAGTGGCGTGTCCGCACGCCTGACGATATCCGCCTATGAAAACCTTGTTGCTTCGGCCGAACGTAGAAGTATCATCAATAAAGAAAAGAACGCTGCGATCAGGCTCTCGGATTTTATTGGCGTTATCCCGGCCATCACCGGTAAAGTAGAACTCGTGTATGAAGGTGAACAGGAAGGACCTGGCATCATTGCGCAGAATCTTGTCGGCAAAGCCATACGCTCACAATTCGTGAACTACTTTCCTGATCCGGACAAATTCAGGAAGCAAAAAGAGAAAAGCCCGTACAAAAAAACTGCGGATTGGTTTGGAGAAGGTAATACACTCGATCTCCTCAACGATTTGCCACAAGACGAATTCGAAAAACGTTTAAGAAGTGTTCCCGGCCTGCAGGAGCTGATCAATGAATTCCATCGCAATCAAGACCTTCACACCAAACTCCTCCTCATGGAATTTGCACTGCATGGTTTAGCGGAGTTCAGCCTGATCAGCAAGCATAACCTCACGGCGGGACTTCAATTCAAGGATTTGCTGAGCAGTATGTTCACCTTGCCCCGCCCCGGCAAGGAAAATGACGACGAGGATGATGATGATGACATCAGCGGCCGGGCACGCGGCAAGCTTTGATTAATTTGATTTTTTTCACCTATCATTATGGTCATTGGCCAACCCAGATTCATGAAAGCCCAAGAGACCACTTTTGTTCCCGGCGATGTGCAACGTCTGAAAAAGCTGGTGTCCCAAGGAGAAAGCGCCACGTTGGAATTCAAGCGTAAAGCCGCCTTTCCTGAAAAGATCGTTCGCGAGATGATCGCCTTCGCCAATTCACGCGGTGGTACGCTCTTGCTTGGTGTTGGAGATGATAAAAGTTTGCCTGGCCTAAAGTATCCTGAGGAGGAAATGTATGTGATGCGCGAGGCGCTAAAAAAATGTCGCCCAAAACTTCAGGTGATAGAAAGTGTAATTCCTGTTGGGTCTTCTCGTTCGATTGTGCAGTATGAAATTCCGGAGAGCCATACAAAGCCGCATGCCATGGTGAGTGGAAATACGAAGGAGATTTTTGTTCGTCATGCTGACAAAAGCATCAAGGCAAGTCGTGAGGTGCGTGAAATTCTACGGCGATCACAGCACAAGAAAGATATTCGTTTTCGTTTTGGTGAAGCAGAAAAACTGCTCGTTCAATACCTCGACCAACACCTGACGATTACCTTGAAAAAGTTTTGTGAAGTCAGTAAGCTCAGGAGATACAATGCTTCACGAAAATTTGTGTTGCTGGTATTGGCTGATGTTCTTACGGTGAAACCTGATGAACGCGGAGATGTGTACTCGTTGGCTTATCGTTTGCCTGCGGAAAGAAAGACCGCTTAGACCGTGAAGGGGCTGTAAAGGTACCAAAAAAATTTACTTTTCAGCAAGTTCTGCATTCATAAGCTTTTCTTTACATTTCGTCCGTACTGATTTTTTAAGCGCTCGTGAAGCATGGCTAAATCTACTAAGAAGGAGAAGAAGATCTTCGTTCTCGACACCTCGGTAATCATCTACGAACACAATTCCATTCTCAACTTCGACGAACATGATGTCGGTATTCCGATTACCGTGTTGGAAGAGTTGGACAACTTCAAGAAAGGTAACGACACCAAAAACTTTGAAGCACGGGAATTTATCCGGTTGATCGACAAGCTGGCAAAAGACCAGATGTTGCAAAACTGGAATCCCATCAACGGAAAAGGGAAAGGAAACTTTAAGGTGCTGATGGACACCCACAGCGCCGTGGATGCTAACAAAGTCTTCAACGAAGAAAAAGCAGACCACCGTATACTCAACTCTGCGTTGCAACTGCAGAAGGAAGAAAAGAACAAACGTATTATTCTGGTTTCCAAGGATGTGAACTTGCGCCTCAAGGCGAAAGCGTTGGGTCTGCAGGCGGAAGATTACACTACCGGAAAGGTTCAGAACATTTCATCGCTCTACACCGGCAGCACCGTGATTGACGATGTGGATTCGGACATGATCAACCTTCTTTATGAGAAAGGCTATTGCCCGCCAGCCGAAATCCTGGGTAAGCGCGTTCCGGAAAAGAATCACTACTATATATTAAAGAGCGGAAAGAAATCGGCGCTGGCTTACTACAATCCATTCAACGAAATGGTGGAGCACGTCGAAAAACGTTCGGTGTACGGTGTGAAACCGAGAAATGCCGAGCAGACTTTCGCGATCCACGCAGCGATGAAACCCGATATCAGGCTGGTGTCCATTCAAGGCGTAGCAGGAACGGGTAAAACGTTGTTGGCGCTCGCCGCGGCGTTGGAACAAAAGAGGGAATACAAACAGATCTATCTCGCCAGGCCCATTGTTCCGTTGAGCAACAAAGACATCGGCTACCTTCCAGGTGATATTAAATCGAAAGTAAATCCGTACATGGAACCGCTGTGGGACAATTTGAAATTCATTCAGAACCAATACAGCGAAACCGATAAAGAGTATTCGAAGATCACGGAGATGGTGAACCAGGAGAAACTTGTGATCACACCCCTGGCCTACATTCGCGGAAGGAGTCTTTCCAACATTTGCTTCATTGTGGATGAAGCGCAGAACCTCACGCCGCATGAAGTGAAGACCATCATCACGCGCGCAGGAGAGAATACCAAGATCATCTTCACGGGCGACATTTATCAAATTGATACACCCTATCTCGACTCCCAAAGTAACGGTTTGTCGACGTTGATCGATCGCTTGAAAGACCATGAACTGTACGCCCACATCACCCTGGAAAAAGGTGAAAGGTCTGAACTGGCCAACCTGGCGAATGAGCTTTTATAGGTCCGTTTCGATTTGATCTTTCCCTTCCCAATTCTGGAATAACATACCGGAATACCTTCAAATTGGATTGAAAATGAAGGTTTTTTGGTCTGGCGTGGAATTGGCACTCTTAGAGAAAAACTTTAAGAGTCTTATGATCCTTAAATTCTTCTTCCAGCGCCTCTCTTTGCAAACGCAGGTTTCTATGCTTAAAAAGAAAGGCATTATGTTGGGTACCCGCGTCAAGAACGGCCGCAAGATTTACATCTACATGCTCCGTGACTTGTTTGCTGAAGTGCACTTCTCCAATGACAATGCGGAGAGCACCCCGGAAAGCTTGAACTTACTTCGTGGCTTAAAAAATCTCAATGAATACCTTGAGCGTGAATTTAAAGCTAGCTTTTAAAGCCGGCCTCTATTTTTTGGAGAGCACTTTCAACATTGTTTCTCCGATCTCCGCGGGTGACTCCACAACGTGGATGCCGCATTCGCGCAGTATCTTCATCTTGGCAGCTGCCGTATCTTCTGCTCCACCGATGATGGCGCCAGCGTGGCCCATGCGTCGGCCGGGAGGCGCTGTCTGACCAGCGATGAACCCTACAACGGGTTTCTTATTTCCATTTTCTTTTATCCAACGGGCCGCAACGGGCTCATAGTTTCCGCCGATCTCACCGATCATTACGACTGCGTCGGTTTCAGGATCGTTCATGAGAAGCTCAACGGCATTTTTTGTCGGCGTTCCGATGATCGGGTCTCCGCCGATGCCGATGGCTGTTGATATTCCTAGTCCGGCTTTTACAATCTGGTCGGCCGCTTCGTAGGTCAATGTTCCTGACTTGGAAACGATGCCGATTCGTCCCTTCTTAAATACAAAGCCAGGCATGATGCCAACCTTTGCTTCGCCCGGCGTGATCACACCAGGGCAGTTCGGGCCGATCAACACGACGCCCTTGGCCTGAATGTATTTCTTCGCCACCATCATATCCTTTACAGGAATACCTTCTGTGATGGTAATGATCACCTTAATGCCTCCGTCAGCAGCTTCCATGATTGCATCGGCTGCGAATGCCGGCGGAACAAAAATGATGGTTACATCGGCGCCTGTTTTTTCAACAGCTTCTTTTACTGTATCGAATACAGGTCTTCCCAAGTGCTCGGTTCCCCCCTTTCCTGGCGTCACTCCTCCAACGACATTGGATCCGTATTCAATCATTTGACCAGCATGGAAAGTACCTTCTGAACCGGTAAATCCCTGAACGATAATGCGCGAGTTTTTATTGACCAGTACACTCATAGTATGAAGCGTTTGAGAAGCACAAAAATAGAATAATAAACCGTTCGGCCAACGGCAAAAAAATAGAAAAGCTGCCCGGGGTTGGAACAGCTTTCACCAAACAAATGGCGTTACAGTTATTTCTTTTTCTCTGGATCTTCCTTCATTCCGTAACGGATCAGGAAGAGGTTGAATTCGTCTTGGTAGCCCGTCACATCGGGAGCCAGTTTGATCGCATCCAGGTACGCGGTGGTTGCATCGATCAGTAGTCCCTTCTCTTCATAGAAACCGGCCAGGACATATTTGTTCAAGGCCGTGGGCTCCTGTGTAGACACCGCGATTTCGGCCAATGAAGTCTTCACCCGTTCCTTATCAGCTTTCGATAATCTTCGCAACGTAAAGCCGTCGGAGATTTTCGTGGGATCGTTTTTCGGATAGACCTTGACCGTGATATTATCTTCATTCGCAAACTTGGCACTCGACAAATCCACGCGGAGTGAGTTCTCAGCAGTCTCGACCTTATCCAATTCATCGTCAAATGTGCTGGTGAATTTGATGATATATGGTCCGGCGAATTTCTTATCCCACGAAATGGTCAGCTCATTACTATAGATAACTTGGCCCTTGGGAAAGCTGGGGATATAAACTTCAACTTTCGGAAGTCCGCGGTGCACCGCTCCAGTTGCAGCGAGATTGTTTTTCTTTTCAGTGTTCGAGCTGAGGATAAAATCCGTGTACCTGTTCAGCACGCTCGCGCCTCCGCTAATTCGACCGGCCAGGTCGGAGACTTTGTATTTACCCGCTTGTTTTAATTCCAGAGATTTACCAGTGGCATGAACAAGCCCGACGTATGCGTTTTCTGTGACCTTAAGTTCATCGTTAGAGCGCAGGGCGGCGCCAACTTTTACTGCTTGCCAACCATCGCCGGCTTTCATTTCATTCTTGCCCTTGGTGACAAGAACTTTAAATGCGTAATCCTGTGCTTGCGCCGATGCCGACAGGACGACCAATGCCATGAATAAGATTACCAACTTCGTTTTCATGAGGAATTGAGGGTTTTAGATTAAAGAAATAAAAGATGAGGCCGCCTAGACAAACGACCTCATGTATTTTTATTCGTTTCCGAATTTTATCGCTTCATTCCGTGACGAATCAAAAAGTCATCGTAGGCTTCCTGATAAGACGTTACATCCGGAGCCAACCGGATAGCTTCTTCATAGGCGGCTACCGCATCGATGAACAGGTGGTTCTCTTCGTAAAAACCAGCCAGGATAAATTTGTTCAAAGCCGTTTGCTCAGACACCTCACCCATAATCTCTCCCAACGACACTTTGATCTTATCCTGCTCTGCCGGTGATAATTTCTTGATTAACTTCTCCGCTGATTTCTTCGACGGATCACCTTTGTCATACACCTGAACCAATACCGCGTTCTCGCTCGCGAATTTTGGATCGGTCAGGTCAACACGGAGCATCGACTCTGGTGTTTCCACCTTGGCCAACTCTTCTCCGAACATGTTGTTGATGACTACGATATAAGGTCCTTGCGCGGTGTGGCTCTCCCACGAAATTACCGCCGCAGTATTATAAATACCAGAGTGCTGATTTTCAGGAAGCATGATTTGAATTGCTGCCGCATCACCGCGGTGAACGGCTCCTGTCGCACTCAGTTTGTTTTTCTTGGCTTCAGCGGAATTGCTGCTCAGGATAAAATCCGTGTACTTGTTCAATACACTGGAACCGCTTCCCACTTTAGCAGCCAGATCAGCAACCTTCCACTGGCCGGCTTGCTTCAGTTCCATCGGTTTGCCGGTGACATGCACTAACCCGATATAGGAATTATCCGATAGTTTCAGTTCATCTCCCGATTTTAAGGTAGCCCCTGTCTTAACAGGCTGCCAGGTATCTCCGGATTTTACTTCGTTAGCGCCTTTATTTGCCAACACCTTGAACGCGTAGTCCTGGCCAAAGGTCAGGGAAGCGACTAAGGTAAAAGCCAAACAGAGGGTCAAATTCTTGGTTTTCATGGTCTTAAGGTCGGATACACTATCAAAAATACGAAAAATGTAGCGGTTATGGTGTTAATACTTCGTTCTGCTTCTTGGTAAGCCATCGCCTACGCGCCGTCAATACCAGCCGCTTAAATACGTTCGTGTACAACTCAAAGCATGTGCCAACTAACGCGATGGCTGCGAGGGTATACGTAAGGTTCAGTTTATAGTTAAACCACTTGAACACAAAGATCATCAGCAGGGTACAAAGGATGATTTCCGTCAACTGCACCAGGATACTGATACCATCAAACCAGTGAGGCAATCTGGTATTGATGACACTAAACAGCATAACGTTTAAAAGGCAAATGATAAACGCAATCAATATCTGCTGCCAGAAATTCAGTTCGTCAATGTAGTCTTCATTTAATATCATCGAAACGATATTCGCATGAACCACCGCGCCATACATGTCAGGCCGGGTTTTTCCTGCATAGGTTTTATTCAGCGGTGTAAAAAATTTATCGTCCCAGGATGTATCTTTTAAATTTCCCCCTAAAAATCCCATGATGACAATTTTATCCTTGAACAATCCTGGCGCAAAGTTCTCGGGATCCAGGGCCTGTTCGACATCCAACGTATAATATCGTCCGGGGAATTCTGACGCCCCGAACGGATCATAAATGTTCCCGCGATAGTTGATCACTTCTGATGGATGTCCACGCTCCAGAAATCTTTTTGCTTTCGTCGAATCAAACATCATGGCAAGTTTCACCGAGAACGCGAGCATTTGTTCTCCATTGACGATCATCGACGGATTAAATCGCCGGCAAGACTTCAAATCCTCCTGATGCTCAGCCTCCGTTTCTAGACTCGCGAAACCTTCATCGGACCCTGCCCTCAGAATTTCATCCGTACGCTCAAGGGAATCATAGATGTCAATGTCTCCATACTTCTTCACCAGGGAATCAGTTTGAAGCAGCTTGGTTACCATCACCACATTGCCGGCTTCGCGTACAGCATCAGCAAAGATTAGATTGTTCAGGGTGTCGTATGCCAATGGGCAACACAAGGAATCAACCTTTCCATTGGCGCATTCACCACAATCAAAAAAACTATCCATTCCAATCACCTTCGGTTTAAACTGACTGATCACGCGAATTTGTTGTGCAATTCCGGCTCGTGGCAAGGCGCCGATGTTCACCAGGACAATATTAGTATCAATGAGTGGGTCTTCCCGGAACCTTGAAAAGGTGATGTCCGTGATTTCCATATCACCCAGCGACTTGCCCAAGGGATCGAATGCATTGAAGACTTGCAGCTGTGATATCTCTCGGATGGCCAGCAGTACGCCGAACACAAAGAAGGTCGCGAGAACACTATCCAGTAGGAATTTTTTCATTTTGAGCAGGGTATCAAGTAAATTTAGAGATTTAGCACGTATTCTTACTACAGTTGAAACCCGGATTCTCTCTTTCTTATTATGTCGATGGTGTCTTGAGCGGCAACCGTGTTGTGCTCGGACAAGCCATAACCCTCGTTGAAAGTTTTCTCCCCAAAGACCAGGAGAATGCCGGTGCGGTGTTGGAGAAAATTCTGCCGGACACAGGGAAGTCGATTCGCGTCGGTGTCACGGGAGTACCGGGCGTTGGAAAAAGTACGTTCATCGAAGCGCTCGGCCTGTACGTTGTTCGGCAGGAAAAAAAGATTGCCGTCTTATCCATTGACCCGAGCAGTCCCTTAACCAAGGGAAGCATACTGGGCGACAAAACAAGAATGGAGGAGCTCTCTAAAAACCCGAATGCTTTCATTCGTCCAACCGCTTCTGGTCTGGCTATTGGCGGCGTGGCCAATCACACGCGTGAGGCCATGCTCTTGTGTGAGGCGGCAGGCTTCGATGTCATCTTCGTTGAAACAGTCGGCGTAGGTCAATCAGAAGTGTCTGTCAAAAAAATGGTAGACTTTTTCTTGCTACTCATGCTCGCCGGTGCCGGCGATGAACTGCAAGGCATCAAAAAAGGAATTATGGAAATGGCCGATGCCATTGCCATCACTAAGGCAGATGGCGACAATATTAAAAAAGCATCGGAGGCGCAAGCTGACTATCAACACGCGCTTCACCTTTTCTCTACTCCCGATTCAGGATGGAAACCTAAAGTGCTTACCACTTCCGCCCTCTCGGGAGACGGCATCGACAAAATCTGGAAGGTGATACAACAGTACCGCGACCAAACCGAAAAATCGGGATACTTCGATCAAAACCGTTCCGATCAAAACATTGCCTGGTTTCACGACTGCTTCGACCAACTCGTCAGAGCGGATCTGAGCCAACATCAGTCGGTCAGGAGCAATCTCATCTCACTGGAAGAAGAAATCCGACAATCAAAACTCTCCGCGAGATCTGCGGCGCAACAACTCCTGGATCGATATCATCAGGCGATACAAAAACCCTGAAGTCATTTATCTTTCTTTTCCGGAGGATTGGATTTGGGGTACGGACAATGGCGACACCCATTCTTACAACAGTACCCTCGCTTGAGCAGGTAAGCCGCTGTAAAAACGATGAGGCCATTCTCCATATAATATAGGTCACTATCGGATTTCTCTTTCTTCGACATTGTTGTTATTCTTCGAATACAAAGCCATTCGGCCCGCGACCCACAGACGTGTGATCAATCAGCGTGCCGTTAGCTGTGTACCAGTAAATTTCGCCATTTCCGGAAAAAGCTTTACCGTCTGCCAGGTAAATTATGTCGTCGTCCGGATCGATACCTATTCCATAAAATCCTACGACACTGGCTTCAGTAATGAGTGGCGAGGCGGGCGCTTCCGTTGCTGTTGTTGCGACCTCATACACGGATTTTCCCTTGAAAAAATAGATATGTGACCCTGAACTATTGATCGCCGCTTTTGGCGTGACGTTCATTTCCAATTCGATAGTCTTCAGAACACTATTAGAGGAAACGTCTCGGCTCTCGCTCGGATCCAGCTGCACCAGGCTACCGTCATTGCCATTGTAGGTGCCCCCGCAAATCACCCAAATCTTTTGGTCGACATCCATCACAAACTCGCCGGGCGACGAACCCACCTCAATGGTTTTTATCACTTCTTCCGTATCCACATCAATAACAGAAACGGTGTTGCTAAAATTGTTGGAAACATACAATAGGTCATTGTGGGCAATGATGTTCTCAGCGCCGTAGTCTGTCGTGATCGTATTGGTCACCTCATGGCTTTCCAGATCGACAACGGCCACGTGGCCTGGATCGGAAAAGCTTACCCACTCCGTCAGGTATCCTTTGCCATCGTACGTTGTGAAATATCGAGGAAGCGAAAGATCACTGACCGTATGCAGCGACTTAAAAGTGTTGGGATTTACAATTTCCATTTTGTTGCTGTTGTTTACGATGATGTAAGCCACATCGTCGTCTTCGTCGATGTACATGGACTGCACAACATCACCGAGGGCTTTGTCATTGTTTTCCAAGCCGAACAGGTCCAGGGTTACAGTTCCAGATTCATCCAGGTGGCTGACCGTTCCGTCAGCGTCCATAAAGTTTCCTTCGTTCACCACGAAGATTCCGTCTTCATACTTTCCACCCCCCTGGTCATCATCGTCGTCGCAAGCGACGAGCGTTGAAAGGAATACGATAGACAGGAATGCCAAAAGAGATCTCATTTTTTTCATATTTAGTTTCGATTAAGATTTGCTGTTAGGGTGATTAAATAATTTCGGCCGGGCATAGCACGGTTCCTTAGATTCTCGTAGTACACATTCATGATGTTCTGAACTTCTCCCCGGACGCGCAGCTTGACTTTGGAAGCGTCAAATGTTTTGCTGAGCGAAGCATCCAACAAGGCATACGCTTCAAGCCATTGCGCATTGTCCAGTTGCGTGTAGCGAATACCCGTGTAATTCAATCGGACATCCGCCTGCCATGAGCTTAGCTTCCACGAAGCGGACGCCCGCGCGTTGTGCACCGGTGTATAGGGCAACTGCTTGCCCACGATCGACTGATCGAATTCATTCAAACCTTTTTGATTGACGGACTGCACATAACCATACACCAGTGTTGCCCTGATATTGCTTCGATCCAACTTGAACGAGGCACTTGCTTCGCCTTCAACGCCAAAGATGTTTACTTTCTGGAGGTTCGTCGGCGACCAGATTCCATCATCGCCGCTGAGCCACACGATCATATCATCGGCCCAGGTTGCATACGTCGACACGTCAACACTGTACGATGTGCGATCTTTCAAAGCACTCCAGGTCATTCCGCCTTCGAGATGGATTGCATCTTCGGACTTCAACTCAGGATTTCCGCCGGGCATCCAGTAGCGATCGTTCAGCGTGGGTATGCGAAACCCTCTGCCCGCCTGCATTCGAATCAATACCTTGTCGCCGGCTTCTTTTCCAATGTTCCACTGCGAACCGATGGCGGGCGCGAATGGCGTTCCGTGTTCATAGAATGATTGCCGAAGGTTCAGGTTTACAATCCATCGATTTGTTATCGCTTGCTTGAAGGAGGCGAAAGCGTCAATCCTGTTTTCTGAAAGGTCATTGATGAAATTTTCCGACCATGCCTGATAGTTTGAATAGCTTATGCCATACCGCACGTTAGCTGAGGGGTTCAGCGGTTGTTCCATCTGTACCTGACCATTCAGCTGTCTGGACCGGACGTTGCTGGTGACATCGTTGGTGTAGTCCTGATCCGAAGAGACAAAGCCGGCGACTGCCGAAAGTGTGCCGAAGCTCGCATCATAAAAGTATTTGAGTGCGATGCGGGTGTCGCTATCTTTCAAGGTTTCATCGCCCTGATCATTCGTGACTGCCGGTTGAATTTCACGGAAGTTGTAAACGTATAACCCATCCAATGAAATCTGTTGATGTTCCCCGATTTTGTAATACACCTGCTGGCCGATCCCATAGTTCAACACCGACGCATTGTTTTGTTTTTTTGAATAACCAACAGCAGGCGATTCGTAAGGAAAATCATTTTCGATGAACGAGCGATAAATCTTTGTCCGAAGTTCCCATTTGTCGAAGGCCGTTTGAAATTTCAGACCTGCATCCAGTCGACCAAAGCTTCCAGTCTGTAATAAAGCACTCCAGGTTGTACCGGGTTGAATGCGAACGGGGCCTTGGCCGAGCATGATACTTCCTCCAATGGCATCCGTACCGTATAGCGAACTTGCTGTTCCATAGCGAATCGAAACTTCATCAAACAAGAAAAGCGGGATAATAGAAAAATCGGTTTGACCCAGCGTCGGCGAGTTAACGTTCATTCCATTCCACAGCACAGCCGTTTGTGACGCTGTCGTGCCACGCATCGAAATGGTGGAGAGTTGGCTGTTCCCGTATGTTTTTAAATAGAGTGATGTCTCGTCGATGAGTTTCTCGGAGAGCGTTTGAATGTCAGTGCCCGTTTTGATCTGCGCCACCTTTGATCCGGTTGCGTACGATGCAAACGGCACACCATACACGCTCACTTCTTTCAAGTAAGTCGTGTCGGTGGACTGCGCAAAGGACGATGCGCCTCCAGTGATCAACAGCATCAAGAAACAAAAACGCAACATGTTACTTTGAATCAAATCGAATAATTCAATTTTGATTCAAAGCCTGAGCAAAGCGAAGTGTAGTGGGATAAAAAATTCCTGCTACATCGTCAGCCTTTCACCCGAAAGCTTTGAGTCATATCAGATTTCTACGGCAGGTCTCCTGGCTCTCCCTACTTTTGTTTTGCCTTCTCATCCCGATCCCGATAGCTATCGGGAGGGACAATGGCATGGAGGAACAAAAGCATATTAGGGATTACAGTTGCGGGGACAGCTCCGGGATCGTGTTTGCACCACTTCACCGGATTCCCTTTTAATCTTCCGTTGTCTGTGAAACAGCTGAAGAACCGCGAATCCGGTGCGAACTTAATTAATTTATTAACATTGCCACATGAAAAGGCTACTCATTTTAATACTCTTCTTCACCGCTGCATCCTGCGATCGAAAATCAGCAACAAAAGTTTCTGCCGAAAAAACGTCGAGATCCTTTCAATATGCGGAAGGATTTCGCGTGACCTATGAAGGAAAGAACAAGTTGGTGGAAGTACTAACCCCTTTTCAGGGCGCTACATCAGGTTATCAATATTTACTGGTGCCTGAAGGTGAACCCATTCCTGAGCACGATGCGGGGGTCAGAATTATTCGCACGCCAGTGTCATCGATTGTTTGTACGTCCACGTCGCACATACCGCTGCTCGACTATTTACATGAAAGCGATAAGCTGGTCGGCTTTCCAACGACAGACTACATCAGCTCTGAGATGATTAGGAAGCGCGTGGATGAAGGAAAGGTAGTTGACCTGGGTGTCGACAAAGGCATGAACCTGGAACAGTTGGCCGTGCTCAAACCTGCGCTGGTGATGGGATATACCGTGAGCAGTGATTATGGTCAGTTTAAGAAAATGGAAGAACTGGGAATTCCTGTTGTGATCAACGCTGAGTATTTGGAAAAACATCCGTTGGGTCGGGCGGAGTGGATTAAGTTCATGGCGCTCTTCTTTAATAAGGAAGCGGAAGCCGATTCTGTTTTTAAAATCATTGAAGAAAATTACAACAAGGCGAAAGCGCTCGCTGCCGGTGTCACCGATCAACCCTCGATTCTTAACGGCATTGTCTATGGTGACGCCTGGTTCATGCCCGGCGGGCAAAACTATTCCTCCAAATTATTGCGCGATGCCGGATGCCACTACTTGTGGGATAACGATTCCACCAGCGGATTTCTCGAACTCAGCTTCGAGTCAGTGTTTGAGAAAGCGCACGACGCCGATTTGTGGATCGGTGTGGGTTCCTTTAAAACACTCGCAGAACTAAAAGCTGCTGATCAACGATACGCCAATTTCAAACCCTTCCAACAGCAACAGATATACACCTACGACGCGCTAAAGGGAGCGAAAGGAGGAAGTGTATTTATGGAGCTCGGCTACCTTCGACCCGATCTGATATTGAATGACCTGGTGAAGATTGGGCACCCGGAACTTCTTCCGGAGTATGAACTATACTTTCATAAACGACTTCCGGAGCGGTGACCCGTTATCCGTTAATCGTTGTCCGTTAATCGTGAGTGTGGGTGTGGGCGTCACACCCGCGCACTCGCCCACGATTAACGATTAACGGATAACGCAAGCCCGGCACTTCCACTCGACGACTGGCTCGTGCCGACTGACTGGTAGGGTTTCCGAAGGGCGATTCACGAATAATAATTGACGCGGAAATAGTACCTTTACCCTCCCATGAAGGTAGTTTGTTGCATTTTTTGGCTAATGCTAACCTCATTTTTTGCAGCCGCCAACAACTTCAGTTTGTTTGAAGAGAATGGAAGGGTTGGGCTGAAAAACAATCAGGGTCAGATCGTCATACCGGCGCAGTACGAAGCGCTGGGATGGAGTGACGGTACGTTTTCTGTTGTCAACAATGTTACGGGTTACAAATTCAAAGGCCAATGGGGACTCATCAACATTGACAACCATAAAATAACCAAACCTGGTTACGAAGAGTTGATCGCGACGGATGGGCAGTTGTTGTTGGCGCGGAAGAAATCACCGAAGTCCCTTCACCTCGTGGCCGGTTGTATCAACACCGCCGGAAAGGAAGTCATCGCCTTCCAATACGATGGAATAAAACTCACTACGCTGCGCGCGATCGTTTTTACGAAAATTGGCAATCAATTCCGATATGGATTGATCGACCTGGAAAACAAAACGCTGATCCCTCAACAATTCAAAAGCATTCGCTCCATCGGAAGCCTTCGCTTCGCCGTCGAAAATTTTGACAGGAAGATTGCCTTGTACGCAGATGACGGAAAACAGATCACTTCATTCACCATCGACAGCATCTCGACGTTCTATAAAAACCATGCGATCATTTATCAGAACTCCCGGCAGGGAATAATGGACCGTGAAGGACAAGTTAAAGTAGAACCGAAGTACCGTGCCGCCACCATTGCCGACGACGGCACCGTGAAAGTTCGCGAGGATGACGAGTGGCAATTCCTGACGGGTGATAATAAACAAATCCTCGGCACGAAGGCCGATCTTATCGAGCCTGCGGGAGACAACTTGCTGAAAGTAATTTCTGCCGGACAAGTACAGCTGGTGAATAAAACGTTGGCGCCAGTTTCGCCCGGTGTGTTTAATTCCATCGGACCATTTGTGCACGACCAGGCCATTGTTACTCAGCAAGGCAAATACGGAATACTCACGACGTCAGGTTCCATTCTTATTGAACCACGCTATGACTCGTTGGTGCGCAGTGGCCGCTACCGGCTGGTCCAGCAAACGATGGGCGGAAAAAAGACCTGGACGCTGCTCGACTCACTTGGATCTCCGCTCACGACGAAAGCGTACGAGGCCATGGCACCATTGAATGGAAGATTCTTCGCGGTTCGCCACCGTGGTTTCGCCGGTGCCATTGATCTGTCGGGGCGGGAAATCATTGCTTGTTCTTTCGACTCGCTGTTGCAGACAAAGGACGATCTGTTGGTCGTGAAATTCCGCGGCCAGTACGGAATCATCAACCTTCACGAGGAATGGAAAGTAACGCCGCGCCTAAACCGGCTAGTGCTGCTTGGCCAGGATCGTTTCGTTGAATTCACCCCAACAAAAACATCGCTCAAATCCATCGACGGAAACGTCATCTACTTCACCGAAAACCCGCTGTCCATTCACGCGGGATATTTTCTCGAGTACCTTCCTTCCGGCACACATTGGAAAATCGACATGGACGGGCGCATCATCGACCGGCAAGTTCATCCCGACGAGCCGGTGGAGAAAATTTTTGAAGAGAGCGAGGGATTGCGCGCCATTCAGAAAAACGGAAAGTTTGGATTCATCGATTCGCAGGCTCGCTTGCGTATTGCCAACCGCTACGAGGGTGTCCAGCAGTTCAGCGAAGGGTTGGCAGGGGCCAAGATCCGGGGCCATTGGGGATTCATCAATCACAGCGATCAGATTGCCATCCAACCGGCATACGACGAAGTGACGCCCTTTTATAATGGTTTTTCCAGCGTGAAGCTAAAAGGTTTGTATGGCATGATTAACAAAAACGGCGTACAAGTCCTGCCCGCGCGTTACGAAGAAGTTGAGCTTCTACCGACGGGCAATTTGCTGATCAAACTTAACGGTCAATGCGGCCTGGCAGACCACACGGGAAAAATATTAATACAGCCTCGCTACGACCACCTGAAGGATGTTGGCAACAATTTCGCCATTGTAGACCGCGGTGGTCAGTTTGGCGTGGTTACGCACCAGGCCATCAGCACCGTTCCGCTGCTGTACGACTACATTGCTTACGATTCCTACCATAAAGTCTTCCTTGCCTTGAAAAAGTCTGGGTGGAAAACAGTTCAGCTATAGGGCCACCGCCCGCACGTAGAACGTTTCAATTTGTTGCGTTTTCCAAAAAAATAAAATTCTTTTACAAACCAGTTACGTCGGGGGTTACCGTTGAATAGAGGGTCATGAATAATTGTCCACCTTGTTAATTGCCACCTCCGCTTCGCCGGAAACAGCACCGTTGAGTATTACACATTCTAAACAATCCAAAAAAAACAAACATGATCAGACTTGCTTTGGCCATCGGATTCTTATCCGTATTTGGCCTGGTTGCCTACGGCATCATTTTGCTGCTGACCAACCATTTCTCAACCATCAATAAACCAAACAACCAAAACAAAAAACGTTAACTATGGAACCACTTATTTCAAAAAAGGTCATTGCTCTCGGAGTACTCTTCGTAGTATTCCTCATCCTGTTTCTCGTTGTCAATCCATTTTCGTGGAATGACGCTGGAAATCGCACGGTCGTAGAACGTACCACGGGCGAGCAGATCGTGCAATTTGCTCCCGGGATCTTCTACGCCGGATTCTTTGCGAAAGAAAAGGAATGGCCGAACCAGATCTCTGTCACCTACCAGGAGGGCGCACCGAAGCTTGAACTGGAAGACAACGGTGTTGAAGTTGGTCAGATTATGATCCGCTTCAGCGATGCCACTACGGCGAACGTGAAGGGAATCACCCAGTTCATTCTGCCTGCAGATGAAAAGGAAATGATTGCCATTCACAACACCCACCGTACGCCCGAATCGTTGGTGCTCAAGAGACTTGCGCCCTATACCAAGGAGTGTTTACAATCTTCTGCTCAGTTGATGAGCAGCGAAAAGCACTACGGCGGTGGTCGCGCGCAGATGGCCCAGGACTTTATGGACCAGCTGAAAGAAGGTGTGTATCTGCTGATGACGGAGGAAAACGTCGTCTATGATTCACTCGAAGGGGAAAAGAAAAGGATCTATCAAACTGAAATGCAGCTCGACAAAAAGACCGGGTTGCCCAAGCGCAAATTGTCTTCGATCAAGGAATACGGTATCACCGTAGCCGATGCTGCGATCACCGATGTTGACTATGAAGAAAAAGTAGACGACAAGTTGATCAAGATCATTGATGCTGTTACGAAGTCATCTATTTCGAAGCAGGAATTAATGACGGCCCAACAGCAAACTTTGACCGCGAAAGCAAAAGGTGAACAGGCGCTCGTGGAAATCGAGTACCAGCAGAAGCAGGAGCAGACACGTCAGGTTGTGGAAGCCGAAACGAAAGTTAAAGTTGCTGAACAAGACAAGCTTCAACAAAAGATAGCGTATGAAGGCGCGATCCTCGAAGCCAAGAAGATCAAAGAGCTCGCTGACGCTGAGGCCTACGCCCGCGCCCGACTCATGAAGGCCGACGGTGCGTTGGAGAAAAAGCTTAACGCGCAGATCGAGATCCAGAAAGTATGGGCTGACGCGTTCAGCAAATACCAAGGTGCAATCGTGCCGCAGTTCCAAACTGGCGGTGCCGGTGCAAGCAATGGTGCGCTGAACTTCATGGACATCATGACGGCGAAGACCGCACGGGACTTTGCGTTAGACCTGAAAGTGAACAAGGAGTAGCTATTAAAATTAGTATAAGCATAAAAGGCCGTCCCGTGGGACGGCCTTTCTTTTTTCGATGTACTCCATGACGAGAAAAATCGAGCAAGCTATTTTTTTGCCACTAGGACACAAAGGCACTAAGAAGGCACAATTTCCATGGCATTTCTTTGTGGCGGCTTTGTGTCTTCGTGCCTTAGTGGCAAAAATAAAATTACCGCATCCGATTGCCCATCAAATTACTCTCGCCCAAACCATCTTTAGTATAAAACCTTCTTGCTCGAATCACATAACTTCCTGTAATTCGTTGTTCTAAAAAAATAAAATCCTGTTCAGGCAAACTAACGTGAGCAAGCCTTGAGGGTCTGGAGTTATGTATATAGAGATCATGGATACCACCCTGCGCGACGGAGAGCAAACCTCTGGGGTGTCGTATACTGCGTCAGAAAAACTGAACATCGCCAAAATGTTGTTGGAAGAAGTAAAGGTCGACCGGATCGAGATTGCCTCAGCGCGAATTTCGGATGGCGAATTTGAAGGCGCCAGCAAGATTATTAAATGGGCGACAGAAAATAACTACCTCGACCGCGTAGAGATCCTTGGTTTCGTTGACGAAAACAAATCACTCGACTGGATTCACAACGCCGGTGGAAAAGTGATCAACCTGCTTTGCAAGGGATCGCTCAAGCACCTCGAAGGACAACTTCGGAAAACGCCTGAACAGCACGCTGCCGATATCAAGAAAGCGATTGCCCATGCTAAGAAGCTAGGCATCAAGGTGAATGTTTATTTCGAAGATTGGTCGAATGGCATGCGCAATTCCCCGGACTACGTATTCTATCTCACGAATGAACTTAAGGACGAAGCGATCGAGCGCTTCATGCTTCCCGATACGCTCGGCGTTTTGAATCCCGATGAAGCTTATCGCTTCGTGAAGCAAATGGTTGAAAAATTTCCAGGCAAGCATTTCGACTTGCATGCGCACAACGACTACGACCTTTCCGTAGCAAACTGTTTCGCAGGCGTTAAAGCTGGAGCTGTTGGGCTTCATGTAACCGTAAATGGTTTGGGAGAACGCGCCGGTAATACACCCCTGTCGAGCATCGTGGCACTTTTGAAAGATCATCTCCACGCCGAAAGCTCAGTAGACGAAACAAAACTTTACAGCGCCAGCAAATTGGTTGAAGTGTTTTCAGGTATCGGTGTTCCAAAAAATAAACCCGTCATCGGCGAGCACGTCTTCACCCAAACCTGTGGTGTTCATGCCGACGGTGATAACAAAGGCAACCTCTACTACAACGAACTGATGCCTGAGCGCTTTGGCCGAACCAGAAAATACGCGCTTGGAAAAACTTCCGGTAATGCCAGCATCAAGAAGAACCTGGAGGAACTCGGCATCGAGCTCGATCCCGAAGCACTGAAAAAAGTCACCCAACGTGTCGTTGAACTCGGTGATAAGAAAACAAACATTTCTACAGAAGACCTCCCCTATATTATTTCCGATGTACTGGGTCGCGAGCTTTTGCCGGAGAAAATCAAGATCAAGAATTACTATTCGAGTCACGTATACAACCTGAAGCCCGTGGCTACACTCGCCATTGAAATTGACGGCAAAGTATATGAAGCCACCTCTACGGGCGACGGTCAGTACGATGCTTTCATGCAAGCCGTGAAATCAATCTACGATCAGTTAGGCAAAAAGCTTCCGCAATTAATGGACTACGAGATCTCCATTCCTCCGGGCGGTCGCACGGATGCCTTCGTGGAAACGATCATCACTTGGTCACTGGACGACCGTCAATTTAAGACAAAGGGGTTCGAGTCTGACCAACAGGCTGCCGCTATTACCGCTACATTGAAAATGTTAAATTTGATCGAGCGGTAAGAATCTCACTCGTTCAAAAATACCTCTCAGGCTAGTTACGCGAAATCTAAACTTCGCCGTTTCATGACCCATTACGAAATTCTGGGAGTTTCAGTCAAGGCTACTGATCTGGAAATCAAGCAAGCTTACCGGCGCCTGGTGAAAATGTATCACCCTGACAGGAACAAATCCCAAGAAGCTGCTCAGCGAATTGCGCAGATCAATGAGGCGTACGATGTCCTTTCCGATCCACAAAAAAGATGGGCCTACGACAATAGACTTTATAGCCAATTTGAATTACCCGAAGATCCGCGTGAGGCAGCGCGCAGAGAATATCGGGCAAAGAAGGCGCGAGAAGCCAAAGTGGCTGCAGCCAAGAACATTGCTCGCGAGAAGCTTATTTTGAAAATCGCAGGCTGGGTAAGTCTCCCGCTCGTGGTGGTAGCCTTCATTATTATCCTTGACGATTGGTTGCCAGTTAGAACCTACAAGGAAACAGCGAAAGTTGGGTGGCAAGAAAGACGAGGAGACAAAAGAAGAAGTCACGGGCAGCTGGTGAGTTTTATGGAAACACAACATTTTGAATTTCCCGTTCCAACCGAAATTCACCTGACGTATGATTACTACGACAACCCTGAAGTAATCACTATTGAAGCCAGCCCCATATTCAAAAAAGTAAAGAGGCTCTCGATGATCCGGGATGGCGCGGTCACATTTTGGGACGATCCTTACGAATTATATTCCTCATCCATTCCCTGGCACTATTTACTTTTTCTAAGCGCCTTCTTCACCGCTGTACGGAAAGAATACACACTGGTCAACTACGCACTCTGCTTCCTTCCGTTCCTACTCGGTTCAATTATTTTCGTTTTCTACTTTCTTTGAAGGGGATGATCAAGAGGCGGTGGCGACTACTGCTACGCTGGAAATGTTGAATTTAGTCGAGCGCTGGAACGTCTTTCTTCTTTGGGAAACTCTGTGCTTCTTTGTGAACCTCTGTGGAATAGCTGTTGCACAGAGGTTCACAAAGAAGCACAAAGGTCCACAAAGGAATTTCAAGGAAATCTACCAGCGCCGCAGCTTTTCCTCTACTTTGATCTTTCAGCAATGTTTGTCCGTATCAGCGAATATTGCCAGATTTGAAAATTGAATTCTAAAAAGTTGTGAAAATGCTTAAGAAAATCGTCGCATTTCTATTTTTCATTTTCTGTTGTGTCGTGGGTCAATCTCAAGACATGAGGAATCCGGAAACCGGTAAACGTTGGTGTGAGGGATATCTAATTCTCGAAGATGGGACCAAGTTTGAAGGATTTGTCAAGAATAACGAAAATGACCTCACCATTTCTTTTAAAGGTTATGCGGGGGATTCGACTGCCAATCCGATTAGGACCGAAACCATACTCTTTATGGAATATTTTGACATTGACAGAAATACCAAGAGACGATTTGCGTCCCTGGAGACGAGGGAAAAGGGAGGCCGGATTGAAACGCACGTTTATGAAATCATTCGTGAGTTCGAAGCGTTCGCAGTGGTCGCTATCAAAGGTGGTAAAGGAGTTGTATCGACTCCTAAACCAACCAACAACACTCCATACTACCATCCCGTTGATCTAACGGACGTTACTTACCAGACCGAGGCGATTTATTTCGTTGACCGCGAAGGAACCAGGGAACTTTATTTGGAAGTAGAGTTTAGAAATGTCGATGCCCTTGTTTTCGATTACAACAGAGACATTGGCAAAATCATAAATCCTACCTTGTTCAGTAAGTATGTCGGCGAAAATGATTGGAAGAAGGTTCAGTCATACATTAAGAAGAATGACATTAAGCTTCATAAAAGGGACGGCTTTGCTAAGGCATTAGAATACTATGCCTCCCTGGTTGCAAAATGATTCTCATTATTACTTATTTCCAATCCACCCGCTTCGAAGGATAGTAATCAATTTCCCACGCCCGCATGCGAGGGCCGTGCGCGCCAAGGCGAACTTTGTATTCATACCAGCTTCTGCCTTCGGCAGGGGACCAGCCGATTTCAGCAATGCCCGGCAACCGGGGAAAAGTAAGAAACTCGATGTCCGTCATGTTCTCGACAGTCTCCGTCCACAACGCCGCTTCGACGCCGAGGATTTTTTTCGGGTCTACATCTTTCACTTCCGCCTGCGGATCCCAGTTATAGGCTTCATCTACCTCAACATACGCGGCCCAATGCAATCCAATTCGTGTAGTGGAGTCATACTGCATATCCAGGTAAGCATGCTTGGAAGGTGACAAGATTATGTTCGCACCTTTCTCAACGGCCATCTCCATATATTTCTCCGAATGCCAGTATTGCGCTACCACGCCTTCATCAATGTTACCTTGCGCTACTTCTTCCCAACCCACCATCTTTTTTCCATTGGCTTGAACGATTTCTCTAAACTTATTGATGAACTGAATATAGTCGTCCTTCTTGGTTACGTGCGCTTCATCGCCGCCAATGTGGACGTATGGACCCGGTGTAATGGCCGCGAGTTCACGCAGCACGTCATTTACAAATTTAAAGGTCGCCGGCTTGTCGAGGCGAAGGGTGCTCCATCCTACTTCGATGCCGGTGTAGAGATCAGTAGGTTTATTTTTTCCATCCAGGATGCCGCTAGTCGATGGTACCACCAGGCGGCCTTCTTTCGGTACAACTATTCCACCATTCAATTCACCATACGACGCGAGTGCCGCATTAATGTGACCGGGAAGATCAATTTCCGGAACGATGGTAATGTATCGACTCGCCGCATAAGCGACGATATCCTTGTACTGTTCTTGCGTATAGTATCCACCTTTTCCGCCGCCTACTTGCGTGCTTCCACCATGAAGTGCCAGGTTCGGCCAGGATTTAATTTCAATTCTCCAACCCTGATCGTTGCTCAATCCCAGGTGAAGTACATTCATTTTATAGTAGCTGATCAAATCGATAACTCTTTTCACATCATCGACACCGAAGAAATGCCGGGAGACATCTAACATGGTGCCTCTCCAGGAGTAGTTAGGATAGTCTCGAATGGTTCCGGTGGCAAGCGTCGCTGCTTCCGATTGTTGAGCTTTGTCTGGTACCGGAGCGATTTGCAACAAAGTCTGAACACCATAAAAAATGCCGGCCGGTTTGTTGGCATTGATGGTGACGCTTTCCTCTTCAATCACTAATTCATAACCTTCGTCACCTAACTCTCCATCACCGCTGATCAACACCAAAGAGATGTTATCCCCCCTCTGACTTGATTCCGTCGCGACGGTTACATTGATTCCTAATTCCTTATTCAGTCGCTCCGAGAGATAATCAGCAGTACCCTTCAGCTCCGGTGGTGCGACGATCGTAGTCGAAGACGAAAGTGTAAAACTTGTTCGTGTCGGAACGATCGATACCGGTTTGGGAATGATGCTCAGCGCCGACAAATCCGTTGGCTCTTCCTTTTTGCACGACTGAAGCATGCCAGCCGATAAAATCAAAAGCATTAAGACGCGAACACCGGATGTAAAATTGAAAGTCATGTTGTAGTGATTTAGTCGTGCGAATCTAAACCAAATACCATGAAGGACGGATAGCGGAATCGACCGTTAAAAGAATTTTTCAAAACTTTTTTGTGAGAAATCGGAAAACACGCAGCACACCGAAGCGCTACAGGAAAGCACAGAACACACAGGCGGATTTTTGTCGTTACCTTGACTCCATGAAATTCATTCTCACCCTGATTGTAACGGCGGCCGTGGGCGTTGCTTGCGCGCAAAAAAATAAACCTCAGATTGGTATTGTTCAGGATTTCAAACAGGATAGCCTCATCACCGCCAGTGGGTATACTTGTTTAGTGGAATCCATTTCCAAATGTTTTTCCCCGAAGAATGTAAGCGATCAGCAGTTCGAGGAAAACCTGGCGCAGTTCAAAAAACTGAAGACAAAGATTTTCGCCGTCAATGTTTTCATTCCCGGTGAATTGAAATTGGTGGGGCCCGATATCAAGGAAGCCGACGTACTGGCCTATGCGAATAAGGTATTGCGGCGATGTTCAAGAGCGAATGTAACGTTCGTGGTGTTTGGTAGTGGCGGCGCCCGACGCATACCGGACGGTTTTGACCGAACCAGGGCCCGTGAACAGTTTGTCGCTATCTCCCGAAAATTGGCGGACCTTGCCCGGAAGCATGCTGTCACGATCGTGCTGGAGAACCTCAACTCTACGGAAACGAATTTCATTACTACGGCAAGCGAAGCATTATCAATCGTGCAAGAAGTCAATCATCCCAGATTCCGCCTGTGCGTGGATATCTACCACATGCTCAAGGAAGGAGAGCCGGCTTCGGTTATCGAAAAAGCTAAAGAATATGCCGTTCATTGTGACATTGCCGAGAAAGAAGGCCGGACACCCCCGGGAACGAAAGGGGATGATTTCCGGCCGTACCTGGCAGCGCTGAAAAAAATAGGATACAGCGGAAAGATAATTCTGGAATGTCGCTGGGAGAATCTTTCGAGCCAGGCGAAACCCGCATACGACGCATTACAAAAACAGCTGGACGATGTTTATAGGAAGTAGCGTTTAATGAATACTTGCCCGAATTGTAAATTCGGATGCTTCCCGCTATTTTTCAAGCCAAAATCGTTACATGGAAAACCTAACCGAACTACCCGACGCTTCATTAAGCGCGTGTGAGAATTGCCAAACACTCAACAGCACTCAACAAAAATTCTGCACCCAATGCAGTTTCCCCATCGGAGGAACCGACGAGGAAAGACAAATTTTCCGATCAACTATCACGAGCCGCAAGTGGTTATTAAATGAAGCGGAGAGCAGGGTTCGAAGCGCCAAGACCATCATCTACGTACTGGCCGGAATATTTATACTTTTCGGATTGTACAGGGGATTCGGTCAGGATAGTTTCCCGGATATGGTGGTCAACATTGTGCTCGCCATTGTGTTTCTCATCTTCGCGGCCTGGGCAGAGAAAAATCCATTTGGCGCGATCCTCACAGCCTTCATTCTCTACCTGACCGTTCAGGTCGTGAACGCCTTTGTTGAACCTTCCACGATATTTAGTGGCATCATCCTCAAAGTCATTTTCATCGGAGCCTTTATTAAAGGGATTCGCTCCGCGCAGGAAGCGAAAGAATACATGAAGGAACTGGATAAAGTAAAAGCTGTACCTCAGTCTTGAGCATCGAAGGCGAAGAATACTCCGAAATAAAATCTGATCCAACCTGCCCGGCGTGTGGAATGGTGATCAAGGTGTCCGACAAGTTCTGCGGCCACTGCGGTGTCGAATTGACGGGTGAACAACCCCAGGTAAAGGAAGATGTTTTCTCCGTCCTGGGCCCTTCGTTGGGTTACTACTTTTTTACGCTAGTCCTGTTGGCGATCTACAAACTCACGCCAATTTTTCCCGAAGGGTTTGAAGGACTCGCCATCATCAGTGCGCTTGACGTTACGGTCGTTATCGCGTTCTTCATTTATCTCTTCCATGACATGAAGCCCGTATTGTCGTTCAAGGGATTCAGCTTTAAGGTAGCGCTGCTCACCATCGTTGGAGCTTTGTTGGGAAGTCTGTTTATTTCGTGGTTCGCGCCAATCCTTGAAATTTCCATCAGCGACGATGTCTTCTATGATCCTTATTTATTTGAAGACACCAGCCATCCGTTTCTGATGGCGACCTTGTTCATCTGCGTGCAGCCAGCGATTTTCGAAGAGATCGCATTTCGCGGATTCATGTTCAGCAACATCGCAAAAGCCACCACTTCAATAGGCGCGGTGTATGTTACCAGTTTTGTTTTTGGCATTATCCACCTCTCCTTCATCAGCTTGTTGTGGCTGGTGCCGATCGGATTGGCGTTCGCATTTCTGCGCATGCGCTACAACATCATTTGGTACGGCGTCATTGGCCACTTCACTTACAATTTCGGAATTACCGTTTTGGAATTTTTGGGATGGTTTTAGCGGGGTCCCACTCCAAAATGTAAATCGGTTTCGAGGACGTTTCGACGACACCTTCTGCGTCGGCTTGCTCAACATTTTGAACGAAAAGATTTAAGACCTTCTGCTTATTCCATACGTCGACATCAAGCGTTGGCTCCCACGCTTCAAAGGGGGTTGTTGAAAGGTCATACACTGCCCACTTCTTTTCTTTGAGATTCTCCACCCGTATAATCGATACCTTATTGTCGCGTTCGGCGTCCCTGAAAATCAACGTTGGTTTTGTCTCCGAGCCACTTCCCTGGACGACAACTTGCGGACGAGCGATGGGGATCTTTTTAGTACCTCCACCGCTCAACGTGAATGGCATCTTCCTGAAGTTGAAAGCGAGATGCTGCCATTGACTTTTATGATAGTATACAAGATGATACTGCGGAACATCGCTGGACGCCTCGCGCCAGTAAGTAGCAATGAATGGATTTCCATCATCGTCAGCCGACATGGACGTCTGATTAATGAGTTCCTGTTGCTGTGGAATTCGCCACGCATATTCTGCGGTCTCTGCCGTTATCGGTAGACCATATTTCTTTCCATCCGATCGCTCCCACGTTTTTCCACCGTCCCTGGAGCGCGCGTAACACAGATCATGATTGCTCGCGACATCCGGCGTCTCCCGCCATACCCATGAAAGGTGAATCACGCCTTTGCGATCGACGCATGCCTGCCAATATGCATTTCGAAGACCTTCGCCATTAATCAGACTGCCGTGAAGCCTCTCCCATTTTCTTTGATTCTTGTCGTAGTTGTTAACGACCAGGTTTCCATTTCCTGACTGTCCATCGCGATACAAGAATATCAGATTTCCATTGGGCAACCGGTAAAATTCGGGATAAGTAACACGATCCTCCAGTTGTCCCGTCATGCTCATCGCCGGCGAGAGGTCGAGCGAGCCGGGCTCCAGGCTGCGGCAATACTGAAGCGGCGTGTTGTGTTGTCCCCAGGACAAATGCAGAAAGCCATAGCTATCGGCAATGATGCTAATGCTGTTGTGCGCATCGTAAATGTTTCCCGAATAGAATGTCTTCTTCAAGGTGAACTCCGTATCGCCATGCCTTCTTCTCCCCAACACAACAGAACCGTACGAATCGTAGAAGGCAACAAATTGAAATTCATTCCAGCTGGTGAGGGAGTTTTTCCGGAAGACAGCAGTATTGATTGAATTGCCAGCCCATCCGCTATCAACAAATACCATATTGGATTTTAGTGTCTGAGCATTGGCCATGCCAGCGGCAAGAAAACATCCCACGTAAACAGCGGCGCGAAGACTCATTAAATAAATATTGGCAGTGAAAATCAAATGTAATAAAACCGAATAGCAAGTTAAGAACACATTGCTGTGAATGGAGTTTGCAGTAGTTGGGTTAATGTGGTATCATAGAGTTAACAAGAACCAAATCCTTTCGACGTGGAAAATACGATTGCCCCCTCCCGCTGGTACAGAATGATACCGATAGCTTTTATCACGTACAGTCTCGCGTACCTGGACCGCGCTAATTTCGGATTTGGTACAGCCGGCGGAATGGCTGATGATCTGCACATCACACCGTCGATGGCTTCACTCCTCGGTTCACTTTTTTTTCTCGGATACTTTTTCTTCCAGATACCCGGCGCCCTTTACGCCGCCAACAAGAGCGCTAAGAAATTAATTTTCTGGTCGTTGATTTTGTGGGGCGGCTGTGCGATGGCCACCGGTATGATCAGCGACGTGAATGTGCTCATCGTCATTCGTTTCATGTTGGGCGTAGTCGAAAGTGCTGTGATGCCGGCGATGCTGATCTTGCTCGCGCGATGGTTTACCAAAACAGAACGCTCGCGCGCCAACACGTTTCTGGTGCTGGGAAATCCCGTCACCATCTTATGGATGTCGATCTTGTCGGGATACCTTATCAAATCGGTTGGATGGCGTTGGATGTTCATCCTCGAAGGTGCGCCGGCAATCATCTGGGCATTTTTCTGGTGGCGACTCGTCAACGACAAACCGAATGACGCCGCGTGGCTTTCAGCGCAAGAGAAGGAAGCCCTCGATGAAAAACTGAAGCTTGAACAACAAGGTATCAAGCCGGTTAGAAATTATGGCGAAGCATTCAAATCACGTGTCGTGATTTTACTCTGCTTGCAGTATGCCCTCTGGAGTATCGGCGTTTATGGTTTTGTGATGTGGCTTCCTTCCATCATCAAAGCCGCACCAAACATGGATATTGTCACCACCGGTTGGTTGTCGTCCCTCCCCTATGTATTTGCCATCGCCGGCATGTTAATTTCCTCCTACTTCTCCGATAAGACTTTGAACCGTAAAGATTTTGTGTGGCCGTTCCTCCTGATCGGAGCCTTTGCTTTTTATGGATCGTACATCCTCGGCGCCGACAACTTTTGGCTTTCGTTTGTCCTCCTCACCGTGGCAGGGGCCGCGATGTATACACCCTATGGAGCGTTCTTCGCCATCATCCCGGAAATTCTTCCGAGCAATGTCACTGCCGGAGCGATGGCACTGATCAACAGTTTTGGCGCGCTCGGCTCTTTCGTCGGCGCCTATATCGTTGGATATCTGAATGGACAAACCGGAGGATTCGGAGCGTCATACATTTTTATGGCCGGTTCTCTTTTTCTGTCTGCCGTGATCACGATGATTGCGATCAGGCGTCAGCCCCGATGAAGGTGCCATGATAACAGACTATCGGCCCAACCACTGCAGGGTATTGATGATCATCTGATTTTGAGCTTCACAATCAAAGGTGTTCGACAATTCGCGATTCGTTCCGTGTTCATAGTCGATATCGTTGTGGCCCATGTTCACGTAGATCATTTTGTACTTCTTGTTCGTCCAAACCACCGGGTAATAGCCTTCATGCCAAATCTCGTGAGGCTTCGGACCTGTGCCTAACGGAAAACTACGTGGATCAATCGACAGAAGAATTTGAATGTTCTCATTCTTGGTGAGGTCATTTGTCCATCGGTACCATTCATTGGGAGCGGAAGAAAATGTATCGGGCAAATTCAGACAGGCGGGATGTGTAGGGTCTTCAACTTTAAGAACAGCAGGCGTTGGCTTCCAGGTGTTACTCTTGTACTCACCGGATCCAAGAAAGGTGTTGTGATACCAATCCCAATTCTGCGGGTAATCGGAGGGTGTTAAGGCAAATCCGGAAAAATGAAAACCTATCCACGCCCCGCCGTTTTCCATGTACGCTTGAAAGGCTTTACGTTGTGTGGGATCCTCCGGACGGGTGTCCAGGAAAATTACTACATCATACCGCTTCAAAAACGTTGCATTCAGATTTTCCCAGCGATCGGTGGAGTCGTAGCTGAAATTGTTTTTCTTACCGGCGGCGGAAAACCACCGGTTGGCCTGATGAACAAAACTGATGTGTGCCCGATCGTTTTTGGCCGTATAAAAAGCAACAACCCTAATCGGTTTCTCGGCCGGCTTCTGCGCCTCAACCGTCGTGATCAAAAAACTGGATACGATGGCCAGGAGAATTCGGGAACACATAAACAAATTCATCCCACTAAAATAGGCGAACAGATACTACCACAGAAATAAGAAGTATTGTGTATCCCTGAACTTTTACTTTTATTAGAAGACAATTGACCTCAACACCGAAAAAATGAAACGAAGAAATTTTATCAAAGGTGCAGGAGCCGCATTGACCGGAAGCCTGTTGATGCCAAACCCGCTCTTCTCCACGGCAAGATCCATTGCTGCTAACGACAAAATTACTTTCGGAGTAATCGGTTGTAACGGCATGGGCTGGGCTAACACCAGTTCGCTGTTGAAGATGAGTGACGTGGATCTCGTGGCGATATGCGATGTGGATCAAAACGTGATCCAGCGCCGATTAGCCGACTACGAAAAGTTAAGAACCAATAAACCCAAGACCTACATCGACTACCGTGAACTTCTAAAAGACAAATCGATCGACGCGGTGGTGATCGGCACACCCGATCATTGGCATTGTAAAATAATGATCGACGCCGTGCAGGCCGGAAAACATGTCTATGTAGAAAAGCCCATCGCCAACAGTATTGCTGAATGTAACCTGATGGTTTCCGCACAGGAAAAAACGGGGAAGGTTGTGCAGGCCGGACAATGGCAGCGCAGCGGTCCGCACTACAGAAGAGCCATTGAAATTGTGCAGTCGGGCGTGCTGGGAAAAATCAGATTAGTAAAAGTGTGGGCTTACCAGGGATGGATGAAACCCGTTCCGGTAGTCCCCGACGGCGCAGCGCCTGCCGGCGTCGACTACGACCTGTGGTTGGGTCCGGCGCCGAAGCGACCCTTCAATGCTAATCGCTTTCATTTCAACTTCCGCTGGTTTTGGGATTATGCGGGAGGATTAATGACCGACTGGGGCGTTCATGAAATCGACATTGCGCTGTATGCGATGCAAGTCAATGCACCGATCTCCGTTATGGCAACGGGCGGAAAGCTCGCCTATCCGGATGATGCTTCAGAAACACCCGACACGTTACAAACGATATTCCAATACGAAAACTTCAACATGCTTTGGGAACACGCCACCGGCATTGACGGCGGACCCTACAATCGCACGGAAGGTATCGCCTTTATCGGCAACAATGGAACACTCGTGGTCAATCGCCAGGGGTATGAAGTGATTGTGGAAAAAGAATCGCGCGGTGACAACAAGGGGAAGACAAAAATGGAAACCATCGAAGGATTTGTAAAACCAAATGAGTTGAGCTACCTCGATCTCCACACGCAGAACTTTATCGAAGCGGTAAAGAAGAATAGTCAGGCGCATCTCAACACGCCCATTAAATCGGGTAGCATAGCCGCGATCAACGCGCAGATGGGAAATATCGCGTACAAAACGGGTACGAAGGTGTTTTGGGACAGTAAACAAAATGCTTTTGCCAAGAACGACGCGGCAAACAAATTGATCTCACCGAATTATCAGAACGGATGGAAGGTACCTACGTTGTAATCCGGTAATAGTAATGGCCAAACATGAGTGATCCGAAGAAAAGAGCAGTGTACACTGTTCTTGAGTTAGCTGTATTGTTTGTATTGTTACCGGTCTTCTATTGGCTCGACTGGATTCCTGTCCATAAAATTATTCCGCTCCTTGCGCTCTTCCTGTATTGTAGCATCGTGCTGGTCAGGAAAGGTGAAATCACGGCGCGGGATTTTTCCTGGAAGGGAAATTGGTCGCTGGTCATCATCCGCTTCGTTTTGGCGGGCGCGGCAATCCTGCTTTACATTTTGTGGTTTACCGACTATAACGTTTGGGCAGATTTCGACTCGAATCGGAAACTGTTGCACATGGTCTTGATGTACCCGTTGCTGTCGGCCCTCCCACAGGAATTGATCTTCAGGAAATTTTTCCTTTACCGCTACGCGTCGCTAATTCCGAATTCCCGATCGATGATCGTGGTCAACGCAGTTTTCTTTTCGTTTGCACACATTTATTTCTCCAGTCCGCTGGTTTTGATCTTCACATTTCTGGGCGGACTTATTTTCTCGATGACCTACCTTAAAAGCAAATCGCTGCTGGTCGTCACGATCGAACATACATTGTACGGGCTGCTGATCCTGACTTCGGGGTTATCAGACGTCTTTTACAAGGCGTTCTAGGATTATCCGTCTCCGGCGTCGAAAAAGTTTATATTTTTGATTTCTAACCCAAACGATAGTAGATCATGAAGAAATGTTATTTGCTCCTGGTATTGGCAGCGATCCTCTCTTTCGAGGCCTGCGATGATAGCGAAGAACCTCAGGAGAATTCGATAAAAGGCCTCGTACTGGAGAGTGCTACGGTCATAGAAGGCGCGACTACCAGTACAAAAATGGTCACCGTAATAGTTGATGGAACAATCCACACACCGGTAACAGTGACCTATTCCATAAACGAAGGAACAGCAACCTTTGGCACCGACATCTCGAGCGGTTCGGGCCAATTTGAACTGTCTCATGAAATCCAGGAAGCGCAAATTCCAATCACCATCATCGGAGACACGTTCATGGAACTCACAGAAAATTTTCAGTTGATCGCCACCGTTGACGGCAAAGAATATCCCCTCACGGTTTTTCTGCGGGACGACGATCCGGTGGAAGCCATTCTGGAAGATGCCGACGGGTTTTACACGCCAGACGATTACCCTGCCATGGACCTAACCTGGAGCGATGAATTCAGCGGAACACAACTCAGCGCGTCAAACTGGACCTATGAAATCGGCAATGGATGCCCGAACGTTTGCGGATGGGGCAACAATGAATTGGAATCATACACCAACAGCGCCGACAACTCCAAGGTGGAAAATGGAAAACTCACGATTACGGCAAGAAAAGATGGAGATGTATACACGTCTGCCCGGATCAAAACGCAAGCTAAAGTGAGCCCCAAGTTTGGAAGGATCGACATCCGCGCCAGGCTTCCGAAAGGTCAGGGCATCTGGCCCGCGATCTGGATGCTTGGAGAAAACATCACCACCGCGGGCTGGCCTGCCTGCGGCGAGCTCGACATCATGGAACTGGTAGGACATGAACCACAAAAAGTCCATGGCACGGTTCACTACTCGCAAGGTGGATATAAGAGTTCAACCGGACACACTACCCTTTCCTCAGGAGATTTTTCCGACAAGTTTCATGTGTTCACCATTCTTTGGGATGTTGATAAGATAACATGGTACGTCGACAATAAAAGTTTCAAGACTTTTAACAACACTGAATCGGGATATCCTTTCAACAATAATTTCTTCTTCATTCTGAATGTCGCGGTGGGCGGCAACTGGCCGGGTTCACCCGATCAGACAACAGTCTTTCCGCAGGAAATGGTGGTGGACTACGTCCGCGTGTTCAAATGAAAAAATATAACTCGTACTTTGTGTAGACAATAACGATTCAACCATGGCTATCCGGAGACCTTTCAACCTCAAACAGTGGATCAACGACAACCGCGACTTGCTCAAGCCGCCGGTTGGAAACAAAAACCTATACGCTGATGCGGGCGACTACATTGTCATGATCGTGGGTGGCCCTAATGCGCGAAAGGATTACCACTTCAACGAAACGGAAGAATTGTTCTATCAACTGGAAGGCAACATTAATGTGCGGATCCAGGAAGAAGGCAAACCGGTGGACATCGCCATCAAAGAAGGTGAAATGTTCCTGTTGCCCGCGCGCGTTCCGCATCGCCCTGAGCGACCTGCCAACTCCATTGGTTTGGTAATCGAGTGCAAGCGGCCCGAGCAGGACGTATTGGATGGGCTCGTATGGTTTTGTGAAAACTGCAATAACAAACTTCACGAATACCGCTTTCACCTCGACAACATTGAAAAGGATTTCCTTCCACGCTTCCGCGAGTTTTATGGCTCAAAGGAATTGCGCACCTGCAAGAAATGCGGAACGGTGATGGAAGCTGATCCTCGTTTTGTTTAAGCGGCCATAAACACGGTTGGGTTGCCATGAAGGAATTCGCGCTTCTTGTTGGAAATGGTATCAATAACATCCACAACGACAATACCTGGAACAAACTCGTCGACGAGGTAGCCGCGTTTTGCAACATTGATTTTAAGATCGACGACGAAAAAAGAAAGAACTTTCCGCTGCTATACGAGGAAATCTTCCTTCACGCTGCCCGGAATAATCGTGTGAAGGAAGCGAACCTGAAAAAATTCATCGCGGAGAGGGTATCTCGAATAAAAGAAAACAACCTTCATGCGTTGTTGCGGTCCCTTAAGACGAGGCACATCGTCACCACCAATTATGAATTCCTGATTGAAGGAAGTAAACCCAAAATCAATAAAGGTATCGTCAATGAGCGCTTGTACAGTGTGTTCCGGCACTACGTTGTCGACGGAAAAAAGGTGTGGCACATTCATGGTGATTGCAAAAGTCCGCAGTCCATTAACCTGGGGTTTGAACACTACAGCGGGCAACTTCAGCACATCCGGAATTATGTAGCGACGGGCACGAGCTACGAATCAAAGAAGACCAGTACGATACCTTTAATCAAGAGGCTTGAGCTTGGTAAAATCAGGCAGAACTCCTGGCTTGATTTGTTCTTCACCGTAGACATTCACATCGTTGGCTTGACCTTGGGGTTTGTGGAAACCGATTTGTGGTGGCTCCTTACATTCCGCGCCCGCGTGAAAATTGAAAAGAAGAAATTGATCAACAATCAGATCACCTACTACATCCCCGCCAGATTCGTTGCGGAATCCAAACACAAACTGGATCTATTCAAAGCCACCGGCGTAAAAGTGGTTGAAATCAACAAGACTGATGAATCATTTTATCGAGAGGTATTTAAAAAAATAAAATGATTCGTTAACTAGTGCCCGATGATAAAGGGGCTGGGATATTATACTTCTCCCATCGGAGAAATGATGCTGCAGGCTGAGGACGACGCCATCGTGCTGGTTCACTTTCTAAAAGAGCCCGCGTCAGCAGAAGAACACCGTACAGCGGTGATTGATCAATGTGCCGATGAACTGGACGAATACTTTCATCGTGGAAGAAAATTTTTCACTGTGCCGCTGAAACCAAATGGTACAACATTCCAGCAACGGGTATGGAACGAACTGGTCACCATTCCGTATGGCAGAACGGGCAACTACAGCGAAATCGCTTTGAAGCTTGGCGACATTAAAGCCATCCGCGCCGTGGGTCTCGCCAACGGACAAAACCCCATCGCCATTATCATCCCTTGCCACCGGGTGATTGGAAAAAATGGTGATATGGTCGGATACGCCGGGGGCCTCGAAAAAAAAGAATGGCTACTGAATCACGAAGGCTCCGTCCTCAAACAACTCGAACTATTCTGACTTCCCATTGTGCCACCTAGTGCCTTAGTGTCTTTGTGGCCAAAAAATAAGTTACTCAAAGCCCCTTTTTCGCCACGAAGACACTAAATCACAAAGTGGCCACGAAGAACGCACCCTGTAATTCACACCCACACAATCGAAAATATACCGACGTATGAAATTTGAAAAAAACCTGGCCTTTGCCCGCGCGCTGGATAAAAAAGATCCACTGAAATCATTCAGAAATAAATTCCTGATCCCCAAAGTAAACGGAAAGTCATCGCTCTACTTTACCGGTAACTCCCTGGGACTCCAACCCAAGACTGCCAAAAAATTTATCAATGAAGAACTCGCAGACTGGGCAAACCTCGGCGTTGAAGGACATCTGCATTCGCGGCGCCCGTGGTTGTACTATCACAGGTTCAGCAAGAAGGCATTGAGCAAAGTTGTTGGCGCGAATCCATCCGAGGTGGTCGCGATGAATCAGCTCACCGTGAACCTTCACCTCATGTTGGTTTCATTTTATCAGCCAACTTCCGAGCGATTCAAGATTATTGCCGAGCAAGGCGCGTTTCCTTCCGACCAATATGCTTTCGAATCGCAGCTGAAATTTCACGGACTCGATCCTGAACAAGCTTTGGTTGAACTCCAGCCACGTCCTGGAGAACACGCGTTGCGTACGCCCGATATTCTTCAGGCCATAAAAGAAAATGAAAAGCAGCTTGCGCTGGTGTTGCTCAGCGGCGTTCAATACTACACCGGTCAGTGGTTCGACGTGCGCGCCATTACTAAAGCCGGCCACGACGCCGGTGCGCTTGTTGGATTCGACCTCGCCCATGCGGTTGGCAACGTTCCACTCTCGCTTCACCGCGACGAAGTAGATTTTTCAATTTGGTGCAGTTACAAATACTTGAATTCAGGTCCTGGCGGCATCGCTGGTGCATTCGTTCACGAAAAACACGCGCAACGTTTTGACTTGCCGCGATTCGCAGGTTGGTGGGGACACGATGAAAAGGAACGCTTTCAAATGAAGAAAGGATTTCAGCCGATGGCTGGCGTTGATGGCTGGCAGCTCTCCAATGTGCCGATATTTCAAAGTGCCGCGCACCTCGCATCATTGGAAATTTTTGAGGAAGCGGGTATGAATAACCTGCGCCGAAAAAGTGTTCAGCTCACGAATTACCTCGAGTTCCTGTTAAAGGAAATCGATCCTGATGAGAATCATTTTTCCATCATTACACCTACCAATTCGGCCGAGCGTGGATGCCAACTTTCATTGCTGATGAAACAAAAAGGGAAGAAAGTTTTCGATCGCATCACCCGTCAAGGGGTCATCGCCGATTGGCGGGAGCCCGATGCCATTCGCGTTGCCCCTGTTCCGTTGTATAATCGCTTTGAAGATGTGTGGCAATTTGCCCGGATTTTCAAGGAAGCTTTGTCAAGGTGACAATTGTCATTTTATTACCCATGATCAATTTCTATTTTGTATAGCCATGAACACGAATAGCGGAAAACACATTGGGATAGTGGGCGCAGGATTAGTGGGTTCCCTCCTCTCCATCTACCTGATCAAGCGCGGATACAAGGTATCTGTGTTTGAACGGCGACTTGATCTTCGCGAGCACATGGTTGAAGCCGGGCGCTCCATCAATATGGCGCTCAGCAACCGGGGCATTCGCGCACTCCAGTCGGTGGGCCTGGATAAAATGTTGCGCGAGAACGCCATCCCTATGAAGGGGCGCATGGTTCATGACGTAGCGGGAAAAACAAACTTCCAACCCTATGGGAAAGAAGGGCAGTACATCAACTCCATATCGCGTGGCGGACTTAACCGCGTATTGATGATTGAAGCCGGAAAACTCGGCGTCGATTTTACCTTTGAGCACCGCTGCGTTAACATAGACTTTGCTAACAGCGAAGTTGCCTTTCAGCAAAACAATGGGTTCTACCACAAAAAATTCGATTTGATCATTGGCACAGACGGTGCGTTTTCGGCGGTACGCGCAGCGATGCAAGTCACGGATCGATTTGAATACCAGCAACATTTTATCGAACATGGTTACAAGGAATTGAGAATACCTCCCGGTGATGATGGAAAGTTTCTCATGGAGCCCAATGCACTGCACATCTGGCCGCGAGAAAGTTTCATGCTCATTGCCCTGCCCAACCTGGGTGGCACTTTCACCGTGACGTTGTTCTATCCTTTCGAAGGACAATCATCGTTCAAAACGTTAAAGAAAGAAGAGGGCATCAAGAAATTTTTCGAATCCACTTTCCCGGATGCGGCGGCAATCATGCCAACGTTGCAGCAGGATTTCAGGGACAATCCCACGTCGTCGCTGGTTACTATCCGCTGCTTCCCATGGCATCGAAACAAAACCCTCCTGTTAGGAGATGCTGCGCACGGCGTTGTTCCGTTCTATGGTCAAGGCATGAACGCAGGGTTTGAAGATTGCTTTGTGCTGAATCAGTTATTGGACGAGTTTAAGGATAACTGGGAGATTGTACTACCGATCTTTGAAAAGCGTCGTAAGCCAGACAGCGATGCCATCGCTCAACTCGCGCTTGATAATTTTGTCGAGATGCGAGACCTGGTGGCCGATCCGGATTTTATCCTGCGCAAAAAAATTGAAAGCAAACTCCATGAGTTATATCCCGAAAAGTGGATACCGCTGTACTCGATGGTTACGTTCCATGAAGACATACGCTACGCCGATGCGTACAAGACGGGGCAGAAACAGAAGGCGATCATGGACAACGTGATGAAAACGCCGCGGATAGAATCTATTTGGCCGACACTGAACTTTGGTCAGATTGTCGAGCAATTGAATCCTCTTTGATGTGTAAGCAATACTCTTCGTAGCGTTCCAGCACGTCCTTGATATAGTGAACAGGTTCTTCGCATTTACAGTAACCGGCGGTTACTACCGGATCGCGATAGAACTTAACTTCTGATTTCTTCAACAGAAACGCTTCAACATTGTTACCCCACCGGGCGGTGTCACTATCGGATCCATACTTCTGTGTGAGGTTCTTCGCGTCGACGATGTGCGAAAGGCCTGCATTGTACGATGCCAATACAAACTTCAGTCGCTCAGAAGAATCCGGGACTGACTTTGACCAATAATCGTCGAGGAATTTCAGGAAGTCAACGCCTGCCGTCAGGCTTTGCTGCGGGTCGTTTAGATTCTTTGCGCCAAACCGTCGCGCTGTCTCCGGCATCAACTGCATCAATCCACGCGCGCCAGCCCACGACTCACCATAGGGATTAAATCTGGACTCCTGGTACACCAATGCCGCGAGCAGTCGCCAATCCCAACCCAGGCGTTGCGCGCCTTCCTTGATGAGGTCATCATACGGCGAAAGCTTGTTGCCTCCATAAGAAAAGTATTCGCTCTTCATGCGTACCAACGATGTCCTGGGGCTGCGGAAGTACCGGTTGTACACGACCATAAAGGTTGGTTCTTTTTTTATGGTCAGCAGCCAATCATTGACTACGGTGAGAAGCTCGGGAGAATTTTTTCGAACCGCCCAGGCAATTTGCTGTGGCAAGCTCAGCACCGTGCTCACGTCGAGGTTCGGATAGTACGCCGCGTTGACTTGCGCCATCGTGTGATCTGCTACCGTGTAGTCGATTTCACCCAGGGCCACTTTTCGAATGAGCGACTCGCTTTCGGCAGTTGATGAATCTGTCTTCACCCTAATGTCTGAGCCGAGCTCTTCCGACAAATGATTCAGGTGCATTTCAAAACTACTTCCGGGAATAACATGAACTTCCTTGCCTGATAATTCACTCGGGTTCCTCACCAGTTGATCCTGAATCTGATCGTACGTGAGGCTTGGCCAATTTTTTGGTTTGCGTTGAACAAGTACCTGATAGGTATTGAAGTGCGGAATGGTGAACGCAACCCACTGCTTCCTCGGTTTGTTGATGGTGAGTGGATACGCGAGGATGTCGCCTTCGCCGGCGTTGAGTTGCTCCATCGCGCGTTCAATTCCCGACGTGACTTTTATCGTCAGTCGAACATTCAAGCGCTTGGCCAACATTTGCAACAGTTCATACTCGTACCCCATCGGCCGTCCTTTGTAGATAAAGTAACTCACGGAATTGTTGTCGACGAGCGCGGTGATGTATCCGCGCTTTTGAATGCTCTTCAAATCATGCCGAACGCTGGGCTGCGAATCGAAACCGTTGTTTTGGGGAGAATTGCAAGAAAATCCCATAACCAGCAGAATGCCGGTCGTTAGAAAATACCGCGATCTAGCTAACATAGACGAGGCAAAGGTAACAATTCCCTCCAGAACGGAGAAAAGTGAAACACACGGTCGACTTTCACAGGTAGCCACGTCGTTAAATCCAATAAACAGAATTTTCTTATCTAAAAAGAAACTGAATTACTTCCACCGGAAAATCAGTGATGAGCACATCCAGCTTTTTGTTTTTCGCGAGACCTACATAGTGCGATCGCTCGTACATCGCGCCTTCATGTGTTGTGTATTCACTAACATCCGCCATGATTTTGTATCCGGCCTGCCTGAGTTTATCAATGAATTCAACCGGCGCATCTCTTTGAACATAGGCAATTCGCTTTTGAGTGACCATCGGAATATTTTTCAAAGCCTTCAGATCGTTTTCATTTCGAACGAGCGCTGAAACCATCAACTTATCTGAATAAGCTGTCACCGTTTTTGTGTGCTCCGGGTTAAACGTGAGGAAAATACTCTTGTCACTCCACCCGCTATCGAGAATGATCTTTGCAGTCTCTGTCCAGACATCGGTTTTGATGTCGAGCATGAGTTGGCATTTTGTATTTTTCAATTGCTGTAACAACTCGTGCAAGGTGATGATGCGTTCGTCTGACAACTCGCCGTTACTTTTCTTCAGCAACAAGGTTCGGACATAATCATCGTTCAAATCAGCGATCTTGCCTTTTCCGTTGGTTGTTCGATCTACGGTTTCATCGTGCAAGATGTAGAGTGTCCCGTCCTTGCTCTTGCGAATGTCTATTTCGATCATAATCGGAACATCCTTTGTAGTCTCCATTACATGATTTATCAGAGCCATGGAGTTTTCAGGATAGGCGGCATAATAACCTCCGCGGTGTCCACAGATCAACGGTTTTGTTTTAAGCGTTGATTTTTGTTGGGCACTTGTTCCCAGGCTCACCGCCATCAGTACAAGGAATAATGCAATCAGTCTGATCGTCATCTCCATTTGATTTAAAATGAAGAGGCTGCCTTTGACAGCAGCCTCTTGAAATTAGTGTTCTTACAAGAAATTAATTGAATGTGTAACGCACCGACAGCTGACCTTGCCATGCGTTGTTAACCGTAATGCTTTTCACAAAACGATCGCGCACAAGGATAGTCTCCGGAGTACCATTAACATTAATATTTTGTGTGGCCATTCTGAAGTTAGGCACACCCGTACCGGCATCTACAGAGGCCAAGGTTAACGGTGATGCGGTTACCGCAGTATAGGATACCCCCCAATCGTCGTTCAACAGGTTTCCAACGTTGAGGATATCCAGACGAACTTGAATCGCGTTTTTCTTTTGATTAGGGCCGACTTTGATAAAGAAGTCTTGTGCAATTGCCAAATCAAAGCGGGTCAACCAAGGCAATTCCTGTGCATTGCGTTCAGCGTAATCACCTTTGCGGCTCGACAAATACTCATCGCCATTGACGAAGGAATCCCAGGCTGCTTGCTGATCGCCAACTGTAAAAGTCTTGCCCCCGGAGGTAAACTGAACAAAATTAATCTCAGAAGCCGTTGCCGGAACATAGATCAAATCGTTGGTCTGACCATCACCATTCATGTCATTGCTATACAAGTACGATAGTTTAGTACCGCTGTTAGCGGTCATACCCAATGTGACCGTCGTTGCTCCTCCCATCTTTTTGCCATACTCCTTGCGGTAGTTCACAAAACCGATGATGCGGTGACGCATATCATTGTCGGCAAAGGTTGTACCCAGATAATTCTGACCTTCTGTAGTAGGGATGTTTGCCAATACAGTGCTGCTCACGGACGCCATGTCTTTCGCCATGCCGTAAGTATAGGCCAACATACCGCCTAATCCTTTCACTGCGGGTCTTTCAAATTTCGCAGTCAACGTATAGGAATTACCTTCTTTGGTATTTTTCAATACAAAGGTGTTGCTAACCTCTGTGTTCATGAAGCGAGGGTTGCCCGGGGTGTTAAACCGATTGCGAGTATCCGGGCCTGCAAAATCGGCGGCAGGGGTGTTCAGGTTCGCATCAATATATCGCAGTGCCTGAAGGTTCTTATTGTAGATCGCTTCAAAGGTACCAATGAAACCAAATGGCAGTTTTCTATCAACGGCGAAATCTGTTTTCCATACCATGGGATATTTCAAATCAGGATCCGATGCGTTCACAGCAAAACCTGTTGGCGCAGATGGGTTGATGAAACCAGCCGGTAGATCAGCAGGGTCAGGACGGAATGGAATATTGGTGCCGTTCAACGTAACAACCGCTGTGTTTACACCATTATTACCCAATTGGTTTGACACCAACACCTGAGGAATACGCGAAACAAAAATACCGGTACCTCCACGGATCTGCGTCGTCTTGTCGCCCAGTACATCATAGTTAACACCGAGGCGAGGTGAAAGAAGCAATTTGCTCTTCGGGAATGCGCCAGTAGTGACTTTATAATCGTCGCCATTTTCATCCTGGAACGTAAGCGCCGCTACCGTTGGGTTATTGTAGGCTTCGGTGGTAGAATTGTCGTACGCGAAGATGTCGCCACGAAGACCAGCGGTGATTTTCAGATTCTCGTTCAGTTGATACTCATCCTGTACATAGAAGCTGTACGTGCTTGTCTTCAAAGTCTGCCAAGGTTTTTCACCGGCAGGCAACAACGACACGCGCAAGTTGTATCGCGCTACGGTCACTGGAGACGTGGCAGCGTTAGGATTAGCCAGGTAGTCGTCCATGGCTGTGTAGAAGTCCGCTAGCGACGAGTATACGTACACGCCATTCGAGCTCGGGAAGAAAAGGTTTTCGGACTTAAAGTACTCGTAGGAAATACCCGCTGTGATCGTGTGATCGCCTGTAAAGTAAGTTAAGTTGTCGGTGAAGTTAAGCGTCGAGTAGTTCAGCTTATTGTCTGGTGTGAACGGATCAAAACCAACGGTGGTATAAGTAGAACCGCCTTGTTGAATTTCAATCGTCGGGAACAGACCAGTTCGGTAACTTCTATCTTCGATCTGCTTGTTGTACGTTAGAATCGCTTTGTTCGAAATATTGCTGGAGAAGTTTGAGTTTAACTCCAATGCAAAAGAGCGTGTATTATCCTGGATCAAGTATCCGGTGTTTTGCATGGAAAGCGACAGATCTCCTGCATAGCTACCGGTGGGATATCCCTGTCTGTTTCCAAATCCTGCTGTGCTACTGCTGTTACTGTTGCTAATCGACTGTCCGGATTCAGAATCATGTTGTGAATAACGGAAGGCAAGCTTGTGGTTGTTGTTGATGTTATAATCCAGACGGATCAATGCTTTCTTGCTGGTGATCTCATTGTTGAACTGATCGATGGCACCGCCGTTCCAACCAAAGTTGGTCGACATGTAATCTCTCAAGTCTTCCAGGTCCGCTGCAGTTGTTCTTGAAACGTTGCCACTGGCACCAGGTCTGTTAGCGACCCAGGTCAGCGCGGGTGTGCTGCTGGTAAACTGCTCAGCATTGATAAAGAAGAATAACTTATTCTTGATGATGGGTCCACCGACACGAAGTCCGAAGGTTTCTTCATCGATGTTAACACCTTTTAGTTCCTGGCCGGCTACCTTATCACCGGTCAAGCCGTTGCCACGAGTAATGTAATACACGGAACCAGACACATCGTTTGTACCGGAGCGTGTTACGGCATTGATGTTTGCTCCAACAAAACCAGATTGGCGCACATCAAAAGGCGCAACGTTCAACTGGATTTCATCAAAAGCATCGAGCGATACAGGCGTTGTACCCGTACGTCCACCAGCGTTGGCAGAGCTTCCTAATCCAAAACCATTATTGAAAACAGAACCATCAATGGTAAAATTGTTGAAGCGGCTATCCTGACCGGCAAACGAACTACCATTACCATAAGGGTTGTATTTCACAACATCGGTGATTGTTCTTCCGATGGTTGGTGTCGTGTTGATCTGGTTGGTGCCATAGGATGCGGCGGCACCGGTGCGGTCTGAGCTGAATATGCCCTGCACATCTGAAACCACGATTTCTTCCAAAGTTGTGCTTTCATCCGTGAGCTTGGCATTGACATCAGCGGCGACGTTCAGGCTAAGGTAGATGTCATTGAAGACTTGTTCCTTGTAGCCAACGAAACTGATCTTAACGGTATATGGCCCGCCAACGCGCATCCCCAGAATGCGATAACGTCCGTCCGCATTGGTAGTAGCACCATACTGCGTTCCCGAAGGTTGGTGCACCGCGATAACGGATGCACCTGGTAAAGCTTCCCCTTTTGAATCGGATACCGCACCATTAATGGATGAGGTAGTGACCTGGGCAAAAGCTGCTGATCCTGCTAGTGACAGAATCCCAAAAACTAAAAGTAAAATTCTCCGCATAAGGTATAGTTTAGATTAAGGTATTTTGAGCTGAGCAAAAGTACCGCAACGTGCACAATTAAGCTTTAATGCAGATTTAAATCTTTCCACAAATTGTTTACAATGCGTTAACAAGGAGGCTCCAAACGCAGGTTTCTTGTTGATAACACCCTGATTTGCAAAATTTTAATTTGGAAGTGTAAAAGCTGTCCTTGGTGAGAAGTTTCATTTTTTCGTGCCCTGATCCAGGGTAGTTGGTAAATCGATTGCATGCCATCGACCTCCATTTCTGCGAAGTGTTTACGGCCACTTGAAACAGTTGTATCTTTTACAATCTTTGCACACCAAATATTTTTTAAACTATGATCGCATTCCTGAAAGGAAAGCTTGTTTATCGCGACCCCACCCACATAGTCATCGATGTAAACGGTGTCGGCTATCACGTGAATATCTCGCTCCAGACTTTCTCAGAAATCAAGGAACAGGAAAATATCCTGATCCATACCCACCTGGCCATCCGCGAAGATGCCCACGTACTTTTCGGTTTCAGCAATGAAGAGGAGAAGCGACTGTTCCAGCAACTCATTACCGTCAATGGTGTTGGACCCAGCACGGCGATTGTGATGTTGTCGTACATGAGCAGCGCCGAGTTGAAGTCAGCCATTGTTCAGGAAGATGCCGTGACCCTTCAGCGGATCAAAGGCATCGGCGGAAAAACCGCGCAACGTGTCATCATTGACCTGAAGGATAAACTCAAAAAAGAAACCTGGGAAGAAACACAGCCTATCATTTCCACAGGGTCACACAATACGCTCCGCAAAGAGGCGTTATCAGCTTTGCTCACATTGGGTCTACCAAAAGCAGCAGCCGAGAAAAGTGTGGATTCGGTCCTGAAAAAATCAGGAAATACCATTACCTTGGAAGATTTGGTGAAACAGGCGCTTAAGAACAGTTGATGTGCTAACGAGTCAACGTGAAAATGTGCCGGTGAGGCCGTTGGAACGTGACTGATTGAATTTTTTAAACTGCCTAATTCACCCTTTCTACCTGACCAATGGAATGTTAATTTGCACATTGACTCATTGATAATTGATCATCGAGATTGAGAGTAGTTATACCACAGTATCCGGTTACCCTAAACCTTGGCCGCTTCCTTCTAGCGTCGCTTAGTTTTTTGGCGCTGTCCGGAAATGTCCTGGCGCAACAAACCAATCCGCAAGACTCGACCGCCCGGCCTTATCAATCTTCACGGCGCCCGACCTATCGGGTGAGCGATCGATATGGCGATCCCTTCTCCAATACCACCACGGTTTCTCCGCTTTTCCTGAAAGATCCCAATCAAATGAAACTTGATGTGGAGATCGACACGGCATTGAACTATACCATCTTCGAAAAGATCGGCAACATAAACTACCGCCCCACGTCGAGCATGAGCTTTGACGAATTCAAGCAGTACCAGGAGCGACTCATCTTAAAAAGTTACTGGCAGGGAAGATCGCGCGCCCAGGATGGCGAAAGCGCCGTGAGCGGCAGAGGCTTTGTTCCGAAAATTTATCTCAGCCCCGTGTTCGACAGGATCTTCGGGGGCAGCTACATCGAATTGATTCCGCGCGGATTCGTCACGCTTGATTTTGGCGCATCCTTTCAACGCATAAACAACCCAACACTTCCCATCCGCCAGCAGCGCAACGGCGGCTTCGAGTTCGATCAGCAGATCAACATGAGCGTGGTGGGAAAGATCGGTGAAAAACTGGCGGTGACCGCCAACTTCGACAACAACAACTCCTTCGACTTTCAAAACAATATGAAAGTCGAGTACACTGGTTTTAAAGAAGACATTCTTCAAAAATTTGAAATCGGTAACGTCAGTCTGCCCTTGAACAACACGCTGATTCAAGGTGCTCAAAACCTTTTCGGTCTGAAGGCGCAAATGCAGTTCGGAAAGATGATGGTAACATCCATCGCCACGACACAGCGCGGTAAGACTTCTTCCATCGACGTCGGCGGCGGCGGCCCGGGTGGCGGACAGGGACGACCTTTTCAAATCATCGGTTCAAACTACGACGACAACCGCCACTTCTTCCTGAGTCATTTTTTCAGAGACAACTACCGCAACTGGCTTGTCGGTATTCCGCAGATTATCTCTGGTGTAAACATTACCCGCGTTGAAGTCTATGTACTGAACCGTAACAACGACACGCAAACGCTTCGTAACGTAGTGGGTTTAATGGACCTCGCAGAAGGCAGAAGGATTTACAATCCGAAAGTGGTCGGAAACCCAAACTTCCCGGCTTCCAACAACGCCAACAATTTGAAAGATGTATTGAAGTGGACGCCCGCCCAGCGAAACCCCGATGGCGTCAACCAGGAACTTGAAAATGCCTACGGGATGGAGAACGGCACTGACTTCGAAAAAATAACCGGCTCACGTAAGCTGGCACCAACCGAATTTACTTACCATCCCCAGCTCGGCTACATTACGTTAACGCGTAAACTTCAAAATGATGAAGTGCTCGCCGTCGCGTACGAATACACCTACACGTATACCGGAAAATCCTACAAAGTCGGCGAGATGTCGGAAGACTACGCCAGTCGCGGTGAGGATGAAGTGATCTTTTTAAAACTACTTCGCCCCCGCAAGGTAGCGGTGCGCGATAAGTTCAGGAGGATCCTTCCGACATGGGAGTTGATGATGAAGAACATCTATACCCTCAACGTCAATCAGCTTACGCGCGAAAATTTTCAGCTCCGCGTGATCTATCGTGATGACCGCACCGGTATTGACAATCCCCAACTGCAGGATGGATCGGCGCGCTTGCGTGAACGACAGCTGATCGAAGTCATGGGGTTAGACCGATTGAACCCGGTGAACGACCCGGGTCAGGACGGAAACTTTGACTTCGTAGACAACATCACCATCAACACGCAAAACGGGTTGATCATTTTCCCTTACCTGCATCCTTTCAGCGACGCCCTTCGGGAAGCATTCGATGGGGAGAGTCGTGAAGACTTTCTCAATCAAAAGTATTCGTTCGATACGTTGTATAACACCACCAAAGCAGACGCGGAGCTTTTCGCCACCAAGAATAAATTCTGGCTGATGGGTACTTACAATGCTGGCTCATCGAAAGAGATTTTAATTCCCGGATTCGGCGTATCGCAGGGTTCTGTAAAACTTTTTGCGGGCGGCATCCAACTTGCCGAGGGCACGGACTACGTGGTGGACTATACGTTTGGAAAAGTTACCATCCTGAACGAGTCCATTCTGAATTCCGGAAAAAACATTGAAGTTCAATTCGAACAATCCGATCCCTTTGCATTTCAAACGCGAAGTTTGTTGGGCACGCGACTGGACTATCGCGTGAGCGATGATGTAAACCTGGGGTCGACGTTCTTATACTATAATGAGCGTCCCCTCGTCAGCCGCAACCAGATTGGAACGGAGCCGGCGCGCAACATTCAATATGGATTAGATTTCAACGTCAATAAGAAAAGTCGCTTCCTCACCAAGATTGTTGACGCGTTGCCTTTCCTGGAAACCAAGGAAGCATCAACGGTGAACCTCACCGGTGAATTTGCACAATTGATCCCCGGTACATCGAACGTGATCGATGGTGAAGGCACCGCCTACATTGACGATTTCGAAACTTCGGCAACACCTTATTCGCTGATGAGTCCGGCCGCCTGGAAGCTGGCCGCCACGCCGAGAACGCCGAATCATGACTATGAACCAATCAGTCGCGGGGCGTTGAATAATATTCACGTCAACGATTTGCGCGCGAAGATCGCCTGGTACCAGGTCGACAATCAATTTTACCGCGATGGTGGTCCGACAAAACCTGAGAACGTCACCAGCGACGATTTGAAAAATCACTACGTCCGCTCCGTTTGGCCCCAGGAAATTTTTCCGAACAGGCAGTTAAATCAAGCCGTCTTTTACGAACAAATTTTCGATGTCGCTTTCTATCCGCAAGAACGTGGCCCATACAACTACGCCATGTTGGATGGTGATGGCTTACTACCGAAAGCCAAGATCAAAGAAAATTGGGGTGGGATTACTACGGCCATCCGGACAGAAGTAGATTTTGACAAAGCCAACATTGAATATGTTGAGTTCTGGTTGCTGGACCCGTTCATTAACACCAAGTACGGGTACGTCGACGATGGACGAAGTCCTACCCCGCGTCCAAACACAACGGGTGGTAAACTTATCTTTCAGTTGGGAACCCTCTCGGAGGATGTGACCCGCGACGCAAAACACGGTTTTGAAAATGGATTGCCTCCGAATGGCGCCTTGGACACCGACGCCATTAAAACCGAATTCGGATATGTAACCAATCAACAGTACCTCACCAACGGATTTGATGCCGACGAAGCAACACGTCTTAATCAGGATGTAGGCTTTGACGGATTGCCAACCAGCAAGGAGATCGAGTTCTTCGGTGATTACATTAACACGCTTCCCAGTGGTGCGCAAACCGTCGTGCGACAAGATCCATCCGCGGATAACTTCAGACATTTCTTCGATTCCGAATATGACAACGACGACGCGCAAATCCTCGAGCGCTACAAAGCTTACAATGGTCACGATGGCAACACGCCCGTCACCAGCGCAGATGATCTGTATGCACGATCGGGAAGTACCATTCCTGAAAACGAAGACCTGAATGCCGACAACACGCTAAACGAGCTTGAAGAATACTACGAGTACGACATGGACCTTGGTCCGGGTTTGCTTGACATCGGAAAAGAATACATCGTAGACAAGATCACCACCAACGACCCGCAAGGTCAGCAGTTGGAAGAAAGTGTAACCTGGTACCTGTTCAGGATTCCCGTCCGTGAATTCGAACGTCAATACGGAAATATTGAAGGCTTTAAATCCGTTCGCTATGTGCGCATGGTGCTGACTGATTTCGAGGAGCCCGTCGTGTTGCGCATGGCCAACTTCCGGTTAGTCGGAAGTCGCTGGAGAAGATTCACCGACAACTTGCTCGAAGGTGGATTGATCCCAACGCCTGAACCTACTACGGATGATTTTATGGTGTCCGTGGTGAACCTGGAAGAAAATGGCGCGGCGAGTCCAACGAAGTCGCCCTATATGATTCCGCCTGGCGTGGTGCGCGACCGCGACGTGTCGTCGTCTGTTCCCCGTCAGCTCAATGAACAATCCATCCAGCTCTGCGCCGATGACCTGAAGGATGGCGATGCGCGCGCGATGTACAAAAACCTTTCGATGGACTTGTTCAACTACGGCCATATCAAAATGTATTTCCACGCCGACAGCGAAGCGCCGGATGATGAACTTTATGGTTTCATACGTTTGGGCACTGACTTCGACCTTAACTTCTACGAAATTGAAATTCCACTCAAAGTCACGGACAATCCCGGAACCGTGACGGATGAACGAGAGGTCTGGCCTCTAGAAAATGAAATCGACCTCGACCTGAATGAATTGTACAAATTAAAAATTGAGCGTGATCGCGATGGACGATCGCTCAGCCAGTTTTATCCTGTCAGCGGACCGCGCGTTGTAGGCCGGCACCGCATTCGTGTTTTCGGACGACCGGACCTCACCAGCATGCAGGTGATCATGATCGGGGTGCGAAATCCCAAATCACCCAATGGACAATCCTACCCGGTTTGTATTTGGGCGAACGAATTGCGCGTAACCGATTTCAATCGCACCGCAGGCTGGGCAGTGAACTCAACCCTGAACGCGAAGCTGGCAGACCTGGCGACCATCAATGGCGCGTTCCGATATACCAGTTTCGGTTTCGGAAGTATTAGTTCAAAAATCTTTGAGCGCACGCGTGAAGAAACCACCGCCTATGGTGTGTCGGCCACGGTCAACGTCGATAAACTACTTCCGGGCAACACCGGTATCAAAATACCCATGTTCATTGGCTATGAAAATACCGTAGCCAAGCCACTGTACGATCCGGCAAACCCTGACCTGAGGCTCGATAATGTCTTGCAGTTCCTTGGCGAGGAGGAACGAAAAGAATACCTCGCCGTGGTTCGCGACCAGCGTGTGTCGCGAAGTTTGAACTTTATCAATGTGCGAAAAGAAAAGGTCAACCCCGAGGCGCGATCCCATTTGTGGGATGTCGAAAATCTTTCCTTTAGTTATTCGTACAATGAGAACACGCATTCCAATTTCAATTTGGCTGAGGAGACGATGAAGCAGCAGAAAGGATCTGCTGCGTATACGTTCAGTCCGAAGACACAGGGAATTGAACCTTTCAAAAAAGGAAAAGCTTTTTCGGGATCGTGGTTCAAATTGATTAAGGATTTTAATCTCAACCTGATTCCGAACAACATTGGCGTTCGCTTTGACCTCGATCGTTCGTTTACGAAAAACGTTTACCGAAACGAAGGGCTTAATGGCGAATTCAAAAATTCGCAGCCAAACTACATGAAGTATTTCACCTTCATGCGGCAATACAACCTGCGCTGGGAATTGTCGAAGAACCTGACGTTGGAATACAACGCGCGCGCCAGTGCCATTGTGGATGAACCGGAAGGCGAACTCGACACGCAGGAAAAGATTGACAGCGTGATGAACAACCTGAAGGCGTTGGGTCGGATGAAGGCATTCGATCAGAACATCATCCTCAATTATGCCTTGCCACTCGACAAACTGCCGTTGACCAACTGGCTGAGCGCCGATTACCGTTATCAGGTTGCCTATAACTGGAAAGCTGGACCGGTGAATCACGATGACAGGCTGCGCTTGTACGGTGACCTCCCCGACTCCCTCAACTTCTACAACACCATTCAGAACACGCGTGATCAGAATTTCACGGGAAAGATTGACCTGGTGAAACTCTACAACAAAGTGAAGTTCTTGAAAGAACTAAACACACCGAAGAAGCCGGTGCGACCAACGTCGACCAATCCGCGCGTCCAACGACCACCAGCGAAAGCTGACACCGTGAAGCAACCTGCGCCGATGCCGGGTTTGATGAAAGGAATTTTCCGTTTGCTCATGATGGTGCGATCGGTTAACGGAAGTTATACACTGACAGAAGGTACTCTGCTGCCAGGCTTCATCCCGACGCCCAAATATTTTGGAATGGACAAAGGCTGGGGTGCTCCGGGTTGGAGTTTCGTTCTCGGTGGACAGGATCCCAACATTCGGTATGAAGCGGCATCGAAGGGGTGGATCACCACAAACTCAACACTCACAACGCCCTTTACACAGTTAAGGAATGAGAATATCAATCTCAGGGCCAACGTTGAACCTTCCCCGGATTTCAAGATCCAATTGGATATGAAAAAGGAGACCACCAATATGTTCCAGTCCATCTTCCGCGACACGCTGTCCGGAGACGGCGTGGTATTTGCCGACATGAATCCAAGTCGCAGTGGAAGCTACCGGATCTCGACGGCCCTCATCAATACATCTTTCAAGTCATCCAATGATGATCTGGTATCTGAAGTTTTTCAACAGTTCGAAAAAAATATCGACATCATTCGAAATCGCTTTCAGCCGGTGAATGGTGTTGAGTACGACACGGCGCAGGACGTATTGATCCCCGCGTTTGTGGCCGCGTATACCGGCAGGAATGCACAGACGATCAGCCTTTCGCCGTTCCCCAAAACCCCGTTGCCGAACTGGCGCATCGACTATACAGGATTAAACAAGATTGGAATGTTTAAGAACATGTTCCAGTCCATCACCATCACGCATGCCTATCAGTCGACTTATTCCGTGGTTAACTATTCCAATTCACTGGAATTCTCGAACCCCGATGATTTGTCGATCGACCGGGACATCTCAGACTACAACAGAACATACTTCGGCGGCATCACGTCAGAAGGAGCACTTGCGCCGGTGTACATCATCAGTCAGGTGTTATTGTCAGAACAATTCAGTCCGCTGATTGGCATTAACATGCGGACCAAGGGAAGGTTGTCGGCCAACTTCCAATACAAAACCAAGCGCGACCTCGCGTTGAACATCTCCAACGCTCAGATCACCGAGTTGAACAACAAAGATGTGTCGTTTGAATTGGGATACACCAAGAACAACATGAAGCTGCCGTTCAAAAATCAAGGGCGTACCATTGTATTGAAAAACGATGTGACCTTCCGCCTGAACATGACCATCGGCAATACCAAGACCATCCAGCGAAAGATTGACGAACGTAACATGGTCACCGCCGGTAATATCAATTTCCAACTCCGGCCGAACATCAGCTATGTGGTGAATCAAAAACTAAACATCCAGCTGTACTTTGAACGAACCATCAATGAGCCGCTGATCACCAGCACACCGCGACGGGCAACGACCCGCTTCGGAACACAGATCAGGTTTAGCTTAGCGCAATAGATTGGAAAATTGGAAGATTGTAAGATTGGTTGGTCGTTGCATCCCAATGTTATAATCTTTCAATTTTACAATCTTCCCAATCTTCCAATTTCCCAATTTTGCCTACTTTTGCCCCCTACTACAAATCTCATTAACCATGAACATCCCGGAAGGACTGCAGTACACCAAAGACCACGAGTGGGTAAAAATTGATGGCACAACCGCTACAGTAGGTATCACCGATTTTGCACAAGGCGAACTTGGCGACATCGTTTATGTAGATATCACCACCGTAGGGCAAGAGGTTGCCGAACACGAAATCTTTGGATCTGTAGAAGCTGTGAAAACCGTATCGGATCTTTACATGCCGATTGCGGGGAAAGTACTTGAAGTAAATCCTCAGCTCGAAGCCAGCCCTGAAAAAGTAAACACTGACCCTTACGGTGACGGCTGGATGATCAAGGTACAGGTTAGCGGCACACCATCGGGCCTGCTGTCGGCCAAACAATACAAGGAACTAATCGGCAAGTAATCATAGTTTATAGTCTTGAGCCTTGAGTTTATGCTCTCAAGACTCAATACTTTAAACTCAAGAGTATAGAATGATTGAATTACCAACCATATCGTCCGACGGAACGCGCAGGAAAAAACCAGATTGGCTGCGCGTAAAACTTCCCGTGGGTCCGGAATATGCCAAGGTGCGCAAACTGGTAGACAATTATAAGCTTCACACCATTTGTGAAAGTGGGAATTGTCCGAACATGGGCGAGTGTTGGGGCGCAGGAACTGCCACCTTCATGATCCTCGGCAATGTCTGCACGCGGAGCTGCACATTCTGTGCCGTGGCCACCGGTCGGCCTACGGAATACGATATGGACGAACCCAAGCGTGTAGCCGAAGCAATCAAACTGATGGGTGTTAAGCATGCCGTGATTACTTCCGTAAACCGCGACGAGTTAAAAGATCGGGGCGCCGAAGTATGGTATCAAACCGTTGTTGAAACCAAAAAGGTAAGCCCTGAAACCACCATCGAAACGCTGATCCCTGACACGAAAGGGAATTGGGATGCGCTCTACAGAATGATTGAGGGAGGCCAGGAAGTTGTCAGTCACAATATGGAGACGGTTGGAAGGCTTTACCGCATGGTACGGCCACAGGCGAAGTATGAACGAAGCCTGGAACAAATCAAGCGCATCCGCGAAGCGGGCAAGCGCACCAAGTCTGGCATCATGCTGGGTGTAGGCGAAACCAAGGAAGAAGTTTTCAAGGCGATGGACGATCTGGCGCAAAACGGATTGCTCATCCTGACGCTGGGCCAATACCTGCAGCCCACCAAAATGCATTTGGAAGTGGCTGAGTTCATCCATCCTGATACGTTTGCGATGTATAAGGAAGAAGGATTGAAACGCGGACTTAAGTACGTTGAATCAGGACCGCTCGTGCGCTCATCTTATCATGCGGAGCGGCATGTGAATGTTCCTTTGGATTAGAATACAGGAGACAGAAGTCAGGAGTCAGAAGTTGTTCAACACTTCCTGCTCATCCTGGTCAAACATCACAACACCATAATTTTTTATTTTCGTCACTTGCGGCGGCCGGCGGTATCGCGTCCTCCCTGGCGGAGAATGATCCCTGATGTTTTTCCGCCGGCGTCTTGCGTAAACTCGAGCTGCGCGTCGACTACTTTCAAAAAGAATTTTGTCGCCGTTTCCGCAAGAATTTCAACCTGTTGTTGCCCCGTATAAACAAAAGAAGCCCTGCATGGGCAGGGCTTCTTTTGTGAGTCGAAACGTTTTATTTCTTATCCGGCACGATTCGCTGCTCGCGATTGGCGATTTCCCAGGCTGTGTAGAACACACACTGAGCTCTTTTCGTCAGGAGATCAAACTCGATTTTTCCAACTTCATCACTCGGCTGGTGGTAGTCTTCATGAATACCATCGAAGTAGAATATGATCGGAATGTTGTTCTTGGCAAAGTTCCAATGGTCAGAACGCTTGTACAGGTTTGTAGGATGGTTCTCATCGTTGTACGTGTAGTCAAAGATCAGGTTGGTGTACGTCTTGTTGGTGGCTTCACTCAGCTTATGAAGTTCTGTTGAAAGTTTATCGGAACCGATCACATACACATACGGTGCGCTGTCTTTATGCTCTGGGTCACGGCGTCCAACCATATCAATGTTTAAGTCGACAACCGTTTTGTCCAATGGGAAAACAGGATGCTGCGTATAGTAGTCTGAACCCAGAAGTCCTTTTTCTTCACCGGTAACGGTCATGAAGAGTATACTTCTGCGGGGACCTGCTCCATCCTTTTTTGCTTGCGCGAAAGACTGGGCGATTTCAAGCACGGAAACCGTTCCTGAACCATCGTCGTCGGCGCCGTTGTTGATCAGGTCGCCTTCACCACCTGCTTTCTTTCCGATGTGATCATAGTGAGAAGTGATTACCACGATCTCATCCTTCTTGTCGGTTCCTTCGAGAAAACCGAGCACGTTTTCAGTCTTCAAAACTTTTACAGCCATAGCGGTCTTATACGTAACAACTGACGGCTTCAACTTTTTGAGTGCGCCCTTTGCTGGATCTTCCGCAGTAGCTTTTGCAAGTTTCTCTGGTGTGGTATTGAAAATCTTCGCTGCAACATCGGGACTGGCGAAGAACACGCCTGCATTCTGACTGTTGGCCTCAGGTTTTTTTGTTGACAGCATGCCACCGGAGAGAAATCCCTTGAATTGATTCAACATCTCTTTGAACTCGTTCGGATCGGGATTGCAGACAAATACCATTTTAGCCTTGCGCTCACGGGCAAGTGCAATAACACTTCTGAAATCTGCTTCACCGCCAAGAGACACCACGGCCGCCTTACCATCAACATTCACCTGGTCAAAATCTTCCTTGCGTCCCTTGCCTGCGAACACGGCGGGCAGCGTGACTTCGCCACCGGTGTCAGCGCTACCGTAGTATGCGACTGATTCGAAGTTGATGAATTTGGATTGACCCGCTTTCACATAAATGTCTCCGGGTATGCTGGTGTACAATTCTACGGGTTGAAAATATCCGCCATCAACGGGACCTGTTAACCCCATGTCTTCGAAGTTGGCCCTCACAAATGCGGCCGCCATTTTCTGGCCACGCTTGCCTGTTTCCCTTCCTTCCATCGCATCGGAAGCAAGGATGGACAGCAAGTCCTTTAAATCTTGAGGTGTAATTTGATTCGCATATCGCTGCGCAACAGGGTCCTGAGCGAAGGGTTTAAACCAGCTTCCGCAGATCAGAACCAGTAACAAGAATCTCTTCATGGTCAATGAGTTTTAATAATGGCCGCCAATATGAAAAGGATTTTCGGGAATAGTAAAGGATTCGGGATGGGGGCAATAAAATTTACAACAGCGGGTCCGGAACTCCGGAAGTCGGGAAGTCCGGATGTCCGAAAGTTGGTCGTCTTTCGGCGCGAGAAAACGAAAAAGTTGCGTTGGGCGTCTTTCGGACTTTCCGACTTCCGGACTTCCCGACTTTTCCGTCTTTCGGACTTTCGGACTTTTCCGTCTTTCTACTACCTTTGTGCCCTTACAGCTGTTTGCCCATTCTCATTAACCTAAGTAACTGAAAATCAATACTTCTGATGAAAATAGATTCGAATTACACTGAAAAGTTTGAAAGCCGCCACATTGGGCCGGATGCTCAGCAAACCGAAGAAATGTTGAAAGTGATCAAGGCTAAATCAGTAGACGATCTCATCAGTCAAACCATCCCCCAGGCGATCCGCCTGAAGAAAGGTATTAGTTTACCCGCGGCGCAATCTGAATTTCAGTTTCTGCAGAATTTCAAAAAACTGGCGTCAAAAAATAAGGTCTATAAATCATTTATCGGAACAGGATACTACAACACCATTACACCGGGCGTTATCCTTCGAAACATTTTGGAGAACCCAGGATGGTATACCGCTTACACACCATACCAGGCTGAAATCGCACAAGGCCGTTTGGAAGCGTTGATCAACTATCAGACCATGATCATCGACCTGACGGGCATGACCATCGCCAACGCATCGTTGTTGGATGAGGCGACCGCGGCGGCTGAGGCGCTACATTTGTTCCTCGCATCACGCAAAGCATCAAAAAAGAATTCGAATAAATTTTTTGTCGACGAAAACAGTTTTCCGCAGACCATTGATGTTTTGAAAACACGCGCCATTCCATTGGGCGTAGAGTTGGTGGTGGGCAATCTTCAAAATCTCAACCTGGATGATGCCGACCTTTTTGCCGTGTTCATCCAGAACCCTGACAACAATGGCGCGCTTCGCGACCACAGCAACTTTATCAAGGCTGCGCACGAAAAAGAAATGTTCGTGGTGATGGCTGCCGACATTATGAGCATGGTGCTCACTGCATCGCCCGGTGAAATGGGCGCTGACGTTGTTGTTGGATCTTCACAGCGCTTTGGTGTGCCCATGGGTTTTGGCGGACCGCACGCCGGATTCTTCGCTACCAAGGATGAATTCAAACGCCAAATGCCCGGAAGAATCATCGGCGCTTCTTTGGATGCGTCGGGCAATCCGGGATATCGCATGGCGCTGCAAACACGCGAGCAGCACATCCGCAGAGAAAAGGCAACGTCGAATATTTGCACCGCGCAGGTGCTGCTTTCTGTCATGGCCGGTATGTACGCCGTATATCATGGTCCAAACGGACTGAAAAAGATTGCAGGAAGAATTCATGCGCTCGCACGCTCATTGGATGCAGGATTGAAAACGCTTCAGATTTCCCAGGTAAACGAACACTACTTCGATACGCTGAAAGTAGCCGTCAAGGATAAGAAGGCCATAGAACGCGAAGCCGTAAAACACGAAATCAATTTCCGCTACTTCGCGGACAATCACGTCGGAATTTCCATCGACGAAACCACCACCGCCGATGACGTTAAACTCATCCTTGAAATTTTTGCTGCCGCTGAAAATAAAAAACCAATCACGATTTCTGTGAATGGTCAGGAAATAAATTGGCCGTCGGCGCTCGTGAGAAAGTCGGCTATTCTTACGCATCCTGTTTTCAACACCCATCACTCTGAGCATGAGATGTTGCGCTACATTAAGCGTCTGGAGAACAAAGACCTGTCGATGGTCCACTCGATGATCTCGCTGGGTTCTTGCACGATGAAGTTGAATGCCACTGCCGAGATGGTTCCTGTAACATGGCCTGAGTTAGGAAACATTCATCCCTTCGCGCCTGCAGACCAAACACAAGGATACGCGGAGCTCACCACAACACTGGAGAATTGGTTGAAAGAGATCACTGGTTTCACAGGCGTATCACTACAACCCAACAGCGGCGCACAAGGCGAATATGCCGGGTTGTTGGTTATCCGCGCCTATCATCAGGATCGCGGCGATCACCACAGAAACATTGCCCTGATTCCAGCTTCAGCACACGGTACAAATCCTGCCAGCGCCGTGATGGCTGGAATGGAAGTTGTCGTGGTGAAATCCGACGCGGATGGAAAAATCGATGTCGCCGATCTGAAAGCTAAAGCTGAACAACATAAGAACGATCTTTCTTGTTTGATGGTGACGTACCCTTCCACGCATGGCGTGTTTGAAGAATCAATCATCGAGATCTGTAAAACCATCCACGACAACGGCGGGATGGTCTACATGGATGGCGCAAACATGAACGCACAGGTTGGATTGACTTCACCGGCTACGATCGGCGCCGACGTTTGTCACCTTAATCTTCATAAAACATTTTGTATCCCGCACGGCGGCGGAGGCCCTGGCATGGGACCTATCTGCTGCAACGACAGACTGAAACCTTATCTCCCCGGTCACGCTGTCGTGAAGACAGGTGGTGAAAAAGCGATTCATGCTGTGTCCGCGGCCCCTTGGGGAAGCGCCAGCATTCTCACGATTTCATACGCTTACATCGCGATGATGGGTGGTGATGGACTTACCAACGCCACGCGCTACGCCATTCTTAATGCCAACTACATCAAGGGTCGTCTCGAAGGTCACTACAAGATTTTGTACACTGGTTCCAACGGCAGATGCGCGCACGAAATGATTGTCGACTGCCGCGATTTCAAAAAATCAGGAATTGAAGTTGAAGACATTGCCAAGCGTTTGATGGATTATGGTTTCCATGCTCCAACCGTTTCATTTCCGGTGGCCGGCACACTGATGATCGAACCGACGGAGAGTGAACCGAAAGAAGAACTCGATCGGTTCGTTGACGCGTTGATTGAAATTCGAAACGAGATCCGCGAAGTGGAAGAAGGCAAGGCAGACAAAGAGAACAACGTTCTGAAAAATGCTCCCCATACTGCGGCGGTAATTACTTCCGACCACTGGACCAAACCGTATAGCCGTCAAAAGGCAGCATACCCGCTTCCGTTTGTACGCGATGCGAAATTCTGGCCGAGCGTAAGCCGGGTTGACAACGCCTATGGCGATCGCAATCTTGTTTGCAGCTGTTTGCCGATTGAAGAGTATACCACTAAAGTTGAGTCTTCAATTTTATAGGCGAGTTCGCAGCTCCATGCAAAAATTCCCAGGCAGAAATAATTTACGGAACGCGTCAGCATTACTGGTCGTGCTGTGCCTGATGTCGTTGTCGTCGCTGGCACAGACGCGTCAGTATAATGGATTTCCATCGCTGGTGTGGCCCAAACTGTATGATGTAAAATTTGAAAAAGCAAAGGATGCTTTAGGCGAATTCGATAAGCCTGTGTTTAGCGCCGCAGCAAAATCACTGAGCGGCAAGACCATTACGCTGCCCGGATACATGGTGCCTTTTGACAGCGGTTTGAAGAGTAGTCACTTCATGCTGACTTCTCTCCCACTGAATGCTTGCTTCTTCTGCGGCGTCGGCGGACCGGAAACGGTGATCGAAGTCTACTCGAAATCCACCACCACCTATACCGACAAGGCAGTCGAATTTCGCGGTGTGCTAAAATTGAACGACACTGATCCTGACAAGATGATCTACATCCTGGAAAGCGCGGAATTACTGGGAGAAGTAGGCTTCTGATCGAAATCCATGCTTACAAGAACAAACGATTGAAATTGTTTGTTTGGCCATAAACGTCGTACTTCGCTTAAATTATTATGGCATTTCTTTTTGACTCCTTTGAAGACTGGAAAAAGTACTGCACCGACCAAAAGAAGTCGCTGTTCGAGGTGGTCCTCGAGTACGAAAAAGTCCAGAAAAACCGCAGCGAACATGATACGTGGGATGGGCTAGCGAAGGCCTGGCAGGTGATGCAGGAAGCTGTGCGCACCGGACTCACAGAGGAGATGGTGTCGCGATCAGGAATGATCAACAGCGGCGCCAGGAAAGTATACAATTCTCCTACGCCCGTTCTCTCCAAAGAATTTCAAAATCTCATCGCGCGAGCGCTGGCAGCAAAGGAAGTAAATTCCTGCATGGGCAGAATCGTCGCCGCCCCGACGGCCGGCGCAAGTGGCATCATGCCGGGTGTACTCTTTACGCTACAGGAAATTCATTCAGTTGACGATCAAAAAATTCTGGAAGCCATGCTGATCGCCGCGGGCATCGCGCTGATCATGGAACAAAAGGCTTCCATTGCCGGAGCCGTTGGCGGTTGTCAAGCGGAAACCGGAACTGCTGCAGCGATGGGTGCTGGTTCGATTGTCTATTGTTTGGGCGGTAATATTGATCAGGTTTTCAACGCGGTTGCCATCACCGTTCAATGCATGCTGGGTCTAGTATGCGACCCTGTTGCCGGTTTGGTGGAAGTACCGTGCGTTGTTCGCAATGCCAGCGCAGCAGCAATCGCTAACAGTTCGGCGCAGATTGCTTTGGCCAATGTCAGTAGTGTGATTCCAGTGGATGAAGTGATCGAAGCCATGGGCGAGATCGGCGCCAGCATGGAGACACGTTACAAGGAAACGGCGCTGGGCGGATTGGCTGCAACGAAAACCGGCCAGGCTATTGCCAAAAAAGTTCTGATCCACGACATCGAGATGTTGCCCGATCAGGACCTGCCTTCATAATTCTTCTCATCATTGATTTTCATTCGCGGATAAAGTCTGGCAATACTTCATTTCCAAAAAAGTAGATTGCTACGCTCAAGATAACAGACCACACGGCCGCGCTTACAAACATGAAAAAGATCAGTTTGTTGCGTGGCGACCCAACGCTGATGGCCAGTAGTGTCCCGCCGATCGGCGTTAAGATCAGCGGCGTGAGCGCGGCAACACCTGCAAGCCCGTACTTTCGCCAGATTCCAATGAACTTCCTGTTACCCTCTGAAAATTTTTTCCGCCTGGAAAAAAATCTGTTAATGATTCGGTCGCGTATCCAATCTCCGAAGAAAGAAAAGAGCAACACCACCGTCATCATACCGGCCACGCTCACCAGAATCGTCGTGACGAGATTAAGGCCGGCAGCATATCCTAACGCTGGTCCAAAAATAAATTTGAACATCGACCAGAAATAAACGGTTGCTATTTTCAAGATCTCTTCCCACATAGTCTGTTCACCTCACATGAAATTGGATGGGTCAATCAGAGTTTCGTTCCAAAACTCAAATCACCGGCGTCGCCAAGGCCGGGCACGATGTAATACTGAGAGTTTAAGTTTTCATCAATCGCGCAGGTCCACAGTGAATACTTTTCGTTCATCTCCTCGGCCAGGTACTTGATACCTTCCGGAGCGGACACAAGCGATACGACGTGAATGTGATCCGGCTTGCCGCGCTTCAACAAATGTTTGACTGAATCGATCACGGATCGGCCCGTCGCCAGCATAGGATCAATCAGAATGACCGTTCTACCTTTTATGGATGGAGCGGCCACGTAATTGAGTCGAATCGTGAGATCCTTTGTACTACCTTCTTCGCGGTAGGCGCCAACGAAGGCGACATCGGCCTGATCAAAAAAATTCAGGAAACCCTGAAAGTATGGCAGTCCTGCGCGCAGGATAGTAATCAGTATGGGTTGATGCTTGAGTTTATTGATTCTTGATTTACCCAGCGGTGTTTCGACTGTTGTGGTTGCATATTGAAAAGACTTGGAAACCTCATAGGCCATGATCTCCCCCAACCGTTCCATATTCTTTCGGAAGCGCATGCGGTCAATCTGAATTGATTTGTCCCGAAGTTCGGCCATAAAATGGTTGGCGACCGAATTTTGCTCACTGAGGTTGAAAACCATAAGGTTCACTTTTTTCTAATCAAAATTTAGAATAAAGTTGTAGAAGATACATCAACCTCCTCAAAATAAAGTCCATTGGGAAAAGCTAAAGCGGATATGAATCTTCTCCGGCGCTTGTGCGAAGTGCATGCGCCATCGGGCAACGAAAGCCCAATGACCGAGTTTATTCTTAAATACATCGCCAAGGAGCAGAAAAAATGGAAATCAAAACCGCGGATTTTCCACGGCGAAGAATTCCAGGATTGCATTATTCTGAAATTCGGGAAACCGCGCACGGCCATTTTTGCCCACATGGATTCGATCGGATTCACGGTGCGGTATTTCAATCAGCTACTACCCATCGGAAGTCCTGACGCGGAAACCGGCACCAAACTCGTTGGGCGTGATAGCCTGGGTGAAATTGAATGCACCCTCGAGTTCGACAAAGACCATCACGCGTTCTATAAATTTGGCCGCCAGATTGATCGCGGCACAGAGCTCACGTATAAGATCGACTTTCGCCAGGAGAAACCATTCATCGAATCGCCTTACCTCGACAATCGCCTTGGTATTTACACTGCCTTGAAAGTTGCAGAGACTTTGAAAGATGGAGTAATCGTATTCAGCTGTTGGGAAGAACACGGTGGCGGCTCCGTGCCCTACCTGATAAAATTCATTTACGATCAATGGCAAATCAAACAAGCGCTGGTGGCCGATATCACTTGGGTCACGGACGGTGTTGAACCGGGCAAGGGCGTTGTCATTTCGATGCGCGACCGAAACATTCCCCGCAAAAGTTATATCAACCGAATCATCAGCATCGCTAAAAAACGCGAGGTCGATTTTCAACTGGAAGTTGAAGGCATGGGTTCCAGCGACGGGAGAGAATTACAACTATCACCTTATCCCATTGATTGGTGTTTTGTCGGCGCGCCTGAACAGAACGCGCACACGCCGAATGAGAAAGTCCACACCGACGACATCGACAGCATGATCACACTGTATTCACACTTGATGACGGATCTATAAAACCAGGATGCCATGAAAGCACAAACGACACGTCGAGACTTCTTGAAGCGTTCGCTGATCGCGGGCGCCGGGGCCACGCTTCTTCCTGCATCAGCAGTTTTTTCAAAAGATAAAGAATCAAAAGTTCGACTCGGTTTTATTGGCGTTGGCCTGCGCGGGCAAAATCACCTCGAGCAGGCGCTTCGCCGAAGCGATGTAGACGTCGTTGCTATCTGCGATGTGCAGCAACGCATGATCGACATGAGCAACGAACTCATCAGGAAATCAGGTAAACCTGTGCCCCAAATCATAAACGACGGGCCTTATGGCTATCGCAAACTTCTCGCGAACAAAGACATCGACGCCGTCATAATCGCGACGCCCTGGGAGTGGCACACGGTCATGTGTCTGGATGCCATGAACGCGAAGAAATATGTGGGCTGCGAAGTAATCACCGGAATGACCGTGGAAGAGTGCTGGGAATTGGTGCATACCTCCGAGCGCACGGGCATGCCGCTGATGATGTTGGAGAATGTATGCTATCGCCGTGACGTGATGGCGGTGATGAACATGGTGCGACAAAATATTTTTGGAGAGATCATTCACTTGCAGGGCGGGTACCAACATGATTTGAGAGAAGTCAAATTCAACGATGGTGTTAAACCCTATGGCGGCGGCGCCGAGTTTGGCGAGAAAGGATTTTCAGAAGCACAGTGGCGTACCCTTCACTCCGTCAATCGCAACGGTGATTTGTATCCGACGCACGGCATCGGCCCGCTGGCGATGATGATTAACATCAACCGCGGAAACAGATTTACGGAATTAGTGGCGTTCTCTTCCAAGTCACGGGGCTTGCACGAATACATTGCCAAGGTTGGGGGAGAAAATCATTCCAATGCAAAAGTCGAATTTAAGCTGGGCGATGTCGTGACCACGATGATCAAATGTGCGAATGGAGAAAGCATTTTGCTCCAGCACGACACCAATCTCCCGCGTCCGTACTCGCTCGGTTTTCGTGTTCAGGGAACCAACGGAATTTGGATGGACGTGAATCAATCCATTTACATTGAAGGTCAGAGTGCGAAAGCACACCAATGGGAACCAGCGAAAGAATGGTTGGATAAATACGATCATCCACTCTGGAAAAAATACGGCAACGACGCAGCCGGCGCCGGCCATGGTGGCATGGACTGGTTTGTGTTGAATGCCTTTGTTGAATCCGTGAAGCAGAAAAAACCAACACCACAGGATGTATATGACGCTGTTACCTGGAGTGCCATCACACCTTTGTCAGAAACATCCATACGATTGGGTGGCGAAACGGTAGACTTCCCGGACTTCACGCAAGGGCAGTGGATGTATCGAAAGAACTCGTTTGCGCTGGATGACACTTATTAAGAGCTTGTACGTAAAATCATGTTGTATCCTGCTGATTTCAATTGGAATCAGTGCGAATCTTTCCGGCCAGGACAATTTCGCAGCGAAACTTTCAAAAGCTGCTCTCGATCTGACGCAACAACATGTCGATTACGACCCGACTTACTTCAGCATACCCTATCCTAATGGTGATGTTCCGGTCAGCAAAGGCGTTTGCACGGACGTGATCGTACGAGCTTATCGAAAGGTTGGAATCGATTTGCAAAAAGAAGTGCATGAGGACATGGTAAAAAACTTTTCGCTATATCCAAAGAGGTGGGGTCTGAAAAAACCTGACAAAAATATTGATCATCGCAGGGTTCCGAACCTGATGGTTTTTTTTCAGCGCCATGGCACCACGCTGCCAAAATCATTACAGGCTACGGATTATCAGGTAGGAGATTTAGTTTGTTGGGACCTCGGCGGTGGGATCACGCACATTGGAATCGTTGTCGACAAAAAGTCGGGTGATGAAAAGAGGAATCTGATCGTTCACAACATTGGAAATGGCCAGGAGCTATCGGATTGCCTTTTCCAATTCCAAATCATCGGACATTACCGGTATAAAGGTTGAATTGCCGAATTATACTATTTTTGCGCTCCCGTTTCCGGCGGAGTGCTATGCAGATCAAGGATTTACGCTTCAAACAGTTCATTAATAAGTCAGAAATACAGGATGTGGTTCGAAAACTGGCTGCGACCCTCAACGAGGATTATCGCGATAAGTCACCCTTGTTCCTCCCCGTCCTCAACGGGTCCTTTATTTTCGCTTCCGATCTGATCAAGCAAATCGAAGTTCCCTGCAAGGTCTCTTTCGTGAAAGTTGCTTCGTATAACGGCACTGCCAGCTCGGGGCAACTGAAGACACTCATTGGTCTTGAAGAAAGTCTATTCAACCAGGATGTGCTGATTGTTGAAGACATTGTCGATACAGGCCTTACGCTTCAAAAAATAACCGAAGAGCTTCGCGCATTGGGTACGCGCTCCGTAGAAGTTGTAGCCCTGCTGAGAAAAAAACCGGCGCGCGAAAAACAGGTATCCGTGAAATATGTCGGAATGGACATTGATGACGAATTTGTGTTAGGCTACGGATTGGACTACGACGGCCTCGGCAGAAACCTGAAAGAAATTTATAAGGCCCTTACATAAATCTGAGCATTGATTATCTTCGTCAGCTTTATTAAACCCTAAAGCGATCCTAAAACCTGAAAACGTTTAACATGATTAACATTATTCTGTTCGGCCCTCCTGGCGCCGGCAAAGGCACGCAAAGCGCAAAGATCATTGAGAAGTATGCACTCACACATATTTCAACGGGGGACCTTTTTAGAAAACACTTGAAAGAAGGAACACCGCTCGGCCAACTCGCGAAAGGCTATATGGATAAAGGGAACCTGGTGCCCGATCAGGTGGTGATCGACATGGTGGACGATAAAATCAAAAACAGCGGAAAGATCAACGGAATTATTTTCGATGGATTTCCCCGCACCATTCCGCAAGCGGAAGCGCTGGACAAACTTCTCGCATCCAAGCAAGCACCCATCAAGGTGTTGATTGAATTAGTGGTTCCCGAAGAGGAATTGAAAACGCGCCTCGCCGACAGAGCCCGGAAAGAAAATCGCCCGGACGACGCGAAGCCTGAGGTAATCGAAAATAGAATTTCTGTTTACAAAGCTGAAACGGTTGCCGTCGCGCAGTACTACAAGGACCACAACAAATATTCGTCGGTGATCGGTGTGGGAGAAATCGATGCGATCTTCCGCAACATCTGCGATAAAATTGATCATAGCTTACTAGGATAATTCGTGTCTTCACCCAACTTCATTGACTACGTAAAGTTTTGTTCCCGTTCTGGACACGGTGGAGCAGGATGCCTGCATTTTCATCGTGAGAAATTTATTCAGAAGGGTGGACCAGACGGAGGCAATGGCGGCCGCGGTGGTCATATAATTCTTCGCGGTGACTCAAACCACTGGACGCTCTTACACTTGAAATATCGCAAGCATGTTATAGCGACCAGCGGCAATGGCGGCGAAGAACAAGATCGCACCGGCGCTGATGGAAATGATGAAATCATTCCGGTGCCCCTCGGCACTGTGGCACGCGATGCAGAGACAGGACAGTTGCGCTGCGAAATCACCGAAGATGGTCAGGAGTTCATCCTCACGCCCGGTGGACGCGGCGGAAAAGGTAATGCGCATTTTGCGACCTCTACAAACCAGGCACCTCAACATGCACAACCCGGAGAACCGGGCAAAGAGGAATGGATCATCCTCGAACTGAAACTCCTCGCGGATGTAGGCCTTGTCGGTTTCCCCAACGCGGGCAAGTCGACGTTACTATCGGTAGTGTCGGCGGCAAAACCAAAAATTGCCGACTATGCTTTCACGACGCTCACACCCAATCTCGGCGTTGTCTCATATCGCGAAGGACTATCCTTTGTGTTGGCCGACATTCCCGGAATTATTGAGGGCGCCGCTGAAGGAAAAGGCTTGGGAATACGATTCCTGCGTCACATCGAAAGAAACTCGCTGTTGTTGTTTCTCATTCCAGCAGATTCAAAAGACATCCGGACGGAATACGACATATTGCTGAACGAACTCCGTAAATACAATCCGGAGCTTCTCGATAAGAAAAGATTGCTCGCCATCTCCAAGTCCGATATGCTGGACGACGAACTGAAAGCAGAGGTCCAGCGAGAACTTCCTTCGGACCTTCCGACCTTATTCATCTCATCCGTCACCAACCAAGGTATAGGGGAACTAAAGGACCTCATTTGGAAGCACCTGCACCAATAGCAGTCCGAAAAATGCCAGTTTGGCATTAAAGTTCCTTTGGCAAAATTGTTGACATTTGCGCTTTAATTAAATACTAAGCCGTTATGCCAGCGGAAAACAACGAAGAAGAACGCGAAATGAACGAAAACGAAGGAATTGTTTCTGAGCCCTCGGCATCAGCTGAAGACAATCTGCCAGAAACGGAAGAGACGGCGGCGGCCGAGAAAGGCCCTGAAGCCATCATTCAAAAACTGGAGCAAGATCTGACCGAACAAAAGGACAAATATTTACGCCTGTATTCTGAATTCGAAAATTTCAGGAGACGGACCTCGAAGGAAAAAGGCGAAATGGTGCAGACTGCCAATGAACAATTGCTGAAAGCCCTGTTGCCTGTCGTCGATGATTTCGAACGCGCCGAAAAATCTTTTGAATCCAGGAAAGAGGAAAAAGAACTCGAAGGATTTTTTCTGATTCAGAACAAATTCAAAAAGACGCTGGATCAATATGGCGTAAAAGTCATGGACGTTAAGGTCGGTTCAGATTTCAACGCCGACTTCCACGAAGCTATCACACAAATCCCGGCGCCGGATGAAAAGCTGAAAGGCAAAGTAGTCGATGTAGTCGAGAAGGGATTTTTATTAAACAATAAAGTCATTCGGTTCGCAAAAGTTGTTGTCGGCAGCTAACCTACCATCCCATGTCAACGAAGAGAGATTATTACGAAATACTGGGCGTCAGCAAAACGGCATCACCGGAAGAAATCAAGAAGGCTTACCGGAAGGTTGCCATTCAATTTCACCCTGACAAAAATCCTGGCAACAAGGAAGCGGAAGAAAAATTCAAGGAAGCTGCAGAAGCATACGAAGTGTTGAGCGATTCTGACAAGCGCTCGCGATACGATCGATTCGGCCATGCAGGTCCCGGAAGCAGCGGAGGATTCAGCGGCCACTCGATGAACATGGAAGATATCTTCAGTCAGTTCGGAGATATTTTTGGTGGCGGAAGTCCTTTCGATAGCTTCTTCGGTGGCGGCGGTGGCGGAAGACGCCAACGGAAGGGTTCGAACCTCCGGATAAAACTCAAACTCTCGCTGGAAGAAATTGCCAACGGCGTCGAAAAGAAAATCAAAGTAAACCGACTCATCAAGGCAGAAGGCGTAACGTTTAAGACTTGTGCTACCTGTCAGGGATCCGGCCAGCTTCGCAAGGTGGTGAACACCATGCTGGGCCAGATGGTGTCGACCACGACTTGTTCGACCTGCGATGGCTCAGGTCAAATTATTGACAAAAAGCCCGCTGGCGTGGATAGCTCCGGGCTGGTATCGCGCGAGGAAATCATCAACGTAAAGATCCCGGCAGGCGTCGGCGACGGCATGCAGCTGTCCATGTCCGGGAAGGGAAATGAAGCCCCTGGAGGCGTCGCTGGAGACCTGCTTATCTTAATCGAGGAGCAAGAAGACACCCACCTTAAGCGCGATGGAAATAACCTCGTCTACGACCTCTACATCAACTTCATTGACGCCGCGTTGGGCACCACCGTCGAAGTACCGTCGGTCAGCGGAAAGGTGAAGATCAAGATCGATCCGGGGACTCAAAGCGGAAAAATACTCCGTTTACGGGGCAAAGGCCTGCGAGACGTGAACGGATATGACACCGGAGATCAGCTGATTTACGTAAACGTCTGGACGCCGAAAAAACTGACATCAGAAGAACGGGCTAAACTGGAAAGCCTGCGGACCTCCCCCAACTTCCAGCCACACCCCGATGCGAACGAAAAGGGCTTTTTTGAGCGAATGAAGGAGTATTTTAACTAAAAATTCCTCCGAACCATTTTAACAAGACCCCGTTTAACCTTGGTTAGGCGGGGTTTTTTCTTTCTTTTTGAGGTTTAAACTTACACTTTGTAACATACTGGTGGTGAGACCGTAATAATTCAGCATGCAGAAAAAGTTTTGGCTAACCGGTTGCGGAATTGCGCTGGCATTGGTGGGAATGGGACAGATTAAGAAGCAATTCACGGTAGAAGATTCCCAGTCTTGCGAGAATATCAAGCTCGCTGTGCGGTCCAATAGCGGCAACTGCTTTATTAAACCCAGCCAGGAAACAGCCATCCTTAACGTTTTCAGCAACCAGACTGAAGCCTCTTTTGGCCATAATTTCCGCAAAGAAGTGAAGGGTAAGACCTGCGAGGTGTATTTGAACCTCGAAGAAGTACAAGCCGAAGGTATCAGCCAATCCATCTCCACCCGCGTATTTGGCGCCTCTGAAAAGGCCAGCGGCGATAAATTCTGGAAAATGTACCTGACCGACATGAAGCCCTACAACCTGGAGCTGAGTTACGGCGTGGGACAAGCCAACATTGACCTTTCCGGTCTTTCTGTTAAGAAAATAAAAATCACCACCGCCAGCGCCGACGTAAACGTGGGCTATTATTCTTCGCTCGAGAACCAAATCGATATGGATACCTTTTTTGTTAAGGTGGATCTCGGTTCGGTAAACGTGAAGAACATGAACCTCTCCCGCACGCATTGTGTGATGGCTGACGTAGGTTTTGGAAACATGCTCCTGGACTTCAGTGCCAAGCCGCTGGTCAGCAATAAAATTAAGGGCAGTGTTGGTGCTGGAAACCTTGTGATCATCCTTCCGGCTGAAGACACTCCGGTGTTGGTAAAAGTACACGACTCCTGGTTGTGCAGTGTGAAGCTCCCTGCTTCTCTCCAAAAAATCGGCGATAACACATTTGCCAGCGCTTCATACACTAAAGGCGCCAAGAATTCTTTGATTTTTGATCTTGATGTTTCCATGGGCAACATCGTCTTCAAAGAGTCTCACTAATCCTTCCCAAATAGTTTCGTGATTTAGATTCGCGGTCGTAATTTCCGCAGGTGTCTTGACACTAATAAGTCAAAACTTAAAACCCTGTGGAAGCATTAGTCGCGAACAACGTGACCAAGCGTTACACCAATCATCTGGCGCTTGATCAGGTTAGCCTTACCATCCCATCGCAGACCATATTCGGTTTGCTGGGCCCCAACGGAGCGGGAAAAACAACCCTCATCCGAATCATCAATCAAATCATCAACGCTGATAGCGGAGAGATCTCCATTTTTGGAGAGCGTCTCCAGGACAAGCACATTGGCAGCATCGGGTACCTCCCGGAAGAACGTGGCCTTTACAAAAAACTTAAAGTCGGCGATCAACTGATCTACCTCGCACAACTCAAAGGACTGAGCCGCAAAGACGCCGTGGAAAAAAGTAAGGCGTGGGTTCGGAAATTTGAAATTACCGACTGGTGGAACAAGAAAGTGGAAGACCTCAGTAAAGGCATGGCGCAGAAGGTGCAGTTCATCAGTACGGTCATGCATGAACCCAAGCTCATCATCCTGGATGAACCCTTCTCTGGCTTTGATCCGGTAAACGCCCAACTGATTACGGAAAGAATCCTGGAGCTACGAGATAACGGAAGCACCATCATCTTTTCAACCCACCGGATGGAAACCGTGGAGTCGTTGTGCGATCACATCGCGTTGATCAACAAGTCCAAAAAAATTCTCGAAGGTTCAAAGAAGCAGGTGAAGGAACAGTTTCGTTCCAATACGTATGTGGTGGAGCATGCGAACAATCACTTTAAGTTGCCCGCGGACCGGTACGAAGTCGTGAGGCAACGTGAGCTTCAGGACAATCACTTTGAAACCCTCGTTCGCGCGAAGGAAGGCGTGAAAGGAAACCAGCTCATTCGTGAACTGGTTGATCTTACGGAGGTACATCGTTTCGAAGAAAAACTTCCCACGATGGCCGACATCTTTATCAGCCTGGTAAAAGGCGAAGGCGACGAAGCCTTGCGTAAACATTTATTAGAAGCTTGACCGAACTAAGCCATGAATAAAGTACTCCTTATCATTCAGCGGGAATTTTTAAACCGCGTTCAAAAGAAATCCTTTTTGCTCACCACCATATTGGTGCCTTTGATTTTCCCCGCCATCATTGGTGTGCTGGTCTACATCATGATCAAAGAGGAACAGTCTGCCAAAGCAGAAACCGTTCAGGTAGTCGACGAAAGTGGAGCCTTCACCTTTGAGAACACGCGGCGTCTGAATTTCCTCGTGCTGTCCACCAACCTGGAGCAAGCCAAAAAAGCTTACCCACTGTCGGACGACTTAGCGCTCCTCTACATTCCAAAATTTGATTTAAAAAATCCACAGGGCTTTCAGCTTTTCACCAAAGAGAATCTCAGCATTGAAAGGTCAAGCGAATTGGAAAGAGTTATCGAAGACCGCATCCATGATTTGAAGCTTCAGGAATACAACATCGACAAAGAGGTTCTGAAGTCGTTGAAGACTGACATCGATTTAAAGCAATTCAATATTACCGACACCGGCGAGGAAAAGTCGAGCAACTCGGGTTTGTTGTATGGTGTTGGCTTTGTACTTGGAATCATGATCTACATCTTCATCCTCGTGTATGGCATCCAGATTATGCAGGGCGTCATTGATGAAAAAACTTCTAAGGTAGTGGAGGTGATCGTGTCATCGGTAAAACCGTTTCAACTCATGCTGGGAAAAATCGTGGGCATCGCCTCCGTAGGGCTTCTTCAATTCATCATATGGATTGTTTTGGTTAGCTCACTATCCTTCGGCATGCTTACCTACTTCGGTATCAAAATGCCGCAGCAACAAATGGTGGAGCAGGTCACCAAACAGATGGATGATCCCGAAGTAAAGCAGGCCATGGAAGCACAAAATTCAAAGGCAAGAAGCTTCCTGGCCGAAGCCAGTCAACTTAACCTCACCAAGATTGCTCTTGTTTTCGTTTTCTATTTCCTCGGTGGATACCTGCTGTACGGCGCGTTGTTTGCTGCTGTTGGGTCGGCCGTAGATTCGATTCAGGAATCACAACAATTTCAGCTGCCACTCACGCTACCGCTGTTGATTGGTTACATGGGATTGTTCCTCTTCATCCTTCGCGATCCACACAGCCCGGCCAGCTTCTGGCTGAGTATCATTCCGCTTACGTCGCCCGTGGCGATGGTGGGCCGGATCGGGTTTGATGTTCCCGGTTGGCAGCTAGCCTTGTCGATGGCCCTTTTAATTGGAGGATTCCTCCTGACCACCTGGATCGCTGGCCGGATTTACCGCGTGGGCATCTTGATGACGGGCGCGAAAGTGAACTACAAGGTAATGGCCAAGTGGTTTTTGATGCGGGGCTGACCGGAATCAATTTTGTTAATCAGCATCGATTCAGATCATGGAGGACAAAATTAGGATCGAGACAGTTTTAACAGGATTGGCCACGGCATGGATGTTGCTATTCGTCTTTTTGATACCCGCTGATATCATTGATTTTTACCGGGACAAAGAGACCTACGCAAAAGTTTATGGCCTAAATACAGATCACACGAACTGGGAATTGGAATATCTAAGCAGGTGGATATACGTTGGAATTTTGACGGTTGTTGGACTCACGGTGGTGACATTGAGATTGGCCAGGAGGGATAGTGGAACAATCAAGAAAATAAACTGGGCCTTCTTATTCATCTATTTCGGGTCAATGATCATTGGATTTTACAATTGGATGAAAGCAGGAGTCGAATAGGACAAGGTCGGGTCGGCGCCACGTACCTGGATATTCCAGCCGCAGAAAAACCGGATGCTCACCCATCCGGTTTTTTTATCTATTTTTCCATTCCTGATGAGCACGAAAAACACCGTTCCCAGTGTCGATTTCTACCAAAGCAATACCACCTTCAAGTGGATTGTATTGGCTGTTTCCGTGCTCATCAGTGTTGGGTCGATCTACTATACCAACATCCTCGTTGATCAATTAAAGACGCAGGAGAAGCAGCAGGTTCAATTGTATGCTAAAGCCATTGAGTACACGGTGAATGAAGACAATGGATCCAGCGATGTAAACTTCATTGCGCAGGAAATCCTCTTCCAGAATAATTCGATTCCCATCATCCAGGTGAATGAAAAGAACGAAGTGATCTCCTTCCGAAACATCGACATGCAGGATGCTTGGCCTCAGAATCGAAAGGAGTCATTCCTTCGCGCTGAATTGAAAATCATGAGCGAGACGTATGAGCCGATTAAAGTCACGCTCCGCGATCCGGGCACGTCAGAAGTTTTCGGCATTCAATTCATTTACTACAAGAATTCATTCCTCTTAAAACAGCTGATTGCCTATCCCTACATTCAGTTGTCGGTTATTGCAATTTTTGGATTCATCTCGTACCTGGCCTTCAACTACTCAAAGGCTGCAGAACAAAATCGGGTTTGGGTAGGATTGGCAAAAGAGACCGCGCACCAATTGGGCACTCCCCTTTCGTCGCTCATGGCGTGGATCGAAGTCATTCGCGAGGATCCTGAGATGAGGCAAAAAGGAGTAGTAGAAGAACTGGAGAAGGACATTCAAAAACTCAAAATCGTTACCGAAAGATTTTCGAGCATTGGCTCGGCTCCAGCGCTGAAACGAGAAAACATTGTAATGCTCATTAACAACGTTGTTACTTATCTGCGGCCAAGAATATCTTCTAAGATCAGGATGGAAGTGTTTACACTTTCAGAAAATATTTTTTCCAACGTTCACGCGCCGTTGTTTGAGTGGGTGATTGAAAACCTCTGCAAAAATGCCGTTGATGCGATGGGAAGTTCAGGTACGATCGCGATAAAAATTCTTCGGGGAAACGAAGGAAAAGTTTTCATTGATGTATCGGATACCGGAAAGGGTATTCCACGATCCAAACTGAATTCGGTTTTCAGAGCCGGATTCACCACCAAGAAACGCGGCTGGGGCCTTGGACTAACATTGGCCAAGAGAATTATCGAGACGTATCACAACGGACGAATCTTTGTGAAGAGCTCCGAAGAAAATCAGGGCACTACCTTC
>Ga0315912_10000204_pt1 | contig 126625 bp, 103 predicted proteins | sample VfabasoilMG_FD_204469 | JGI IMG/M metagenome (GOLD analysis project Ga0315912, IMG submission 204469) | Garden soil microbial communities collected in Santa Monica, California, United States - V. faba soil | ecosystem: Environmental > Terrestrial > Soil > Garden | place: USA: California... | reverse complement strand
TCGCCGGAGCGCTGAAGAACCTGGATCGCGCCATCATCGTCGGGCAGACGACGTTCGGGAAAGGCAGCGTGCAGCTGGTGTTCCCCCGCGTGACCCCGGACAACGCCGCGCTCAAGCTCACCATCGCGCAGTACCTCACGCCCGGCGACTACTCGATCCAGGGCGTCGGGGTTGCGCCGGACGTTGCCCTCGATCCGATGACGGCGGACACGCTCGAGATGGATCTGTTCCGCTCCGATCGCGCGCTCCGCGAACGTGACCTCACGAAGAGCCTGAGCGGTGCCGCCCGCCGCAATCCGGAGCGCCCCAGTTTCACGCTGCGCTACAACTTGCCGGAGAAATCGCGCGCGGAGATCCGCGAACGCGGCGACGAGCCGGATCAGGACTTCGAGCTCGATTTCGCGATCAAGGTCGGGCAGGGGCTGGTCAGCCGTCTCACCGGGGGCAAGCGGCCGGAACAACTCCGGTCCGCCAAGGGGTATTTGGAAAAGCTGCAGCTCGGCGAGATCGATGCGGTCAGTGCCGACCTCGCGAAGCTCGGTATCGACTGGGCGCCTCCGCCGAAGGACGTGACCGGCGGGCCGTCGGCCGCCGACTACGAGGTGAAGGTGTCCACCGATCGACCGAGCGACACCATCACTGCCGGCGGCTCGATGACGCTGTCGGTGTCGGTGAAAAACAAGTCGAAGGGGCCGATCTACCAGCTTCGTGCCGTCACCAAGAGCGACGGCGTCTTTTGGGACGAGAAAGAGCTCGCCTTCGGCCGGATCGGCCCCGGGGAAACCAAGACCGCCACGGCGCCGCTCGGCTTTTGCGAGGTCGAAGGCAGAAAGCCCGGTTCCACCAAACCGTTGCCGGAAGACGCCAAGCGCACGTGCACCATTCCGCGGGACGCCGACACGCGCGCCGACATCGTTCGGATCCAGTTCTTCGCCGAGGGGGGTGAACCGCCGCGCGATGCCGAGCTTCGCCCCACGATCATGGCCGAGCCGCGGCCGATCTTCGCCTACAACTACCAGGTCACCGACAACCGCCCCGGCAACGGCGACGGACAGATCGCGCTCGGTGAGGGCGTCACCATCTACCTGAACGTGAAGAACGTCGGGAAGGGGGCCTCGTTCGAGACGCAGGCGAACCTCAGGAATCTCGCGGGCGACGGGCTCCTGCTCCACGCCGGTCGTTTCGACGTTTCCAACATGAAACCGGGTGACGTGAAGAACGTCGCCTTCACCTTCGACGTGCTCGAATCCCTGCAGGAGCCGACGGCCAACGTCGAGGTCAGCGTCGCCGATCGCGACCTCCGCGTTGTCTCGAGCGAACGCGCCAAGCTCACGGTGGTCAAGACCCCGTTGCCGATCGTGCAGGCAGGTGGGTTCGTCAGCATGCCCGGGGTGGCGGCGGTGCGCGGCCAGCCGCTCGGTCCCGCGCCGATCGTCGGACAGCTCGGCAAGGGGTCGCTCCTCGAGCGTCTCGGCGTGCTCGGCGAGTTCACGAAGGTGAACCTCGGCGACGCACGCTTCGGGTTCGTCGAGACTCGGAATCTCAAGCAGGCCGGTGCGGGTCCCGCCAAGGTGCTGTTCGAGCCGGTGCTGTCGCACTCTCCGCCGTTGCTCGACGTCGCGCCCGCGAGCCTGTCGACCCGCGCGACCAAGGTCCGCGTTTCGGGCACCGCGACGGACACCGATCGCGTGCGCGACGTGTTCGTGTTCGTCGGGCCGCGCAAGGTCTTCTACCAGTCGAACCGCAAATCAGCCGACCCGAAGCGGCTCGCGTTTTCGTTCGACGCCGACCTCCAGCCCGGCGTGAACGTCATCACCGTCGTCGCGCGCGAGAACGAGGACACGGCCACCCGCCACACGATGGTCGTTCGTCGCGACGGACCGAACGGTGAACCGCTCGCCACGCCGAAGGCCGAGATGCTCGGTGAAGACTGGGATCTCGGAGCCGGCGGTGACTAGAAGGTGAAGAGACCGTAGATCGGACCGTTGTCCCCAAAGCAGGTGGCGATGCCATCGGTGGACAGCGCGCAGGTCATGTGGCCGCCCGCGGCGACCTGGGTGAACACTCCGGCGGGCGGGCTCGCCTGCCCGACCTCGTTACGGCCGAAACACCGGATCGTCCCGGCGGCATCGAGCGCGCAGGTGTGCGCGCCTTCCGCCGACACGTCGACGAACACCCCGGCTGGCGGCGTCGCCTGGCCGTTGTCGTCGTTGCCCCAGCAGGCGAGCGAACCGTCGGTGCGGACGGCACAACCGTGATTCGGCCCGACACTCACCCGCGTGAACGTTCCAGCGGGCGGCGTCGCTTGCCCGAGCCTATTTTCGCCCCAGCACGCGAGGGTTCCGTCCTGACGGATCGCGCAGCCGTGCTTGGCGCTCTGCGACACGCGGCTCGTCGGTTCCGCGACAGGTGTCGTTTGACCCGTTGAATTCCAGCAGACAAGCGCGCCGTCAGTGCGGACCGCGCAGCAATCCCGATTGCCGCCGAATTGGGTTGCGATGTCGATGAAGGTGCCTGCCGGGGTATTGGGAGACGGGGAAATGGGCGCCCCCACCAGATCAATGCCGCACTCGCCCGACAGCCGCGCGAACGTACCGGAAATGGCGCCGGCCATGCTGGGGCTCCGAAAATACTGGATGGCGCTATGATCGTTCCTGATGGCGTAGACGTTCGTGTCCACGACGTCGACCTGAAGAAAGGGATCACTCGGAGCGTTGGACGCGGGCGGCCCGACCTGCAGGCTGCTCCCGATGCACGCCGAACGGCCGTCGGTATGGAGCACGCACAGTCGGTCTTCCGAGGGGTACACGGCGGAGAAAGGGCCCGGGGAGACACGCGTGGCGATCCGCGGTGGAGACGTTCCATCGAGCCCGAATCGGACGATGGCACCGTCGTCTCGGAGGGCATACCCGAGGTAGTTCGGCGAAGAGAAGCCGACCTGAACCGATTGGTACGTCCCCGATGGCGGGAACCCGCCGAACACGATACCGTCGTAGGTTCCCCCCCAGCACGCGAGCGTTCCGTCCGTTCGAATGGCGCAGTTGAAATCCGAGCCCGCCGACACGGCCTTGAACGTACCGGTCGGCGGAACCCTGCTGACGCAAGCGAGCGTTTGATCGGGTTTGATGCCGCAAAGCTCCCAGAAGCTGCGCGAGATCTGCGTGAACGTACCGGGGAGCGACAAGGGGTGCTCCCCCCAACAAACCACGGTACCGTCCGTGCGAAGCGCGCACATGTCTTCGTCCTCGACCGAGCTCAGCTGCGAGAACGTTCCCGTGGGTGACGCGGTGGCGCCGTAGTAGTCGCGACCGAAGCAGACGATCTCACCCCCTGTCCGGATCGCGCAGGTGAAGTGATCTGCTGCGGATACGTCGACGAACGTACCGGGCGGCGGGCTCGATTGCCCAAAGAGGTTGCCGCCGCGGCAATCGATCCGGCCGTCGACGAGCAGACCGCAGATTTGCCCGTTCGTCATGCTCATCTTCGTGAAGCGAACGCCAACGTCCGTTTCGCAGCGCTCGCCGCTGAATCCGACGGGGCAGTTGCACGAAGCCACGCCGTTCGTCTCGAGGCACGCACCTCGATTGAGACAAGGATTCGTCGAGCAGCCCGAGGGTGGGTCGATGCTTCCCCCTTCGCCCCCGCCGCCGGGATCGTCGTCGCCACCTTCGCCGGCGCTTCCGGGCGCCGCGCCAGCACTGCCATTGGCGCCGGCACCCCCGCTTCCCCCCGCCCCGCTCCGACCGCCCGTCCTGCCTCCGTTCCCGCCCGTGAGCGCGCCGCCTTCACCGGCACCGCCCGGCTCATCACCACCCGACCCATCGCCCGCAGCGCCACCTCGAGCCCCGCTCCCGCCCACGCTCGTTCCAGCGCCGCCGGCCCCCGCGCGACCGGCCACGCCCATCGCCCCGGCCCGGCCCGCTGGATCGCCGTTCGAACCCGCTGTCGCATTCGGGACTGGAGGCTCGTCCGAGCTGCACGCCCCGAAGGCGGCGACGAGAAGGGCAGCCCCCCCGAGGCCTCGAGCTCGGTCTCGGTCGTGACTCCGGAACCCTCTCATTACGTCCCTTCTTAGAAGCCTAGCCCGGGGTGATCATTCACGCTCCTTCCTTCTTGCAAGGTCGCTCGGGATCGTCGGTGGGAGGTCTCGGCAGCAGCGGAACCCGAGGTGGTAGTTCCGGTGGCTGTTCGGATCGTCGATTTTCGTCACGTGCCAGTCGGGAGCGCGGAAGCGGCAGTCGTCCTCGTGCGCCTCGGCCTGCGCGAAGATGAACCAGCTGCCCTTCATTTCCGTCTCGCCGGAGCCGCCGCGGCTGCCGAGCTGTTCCAGCTTGCGCGGGAAATTCATGTGCTCGGCGACGTTGCCGTGCAGATCGTAGACACCGAGCGGGCTCACGCAATCGGGAAAGGAGCCGGCCGGATAGTCGTTGGTGCCGCACACGGTGAAGCCGCCGGCGGTGCAACGCGGGCTCTTTTTCGAGCCGGTGGCGCAGAGCGCGTGGTTCTTCTCCTTGCCGTACGCCCACACGATCTCGCGGTTCTTGTCGTGGAGGTACTGCATCATGATCCGCCGATCGTCGAACGGGTACTCGCTCTCGGCGCTCTTCAGCGCGCCGGCGCAGCCGCCCTCCCACTCGTGCGCGTCGCACAACCGTTTGTCGAGGGCACGGCACAGCGCCTGGGCCTCGTTGGCGCGCACCCAGACCAGCGGGAACTCGCAGGCGATGTCGGGAAACTCGAATTGGTCGATGCAGACGCGGGCCGTCGCAGCGGTCTCGCCGGCGCTCGGATCGTAGAGCGGAACCATGTTCGGAGACGCGCAGCGCGGATCCGCCTCCGCCAAGCGTGGTCGCGTGGCGCGGCGCGCCAGGCACTCCGCGCGCGTCATCGCGCGGCGTGACACCTTGGGGTTCCCCTGACCGATCATCTCGGAAGCGCCCAGTATCGCGCGCACCCTGGCGATCACCTCCTCCTTCAAGCCGAGCGCTCGCGCCATGTTGACCAGGAGCGTCTCGTTTTGCGCCGCGAGCGTCCCACCGTCGAACTCGACGTAGGGGAGGGGTGCGGGGCTTGCCGAGCTCGGGGGTGCGGGGATCGGTGGTGCCGTGTCGGCGCTTCCGCTCGGACGAGCGCTCGGGTGATCTTCGGCAAGCGCAGTCCCCGACGGAACGGGCGGGTCCGGAGCGAGTGCGAACACCGCACCGGCGACGCCAGCGACCACGAGGATCGCCCGGGCGAGCTCGCCTCGGCGCTTCGCTACCTCGGTCGTCTCCTCGCTGCCCGTCACGGTCGTCCTAGAAAAGCGTACCCCGGAGAAAGCGTACTCCGGAGGGCCCTAACGCAAAGAATTTGGCATGGAGCCCTTGGTGACTGCCGTGCGAGGATGGCGGGTCATGCAAGAGAGCACACCTTCGATGATCCGAGGTTCCTGGCGTCTACTGTCCGGGGGACTCCTCGGGCTCCTCCTGGTGCTCGTCACCGCCTGCGGAGGCCCGAGCGAGGAAGACTGCCGTGCCGCCTGCGAGGAGGCCGCGGACGCCTGTACCGACCCCGAGGTGATGGAAAAGTGCGTGGACCGCTGCCAGGAGGAGGCAGACGACGAGCAAGTCGAGCGCGCGAAGGAGAACTGTGGCGGCTACGGCGTGTGCTCGTACGGGCTCTGCTGCGCCGGCTTCTATTACGACGAGGACGGCAAGGAACGGAACTGCAGCTGAAGCGCGACCGCGGCGGGCCGCGGCCATCGACCGGTCGGCCTTGGATCTCCGGCAAATGACGCTACGCTCCGCGCGGCCCCATGGTTCGCCTGCACATCAACATCGATCACGTCGCCACGATCCGTAACGCACGGGGCACCGTGTACCCGGATCCGGTCCTCGCTGCCGGGATCTGCGAGCTCGCCGGAGCCGACGGCATCACCGCCCACTTGCGCGAGGATCGCCGCCACATTCGCGACGCCGACATCGAGCGCTTGCGGCAATCGCTCACCACGGTGCTGAACCTCGAGATGGCGGCCACCGACGAGATGATCGCGATCGCGCAGCGCATCGTGCCGGACGTGGTCACGCTGGTGCCGGAGCGGCGTGAGGAGCTGACGACGGAGGGCGGCCTCGACGTGATTGCTGCGCGTGACCAGGTTGCGAAAGCGGCGCGGGCTTGCGAGCTGTCGGGCATCAAGCTGAGTCTCTTCGTCGCCGCGGACCCGGCGCAGATCCAGGCGAGCCGCGAGCTCGGCGCGCGGCAGGTGGAGCTGCACACCGGCGAATACGCGAACGCCCGCGGGGCGGAGCGCGCCGGAGAGCTATCGAGGCTCGCGCACGGAGCTCGCCTGGCGCGGCAACTCGGTCTCGAGGTGGCGGCGGGGCACGGCCTCACCCGCGACAACGTCGCCGCGATCGTCGGCATCGCCGAGGTCGAAGAGCTCAATATCGGCCACGCCGTCGTCGCGGACGCCGTGCTGGTCGGCCTCGATCGCGCCGTGCGCGATCTGCGCGCTGCGGTCGACCGCGGGCTCGGGCTCAGACCATAACCAGCTTCGCTGGTTCCGGAGCGAGCGCCGCTCGACACTCGGACGCGGCTGAGCCAGAGTCGCGATCGTGCTTCCCGTTCTCTCGCGCGCCGAGGCACGCGCCCTCGATCGCCGGGCGACTGACGAGCACGGGATCCCGTCCATCGTCTTGATGGAGAATGCCGGGCGCGGCGCGGCCCAGGCCCTTTCCGCGGAGTTCCCTCGGGCCCGAAGCGTTGTCGTCGTGTGCGGGCGCGGGAACAACGGCGGCGACGGCTTCGTGGTGGCGCGTGAGCTTCCTGCAAGCGGGCATCGAGTGCGGGTTTTTCTGGTCGCCGATCCGGAGGCGGTCGGCGGGGACGCGGCGGTGCAGCTCGCGGCGTGGAAAGCGCAGGGCGGCGGAGTCGAGCGCATCCGCGACGACAACGTCAAGCTGTTCGACCGCGTGCTCGCGGACAGCGACGTCGTCGTGGACGCACTGTTCGGCACCGGGCTCACCCGCGAGCTCTCCGGCCTCGACCGAGTCGTGGTCGAGCGCATCAACGCGGCGGCCCGTCCAATCGTTAGCCTGGATCTGCCGTCAGGACTCGACGCCGATCGTGGCGTTCCGCTCGGCGCGGCGGTGCGCGCCACGATGACGCTGACGTTTGCTCAAAGGAAAAGAGGCCTGCTCACGCCGCTCGGGGCCGAGCACGCCGGTCGCGTTTCGGTGATCGACATCGGGATCCCGGCGTCGCTTTTCGAAGGAAGCGGCTCGAGCGCCGCCGAAATCGAGGAGGCGGACGCCGCGTGCGCGATCACGCCGCGGACGCGGCTCTCACACAAGGGTACCTCGGGTCGCGTGCTCGTGATCGCCGGTTCACCGGGCAAGGTCGGCGCGGCGCTCTTGGTCGCGCACGGCGCGCTGCGTGCGGGCGCGGGGCTCGTCACGCTTGCCGGGCTGCCGTCCGTCGCGGAGGTGTTCGAGAACCGCGTGCTCGAGGCGATGACGGCGCGCATCGATCCGAACGCGCCGGAGGCGTCCGTGCTCGCTCTGCTCGAGCGCACGGACGTTGCAGTCGTCGGACCGGGTGTCGGCTTCGACGAGACGGCGCGCCGGGTGGTGACCCAGGCCGTGCTCGGCTGGCAGGGCCCGGTCGTCGTCGACGCCGATGCCATCGCGCATTTTCACGGTCGCGCGACTGAGCTTGCCCGGAGCCAGGGTGCGCTCCTCATCACGCCTCACCCGGGTGAACTCGCGGGGCTGCTTGGTGTCTCCACCGCCGCCATTGAAGCGGATCGGTTCGGTGCCGTGGCGCGGGCGGTGGAGCTCACCCGGGCCACGGTGCTCTTGAAGGGTGCGCCGACGCTGATCGGGGCACCCGGCCAGCGCATCGCGGCCTGCCCCGCCGGGCACCCCGTCCTCGCGACCGGGGGCTCGGGAGACGTCCTTTCGGGCTGCCTCGGCACGCTCCTGGTCGGTAGTGACCCCTACCTCGCAGCCTGTTCCGGCGCTTTCATGCACGGGCGGGCCGCCGAACGCGTGGCCGCCCAGCGGGGTGTCGATCGCGGTGTGCTGGCGCACGAGGTGGCCGACGAGCTGCCGGCCGTGATCGCGGGGCTTTCGCGACAACGTCCCTTCGTGTCACGTTGAAGTGGTGACGTTCGGCGGCGGAGCGGCGCTTTTCGAGCTGGTCGTCGGGCTCCATGCCGTCGGAACACCGGCCGTGGCGCAGCCCGCGCCGATCCCCGTCCGCATCGTGTTCGAGGCTCCCGCCGATTGCTCGAGCGAGGCGGCGTTCCTGCAAGGCGTTCGTGCGCGAACGGAACGCGTTCGCGTCGCTGAACCGGCTGAGCGCGCGATGGAGCTTCAGGTTCGACTGAGCGTGACCGGGGGCAGCGCGCACGGCGAGCTTCGCATGCAGGGCGAGGACGGTGCGACGGACACGCGTCGAGTCGACGGCGGCAGTTGCGACGAGATCGTCGAAGCGCTCTCGCTCACGGCCGCACTCGCCATCGACCCCGCCGCTCGCGTTGCACCGTTGCCGCCGCCGCCACCACCACCGCCACCGCCACCACCGCCACCACCGCCACCGCCACCGCCACCACCGCGCTCCGACGAGAGCACACTCGGGCTGGAACTCGGTGCAAGACTTCTCATCGCTGAGGTCGTCGATCCCTTCACGAGCTTGGGCGGGGAGCTTTTCGCCCGTGTGCGCTTCAAGCGCGAGGGCGGCGCAGCGGAGCCTTCGGTCGGACTCGGGCTCGTGCGCTTACAGAACGACTTGTTCAGAGAGCCGGAGGACGCGAGCATTCGCCTGACCGCGGTGACGCTCACCGGGTGTCCCGCACGGTGGAACCTCGCGGGAGCGCTCACGATCGAACCCTGCGCGCACGTCATCGGCGGCTGGCTTGGGGCCGCAGGTAAGGGGATATCCTACCCTTCGTCAGTATTGCGTTCGTACTATGGAGCTGGGGGGTCGCTCACGGTCGGCGTTCCTATCGGAATGGTTGCGATCGAGTTTTCTGGCGCATTCACGATGCCGTTCGTCACGCGCCGCTTCACTGTGGGTGAACCTCCGGTTCACCTGGGAGAAACACGCGTTGTGGCCCCGAGCGGGGGCCTCGGGGTGCACGCGGCATTCTGAAATCGCCGGTGATCACAGGGGTTAGTAGCTTTTTGCTCGCTGGCGGTTGTCCCGAGGTCTCGCTAGGGTGATCATTTGCGGTGAGACCGGGAATTGATGAAACAGGCTCCGCCCCATAATCCGACCGATCGCAATCCGTCGGAGCCCCCTGCCTCGCCCATGACCGAGCTCGCCCTACATGCCGTTCCTGGGATCGACGAGGTGCGGTCCGGCGTGCATCCGCTGATCGCCGCGCCGCGCGTGAAGACGGATCACGAGCGCGAGCGCGAAGCGCGTCTCCGGCGCATGGTCGACGATCACCTCGACTTCGTTGCTCGAGTGTTGCGCAATGCCGGCACGCCGGCGTCCGAGGTCGACGACGAGGTGCAACGCACGTTCATCACCGTGGCTCGTCGCCTCGACGACGTGAGGCTCGGTTCGGAGAAGAGCTTCCTGCTGCAGACGGCGCTCAACGTGGCGGCCCACGCGCGTCGCACGGCCGCCCGTCGCCGGGAGGTTTCCGCCGAGGAAGCGCCCGAGCTCGTCGATCTCGCCACCCCCGAGCAACTCGCCGATCGAAAACGTGCCCGAAGATTGCTCGACCGGGTACTGGACGACATGGAGCCCGATTTGCGCACCGTGTTCGTCCTCTACGAGTTCGAGGAGCTCAGCATGGCCGAGATCGCGGGGGTTCTATCGATTCCTTCGGGGACGGTGGCGTCACGCCTCCGGCGTGCCCGGGGCCAGTTCAAGAAGCGCGTCCAGGCGCTGGAGTCGTCTCTCAGCCCTGAGGTGAAGCGATGAGCGAGCCACGTAGACTACGGGAAGAGGGTGGCAGCGTTCTCGAGCAGGCCTTGCTCGATGCGGGGGCGTCGTATCGGAGCTCACCGCACGCGCGCGCCCGCACGTTGGCCGCGCTCGGCATCGCTGGGACTGCAGCGCTGACGGCGAGCACCGCGGGTGGCGCCTCATCGGCTGCGCTCCTGTCGAAGGCTGGTTGGACGAAGTTCCTCGCCATCTCCGGGCTTGGCGTGACGGCCGCGGCACCGGTCGGCTACTACGCGTGGCAGAAGGCTCAGGCTCCGGAACCCGCGGTGGTCGCGGTGGCAGCGGCGCCGCGCGCAGAGCGGCCTCGGCCCGCCGCGGTCGAGCAACCGCCCGAAGCACCTCCGGTTGCCGAGGTCACGCCGGAGCCGGCACGGGTCGCGCCCGCACCGAAGGCCGAGGCGCGAACGCATTCGGCCAGTGCCCTTGCGGCGGAGCTCGGTGCGCTCGATGCCGTGCGCTCGCGGCTTGCGTCCGGCGACGCGGGCTCGGCGCTCGCACTGCTCGACGATTACTCCCGGGCGTACCCGCGGGGGCGACTGGTGCTCGAGGCCGAGGTCTTGCGCATCGACGCCTTGGCGAAGAGCGGCCAAATGGCTCAGGCGAAGAAGCGCGCGGAGCTGTTTCTCAAGCGGCATCCGAAGAGCGTTCTCGCGTCCCGCGTTCGGACGTACTTGACGGACTAGGCGCCGTTCATCAGGGTTCTCGTGCGTGGTCACGGGCCTCCTTCCTTTCTGGACCGTTTCGAGGGTCTCCCTCCTCGCCATCGTGGTTGCGGCGCTCGGCGCCTGCTCGGCCACCACCGACTCGCTCGGGCGCGACCCCACCGACGCCGGTGCGGACGCCGACGCTGACGCGCCCGACGTTCCCGACGTCGACGTTCCCGACGTCGATGTTCCCGACACCGACGTTCCCGACGCCGACGCGGGTGGCGAAGGCGGAGCGGGCGGTTCCGGGCCCACCGATCCGACGCTCACCCCGCTGGTCCCGCCCACGGGCTACCCGAACGCGTTCGGCGATCTCCTCAACAAGACGGAAGACGAGATCACCGACAAGATCGAAGCGGCCTTTCAACGGCTATTCTACGGCACGCCAGATCAAGTCATCTATTACGAAGTTGCGCCGGACCAGGCGTACATCAAAGACATCCTGCACAACGACACCCGCACCGAAGGCGTCGGTTACGGGATGCTGATCACCGTGCAGCTCGATCGCAAGGAGGAGTTCGATCGCCTGTGGCGCTACGCCAAGGCCGAGATGGCCGCGACCGGCGCGGACGTCGGGTACTTCACTTCGCGCTGCGATTTGCTCGAAGGCGGGACGCGCGCCTGCGTCGATCCCTTCGGGTACCAGCAGTTCACGATGTCGCTCATTTTCGCGCACGATCAGTGGGGCAGCGACGGCGAGCTCGACTACGAGGCCGACGCGCTCGCGCTCCTCAACGTGATGCGCCACAAGGCGGAAGAGGCCGTTGCGATGGGGTCCAACGTGACCAACACGTTCGACGCCGAGACGAAGCTCGTGTTCGACGAACCGCGGCAGGCGGTCGTTCACACGCGCCCTTCGCAAGAGATGCCTGCCTACTACGAGCTCTGGGCCCAGGCGACCGGCGACGAGTTCTGGCGCGAAGCCGCTGCTGCTGCACGCGGGTACATCGAGGCCGTCGCTCACCCGACCACTGGCCTCACGCCCGGGCGCGCGTACTTCAGCGGGATGCTGATGGAGAATTGGCGCAACTTCGGGACCGAGGCGTACCGCACGCACCTGAACGTCACGCTCGACGGCATCTGGGTCGGCCAGTCGCCGTGGCCCGTCGAGCACAGCGATCGCCTGATTGGATTTTTCGCCCCACTCGGCATGACGGGCACTTCGTACGAGCTCGACGGCACGCTGGTCGACCCGTTGCCCGAGCCTGCGCTCGTCGCTGCGAACGGTATCGCCGCTCTCATTTCGACACGCGCCGAGCGCGTCGACTTCGTCCAGGACGTCTGGGACTTGGCGCTCGTCGGCGGGACTCCCCGCTACTATTCGGGCCTGCTCAACATCCTGTCGCTTCTCACGTTGAGCGGCCGCATGAAGGTGATCTGACGGGGGAGCGTTCGTGATCGCGGCTCGGCGCCGCGGGAATATCTGCGGGATGACCGAGCGGTACGCGCTTCTCTTGGCCGCGGGTGTGATCGCCTTCGGGTGTTCCGCCGATCCCCCGGCCACGAATCCACCAGCAGTACCGAATGCTGGGTCTGGCGGAACGGGAAGTCCGGGCGGCAGTTCTGGGTCGGCCGGTGCGAGCGGCGCTGGAGCTCAGGCTGGCAGCGCGGGGAGCGCAACCGGGGGTTCCAGCGGTTCAGGCGGCGTCGGCGGGGTCGGTGGCGCCACTGGCGCCACGGGCGGCGTCGCGGGAATGACCGGCGGCGCCGGCGCGGGTGGCACGTCGGGGGGCGCGAGCGGCGTCGGCGGCGGTCTCGGGGGCGCCGGTTCGGGTGGTTCGCAAGCGGGCGCTGCGATGGGGGGCGCGGGCAGCGGGGCTGTCGCAGGGTCGGCAGGAATGAGCGGCGGCGCGGGCGCTGGGTCGGGTGGCGTGAGTGGTTCCGGCGGCTCGGCGAGCGCGGTGCCGAGTGAGGGCTGCGGCAAGGGTGGGCGGCCGAGCTCGTCCAACGTTCCGAACACCATCGTCTCGTTTCCCGCCACGTACGACGGCGACAACCCGATGCCGCTGCTGATCGGCCTTCACGGCGCCGGCCGCACGAACGACCAGTTCCGTACCGTCGACGCACGCACTCAGAACACCGTCATCGAGGAACACTCCGTGGTGGCGTACATCAAGGCGGCGGGGAGCGGCTGGGTGCTCAACACCGATCGCAGCCGCATCGACGCTGCGATCGACGCCATCAGCGAAAGCTACTGCATCGACACGAACCGCGTGTTCGCTACCGGTCACAGCTCGGGAGCGCAGATGATCGTGCAGCTCCTGTGTGGCGGCTACGACCGGTTCGCGGCCATCGCGCCCGTGGCATCATCCATGTACTGCGCGAGCTGGGACCCGATCCCCACGTTCCTGGTGCATGGGGCGAACGACAGCGAGCGCGCCAGCACCAACCAGGACGCGGACGGCCGCAAAGACCTCGGGCCGTACGTCACCAGCAACGGCTGCGACATGACGACGATGCCGTTCACCGTGCCCGCGTGCACGGGCGGCAGCGCCAGCGTGGACCCGGGTTGCGTGAACTACCAGGGCTGCGACGCCCCGCTGATCTGGTGTCAGCACAACGACCCGAATTACAGCAACACGAACCACGGCTGGCCCTGCTTCGCGAACGTGGCGATCGACGCGTTTCTCAGCGGGCAGTAGCGACGCCGTGCGGCCAGGAGGCGGCGCCGCGTCGCTGTGTCCAGCGAACACGGGCTTCTTGACAGTTTGACACGCGACGGGATCGAGCCACTGCGAGATCCCCGGTGGAAACCGCGGTGAATCGCCGATGCCGAGTTTGGCATGCGCCTTGCGTAGGCATCCCTCATGCGTTCGCGATCCCATCTCACCCAGGTTCACGACTCGGCCTCGAAGGCTCGAGGTCGTTCCCCCAGCAAACTCGTTCTCGATGCCGAATTGCCGCGTCTCTTCGCCCAGGCGCGGCGACTATGCGCGCGCGAGAGCGATGCCCAGGATCTCGTCCAGGACACGCTCCTCCGCGCGCTCCTCCACGAGCATCAGTTCGAGGCCGGCTCGAACCTCCGCGCGTGGCTGCGCCAGATCCAACTCAGCGTTTTCGTCTCGCGTTATCGTCGAGCTCAGCGCGAACGGCGCGCGCTCGGACGGCTTGCGGTCGATCCGTGCGCCTGGGTTCATAACGAGGCCTTGTCGCCGGTCGCACCCGTAGGTGCCGGCGTGCGTGGCTCATTGAAGGCGCTGCCGGCCGGGTTTCGCCAAGTCGTCGAGCTCGTCGACATCGCGGGCTACGAGTATCGCGATGCGGCTGAAGCGTTGGGCATCCCCGTCGGAACGGTGATGAGTCGCCTGCATCGCGCTCGACGGCTGCTCGGCTCGGAGCTCGGCGCCGAGCGGATGAAGCCGCTCGAGCGGCACGCCGCCTAAGCGGCACGCCGCGTGAGCCCGACGACTACACGCTGCGCTTGGCGCGTGTGGCCGTGCGCCGGGGTTTCTCCTCGGCGACGGGGGGCGGAGCGTTGTTCGAGATGCGCGTGGTCGACTCGGGCACGAGCGCGTGCTGGGACGACACGGGGTCTCCCGCGCCAGGCCGCGTCGGTGGATCGAAGGCCGCCACCGAGCGCTGTGAATCCGGCGCGCGATAGCCAAGGCGCTCGTGAAGTTCCGCCAGCACGTCGAGCAACAGGCCGTACTGGTCCTCACCGGGTAGCGCGGCGAGGGCGTCATGGATTGCCTCGCGCACCCGCACGCGCTTGACCGCGACGGGAAGCTCCGGCGGGAGGAACCCGGGGCGCGGTGGCTTGCCCCCACTCGCGGGCGGGCGAGCCGGTGCGACGTCGATCACGCGCGCTCGGCGGGGGAACGCCGTGGGCTCAGGCGCCGCGTTGGCCGGCTTGCTCGGCTTCGGCGCTCGAAAAATTCGGTGCTTGTCTTCCGGCGACAGGTGCTGCCGGGAGAGGAAGAAGAACACGCCACCGGGCGAGCGCTTCCTGCTGCCGTCCGGCAGCATCATGCCCCCTTTGTCCTGAATCTCTTTGGTCTCAGCGAGGAGTTTGTTTGCCTGCTCCTCACCGAGTGCTCGCACGACGCCGCCGATCTGGGTCAGCGGAATCTCGTCCGACTCACCCAGCGCCTTGGCGATCACGCTCACCGTATCTTCGGTTGCCATGTTGTTGGCCTCCAGCCACGCCCCCAAGACGTGGGTCTATCCGCTCTTCTTTATGCCTCGTTTTTGACGAGACCGCAAGTAGCACCTCGAACGGCTCGCGCGTGCTCAGACTTTAGTACGCGGTCATCCGCTCGCTCGTTTCCGCGCCATTGTCGTCGTCGCTCGTTTCCGCGCTCCGCGTCGGTCATCAGCGCTTGTTTCGGCGCTTGTTTCCTCGGTCGGCGGCGGCCGGGGCGCGGATCCTCGGTCATCCTCGCTCGTTTCTTCGCTCGTCGTCGGTTGGCCTGGCTCTGGCCTAGGCTCTGTGCGCCGGGGCATTTTCACTCGTACGCGACGTGGCCGGATCGAACGGCGACGACCGTGTCGTCCGCCTGCTTTATCAACAGGCTGCCGTGCTCGTCGATTCCCTCCGCGACGCCGGCGGTGCTTCCGACCGAGATTTTCCGCCCCTTGAGTGCGTCGAAGCGCCGGAGCTCGGCAACGACGGCGTTCTCGCCGGTCGCACGCTCTGCCCCGAGGGAGCGCAGCCGGCGCGCGAGGCCCGAAAGAATGGAGTGGAGAAACGTTTCGCGCTCGATGTCGGGCGCGCCGAGCTGCGCCAGCGATGTGGCATCCGTGCCAACGCTCGGCGGCAAAACCAGGCGTCCCACGTTGAGACCGACGCCAATCACCGTCACCGCCGGGGTGTCCCCGCGAACCCGACTCTCGACCAGGATCCCCGCGAGCTTCCGGCCGTCGGCGAGGACATCGTTCGGCCATTTGACCGAAACCGCCTGGGGTAAACCCCGTGCGTCGAGCAGCTCCGCCACCGCCGCGCGCACGGCGAGGCCGGTGACGAGCGGGATGAGCGCTGCGTCGCCTGCTGAAAGCGCACGCCGCAACAGCAGCGAGAACAACAACCCCTCACCTGGCTCCGAGAGCCACGCGTTGCCTCGGCGCCCGCGCCCGGCAGTTTGAGCGTCGCTGACGAAGAGCGCGCCGTCCGGCGCTCCGCCGTGCGCTGCGTCGAAGGCGTCGTCATTGGTCGAACCGGTGCGGTTCACGAAGGTGACGGGTAGCCCGAGCCCCCCGCGTTCGGCCTCGTCCAGCGCTTGAAAGCGTTCCGGATCGAAGCGGGCCGTCACGACAAGGGTTCGATCTCGAACGAGATGTCCGCGGCGGGCGCGGAGTGGGTCAGCGCCCCCACGCTCACGACATCCACCCCCGCGCGCGCGAGTTCCTCGATCCGGTGCAGGGTCACGCCCCCAGAGACTTCGACCAGCGCCTTCCCGCGCGCTCGCTCGACGGCCAGGGCGACCTCGCCCGGCGCGAAGTTGTCGAGCAGCACGATGTCGGCACCGTTTTGGAGGGCGTCGTCGAGTGCTCCGAGCGTCTCGACCTCGATCTCCAAGCGCGAGGGATGTGGCGAAAGGGCGCGAGCACGACGGAGTGCCTCCCCGACGCCGCCCGCTGCGGCGATGTGGTTGTCCTTGATCAGGATCGCGGCGCCGAGATCATTCCTGTGGTTGTGGCCGCCACCGGTGCGAACCGCGGCGCGCTCCAGCGCACGGAGGCCCGGGGTGGTCTTGCGTGTGTCGGTGATTCGGAGCGAAGTACCCGCCGGGATCCGCTTGACGTATTCCGCCGTCAGTGAAGCGATGCCGGAGAGCCGCTGCGCGAAGTTCAGCGCGGTGCGCTCCGCCATCAGCAGCGAGCGAGTCGCGCCCTCCACCACCCAGAGTACATCGCCAGCGGCCACCGCTGTCCCCTCCGCAACGAGCCGCTCCACGCGCGCACCGGGGTCGACGCGGTAGAAGACGCGTGCGAACACGTCGCCGCCCGCCACCACGAGCGACGCCTTGGCCAGCGCACGCCCGACGGCTCGCGCGGTGGCGCTCACGGTCGCAAGGCTGGTGATGTCGCCACCGCCCGCGTCCTCGGCGAGGGCGCGGTCGATCAGATCGTCGAGCAAGGCTGCCGGGATCACGTCGAGAAACCGTAGCTCTGCGCCAAGAACAGCGTGAGGAGATTGCTGAGCGCGTGAAACAGCATGCCTGCACCGATGCCGCCAGTTTTCGCACGGAGCCAGCCGAAGAGCAGCCCTGGGAAGAAGACGGCGAGGCGGTTCGGGTCGAGCTCGGTGAAAAGGTGTCCGGCGGCGAAGATGGCGCTCGTCACCGGGAGCGCCGCGCCGACATCGGCCCCGAGCACGCGCACGCGGCGCGGGAAGGCGTCGTCGAGCGCCGACTGGAGGTAGCCGCGGTAAAATGCCTCCTCGGGCAACGCGATGACGAGGAGCTCGCCCGGGAGTCGCGACGCGATGGCAAGCCACGACGCCGCTCGGAAGCCCGCCTCCGGGCGCCAGAAGGCGAGCCACCCCCAAGTGAAGGCGGGAAAGATCAGCAGCGCGAGCCCGAGCGCCCAGAGGGTGGCGACGCCCGCATCCCTGAGCATCCTCCTCACCGAAAGCGGTGTTCGCTCGAACAGGCCACCTAGCGCGATCCCGTGCCGCACTGCGCCGTCGCCGTCGTGCCGGAGGACGAGGAAGTAGGTGACGGCAAGGAAGGTGAGGCCGATGCCCGTCGCCTGATAGTCGGGGGGAAGCGCGTACGAGAGTGCCGTCACGACCAGCGTGGTGCCGAGCCCCGCGCCTAGCGGGACGAGCGCTGGAGAAGCGGCCTTCGTGTCGTCGCGGGGCGGGGCGCTCATGAGTCGGGGGCCTCGGGCTAAGTACACCGGCCCCGACCGGCCCAGCGGCCGAACGTCGTTGCAGGGAGAGCGAAAACCGAGGCTCCCCAGTCCAGGCAGTCTCGGCTAAGGTCCGGCCCTGCGCCCGTCCGGGGCGAGCGCGCCTCCCGGCGCGGCGTTCCCGGAACGCCCGAGGATTCATGCTCGACCCGAACCTCTCCCACGCTCTGCCGAATCCCAAACCGCCCGTTCCAGCCGTGCTGCCGCTGGTCAACACGGCGAAATGGCCGCCCGACGACGACGTTCCGGGCGCTCCGAGCCCCGGCATTCCTGCCGGCGGCGGTTACGGCGGCTACGGCGGCGGTGGCGGCGGGGGGGACTTCAAGACCGGTCGCTTCGCGCCCGCGGCGATCATCGTCGGCATCATCGCCGTGCTCGGTCTCGGTGGGTTCCTCGCGTTCGGCATGAAGAAGGACGCGGAGCGCCTCACCATCGAGCAGGGTGAAGCGATCAAGAAGGACATCTTCGTCAAACCGAAGGCCGAGCAGCTCGCGGCCTGGCGCGAATGGGCGACGAAAGAGTCGAGCGACGAGGTGCGCTGCGAAGCGATGAAGCAACTCGCGTGGGCGCGCGATCCACAGGGCGTACCGGCCGCAGCCGCCGCGCTCACGTACCCGTCGGAGGCCGTCCAGGGGATGGCCGCCGTCGCGCTCGCCGAGTACGGCCGCCCGATGGGCGATGGTGCCCGCGACAATCTGCTCGCGGCGCTGAAGACGGCTGGTCCCGGCGCGAGGCCGCAAATTGCGTGGGCGTTGGTCGCACTCGGCGACACGCGGGCGCTCGATGAGGTGATGAAGCTCTATCGCCTCGGCCATCTCGCCAAGGTGCAGCGGCTCGGCGGCGGTATCGCCTTCGATCCGAACAAGATCGTCAACCTGATCGGCATCGACAAGCTCGCGACGATGGCGAACGACGAAAGCGCCGCCGTGCGCCAGCTCGTGGCCACGGTCCTGTCGAGCAGCGCCGACGCCAAGTGGACCGACACGCTGATCAAACTGGTGAAGGACAAGGACGCCGAGGTCGCGCGCCAGGCCGCTCCCGGCCTCGGCAAGATCGGCGACGCACGCGCCACCGAGCCGCTCGTGTCCGCGCTCCGTGGCGTCGACAAGGAGAGCCGCACCAAGTACTTCGAGGCCATTCGCGACGGCATCGGCGCTCAGGGTCTCGTCGTCGCGCTGCAAGCGGCGCCGACCGAGGACGAACCCGGCGAACGCACCCCCGGGAAAGCTGCCTGGTACTTCCGCAAGCAGCTGCTCAACATGATCCACGTGATCGAGGCCACCGACGCGTTCAAGCCGGGTCAGGGCCTGAACGATCCGAGCGGTGCCGACGCGCTCTACAAGTTCATCGAGTCGAACCCGCACATCCACATGCAGACGCACGCGGCGCTCGCGCTGGCGGCCGTCGGCGACGTGCGAGCCGTGCCCACGCTGGCCAAGCGCCTGCGCATGGATCCACTGAAGATCTATTCCGACCAGAACGACTGGGAAATGGGGCTCAAGCGCACGGACGACGAGCGCGTGATGGCGGCGCGCATGATCGCGGATCTTGCCCTGCTCCACCCGGACAAGCTGACGACCATTCAGGAGCAGGCCGAAGACGCCGTGATCTTCTGGATCCACGAGCTGCCGTCCCCGCACGCCAACGGGCTCCGTGCGCTGGCGGCGATGGGCTCGACCAAGGACATCGAAGCCTTCCGCAAGTGGGCCGATCCCGACATGCCGCTGCCCAAGGAGGGCCAGCAGCCGCCGATGCCCGAAGAGTGGGTGATCGCACAGAGCGCCCTCCGCTACGTGGGCTGGCTGAAGGACGAGCGCTCGTGGAAGAGCCTCGAAAAAGCGCTCAAGGCCAAGCCCGACGAGCTCGACGTGACGATGGACGGCCTTTACCAGGGCGGGCTTGCGATCCTCGGTATGTCACTGCGCGCGATCGGCGTCGGAGCGGCGGACGGGTTTTCCCAGTGGCGCGACAACAAGGCCTTCAAGATGCTCCTCGAGTACATCGAGGACTCGAAGGAGAACGAGCAGAGCCGGAAGAGCGCGTGCGCCGCACTGGCCTGGGTCGCGCAGAAGGACGATTTCCTCGAGATCGCGAAGAAGATCGATCAGTACAAGGGGAACGAGAAGCCGGACGAGGTGCGTCGCGAGTGCTTGCTCGAGGCGCTGATCCAGCGGCCGGTTCCGGGCACCGCGCCGGCGCTGCTCTCGCTGTTCACGCCGGGCGCTGCGATCGAGACCCGTCACCAGGTGGCGCGTGCGCTCGCCAAGGGCGGCTTCGATGCGGGGATCGAGCAGAAGCTGCTCGAGATGATGTCGAACGAGGTGCTGATGAACGACGCGGCCCTGGCGCTGATCCTCGGCGGGTCACCGGAAACGGCTGCTCGCGCCGTCGCGCTCTACGGCACGAAGCCGATCAACGTCGCCAAGCCGGCGCTCGACGAGCTCGGTGAGCTCTGGTACCGGAGCTTCGGCTACTGGTCGACGGACGACCTCGAGGCCGGGCTGCTCTTCAAGTACGTGGACAACGCCGAGGCGATGGCGCGTGTCACCATCAATCAGACGCCGCAGGAGTGGGCGCGCGTGATGTTGACCAAGCAGTTCGACAACTTGCTCTACGACAACGGTCCGCACTCGTTCACGCGCGTCGTGCTCCGTAACCGCCTGTACCAGATGGCCAAGGGCAGCGACGAGGCCAAGCGCTCCGGCGCCTTCCGCACCCTGAGGTTCATGAAAGAGCAGGGCGTCCTGCTCGCGCTGCGCAACGAGCCCGGCGCGATCGGCGAGTTCGCGAAGCAAGCCTATTTCGAGTACATGAATCCCAAGGTCACGACCGGGATCAACATTCCGGACGCCAAGTGACGCGCGCGGGCGCAACGGCGCTCGCGCTCCTCAGCCTCGCGGTCGCGTGCTCGAAGGAACAGCCACCGCGTGTTCCGCAGGGCCCGTCGGGTCTCGGCTTGCCCCTGCGCGCGGCAGCCACCACCGCCCCGGAGCTATGCGGCAACGCCCTCGACGACAACGAGAACGGGCTCGCCGAGGAGGGGTGCGGCACGCCGACCGGCCTGATCGGGTTCGTCGCCGCCTGGGACGAGCCGTCCGCCGACGTAGATCTCCGCGTGATCGACCCGAATGGAGAGCTGGCGGAGACGGGGCGTCCGACCGGGAGCGGTCTGGTGAAGGAGCGCGACTGTCCGGGGCGCGACGGCGAGTGCCGGGGTCGCAACGTGGAGCACGTGTACCTCGAGCGCAGCGAGGTGCTGCGGGGTGACTACCGGGTCCGGATCCGACTCGTGTCCCTGGGCGCTGCCGAACCCCCGGTGGAGGTCCGCTTTTCTGCGCGGGTGGGGCAGAAGTCCCACGGAGCGCTGCTCTCCCTCAGGCGCGTCGAGGAGGACTGGGAGACCGTGCTCCGGCCCTGAACCCTCGGAAGGCGATTCATCGAATCGCCGGAACCAGGGGGCTATCCGCTCGGGAATAGTTTTCGGGCTGGGGATGCTATGATAACCAGGCTCTAGGCCGAGGAGGCCTTCTCATGGGATCGCTCAGCCCCGTTCATTGGATCCTCGTCATCCTGGTGATCTTGTTGGTCTTCGGTCCGAACCGGCTTGCCGGTGTCGGTAAAGGGCTCGGCGAGGGCATCAAGTCGTTCAAGAAAGGCTTGAACACCGACGACCCCGAGCCGAAACCCGAGGATCCGAAACAGATCACGGTCGAAAAGGTCTCGGAGAAGGAAGCGGACAAGGCTTCCGTCGACAAGCCGGACGAGAAGAGCGCCTAGAGCCCCCGCTTCGTGGGTGGCTAGAGCGCCGCACCTCCTCGCGAGGTGGTGAGATGCGCTCTAGCTCGAGGCCGGTTTCTTCGCCTTCAGCCATTCGCGGGCGATCTCGATCACCATCGGCAGGATGCTGATGAAGATGATGCCGAAGATCACCAGGTGGAATCGCTTCTGGACCACCGGGTGGTTCGCGAACGCGTAGCCGACGGTGACGAGCAGCAAGACCCAGGCGATCGCCCCCGTGATGTTGAAAAGGGCGAAGCGCCGGTACTGCATCTTGCCGACGCCAGCGACGAAGGGCGCGAAAGTGCGGACGATCGGCACCCAGCGCGCGATGATGATCGTTTTCCCGCCGTAGCGCTCGTAGAACGACTGGGTCTTGAGGAGGTGCTTCTTGTTGAGGAACCGTGAGCTCTCGCTCTTGAAGACGGCCGGTCCCACGCGGTAGCCGACCGAATAGTTCACCGCGTCACCGAGGATCGCGGCCACGATCAGGACCGGGATGACGACGCCCACCTGGAGCGGCATGCCCGGGACGGCGCACAGGGAGCCGACTGCGAAGAGGAGCGAGTCCCCCGGGAGGAAGGGGGTGACGACGAGTCCCGTCTCAGCAAAAATGATCACGAACAGGGCAACGTAGAGCCACGGCCCGAGGGCGTTTGCCCATGAAGTCAAATGTACGTTGAGGTGGGTAAGAACATCCCACGCGTAAAGAATCGTATCCAAGTTTGAATCCTTGCCTCCCCCGGACGGGGACAAGGGTCTAACATGAAAGCATGACCAGTGTCCTAGGTCGCGTCACCGCCGTCAGTACCCGCGTTCCGCGCGGCCCTGATGCCTACCACCGCATCACGGTGGCGCGAGGATGTCTGACCGAAGGCGCCGCCATCGAGGTCGAGCTCCCCCGAAACCTCACCTGTTCGGCCTGTGAAGGCGGAGGCTGCGACGCCTGTGATCGTTCGGGAGCGATCACCATCCGCGGGCGAGCCGACCCGCCCGATCTCGTCCCCGTGAACCTTCCGGCGGGCGAGCGGGATAAGCCGTTCATCATCCGCATCCCCGAGTACGGCGGTCTGCCCGCTCCGGGCTCTGGGTTGGCGCGCGGGCACTTGATGCTGCGGATCGAACCGAGCAGCCAGATGGATCCGAGCGTCAGGGTCGTCGAGCCGCGCGGCGAGATGAGCAGGGTCGCGAGCGGCGTCAGACCGGCGAGCAGGATCCCGGCGGCGCGTCGGAAGTTCGTTGCGGTGGGCGCCGGCGTCGCAGTCGCGATCGTGATCGCGGTGACGCTCCTGACGCTGCTTTGGCGGCCTTAACGGATCGCCTCCGACCTTTGCTACGCTCGGCCCCATGAACCCTTGGGCCATGGGCCTGCTCCTCGTCGGTTTGTGGGGGGCGTTCGCCGTGAGCGCGGTGCGGCGCTTCAGGCTGCTCGGGACCGGAGCCGCGACGTGGGAAAGCCGGACGGACCGTCCACTCGAGCGCCTGAAGCAGGTGGTTCGCTTCGCGCTGCTCCAGGCCAAGATGCCGAACTATCCGCTCGCCGCGCTGGCGCACTACGCCATCTTCGCCGGGTTCGTGCTGCTGTTGCTCCGCACGCTGATCCTGTGGGGGCGGGGTTTCGATCCGTCGTGGAACCTGATCGTCCTCGGCCCGACGCCGGTTCTCGGTCTACCGCTCGGCGAGCTCTACTCGTTCCTTAAAGACGTTCTGGCGGTTCTCGTTCTTCTCGGGGCGTTGACGTTCGTCTACTTGAGAGTCGTTCGTCGCGAGAAGCGCATGACGCTGAGCGGCGAGGGCCTCGTGATCCTCGGCATCATCGTGACCATGATGCTTGCCGACATCCTCTACGACGGCAGCATCCTTGCCCTCCGCGAGCGCGTGTTTTGCGCCTGCGACGCCGGCGAGGCCGACGTTTGGTGCGCGCGAGCCGGGGAGCTCGTGATGCCGCTCGCGCCGCGTCATGCGGAGCTCGCGTGGGAGCCCTTTCCCGATCCGGCGGGCTCCGCTCTCGGTGCGCTGCTCTTCGGCATGGATCCGCCGACCAGCACGCTGGTGGTGCTCGCGCACGCCGGCTTTTGGCTGCACTCCTCGCTCGTTCTGGTGTTCCTCAACATCCTGCCGTTCACCAAGCACTTTCACATCATCACCGCGGTGCCCAACGTGGCGCTCGGCGATCTGACGCCCAAAGGCCGGCTAAGGCCGCTGGCAGCGAGCACCGAAGAGCTGATGAGCAAGGTCGAGAAGGCCACCGAAGGCGAGGACCTCACGGCCGCGCGCCTCGGCTACGCGCGGCTCGAGCACTTCAGCTGGAAGGACTACCTCGATTTTTACACGTGCACCGAGTGCGGCCGCTGCTCGGACAACTGCCCCGCGACGATGACGGGCAAGTTGCTGTCGCCCAAGCACCTCACCCTCGACCTCCGGGCGAGGCTCTACGGTGACCAGTCGGGCGCGAAAGATCTCGTCCCGGAGTGGATCAAGCCCGAGGTGCTGTGGGCGTGCACCACCTGCCGCGCGTGCGAGGAGCAGTGTCCGGTCAACATCACCTACGTCGACAAGATCGTGCAGATGCGGCGCAACCTGGTCACGATTCGCGGCGAGTTTCCGTCCGAGCTCGCGAAACCGTTCGAGGGCATGGAAGTGAACGGGAACCCTTGGAACCTAGCGCGCGTCGATCGCGCGGCGTGGACCGATGGACTCGAGGTGGCGCGCATGGCCGACAAGCCCGACGCCGCGGTGCTGTTCTGGGTCGGCTGCGCGGCGAGCTACGACGATCGCGCGAAGAAGATCGCCCGTGCGACCGCGCGTCTGCTTTCGAGCGCCGGTGTCGACTTCGCCATCCTTGGTGACGAGGAGACGTGCACGGGAGACCCTGCCCGGCGGGCGGGCAACGAGTACCTGTTCAGCATGCTGGCCGAGACGAACGCCGCCACACTGAACGGCTACCGCGAGAAAGGCGGCGCGAGGACGGTCATCACCACCTGTCCGCACTGCTTCAACACGCTCCTCAACGAGTACCCGGATTTCGGCGCCAAGCTCGAGGTCGTTCACCACACCGATTTCCTGCTCGGCTTGGTTGCAGAGCGAAAGCTGGTGCCCAAGGGCGGCGTGAGCGCGAAGGTGGCGTATCACGACTCCTGCTACCTCGGTCGCTACAACGAGGGTTACGCGGCCCCGCGTGACGTGCTCGCCGCGATCCCGGGCGTCGAGCTGGTGGAGGTGGAGCACTTCAACAAGAAGCGCGGCCTCTGCTGCGGGGCGGGTGGCGCTCAGATGTTCATGGAGGAGCAGAACAAGGACCGCGTGAACGTCAAGCGCACGCTGCAACTCCTCGACACCGGTGCCCCGACCATCGCCAGCGCGTGCCCCTTCTGCATGACGATGCTCACCGACGGCGTGAAGGCGCAGTCGAAGGAAGCCGAGGTGCGAAACCTCGACGTGGCGGAGCTCTTGGCCGAGGCCTGTGGGCTCGGCGAAGGGGCGCCTGCCGTCGCGGCGGAATGAGCCGCCTGCGCGGCCCGGAACGTCGGCCCCTATCGCTGCTCCGCGCCGCGGGCGTATACTCGAAGGGTATGCCGGTGCCCGAGCTCAATAGCGCGATCGAGACCGAGGAGTCGACCAACGCTCGCTCGGGTGCGGCGCGTCACGGCCGCGGCTTCGAGTGCGACGCCTGCAGCAAGTGGTTCGAGGGAGAGCCGTTCGGCGCCGGCCTGTTCCTGTGGACGCGCGGCGACGAGGTTCGGTACGAAGAGCCGCCGCTCTGCGAGGCCTGCGCTTCCGAGATCACGGTCGGCGCCCTCATGAAGTGGGAAGCCGAAGACGAGGAAGAGGGCTGACGCTTCGGGACGGCGTCTCAGGCCGTCACTGAAGGACGTGGTCCGCCGCGTCGGGTTGGGCGAGCGGTGGACGCCGCGCCAGGAGCTCGGTGGCGGTGGCGCGGAGGACCTTGTTGGTGTCCGTTCCGTGTACGATCTCGATCAGCTCGCCACGGGTGCACGCCGCCAGGAGCGGCATCGCGATTTCCGGCGGTGACCCCGGGTTCAGCAGGATCGTGAGCCGCACGCGCGGCCGCTTGAGCCAGCGCTCCGAGCGGGCGATGGCGGTGACGGCTTCCGGACGCACCGGCCGGCGCGAGGCGATGCGGACGACATCGTCTTCCGTGAGCCGCGGGTTCTCGAGCAGCTGGCGGATGACCAGCGGATGAGGATCGGACAAGAGCTTGTCGAAAGCAGTGCGGCTCGGCATGCGGGCAAGGCTCCGGCGCTCACCGACCGTGAGCTCGCGCCCGTTACCGTAATCCGGCACCGGTGCCTGCTCCGGCGGCGGGACCGAGCGAAGCGGCGGTGGCGCGCGGCGAAGCAAACGCCCGAGGCAGAGCAGGTGCTGGCGCTGTGCGCGCTCTCGAAGGCGCTCGACGAAGCCCTGATCGCCAAACCGCGCGAAGAGCAGCGCGAGCGCGAGCACCGTCTCGCGCGCCAACGGATCCGAGCGCTCGCTTGCCTCGCAAACGCGGTCGAGCTCCAGCGCCGTTCGCTCGCACGGAACGCTCGTCAAGTAGTCGCGAAGCCACTCGATGCGGAGGCCGACCTCGGGAAGGCTGAGGATCACGCGCTGCACGCGCTCCGGGTCCACGCTCACCCGACTAGGATGACCGCGACTTCGGCAAAAGGAAAGTGTCCGAATGCGCTCCGGCTCTCGCGTACTAGACTCGGGCCGCGATGGACCGGACGGTGACCCTCGGCGAACTCGAGCAGGCGTTTGTCTCGAGGGTACGGCCTGCCGCGCGTCTGGCACTGGTCGCCGGTCTCTCGCTCGCCCTGGTCGGCGCCGGTCTCTTCGCCCGCCAGGGAACACCTCCCTGGCGGCTCGCCGGTGCGGCTCTCCTCGCTCTGGTCGTGCTGGCGGCGGGGGTCTCCGCGCTTCGCGAGCGGCAGAGCCGGCGGCGGCGCGACCTGCTTGTCCGAAGGCTCGTTCGCTCGGCGGACCGGGCGCTGGGGGAGCGCGTTCTTCGCGCGTTTTCGCTGGAGGATCGCGCCGCCGCGGACCCCAGCGTCGGGTCCGCGGAGCTCGCGCGGCTCCACGCCGACCGCAGCGTCGAGCGTATCCCCCGCGGGCTGGTGGTCGCGCGCGGCGACCGCCTCGCCCACCGCCTGCGCGTCGGGGCGATCGTCGTCGCCCTGCTCGGCGCCGCGGGTGCCGCGGCCGATCCCCCAAGAGTGCTCGAGGGTCTCGACGTGCTGGCCGCCCGCCGGGGCATGGCGCCCATCCCGATGGTGTTTCTCGAAGGGCTCAGCGTCCTGGTCCAGGCGCCCGCCTACCTGAGGCTCGCCGATCGCCACGCGGATCCGACGTATTCCCAGGCGCCGGCCGGCAGCATGCTCGTGGTCCGAGGCGTGCCGGTGCGAGCGGGTCGCAAGCTCGTGCTCACCGACGGTATCCGCGAGGTTCCTTTCACTTCTGAGGGCGGCGAAGGGCTGGTCGCGCGCTGGACCGTGGCGGAGAGCGCCGAGCTCTGGGTCGCGGCGCGCTTTGGTGAGGTGCTCGTGCGCGAGCCTCAGCCCGTTCGCGTGGCCGCCGTGCCCGACCGCGCTCCGGTGGTCGTGCTCGAGGGCGCCCCGAAGGAGCTCATGCTCGAGGGGCTCGAGCGCATCGAGCTCAGCTATTCCGCTCAGGACGACCACGGCCTCCGCCAGATCGACCTGGTGCTGCGCTCGGGCGCGCGCGAGGAGCGCCGGGTGCTCGAAAAGCTCGACGGGCAGAGCCGCACCGACCGCGGCGCCCAGGCCCTCGATGCCGCCGACCCCTTCGTGCGCCGCATGTTCCTGCCGATCGTCGTCACCATCGAAGCGAAGGACAACGACGTCCTCACCGGCGCCAAGTGGGGACAGAGCGCGGCCATCACGATCCAGCCACCGCCGCTCGGCGCGCCCGAGGTAGCTCGCTACCGGGCGCTCGTCGCGGCGCGAGGCGAGGTGGTCGATCTGCTCGGCTGGTGGCTCGCCCAGGGGGCGAAGGGCGCGGCGGCGGAAAAGCGCGCGCTCGTCGACCGCCGACGAGCGGTGGCGGGCACGCTCCGGCAGGCGGCGATCGATTCGGCGGGGGGGATCCGGGTGCCCCCCGGGATTTCTGCGTTCCTCGTCGGGCAAGCCCGGCGGCTCGAAACGCCGCCGACTTCGGCCGCTCCGGACGGTCTGCTCGAGGACGTGCTCCTTGCCGTCGATTCGGCGGTTCGTTCGCTCGGGACGCGCGACGCGGGGTCCGTCGCCAAACGCATGGGCGACGTCGCCGAGGAGGCGGCGATCGCGTTCGGCGAAGCGCGCAGCACCGAGCGAGCGCGGCGGGGGACCGAGCGGGCCGAGGCGGCGCTCGGCGTGCTGGAGGTGGGACGGCAAAACCTCGCCGTGCTCGATGCGCTCGGCGCGGACCTCGGGAGCGTGACGCGCGGCGAGCTTTCGCGCATTCGCCGCGCGATGGCGAGTCGCTCGCTCTACCACGCGGAGCTCGCCGCCCGGCACCTCGCGGCCCGCCTTCATCGACCCGAGCCGTCGTTCTCGGCGGCCTCCGGCAGCAAGGGAGGAGGCGTCGAAGGGGGGAAGCAGTCCGGCGAGCGCGACCCGGAGGCGTCGCCCTCGGAGGCATCCGAGCGTTTCGACGAACTCGCGGGCGAGCTTTCGGACCTCACTCGCGAACATGCGGCGCTCGTGGAGCAGGTGGAGCGGGACCTCGACGACGCGAGCGAGGCGGCCGAGAGCGAAGAGCTCCGGCGCGAGGCAGCCGAGAAAGCGCGTGCGCTTCGCGAGGCGCTGGAGGATTTGCCGCGTTCCGGGCCACGCGAGGGGTCGGGGCGGGCGGCCGCGGCGCTCGGTCGCGAGCACGGCGCGGCGATGGCGGAGCGGCTCGAGCGCTTGGAGCTCGAGGAAGCGCTGAACAGCGGCAAGACGGCGCGCGAGCTGACGGCAGAGGCGCGCGAGAAGGCGGCGGCGCCCGAGAGCATCGCCGACGTGACCGATCCGGAAGCGCTCGGACGTGCTGACGCGGCGCTCGCGGACGCCGTGGCCTTCGCTGAACGCGCGCTCGAAGCGAAGCGTCGTGATGCCGAGGCACGATCGCGGTCGCGGCTCACGGATGCGGCCGAACGAGAGCGCTCGATCGAACGGCGCCTCGGCGGTCTGACCGAGCGCGCCGAGAGCGGCGACGCGCGGCTCCCCGAAGCTTTGATCGAGCGGCTCCGCCGGGCGCGCGACGCCATGAAATCCGCTGCCACCGAGCTCGGCGAAGGCCATGGTGAACCCGCGCTCGGCCATCAACGCGACGCACAGCGCCTGCTCGAGCAGGGGAGTACGGGGCGCACGACCGACGGGGAAGGCGGGCCGGCCGAAGGCAGCGCGTCCTCCGGCGAGGATCAGGGCGGCAAGTCGCTCGGCACGCGCGCGAAGGTGCCGGGTGCCGAAGACGGGCACCGAGCGCGGGACTTTCGTCGGCGTGTGCTCGAAGGCCTCGGCAAGGAGCGGGGGGCACGACTCGAGCCGGCGATCCGCCGCTACGCGGAGGGTCTGCTCAAATGACCGGGCGCCTGCGACTCGCGCTGCTCGGTCTGCTCTCGACGCTCGGGCTCTTGCTTTCGGGGCAGGCGCTCGGGTCGCGGAAGGTCAGCGTGTCCGAAGCCATCACCGAGGTCGACCTCGACCAGGCGCGAAAGCTCCTCGAGACGACGACCGGCGACGCCACCTTGCTCGCGCTCGAGCGGGCTCGGCTCGCGATCTACGCCGGCGAGTGCGACGTCGCCGCCGCGCAGCTTTCCGTGCCGACGCTCGGTGAGTCCCAAGCCGGAGCCAGCCTCGCCACGCTGGCGGAGAGTTGTGCTCGTGCGACGGCTTCGGGGCTCGTCGTCGAAGACCCGGCGCGAGGCGTGTGGATCCGGCTCCAGGACGACGCGGACCGCGCCCTCGCCCCGTTCATCATCGACACCGCCGCCAGGGCGCGCGATGCCATCGCCTCCGAGCTCGGTCTCGACTTTCCGCGCCCGTTGCGGATCGACCTCGTCCGCGATCTGTTTTCGCTGTCCGCGGTTTCCGGCTTGCCGCTGTCGGCCGCCGAGACGACGGGCACCCTGGCGGTGGCGCGCTGGGGTCGCGTCATCCTGCTCACGCCCCGCGCGACCGAGCTCGGTTATCCGTGGCAAGACACGCTCGCTCACGAGATCACGCACCTCCTCGTCACGCGCGCGACCACCGACCGGGCCCCGCTCTGGTTGCAGGAGGGTATCGCCAAGCGCGAGGAGATCCGCTGGCGGCCGGCGCGTCCGTTCGACGATCCGGGCTGGGCGGATCAGACGGCGCGCGAAGCGTTGCTTGCCGGGCGTGGCGTCGGCCTCGATCGGCTGGGGCCTTCGATCGCGATGCTGCCGAGCCCGGAGCTCGCATCCACGGCCTACGCGGAGGTGGCAAGCTTCGTGAAGCATTTTCTGACCGAGAAAGGGCCGCCTGCTTTACGCCTCTTGTTCCTCGATTTGAGGAGCACCAAGAGCGAAAGCGCCGATCCGGCGCTCCGTTCCGTCAGCGGCTACGATCTTTCGAGCTGGAACCGCCTCTGGCAAGCGGAGCTCCGCGCCGTTCCCGCCCGCGATCCGCGCGAGGAGCGCGAGCACCTCGACCCGGTGAACAATCCGCGCGCTCTCGCGCGTCGCGTGCGTCTCGGGGACCTTCTTCACGATGCCGGGCACACCGACGCCGCCCTCGCGCAATATCGCGCCGCGCTGCACCTCGCGCCCGGGAACGCGGCCGTGCGCTTTCGCACCGCGCGCGAAGCGCTGCGCGCCGGGGACCGAGCAGGGGCGATCGCCGCACTGGGCACGCTCCGCGACGTGCGGGCTCCGCACGGTGGCTGGCTGGCCCTGCGAAGCCGCATCGACCGTGAGGCCGGCCGGCTCGACGACGCGACCGCCGGTCTCGACCACGCCCTCGGCGTCGATCCCCTCAACCTCGAGGTCGCCTGCGACGAGGGCCGCGCCCTTCCCGCCGACCCCACCCGCCGCGCCCTCTGCCAGTCCGAGCTCGCCCTGACCCAGGACGCCAAGGCCGGCAGCGCGAAGGATGCCGATTCGCTGAATCGGCGTCACCAGGGCGAACCGCCCTTGCGGCAAAATTCGGTCCTGGGGGGTGCGGGCGCTCCCGGGAGCCGCCCTTAATGAGCTGTGGGCAAAGCCCGAATAACACGGGAGAATTGACCCGCGTCCGGGGAACGCCCTACGATGAAAGCTGGAGCCGAAGTCGGCTTCAGAACACTTCCGTGGGCATTGCCACGCTCCTCGCCGCACAGGTCCTGCGCGCGCTGCCCAGGGTCCGCATCAGCCGGGCCGTGGGGCGTTTGTGCGATCAACCGTTGCCGCCCGCCGTATCACGCGTGGTGACCTCGGCGTACTGCCGCGCGTATCGCGTCGACCTGGATGACGCCGAGGTTCCAAGCGGAGCCTTCCCCAGTTTCGATGCCTTCTTCACGCGCCCGCTCAAAGGCGGCGCCCGGCCGCTGAGTGGGGACGCGCTGATCAGTCCTGCCGACGGTGACCTTTCGTCGCAGGGCGTGGTTGATTCCGGCGCGCGCATTTTCGTCAAGGGTCAGCCGTACGACGTGGGAGAGCTCGTGGGGGATCCACGGGACGCGGCGCGGTACTCCGGTGGCGAGTTCGCCGTCGTCTACCTGGCTCCGCGCGACTACCACCGGGTGCACTCACCGGCCGACGGCGAAATCACCGAGATCCGCGGAATGTCGGGCGATCTTTATCCGGTGAACAAGATTGGCGAGCGCCACGTTCCCCAGCTTTTCGTGAAGAATCAGCGTGCCGCCATCGTCATCGACTCGAAGGGCCTCGGTCGAGTCACGGTCGTGATGGTCGGCGCAACGATCGTCGGTCGCGTCACGGTGAGCGTGCTCCCGGGTGACGACGTGCCGCCCGGCGTGCATCGCATCACCCCGCCACGGCGGGTGCAGCGGGGCGACGAGATCGGGATCTTCCACCTCGGCTCCACCGTCGTCCTCCTGCTCGAGCCGGGCTTGACGGTAGCTCGGCCAACCGGTCCGATCCGCTTCGGCGAGTCCCTGCTGAGGCCCGCATGACGACCAAGCCGAGCGACTCCGGGGAGGGCGGCGCTTCGACAGCGGTTGCGAGCGAGCCACCGCCGGCGGCCGCGAGCGTGCCGCCGCCCGGCACCGTCAGCGCGCCCTCACCGCCGAAGATCCCGAGCCACCGGGTGGTCTCGGTCGGCACTCCGAGCCGTCCACCGCCCGGTTCGAGCGCTGCGCTCACGAGCGCGCGCCCACCGGCACCGTCGGCGCGGGCCGCGTCGCCGTCGGCGCCGTTTATCGAGCTATCGGCGACGCCGCCCTTGGCACCGTCGGCGCGGGCCGCGTCGCCGTCGGCGCCGTTTATCGAGCCATCGGCGAAGCCGCCCGAAGTCCCGTCGCGCCCCCCCTCGGATTCGGTGCCGCCCGGCACCTCCCGGCGCCTCGCTCCGCCACCGAAGCCGCGCCGCCCCGAGTCGATGCCGGCGCCCGCGCCCGCGCCCGCCTCGGACACTGCGCCGACGCCTCCGCCCGCGAAGCCCGGCGAGCCCTTGTCGGAGGTCGTGGTCGTGCCGAGCCTTCCGAAGCCGCCGGCCGTGGCCGTGAGTTCCGTGCCTCGTCCGGTCGCCGCGCCACCGCGTCCGATGTCTCAGGCGGTGCCGCCGCCGCTCTCGGCATCGGCACCCCAGGCGCCGCCGCCGGCACCGGGTTCGCCCCCGGTGCCGACCGACCTCGGAATCGAAACCGGCGGGGCTGCGCGCGTCGTCCCGCCGACGCGCCCTGCGCGCCCGATCCCGAAACGCAGTGAACCGCCGCCACCCGCCCACGTGATCGTACCGCACCAGCCCGAGCCGCCGCCGTCGACCAGCAAGCCGACGCCCGCCCGGGCCATCAACGTGATGCGCATCATCGCGATCGGCACGCCTCGCGCCGAGCCGGCACCGCTCGCCGAGGACGACGTCGAGGAGATCCCGAGCGAGCCCGATCTCGACGAGCCGACACCGGCACTAGCCGGCGTGGTGACGAGCGCGCGCTTGCCGCAGGACTCCGGGGAGCTTTCCGACGCGAAAGAGGCGAAGGAAGCGCCGGAGGCGCAGGAAGCGGCCGAAATTCCGGACGAGGACGTCGCCCCCGACTCGCAAGAAGGCAGGGCACTCGCCGCCGAGACGAAGGCGAGCGCTGCCGCCGAAAAGGCCGAAGAGCCCGGCGTCACCGAACTCGGTCGTGACGACGCGCTCTCGATCCCGCCGGACTTCCCCGACGCCGAGCCGAACTCACTCGCCACCGCACAGGCGCCTGCAACGAGTGAGCAGAAGGCGCCCGCCGCTCCGACGCCGCCTCCGCCGCCTCGGCGTGGCCCGCAGCCGCCCCGCCGGGCCGATTCCGCTCGGCCGCGCGCCCGCCGAACACTGAAACGCCCGTGGTGGGAGGACATTTTCGGCGAAGACTTCTCGCGGGCCGTCCCGCGCCTCACCGAGCGACAGGTGGCGCGCGAGGTGGACTTCATCGAGGAGTCGCTCGGTGTCGCCAAGGGCGGCGTCGTGCTCGATCTCGGCTGCGGGTCGGGTCACCAGGCCGTCGAGCTTGCATCGCGCGGGTACGGCGTCGTCGGGTACGACCTTTCCGTCTACCAGCTTGCGCTCGCGGCCGAGGTCGCCCAGGAGCGCGATCAGAAGATCAATTTCCTTCAGGGTGACATGCGCGAGATGGCGTTCGAAGCCATGTTCGACGGCGTCTACTGCTGGAATACGAGCTTCGGCTACTTCGAGGAAGAGAAGAACCTCGCCGTCGCGGAGCGCGTGTTTCGCGCGCTCAAGCCGGGGGGCATGTTCCTCATCGACGTGGCCAATCGCGACTTTGCAGCGACCTATTCGCCGAGCCAGCTCTGGTACGAGGGCGATTCGTGCGTCTGCATGGACGACATGAACGTCGATTTCATCTCCAGCCGCCTCCGCGTGAAGCGATCGGTCATCTTCGACGATGGTCGCTCGCGCGAATGCACGTACTCGATCCGCCTTTATTCCCTGCACGAGCTCGGCAAGCTCCTGCACGAGGTGGGGTTTCGGGTGACGGAGGCGAGCGGCCGCATCGCGACGCCCGGAGTCTTTTTCGGCGAGCTCTCGCCGCGGCTGATCGTGCTAGCGCAGAAGCCGTAGTTATCTTGGCAGGGACAAGACGGTGGCGAACCCGCCTCCCGGGGTCCGAAAGTTCGTCGTCTGCCCCTGGTACAGGCGTGCGGCAAGCAGCACGACCCGCTCGTCGACGACGTAGGCGCGGAGATCGAGCTTGAGCTTTTCCAGCTGGCCCCCGACTTTGACCACGCGTTCGCTCGGCGGCACGATGTTCTGGGCAAGGTAGGGCGTCTCGAACAGCGTCTCGAATTTCCCGCGGGTGAGCTTGTCGCCACGATAGGCCGCCTTGCTCGCGTAGCCGGTGAGCGGCTTGAAAAATAGGTGCTTCCGCTCGTGAAATAGCCGCTCGCGCGCGGCAGGGCAGACGACCTCGGCCTTCGGAACCAGCTCGGTCAACGTGCGGATGTCCGCTTCGGCCACGCCGAGCTCGCGGAGCTCGAGTTCGTTCGAGAACAGCGCCAAATGCCGCTTGTTGGCGAGCAGGGCGTGCGCACGAGGGTGCGGAGTGAGCACGACTTCGTTCGCGGCATGAGCAGTCCTCAGGGCTTCGACCGACTCGCCTTCGAGGTAGAAATCCGTGAGCCGGTTGTAGACGAGATCGATGCGCGTTCCGCGGAGCCACAGCCCGCCATGCTCGTGGACGAGCTCGCGCGGATCGGCGATCACCGCCTCGATGCCGTGCGACCGGAAGAGCTTCTCGAACAGCACGAACTCGGAGAAGAGAAACTGCGTTTCGGGCGCGTCGTCCACGATCGCCACCGTGCGAAGCGTTGCTTCGGGGCCACGGGCTCGCGCGTACTCGCTGATGAAGCCCGCGACGAGTGCCTGCTCGAGCTCACGCACACTGGCCGCGGAGGCGAGCAACGGGCGCACCGCTTCGCAGCACGAGCCCTGCGCGCTCGCGAGGGCCGCGTTCAGGAGCGCACCACCGGCGTTGGTGTTGATTTCGATCAAGCGCGGCCCTTCCGGGCTCATGTGGAAGTCGAACCCGTGGAGGATGCCGCGCGTGCCCTGATCCACCCGAGCCGAAGGCGGTGACAGCGCCAGGGTCCGCTCCAAGAATTGCGGGATCTTCGTGACCCGGTGCACCGCGGCCACCAGCCGTTCGATCGGCTCGAGCGCGCTTCCGTCGAGAAACACCGGGAACTCGGCAAACAGGCCTGCCGTGTCGATGTCGTCGCTTCGACCCGCGAGGCCGCCCTCGGCAAGGGTTCGCCGCAAAAGCCCGCGATCGGACGAGAGACACTGGCAATGCTCGTTCAGGACGTCGGCCAGCACCGAGCCAAGATGGGTCTCGCCGGTCGGTCGCGCAAGGGGCCGTGCTTCGGGTGATCGCGCTTTTTCCTGCGTTCAGGCGCGATGCACGGCAGCAACCACCGCTTCGAAGGCGGCCGTTTCGGCGCCGTTCACGGCGGGCGCTCGCTCACCCGAAAACGGCAAGGAGCGCGACGGTTGGCAACCGAGTTTCGGCGCCGGCATGACGGCGTGCTCGACGGTGCCGACGCGACCGGATGCCCCCACGAATAGGGCGCTGAGATCGGGGCCGGTCGCACGACGAGGCGCGGGGCGTAGCTCTAGACGCTCACCCGACGAGAGTCGTGCGGTGAGCCCCGCGAGGCGCTGCTCAACTGGATCCTCCAGCGAATCACGAGCGCCGGGCAGACCGAGCTCGACCAGCCGTGAAAGGGGGATTTCGGATGGCGCCTCGAGCGCGAGGGTGCGCCCCGCCGCACGAAGGAAGCGCTCGAGCTCGCCGATGTTGATCGCCCCGGGCGCACGGACGAGCCCCGACTCATCGTCGATGGAAACGGCCGCCGCATCGTCGGGGCTCTCCTTCTCGCGGCCAGAGCCCGCTCGCTCCGCGGCACCACCGAGCGGCGACGCCGGACAGAGAATACCGGCCGGATCCCAGGCGCGTTTCAGCGCGCGGAGTAGCGCCAGTCCGCCCGCGCCGAGCTCGCCTTCGAGCACCTCGGCCCGCAGCTGACCGACACCGTGGTGGTGGCTCACGGTGCCGCCCGCATCGAGTGCCGCCTGGAGCGCGTCGCGCCACGCACTCCGATGGAGCGCATCGGCCTCGGGCGTGCGCGAGGCGCCGATGAACGTGAAGTAGATGCTGCAGCCGTCCGGGTAGGCATGCGAGAGATGCGCCATCACGAGCACGTGGCGGCCGAGTGCGTCGCGAACGCCGTGATAGAGCGCGAGTACCCGCGACCACGGTGCCGCCACTTCGAGCGTGTCGCTGAAGGCGCCGTGCCGGTAGGCCCGCGACTGCTCGTAGCTCACGGCGTAGCGGCGTGCGAACCAGGTGCGTGCGAGTCCCTCGCCGAGCGCCGTGCCGCGCTCTTCGCGAGCAATGGCGCTCGCTGCCGCCGCATCTTCGGTGACGTCCGCCGACTCACCCTCGAACACCAGCACGAGCTTGCACGCCCGCATCACCGTGCGCTCCAGGAGGCCGACGGCGCGGTGGAGCAGCCGCGGGGCCCCGACCAGGCGCGTGACGCCCACGTGGCGGTTCGGCTCGACTGGACCATCGGGTGACGGCTCGCTCGCCACCCGTTCCGTGGCACGTAGCAGCACCGAATCGAGCGGGTCGTAGAGACGCGCCACCGCGGGGCGGAGGCCAGACTGGTAGAGGCGGCGCAGCACCGCGAGCCCGGCTTCGATGTCGGGGAGTTCGAAGGCGAGGAAAGCGCGCGACTCGGGTGCTCGGTGCAGGCGGAGCCCGAGGCGAGTCAGGATCCCGAGCGTGCCCTCGCTGCCGACGAGCAACGGCAACAGATTGAGCCCGCTCGCGCGGCGCCGAAAGGTCACTGTGGTGCCGGAGCCGAGGACGCAATCGGCCGAAAGCAGCATGTCCTCGATCTTGCCGTAGCGCCCCGAGCACTGACCGGCGCCGCGCGCGGCGACCCAGCCGCCGACCGTGGAGCAGAGGATACTCGACGGGAAATGCCCGATCGTCACGCCCTCTCGCGAAAGCGCCTGCTCGAGCGGTAGGCCGAGCACACCGGGACCCACGAGAAGCACGTCGCCCTGACGCTCGAAGCCGGCAAGGCGCTTGGTGTCGACCACGAGTGTCCTCGCGTCGGTCGTGATCGCGCCGCAGACGCCGCTTCCGGCGCCGAAGGGGACGAGCGGGATGCCCTCGGCCCGCGCGACGTCGACGATGACGGCGACGTCTTCGGCCGTCTCGGGCCGTAGGATTGCCGCCGGCAGCTCGTCCGGGACGGCACGCCCGTGCTGCACCTCGATCAGCCGCCGTTGCCACAAGTCACGAGCGCCGGCGATCCGGTCCGGCAACGCCGTCGATGCCTGTCGCGCGATCCGACGCGGAAACGGCGAGAGCGCGGAGGCCACCACGGGGTGAGGGTAGGGGACCAGAGGCGCTTCGCCAAGGCGAGTGGGACGCGCTATCCTCGAGAGGATGCGATTTTCTCGCTTTGCGCGGCGGTCGACCGCCGGGCTGATCGCTTCCGCACTGCTCGCCTGTCAGCCGAGCGAGCCGTCCGAACCCGCAGAGCCCGCTCCCTCGTCGGGCGGCAGTGGCGCGATCGCGGGCAGCGGCGGCGCGAACACGAGCGGTGCCGGCGGCACGGGCGGCGCCGGCGGCACGGCAGGGTCCCTTTCGTCCGGGGGAAACGGCGGCAGCTCGGGCTCGGGAGGTTCCACCGCGGGCCAGGGCGGATCCGAAAACGCCGGGACGTGCGGAACAGCGGCGAGCGCGGGCACGGGCGGGGCACTCGCCGGTGCGGGAGGCACGGCGGGCGGCGCAAGCGGCATGGGCGGCATGGGCGGAGACGCCGGAGCGTCGGCAGGCGCAAGCGGTTCCGGCGCTGGCGCGAGTGGCGCGGCGGGCTTCACCTGGCACGCCGCTGTCGCCAGCGCCGTCACCGAGGCCATGCTCGCCAGCGAGTACTCGACGTGGAAGGGCCGGCACGCGCAGACCTGCCCCGACGGTAGCTCGGTGATCAAGAAAGATGCGGGCTCGGTCGTTTCCGAGGGCATCGCGTACGGCATGCTGCTCTCCGCGGCAGCCGACGATCGCCCGCTCTTCGACGGATTGTGGAAGTACTACACGGATCACCTCGATCCGAACGGGCTGATGAACTGGTCGACCGCCGTGTGCGACGCCGCCGGTAACAACAATGCGAACGCGGCGACCGACGCCGAGCTCGACGCGGCGATGGCGCTGATCCAGGCGGAAGCGCGCTGGCCGGGAAGCGACTACCTCGCTCAGGCGGAAGCCCTGGCGCAGAAGATCGTCACCTTCGAGACCGAGGTGTGCGACGGGCGCGCCATCCTTCGGCCGGGCGACGAGTTCGGCGGCTGCAGCGACACGTCGAGTCCGCGCATCAACCCCTCGTATTTTTCACCGGCCTACTATCGCGTGTTCGCGCGCCTGTTCAGCGCGCAGGCCGAGCGCTGGAACGCGCTCGTCGAAGGCACCTACGAGCTCTACCCGCTTTACCAAGCGCGGATGAGCGGCCTGGTGCCGGACTGGAGTCAGATCGACGGCTCCGACTGGTACGGCGCCGGCTACTCGTACGACGCGTGTCGCACGCCGTGGCGCGTGATGGTCGACTACGCCTGGCACGGCGACACCCGCTCGCAGACATTCCTCGAGAACGTCAACACCTGGGTCAGCACCAACGGACTCGTCGGCACCCACCCGAACAACAGCGCCTTCGTCGGCGCGCTGGCGCTCGCCAGTGCGGTCGATCAGGCGGCGTTGGACGCGGCCGTCACGACCTGGCTCGGCTCGAACGGCGACGACATGCCGTATTTCCAGGGCACCCTCCGGGTCCTCTACCTCTACGCCGCCGCCGGTAAGTTCCGCCCCGGCCTCTGACGCCGGAAGCCGCGCCGGCGCCGAGACGATTGTGACGTCGAGCGCCCCGCACTAACCTCGAGCTCGCGATGCTCCGAATGCTCCTCTTCGTCCTCGCGACGTCGGTCGCGTGCGGCGGCTCCGAACCGCCGTCCCGCACGCCCGATGCTGAGCAGTCAGCCGAGAAAAGCAGCGACGAGGGCACGGCGGAAGAGGCCACGAGCGAGGGCGACGCATCGGGGGACTCCCGCACGGCGGAACCGGCGGCGCCGAAATGTGACGACGGCACCTGCACGCCGTGTGGCGATGCCCTCTGCCCGCGGGGCTGGTACTGCGACGAGAGTGCTCCCGGCGGCGCCGCGTGCGGGTGGCTGCCGGAATGCGCGCAAAAGGCGAGCTGTTCGTGCGTGAAAAAAGCCTTCAAGGGCTGCGCCTGCGAGGAAGCGTCGGGCAGCGCCCATCTGACCTGCGGGTGAGCCCGTGAAAACGAACGCGACCGAGGAGCTGATCCGCGAGCAGGTGACGGCGAACCTGAGCGGCGTCGCGCACCACGAGGCCTTCGCGGGCCACCGCGAGCGGTTAACGGAGCACCTTCTCGCCCGCGTCGGCACCGGCGAGGCGCGGCTCTGCCTGCTCGGCACGGGAAACGGCAACGACGTCGATCTCGCGCGGCTGCTCGAGCGCTACCGCGAGGTGCACCTCGTCGACGTCGACGCCACCGCGCTCGAGCGGGCGGCGAAGCGCGTGACCGGCGATGCGGCGGCGCGCCTCGTCCGCCACGCACCCGTCGACGTGTCCGGCGTGCTCGACCGGCTCGATCGCTGGGCCCGGCTCGAGCTCACGCCTGAGGAGCTCATCGGTCACGCCGACTTCACTGCTCGCATGCTGCAAAGCCTCCTCCCGGCACCGTTCGACGTGGTCGCGTCGACCTGCCTGCTCACCCAGATCCAGCGCGCGCCCGTCGCGATCCTCGGTGACAAGCATCGCCTGTTCCAGGCGGTTCGCCACACCTTGAGCGTCACGCACCTGAAGGTGCTCCACGCCCTCGTCGCCCCGGGAGGCAAGGCGCTCTTCGTGAGTGACATCAGTGCGGACTCGATCACCAAGCTTCCCGACGCCGTGCCGGGCGAGAGTCTCGTCCCGCTGGTCGCCGACCTCGTGCGCCAGGGCAAGGTCATTCAGGTCGCTCAACCGGAGTTGCTCCGCGCGATGGCTCGGGACGATCCCGAGCTTTCGGCCGGCGCGACCCTATCCCCGCCGTTCGATGCGTGGCTCTGGGAGAACGGCCCCGGCAATCGCTTCCTCGTCTATGCGATGGAGCTCGAGCGCCGACGATGACTCACGACAGGCTCTCCCGCACGGTCGCGATCGATCGCCACTCGGTGCCGACGTTCTTCTACGGGACCGCATGGAAGGAGGGCGAAACCGAGCGGCTCACGAGCCAGGCCCTTTCGGCCGGCTTTCGCGCCATCGACACCGCGAACCAGCGCCGTCACTACGTGGAGGCGGGCGTCGGCGCCGCGGTCGCCGGCGCGGTGGCGCGAGGAACCGTGACCCGCGCGGAGCTGTTCTTGCAGACGAAGTTCACCCACGTCGGCGGCCAGGACGATCGGCTCCCCTACGACCGGCGCGCCGATCCCCGGAGCCAGGTGATGCAGTCGTTCGCGAGTTCGCTCGAGCACCTCGGTACCGACTACGTGGACTCGTACGTGCTGCACGGGCCGACGACACGGCGCGGCCTCGCCGCCGAGGATCGCGAGGTGTGGCAGGCGATGACCGAGCTTCACCGGGAAGGCCGAACCAGGCTCCTCGGCGTGAGCAACGTCGGCCTCGACCAACTCGAGCTCTTGTGTGAGGTCGCGGGCACGGCGCCCGCCTTCGTCCAGAACCGTTGCTACGCGTCCACCGGCTGGGACCGTGAAATCCGCCGCTTCTGCCGAAGCCACGCCATCCGCTATCAGGCATTTTCTCTCCTCACCGCCAACGGCCCCGCGCTTCGCGACCAGCGTGTGGTGCGCCCCTCCCGCCGTATCGGCGCCACACCGGAGCAGGTCGTGTTTCGTTTCGCCCTCGACGTCGGCATGCTGCCGCTCACCGGCACCTCGAGCGCAAAACACGCGGCCGAAGACCTTCGAGTCTACGAGCTCCCACCGCTGACGGACGACGAGATCGACGCGCTCGATGGGTTTGGGGCGCCCTCGGCTTAGCTCCGGCGCGGCCCTTCGTAGACTGAAGCGAGGTCATCGCCGCGGACTGAACACGCGCGCTGGTGGGATAAATCCGACGGCGTGTGCGCGAATCGTCACAAGGACTCTCCGCGATCCGTGTTAGTCAGCTAATCGATCATGGAGCGGCCAAAAGCGGGGTAGTGGCTTCGGGGGGAGAGCGCGAAAGCGCGCAGCTCCACGGGACGCAACCCGCCCTCTGGCTTGGCCGATAGAGGGAGCATCGACATGGCATCGCGAGCGTTGCGCCTTGGTTTTCCTAGTCTTTTAGCCATCATCGCCGCCTGCAGCGGGGACCGAACCGAAGAGCAGCTCGGGGTGTCCCTCGAGGCGCTTTCGACGAACGGGCGCATCCTCTCGTTCGAGGGCGGCATTGGTGGTTCGGGAACTGGTCTCGACTGGAAAGCTGCAGTCGGAACAGCAACTTCGTCCACGACTGCCAATCACCTCACGAAGGCGATGGCGCTCGGCGCCAACTGGAATCCAAGCGCAACGTCAGCGCCTCTCTCCGCCCTCGGCCCGCTCTCTGGCCCGCCCAAGATCGACGTTCGGTTTCCAACGGGTTACGCGAATCAGGGTTCCTACTGGGGACAGGCGGCGCTCTACATCACGTGCGCTTCCGCAAATATTTTCAACCATTACGTCTCGCCCGCCCAGCTCCTCGGGCCAACGGGAACGTACAAAACGTACACGTTGGGGACGCTTCCCTCGAACGTGGCGTCCGCTCTGTCGAACCAGAACGGTTGCACCGTCAAGGGTCGAGCTGAATCTCAGCAACAGCGGGACCCTCCCCGTCCTCGTCGACCACCTCACCTTCGGTGAAGCGCCCGAGGGATCCGGCGGCACTGGCGGCGGTGGTGGGAGCGGCGGGAAGGGCGGCACCGGTGGCGCCGGCGGCTCGACCGGTGGAACCGGTGGCAAAGGGGGAACTGGAGGAACCGGAGGTTCGGGAGGCACGACTGGCGGAACCGGCGGTTCGACCGGCGGTACGGGTGGCAAGGGCGGCACCGGCGGCACTGGCGGCACGACCGGCGGCACTGGCGGTTCGACCGGCGGAACGGGCGGCACCGGCGGCACCGGCGGCACGACCGGTGGCACTGGCGGCACGACCGGCGGCACTGGCGGTTCGACCGGCGGCACTGGCGGTTCGACCGGCGGCACTGGCGGTTCGACCGGCGGAACGGGCGGCACCGGCGGCACCGGCGGCACGACCGGTGGCACCGGCGGTTCGACGGGTGGAACCGGCGGCACTGGCGGATCGACCGGCGGGACGGGCGGCTCAGGCGGAACCGGTGGCTCGGGTGGAACGGGCGGAACGGGCGGAACCGGCGGGAGCGGTGGCTCGGGCGGAAGCCCTGGCCCCGCGGACGTCGAGTACTTCATCGAGCTCCCGGTCAACGTAGCGAGGGAAGCCGTCGCTCTCGGCGCCTACGGCTCCGGCCTTTCGCTTCAAGACAACGTCGAGGTGCACACCCTGTCGACCGGCTACTCGTCGGTCTCGAGCGTCCGCACCTCCACGGTTGCCGAGCTCGGCGTCTCGGCCGACGTGCAGCACCTTTGGTCGCAGCCGAACGTCCTCCTGCGCAACAACGCGCTCGTGCACGGCAACCTCCTCACCGAGGGCACGGCGTCACTTCAGTCGGGCGCCGCCGTCCTGGGCACTCGTCTCGAGAACACGGAGCTAGATCCGATCCAGCACCAGGGCTGGACGGTGACTTTCCCGTCGATGAACCAGGGCCCGCTCAACCTTGAGCCGGGCCAGGTCCGTACGATTGCCGCTGGAAACTTCGCCGGCGGAAACCTCAAGACGGGCTCCGTCCTCACGCTCTCGACGCCGGGTCGCTACACGCTCAACGGCTCCCTCACGCTCGAGCCGGGCAGCACCCTTGACGTCAACAACACGCAGGGCGCCGTCGAAATCTACGTTCGCAACGGTTTCACCTTCCGCGGGACGATCTCGCCACGCAATCCAAGCACGGCGAACGTCCTCGTCGGCGTCGGCGGGACGACGCCGGTCCCGGTCGAAGCCCCCTGGAAGGGCATTCTCGTCGCGCCCTACGCGGCCGTCACCCTAGCGACCGCAAGCGCCGGTCATCGGGGCTCCGTCTACGCGAAGAGCATCCTCGTCGGCCCGAACACTATCTTCACGCACGACCCGCTCGACCCGACGAATTTCTGTGAGCCGCAAGCGGCATGTGACGGCCTCTGTCAGTGCCCGCCCGGCAGCGCGTGCGACGCGGGCGGCGACTGCTCGGGCGGCGCCGAGTGCTGCGACGGCGTATGCGGTGGGTCGAGCTGCGCGTGCACGTCGAGCGGCCAGTGCGCCGAGGGATTCTTTTGTGGCTCAGGCACCTGCCAAGCCTGCCAGGACCCGAACGACCCAGGGTGTACTCCTTCGCACTGCTCGAACGAGGTTCAGGACCAGGGCGAGACGGGCGTCGACTGCGGCGGAGAGTGTCAGGGTTGTCCTCCGGGAGGCCCCTGCACCACGGTGGGAGATTGCGCCGATGGGCTCGCTTGCGAGGACGGCGAGTGCGCGTGTACTTGTGAGGGGAAGGGTTGCGGTTGGGACGATGGCTGCGGCAACGCGTGTCAGTGCCCACCCGGTACGGAAGGCTGCCAGGAGAATTCTCACTGCGTGGACGGGATCGTTTGCGAAGACGGCACCTGTGTGCCGCCGACGTGCCTTTTCAACCCGCGCATCCTCGGCTGTGGCTTCCCAGGGGCGAAATGCCCAGACTGCACGCCCAACCCTACTTGCACCGAAGATGCCGACTGTCCGGAGGGCCACGTCTGCCCTCTCGGAAACGGCTGGCGCTTTGGAGTGCCAGGCCAGAATGTCTGCGAAAAGCCGAACGATCCGGAAGCCGGCTGCGGCGGTCCGCTCGACCCGCACGGCGTGTGTGCTCGGACGCCAGCGTGTGGAGGCAAGCAATGTGGCGACGCGGATCTCTCGGACGGCAACGGCGGGCGATGCACTCGACTGTGCGACGATGACGATGTCGGTTGCGAGTTGGACGTCGATTGCCAGGAGGGTTTCGTCTGTCGCGGCCAGAAATGTCGCCCGATGGATCCTTGCCTCAACCCGGTTCCGCCTGAATGCGGCGCCCAGGACTCGCTCTGCGGAGCCTGTCCAGACGCGCCGCCGGAGGACCCTCGCGACTGCGGCATCGTGCCAGGAACCGGAGTTGACCTAGGTCCGTGCCCGAGTGGGCAGCGCTGCACGTCGGCAGGGACTTGCACTCCCATCTCAGAGGAGCCTCCGATCGAGGTTCCAACGCCCGGGCCCGGCCGCCCGGTGGAACCCGTTCCGAGCCCGCCGGCTGTGGCAATTGGCCCTCTGCAGGGCGCGTTCTCAGTGACCGAGAGTGGCAGCGCGCGGTACGCGATCCCGATCACCGTCCCTCCGGGGCGCGGAGGGATTGAGCCCGCGCTCTCCCTTCTTTACACGAGCTCTACCGGGAACGGCGCACTCGGCGTCGGCTGGGCTCTCGATGGTCTGTCGACCATCTCCAGGTGTGCGCGGACATACGCGCAAGACGGCGGCGCACGCGCCGTTCGGGGCGACGATAGCGACGCGTTCTGTCTCGACGGGCAGCGCTTGGTGAGAGATCTCTACGAGGGCGTGTACCACACCGCGGTGGACACGTTCGCGCGGATCGTGCCCGAACCGCTGACGGCCGTACAGCCGACATCTTGGCGGGTTTTCACAAAAGATGGTCGCATCCTGACCTATGGGGGAAGCCCCAACGCGAGGGGAGCCTTGAGGACAAGCGTCACGACAGAGTCGACCATCGGCACGTGGGCGCTCGATCGGGTCGAAGACCGCAGCGGAAACTTCATGCGCATCGTTTACCTCCAGAACATGGCGCTTGCTGCGCAAGGAGACGCCTCGAGCACTTCGGAGTTGCTCCCCGACGTGATCACCTACACGGGCCACGGAAACGTCGATGGCGATCGGGAAGTGCACTTCGATTGGGCGACGCGCGACGATATTCTGCGGGGGTGGAAGCACGGCGGGGGAGCGACAAGCCGAACGCTGAGACTCGATCGCATCGTAGTGCGTGCCCAGGACCAACCTTTCCGGCGATACCAGCTAGCCTATGAGACGCAGAGCAACGTCTCGCGCGTGACGAGCATCAGCGAATGCTTCGGCGCGGCCGATGCCTGCAAGCCGGCGACCACTTTCTCCTATCACGATCAGGTTGGTTTTGAAGACCTGACGACTGACCCGGTACTGGACGCTGCCGCAGAGGATCACCCCGAGGCTCTCTCGCGCTTCGGCATGACGCATCGGTGGGTTCCAGACCACGGCTCGTTCGGATTCCGAGAGCGGGACAAGCTCTCAACGGCCAGCGTTGTCACCCACCCTACCCGCATCAATCAGGACTTCAAAACCGCCGCGTTTGTGATGAGTCTTGTGCCCACCTGGGGACCGTACGCGGCGGCAATAATCTCCATGGCCGGCAGCCTGATGCACTACACGGAAAGCGTTTACACGGCGTATGACCACTTTGTACCCAACGGCATCAATACGATTGGGTCGCGTCCCTGCGGGGGCTCGATGCCTGCCTGGCACTCCATTCGGCAGCCGGATGGAATGGAGCGCTTGCACGCTGTTTGCTATGACGCGAAGGAAGGGGTCAACGTCGGCAGGAAAGAGGGCTGCATATCCTACGGCTTCAGAGGTTGCACACAAGAGGGCGAGATGGATGACATCCGCACGGTCTACTACTACCCCCGCACCTGGTTCTTCGACGCAAACGGGGATGGCGTGCAGGACAAGTTCTTCTGCTCGTCCGACGAGACCAAGGTACTCTACACGTTGGCGAAGCCTGCTGAAACTGGGTCCACTGAGGTGCCGGTCAACGCGGGAGAGGGGACAGAGGACGGCGAGGTGGAGGCGTTCGGCGATATTTGCCGCATCACATGCACTCCCACGAAGAGTAACAACTCCGGCACGTGCACAGCCGACCAGCCGTTTTCGGCTGTCATGGACATTGACGGTGACGGTGCCGGAAACCTCATCGCCTACGACCGCGAGCTCGGATGGCGCGCGTTGGGTTACGAGAACGGCGATGCTGTCTGGCACGCAAGTTGGCTGCGCGATATTTCTATCGAGCCGAACGAGCGCTCCGCAGTGTTCACGATGGACGCGAACGGCGACGGTCTCACGGATCTGGTCGCTTTGCCCGTCCGCTCCGTTCCTGACGCCGGTCCCGCGACGGTTGTCTGGAACACGGGGAACGGTTTCATTCAGCAATACCCGACCCCGGGTAGCGTGTTTGCGCCCGAACTGCCGGCGTTCGTCGTTGACTACAACCACGACGGCGTGGAGGAGCTCTTCTACCCCACGGGTCCCCAGCCGCAGAGCTTCGATGGGGTGGCGCCTTGGAAGACGATCAGCATCAGTTCGGACGGTCGCTTCGTCGTCGCAGACACCGATTTCGTCGAATTTCCCGGCGTGGTCGGCGACTTCAACGGCGACGGAGCTGTGGACGTGCTCGCGAGCTGGGACACGGATTCCAGCGACGTCCTCCATTTCGGGTATGGGGTTCGATACGCCAAAGGGGCGCACCACAACTTGCTGAAGGCAGTGACAGACGGTGCCGGGCGTCGAGTGGACATTCGATACGACGAGGAAGGGCCGACCTTAACCTCACCGGACCCGGACCAGGTAGGTTGCCTGTGGCCCGTTCGCTGCGAGTTCGGGGCCGAACATCCGATCGTGACCTCGCACGACGAGTCTCACTACCTCGACCAGGCGCGGACCAGGAGCGCCGCCGATAATTCGTTCCACTATGCGTACTCGAATGCCGTCGGGGACATGGCGGGCTACGGTTCTCTCGGTTTCTACAAGCGACAAGTTACCGTTAGAGACAGCTTCACGAATCTCATCAAAACCGTGCATACGCAGTATCAGCTGCCGCAACCGACGCCGGACGGTGCAGGGTATGTCTATCTGTTCGCTGGCTTGCCCGAGACCGTCGAAGAAACGCTACCGGCCGTGGGGTCTGCCATCACCTTTGAAGAAGAGACGCTGGTGACGACTACGTTTCCACACTGGGAGATGGGCGTCTCGCCAAAGGGACGCCCTTTCCCCTACCTGCAAAACCGCACTGTCACCAGTCGCATCCAACTCACGGGCCGGGACAGTACTCTCCACTCGACGCAGAGTACGTTCGCCGTGAACGCCTACGGCAACGTGACGAACGAGGTCACCACTAGAGGAGACTACAACAACGCGAGCGGAGGATTCGTCGACGGGAGCGAAATCACGACCGTCGTCGAGCGAGATTTCAGCTCCAAGAACGATCACCTGAATAACTGGCTCATCGGCTTGCCGGTATTCGAGCGTGTGACGCAAACCCCGCGGTGCTCCTCGGAGAACGAGTGCACCGCGCTCACCAAGACGCGGCGCGTCGACTACGAGTACGACTCGCTCGGGCGGCTCAAGTTCATCAATCGTGAACTCGGAGGAGACGCCGCGCTAGCCCGCACCACCGAACTCGTGCCCGACGATTTCGGAAACGTGATCTTGAGCATCGCGAGGGACGACACGCTCGGAACGACGCGTTCGAGCGCCATAACGTACGACGCCCGGGGCCTCTATCCGATCTCATTCACCAAGATCGGCGCTGGCAGAGCCCTGACCACCGAGGTTCGCTACGACGATCGCGCTGGCAAGCCAACGGTGATGGTCGATCCGAACGGCATCGACCAGACGTGGAGCTACGACGATCTCCAGGTGCTTCGGCACCACTTCGGTCCCGACGGGGTGCAGACGTTCGACTATGAAGCCGCCGACTACCACGTCATCGTTCACCCCGGGGACCCGGGGGGTACCTTCGAGATCCCCGCTGCCTACCGCACCAGAGCCTCCCAAGTGGGTGGAGGGCAGACCGAATTGGAATTCGATGCGCTGGGGCTGATGGTCCAGAGGAAGGTCCTTGGCCTGAACGGAACCCCGGTGTTCGAGCAGTTTGGCTACGACGAGCGACACCGCCTCTCGGTCGCCTATCGGCCGCACCTGGAGACAGATTTGACCCAGGGCATCATCCAGTACGACTACGACGCGCTCGATCGGCTGATCGGGGAGCACTATCCGGGCAATTCGCAGGTCAATGCCCACGTGTTTCACCAGCATGCGTTCTCGGGGAACTTGACGCTGACAGGTGGCGAGTTAGGCCAACTGCCATGGAGCGCTGGCGCCACGACCTTCGTGAGGACGGTGGACGCCGAGCTGAACGAGAGCCTTCACGCGACCGACCGAGATGGCCGGCTGGTGTTCGCAAAAGACGCCCTACAGATGCGAGACGGGCTGACCGGAGGCACTGCCTATCGATACGGCGCCTTCGGCGCGCTCTCACAGATCCGCCAGATCGGCGGCTCGCCCATCGACATCGACACTGATGCATACGGTCGCGTCACGCGCGTGCACGACCTTTCGCGGGGGTGGCTCCCTGAGGTCACGGCGTATGACGCGCTCGACCAAGTCACGCTGACTGAGCTCGGCATCGGGCGCCTCAAGAGCTTTTTCTACGACGACTTCGGTCGTCTCGACCACGTGGAAGACAACGACGGAGTCACCGAGTGGATCTACGGCGACGGCACCGAACCCAATTCGCTCGGTCGCCTGGTCGAGACCGTGAGTCCAACCGGCCAGCGCACCCTCTACGGCTACGAGCCTCCCGAGCAGGACAGAAACCGCGGCCTCTTGACTCGTGTCACGCAGAAGCTCCAGGGTTCCGGGACCGGCATCGGATCAGGCGATCCTAGAACCCTCGTGACCGACTACACCTTCGACGGCTCCTCGCGCCTGGAACGCATTGAATATCCCGTCGGTGCAGGTGGTTCTCGCGTAGCCGTCCAGTACGGTTTCGACGCGTACGGCCACACCATCAGGGCCAGCAACGCTAGCGACACGACCGACGTCTACTGGGAGCTTCTGGAAGCCCACCAGGGCCTCCGAATCGCAAAAGAGCGGGTCGGCCGCGCCCCCTGCGGCTCCGTCAATGGCGTCACGACCACCCGCACGTACGAGCAGCAGACGGGCCTCCTCAGTGCCGTCGATACGACTTGCGGCGACGCGGTTCTCCAAGATCTCGACTACGCGTACGATCTCAACGGCCGCCTGACCGCGCGAGGGGACAACGTCGGTTCGATTTCCGAAACGTTCGGCTACGATCCCACCGGCCGCCTGACGACTCGCAACGGCGAGGTGGAGCAAGAGTACGATGCCATGACAGGTCGCTTGACCCGGCAGGCCGGTGTCGGCGACTACCTCTACGAGTCGGCGGGCAACAACTGGATCCAGAGCGCAGGGCTCGACCTCAACTACCAGCACGACGCCATCGGCAACGTCGACTTCCGCTCAGGCGACAGAGTAGCGGGTGGTCAGCAGATCATCGACTACACGACCTTCGACCTCCCAAGCCGCATCGTGACGGGTACGGATTCGTCCGAAACCACGACCGAGTTCGCCTACAACGCGTCCGGGAGCCGCGTCATCAAACAGAGCGAAGCAGCCGCAGACTTCTACGCTGGGGAACTTTACCTGCGCGGCGAGCAACAAGGGGGCGCTACCCTCCACCGCGCGATGATCTACGCCGGGGGCCGAGCCGTCGCTCAGATCGCCCAGCTCGACCAGGGCGGTGGACAAGTCGGCGCACCGGTGACGCGCTTTCTCCACGACGAAGCCCTCGGCTCCGTCCAAACCATCACCCGCTCCGACGGCACAGCCGAGGAAGCCCGCTACCACCACCCCTTCGGCCCCCGGGTGAATAACGGCACTCCTGCCGGCGTCGCCTATGGCTTCACGGGCCACGAAGAAGACACCGATCTCGGTCTGATTAACATGAGAGGCCGGATGTACGATTCACAGCTCGGCCAATTCCTAACGCCCGATCCGATCGTGGCGGAACCTCACGGCACCGGGTTGAATCGTTTCGCATACGCCAAGAACGACCCGCTCAATTTCGTGGATCCTACAGGCCTGACGGCCGTCACCACGCATGGCGCATGCTACTGGCCCGGATGCAGCCCAGAAGTCAACGCGGCGTACGCCGGTGGCGCAGCCTTGATTGGTGGAGCCATCGTTGGAGCGGTCTACGGCTCGGCCGCGAGCGGAGCGAGCGGCGCAGCCGCGGCGGGAGCCGTCGCTGGTGGGGGCGGAGCTGTGCCTGGGGCAGCGCCGCTCATTACTGGCGCCGACCTCTTGCTGACCGAGCTCCCCCCCCAAACCTGTCGCCGTTCCCCTCCCCACCGAATCACATAGGTGTCGTCGCGCACCGCACCCCGCAGGTGGATCCGACGCCAAAGTCGACGCAAGGCTCGGGGGTGGGTTCGGACGTGGCGGTGGAGAGGGGACCGTCGATCGTGCAGGCGGCACCGTTCCCACAAGAGTCCCCCGCTGCGAGCCCACCCAGGGAAGGGAGTCCACCCAACTGGGGGCCAGCTGATTGGATGGATGTCATCCGGCGCGCACCGGTATATAAGTCCGAGCGCGATCTCGCGTTCGGTTTCCTCGTACGGTACTTGGATGAGTCAATCGAGAAGAACCGTGAATTCTATACCATCATCGTTTCACGAGGTGCCGGAAGGTTCTCACCAGTGCCGGTTCAGATCGGCAGCAGAGGCAGCACCGACGGTTTTGGCGAGTATCTGCAGAGCCTAAAGGACGCGAACCTACGCGGAGTGAAGGCGACGGCCTACGTGCACACACACGGCGCGGACACCCCCGGCATCGACGATGAAGTGTTCAGCAGGGGCGACCTGGGCGACGCAGCGGCTTCCCGACTTTACAATCTGAAGGGCTACCTCGGGACGCCTGAGCGGCGATTCTTGGAGCTGTTACCTGGTCAAGAGGTTGGAACCGACATGGGCTATCGCATTCCGGGGGGCACTAGGGCCACTACGGGATGGTAGCGTTCGGCTGCAACCGCGCGACGCAAAGTACTGGTCCCACGGGCCGCGTTGTCTCTCTCGCGTTCTTCGTGGGAGTAACCCTAGCTGCCTGTCGGACGCCTGGGAATTCGGAGGCGGGTCGAGCTGGACCTAGTTCCAGCGTGAGCAGCGCGAATGCGCCAGAGCCAGCCCCGCGGAAGGTGCGCCGCGTTGCATTCTCTCTGATTCAACTGATCGCGAACCCGCGCTTCTACGACGGAACGGAGGTTACTGTAACAGGATACCTAGTCATGCATAGGATCCACAAGGACGAGAGCGAAGGAACGCTCTACCTCGAGCGCGAGAGCGCTCGTATGGACATTACGACAAACTCGATCTCGATACGGTTCGGCGCGTGCCGCGATCGACTTCCGCCGCTCAACGAAGAAATTCTTTCTCCCGAGCCAGGCAACCTACCTCCCCTGCCTGGCTATGTGACGTTGCGTGGAGTGTTCCGGCCCGCGGGCGATGACGAGGCATTAAGTCATGGCACCATCTGTGCGATCACCTTCCTGAACGGTCAAGAAGATCCCGAGCAGGGAACCGGGGAGGATTCGTGGTGGAATACGGTGGCCCGTCGTGTCCGGTCGTCGGCGCCAGCGATGAATAAGCCCCCGCGATGAACCGCCGGGGCGCGGCCATGCGCAATCTACGATGTCCCATAAGAAAGTCCTTGGGGCCGACTCCTGTGCGTATCGCCGTGAGATAGCGATCCTGTTGCTGTCGCTGTCATGTTGCGACCCGACCCCGGTGAAGAAGGCGGAAACGATCGACAAGGGTACTGCAGGGACGAATGCCGCGTCGGTCGGTTCGAGCGGCAGCCGCTTTCCGGCAGGCTCTGCTTCTGCGCCGACTCTTCAACCGAGCCCACTTGGCGCTACGGTACGCCAGGCGCATCCATCGCTGATGCAGCTTATCGTGGCCCCCGACAGGTTCCGCGGTGCCGAGATCAAGGTGACGGGCTTCTGGGTCCCAGACGGCAGTCAACCCGACGGCGTCCTCTTCTTTGACAAGGAGAGTGCGCTGCACTCGATTGCTGCAAATGCTGTTCATGTACGCTTCGGGGAATGCCGGTACGTGGACGGTACGCCGCGTCGCGTGAGTCCCGAGGAAGGCAGGGCCGTTGAACCTGGGTACGCCGCGGTTGGTGGGGTCTTTGAGCCAACCCTCGCGAACGACGCCTGGCCGTATGCAGGTGAGATCTGCAGCGTATGGTCAATCAAGGGCAAACCATCTAGCTATCCGCAGAATATGGCTAAAGAGCTGTCCAGGCTCAGGGCAGATGGTGGGCCCTTGTAGCCTGCCTTTCTTGATGACGTGGTGCGGGAGGGGCAACACGCACGCTGGCGACGACGCGGACACTATGGGTTCGGCGCGCCTTCGGCGTAGCTCTGGCGCGATGCTCTAGCAGAGCAGAACGCCACACTGGAAAACGAGACGGCCTTCCTCGTTTGGCCCGCAGGTGCATCTCCCGCTGCAGCGCCCCGGATCGTGGCACTGGTACTCGTCGGACGGGCATGCTCGTCCTTCGAGATCCAAGCAGGAGCTCACGCCTTCCGCTTCGGGGTAGCACCCGAGGTACGGTTCCGTTTGCGGCTCGGCACCGTCGGGACAGGGGACCCTCAGGCCGTCCGCGCCGCATTCGGTGTGAATGGCTTGGCCCGTCGTCGGATTGCAGCAGTAGCCTCGATCTCGCGCGCAGCTTTCCGCCGGGCAGCTCGTCAACGGCACGCTCGGGGGCGGACAAGCCCATCGGGCGTTTTCACACGTCGGCGCGGTGGGGAAGGATTCGGACGCACAGCTCGGGACGCAGCTTGATGGTTCGGGTGGGCACTCCTCGGGGGTCGTCGACGTGCCCGCCGAGCCGCCCGACCCGCCGAGCGCCCCGGCCCCAGCGGTGCCGCCCAACCCTGCCTGTGCACCCGCTCCACCCGAGCCGCCCGACGCGCCCAAACCACCCGTACCACCCGTGCCCTCGTCGCGGGCCGACTGGCCGCCGCACCCCAGAGAAAGCGCGCCGAGGATCAGGACCGCGAGCGCCGGACGAGCTGCCATGTCCCCTCAGTGTGCGCACCGCACGGGCGTTGTCGAACAATCGACAGGGTCGGCGCACGCCGCCGCCAGCCGGTCACTCGCTCGTGAGCGTTTCCGCCTGCGGGATCGGCCCGGCGCCGGCCGCGTCGAGGCGCTCGAGCGCCGCTTCGACCATCGCCCGATCGGCGGGGTCCGGGCTCTTCTTTTGAGCGCGCGCTAGCGCGAAACGTAGCGTGGCGGCCTCGAGCTCGGACAGCGCCGCCGTGCGCGACAGGCCGAGCGACGGCACCCGAAACCTGAGCATGCGGCGCCCGTCGGCGAGTTCGATCTCGCCGGTCACCTCCGCGCCGCCGGCGAGCTGGCGCAAGATGCCGCGAACGCGCGTTGCCCGTCGCCGGACGCGACGGAGTTCCGGTTGCTCGAAGAGCTGGAAGAAGCGATTGCGCGAGAACGCCGTCGGTGCGAGCACGAGCGCGCAGAGAAGTGCGTCGGCATGGGGGCTCACCGTCAGGATCAAGCGTTCTCCTCGCGCTGGCTCTCGAGCAGCGCCGCCTGATGGTGGGCAGTCAGCGCCTCGATCAACGGATCGATGGCGCCCTCCATCACCCGGTCGAGCTCGTGCAAGGTGAGCCCGATGCGGTGGTCGGTCACGCGATTCTGCGGGAAATTGTAGGTGCGGATCTTGTCCGAGCGATCGCCGGATTTCACCATGCCGCGGCGCTCGTCGCGCACCGCGGCGTCCTGCTTGGCTCGCTCGATGTCGAGCAAGCGGCTCCGCAGGATCTTCAGCGCTTTGGCGCGGTTCTTGAGCTGGCTCCGCTCGTCCTGGCATTTCACGATCATGCCGGTGGGGAGGTGCGTGATCTGCACGGCGCTGTTGGTGGTGTTGACGCCCTGTCCCCCAGGTCCTCCCGACGCGGCGATGTCGAAGCGCAGATCCTTGTCGTCGAGCTCGAAGTCGACCTCGTCCGCCTCCGGCAGGACGGCGACCGTCGCGGTCGAGGTATGGATCCGGCCTTGAGCTTCGGTCGTCGGTACGCGCTGCACCCGGTGCACGCCGCCTTCGTGTTTCAGGCTCGAGTACACCCGCTGGCCGCTGACGAGCGCGATCACTTCCTTGAGCCCGCCGGCCGAGGCGTCGCTCTGGTTCATGATCTCGACGCGCCAGCCCTTGCGCTCCGCGTAGCGTGAATACATGCGAAAGAGGTCAGCCGCGAAGAGCGCGGCCTCCTCGCCGCCGGTGCCCCCGCGGATCTCCAGGATCGTGTTCTTGTCGTCGTTCGGATCACGGGGAAGGAGCAAGAGCCGGAGCTTTTCCTCGAGCTCACCGAGCTTCGCCTCGAGGCCCGGCAACTCTTCGCGCGCGAGCTCGCCGAGCTCGGGGTCCGACAGCGCTTCGCGATCCTCCGCCACCGAGCGTTCGACCGCGCGGTATTGGCCGAACGTGTCGACGACCTGGGCCAGGTCGACCCGTTCCCGGTTCAGCACGGTGAGCTGCCTCGGATCGGAGAGCACCGCTGGGTCGCAGAGCAGCTGCTCGATCTCGCTGTGACGGCGGGTGAGCGCCTCGAGCTTTTGCCGCGGCAGCATGGCCATTCCGGCCGGCGCTCAGCCGGCGACGAGCGTTCCGAAATCGGCGAACGATCGCTCGCCGGTCGGAGCCGGTTCGGGCTTCTGCTCGCGCTTCGCCGTCACGGAGAGGGCGGCCAGCGCGACTTCGAGCTGGGCGTCGTCCGGCTCGATGGTGGTGATTTTCTGAACCAAAAAGCCCGGCCACAAGAAAAGCCGGAGCGGACCCTTTTTGGCATGGCGAGCGAGCAGGCGCTGGAGCTCGAAGGTGATGGCCGCAATGACGGGCAAGAACGGCAGCTTCATCACGAAGAAAAAGACGTTGTCTGCCAGGCGTCCGAGGCCAATCTGCGGCAGAAACGGTCCGAGCACGCTGAACACCACGATCGACACCAGCGCGACCATCACGATGAACGTCGTGCCGCAGCGCGGGTGGAGCGTCGTCTTGGCCCGTGCGGCTTGGAGCCCGAGCGTCTCGCCGGCCTCGTAGGCGTAAATCGATTTGTGCTCTGCGCCGTGATACTGAAATACCCGGTAGATCTCCGGGATCCGGCGGATGGCGAGCATGTAGCCGACGACGATCGTGATCTTGGCGAGGCCCGTCAGCAGCTGGAACTGGGAGCTACGGATATCGAGACCGAGGCCGAGCCCGGAGCTCAGCCCCTGGGCGAAGGCCTGCGGCAACGCCACGAACAGGAGGAGGGCGAAGCCGATCGAGAGCCAGGTCATCAGCCGGTTCTTGCCGTCTCCTGAAGCAGGGCTTCCCGCGGGGACCTCGGGCTCGCTCGTGACGAGGGCGATGACCGGCAGCGACAGAAGCGAGAGCAGCCCGGGCTTCGGCGACTGCTTTTTTTCGGCCTCCTCCGCGTCCATGTCGCGCTCGTAGACCTCCGCGGAGAAGCGGAGGGCGCGCGAGCCGAGCTTGAGCGCCTCGACCAGCGCGACGACGCCGCGCACCAGCGGCAGCGCCAGGGGACCCTTCCTGAGGTCCTTCATCGGTTCTTCACGAACCAGGAGCGAGCCGTCGCGCCGGCGAACGACCGCCGCGAACGCGTGCGGCGAACGCATCATCACGCCCTCGATCAGCGCCTGCCCACCGATGTAGGGGCGAGCGACGCCGTCGGGGCCCGTGACAGCCGGCTGGTTCGACATCCCGCTAGTATAGTCCCGCGCGGCCGGACGCTAAGCGGGGGGCGGTCACTTCCGCGCCGCTTGCCCTGCGTACTTCTTGCGGAATCGATCGACGCGGCCCTGAGTATCGACCAGGCGCTGCTTGCCCGTGTAGAACGGATGGCAAGCGCCGCAAACGTCCACGCTCACCTCTTTTCGGGTGGATCGCGTCTGGAACGTGTTGCCGCATGCACAGGTCACCGTCAAAACGGAGTAATCGGGGTGGATACCTTCCTTCATGGCCTGCGCTACCTTCCAAATGCCGCGGGCGTGGGGCCTCGCGGGGCCGCGGACCCTAGCCCCAGGCAGGCCGACCAGCAAGTGGCCCCCCCGGGACCCCCTTCCGGGGGCTCGGTTGAGCCAGCCAGGGACGCCCACGCCACTCTTTGGGCCTGGGGGGCTGTGCCAGGCGTCTCGTCAGGGTTTGGCACACGGCCTGATGGATATGCCAGACTTAGGGCACTGATGAATGGTGGGAGGCCTCGCGAGATAACGGGCCTGGTTCTTGCGTTGAGCTGATCGGAGTCGAAGATGAAGTCGCTGATGAACACGCTTCGGGACGCTGCGCTGCTGGCGGCGGTGGGGGTCGGGGTCCTCGCGTCGGGGTGCGGGCGAGACACGCTCACGGCTGACCTCGTGATCCACACCGGCGGCGCCGGTGGTTCGACGGGCGGCAAGGGTGGGAAGGGCGGCAAGGGTGGGGTCGGTGGCGTGGGCGGGGATACCGGCGGCGTGGGCGGCGTGGGCGGCGGCGGGAAGGGCGGGGTCGGAGGCGGCGGGACCGGCGGATCGCCCAACTGTGGCGATGGCTTCTGCGACCCGAATTGGGGTGAGAACGTCGCGACGTGTCCGATCGATTGCCCCGGTGGCTTCTGCGGCGACAACTACTGCGCGCCGGGCGAGGTCGGAGTCTGCCCGGAGTGCATCGACTCTTGCGACAACGGCGTGTGCGACGGCCAGTCGGATTACTTCAACTGCCCCTGGGAGTGCGGGATCTACGACTGCAACAACGGCCAGTGCGACCCGTCGGACTACATCGCGTGTCCGTGGGAGTGCCAGCCGAGCACGTGCGGCAATCTCGTTTGCGATAACCCGTCGGATCTCTCGTTCTGCCCCTGGGAATGCGGCCAGACCACGTGCGGGAACAATCAGTGCGACAGCGCCGACTACCAGCAGTGCCCCGGGGAATGCGGCGTCAACACGTGCGGGAACGGGATCTGCGAGTTCACGGACTACGGACCCTGCCCCGAGGAGTGCGGCCACTTCACCTGCGGCGACGGCGATTGCGACCCCAACGACCAGATCTATTGCCCCTGGGAGTGCGTGACGCCGACCTGCAACAACGGCGTTTGCGACGAGCTCGACTATTCGACCTGCCCCTGGGAGTGCACCTGCAACAACGGCCAGTGCGATCCGCTCGACGCCACGTACTGCCCGAACGAGTGCCAGACCCCCTGCGGCAACAACCAGTGCGACATCCCCGGCGACTTCGCCGAGTGTCCCTGGGAGTGCCCGAACACGACCTGCGGCAACAACCGCTGCGACTCGAGCGATGCGATGTGGGGTTGTCCGGCCGAGTGCGAGACCTGCGGCAACGGCCAGTGCGACGCGACCGACCAGAACTGCCCAGAAGAGTGCGTCCCCTACGGCTGCGGCAACGGCTTCTGCGAGCCGGAATACGACCAGGAATGCCCCTGGGAGTGCCAGCCGGCGAGCTGCGGCAATGGTCGCTGCGACGCCGGTGACTGGCAAGGCTGTCCGGAAGAGTGCGGCTACACCTGCGGCAACACCATCTGCGACGGGAACGACTGGATCTACTGCCCGTCCGAATGCGGGTACTTCTGCGGTAACGGCAAGTGCGACGAGTCGGACGTCTGGAACGGCTGCGCGTGGGAGTGTCCGTTCACCTGCGGCAACTACCTCTGCGAGTTCAACGAGAGCCCCACGACCTGCAGCCGTGACTGCTACTGCCAGGACTGGATCTGCTCGGCCGGCGAAGAGCGGATGTGCCCCTTCGATTGCGGCTTCTGCGGCGACCGCACCTGTGGCGCCAACGAAGATCGCTTCAACTGCGCGGCCGATTGCCTCTACTGCGGCAACTACTACTGCGACTCCAACGAAACCCCGCAGACCTGCTCGCGCGATTGCTACTGCTACGACGGCGTCTGCTCCCCGGGCGAGGTCTGCCCCTACGATTGTCCGGTGTGCGGCGACTTCGTTTGCGCCGGGATCGAGACGCCGAGCAGTTGCCCGAGCGACTGCACGTGGTGCGGCAACGGCTACTGCGTCTATCCCGAAACCACCTCGAATTGCTGGTACGACTGCTGGTGCGGCAACCGAACCTGCGATTCCGGCGAGAACACGACGAACTGCTCCTACGACTGCGGGCGCGGCATGGGCGCTGGCGGCTCGGCCGGAGCCGGCGGCGCCGGCGGCAGCTTCTCCTCGACCGGCGGCACCGGCGGCTGAGCCCAAAACCGTCCGGCCTTGGGCGGTTCATGAACGGGCAGGGTTGAGCTAAGCTCGCCCTCCCCATGTCCGCCGACGTTTCCAGCCACCGTGCGGTCGCGCTGCGCGTCGCCAAGTGGATGGTCGAGAAGGGTCGACCGGACGAGTGCGTGGCGCTGCTCGCGGCGTGGGCGGCGAACGGCCCGAACGATCCGGAGGGCCAGGGTCTGCTCGCCGAGGCCCTCCGCGTCGACCCTTCGGCGCGGGTGGCGCAGCTCGCGTTCGAGCGCATGGAGGGTGTCCCCGGCGACCACGCCGATCTCGACGCGACCATCGCGCGCTACGCGCCCGCGGAGCTGGCGAAGCTCGAAGCGGAGATGAAGCGGCCGAGCTTTCGGCGCGCTCAGATGGGGTTCAACAACAACATCAAATTCCTCGACCAGGTCTTCCACGTCCAGACCGAGGATTCGGGGCTCGATCAGCCGCACGTCATCACCCACCTCTTCGCCGACGGGGGCCGCATCATCAAGAGCCACAAGCGCTCCTACGCCGAGGCGGTGGCGCGCTCCGACGTCGCCGAATTCGTACGCGGCCTGATGAAATCGCAGCACCTCGAGATGGTTCTGATGCTCCGGCAGGGGCGCTTCGCCCAGGTGATTGCCGGCAGAGAAATGGGCGGCATGGACCTTCTGACCGAGCCGCCGAAGGTCGACGACATCAAGAAGCTCGCCAAGAAGAAGGAGGGCGCGCCGCCGTCGATCACGCCGCCGCCCCCGGCCGCCGAAGCTCCTGCCGCGAAGGCCCCCGAGAAACCCATCTTCACGATGCACGTGCTCCGGAGCCTCACCGGGGGACCCGAGCGCTACGACCTACCCGCCACCGCTTCCATCATCGGCGCCGAGGGCGACGTGTCGCTCCCCGGCGAGCGCTTCTGCCACCCTCGTGAGGCGGTCGTCAGCGTGCGCGACGGGCAGCTGTTGCTCGAGGACCTCGACGGAGGCAACGGCGTGTTCCTTCGCATTCGGACGCCCGTCGAGCTCGACATGGGCGACGAGTTCATCGTCGGCGACCAGCTCCTCTCCATCATGCGAAATCCCGTGGCCGACGACGGCCCGGACTCGCACCCGACGTACTTCTATTCGTCGCCGAAGTGGCCGTCGTCGTTTCGCGTCGTGCAGCTCTTCGAGGGTGGGGCACCCGGGTGCTGCGTGGTCGCGCGCGGGAACACCCTCCAGATCGGCTCCGCGATCGGCGACCTCGTGTTCCCCGACGACCCGCTGGTCGACGAGCAGCACTGCGTGATCGAGGAGCAGGCGGGCTCCGTCGTGCTCACCGACCTCGGGTCCCGAACCGGCGTGTTCGTCCGCGTGCGCGGCGAGCAGGAGCTCTCGCACGGCGACGAGCTGCTCGTCGGACGGACCCGCCTCGTCGTCGACTACGCCGCTGGTCGCGCCGCGTAGCCGCCGCCGAAGGTCGCCCGTCTCGCCCGCGCTCAGGGCACAAAAAGGGAACGGCCGAGACGCTTTCGCGTCCCGGCCGCTTTCCTCGCCCTTGTGGGGCTAGCGAATCACTTCGCCGGCTCGGCCGGCTTGGCGTCGCCACCTTCGGCCGGCTTGGCCGCATCGCCCTCAGCCGGAGCCGCCGCGCCCTCGGCGGGAGCCGCCGCGGCGTCGCCCTCGGCCGGAGCCGGAGCAGCCTCGGCAGGAGCCTCGGGGCTAGCAGCCTCGGGAGTGGCCTCGCCACCGCCGCAAGCAAACGCAAGGAGCGCAACCGGGAGAACAGCAAAAATCTTCGACATATCGTGGGTTTCCTTCCTGCCGAGCAAACTTTAGGTTCACCCGGGCCGCTTTTCAGACGCCCGGTTTACTCGAACCGGCTCACGCCCTGCCAACAAAACATCGAAAATCAATAAAATCAATACTTTACGGGCGGACCGCCTGGCCTTGAGCGGCGCGAGACGCAAGCGTGAGCCGAAACCGGTACTCTTCGCGTCCAACCTCTGGGCCCTCCTTCAATGCCGTCGAGTTCAACCGCCCCCCGCCTCCGGCTCATCACCGCGCCGGCTTCCGGGCGGCACCCCACCCCCGCGCCAGAGGGCGACCGCGGACCCACCGACGAGGCACTGGTCGGACGGGCGCGGTCGGGCGACATCGGCGCGTTCGAGGTGCTGTACCGGCGGCACGCGGCGTTCGCCTTGAACCTGTCGGTCCGCATCCAGGGCAACGCGGCAGACGTGGAAGACGTCGTGCACGACGCGTTCCTCCGCGCGCACCAGCGTCTCGAGGAACTCCGCGACACGACGGCGTTCCGTTCGTGGCTCGGCAGCATCGTCGTTCGCCTCGTGCGCAGCCGGCTCCGCCGCCGCCGCCTCACGTCGATGCTCGGCCTGTCGGCGCCCGATCCGGTGGATCTCGACGCCGTCGCCGCCACCGACGCGAACCCCGAGGCCCGCGCGATCCTCGCGCAGGTGTACGCGCTCCTGCAGACGCTGCCGACGGACGAGCGCATCGCGTGGACGCTCCGTCACGTGGAGCGGCATCGCCTCGCGAACGTCGCGGCGCTGACCGGCTGCTCGCTCGCCACCGCCAAGCGCCGCATCCTCCGCGCCGAGCGCTTCCTCGACGAGCATTTCGTGGCACCTTTCGAGGACGAGACATGACCCGGCGCCTTGCCGAACAGCTCCGTGTGCCGCTCCGTGACCACGGGACGCCGTTCAGGATCGACGGCCTCTGGCGGCGGATCGAGCGTGGACTCGGCGCTCGTGAACCCTCGGGCGCGAGCCGTCTGTTCGCTCCGGCGGCGCTCGTGCTCGTCTTCGGCAGCGGCGTGTTCGTGGGTGCGCGCTTCGTGCGACCGGACGCTGCTCCCGAGCTTCGCGCCGAGGTCCCGCTCGCGCTCGAGCCGGCGACGGGTGCCGCGCGTCCCGGCGCTCGTCAGGAAGAAGCACCGAAGGCCGAACCTTCGGCGCGGCAGGCGCGGAGGAGTCGTGCGCTCGCCGCACCGGTGACCCCGTTCGAAGAGGTGCCGCTCGCTGTCCCGCCGCAGGTGAGCGACGCGCCCGTCATCGCGGCCGCGCCGGCGTGGGAGCGGCTTGCCGAGGCAGGTGACTTCGAGGCCGCGCGCGCTGCGCTCGACGCCCAGGGTGGCTTCGAGGCGGCGATCGCCGCGAGCCCCGCCCCCGCGCTGATGACACTGGTCGATATCGCGCGTGCGTCCGGCAGCAAGGAGCGCGCCGTCCTGGCGCTCCGGCGCGTGGTGGACGCGTACCCGGACGCCCCCGAAGCGCCGGATGCGGCCTGGACGCTCGGCAACATGCTGGCCCACTCGGGTGATCAGGCTGCGGCCGCCGAGGCATTCTCCCTGTACCGCCGCTTGTCTCCGGGCGGTGATTTCGCCCAAGATGCGCTCGCCCACGAAGTGGACGCTGCGTTCGCGCGCGGGGATCTCGAGCTTTCGGCCCGGTTGGTCACTCAATATGAAAATGAGTTCCCGAACGGTCCGCGCCTTGCCGAGTTCCGCGCGGAACAGGAACGCCGCCTGGCCAAGGCCACGGCGAAGGCGACCGGCTCCGCGGAGGCCGACGAGTCGGTGGCGCCGGCCGAAGACGAGCCTGAAGCCGAGCCCGTGGTGCCCGGCGACGCGAAGACCGGCAAGTAACCGTCGGCTCGCCGCGTTCGTGGCGGCACTCGTCGCCGCGCTGATCGTTCTCTTTCCGCTTTCCGCCGTCGCACGAGTGGCGGCCGTCGAACTCGATCCGCGCGTGGAGGCGACGCTCGACGCCCGCGCGGTCCGGCGCCTGATCCAGCTCGAGCTTTCGGAAGTGCAGGTGCCGCCTCCGCCCGGAGAGAGCGAGGCTGCCCTCTTCGTCCGCGTGCTTTCCGCCGGTGAGGGACAGCTTCGGGTCGAGCTCTGGGAGCGCGGGGAGCAGCACGGGGTCCGCGTCGTGTCAGGAGCGCGTGGCTCACCGTCCGTGATCGCGCGGCGCGTGGCGCTCGTCGCCGCGGAGCTCGCCCGCGGTCTGATGAACAAACGGCGCGCGGAAGCCCTGCAAGCGGAGCGCACTGCACGTCGTGCCGCCCGCGAAGAACGCCTGCGCCGGACGCGCACCCTCGACGGCCCGCAGGCGGTGCGCCCCGGCATCGAAGGGACGCTGATCGAGCACCTCTGGCTCGCCGGACCGACGGTAGACGTGCAGGTTCACGCCTTCGGCCGGCTCCGCATCGACGCTGGCGCCGGTTGGACCTTCGGGCTCCTCACTCCCGGGCGAACGACGGTCGATGCGCTCTCCCTGCGCGCGGGTCCGGCGTATCGCTTCGTCCTCGGATCGAAGAGCGATCTCGACGTCGCGCTCCGTGCCGAGGCCGCGCTGCTCTCGTTTCAGGGCGTGAAGAGCGTTGACGGCCTCACCGGCGAGCGCGCGAGCTACTGGGCACGAGCGATGCTCGCCGTGCGCTACGAGCATCGGCTGACGCGCGAGCTCAGGCTCGACGTCGGGTTGCTCGGTGGCTACACGTTGCGGCGCGTGCCGCTCGTGCTCGCGGACGGGCGTGCTCTTCGGCTTGGTGGGGGCGTGCTTGGGGCGGAGCTTGGGATCGTGATGACGCCGCCGGCGAGCGCGTCGCCACACCACCCCTGAGCTCAGCTGCCTTCTTGGAGCTTGCGCGTGCCTTCGACCACGTCGTCGCCGAGGGAAGCATCACCGGCGCTGTCTCCATCGACGATGCCGTAGAACAAGGTGAGCTCGCCGCCACCGGCGGCCGGCGCCTGCCAATCGAAGGTCCAGGAGACGGCGTTGGCTTTCCCCGTCCCCAGCACGGCATGACAGCGACCGTAGACGTACGTCGTCATGAGGGTGGGGTCGTTGTCCGCGGGTGGCGCCGACATGCACCCAATCGAGTCGACACCCGAGTCCGCGAAGTAATCGCCGGCCGTCGCGCCCGACGCGTCTTCGATCGCGACGGCGATCCCGTTGACGTTCTCTGCGTTGATCAGGTGCTCGCCGGCGAGATCGAAGGTGAACGTGTAGCGTTCGCCGGGCACATAGCCCTCCTCTCCATTGACGTCGACGAACGGCGGATACACGTCGATGAGAGCGGTGATCATCCCCTGCTGCAGGTTGTCGTTGATGTGACAGTGCGAGCACTTCACGCCCCAGTCCTGAGCGCAGCCCGTGCCGTAGAGCCCGCCGCCGCCCGCTCGGATGCCGCCCGGCTGGTCATTCCCGGTTGCGGGTTGTTCGTAGTACTTGAGTTTGGGGAACGCGAGCACGCCGAGTGTCGTGCTGAGCACGCAGCCGGTGACCAGGGTGACGAGGGCTTTTCGCTTCGAAGGTCTCATCCGTGCTCAGTTGTTGGTGGTGCAGGTGGAGAGGGTTTCGCCCGACAGCCAGCGCCGGATCGCGTCGTGATCCGCGTCGTCCCGCCGGAACAGATGAATACCCGCGTGCGCCTTGCCGCCCACGATCGGCTGGGCGATGAGGTCGGAATCGTCGGGGGTGGCGACCGGTGAGCCGGCGGCATCGAGAGCGAAGGCCCGAGCGCCGTCGAAGTTGCGCCTCCACTCCGTAGCGGTGTGTGGCGCAAAGTAGCATCGGCATTCGATCGAGCCGATGCAGTTTTCGGTCGGGAACATCTGCCCCTGGGCGAGGCAGGCATTGTTGGTGTCGGTGAGGAGCTCCCCGGTGACGCGCAGTCTGCCGCGAGCGTAGATTCGGAGCGCGCGCCCCTGCTCCTTACCGTGGCAGCCGAGCATGGAGCACTTGAGATCCATGATCGGCTCCACGTTGCAGCGATAGAAATTCTCGTCGAGAGCCGGCAGCGTGACCGTTTCGATCGGCTTCTGCGCCGTCGTGCCGCAACCGTTCAGGTCCGTGCAGGTTCGCGTGCCGGCGTCGTCAGAGCCGTTCGTCTGCCACGGCGTGCAATCCCACGCTTCCACGCACGCGCCGCTTCCCGCCGCGCCGCCCATGGTCGAGCCGCCGGTGGCGCCGCCCGCGCTCGCCCCTCCCGTCGCTCCGCCCGAGCCCCCGGTGCTCGATCCACCCGTGGTGCCGCCCGCGCTTGCCCCTCCGGTTGCCCCTCCATTTCCTCCGTTTCCTCCGCTTCCGCCGGCGGACGATCCACCCGTGCTCGAGCCACCCGTGCTCGAGCCGCCTACGGAGTCTCCGCCGCTCCCGTTTCCTCCGCTACCTCCGCTCCCGCCCGACGCGCCGCCCGTTGCGCCCGACGCGCAGATCCCGTTGGCGCAGCTACTGTCGGTAGGTTCGGCGTCCTTCGTGCCGCACGCCCACACCAAGGCCGCCACCATCGCGTACGCCACCACCGATGGCATCTTCGCTCGTTCGGTCCTCATCCCGGACAAACGCCAATGATGCTGCATCGGGCCGGCGCTGTCACGAATCGCTATCGCGTCGACCAGCGGACGCGCGTCACGCATGCTCGAGCACCAATGCGCCGATGTAATTCGATGTGATTCGATGTCAGGGAATGTGCGCGTCGGCTCGGGCGGAGACCCACCGTCTAGCGACGCCGCCGCGGCGGCTGCCCAAACGACTGCGCAAGATCACGCCGCTGTTCCGGCGACGCGTCACGCGCCACCTTCAGGAGTCCACCGTGGAGCGCTTCTTGGCGCGCTGCCGTCTCCGCTCGTAGCCCAGCGAGCGCGCTCTCGAGCGCTTTCTCGTCGAACGGCGTCTTCTCGAGCGCCGAACGCACCGCGAGGCGAGTCGCGGGAGCGGGCTGGCCCATCTTGCCGTGACCCTCGCCCATCACGGCGCGCCAAGGTCCGTGAGGCGGATGGAAACCGGCCCGCGGCGGCCCGTTCCGTCGCTCCACCCATCGCCCGATCCAGAGCCCGGCGAGCAGGAAATTCAGGCCGAGCGACAGCGCGAGCACGACCTTCCAGTGTGTCGTTGAAAACGTCATAGGTCCTCCGAAAGCTCGTCGATGGCGCCGAGGGCGAGCTCGATGGTTTCGAGCTCTTCGTCACCGAGCTCGGTTGCGGCTTCGCCGGAGACAGTCTCCGCTTCGGCCGCGGGTGCTTCGAGCGACGCGGAGTGGGCGCCCCAGTACACGCCGAACGCGGCGGCAGCCGCCCAACCGAACCCGGTAAGTGCCTGAGCCCACCGGCTGGTCCTCGATGCCGCGCGTGGAAAGCGCACCGGCACTTCGTTCAGGCGCCGCAACAGGTTCGGGGAAAGCTCCGGCGCGTTCGCGCTCGCGAGCACTACATCGAGCTCCCGTTCACGTTCCAGGAGAGCGCGCGCTTCAGCGGAGCTCGACAACAAGAGAAGCGCCGCGTCGCGCTCGCCGGCAGGAAAGCGCTCGGGCTCGGTGCCGTAGGCGAGAACGAGGGCTTTCAGCCGTTCGATGCTCAGCGGTTCGTTCATCGTGTCTCTCCGAGGATCTCCGGTCGAGCAAGCAGCTCCTTCAATTTGCGTCGTCCACGCGAAAGCAGTGACTCGAGGGCTTCGCTGCCCACGCCGAGCACTTCCGCCGCTTCAGCGCCCGTCATGCCCTGAAGGTGAACGAGCGTCACGGCCGCGCCCTGTCGCTCGGGAAGCGCGGCGAGCGCCCGTTCGAGTGCTTCGGCGCGGCGTTTTTGGTCGAGCAGCACGAGCGGACGGGCCGAGGAAGGCGCCGGGTCGTCGTCGTCATCCAGCGCCGTGAGCCGCCCTCGCGCCCGCAAGCGGTCCACGGCGAGGTTGTGGGTGATGCGGTGGAGCCAGGTCGCGACGCGCGCCGCCGGCGTGTAATCGGCGGCGCGCTGCCAGAGGCGGAGGAAGGTTTCTTGAACCACGTCCTCCGCCTCGCTGTCGTCGCGCAGCAGGCGCCCCGCGAAGCGCCGGAGATTTCCGGCGTGGCGGCGAACGAGCTCGCGGTACGCGGGGACGTCCCCCTGGCCCACCCGGAGCACGAGCTCGGCGTCGTCGTCGATCGGGGGCTCGGTGTGGGCCACGTCGCGCGGGGGTCCACTTCTACCACGCTCACGCTTTGCCGCAGTCGCCGCGACCGTGACCACGACCGTGACCCTGGCCACGAGCCGGGATCTCGTCCTTGGTGATCACCTTGTCCTTGTTCTTGTCGAACTTCGTGAACATCTCAGTTGCCTTTGCCTGCGCCTCGGCGAGCGTGATCTTGCCGTCGTTGTTGGTGTCGGCCTTGCCGAACTTCTTCGGATGGTGGGCGGCCTTGAGTTCGTCGGCGACGAGGACGTTGTCCTTGTTCTTGTCGAGTTCGGTGAAGCGCGCCTTCCAGACGGCGTCGGCTTCGGCAGTCGTGATCTTGCCGTCCTTGTTCTGGTCGAGGCGCTCGAACATGCGTCCGCCGCCACCCGCACCGTGGGCGAAAGCGAGAGTTCCGAGCGTTGCCACCGCGGCGAGGGTCGAGATGACGATCATGGGTTTCATTCAGGGTCTCCTTGGTTTCAGTCGTGCCGTCGTTCGGCGTTCTCCCTTCGAACGCATGGCCGCGCCGGATCCGTCGCGCACACCGTTCTTCTAGCTCTGCTGCAATTTCACGAGGCCGTGGGGCGCACGCCGCTCGCTTCTCACCGCACGATGATCGGTTGGCCGACGGCCGCCATTAGCAACCTGACCGGCTTCGAGGCTCTCCCGCAACTGCATGAGCCGGTTCTTGTTCTCACCAAAGGCCCCTTGCGGATGCGCACGATCCAGATTGCTTTCTCCCTCGGCCTGAGTGGCGTCGCGATCGGCGCGCTCGGTTGCAGTCTCGAGTCCGATCCGGACGGCGCCGCGGGCACTGCAGCCGTCGGCACGAGCGGTCAGGGTGGAGCCGGTGGTGTCGGTGGCGCGGGTCCGGCGACGGGCGGCGGTGCGGGCACTTCGGCGGGCACGGCGGGCGGCGGGGGTGTGGCAGGTTCGGCAGGCGCGGCTTCGGGGGCGAGCGGCGCGGGTGGATCGGTGTCCGGTGCGTCGGGGTCGTCCGGTGCATCGGGTGCGGGTGGGCTTGCGGGTAGCGCTGGCGCTGCAGGTGTCGGCGGCTCCGGCATGGCTGGCGTCGGTGGTGAAAGTGGGGCGGCAGGTTCGGCGGCGGCGTCGGGCGCGGCCGGCATGAGCGGCGCGGGCGGTGCCGGTGGCACGGGTGGCGTGGCGGGCTCGGGCGGCAGCGCCGGCGCGAGTGCGGGAGCATCGAACTTGTGCACCACCGGCGATTGTCCGCTGCCCGCGTTTCCCGGTGCGGACGGCCCGGCCGGTCGCATCAGCGGCGGCCGCGGTGGCGACGTGTATCACGTGACGCTGCTCGACACCGACTCGAGCGACATGAGGCCGGGCACACTCCGCTACGGCCTCTCGAACCTCAGCGATCCGCGCACGATCGTGTTCGACGTCTCGGGCGTGTTCCGGCTCGGGCGCACCGCCGTCAGCGGCTGGGATTCGAACGGCAACGGTTGGGACACGACCTCGCGCCTGAACCTCCCGGCGAACGTCACCGTCGCCGGCCAGAGCGCGCCGGGCCCCGTCGTCATCGCGGGCGGCTCGCTCAGGCCCGGTGAAACCAACATCATCCTTCGCAACGTGCTGATCGCGCCGGGCTACGGCAACCGCAACTTCGACGAGCCCGAGATGGACCCGGTCGCCGGGGATTTCCCCGATTCATACGTGTTCGACGCCATCGACATCAGCGGGCAGCGCGTGATGATCGATCACGTCACGACCGTGTTCGCGACCGACGAGACCATCTCGATGAACGAGGAAGCGACCGCGATCACGATCCAGTATTCGATCATCGCGCAGGGGCAGAATTACCCGCAGGCCGACGCCGAATCGAGCGGGGTCCGCTACACCGGGCACGCGCTCGGCTCGCTCCTGCAAGCGGGTTCGAACGCGACGGTCGGCGTGCACCACAACCTCTACGCGCACTTGAAGGGGCGTTTGCCGCGGGTGGGGACCGAAGCGGACGCGCTCACCGTCGCCGGTGTCGGCGCGTTCAACGATTTTCGCAACAACGTCTTTTACAACTGGATTGGGACGGCGGGGACTGGCGCGTCGAGCCAGCCGAGCCAGAACAACTTCGTCGGCAACTTCTACCGGTCGGGCAACGGGGGCGACGACGCTTCGGGCGGCGACACGACGAACATCGTTCAGGCGAGCGGCGGCACCACCATCTTCAACGGCAGCGACTCGACCAACACCAAGGTCTTTCAGTCGAACAATCTGAAAGACACCAATCGCGACGCGGACGCGGACGACGGCGTGGCCCTCACGAACTCGGATTTTTCCTCGTCCGCCATCCAGCAAAGCGCGTTCACGCAGCCCGCCTACGTGGGCGTGACCGACGCGCCCCGGGCGGCGTTCGACCGCGTGCTCGACTACGCCGGAGCCCGCTACAACAGTCGTAGCCCGATCGAACAGCGCCTGATCGCCGAAACCCGCGCCGGTAGTGGGAAGATCATCGCCTGGGCGGACGATCCGTTCAACGGGAGCACCTCGGAAGGCACCGAGTGGCGCACGCTGATCGCGACGCCGATGACCGCGCGCCCGGCCGGGTTCGACACCGACGCCGACGGCATGCCGGACGCCTGGGAATCGAGCAACGGAACGAACGCGGCAAGCGCCGACAACAACGGCGACGTCGACGCCGACGGTTACACGAACCTGGAAGAGTACCTGAACGAGCTTGCCGCCTGGCCGGCACCCGCGGCGCTCGTGTTCAGCGGCGCACGGAGCCGTCGCTACGCGGAGATCCAGAACTGGAGCACGCTCGACCGCCGCGGAAAGTTGCGGGGCCCGGCGCTCTTTCAGCCGAGCCGATTCGACCTCGCCCGCATCCTCGCCGGCACGGTGGTGGTCGACGCGCCAGGCCAGCACGCCGGGGCGCTCGAGATCACGGGTGAGAAGACAGGGCTCGCACGGCTCGACATCGTCGGCGGCTCACTCGATGTTCGCGGCGGGCTCGAGGTCGGGCCGCGAGGCACGCTTGCGGTCGAGGGCGGCGTGCTCACCGTCGGCTCGCTTGCGCTCGGGGCAGGCGAGCTACGGATCGCGGTTTCGGACGGCGCGAGCGGTCGCGTTCGAGTGCGCGGGCACGCCATGCTCGGCGGTGCGCTCGCGCTCGATTTTTCGAACGCAGCGATGGCGCCGGGTACGTCGCGGACGATCCTGATCGCGGACGGAGGAGTGACTGGCCGCTTCTCGAGCGTTCCCCGCGGCTTCGTCGTCGAGATCATCGGCTCGCGCGTCGTGCTCCGGCGCGCACCGGTCGAGCGTCGCGCTTCCGAGGGCTGGTGCTCGCTCGCCCACGGTGACGAGCCCGCGATGTCGCTCGCCTCCGGTTGAACCACCTTCCGAAATTCGGAACCTCGACGCCGCCCGTCCGCGGCCCTACCCTTCCCTCCAGGGGTCGGCGAAGAGGACATGGCGATGGCAAAGCAGTCGTTCAGAACGGGCGAGGTCGTGTGGCGGGAGCTCATCTGTCCGGACGTGGGGAGAGCACGCGCCTTCTATGGGGAGCTCTTCGGCTGGTCGTTCGAAGAGACGCCGGGCACGACCGAACCCAAGCCGGGGACCAAGGTCTCGATCACGTACACGATGATCAAGAACGCGGGCGTCTTCATCGGCGGCATGCTCACCCTTCCGGAGCCGTCGCCCCCGCCGCACTGGATGAGTTACGTCTCCGTCGACGACGTGGACGCCGCCACGGCGCGCGCGACCAAGCACGGCGGCACCGTGATCCACGGCCCGATCGATCTCCCTGGCACCGGGCGCTTCAGCATCCTTAAGGATCCGACCGGGGCGGCGATCACCGCGTTCCGCTCCACGTCCGGGGACGCGCCCTCGCCATACCCGCCTCCTGTTCATCATTTCTGCTGGGAGACCCTGAACTCGAGCGACCCACCGAAGGCTGCGTCGTTCTACGCCAAGGTCTTCGGCTGGAAAGAAATGGAGACGCCGGTGCCCGAGACGATCGTGCTCGGCTCAGGTTCCGAGATGGTGTGCGATGTCCAGGCGACGGCCGGTGGTGCCCCGTCGCGGTTCGTCACGCACGTGCTGGTGGCTCGGCTCGCGGCGAGTCGGGAGCGAGTGAAGACGCTCGGCGGCCGGGTGATCGAACCCGAGATCCCGGTTCCGTCGTTCGGACGGATCGCCGTCGTCAGCGATCCGTTCGGGGTCGAGCTCGGCCTGTTCGAACCGAGTCAGGGTGGATAGCAACCGAGCCGGCCGGCCGCGTTCCTCGATTGAGGAAAGATTCGGCGCGAGCGAAATGGCTGTGCGGCCGGCTGGGGCCGTTGGAAAATGGCTCTTCGCGCGCCTGAATGAGCCGCGAGGCGTTACGGACGCTCATAGACAAAGGAAGGATCCGGAATCCGATCCGGCGACCGCCAAAATCGGAATTTCCGGGCATTACCAATCACCATGGGTCCCCTCATGCGGACAAGCCTGCTTCCGGCCACCCTTCTCCTGCTCACGGCGGGCTGTGGGGGCCCTGCTGATCCTGCTTCCGACACCAATCCTCCGGCCTCCGGCGGCAGCGCGACCGGTGGGTCCGGCGGGACGAACGGCGGGAGCAGCGGGAACGCGGGGTCCGGCGGGGCGACCGGCGGTACGGGCGGAGCGCTTCCGACCGGCGGCGTCGGTGGTGCGACCGGGGGTACCCCGGCGACCGGGGGCACCGGTGGTGTCGCTGCGGGTGGTAGCGGCGGCGGTGGTGCCGTGGCTCCCACCACGATGGATTGCCCCACGACCCAGCTCGCGCGGACTCCGCTCCGTCGCCTGACGCAGTTCGAGTACGCGACCACCGTGCGAGATCTACTGAACGTGGATCCGGCGCCGGCCTCAGAGCTCCCCCCGGACGAGATCACGAACTCTTTCGACAACAACTCCGTCGTGCAGACGGTGTCCTCGCTCCACGCCGAAAAGTACGTGCTCGTGTCCGAAGCGCTCGCCGAAGCGGCGGTGCAAAATCTCGCCGCGCTGACCGCGTGCGATGCCGCGACGGTTGGTGAAGACGCCTGCGCGCTCCAGTTCGCGCGCCAGTTCGGGCGCCGCGCGTTCCGTCGGCCGCTGACGACCGCTGATGAAACCGCGCTGATGGCCGCGTACACCGCGGGCAGGACGGGCGGCACCCATGCCGAGGGCATCGAGGTGATGATCCGCGCGGCACTGCAATCGTCGAATTTCCTCTACCGTCTCGAAACGACGACTCCTTCCAATCCGAGCGCCGTTCTCGTTCCGCTGAGCCAGTTCGAACTCGCCAGCCGCTTGTCGTTCATGATCTGGAGCACCGGTCCAGACGACGCGTTGCTCGATGCCGCCCAGGCCGGCATGCTCGCCACCCCGGCCCAGGTTGCTGCCAAGGCGCGTGAGATGCTCGCGTCGCCGAAGGCACGCGCGGCGATGGCTCACTTCTTCGATCTCTGGATCGGAACACACCGCCTCGACATCACCAGCAAGAACACGTCGCTCTTCCCGTCGTTCACGGCCGAGCTGAAGGCCGCGATGATGCGCGAGACGCCCGCGTTCGTGGAGTACGTGCTCTGGACGGGCGATCACATGCTCTCGACGCTGCTCACGTCGCCGGTGGCGTTCGTGAGCGGGCCGCTCGCCGCGCACTACGGCGTTGCGGCGCCGGCCGGCAGCGAGACGGTGCCCCAGCTGGTTCAGCTCCCGGCGGCCCAGGGCCGTGCCGGGCTGCTCACCCAGGCCGGCTTCCTCGCCGCGCAGGCGCATCCCGATCAGACTTCGCCGGTGCTCCGCGGGAAATTCGTGCGGACCATGCTGATGTGCGACCCGCCGGATCCACCGCCGGACACGGTGAACGTCACGCTGCCCACCGTCGATCAGGCGGCGACGGCCCGGATCCGCTTCACCCAGCATTCGCTGGACCCCATGTGCGCCGGCTGCCACACGATGATGGACCCGATCGGGTTCACCTTCGAGCACTTCGACTCGACCGGCGCCTACCGCGAGACCGAGAACGGCCAGGCCATCGACGTGAACGGTGAGGTTTTCGAGACCACGGACCCCGCGCTGGTCGGCCCGTTCGTCGGCGTGCAGGAGCTCGGTCAGAAGCTCGCCGCGAGCGATCAGGTGCGCGACTGCATGGCGACGCAGTGGTTCCGTTACTCGGTCGGGCGCACCGAGGTCCAGCCGGATTCTTGTTCGCTCGGAACGCTCTTCGACACCTTCGGTGCGGCGGGCGGCGACATCAACGAGCTCATCGTGGGTATCACCCAGACGGATGCGTTCATGTACCGGGCACCGGTGACGCCGTGACAGGACGAAGATCAGCCATGAATCCCCTCAGGTTCACCCGACGAAACCTCCTCCGCGGCGGCCTGGCCGCCACGGCCGCCATCCCGCTCCTCGAGGCGAGCCGTGTCTCCGGCACCTCTCCTGCCGCGCCGACGCGCCTGGTCGTGTTCGCCACCCCGAACGGCACGCGCAACAACATGTTCTGGCCGACCGGCACGGAAACGAACTTCACGCTGGGGTCGCTCACCACGCCGCTCGAGCCCCACAAGTCGAAGCTCACCTTCTTGAAGGGGATCAAGCTCAACGCTGCCCTCCAGCCCGGAAACCTCGGTGGCAACGTCGGCTCCGAGCACGCTCGTGGCACCGGCGGCATGCTCACCGCCCGCCCGCTGAACGCCGGTACCGAATTCGAGAGCTTCGGCAACACGACGTCCGGCTGGGGCAGCGGCCAGTCGATCGACCAGTACCTCGTGGGTCGGCTCAACCCGCCGACCACGCACAAGAGCCTGCAGCTCGGCGTGCACGTCCGCGACACCGAGGTCCGCGCGCGCATCTCGTACACCGGTTCCAACCAGCCGATCCCGCCGCGCGAGAGCCCGACCGACGTTTTCAGCACGCTGTTCGGCGGCATGATGACCCCGCCCGGGCAACCTGCCGATCCGGTGCTCGAGCGGCTGTGGCAGCAGAGAAAGAGCGTGTTCGACATCTCGAACGCGGAGACCGAGCGGCTGATGGGCATCGTCGGTGCGGAGGATCGGGCGAGGCTCGAAGCCCACGTCACCGCCATGCGCGAGGTCGAGCAGCGCCTGGTCGGCATGTCCGGCGGGGGTGCAGGCGGGACCGGCAACACCGCCACCTGCATGCCGCCCACGGTTCCCACCCTCGATCTCAACGTCGACGACCAGTACGAGCAGACCGGGCAGATCCAGATGGATCTCGCCGCCGCGGCGCTCGCCTGCGATCAGACGCGCATCCTCACGTTCCAGTGGTCGTACTCCGAGAGCGAACACCTCTTCCAGTTCCTGAACATCAGCGGCAACCACCACGGCATCTCCCACGACTTTGCCTCGAGCGGCACGAACTTCGAAGCGTACAACCGGATCCAGACCTGGTACGCCGAGCGGCTCGCGTATTTCCTCGCGAAGCTCGACTCGTACGACGAGGGCAACGGCACGTTGCTCGACAACACGCTCGTGCTCTGGGCGACCGAGATCGGCGAGTCCACCCAGCACGATCTGATGTTGATGCCGTACGTGTTCGCCGGTAGCGCCGGTGGCCGCATCCGCGCCGGGCGTTACCTCGACTTTGGCAACGCCAAGAAAGACAACAACCAGATGCTGGTCTCGATGGCCCACGCAATGGGCGCCGACGACCTCACGCAGTTCGGCGACACCTCCGGCGCGACCGGGCCGCTCGCCGGGCTCACGTAGCCGGTTTTTGTTCTAACGCGGCGCGGAGCTCGCGCGTGAGGCTCACGAAGCGGCCTTCGACGCGAAAGCTTCGCCCTTCCGCGTCCGGCTCGACCCGGCGCGAGCCGCGTACCTTCACGGTCACGTGAAGGCCCTGGAACGTCCCCTCGACGGTCGAGCCCGGGGGCGCCGCGAACGGCGCGAGCAGCGTTACCCGGTCGCCCGAAAACTCGAGGACGAGCGCCGTGCCGCCCTTCGCGAGTTCGAGCGCCGTCATCCTCGCCGGCCCCGGCGGATGGCGTTGCGCGCTTCCTTGGCCGCGTCGCGCTCGCGGAGCGCCTGTCGCTTGTCGTGCGTCTTGCGGCCTTTTGCGACGGCGATCTCGATTTTCCCCCTGTTGCTCTTGAAGTAACACTTGGTGACGATCAGCGTCATGCCGTCGCGCTCGGAGAGCCCGCGCATGCGGTCGATCTGTTCGCGGTGAAGCAGGAGCTTTCGCGGACGGCGCTCTTCGTGGCCGAATGCGGCGTGTTTTAGCGGCGGAATGCGCAGCCCTCGGACCCACGCTTCGCCACGGGCGTCGATGTCGACCCAGGCATCGGTCAGATCGGCGGAGTTTTCTCGGAGTGAACGGACTTCACTCCCGATCAGCACGAGCCCCGCCTCGTAGGTGTCCCCGATCTCGTAGTCGAAGAACGCGCGGCGGTTTTTCGACACCAGCCGATCGCCGGCACTGGCTTTGTCGGAACCTTTCTGCGCCATGGGGGGGCATAGGGATAGCCGAGATCCCCGGCTTCTGCAGGCGAACCGCGATGGCGTACACTCCGGCAGGATGGACCCCGCATCGAGTGCCAACCCGTCGCTCACGGGCACGCCCGGCCTGCCGGCGGGGGCGGTCGTGGCGGGGCGTTACCGTATCGAGCGTTTGCTCGGGGCGGGGGGCATGGGCGCGGTGTACCGCGCCGAGCACGTTCACATGCGAAAGACGGTGGCGCTCAAGGTGCTGCACCCCGAGGTCGCCCGCGTGAACGAAGTGGTCGCCCGGTTCGAGCGTGAAGCCATCGCAGCCGCGCGCATCGAGCACCCCAACGTGGTCGCCGCGAGCGACTTTGGCAAGCTCGACGACGGCTCGTTCTACCTGGTGCTCGAGTTCGTCGATGGAACGAGCCTGCGCGAGCTGCTCGCCGCGGGGCCACTGCCGACGGCGCGCGCGGTCGACATCGCGCGCCAGACGGCGCTGGCACTCGCGGCGGCGCACGGCGCCGATATCGTCCATCGCGATCTCAAGCCGGACAACCTGATGCTGCTCAGCGAGCCGGGCGGCGGCGAGCGGGTCAAGGTGCTCGACTTCGGCATCGCTCGTGTCGCCGTACCGAACGCGGAGAGCGACGCCACGCACCTGACGCGGGTCGGCATGGTGATGGGCACCGTCGCCTACATGTCGCCCGAGCAAGCGACGGGACAAGCGGTCGACGGCAGGACGGATCTCTACTCGCTCGGCGTGATGCTGCACGAGATGCTCACCGGGCGTCAGCCGTTCGAGGCCGAGCTCCCTTCGCAAGTGCTGGCGCGGCAGCTCGTCGAACCGCCGCCGCCGCTGCCGGCGGAAATCCCGCCGGCGCTCAGGAAACTCGTCGTCGATTTGATGGCGAAGAGCGCCGGCGATCGACCTCAGTCCGCGCGCGAAGTGCTCGATCGGCTCGAGGCGCTCGACCGGCGCCCGGAGCCGGCCATGGCCGCGCTCGCCAACCCACGAACACGGCTCTACATCGGGGTCGGTGTCGGGACGGTGCTGATCTTCGCGCTCGGGTTCGCGTTCCTCGGCGGCGACGAAACCGAAACGGCGACCGCCGAGAGCGCCACCCCTCCGGCTGGTTCGGCGCCGGCCGCGGGCCTCGGTGCCTCGAAGCCGTCCGACGGGCGGGCGACCCCGGTCGTCACCCCCGCTCCGCGCGCTTCGGCGCCGAGCGTCGCGCCCGCCCCGACCGTGGCGCCCGCGTCGAGCGCCTCCGCCGGATCGAAGAAATCCGGCAAGCGTCGCTCGGGAGAACAGTCGAGCGGCAAGGGGAGTGACAAGCGCCAGACGGGGCCCGGCGGCATCTACATTCCGCCGCCGAGTCAGTGGTTCAAGTAGGCCCCTTGCGCCCCTCGGCGCGCGGCCCGAGGTTCTCGTTCCTCGGCGCGCATGCTCCCCACCATTCTCGAAGGCGCGGAGACACACAACCTCCGGCAGGTCGATCTCGAGCTCGTCCCGGGTGAGGTCGTGGCCATCGCCGGGGTGAGCGGCTCCGGCAAGAGCAGCCTCGCGATCGATACGCTCTACGCCGAGGGCCAGCGCCGTTTCGTCGAGAGCTTCAGTCCGTACGCGCGGCAGTTTCTCGAACGGCTGGAGCGCCCGCCGCTCCGCAAGCTCGAGCCGGTGCCGGCCGGCATCGCCGTCGATCGGCGTGCGCCGGTGAAAAGCTCGCGCTCGACGCTCGCCACGATGGCCGACATCGATCCGTACCTCTCGGCGCTGTTCCTGCGCGAGGCACGGCCGCTCTGTCCCGATCACGGCGTCGAGGCCGCCTTCCTCGACGCTCGGGGTGCCGCCGAGCAAGTGGCGGGCACGCTCGGCGATGAGCGCGCGGTGGTCACGTATGCCGTGCCGGTCGCCGACAAGGAGCAGTACCTGGAGCTTCGCGAGGGGCTCTTGCGCGACGGGTATCGCCGCGTGCTGAAGGGGGGCGAGGCGATCGATCTCGATACCCTGGCGCCGTCGAAGGCCGTCGCGAACGGCGGTGCCCTCGATGTCGTCCTCGACCGGCTGGTGCCGGGACGGCACGTCGGGCGGCTGGCCCAGGGGATCGAAGCGGGGTGGCGCCGGGCGAGCGGCCTGGTCCGGGTCCACGCGGAGGACCGCATCGTTACCGTTCGCGAAGGGCTCGCCTGCCCGACGTGTGGTCACGCGCTCGAGGCGCCGCGCGCCGGTCTGTTCTCCTACGACTCGCCGATCGGCGCCTGCAGTACCTGCCGCGGCTTCGGCCGCACGATCGGCATCGACGTGCAGAAGGTACTGCCGGACCCGAGCCGCAGCCTCGCCAAAGGTGCCGTCCGGCCGTGGCGCGGGACCTCGACCCGGTGGGAGCGCAGCGAACTCGCGAAGATGTGCAAGCGGAACGACGTCCGGCTCGACATGCCGTGGGGCGAGCTCACGGAGCGAGAGCGCACGATCGTCCTCTCCGGCGACGGCAGCTGGAACAAGGGGAAATTCCCCGGTGTTCTCGGCTGGTTCAAGTGGCTCGAGACCAAGGCGTACAAGCTCCACGTCCGCGTCCTCCTCGCGCGCTACCGCGCGTACGAGATCTGTGCCGCTTGCTCCGGCCGGCGACTGAATCCGAGCGCGCTTCGCTTTCACGTGGCCGGTCGCGATCTCGCAGCCTGGCACGATCTCGAGATCCACGCCGCCAACGCCCTCGTCCGCGAGCTCGAGACGAGGAGCGGCCAGGGCGAGATCGCCCGGCGCGAGCTCGAGCAGCGGCTCACCTACCTCGAGCGAGTCGGGCTCGGCTACCTGACGCTCGACCGCCAGGCGCGCACGCTGTCCGGCGGCGAAGCGCAGCGCGTCACGCTCACCGCCGCACTCGGGACCTCGCTCGAGAGCGCTCTCTTCGTTCTCGACGAGCCGACGATCGGGCTTCACCCGAGCGACGTGCCACCGGTCAGCGCACTGCTTCGTGAGCTCGCCGAACGCGACAACATCGTGCTGGTTGTCGAGCACGATCCGGCGCTGCTTCGCGCCGCCGATCGCGTGGTCGAGCTCGGGCCGGGCGCCGGCACGAAGGGCGGTACCATCGTGGCGGATGCGCCTCCCGCGGCGTTTCAGGGCGACGACACCGCCACCGGCCGTGCGCTCCGCGGCGCGCGCTTCGGGTCGCGTTCGCCGCGGCCGCCGAGCGGCTTTTTCGAGGTGCGCGGTGCGCGCGCCAACAATCTTCGCGGCATCGACGTGCGGGTGCCGCTCGGGGTCGTTTGCGCCGTCACCGGGCCGAGCGGTTCCGGCAAGAGCACGCTCGCGGTCGACGTCGTGTATCGCGCGCTCGCCCGCGCGCTCGGTGACCTCGATCTCGACCTCCCCGGCGAGCACGACGCCCTCACCGGCGCAGGGGCCGTGCGGCGCGTCACGCTCGTCGATCAACTGCCGCTCGGGCGCACCTCGCGCGGCAACGCCGCCACCTACACGAAGGCGTGGGACGCGGTGCGTACGCTTTACTCGCGTGAGCCCGAAGCAGCAGCGCGCGGCCTCGGCCCCTCGAGCTTCTCGTTCAACGTCGCCCAGGGTCGCTGCGAAAGCTGCTCGGGCGAGGGCTACGAGACGATCGAGATGCAATTTCTGGCGGACGTGCGGCTCCTTTGCCCGGTCTGCAAGGGCAAGCGGTTTCAGGAACGCGTGCTCGCCGTGCGCCACCGTGGCGTCAGCATCGCGGAGCTCCTCGACGTCACCGTCGACGGCGCGCTCGAGATCTTTCGCAGCGAAGCCGCGGTGCATCGCGCGCTCGGGCCGCTGTCGAAGCTCGGGCTCGGCTACCTTCGTCTCGGGCAACCGCTCTCGACGTTGTCGGGCGGGGAAGCTCAGCGCCTGAAGCTCTCGCGCGCCCTCGCCGACCACCGGGCGGGGGACCTCTTGGTGCTCGACGAACCGAGCGCGGGCCTTCACGCCGACGAGGTGGAAAAGGTCGTCGAGGCACTCGATGCGATCGTGAACGGCGGTGGGAGCGTGATCGTCGTGGAGCACGACCTCGATTTGATCGCGAGTGCGGACTTCGTGATCGACCTCGGGCCCGGTGCCGGCGCCGCGGGCGGGCAAGTGGTCGGGTTCGGCACCCCGACCGAGCTGATGAAACTCGCGACGCGCACCGGCAGCGCGCTCCTCGCGCGGGCTCGCGAGCGCGGCGCGGACGGGCGATCGGGGAACGGCGGGCCTTCGCGTCGTCGCTCGTCGAGCAAGTCGAATGGCGCGACACCGCGGGTCGGACCGCGGGCACTCGGCGTTTCGCGGGCTCGCGAGCACAACCTGAAGGACGTCTCGCTCGCCATTCCGCACGGCGCGCTTTCCGTCGTCACCGGGCCGAGTGGCTCCGGCAAGAGCACGCTCGCCTTCGACGTCGTGTTCGCCGAGGGGCAGCGGCGCTTTCTCGAGACGCTCACCCCGTACGCCCGCCAGTTCTTGCCGACCATGCCGCGGCCCGATGTGGACGCGGTGACCGGCATCCCGCCGGCGATTGCCCTCGAGCAACGCACGGCGCGCGCCGGGGTGAGCTCGACGGTCGCGACGGTGACCGAAGTCGCCCACTACCTCCGCCTGCTCTACGCCAAGGTCGGGACCCCGCACTGCCCCGACCACGACGAACCGATCGCGCGCACCACGCCCGATGTCGTCGCGCGCCAGGTTTCGGCCCTCCGCGGCCGGCGCTTTCTCCTCGCGCCGGTCGTGCGCGCCCGCAAAGGCACGTACCTCGAGGTGTTCGAAGCGGCGGCGCGGGCGGGCATCGAGCGCGCCTTCGCCGACGGCGCGCTCGTTTCGACCGACGACCCGCCGAAACTCAAGAAGACGCTCGAACACACGATCGACCTCGTCATCGGCACGTTCGTCGAGCCCAAATCGTTCGCGCGCGAAGACATCGAGCGAGCGCTCGAATGGGGCGAGGGAGCGCTCAAGCTCCGCACCGAGACCGGCAAGGAAGAGCTCTTTTCGACGGTGAGCGCCTGTCCTCGCTGCGGGTTCTCCGTCCCCGAGCTCGATCCGCGCTGGTTCTCCTTCAACACCAAGCAAGGCCGGTGCGAACGTTGCGAAGGAGCCGGTGTCCTCGTCGAGGCGCCTCGCCGCGGGAGAAAGAAAAAATCCGGCGCGCCGGTGCCGGTGGTGGAGCGACCGTGCCCGGACTGCGGCGGCTCGCGCCTTTCACCGGTGCCGCGCGCGGCGCGTCTCTCCGGCGAGCGCTACCACGAGTTCGTAGCGCGCTCGGTAAGCTCTGCTCTTTTGCGGGCCAAGGCGTGGCGCTTCGAGGGAGACCAGGAGCTTCTCTCGCGAGCCGCCGTCGCCGAGCTCTGCCGCCGGCTCGAGTTCTTGGAGACGGTCGGGCTCGGGTACTTGTCGCTCGATCGCGCGGCGCGGACGCTGTCGGGTGGGGAGATGCAGCGGCTTCGCCTCGCCGCGCAGCTCGGTGCGGGGCTCACGGGCGCGCTCTACGTGCTCGACGAGCCGACGATCGGGCTTCACCCGCGCGACACCGGACGCCTGCTCGACAATCTGCGTCGGCTCGTGAATCTCGGTTCCACGGTTCTGGTCGTCGAGCATGACATCGACACCATCCGCGCCGCCGATCACCTGATCGACCTCGGTCCCGGCGGTGGTTCCCGCGGCGGGCATATCGTCGCCGAGGGGCCGCCCGGGGTCGTGCTCGAGAACCCGGCGTCGCCCACGGGCCGCGCGCTCCGTTCGCCGAGCGTCCCGCGTGCTGCGCTGTCCGTGCCCGCGGGCCATCCCGAACTCGTGCTCACCGGGGCGCGCGAGAACAATCTGAAGGACCTCGAGCTCAGGGTTCCGCTCGGCCGGCTCGTGGTGGTCGCCGGCGTGAGCGGCTCGGGCAAGAGCACGCTGGTCGGCCGCGTGCTGCTTCCGGCGCTCCGGCGGGCGCTCGGCCTGGTGGCGGACGTGCCCGGGCGCCACACGCGGCTCTCGGGCTACGAACCGCTCGAGCGCGCTCTGTCGGTCGATCAGTCGCCGATCGGGCGCACGCCGCGCTCAGTGCCCGCCACCTTCCTCGGCATCTGGGATTCGATCAGGCGTCTGCTCGCGGCGACCCCTGAGGCAAAAATGCTCGGCTACGACGCCGGACGCTTCTCGTTCAACGTCGACAAGGGCGGCCGATGCCCCGTGTGCGAAGGGCAGGGCGTGATCACGCACGAGATGTCCTTCTTGCCGGACGTGGTGACGGCCTGCTCGGCGTGCGCGGGCCTGCGCTTCGAGCGAGAAACCCTGGGTGTTCGCTACGCGGGGCGCTCGGCCGGAGAAATTCTCGGTCTCACCGCCGAGGAAGCGGCCGTCGTCTTCGAACACCATCCGCAGATCGCCGCCCCGCTGCGTACGCTCACCGACCTCGGTGCGGGCTACATCACCCTCGGTCAGGGGTCGCACACGCTGTCGGGGGGCGAAGCGCAGCGCCTGAAGCTCGCGACCGAGCTCACCGCGGGTACCCGGCACGGCCGCACGCTCTACGTCCTCGATGAGCCGACCACAGGCCTACACGTCGCCGATGTGGAAAAACTCATCGGCGTGCTCGGACGGCTGGTCGGACGCGGCGATACGCTGGTCGTCATCGAGCATCACCCCGAGGTAATGGCAGGGGCCGATTGGCTGATCGAGCTCGGCCCCGAAGGCGGTGATGCGGGCGGAGCCCTGGTCGCGAGCGGTCCGCCACGAGCTGTCGGTAGGAAGCAGACGGCGACCGGCCGCGTGCTCAAAGCTCTGTTCGCGCAGACGTCAGCGTAGGTGGATGTAGGCGTCCTGCTCGCTCCACTGAAAAAAAACAGGACCCTCAGAGTCACCACGACGGCCGCTGCGCGCTTCGTGACCTATTTGAGCGGCGCCGACCGTCCTTATCCGTGGAGTCCATTCGCATGTCGAACCGGCGGCTGACGTGCGTCTGGTGCCAAAACATGACAAATTTATGGTTCCGCGCGCGACTACGTACACGATGAGGAGCACTCCCCTCTACAGCCTGTTCCGGGCGCTAGCGCCCGTAGCCCCGCTAGCGGCGCTCGCCCTCGTCGGCTGCACCGCCCAGATGGGCGGGGAGGACAGCGAAGGCAGCGGCGCGGCGACCGGCTCGGGTGCTGCCACGGGCGCCGGGGCGGCGGCCGGTGCCGGTGGTTCGATGACCGGGGGTAGCGCTGGCGTGGGCGGGTTCGCGGGCTCGGGCGTCGGTGGTTCGACCGCTGGTTCGGGCAATGCGGCGGGAGCCGGCGGCACCGTTACCGCTGGCACCGGCGGAACCGGCGGGACCACGATCCCGGCGCTCTGCGCCGACCAGGCGACGATCCAGCCGGGCCGCGCGCCCCTCCGCCGCCTCACCATTTACGAGTTCAACCGTACCGTCCTCGACCTGTTCGGGGACGCCACGAACCCCGCGTACGCCCTCCCGCCCGAAACCAGCGGCAACGGCTTCGGCAACGACGCCGACCGGCAGTCCTCCCCCGCGCTCCTCGTCGAGGGGTACGTGAACGTGGCTGAGGGCGTCGCGTCGCGTGCGACGGCCACCCCGGCTGCGCTCGGGCTTCTCGCGCCCTGCGCGGCCAGTGTTCCCGCCGGCACCGAGGCGGCCTGCGCGCGAACGGTGATCGATACGCTGGTGCCGCGCGCCTACCGCCGCCCCCTGGTTGCTGGTGAAGCGGACGAGTACGCCACGCTGTTCGACACCGTGTTCGCCGACAACGGCTTTGCGAGTGGTATCGCCGCCGTGATCGAGGCGGTGCTGCAGTCGCCGGATTTCCTCTATCGCGTCGAGTTCGGTGTCGCCGACACGGTGAACCCGGCGCTGAAGCGCCCGACGGGGCCCGAGATGGCGACCCGGCTTTCGTACTTCCTGACCGGCAGCCCGCCGGACCCCGCGTTGACGACGGCCGCCGGCACCGGCGAACTTCTCACCAACGCCGGCGTGGCAGCGCAAGCGCAGCGCCTCATCGCCGACCCGAAGGCGCGCGACGTCGTCACCTACTTCTTCGACAACCTCCTGCCGATCTCGAACATCACGGACGTTGCTCGTGACTTGACGTTGTTCCCGACCTTCTCGTCCGCCATCGGCGCCGCCATGCGCCAGGAAACGCGCACGTTCGTCGGCTACGAGGTGTTCGAAGGCTCGGGCACCTGGCCCGGGCTCTTGACGGCCCCCTACACGTTCGTGAACCAGCAGCTCGCCGCGTACTACGGCATCCCCGGCATCACCGGCGATACCTTCCAGCGCGCGAACCTCGACACGACGCAGCGCCTCGGGCTGTTGCTCCAGGGTTCCGTCCTGATCGGCACCACCCCGACGAACTTCACGAATCCGGTGCGCCGCGGCGCGCTGATCGTGAACCAATTCATGTGCCGGGGCATCGAGCTTCCGCCGCCCGAGGTGCTCGCCACGGCGACGCCACCGGATCCGTACTCGGCAGACACCGGCCGCCAGCGCTACACGATCCACAGCATGAATCCGGTGTGCGCCGGCTGTCACACGCAGATGGACCCGATGGGCTTCGCCCTCGAGCAGTACGACGCCGTGGGCCTGTTCCGCACCACGGAAAACAACGTGGTCATCGACCCCTCGGGTGAGGTGCCGGACATGCCGAACGGCGCCGTCTCCGGGCCGATCGAACTCGTGCAGAAGCTCGCGCAGAACGAAGAAGTGCAGAACTGCTTCGCGTCGAAGTGGCTCGACTACGCGTACGGTCAGACCCTGCACACGGAGACCCAGGCCGATCAGTGCAGTCGTGAGCAGCTCGCGACGGCGTTCCGCGCCTCCGGCTTCAACGTCAAGCAGATGCTGGTCGATCTCACGCAGACCGACGGCTTTCTCTACCTCGGAGCGCAGCAGTGACGACGAAGAAGTTTCGCCTCAGTCGGCGCGCCGTCATGCGCGGTGCGGGCAGCATCGCCATCGGTCTGCCCTTCCTCGAGTGCATGGAAGAGGCGGTGGCGGCGCCCCCGCCCGCGACCGCTCAGCGCTTCATCGGCGTGTTCCAGCCCGGCGGCACCGTGATCGACAAGTGGCGCCCGACCGGCAATGAAACGTCGTTCACGCTGAGCCCGATTCTCGCCCCGCTCGAGCCGGTGAAGGACAAGATCACCATCGTCGAAGGGCTCGACATGAAGAGCGCGCTCGGCGAGCAACACCAGGCCGGCCTGATCGCGCTCTTGACCGGTACGGCTCAGGGGACGGCGAACCTCTACTCCAAGGGGCCGTCGATCGATCAGGTGATCGCCACCCGCATCTCCCAGGGCATCAAGCCGATGGGGAGCCTGCAGGTCGCCATCCGCTGGGCGACGGGCAAATCCCAGGGCCGCCTGCACGCGATGAACGCGCTGAACTTCGAGGACAACGCGACCTTCGACCCGATCCCGCCGCGGCTCGAGCCGGCCGAGATCTGGACCGCGCTCTTTGGCAGTATCGATCCGATGATGCCCGGCGCGGATCTGGCGCTCGAGCGCAAGAAGTCGATCCTCGACTTCGTCGATCGCAAGTACGCCGCGCTCGCCTTGCGCCTCGGCGCGACCGACCGCGCGAGGCTCGAGGAGCACCTGACCAAGATCCGCGACATCGAGAACGGCCTGAACGCGGTCACGCCGCCGACCGCCACCTGCACGCCGCCGGTTCTGATCGACACCAGCAGGTACAACGCCAAGGCCGGTCTCAATGCCGACGACGCCGACGTCGACCTCGAGGAGGTCGGCACCACGGACGCGATGATTCCGGCGGTCGGGCGCTTGATGACGGACATGATCGTGATGTCCCTCGCCTGCGATCGCACGGCCGTCGCGACGCTGCAGTGGAGCGATACGGAAGCGAAGCACACGTTCCCGTGGCTCAACCTGAGCGAGCACCACCACTACTACCAGCACGACGGCGGCTTCAAACCCGTCGAGTGCGAGCAGATCTGCACCTGGTACTCGGAGATGCACCTCTACCTGATCCAGGCGCTCGCCGCGGTCGACATGGGCGGCCACACGCTGCTCGACGAGACGGTGGTGTTCTTCGGCAACGAGCTCTCGAACCCGCCGAACCACACCAAGGTCGGCATGCCGTTCATGCTGGCAGGGAACGGCGGCGGGATGCGGACCGGGCGCTACCTCCGCTACCCCGCGGGGTTGTCGCACAACAATCTGTTGGTCTCGCTGCTGAACCTGTTCGGCGACAACCGGACCACGTTCGGCGATCCGCAGTACTGCACCGGGCCACTGACGAGCCCGACGCTCACCTGAGCCCGGTTGCGCGGCCGGCGGGCAGCGGCTAGGTTCCGCCGCATGCCTTCCCCCTTCAGGTTCGCCGTCCTTTTCGCTCTCCTCGTCGCGCCGTTCGGTCCAGCCTGCAATGAGACGACCGACGTTGCAACGATCCCGTCGGACGGGACCCTGGAGTGCTCAGACCTGGTAACCGCATGCCACGACGCGGGCGAGGCGCTCCACGGCCGATACGACGAATGCCACGAGATCGGCCACGCGAACGACGGTGAAGCCTGCCTGGAGGTCTACGAGGAGTGTATGGAGCTCTGCGCGAATGCTCCACTCGGCGAGGGCGGTGCCGGGGGCGAAGCGCCCCACGAGGCCGGCGCCGGCGGCCAGGCCGAGGGCGGCGCGCACCACTGAGAAGCTACTGCGCGACTGAACGCGCGGTGCAGCGGCGAGGTTCGGCTCGCGCAGAGCAGCGCGGCTACGGGGCGATGGTGCCGTTCACGCACCCGGCGTAGTGCTCGAGGAACGAGAGGAACGAGACGTACCCGGGGTCGTCGTAGCCGTGGAACTTCTGCCCGCCCTTGTGCGTCACGCCTCCGTCGGCCGGACCGAGGGGCTTGAGGAGCAGCATGCTGTCCTTCGGTGAGTCTGTATCGGCCAGGCCCCCTTGGATGACGTTGCGGAAGGTGGCGAGCGACCCCGCCTCGCAGCCGCCTTCGACCGAGATCCAGCGCGGCGCCACGAGGTCCGGCGCTTCATTCGAAAAATGGCAGGGAAAACAGCGATCGCGGAAGACGTAGACCGTGTCGCGGAAGGCGATCTCGAGCGAGAGGTCGTCGCACCCCGTGCCCGGCGGTACGAGGGGCGGCTCGCTCGGATCGTCGAGCTCGGCGCCGCAGGCTGCGTCGCTCGAAGAGAGCGGGCAGTGCACGCCCTCGCACGACTCGCCCCCGCAGGTGGCGAGCCGCGTCACGAACTCGCGAAAGCCCTCGTACTCTTCGTCGATCACCTGCTGAGTGATGAGGTCGCTCTCCGGCTGCGCGCGCTGGATCCACGAGAGCACCACGCTCTGGTCGGGATGCTGCGGATTGATCAAGCTTTTTTCGAACAGGCACGCGCGCGTTTCGCACATGTCGTCGCGAACGAACAAGCTGAGGTCGACGCCGGAGAGGTGACACTGGTTGCACGTTTTGGGGCGGTCGGTAGCGAGGAGCGGCGCGATCCGTTGCTCGTACAGATCGCCCACGTCGCTCAGGCACTGGGCGGAGGCGAGGCGCGCCTCGGCGTCGGTGCTCTCGCCGGCGCAGCTGGCGAGCAGGGCGGCCCCCGCAGTGACGAGGACGAGAGCGGCCGAAAGCGTCTTCACGCGGCCCCTCGGGCGCCTTCGCCGACTCGCTCTGCGACCGCGCGGTGCTCGCTCGAGCCAACGAGCGACAGCGCGTCATCGCCGGCGGGTGCGGCGGCAAACCGGCGTGCAAGCTCCATCACGCGCCCGCTCGCCTCGAGCACGCGCTTTTCCGAAAGCACGCCGCGCCTTACGGCGGCCACGACCGCGTCGATGGCCCGATGCGCTAGGTCGGCCGTGTGGCACACGAGGAAGAGGTCGACCCCGGCCTCCAGCCCCTCGACCATGACCTCTTCGATGGTGAACTGATCCGCAACGGCTTTCATCTCGAGGTCGTCGCTCACGACGGTGCCTGTGTACCCGAGCCGGCCGCGGAGCAGGCCGCCGACGACGGCGGCGCTCATCGTGGCCGGCCGGGTGGCGTCGAGGGCTTCGAACACCACGTGAGCGGTCATGATCGCGGGGATTCCGGCGCGCGCTGCGGCGGCGAACGGGACGAGTTCCACGCGTTCGAGGCGTTCCATGGCGTGGGGCAGGCGAGGGAGCACGAGGTGCGAATCGCTCTCGGTATCACCGTGGCCGGGGAAATGCTTGCCGCACGCCGCGACGCCTGCGTCGCCGAGACCCGCGGCGAACGCGATGCCGAGCGTCGCCACCCGCTCGGGGTCCGCACCGAGCGAGCGCCGTCCAATCACGGGATTGTTCGGGTTCGTGTCGACGTCGAGCACCGGTGCGAAATCGAGGTCGATGCCGACGGCCTTGAGCTCGCGCCCGACGACGCGACCGTACGAACGCGCGAGGTCCGGATCGCCGTTTTGGCCCAGCGCGCGGAATGCGGGCAAGGGCGTGAAGCCGTCGCGAAGGCGCGTCACGGTGCCGCCCTCCTGATCGACGGCAACGAGGAGTGGGCGCGCCGCGCGCCGCTTGAGTTGACGGGTGAGCTCGAGCACCGCGTGCGGGCTGCCGACGTTGCGCGAGAACAGTATGGCGCCACCGACCCCACGCTCGATCAGCCGCTCGATCTCGGAGCCGGACAGAGTGCCGTGGAACCCCACCATCAGGAGGGTGGCGGCAGCGGCTTCGAGATCACTCACCGTGTGAAGGTTAGTACCGGCTCGGGGGTTCTGGTACCCTGCCCGCGCATTCGTGGCAGACACAGAGTTCGGACTGCTCGACCGGGGTGAGATCGACGCGGTCGCCGCCGTCGAGAGCTGGGCGTTCGGGTTTTCGGTGCCGGAAAGCCGCGCGTGGCTCGAACGCGCCGACCTGTCCAACGTGCGTGTCGCGCGGCGGTCCGCGCGCGTCGTCGGAGCGTTGCTCGAGATCAGGATGGGTCAATGGTTCGGCGGGCGCTCGGTCACGAACCTCGGCCTGGCCGGAGTGGCGGTGGCACCCGAAGCACGCGGGGGTCGGGTGGCGCTCGAGTTGGTCGTCGATTCGTTGAGGGCGGCGCGCGCGGCCGGCACCTGCGTGAGCACGCTCTATCCAGCGACCCTCACGCTCTACCGCGCGGCCGGGTACGAACTCGCCGGCAGCCGTTTTCGCTGGACGCTCGTGTCGAAGAAGCTGCCCCGCGACGGCTCCGACCTCGCCGTCCAGGTGATCGAACCCGGCCACGCCGGTGACGTCGAATCGCTCTATCGTGAGGTCGCGAGCGGGCGCTCCGGGTACCTCGATCGCGGACCGTACGTGTGGCAGCGCGTGCGCGATCCGAGGGGCAGCGAAGCGCGCGGTTACCTAGTGTGCGGCGCCTCCGGCGAGCTCGAGGGCTACACCTACTTGGCACCGCGGGGTTCCGAGGCAGAGCGCCAGCTGGTGGTGACGGACCTCGTCGCGCGCACCCCCGGCGCGCTGCGCCGTCTCGTCCGGCTGGTCGCCGACCATCAGAGCACGGTGCCGACGACGATTTTCCACGGTGCCGCCGCCGATCCTCTGCTCTTCGCGCTCCCCGAGTCCGCGGGTCGCGTGGAGCTCACCGATCACTGGATGCTTCGCATCGTTCACCTCGAGCGCGCGCTGTCGGAGCGGGGCTATCCCCCGCTCGCCAGGACCGTCGACTTTGCCGTCACTGATCCCCACATGCCTGAAAATGCAGGATCTTTTCGGTTGGAGGTGGCGGGAGGAGTCGGGCGTGTTGAGCGGGGAGGGCGAGGGAGTGTCCGCCTCGACGTGCGTGGTCTCGCGGCGCTCTACACGGGGTTTCTTCCGCCGGCCGACCTGGCACGGGCCGGAATGGTGGAAGCGGACGAAGCGTCGCTTCGGGTATTGCACGAGCTCTTCGCGGGGCCGGCCCCGGCAATGACCGATTTCTTTTAGCGTTACACTCGGCGCATGCGGCGGGTGCTGCTTCTCATCGCCGTCGTGCTGTTCGGTGCTTGCAAGAGCGACGAGCGGACCCCTGAGGTATCGAGTGGCGCTGCGCGCGCGGCGACGAGTGGTCAGGCGACCGAGATCGCGACGGCGCTCGCCACGCTGCGCAAGGAAGAAGCCGAGATCCTCGCCCGGACGGATTTCCTGCGACGGCCGCCGTCGAGCCGCGCGCTCGGCCCCAATCCCTACGCGATCGTCGCGCTGACCGGCGCGCCATGGTCGAGCGCCGCTTCGGGGGCTCGGTACGCGGGGCTCCTCCGCGGTGATTCGCGCCTGGTGCTCCTGAGCGACACCCTGTCGGAGCTTTCGTCGGTGCCGGCGCCGCGTTCGCCGAACTCGCTCGCCGTCGCGCCGGGAGGCCGGCTGTTCGTCGTCGGCGAGCTCGAGCGTCGTATCGCTCGCTACGCGTTCCGGGCGGGTTCGGTGGTCGAAGAAGCATCGATCTCGATCCCTTCGGTGATCGCCCCACGCGCGGTGGTGGCCGACCAGCGCGCGCTGGTGCTCGCCGATTTCGGCGCCGACGCGCTCGGTGCGCTGCCGCTCGACGTGGCGACCGGCGAGAAGCCTGCGGCGCTAGCGGCCGATCGCTCGACCTGCCGCGGTCCGTTTCGGCTCGCGCTGACCGAGCACTTCATCGCCGTGCTCTGCCTGTTCGATCACGCGCTGTCGCTCGTCGAGCGCGACGCGAAGGGGCTCCCCGGGCGCGAGGTCGCGCGCATCACGCATGACGGTCCATTTTGGGGTGTTTCGCTGCTCGAATCCCTGCAGGGCGTGTTCGTCGCTCTGGGCGGCGTCGAAGACCGTCCGCTCGATCGTCGCGACAAGGTGTTCGGCTACGTGGACTCGTTCGTCTACCTCTATCGGGTCGAACCCGGTCAGGCGCCCACGCGGCACTTTGCCGTCAACAGCTCCGTTCACGGCGTGCTCACGCCCAAGGTGCTGAAGCTCGACCTGCGCGACCAAGGCATGCGCCTGACTGTCCTCGGTTACGGCAGCGATCGCCGGCTCGCGCTTGACTTCAACCCCTTCGAGCCCGCCGAACCACGTGTGACGCTCTCGCCCGCAGTCCCCGGTTGCTCCGACGCCGCCTCTAACGGTGACGGGCTCGCCTGCGCGAATCCACTGCTCGACGCCTTCGTGGAGATCGGCAAGGACCCGGTGCTCCACACGGTGCGGCCGCGCGAATCGCGCGATCCGGACGCGCGCGAACGGCTCGGTGAGGCTCTGTTCTTCACGAACCTGATGGCTCCCGACGCCTCGAGCGATGGGCGATTGAGCCGTTTTACCTGCGAAACCTGCCATTTCGAGGGTGGCACCGACGGTCGCGTTCACCACAGCGGTCGCGAGGACATCCGGGTCAGCACCCGACCCTTGTTCGGGTTGTTGAACGGCGCTCCGCATTTTTCGCGCGCGCACGATCGCGATCTCACGGCGGTCTGCCACAACGAATTCACGGTCGCGAACCGCGGCAACCCGGTCGACCCCTGGTTCGCCCTGCGTACGGATCGATTTCCCTTTCTCGCCTCGATCGGCGTTACAGAGTTGCTCATCGCGCCGCTCGAGCTCCGGCGGGCACTGCTCGCCTTTCTGTCGCGCTTCTCGCACGAAGAGAATCCAGCCGCGTTTCGCGGCAGTGACGCTCGTTTCACCGAACACGAACTTGCCGGGGCGCAGGTCTTTCGAGAGCGTTGCGCGCGGTGCCACTCCGCGCGCTTGGTCGCGACCGATCCGACGACGGACGTCCCGTTCGATGACTGGTCCAAGCGGGTGCTGTCACCCGAGGGGCCGATCGTGTGGTCGCGCGGCGAGTACGCTCGGACGGGTGTGCTGCCGTACGTGGACCCGAAAGGGACGCGCATCCCGTCGCTGCGCCGGCTCTACCTCAAGCGGCCGTACCTCACCCGCGGCAGCGCCCGGACGCTCGGTGAGCTTCTCGAGGCGGTTCGCTTTTCCGACGACGAGTTCCTGCACGCCGGTGGGGAGGCGCGGGCGGAACTCCGAGCGCTCGGGCCGGACCAGAGAGCACGGCTGCTCGACTTCCTGCGGCTGCTCTGAGCCTCGCCCAGGCGCCAGAGCCTTACCCGCCGGCTTTGTGGACGGAGCGGTATTCCCGGGGTAAGGCTGATGGCCGCTCGGTCCTACCCCTTCGGATTATTCCGTCGAAACTGTAGGAGTTCTGCCTGAGTTCCGAGCAGCAGGGTTACTCGAGATAGTGTCCTTGTGCGGCGACCGCGCGCCAAGCTGGTGGAGGCAACGAAGTGAACAACAAGATCCTTAGTAGTTCTGCCTTGGTCGCTCTTCTCGGCGGCTTCTCCCTCCTCGCCGCCTGCTCGGGCGACGACGACCCCGATAACGGCTCGGGAGGAAAAGGTGGCAGCGGAGCCAGCGGTGGCACCGGCGGCAGTCTCGCGGGTACCGGTGGAACGGCGGGTGCAACGGTCGGTGGCGTCGGCGGTACGGCCGGAGCCGGGGCTGGTGGCACGGCAGGCTTGGGTGGCGTTGGCGCGACGGCGGGCAGCGCGGGCATCTCGGGGATGAGCGGCACCGCCGGCACCGCCGGTAGCGCGGGCATGGCCGGTATGGCCGGGACCGCCGGTGCGGGTGGAATGGCTGGCGATGCCGGCATGGGCGGTGTCGCGGGTGTCGCGGGCGCCGGCATGGGCGGTGCTGGCGGCGAGGTGATCGGCGCCATGGCTGCCTACCACTTCGACATGGCGACGATGCCTGCCGCAGGTGCGGCGGGCGCGGGCGTCGACGGGACCGAGGGCTGGCAGATCAACTCCGGCGCTTGCAATGCCAACGCGGGAGCAACCAGCGTCTCCGTCACGCAGTCGGCAGATCAGTTCAAGGCGGGCACCGGGTCGCTCAAGATCCAGTTCACGGGCGTCAGCCTGGGTGGTGCGGGTGGCGCAGCCGGAGCGGCCGGCGCCGGCGCCGGAACCTCCGGCGCTGCGGGCACCGCCGGCATGGGCGGGGTCGCGGGGACGGCTGGTGCGGGTGGTGCCGCCGCCGGTGCCGCCGGCGCAGCGGGCGCCGCACCGATGAACGTCGATTGCCACGTCAAGAAGACGGCAGCGCCGCTCGAGACCGGGAAGACCGTCACCTATCACATCTGGATCCCGCCGGACGCCGGCGGCGCCGTCGGCTGGGTGAAGCTCATCATCGAAGCGGGCGCGAGCTACAGCTGGGTGAGCCCGCCGGACGTCGGTGGGATGCCGGATATCCCGCTGACGACGCGGAGCGCGTGGGTGATGAAGACGTTCACGGTGCCGCTCAGCACCGTGCCGCCACTACAGTCGATCGGGTTCCAGTTCGGTGTGCAGAACACCTTCTCGGGTAGCTTCTACATCGACGAAGTCACCTGGTAGCCACCCGCGAAGCGGGTGATGAGCTACGCGCTAGCTCGATTTTGCCTGGAGCGGATCGACGGCGGTGAGTACCGCCACCTGGATCTCGAGCCGGCGGCTCGGACTGATCGGCGCTCCGTCGAGTTCGACGATGCTGAAGCGATCGAAGACGCGGGTGCCGTTCGTCTTCACTTGTGAAGCGATGATCTGCACTTGCTGATTGAAGAGCGCCTGCGCGAGGGACAAGAGCAGCCCGGAGCGATCACCGGTCTCGACCTCCAGCGTCGCAAAGGCGCCGCCGCGATCTTCGATGAAGCGGACCACGGTTTCGGAGGTTCCCGGCGTGATGCGGGTCGCCGGTTCGCCCACCGCGCTCCGGTCCACTTTGCCCTCGAGCAGCCCAATCAGGGCCTGCCGCAAGCTCGAGATGTCCTCGCTCGTCACCGGATCGTTCGGGCGAACCGCGGGGTCGTGTCGAACCCAGAACACGTCGACGGCTTCGTCCGCGTGGCCGGCGCGCCGTCGCGTGTACGCTTCCGCCTCGATCACGTCGAGCCGGCTGAGCACGAGCGCGGCGCTGATCGTGGCGAGCAACCCAGGCCGGTCGTCCGCCACCACGCAGAGCGCCGTCCCCGGACGGGAAGACGGAAAGGTGCCGATGCTCGCCGGGGAGGTCGCGCGCGCTGCGCAGATCGCCTGGTGCGCGTCGCTCGCCGCGGCGTCGAAGTTCTTCCGATAGCTCTCGGGCATCGAGAGGCGAAAATCGTTGGGCGACGGATCCTCTTCGCTCACGGTGGGTCTCGCGACAGCGTGCCCGGTCATGGTGGCTCCAGAATCTAGAGCGTCACTGATTTCGGCCGCGTGTCGGTGAGGTGACCTTAGCCCGGATCGCGCTCACTCTCCGCTAGGGACCGACACCGCCGGTTCCAGGTTTGGTCAAAGAGCCGCTCGAGGCCGGCGGGGCGGTCGGAAAGCCGGGAAAAACGCTGGGAATGGCGGTCGGAAGAACCGTCGGAAAGCTGGTGGGGAACGCGGAAGGCAGCACCATTCCAGATGGCAGTGGTGGAAAGCTGCTCGGGATCGCGATCGGGATCGGGAACGCGCCGCCGTCCGGACTCGGCGTGGGTGTGGCAGGACTCCTCGGCCCCTGGTTCGCGGGAAGGCCGGGCTGCGGTGGCACACCAGCCGGGGGAGTTGGCGTGAGCGGATCTTGCTCCGCGGCTATCGGAACGGGTGTGGTGGGTGGCGTCGGCGTAGGCAGGGGAGGTGGCGAGCGCTGCTCGAGACCAGCGGACAACACGACGACGAGCGCGATGCCGAGCCCGACAATCGCGACCAAGAGTGCGACGATGAGACCGAGCCGGCTCTTCTGTCGCGGAGAGACGCTCGGGGCCGGCGCGCGGGCGCTTGCCGCCGGCCAGGGTGCGCCCGGGGGGGGCGCGGCTTGCGTTGCGCCCTTGCTGAACGGTGAAGGGTCGTGAAGCGGCGGCGCGTCCTCGGTCGATCCCTTGGCGAACGAAGGTCGATCGTACTCCGGCGGCAGCGTCTTCGCCGTGGCGCTCGCGCCGCTTTCAAACGGGGCGAGCCGCTGGTCGAACTCCGTCACGCTCGCGAACCGCGCCGCACGATCGCCGGCAATGGCGCGATGAACGATGGCAACGAGCTCTGCGGGCAGTCCCGGTTCGAGGGTTGCGAGCGAAAGCACCTCACCCGAGAGCACCTTGCCGACGATGACCTCCGGACCCTCTCCCTCCGCGGGGCGCTGGCCGCTCAGCATCTCGAACAGCATCACGCCGAGCGCGTAGACGTCGGCGCGAGCGTCGACGTCGTTGGCCGCGAACAGCTGTTCGGGCGGCATGTACTCCGGCGTGCCGAGGACGACGCCCGCCCTCGTCAGACCGCGGTCACCGGCTCCTTCGCGGAGCTTGGCGATGCCGAAATCGATCAACTTGAGGAGTGGACCCGCCGGCGTCGCCGTGACGAGCACGTTGGCCGGTTTGAGGTCGCGGTGCACCGCGCCGAGGGCGTGCGCCGCCTCGAGCCCGCGCGCGATCTGCCGGGTGAAGGCGACGGCGCGCGCGAGAGGAAGCTTCCGTTCGCGACCGAGCAGGTGTTCGAGCGATTCCCCGGCGATGAGCTCCATCACGAGGAAGGGCTGCCCGCCTGTGGCGGTGTCCATGTCGGTGACTCGGGCGACGTGCGGGCTCACGATCGTCGCGGCAAGTTTCGCTTCTTGCAGAAAGCGAGCGGAGAGTCCGGGCCGATCCGAAAGCTCGGCGTGCAGGAATTTCAGCGCGACCGCGGTCCCGAGCAGCTCGTGGCGTGCCTCGTAGACGCTACCCATGCCGCCGTCGCCGATCAGACGGACAATCCGGTACTTTTGCCCGACGAGGTCGCCCGCCTTCAGCACGCTAAGGCTCCGATCGGTCGCGCGGGTTCCAGGCCGTTTCGGTCTTTCCTGCCTGCTTGTTCGCGTGTCGCGCCAGCACGAAGAGGAAGTCGCTCAGGCGGTTCAAGTAGACCACGAGCTCGTCGCGCACCGAGGCGAGCCTTCGGGCGCTCAGGACGCGGCGCTCGGCCCGCCGGCAGATCGTGCGCGCCAGGTGCAGGTTCGCTCCGGCGGTGGTCCCACCAGGGAGGATGAAATTCGTGAGCGGGGTGAGCTCGGCTTCGAGCTCGTCGATCTGGCGCTCGAGGCGCGTCGCGGCTTCCGCACCGAGCAGCGAGATGCCGAGCCGCGCTTCCTTGCCAGGGGCGCACGAAAGCTCGGCACCCAGGGTGAAAAGCTCGGCCTGGATCTGCTCGACCCAAGCCCCCGCGTGTTGGGAACCGAGCTCGGCCCGCGCCACGCCGAGCGCCGCGTTGAGTTCGTCAACGTCGCCGCACGCATCGACCCGCGGGGAATCCTTGTCCACGCGGCCACCCCCGAACACACCTGTCGTGCCGGTGTCGCCGGTTCGCGTGTAGATCTTCATGGGCTCGCCGTGGACCTTGCCACGGGGGCCGCGGCCGCTCACGCCGAGAAAATCTGCTGAATCTCCCCCTCCATGGCGGCGGGGGCGACTTTCTTCGCGAGGGCGAGCTCCTGCACCAGCAGGCTTCGGGCCTGATCGAGCAGACGCCGCTCACCGAACGACAGATCCTTGTCGAACTTCAGGCGGTACATGTCGCGGAGAACCTTGGCGATCTCCGAGGGCAAGCCGCTCTTCAGCATCTCGGTGTAGGCGCGAAAACGACGGTTCCAGGGCTGAACATCCACCGCCACCTCGGGCGCTTTCAGGATGTCGAGGATCTTTTGCGCTTCCTTCTTCTTCATCACCGGACGAAGGCCCACCCTTTCGGTGGCGTCCGTCGGGATCATGACCTTGAGGCCAGTGTCCTTGATCTTGATGACGTAACAGGGCGTGGCTTTTCCGCCGAAGTCACGCTCCTCCATCCGCTCGACCTCGCCGACCCCATGAGCGGGGTGCACGGCCATGTCGCCGACCTTGAAACTGTTGCGGGCCGCTGTTGCGTTGACCATCGATTGCATTCCGCCTCCTCGAGCCTCTGCGGACCGCATCCGCGAGGTGATTGGAACCTGTGAAGGGTCGGGAGCCCCGCTACGAATTGCGGACCTCCGCCCGGGATCTGCCAAAGTCGCGTTGGCCGAGTCAGCCTCCGTTTCGACCGTCGCGGTGCAGCACGGCGGGATTCGTAACACCTCTGAGCCTCTCAGGTCAATTGCGCTGCACGTCACGAGGCGCGCACATTCTCCCGAAATCGCTGAGATTATCGGCGGGCCGCTAAAGGCCGACCGGCCGGCTCACGGTTGGGCGGCCGGCTCGTCGGTCTGCGGTTCAGGCACAAGGTCAAAGATTTCATGCACGTTCCCGAGTGTGGCGGCATGAAGGCCCTTCACAATCGGCGCCAGCGGCAGTTCTGCGGTGAGTGTGAGGTGATGTAAGTCTGCGACAACTTTGGAAGTCCGGACTTCACCCAATCCAATGAGATCCCCGGTCGAGCTGGCGCAGACCTCCTCGAAGCGGCGCTTCAGGGCGTCCCCATGCGGCGCCGGGTCGGGGGCGAAATGCCCCGCCACGTCGATCACCGCAACCACGACCCCGGGCGCTCCTGGTCGGAGGAACACCGAAGCGCCGAGTGCCTCGCTCAACGGCTCGAGATCGCCCGCCCATTCTCCCTCGAACGGCGCCGGCGCGTAGAAAGCGGCGAGGGCATCGTCCGGCGGCTGGGCGAGGGCTCGAAGCGCGACGCCCCGGAGTGCGCTCGGCGAGCGAAGCCGCCGCCCCACGTAGCCCTCGACGATGCGCACGAGGGAAGTGTCGTCGGTTGCGACAGCGATGAAGTCGCGATCGACGGTCAGGAGTGCCCTCGGACCGGCGGGCGTCGTACCGAAGACGCGGTGAATGTTCGACTGTGGCGTGCGCGTGATGCCCTCGGCGTCGAGGTGAGCCTGGAATCGCTCGCGAACCAGGGCGGCGTTCGGGTCTCCGAGCTCCGCGAGGTAGAGCGTGCCTGCCCGGAAGCCCGCTATCGCTCCCGCTCGGACCCGGCGGAGGTCCACGCCCGTCACCTCCTGGAACGCATCGAGCCGCGGCTTCGGAAAGATTTTCTCCAGAAGAGACAACAGATCCGGCCGCTTCGCGAGGTCAGCAGGGCGCGCGAAAACCAGCCACTGTAGGCCTGCGGCGGGCACGTGCTCGAGCAAGGCCGCCCGGGGCGGGGGCGCTGGCGCGGGTGGCTTCGGTGCGGGTGGCTTTGGCGCGCATCCCGCGAGCGCGAAGAGAACAGCGAGGAGCGTCAGCTGACTGCGTCGACCGCTTCGCACGGTCGCGTCAGTCGTCGCCGTCGGTGCCGCCCGTGATCGGGATGTGGCGGCTCCCGTTCACGAGCTCTTTCAATTCCTTACCCACCTTGAAGAACGGAAGTCGCTTCGCGGGCACGGGTACCGGCTGCCCGGTCCGTGGATTGCGGCCGGCGTACGGCTTGTACGGGCGGACCGTGAAGCTTCCATACCCTCGGATTTCAATGCCTTCCCCCTTCTGCAAGGCCTCGGTCATCGCCTCGAACACGCAGTTGACGACAAGCTCCGCCCGAGCCTTCGTGAGCTCGCCTCGGGCCGCGATGGCCTCGATGAGTTCGCTCTTCGTCATCCAGCGCCGCCTTCCCTAAGAGGCCCTCATGCTCCAGTGGGGAGCCCTCATGCTCGAACCTAAGGCATGAACTGTCAACGCTTTTTCGATGTTACCGGGTGAGGTCCAGGTAGTCGAGCACGAGGTCCCTGGGGGTTTCGAACCGGATCCTCCCCCCGGGTGACACCCGGAAACGGCCGAGGGAGGATCGGAGACATCCCGACCCGCCGGCCACCACGCGCACCGATCGATCGGCCGTGGTGGCGGTCAGCGGAGTTCCTGGGTCGGCCAACCAGCCGACGCTGACCTCGTACTCGCCGCGCTCTGGCGGGACGAGTTCGATGGTGAGGTCGACCTCGGGCATGGCCCGCAGGTGGAGGCCCTCGCCGCGGGAGAGGCAGGGGCGGAAGTCCGGGTGGGCCCATCCCTTATGTAAGGAGAGCGGCGGCCACTCGGCTTCTGCCTCCGCACGGAATGGGTCGAGGCGCTCGGGCCGGTACGGGCGGAGCGCCGCCCGGCCGTCTTCGACCGAGTAGGTGTACCGGTACGCCGGCGGGTCACCGAGCGCCCGGGCGAGGGCGAAGTCGTGCGCGCCCCCGGAGGCTCGGGCGACGACGATGCCGCGGTGGGCGTCCCTCACGGCAGGATCGTGGCCCAGCGAGAAGCCGTGGTCGGTGTCGACGAAGACGAGTCCGGCCCGCACGCCCGCCCGCTCGACGATCTCCGGCTCGAACATGGGACGGCCGCCGTCGCGCGCGCGGAGCGCCTCGTGGCCGTGCACGCCGTGAAGCGCGAAACCGAGTAGGGCCGCCGCCGGGAGAAACCTGAGAGCCCGGAGTCTCACCAGGGCGAGGCCGAGGAGCGCGTGCTCGAGCGGCAGAGCGTCGGCATAGAGCCGCGCGCCGCCGCCGGGGTAACTCGCCGGGTAGTAGAAGGGGAAGTAGGCGGCGACGACAGCGAGCGCGCCGAGGCCGAGCAAGAGGACGCCGGGCTCACGGCGATACCGGACGAGAGCGAACGGAACCAGCAGGCCGAACGGCGCGAAGTTGACGATATCGCTCACGTGGAGCCCGAGGCGGAGCGTGGTGATCGTCGCCGCCTCGATCGGGCCGAAGCCATCGGCGAGCTCCCGCTTGACGAAGTCGCCGTGCTCGAAGCGGCACCCGAGCTGGCCGAAACCCCAGCCGAAGCAGCCGGGAGGCCCGTCCGAGAGTGCGTAGTACGCGAGCTGTGTCGAACGAAAGAAGGACCCCGTCGCGGCGTGCTGGTGGAGCGCGACGAGCAGGAAACCCGGCGCGAGCGCGACGGCGAGCGCGCCCAGCCGTGCCAGCCGATCGCCCTTCGGTCGTGTCGTCAGGAAAACGGCGAACGACAGCGCCACGGCCCCCGTCACAGGACGCGTCGCGACGAGCCAGCCGGCAGCGAGGCCGGCGATGACCGCCGCTGCACGGCCGGGGCGGGATGCGGCGATGAGCGTGGTGGCGAACAAGAGCGCGCTCAGGCCGTGCGCCATCGTATCGGCGGTGTGATAGCGAAGCGCGACGGAAAGCAGGGAGCACGCGGCAGCGGCGCGCGCGGCGGGCTCGTCGCGGAGGAGGTCTCGCCCGAGCACGTAGGTCGCGACGACGAGCAGCCCCCCGAGCGCGGGTCCGACGAGCAGCGGGACCTTCAACACGAATCCGAGGGCGAGCAGGAGCGGATAGCCCGGCGGAAAGATCACCGACAGCGCACCGGCCTCGTACAGCGTGAAGCGGCCGCGGAAGGAGCCGCTCGGCAGCGGGACGGGAAAAGCGAACATGCCCTCCGAAAGCGCCCGCGCCTGCAGAAAGTAGCTCGTGGCGTCGACGATGCGCGGCCCGCCCGCGAGGTAGTGGACGACGTAGCCGTAGGAAAGCAGCGCTGCGCCGAGCGACAGCGCGCCGACGAGCGAGCGACCTCGAACGCGCGCGAGCCGTGCGGCGAGCCACCCGCGGTCGATCAGCGCAAGGACGAGCAGGACGCAGCCGAGGACGAGCGCCGCCCTGCCGACCGGATCAGAGCTCGGGCCGAACGAGAGATACGGGCTCGCCATCAGCGGCTCTGGACGGCCCACGCGTGATAGAGGACACGCTCCCCGGACGCCCCGAGCTCGATCACGGTCGCGTTCGAGGCCGGGGGTGGAAGGTCGATGCCGACTTCGACCCAGCCGTCGGTACGCGGCAGGCGCAGCGGCGTGGCGCGCTTGCCGTCGACTGAAAGCGGGATCACGAGGTTTGCCACCGGCGCCGCGCGAACGATCAGCTTGAGCGGGCGACCCGGGATGGTGCCGTGGAGGACGAACCGCTCGGTCGCGCCCGCGGGTGTGTTGCGGCCGGCGTCGAACACGTCGCGCGTCGGATGCGCGAGGTGCGGGAGCAGCTTGGAAGCGACACGGCCGCCGGCCGGCGGCGTGCGCTCATAGGCCGCCTCGCGCTCGCTCGTCACGTCCGCCCAGTCGAACTCTGCGGTCACGCGCTGGTCGGGCGAAAGCGCGAACGGGAGAGCGCTGCCCTCGAGTGCCCCCCACTTCGCCGCGTAGATCACCTTGCTCGGTGCGCCGCAGATGACGTTCCCGCGCGCGGGTATCTCGCCGACGCGCTCGCCGAACCAGAGCGGCAGCTCGTCCCACCAGGACGGATAGATGGCGAGGAGCTCGGGGCGCTCCGCCGCCGGCAGGTGCTCGATCAGTTCGACGGCGGCGCTGACGTGTGCACGGGTAGCGCGGGCGAACGGCAGGCCCTTGTAGCCACCGAGTCCGATCACGTCGAGGGTCGGCCCCTCGCTCATGTAGGGGATGGCTCCGGCGTCGCCGACCAGCACCAGCGGCGGTCGCCGTTCGGAGTCGTGGAGCAGCTGCCCCAGGCGCACGTGCTGATCGTAGATGTTGCGTGCGGCGCGACCGAAGTACCAGGCCTGGAAGCGAAAGTTCGGCACCAGCTGCCAGGCGAAGAACAGTGTCGCCGCAGAGGTGACGAGCGCGATCGCGACCCGGGTCCGGTCGAACGGACGCCGGAGCCCTCGCACGATCAGCGCGCCGACACCGAGAGCTCCCGCGAGCAAGAGCCAGGCGACGGCGGGCATCACGTAGCGTTCGTTTTGCCAGCGAACCTGGCCGTTCAAGGCGACGACGATCGCCCAGCCGAACACACTTGCCATCAGCAGCATGGCGACGCGGCGCGTCTCGCGGAGTAAGAGCGCAACGGCTGCGAACACCCAGACCAGCCAGCCGACGGCCGGCATCGATTCGAGGTGCTGCTGCGTGACACGGAGCGCCTGGTAGCGGAGGAAGAACAACCAGAGGTCGAGCTTTTCCCCGAAGCTCAGGAACGGGTGGTAGAGCTCGAGCTTGGCGATCGCGCCGGCAGCCGCGGGTTCGCCGGTGAGCCACGCGTTGACGAGACTCGCGCCGACGACCACCCCGACGGCGGGTCCGACGATGAGCGCGATCAGAAACGAAAGCACACGCGCGCCCCGCTGCCGGAGGGCCCAGGCAGCCGTCAACGAGAACACGACGACGGTGCCGAGCGCTTCGGGGCGTGTTGCAACCAGGAGCGAGCCCCAGGCCCCGAGTGCGAGCGACCGGAGGAGAACATCGCGCGTCGTCCCCGCCCCGGGTTCGTTGATGAGAGCGTTCCACGAAAGAAACGCGCCGCCCCAGAGCCCGAGGAAGAAGGCGATCTCCATCCCGCTGAACAGCGCCCAGGAAAGCGCCCCCACACCGAGCAGTGCGGCCGGCGCGAGGTACGTCGTGAAACGCGGGAGCCCGACGAAGGCGTGCCGCACCGCGAGAAGGAGCGCGAAGACCGACACGCAGGCGATGACGGCGGCCCACTCCATCAATACCAGGCCTCTAAAGCCGGCGAACTCGCCGACGGCGAGCACGAACGGGTAGAGCAAGCTCGTGCCGCCGCTCGAGTATCCGTTCCCCGCGCACCACTCGAAGGGGTGACCACGCGCGGCCGAACGAGCGAAGTCGAAATGGATGAAGACGTCGTCGAGCGGAGCGGACCATCGCCCGAGCGCCGCGCCCGGCGCGTGGTCGAACGAGGCCGGTCCCGCCCAGTAGTCCGAGTAGAGCGTTTGTAGCCGGAGCGACCCGTAGAAGCGGCCGGCGACGTACAGCGTCGATAGCCCAGCGACGACGGCGTAGAGGACCGGTTCCACCCGCGCGGCGCCTCCGATGAGCCGTTCGGCGCGCGAAAATGCACGTGCGAGGGCGTCCACGACAACCGCGATGCGCTCGAGTTTCGGCGATGTTTTGGCCATCGGCACGCCGTCCCGGTGTTTATCATGGCCGAGCGGCCGGCAGCTTGCCCCGAGGGGTGAGAGGCGCTCTACTTGCCTGCCCCACGCTCCGTCGGGGGACGAACAAGGAAGATGCACTGGCTCGTTGAGGTTTCCCAAGTCGGCGAAGAGACCGCCTCCGAGCGTTACTGCATCGATGCCCGCAGGTGGCAATCGGCCCTGCAGGAGGCCCGCCGGCTGCGCGGGGATTCGGGCGCGCTGCCCAAGCTCACGATCGAGCTACTCGATCACGGCTACCGCGCGGTCGATCCGGCGCTGAAGGTTCGCTACGTGGTGCGTGAGGCACCCGCCGACATGCCACTCACCGAGGGTGCGCAGGTTTCGGTGACGGTCAGACCTCCGGGCGTCGATTCGATGATGCCCCCCGCCGGCACGCCGGCTGCGCAGTCTTCCGTTCCACCCGCTGGTGGCAGCGTTGCTCCACGCGGTTCGAGCAGCGTGATCCCCGCGCAGGTCATCCGCAACCGCGACGAGCAGCCAGCCGGTGACCCGATCGCTTACCGCGAGATCGCGCTTTCCGTGAGGCCCGGTGCGTCCGTCGCGGAGGTGGAGGCCCTGCTGCTCGCTCGTCTCGAGGAAGCGAAGGGCTCGATGCCGGCGGGGGCCAAGCGCTACGTGCAGATCGCGGTGTTCGATCACATGTTCGTCAAGCGCCCGGTCCGTCCGCCGCTCGGCACGCTGATGTGGAAAGAGTGGCGCGGGGACCCCGTGCTCGCTTTTCCCGGGCTCGGAGGCGGGAGCGAAGCCCCATCGCCGTCCACCAGCGAGGCACCGTCGACGGCCGCCCGCCCTGCACCGAGTTGGCTACCCCCGGCGATGACGAACGTCGCGCTCGGCGCGACGCTCCCTTCGACGCCGCCCGCCGTGCCAAGCCCGCCCGCCGCCGTTCCGAGCGCCGCGCCGGTTCCGGTGATTTCGGTGGCGCCCGCTGTCGTGGCCCCGGTGGTGGCTGTACCCCGTGCCGACAGCGTGCCTCCGACGAAGGCGAGCACCGGTTCGGTCAAGCCGGCCCCGGTTCTCGCCGTTGGCAAGAGCGTTCCCCCGAAGAGTGCGCCACCGCCAGAGCCGGAACCACCGCCGCCGTCCGGTCCCGAGATCGACATCATCGTCGAGTCAGCGCCGCCGTCGTCGGCGACAATGCGGGCCGCTCTGGTGGAGAGGGAATCGGAGCGTCTCACCGCCGCGGTCGCCGCCGCGCGCGAGGTCCCCACGCTGCTTGCGGCGCAGATGCCGCCGCAGCCGGAGCAAGCCGTAGTCCCCCTCACGCAACGCTCCGAGCCTCCGGGCGAGGCGGCGCCCGTTCCGCTCACGCGGCGTTCTGAGCCGCCGCCGGAGCGTTCGGTTCATCCCTCCGAGCGACCGGGCTCCGGCTCCGAGCGACCCGCTCGACGTTCCGAACCAGGGATACCTCGGCGACGCGGGCCGGGCGACGATCTGATCGGTGATCTCTTCGAACGCATGCACGAGCTCGCGTTCATGGTGGACTTGATGTCCGGCGCCGATTTCCTGGTGCAAGTCCTCGCCGAGCTCATCCCCTGCGAGGGCATCGTCGTTCACGCCTTCGATCTGGCGCGTCACGAGTTCGTGGTGGTGCGTGCGCGCGGCCCGCGCGCGCGGGAAGCCCTACTTTTCCGCACCCCGGACGACGATCCGCTCGTTCACGAGATCATGAGAAAACGGAGCATCGCCTCCAACGGCGCGGCGCCGGTTCGCTCCGGTGCATTCGAAAAGCTCGGGGTCGAGACGCGTTTCGCGCTGTGCGGCGCCGCGCGCCAGGGCGGGCGCTACCTCGGCCTGGTCGAGCTCGCCAATCCCCTCGGCGACACGCCGTTCCACCAAGGGGAGGTGAACGCCTTCGAGTACGTGTGCGAGCAATTCGCCGAGTTCGTGGCGCAGCGGCCGGTGGTGCTCGAGCCCGACGTGGTCCTCGGAATGTAGGCCGTAGGATGGCCGATCCGACCCGACGAGAGCGGCTCCTCACGTTCCTGCTCCTGCCGGTGATCGTGGTTGCCGTGCTCGTGCTTTCGGGGGTCATGTTTCGCTCGAGTTTTCAGCTCGAGAAACTGCGCGAGCAATCGGTGGTGGAAGCGACGCTCCTGCTCGCGAACGAGAAGGCGGATCGTCTCGACAAGAACATCATCGAGCAGGACAACGCCGTACGCTCGAGCGTCGACGTGGCCGAGCGCGGCGAGTTCGGTTCGCGCTGGCTCGAAAACGCGGCGCTGCAAACCCCTACCGTCCGCGCCGTCTTTCTCGTGGATTTGAGCGCGCCCCAGCGCGATATCGTGGCGGGCGCTTCGCGTGCCCCCGGGCCCGAACACGAGCGCTTCCGCCGCTTGCTCGCCGCCAGCCTGCTCGGCGAGATGAAGATCGACGCACCGCCGTACGACCAACTCCGCCACCTGCATACCGCCCGCCGTGGCCAGTCGTACCTGCTCAGCCACTGGCAGCACCAACATGCGGGCCGGCGCTACCTGGTGGTGGCGTGGCACGACGTGCCGCGCGTGGTTCACGCGCTTTTCCCCAGCCTCTACGCCGACGCCGAACAGAGCCGCGTGAACGTCGTGGACGCCGATGGCCGCATCGTGTTCGGTCCGCCGCTGGCGCGGACCGGGATGACGCTCGGGCGGCAGTTCGAGACCACGCTGTACAAGTGGACCGTCAACGTCGCGATGGCGTCGGGGGAAGAGCTCGCCGCGGCGGTGCAACGCCGGCGGGTGCTCGAGATGGTGCTGGTCGGCCTATCGAGCCTGGTCGTGATCCTCGGCCTGATCGTGGTGGTCGTTGCCGCCGCGCGCGAGCGGAAACTCTCCAACCTGAAGAGCGACTTCGTCGCCAACGTGTCCCACGAGCTCAAGACGCCGCTGTCGCTCGTGCGCATGTTCAGCGAGCTCTTGCAGAGCGGCCGCGTCGACAGCGAGGAAAAACGGCGCCAATACCTGCAGATCATCGTGGGCGAGAGCGAGCGCCTGGCCGCGTTGATCGAGAACGTGCTCGACTTCGCCAAGGTCGAGCGCGGGCGGCAAGCCTACGACTTCACCGACGGACCACTCGGCGAGGTCGTGGCGCGCGCGATCGAGGCGTGCCGGCTACGCGCGGACCGTGACGGCGTGGAGCTCGAGCTGGAGGTCGCTCAAGGTTTGCCCGCGCTCCGGCGCGACGAACGCGCGATCGAGATCGCCGTCATCAATCTGGTCGACAATGCGCTCAAGTACGCGGCCGGCGGCAAACGGATCGCCGTCAGCGTACGCAGGGCCGGCAACGAGGTTGAAATCCGCGTCGTCGATCAGGGGCCCGGCATCCCCCAGGAAGACAAGAAGCGCATCTTCGAACGCTTCGTGCGCGGACGAGCAACGGAGGGAAAACAGGTGCGCGGCAGCGGCATTGGCCTCGCTCTGGTCAAGCACATCGCCGAGGCGCACGGTGGGCGTGCGTGGGTCGAGGATGCGCCCGGGCGCGGCAGTGCGTTCGTGATTGCGCTCGACGCACGGCGGGTCGCTGCGCCAAAGGCGAGCAGCGAGCCGATGGAACCGATCTCTACTCGTTGACCTCGCCGTCGTCGGTCGCACCCTGGAGCTCGAGCAACTCTTTGTCCGTGAGGTAGATGCTCGACCCGGCGCGCCGTGGCGCGCCCGACGCGGGCGGCGCCGGGAGTGGTGGTGGCGGGATCACCGCCGCCGCCTCGTCGTCGTCCGGCACCACGTCGAGCGTGGCACGCTGACCGCTCGCGCTCGGCGCCGCGCTCGCGACTGGTGCTTCGACCGCCGGTGGCTCGGGCAGCGGCTCGGGCAGCACGATGGCGTCGAGCAGCGGGTTGTACTTTGCCATCACCTCTTCGAAGCTCGTCTTGAGCGAGCCGCCGAGCGTCTTCATCCCGTCGAGATCCAGTTTTTCCGGATCGAAGAACTCCTTGTTCTTGCTGGCGCTGAAGTGGAGGTGCGGGCCCGTCGAGCGCCCCGTCGAGCCGACGTAGCCGAGCAGCTCGAGGCGCTTGACCTTGTCGCCCACCTTGAGCCCCTCGCGAAAGCGCGACTGGTGCGCGTAGCCGGTCTCGACGCCGCCCGCGTGCTCGAGCTTCACGAGATTGCCGGCCGGCCCGGAGTATCCGATGTACGTCACGGTGCCCGGCGCCGAGGCGCCGATCGGCGTTCCGGTCGCGGCGCCGAAATCGGTGCCGAGGTGCGGCATCACCTTCTTAAGCACCGGGTGCATCCGTTTCAGGTTGAAGCGAGAGGTGATCGGAGCGCCGGGGATCGGCTTGCGCCAACCGCCATGGTGCGGAGAGCGCCCCTTGGCGTCGTAGTACCCGCGCTCGCCGGGGACGTCGAAGTAGTAGACGCGCACGGATTCACCGGAGCGACGCCGGAGCTCGAGCGCCTCCACGCCCGCGTAGCGTGCGAAGTCGCCGAGTACCGTGATTTCCTGCACGATCAGCCGAATCACGTCGCCGCGTTCGAGTTCGTCCAGCGTGGAGTGACCGTCGAGGGACGACAAGATCACGCGCCCGACACCGCGCTCGAACCCGGCCTCCTCGGCGGAATCGTCGAGGCTCTTGCCGTCGTAGACGAAGGCACCCGCCACCGGAGCGCGCTCCACCTTCAGATCGAGCTTGGTCGTCGTGAGGAGCCCGTCGGCCCCTTCGCGCGCTTGGTACACCTCTTCCGGACCGACGACGTACTCGAATGCCTTGAGGCGCTGGGACTTGCGATCGAGCAGGGCGAAGAAGCGATCGGTCTTCTTGGTGTGATCCAGACTCTTCTTGCCCTGGAAGGCGATGACCAGACGGTAGCTCTCCTTCGACGGCACTCCTGCGGCTTGCACTGCTTTCAGGAAGGCGTCCGACCCGATGCGCCCTTCCAGCAAACGCAGCGCGGGATCGCTCGCGCTGTCGCTCACCCGGTACGGCCCGGGGATCCGCTGGCGCTCGCGCTTTTTTGCCTGCTTTCGTGGCGGCGGCTCGGGTGCTGTCGTGGTCGGCGGTGTCGGCGCGGCACTCGTCGCTTCGCTCGCGCTTTCCCGTTGCGGTGCGACGCGCATGGCGACCGCCGTCACCGACGCGATCACCGCCATGCCCATCAACGTACCGAACAGCGCGACGACGGTGGGCGAGAGGGCGGAGCGACTCGCCGTCGCTGGCGCGCCCGGTGCGCGTGCCGGTGGGATCGCGATCTCGGGCTCGCTCGTCTCGATCGCACGACGCCCGATGTCGTCGAGGTCGTCCCCCTGCGTCGGGGCGGGCGGCTCGCCGTCGCGTTCTTGCGACGCGGCGGCGCGCTCGAGCAGCCGTCCGCGCAGCGCCGCCCCACGCACGAGCTCGTCGCCCGGGGGGGCGCCTTCCGCCGCGTCACCTTCGGGGGTGACGGACGGGGGCGCCTCGAGCGAAAGCTCGGGCTCGAGCTCGCCATCGTCGCGTACCAGGGGATCGACGATCCTCCCGACGTGGCGGCTACTCGGGTCGGAAGGACGCGAGGCCACGGCGGCCATCCGGTAGCAGTGCTCTATTGTCATGGCAACCGGTGATTGGCTGGTCCTCACACAAAGCGTCGTGATTTTCGACTTGTGGAGCACGCGCCGACAAGGGATGATCCGGTGCGAGCGGGTCGCCTTTCGGCCCGTCCCGCGTGCGAGCGCCGAGACCGTCGAGCCATGGACGACCATCTGAAGCAGCTCCTGTTACTCGGCCGAGAGCACTACCAGAAGCGCGAGTACGACAAGGCGGAGTACCTCTTGAAGCAAGTCGTCTCGCAGACCGATCGGTTTGCGGACGTCTTCGACATGCTCGGTGTGATCGCTCACAACCGTGGCGACTTCTCCGAGGCGGAGCGTTACTTCGAGAAGGCCGTGCGCCTCAACCCGAACTACACCGAAGCACAGCTCAACTTGATGGTCACCTACAACGACCTCGGCAAGTACGAGTCGGCGCGCGAGGTGTACGCGAAGATCCGGAGTCGCGGCACGGAGTCGGGCGGTGGGGATCCGTTCGCGAAGGGGAAGATTGCGAACATGCACGCCGAGCTCAGCCAGGCCTACATGGATGCGGGGATGGCGAAGGAAGCGGTGGGAGAACTCGAGCGCGCGGTCGCGCTGTGCCCGCAGTTCGCCGACCTTCGCACTCGCCTGGCGGTCTTGTACCGCGACACGGGCGCCCCCGATCGAGCCCGAGAGCAGCTGGAACTCGCCCGGGCCTCGAACCCCGGTTACGCCCAGGCGAGGGTTCTTTTGGGCGTAACGCTGCTCAGTTCCGGCGAACTCGAGGGTGCCGAAGTCGAGTTCAGCACCGTCCTGGAGAGAGACCCGGACAATAAGGGTGCACAGATGTACCTCAAGGTCGTGAAGAGCAGGCTCGCGAGTTCCGAGCGCCCGCCGAAGTAGGTCGCCCGCGCCCCATGCCCGTCTGCAAATCGTGCGGTGAAGAAGTCGACGAGCTCGTCCCCGTTCAGGTCGCGGGGCGAACGAAGAAGATTTGTGGCGACTGCGCGGAGCGGGCCGAGGAAGACGCTGCAGTTGGTGAAGAAAGCGAAGCGGCCGTGCAGCGCATGATGGAGTTCAAGGGCCGTCGCTGAGAACCTGCGACGCGCGCGCGCGGCGTGAGCAAAGTCCACGTTCGTACAGTGCGGCAAGACGCGCCGCGTGGCGCCGATCCGCTCACAGCGGAAGCCGATCGAGAGACGCCCGACCCGTGCTAGGCGTTGTCTCATGAGCTTAGGTTCGAAATTGATGAAGGGGATGGTGGTAGCGCTCTCGCTTTACGCCTGTGCGAAAGCGGACGATTCGGATCTCGTCGGCTCGCCGGAGTCGTCCGCTGGCAAGGGCGGTACCGGAGGCAAAGGTGGAACCGGTGGGGTCGGCGGCGTCGGCGGCGCTAGCGGAGCCGGTGCCGTGAGCGGCAAAGGCGGCGCGGGTGGTGTGGGTGGTGTCGGTGGCAGCGCCGGCGTCGGCGGCAGCAGCGCATCGGGTGGCACCGCCGGCAACGGCGAGGCCGGAGGTCCGGGCTGCGGCGAAACGACGGAGGCCGGGCTCGTCGTCCACTACCTGGTCGGCAATGCGGCGGCGTCGTCCGATCAGATTTTCATGCACCTTTACTTCGAGAATCAGTCGGACGCCGCGATCTCGATGGCGGGGGTCACCGTTCGGTACTGGATGACGGCCGAGACGAGCGCCTTCAACCCTGCCGTCACCGACCATCGCGGCCCTCAGATCGCCGGCGAGCACGCCGAGTACGTTGAGGACGGCGAGTTCAGTCACCTGCTCATCACGTTCACCGGCAACGAGATCCCGGCCCACAACACCGATCTCAACCCGACCGAGGTCCAATTCAGGATCCAGGGAATCAACGGTGCTCGCTTCGACCAGTCGAACGACTGGTCCTTCGCTCCCCAGCTCACGGTGCGCGCGCCGCACGAGCGCGTCACCGCCTACGTCGACGGCCTGCTCACCTGGGGCCAAGAACCGTCCGGGCGTTGCCCCGGTGAGGGCCAAGGCGGTCAGGGCGGCGAGGGTGGCGAACCGGGCACCGGCGGCACCGTTGCCGGCGGTCAAGGCGGCGAGAGCGGTCAGGCCGGCTCACCGTAACCATTAGGGCGCCGCGCGGAGTTCCGGCTCGAGCTCCGCGGCGAGTTCCTCGACGCTGCGCACCTCGAGCGGCGCTGCCGCGCTACCGAGGAGCTCCGCGAGCACCGCGTGAGCCTGCTCCGCCGAGCGCTCGACGTTCGGGGCGCGCCCGCCGAGCGCGGCGATCGACGACACCCCGTGTTCGCGGATGCCGCACGGCACGATGACCTGATACTCGGCGAGATCGGGCGCGAGATTCAGCGCGAAGCCGTGCATCGTGACCCAGCGCGAAATGCGCACGCCGATGGCGCCGATTTTCACCAGATCGAGCGCCGAGGCAGCGTCCGTGAAGCGGCCCGGCGCCGCGCGATCCGCCCACAATCCGACGTGTTTTTCGTGGAGCCCCGCCGCCACCCCGTACTCCGACGCCAGACGGCGCATCACCTCGGTGAGCGTCTTCACCCAGCGCCGCACGTCGCGCCGGTCGGGCGTCAAGTCCACTATCGGGTATGCGACGAGCTGCCCCGGCGCGTGCAGTGTCACGTCGCCGCCGCGGCTCGACGAAGCGAGCTCGACCCCGCGCGCCGCGAGCGCCTCGCGCGACGAGAGCAGGTGCTCCGGCTTCGCCCCGCGGCCGAGCGTGACGACCGGTTCGTGCTCGAGCAGGAGCAGCGTGTCCTCGATCACGCCGCGTTGTCGGGCGACAAGCAGGTGTTCCTGCAGCGCCTGGACTCTCGCGTAAGGCTGGCGGCCGAGCCAGGCGGCCCGGAGCCGTTTCACTCCGGCACCTGTTCGCCCTGCGCGCGCGCGATCTCGCGGTACTCCTCGATCCCGTCGACGAAGGTCCCGGCGAGGTCCGGATCGAACTGCGTGCCGGAGCAGCGCTCGATCTCGGTCACCGTCACGTCGTGCGGAAGCGCACGGCGGTACGAACGGTCGCTCGTCATCGCGTCGTAGGTGTCGGCGACCGAGATGATGCGCGCGATGAGAGGAATGTCCGCCTTGGCGAGGCCGAGCGGGTAGCCGCGTCCGTCCCAACGTTCGTGGTGCAGGTAAACGCCGGGCACGACCGGGCCCAAGAAGCGGATCGGATCGAGGATCTCGCGGCCGTAGACCGGATGGCGCTTGAAGATCTCGTACTCGTCGAGCGTCAGTTTCCCCGGCTTGTTCAGGTTCATCACGCAACCGATCTTGCCGATGTCGTGCATCAAGGCCGAGTGGCGCACGACGTCGATGTCGTGCTCCGGCAGCCCGAGCCAGCGCGCGAGCGCCACCGCGTAGCGCGCCACGCGCTCGGAATGACCGGCGGTGTAGTGATCCATGCGATCGATCGTGCGGGCGAGGGTCTGGATCGTCTGCTGGAACGTCGCCTGCAGGTCTTCGTAGAGCCGAGCGTTCTCGATCGCGGCGGCGGCGCGCGAGGCCATGATGCTGAGGAGCTTGCGCTGCCCCTCGTCGAAGCGCCGGCTCGCGGTCAGCGACACCACGGCGATCCAGCCCATCAGGCGATCCCGCATCTTGAGCGGCACCACCGCGACGCTCGAGACCTGGCGCGCCGGGTGCTCGGCGAAGAGCTCGCGGGCGCGCGCGCCGTGCTCGACGAGCGGTGTTCCGGCGCGAAGGTGCTCGGCGATGCGCACGCGATCGAGCTCCCCGAGTTCCTCACCCGGCGGCAGCTGCGCAGAAGGCGTGAGGCTGCGCTGGAAGTAGCCCCCTTCGCCGTCGTCGAGCCAGATGCACACGGTGTCGGCCCGGATTTCCGAGAGGGCGCCGTCCGTCAGCGTCGCGATCACCTCGTCGAGCGAAAGGCTGGCGGCGATGGCTTCGCTCACCTTGTACAGCGAGAGTGCCTCGCGGAGCCTGATGTTCTCGGCCGTGAGGCGGCGCTTCTCGAGCCCACGCTGCACGATGTGGACCACCTCCTCCACCTTGAACGGCTTCAGGATGTAATCGTAGGCGCCGCGCTTCATCGCGTCGATCGCGGTCTCGACGGTGCCGAACCCGGTCATGATCACCGTCAGCGTGTCGGGGTGCGTCTTCGACACTTCCTTCAAGAGGTCCAGCCCGCCCATCCGCGGCATCTTGAGGTCGCTGATGACCATGTCGTAGCGGGCTCGCTCGAGCTCGTTCACGGCGCTCGAGCCGTCCTCCGCCGTGCGCACGATGTACCCCTCCATCCCGAGGAAGTCGGCGATGATGTCTCGGATGAATTTCTCGTCGTCGACGACGAGAACGCGGGGCCTATCCTCGGGCAAACCCGAGTCGAACTGGGTCATGGGGGGCTTTTCACGGACGGTGCGCAGAATAACACGTCAGCCGCGCGATCCGAGCAGGCCGCCGAGGCCCCGTCGTGGCTCGGGATCGTGATGCTTCAGGTAGCTCAGGTTCAGGCCGTTCACGAGGGCGTGGGCGGCGAGGGGGCCCGCGAGCGAGCCGGTCAGGGCGAAGATCGCGCCGAGGAGCAACCCCACGACGGTCGCCCATCCGGCCCAGATCCAGCGGCTCGGCCCGGCGAGCTGATGGAGTACGCCGAAGAGTAGCGCGGCGAGCCACAGTCCCAGCCACGGTTGGAGCAGCCCGCGGAACAGGAGCTCCTCTCCGACCGAACTCGTGACGGCGAGCGCGACGATGCCGAGACCGCTCAGGCCTTGCGTCAACGGGCGGAGTTCACGGTGGAGGTCGCGAGCCCAGGCGAAGCGCGGCACGGCGTAGCGCGTACCGATCGCGATCAGCAACCCGAGGCAAGTGCCGAGGCCCAAGCTGTAGAGCACGTCGTTCGGCGCTTCGAGCGGAAGCCACGGTGAGGCGAGCGTGAGCGGCAGCGTGCCCCGCGTTCCGAGCGCGATGCCGGCCGCGATGAGCGCCATCACTGCGTACGCGGCGGCGAAGCGGCCCCAACGCGCCATGCGCTCCGACTATGGCACGCGGCTCTCCGGGTTGCACGGAGGGATGGTAGAGTCGGCCCCCCGTGCAGGCCGAAGAACAGGCTCGCTTCGATTCTGCGCTCGATCTCGTGGAGCTCTTTGCGCGCCGTATCGCGCGCGAGATCGGGCCGAGTGCCGAGCTCGACGAGCTTCGGAGCTTCGGGCGCGAGGGGCTGTTCGACGCCGCTCGTCGCTTCGACCCGTCGCGCGGTGTCCCGTTCCGCGGCTACGCGAGCTTTCGCGTGCGCGGGGCGATCCTGGACGGGGTGCGCTCGAGTGCGCGCCTGCCGCGGCGTGCCCACGAGCGGCTCTCCGGGTTGATGGCCGCTCAGCGCCAGAGCGAGGGCGGCGCCGAAGACGCGTTCGCGCCGCCGGCGCCGGGAACGACGTCGGCCGACGCGGAACGAGTGCTGAACGAGCACCTGGCCGCGATGGCGACGGCCGTCGCGGTCGGCATGCTCGCCACCACCGGCTACGGCGACGCCAACGAGCGGGTGCCCGTCTCACAAGCGGCGACGCCCGAGGAGGCGCTCGGTCGTGCGGAGCTCGTCGAGCTGGTCCGGCGTTCGATCGAGTCGCTACCGCGCGAGGAAGCCGAGCTCGTTCGGCGGCACTACCTGGAGGGCGAGCGCTTCGACCAGGTTGCGGCCGAGCTCGGCTTGTCGAAGAGCTGGGCGAGCCGCCTGCACACGCGCGCGATCAAGCGACTGACGGCCCTGCTCAAGGATTCTGCCTGAACAGCCCGTCTCCGCGGCGTTCACGCCGTGCGGGGCTACGAGCGGGCATTTTTTTGCTACTCTTCGCGGCGTGACTTCGCGCGTGCTCGTGGCCATGAGCGGAGGCGTCGACTCGTCCGTTGCCGCCGCGCTCTTGCTCGCCCAGGGCCACGAGGTCGTCGGCGTTACGCTGCACCTTTGGGACTATCCCGACGACGGCAGCGTGCGCGGTCGCTGCTGTGCTCCCGAAGACGTGCACGACGCGCGTCGGGTAGCGGATAAGCTCGGATTTTCGCACTATGCCTTCGATCGGCGGGGGCTCTTTCACGATCAGGTGGTGGGGCCCTTCGTCGATGCTTACGTCGGCGGCGAGACGCCGAGCCCCTGCGTGCGCTGCAATCGGGGCGTGAAGCTGCCCGAAATCCTCGGGCTTGCCACGAGCCTCGGCGCCGACCGCGTGGCGACCGGGCACTACGCGCGCGTCGTTGCCGCGGGGGGGCACTACGAACTTCACCGGGCGAAGGACCTCGGGAAAGACCAGAGTTACTTCCTCCACACCCTCGGTCAGGCGGCGCTCTCACGGCTGGTCTTCCCGCTCGGCGAGCTCGACAAGGCGACCGTGCGCGAGCACGCCCAGGCGCTCGGCTTGCCGGGCGCCGACAAGGGCGAGAGTCAGGAACTCTGCTTCGTGCCGAGCGGCCGCTACGACACGTTCGTCGCCGATCGAGCGGCCGATCGCGTGCGACCGGGGCCGATCGTCGACGATGCCGGGCGTGTCGTCGGGCAGCACCAGGGTGTCCACGGTTTTACGGTCGGACAGCGGAAAAACCTGGGAGTTTCGCTCGGGCGGCGTGCCTACGTCACCGGCATCGACGCCGGTGCCGCCACCGTTCGGCTCGGCTCGAAGGACGAGCTCTTGGCGCACGGCGCGTTGCTCGACGAGCCGAGCTTGATGGCCGGCGTCGAGGCTCCGTTCGAGTGCGAGGTGATGGTGCGCTACCGCGGCGCTCCCGTCGCCGCACGGGTGACGCCGGCGGGTGCCGGGCTCCGCGTCGACTTCGCGCGCCCCGTGAGCGCGGTCGTGGCAGGGCAATACGCGGTGTTTCTCCACGGTGACCGCGTGCTCGGCGGCGGCGTCATCCGCACGCGTCTCGGCGCCGCCGGCGAAGGGGCGCGGCCCTTGCGCGTCGCCACGCCGTTCGCCGAGGGAGGCACGCCGTGACCTCGCTCGTGCGGCTCGGCCCGGTTGCACTCTTCGCTCTCGGCTGCACGGTCGGGGAAGGGGAGGGCTGGGTGAAAAGCGACCGCCTCTTCATCGAGGATTGCTGGACCGGGAGCTTCGACCTCGGGCCCGATTTTTTCGCTGGAAACTCGTTCCGCGATGAATCGATCACGCTGCGCATCCAGCGCGGCGACAACATCGAGGAGCTTTCCGACGGCCTCGTGATCCAGATCACCGAGCTCAAGACCGCGCGCCCGCCGGTCGGCGTGCCGGTGGAGGTGGGGATGCCGGTCGGCGTTCACGCTCCGGGCGAGGAGATCGTCTACGACCCCGATCCGGCGACGGTGAGCCTCGCGCTCTACCTCCACGACAGCTGCCACGCTCAGAACGGCACCGTGTACTCCGTCGACGGCACGATCACGTTCCTCTCGCTGTGGAGCGGCGACTTGAACGAAGACAACGCCGACCAGCGTCTGACCGAGGCGACGTTCGACGCCACCTTCGCCGATCCGCGCCTCTTGCTCGGTGGCGGGGCGAACGATCCGGACCTGTCGAGCCGGGTCACGGGCCACTTTCGGTTCTTTTTCCAGCGCGGCCAGCCGGCGCAACCCTTCCAGTAGCGGGTTCGATCGTGATCACGCTGGTGGACGAACGATTGCGGGCGGAAGCCGAACGGTTCCGGCTGCGGTTTGCCTGCGAGGAGTGCGCGCACTTCGTTCCCGGCGAGGCGCGGTGCGAGCACGGGTACCCGCCCGGTCCGCGGCGCGAGCCCGCGCTCGAAGCGCGTTCGACCCTGGTGTTTTGCAAGGAGTTCGAGCTCGTTTGAGCCCCGAGCCGTCGCCGTGCCCCGCTCTCACCCGCCCACCTTGCTCACGCTCGCCTCGCGCGCGCTGGTCGAGGAGTGCCGGCTCGAGCCCGGTGATCACGTGCTCGCCGCGGTGTCCGGCGGAGCCGACTCGCTCGCCATGCTGGACGTTCTCGCCCGGCTGTCCAAGAAGCTCGACTTTCACCTGACCGCGCACGGCGTCGATCACGGTCTTCGCGCCGACGCCGCGCGCGAGCTCGATCTCGCGAAAAGCCTCGCCCAGCGCCTGGGCGTTCGGTTCGAGCGCAGCGTGCTCGCCGTGGCTCAGGGTTCGAATCTCCAGGCGCGAGCGCGTGCCGCCCGCTACCAGGCGCTCGAGGCCGCCCAACGCGAGGCCGGTGCCTCGCTGCTCGCCACCGCCCACCACGCGGACGACCGAGCCGAGACCGTGCTGCTCCGTCTACTCCGCGGTTCGGGCCCGAAGGGTCTCGCCGTCTTGCCGCCACGCGCGGGCTCGCGCCTTCGACCGCTGCTCCGCGCGCGGAAGCACGATATCCTGGCGCACCTCGAGCGCCACCGCATCGCGTACGCCGACGACCCGTCGAACCACGACCGGCGCCATCTCCGCGTCCGCGTGCGCGAGGAGCTCTTGCCGCTGCTCACCGAGCTCTCGCCCGGCATCGTCGGTCACCTGAACGAGCTCGCCGACGCGCTCACGCGCGGCGAGGAGCCGGCGCTGTCCGGCATCGGCGTCATGGCCGAGCTCGGCCGTGCGCAGCGTACGCTCCTACGCCGTGCACTCGAACGGCGCGAGCCGCGCGCCCGCGTGCGGCTGAAAGGCGGCATCGAGGCGCGTTTCGACGAAGGAACCGGGGCCTTACGCCTCGAGCGGAGCGGCCGTTCGATCCGGTGAGTCGCCCCGGGGAAACTCCGGGGCACCCGGCTCCGTACCACCCAAGTAGTTCTCCCACATTTCACCCGAAATTCGCCCAGGCCCGCGCTCGAACGGTCGACGTGGGCGTGACTGGGTGGCATGCTAGCGATTCGGCACGACGAGGTCCCGGCTTTGAGGCAACCGCACAAAACACTTCTTCTCTGGGTCGTGCTGATCGTCGCGTTCCTTGCCATCTGGCAGTTCCTGAACGACGTCGACGGACCGCGGAGCGCAGAGATCCCGTACAGCGAGTTCATCACGCTGGTGAAGGCGCCGCGTGACCAGCGCCACATCGAAGAAGTGGAGATCCGCGATCGCGACTACTCGTTCACGATCAAGAACCCGGGCGGGAAGACGGCTGCCGAGCGTGGCCGCACCGTGGGGCCGAGCGAGGACAGCGCCTCCGAGCTTCTGAAGCAAAACGTCAAGATCACGTTCCAGAAAGAAGAGAACGGCTCGATCCTCACGCCCGCGCTCACCATCCTCCTCCCGATGTTGTTCGTGATCGTGATGTTCTACCTCTTCATGAGGCAGATCCAGGCGGGCGGCGGCAAGGCGATGAGCTTCGGCAAGAGTCGGGCGCGCCTGCTCAGCGAGTCACAGAACAAGGTGACCTTCGCCGACGTGGCCGGCATCGACGAGGCCAAGGACGAGGTCGAGGAGATCATCGCCTTCCTCAAGGATCCGAAGAAGTTCCAGCGCCTCGGCGGCCGCATCCCGAAGGGCGTCTTGATGATGGGCCCGCCCGGCACGGGCAAGACCCTGCTCGCCCGCGCGATCGCCGGTGAGGCGGGCGTGCCGTTTTTCAGCATCTCCGGCTCGGACTTCGTGGAAATGTTCGTCGGCGTCGGCGCGAGCCGCGTGCGAGACCTGTTCGAGCAAGGCAAGAAGCACGCGCCGTGCATCATCTTCATCGACGAGATTGACGCCGTCGGCCGCCATCGCGGCGCCGGGCTCGGTGGCGGGCACGACGAGCGCGAGCAGACGCTGAATCAGCTGCTGGTCGAGATGGACGGCTTCGAATCGAACGAGGGCGTCATCATCATCGCCGCGACCAACCGCCCCGACGTGCTCGACCCGGCGATCCTGCGGCCGGGCCGGTTCGATCGGCGCATCACCGTCCCGCGCCCCGACATCCGTGGCCGCGAGGGCATCCTTGCCGTTCACACCAAGAAGGTGCCGCTGGTCGGCGACGTGGACCTCGGCATCCTGGCCGCCGGCACGCCCGGCTTCGTGGGCGCGGATCTCGAGAGCCTCGTCAACGAAGCCGCGCTGCTCGCCGCGCGCCAGGACAAAGACGCGGTTTCGATGGAGGACTTCGAACTCGCCAAGGACAAGGTCCTGATGGGCAGCGAGCGCCGCTCGATGGTGATGAGCGACGCGGAGCGCCGCACGGCCGCTTGGCACGAAGCCGGCCACACCATCATCGGCAAGATGGTCGAGGGCAACGACGCCGTGCACAAGGTGTCGATCATCCCGCGCGGCGCCGCCCTCGGCGTGACGATGTTCCTGCCGACCGAAGACCGCCACCTGATGACGCGCGGCCAGACGCTCGCCCGCATCGCGATGGCGCTCGGTGGCCGCGTGGCGGAGGAAGTCGTCTTCAACGAAGTGACGACCGGCGCCCAAGACGACATCAAGCGAGCCACGCGCCTCGCGCGCGCGATGGTGTGTGAGCTCGGCATGAGCACCAAGCTTGGCCCCGTCGCGTACGGCGAGAACGAGGAGAGCGTCTTTCTCGGCCGCGAGATGACCTCGCGTCGCGAAGACTACTCGGAAGACACCGCGCGCGAGATCGACCAGGAAGTGCGCAGCATCGTCGAGGCGCAGCACACGCTCGCGCGCAGGATCATCGTGGAAAACCGCGAACGGCTGGATCGCCTGGCGACGGCGCTGCTCGAGCGCGAGACGCTCGACGCTGAAGAGATCACCGCCGCGCTCGAAGGGCGCGAGTTGCCCCGCCGCCAGCGCGTGGTGATCCCGACCTGGTCCGAGAAGCGCAGCAAGGAAAAATCCGACAAGAAGCGCCCGGCGAGCCTGTTCGGTACGCCGAAGCCCGCGCCGTCCGGCTGAGCCCCCGTGCCTCCTCGGCGGGGTTACGCGCTTCGCTCTAGGCGCATCTTTCTAGGTACGGCCTAGCGGATCACCACCCTCACGGGTGCTCTCCCGGGTGGCGGCCCCGCGCGCAGGAGTGCTAAGTTCATTGCCTTGGCTTCGGCAACGGAAATGCGGCGACCGCTCGCGTTGGCAGCGTGGTTTTCGGGCGCACTCGGTGGGTCGCTCACCGGGTGCACCGACGGTGAGACCTCGCCACACGAAAGCGGACCGCAAGCAGGAACGACGATGTCCGGCGGTTCCGGCGGCAGCGCCGGGCAGGCGCTCGGTGGCACCGCGGGCAGCGTCGCCGGACAGGGCGGCAGCGCGGCGGGTAAGGGCGGCACGAGTACCGGCGGCGCCGGTGCCGGCACCGGGGGAGCGATGGCCACCGGCGGATCGGCGGGCAAGGGCGGAACGTCTGGAAGCGCGGGCCTCGGCGCGGGCGGCATGGCGGGCAGCGCGGGCAACTCGAACGGTGGCGGCGGCGCGACGGCGGGAGCCGGTAGCGGTGGGATGGCCGGCAGCGGCGGTGGCGGCGCCGGCATGCCGGGCGGATCCGTGTTCTCCGACTGTCGTTTTCACTTCGGCACCATCGACTCGAAGGCATCGGACGGCGGCGACAGCCTGATTGCCGAGCTCGATTTCTTCACCCCGGGCTGGATGCTCGGCGACTCGTTCGACCAGCAGTACGTGTGCGATGCGACCGAGCCGGGCGGCGAGCTCGAGGGCAAGATCCCGGTCGTGGTCGCGTACCTCGCGGCGGGCATCGTGAAGCGCCGCCACGGCCTGTGCGACTGCAACGTCACGACTTGCGGCGCGAACAACGACCTTTGCCACCAGGGTGCAGCGCGCGTCCAGGAGAACATGACGGAGATCCTCGACGCGTACGTGAGCTACTCCCGGGGATACGCCAATTGCTACGGCACCACGAAGCCGATCATCTTCGCGATGGAGCCCGACTTCTACCAGTACACGGGCGACGACCAGACGGCTCCGTGGACACCGGGCCAGGCCGGCGAGAACATGACCCAATTCGTGCAGGCGCTCCGGAGCATGCTGCCGAATGCGCGGTTCTCGCTCGACGTTTCGCCGTGGGTCGCACCGAACAACGGCAGTGATCACGGCGCCGACTGGTTTTCGAACTTCGACATGTCGCTCTTCACGTTCGTTAGCACCTCCGGCGGCGGGACGAACGCGGACACCGAGAAGATCCGCGACAGCAACAACATGACCTGGGCGGGGCTGCGCCAGGCCTCCGGCAAGCCGATCCTCGCCGACACCGGCTACGGAGCGAACGGTGTCTCCGCCGGCGAAGACCCGAACTGGAACGTTGCGGCGAACATCAACGCGCGCATCGCCGACGGTGTCGTCGCGATTTCGCAATACAACCCCAGCTCGAGCTGGCGAAACACGATCTCCGGGGTCCGCGGGCAGCTCGACACGCCGCCTTTTTGCCCCTAGCGGTCTTCGTGACCTAACGCCCGCAGCCGGCCACGAGCCTGAGCGAATCCAAGAAGACGCTCGTCTTGCCCGTCAGATCGGTGCGCGTGTAGGCGACGAACGTCACCGTGAGCCCGCCCATGCGGCTGAGGTCATTGGTCGAACGCTCGAACGCCGTCCACCCGTTGGTGGTGTTCTGGTTCGTCCATCGCTGCGCTTGCCACACCGTTCCCACGTTCGTCTCGAACTCGAGGTACGACTCGTCGTACTCCGCGGTGGGGTCGTCGACCGAGAGGATGAGGTAGCGACCCGAGAGCGTGAGCTCGGACGCTGCCGCCGGGATCTCCACGTCTTGCTTCAGGATGACCATGTGGTGGTCCCACTGGTTGTCGGGTACACCGCCGAGCCACGCGAGGTAGTTGCCCGCGAACGGAGTGACGCCTTCGGCAACGAGGTCCGGATCGGTCTTGTGAACGACGATGGTGAGCCCTGGCCACGTCGTGCTCTCGACCCAGCTCGGGGTGGGGCCCGCTTCGAAGTCTGCATTCTCGAGTAGCTGGTTGTCGCAGCCACCGATCGGCTCGCTCCCAGAAAATCCCCCCGATCCCCCGCTCCCACCCGTTCCGCCCCCGCCCGTTCCGCTGCCGCCCGTCCCACCCCCACCACCTGTTCCGGTCCCTCCATTTCCCCCCGTTCCCGTTCCTCCGTTCCCGCTTGCGCTTCCTCCCGCTCCTCCCGCGCCATTCCCTCCCATTGCTCCCCCGGTTCCCGTTCCTCCGCTGCCGCCCGTTCCGCTCCCACCTGTTCCCGACCCTCCGCTCCCTCCCGTTCCATTCCCCCCACTCCCGCTGTCCCCGCTTCCCCCGGCCCCAGTGCCCCCGCTCCCTCCACTTGCGCTTTCACCGCCGCTCCCGCTCGCGCCTCCACTCGCGTTCGCCGCGCTCCCACCTGCCCCGCTTCCGTTGTCGCCCGCGGTTCCGCCGGTCGCCTGCCCAGCGCTTCCCCCACTCTCATCGACTGGAAGAACGCCCGCGGTTCCACCGCCGCCACCGCTCGCTCCGCCCGCACCTTTCCCGCCCTTGCCGCCGCTCGTCACGCTGCCGCTGCTTCCGCCGTTGCCGCTCGTCGAGTTCGTGCCGCCCGCACCGGCGCCGGCTTCATCCCCTGCCGTGAACTCCGCTGGACTGCAGGCGAACGCCAGGCAGACGACAAACGCGGAGACGTGCCCTCGCCGCACTCGCCCAAGCATCGGCAAAAGTTAACCCAGCCATTCGTGAGGGCAAGTCACGTCACTGATGCTTGCGTGTGCGCCAGATTGCATTCTTGCTACCGTCGCAAGGTCACCCGCGACGCGACGTTCGAGCGCAAACGCGGCGTGAGCACTCACCTTTTCCCGACGGCGTGGCGCGGCTCGCGAGCCGGGTTATAATCGGCCGCTCAACCGTCTAGCTTGGTTGGTGGAAGCTAATGGTGAAACACTTGGCGACTTACTTGGGCGCGCCGCGCACGAGCCCCGTTCGCGGGCTTGCTGCGGCAATGGTTCTCGTGCTGTTCGCGGCTTGCGAAGGCGATCCACCCGAGACCGACGGTTCGGGCGGAACCGGTACCGGTGGACAGACGGGCGGCAAAGGCGGCACCGGGGGTTCACTCACGTCGGGCGGCACCGGCGGGGCTGGCACGGCGGGCGCGTCGTCGGGCGGAACGGCCGGTAGTGTCAGCGTCGGCGGCTCAGCGGGCACGGGTGGTTCGGCGGGCAAGGGTGGCAGCGCGGGCAAAGGTGGCACCGGGGGCGCGGGCGGAACGGCGGGCTCGGCAGGCACGGCGGCCACGGCAGGGTCCGGCGGCAGCGCCGGCACCGCGGGCACGGCGGGTAGCGGCGGCATGTGCACCCTCGACCAAGAGCTCTGTGACACGACCTGCATCGATCCGGACACCGACCCCGAGCACTGCGGCAGTTGCGACAACGCGTGCCCGAGCGGCATCGAGTGCCGGGCCAGCAGCTGCGCTTGCCCCGGCGGCGCTATCAGCTGTGACGGTCGCTGCGTCGACCCGATGAGCACCGTCGCGCATTGCGGCGAGTGCGACAATGCGTGCCCTGCGGGCACCGACTGCGACATGGGCGAATGCGTGTGCCGTGGCGTCGAAACGGCGTGCGACGGCGTGTGCTTGGATCTCTCGACCGACCGCGACCACTGCGGCGCCTGCAACATCGCTTGTGGTGTGAACTTCGTCTGCACCGGCGGCGAGTGCGTCTGCGCGCCCGGCTACGACCCGTGCGACGGCCTCTGCGTCGATTTCGAGTCGAATCCCAACCACTGCGGCGCCTGCGGCACCGAGTGCGAAACCGTGTGCTCGCTCGGGCTGTGCGAGTCGTCGTGCGGCACCGGGCTCACCGAGTGCGACGGCGCCTGCGTCGACGTGGAGACGGACGAGGAACACTGCGGCGGCTGCAGCACGACCTGCACCAACGGCCTGGTCTGCGACGCCGGCGAGTGCGCCTGCGACGCGGGCCTCACCGCCTGCGGCACCTGCGTCGACACCCAGACCGACGAAACGCACTGCGGCGACTGCGATAGCCCGTGCCCCGCCGGCGCCGAGTGCGTGGCCGGCGTCTGCGAATGCGACAGCGGTGAAACGGCGTGCGACGACGTGTGCGTTCTGACCGACGAGGACGAGGACCACTGCGGCGATTGCGACACCGAGTGCCGTCCGGACGAGGTGTGCACCGCGGGCGAATGCGGCTGCCCCAATGGCTTCACGGATTGCTCCGGGGTGTGTGTCGACACGAAGGCGTCGAACGCCCACTGCGGCATGTGCGACAACGCCTGCACCGCCGGTACGAGCTGCACCGCGGGCGAGTGCACGTGCCCCGGAAACGCCGAGGAGTGCGGCGGCGTCTGCGTCGACATCGACACCAGCAATCAACACTGCGGCGGCTGCAACATGCCGTGCACCGGCGGCCGTACATGCCAGGGCGGCACCTGCATGTGCCCGATGGGCGAGACGCTGTGCAGCGGCACCTGCACCGACACCGACACCGACGACGACAACTGCGGCGACTGCGGCGACGCCTGCACCGGTGAGCCCACCTGCGCCGGCGGCACCTGCAGCTCCTGCCCGAACGGCGAAACCGCTTGCGGGAACTCCTGCGTCGATACCGACAGCGATCCCGCTCATTGCGGTGCCTGCAACGACCCTTGCCCGACCGGACAGCTCTGCGAGAGCGGCAGCTGCACGCCCGTCGTCGTCACCGAGCCCTGCACCCCGAACCTGGTCGTCGCCGACGCCCAGAGCGTGACGACGCCGAACTTCGGCACCACCGGCCCCTACTGCGTCAAGGTGAACTTCACCTGCATCGGCGGCTGGCTCTGCTCGAACCTCGGCGGCCGCACTGTGCAGGTGAACAACCAGGCCGCGACCTGCGGCTCGATGCCCATGCCGGCCAAGGTGAACGGCGGCTACTACTTCGAGTTCTCGAGCGGCACTCTCAACTACACGAGCCTCACCACCTACAAGGGCGGCTGCACGCCGTTGCCGTAAGCGAACCGCCCGGAGCGCTCGCGCTCCGGCCAAGCAACCGCTCCCGTGCGCCGACCGACCCAGTCGCGTGCGCGACCCACCCTCATCCTCGCCCAAGCTCCTCGACGAACTGGCCGCCGCGCTCCGGGCTCGACACTACAGCCCGCGCACCGAGCGCGCGTACGTCGCCTGGGTACGCCGCTTCATTCGCTTTCACGGGCTGCGCCACCCGAACGATCTCGGATCCGCCGAAATCGAAGGCTTCCTCAACGATCTCGTCACCCGTCGCGTCAGCGCCTCGACGCACCAGCAGGCGTTGTGCGCGCTCGTGTTCTTGTATCGGCATGTATTGCGTGTTCGCGCGCCATGGATCGACGATCTTGCGCGCCCGAGCCGCACCGAGCGCCTCCCCGTCGTCCTGGCCACTGACGAGGTGCGCAGCGTGCTCGCCAAGATGCGCGGCGCCCCGCAACTCATGGCGACGCTCATGTACGGCTCGGGCCTCCGAGTCCTCGAGTGCGCGCGCCTGCGGGTCAAAGACATCGACTTTGCAGCCGGCCACATCCTCGTCCGCGACGGGAAGGGCCGCCGCGACCGCCTCACCGTCCTCCCATCGCGCCTCCGCGCGCCCCTCACCACCCAACTCCAGACGGCCCGCGAACTTCACGTCGCCGATCTCCAATCCGGCGCAGGCCACGTCGCCCTTCCTGGCGCGCTCGCGCGCAAACACCCGAATGCCGGCCGCACCTGGCCCTGGCAGTGGGTCTTCCCCGCAACCCGCACCTACCGCGACCCAGCGTCCGGCGAACAGCGCCGCCACCACCTCCACGAAACCGTCCTCCAGCGCGCCTTCCACGAAGCCGTCCGCGCCGCAGCCCTCCCCAAGCCCGCCACCTGCCACAGCCTCCGCCACAGCTTTGCGACCCACCTCCTCGAAGCCGGCTACGACATCCGCACCATCCAAGAACTCCTCGGCCACCGCGACGTCGCCACCACCATGATCTACACCCACGTCCTCAACCGCGGCCCCCTCGGCGTCCGCAGCCCCCTCGATTGACACCCATTATCCCAACCCCCTGACCATCCCTTATCCGCTTACACAGCAATCCCACCCGCCCACCCTCGTTATCCAGCAACACCGACCGGCGTTCACCTGGTTCGCTCGCCCGTAAGCCTGCGTTCTCGCGACACCCCCGCCCCGACCTCGCCAGGAATCCTTGCAACCCCGACGCAAGACAATAGATGTTAGCCAGACCACGATGCAGGGCGTTCTTGGAGGGTTGTGAAGGACGAATGGAACGCAACACTGGAGGAGCTTCGCGCCTGGGCGTACGAACCCGGTGCGATGTGGCCAACCGAGGATTGGGATCTTGCCGTAACCCGCGACGACAGGAGTACCCTGATACTTCAGTTCGCAACGGACGCTGCGTGTCCGTCGCGAAACTTCTTCCTTGGTTGCCTGTACCTCTTGGTCGGCGACGCCGTCAGGTCGAACTTCGTTGCGCATCAGCGTGAGGTCGTACGGGACCTGCTCGCTCGCGTTCCAGCGGATTGCCCTGCTGACGTAGCCCTTTGGGCAGAGCGCGCCAACGTGCTCGTTTCCGGTCCCGCCGACGCTGTTGACTACGACCTGTGGTGCGACGGCGGCTACGCGCGTGCTGAACGGAACCCGGCTTAACCCTGTTCGACCAGCCGCAGGGCGATTCGAACTGCCCGCATCCGCTAAGGCTGGCTAACTCCGGTTTGCAGCAGACGCCTTCCTCGCGTTCGCTCGGGCGGCGCAGCTGAAACCTGGTACGTTAGCCGGGCGAATTGACAGGCCTTGCCGGAGTCTCGACGAAGTTCGTTGCAGTAGCGGTCATCTGCGGGCTCGTGCTGCTCTATCTCGGAGCGGCTTTTGCCGCGCAGCGCGCACTGCTGTTTCCGCGTCCCGGGCTTGCGGGCGTGCCGAGTCGTCCTCCGGATGTCGTGCAAGTCTGGCTCGCCACCTCAGCTGGACGTGTGGAAGCCTGGTACCTCCCACCAAGGACCGCGGAAACTCGGGCGCCGGTTGTGATCTACTTCCACGGCAACGCGGAACTGATTGACTTCCTGCCAGCTGACTTTGATGAACCCCGAAGCTGGGGCCTGGGCGTGCTCCTGGTCGAGTTCCCGGGGTACGGACGATCAGAAGGGGCGCCTTCACAAGCTTCGATCACGTTGACAGCTCTGGCAGCCTTCGACTGGACGCAGCAGCAAGCATACGTCGATCCGGCACGCGTCGTGGCATACGGACGATCTTTGGGAGGAGCTGCCGCGACGATTCTCGCCTCGAGCCGAAACTCGACCGCGCTGGTGCTCGAGTCGACATTCACCAGCGTGCGCCGCTTTGCTCATGGCCTCTTGGTTCCCGAGTTCATCGTTCGGGACCCGTTCGATAGCCTTTCCCTTCTTGCCACGTACCGGGGGCCTGCGCTGATCCTCCATGGCGAGAGGGACGAGATCGTCCCGTTCGACCACGGGCAGCAGCTCGCACGAGCGGCCCCGCTCGGAGAGTTCCATTCGCTTCCGTGCGGACACAACGATTGCCCGAAGCAATGGGAGACTCTTCGGAAATTCCTGATCACTCACAAGATGCTGCCTGGTTGACGGCGCCGGCTAACTCCGGTTTGCAGCAGACGCCTTCCTCGCGTTCGCTCGGGCGGCGCAGCTGAAACCTGGTACGTTAGCCGGGCGCAGTAGCAATCCGGCGAGGGTCATATGAAGTGGGTTCGGCTGACCACGGTTCAGGCCACGGTTTGCGCCATCTTGGTCGTCGGCGGCGTAGGAACCATCGCGCTATGGATCCGAACGCACCACGCCGACCGACAGCATGGAGGCATTCACCTCCTTATTGGCGCCATTGCGATGACTGGCGGGGGTGTGACATTGCTCGGGCTTGATGCGCTCAACCGCCTGAAGCGCCGACGATGATCGTGGTCTCGCAAGAACGCCTCGGGTTCCGTACGCTGGTACGTTGCGCGGACGTGGGAACGTGAACGGGATTTGGTGCAGTCCGAAACCGGAGGAGGCGTACGCTCTGCTGGATCGAACCGCCGTCCCTTGGTGGTTTGCAGGTGGCTGGGCTATCGATCTCTTCCTAGGTGCTAGCGGCCGGGCTCATTCAGATCTCGACATCGGGTGTTTCCGCGCGGACCTGGGAGATGTGCTCGAGCAGCTTTCAGGTTGGGACGTCAGGGTCGCTGCAGACGGTCGGCTCACGCCGTTGCGTCCCGGTTCTTCGATAGACTCGACTGCGCACGGGCTTTGGTGTCGACCGTCCGGAAGTTCCGCTTGGGTTCTCGAGATCCTTGTCGAGGATGTGGACGGTTTGGACTGGATCTTCCGCCGGGATCGACGCGTTCGGCGCCCCGCCAAGGACATCGTCGCTCGCACGACATCAGGGCTTCAATACATCCGCCCCGAAATCCAACTCCTTTACAAGTCCAAGAATCACCGTCCGCGAGATGACTCGGACCTCGCCGTTGCGTGGCCGTCTCTCAGTCCAGACGCTCGGTCATGGTTGATTGAACAGCTGCTGCTGGTGAGCCCCAACCACCCGTGGCTTCTCATTGGCGATGCCGGCTAACTCCGGTTTGCAGCAGACGCCTTCCTCGCGTTCGCTCGGGCGGCGCAGCTGAAACCTGGTACGTTAGACCGACCACGATCATGGACCGCTCGAGGGTGGCCGTCGGTTTCTTCGGGCTGGCTGTGCTCGTGTTCACAGCTGTTGCCGCGCACGCGGCGAAGCTCCGATACCTCCGACATGCGGAGGACGGTTTCAGTTTGGAATTTGCACCTCAGGAAGCAAGCACGTGCGTCGTTCGAACCATAGGTCAGGAGGTTGACGCTTCTTCCTGTCGCGGAGTCGACCTCGAAGCCGTGCGTAGTGAACTGCCCGCTGGTGGGGAGGCGGTGATCGTCAGTCGCGATGGCACTCGATACGCGCTGATCCATTTCGTTCAGCCAATCGTTCCCGGCTCGACCTGGGTCAGGACCGTGAGCACCCAGGCCCAGACGCGGTACCCTAGTGCCGCCATCAGGCCCAAGTATTCGGAACCGGTGTCCCGTACGCACGTCGGAATGGTGGAGGTGATGCGCGTTGACCTCGTCGTCTCAGGGCCGTCTCAGACCCGGGAGCCAATCGAATGCGTCACCTGGCTCGTCCCTGGCCGAAGCGCTTTTCACGTCTTTGAGGTTGAGGCGCCGGTCTCGGTCGCGACGGTGGCGAGAGCAGACTTCCAGAACGCGCTCCCGACACTCGCGGTGACGATATCGCCTTACGCAATGTTGTGGGTGACGTTCACTCGCTATTGGCACGTTCCACTGTTCGTGATGGTCCCGGCAAGCATTCTCGTGATCTACCTGCTCGTCCGAAAGAGCAAGCGTGGCGGCCGCACACACGCGGAAGTCGCCCCTCGATGAAGTGCGGTCTAACTCCGGTTTGCAGCAGACGCCTTCCTCGCGTTGGCTCGGGCGGCGCAGCTGAAACCTCTTCGAGGGGTGAGGTGTCAAGATGGAGAGCGGCGCGTCCGCGGTCGAGCTTGCGCCGAGCGGAATGGTGTCGGTCTTGGCGATGCGCGTCCGGTCGGCGTGGCGAGTGAGTTGCA
>Ga0315912_10000203_pt1 | contig 127077 bp, 108 predicted proteins | sample VfabasoilMG_FD_204469 | JGI IMG/M metagenome (GOLD analysis project Ga0315912, IMG submission 204469) | Garden soil microbial communities collected in Santa Monica, California, United States - V. faba soil | ecosystem: Environmental > Terrestrial > Soil > Garden | place: USA: California... | reverse complement strand
CGTTGACCCCCCGTGTGAGGTCGCCTATTTTGTGGCGTTGCCGTGCGCACACGCCTCGTTCCCGGCATCGCGCTCGCGCTGCTCGTCTCCGTGGGGGGCGCGCACGCCGCGGAGGAGCCCGGGGCCGTCCCGTCGCTCGCCCGGGAGTCGTCGTCCATCAAGCCCGCGGCCGAGCGGCAGATCGGAGCGCAGGCCCGCCCCACCATCAAGAAGCGAGCCGAAGCGAAGGCCGACACCAACCGCGCCATCCGGGTGAGCCTGCAGATCCCCGAGGCGCTCCGCGCGACGCTCGCCAAGCGCATCGACCGCCGGATCGCGAGGAACCTCGCCGCCACGAAGAAGCTCCGCGGCGAGGCCCACACGCTGCTCGAGAAGTTCATTCAGGAGTCGCCGGAAGACTCGAGCGAGCTGCCGGAGGCGCTGATCCGGATCGGCGAGCTCGAGTGGGAGGAGGCGCGCGATCGCTTCCTCGTCGAGTTTCAAGCCTGGGAGAAGATCCCGGCGGACCAGCGCGGGGACATCCCGATCCAGGACTACCAGAAGCCGCGCGGGCGGTTCCTCCGCGTGCTCAAGAACTTCAAGAGCTTCCGCGAGTACGACCTCGCTCTCTACATCGACGGCTTTCTGGCCAACGAGGAGGGCAAGCCGGAAGAGGCGCTCGGCCGCTTCAACAAGATCCTCGAGTGGTTTCCGAAGAGCCGGTTCACGCCCGACGCGCACATGATGCGCGCGGAATTCGAGTTCACGAAGGACGCCCCCGACTACCAGCACGCCTACGACGAGTACGAGAAGGTCCTCGCCTTCAAGGACACGGACCTCTACGACATCGCGCTGTTCAAGAGCGCGTGGACGCTGTGGCGGCTCGGCAAGCCCGAGGAAGCCGCTCGGCGCTTTCTCAAGGTCTTCCAATCCACGGAGGACGGCTCGAAGAAGCGCAAGCGAGGCGAGCTCGCGGCTCTCCAGAGCGAGGCGTTGAAGAACCTCGTCGCCGTCTTCGTCGAGGACGAGAAGAACAGCGCCGAGGACATGTACAAGTTCCTCGTGCAGGCGGGCGGGGACAAGTTTGCCGGCCGCATCGTGCGGGCGCTGGCCGAGGCGCTGTACGACCAGGCGCAGTACGAGCGCGGCGTGGAAGCGTACCGCCTCCTGATGAAGCTCGAGCCCACGAGCCCGGACGGCTACCACTACTCGCTCCAGATTGCGGCGGCCCACTCCACGATGGAGAACTGGAAGATCCTGGAGGAGGACTACAAGAAGACCCTCAAGGACTACGTGGAGCCCCTACCGCCGAAGCCGGGCGAGCCGCCGCCCGCGCGCTCGGCGTGGCTGTCCGTGCAGAACGTCGCGGTGAAGACGCAGGCGGAGCTCGCCGTGGAAAAGCAGCTCCGGGAGGACGCCGTCGGCCTGCACGCGAAGGCGCAGGCGGACAAGGTGAGCCGCGGTGAGTTCGAGGCGGCGGCCGCGCTCTACCGCGTGTACCTGTCGCGCTTCTCGAACCGCAAGGAATCGTACGAGGCGAGCTACAACCTCGCGGACATCTGCTTCTACCGGCTGGAGGACGCGGTCTGCGCCGCGGACGCGTACCTCGGCGCCGTGCGCATCAACCCTAAGGGGGAGCTGTCGCGCGTCGCGCTCTACAACGCGCTCGCTTCCCTCGAGGTCGCGCGCGCCGCGGAGTTCGAGGCGGCCAAGAAATCCGGCAAGAAACAGCAGGAGACGCCGACCGACAAGAAGTTCACGGAGGCGATGGAGCTCTACGTCCGCACCTACCCGACGGACAAGCAGATCCCCGAGCTGCTCTTCCGGCAAGGCAAGCTCTACTACGACTACGAGGTGTACGACCCCGCCGTCCGGCAGTGGGGCCTACTGCTCGAGAAGTACCCGAATCACAAGCTTGCCCCCGGCGCGGGTGAGCTCATCCTCGATTCGTTCAATCGCAGCAAGGACTACCAGAACATCGAAACGTGGGCGCGGCGGCTGAAGAAGGCGCCGTCGTTCCAATCGCCGCCCCAGCAGGCGCGCCTCGACGGCTTCATCGTCATCGCGATGTTCAAGCAGGGCGAGCAGCTCTCGGCCAACGGCGATCATGCGGGTGCAGCCGCCGCGTACCTGCGCGCGGCTCAGGAATTTCCCAAGGAAGCGCGCTCCGCTCAGGCCGCGGTCAACGCGGAGGTGGAGGCCCGGCGTGCGGCGGACCTCACGACGCTCGGCGCCGCGTCGGCGTTGCTCGTTCGCCACCACAAGGACCGCCCGGAGGCGGCACAAGGCATCTGGATCGCCGCCAGCACCTACCAGGAAGTCGGTCTGTTCAGCGAGTCGGCGAACTACCACGCCATCCTCGCCGATGCGTTTCCGAAGTCCGAGCATCACAAGGACGCGGCGTTCAACGCGGTGCTGCTCCGCACCACCGTCGGCGAGCACGACAAGGCGATCGCAAGCGGCGAGACCTTCCGCAAGCTCTACCCGCGTGACGAGCTTTCTGACGAAGTCACGTTCCTGATGGGCAAGGCGCACGAGAAAGCCGGGAAAAACAAGGACGCCGAAGCGCTCTACGACAAGTACTCGCGCAGCGGGCGCAGCGTCGACGGTCAGATCGAGGCGCTCGTTCGGCTCGCCAGCGTGCGCAAGGGCGACGAACGCGGCATGGCGAGCGCGCTCGACCGCGCGGTGCACCTGTACGGGCAGAACAAGGGCCGCGCCGGCGATCGCGGCAAGTACTACGCGGCGAAGGCCCGCTACATGCAGGGTGAGGCGATCCTTCGCCAGTACGAGGTCGTCACCATCGAAGGTGAGGTCAAGCAGCTCAAAGCGCGCTTGAAGAAGAAGAGCGAGCTCCTCAAGAAGGCGGCGGACACCTTCCTCAGCACGGCCGAGATGGGCGTCGCCGAATGGACGACGGCGTCGCTCTACCAGATCGGTTTCACCTACGAGTCGTTCTCGAAGGCGCTGCTCAATTCGCCGCCACCGCCGAGCCTCAGCGCTCCCGAGAAAGAGCTCTACCAGCAGTCGATCGAGGAATTCGTGGTGCCGATCGAGGAGCGCGCGCTCGAGGCGTACGAGAGCGGCTGGCTCAAGGCGGTCGAGCTCGGGATCTTCAACTCCTGGACCGCCAAGATGAGGGAAGCGCTCGGCCGCTTGAACGGCCAGATCTACCCGCCGTTGAAGGAAGTCGGCTTCGAGCTCCGATCGCGCGGTCCGATGCCGCTCCCGCCGCTGATCCAGGGCCCGCGCCGCACCGACAACGGCTATAGCCAGCGCTACCTGGTGCCGGCGCCGGGCGACGACAAGAAAGCGAAGGACGAGAAAACGAACGGCAAGGACGCCAAGCCCGCGGCCGGAGGTGCACCGTGATCGGTCGCCTCGCTCCCGCGCTGTTGTTCCTGGGCGCGCTCGCCACGCTGGGCGCCTGCGGTAGGCACAAGGCCCCGACGACGGTGCAGGCTCTCGCTCCCGCCGATCCGGTGGCGGTGTCGAAGCTCGCGCAGGGTGTCGAGGCGTCGAAGGACAAGTCCGGGCGGAAAGCCGCCATCGACCTCTTGTCCGAAGCCGTGCGCGCCGACGGTCAACTATGGGAGGGGCGCTACAATCTCGGTGTCCTTTTGGCCGAAAATGGCGACCTGGCCCCGGCCGAAAAGCACCTCGAGGCGGCGTACCAGCTCGCGCCCAACGCCGAGGACGTCGTCGTCGCGCTCGGCGAAGTACGGCGGCGGCTCGGTGATTTTTCCGGCGCGACGGCCGTTCTCGGCGAGTTCGTGAAGCAAAATCCGGATGCAGGCCTGGCGCGCACGGCGCTCGTTTCGGCGCTGCGCGAGGGCGGCAACGTCGACCAGGCGATCAAGGAGGCGCAGGACGCGCTCGTCCGCCGCGCCAGCGATCCTTACGCGCTGTCGGAGCTCGCGCTCGCGCAGCTCGAGCGCGGTGAGATCGACACCGCAGAGCTCCTCAGCAAGGAAGCACTGAAGGCGGCCCCCGACAGCGCCGTGGCGGCGCGGACGGCGGGCCTGATCGCACTCAAGCGCGGCGATGATGCCGTCGCATTTCGCCACTTCCAGCGCGCGAGTGAACTCGACGCCAACGACACCACCGCGCGCCTCAACACGGGCATCGTGCTGCTTCAAGCCGGCGTCTACGATCGCGCGGTGAAGGAGCTGAAATCCGTGGTCGACGTGGAGCCCGACAACACCTCCGCCGCGCTGGCGCTGGCCGCCGCGATCCGCGGCAAGGCGAAAAAGGACGACACCGCAGCGTATTCGGAGTCCGAGCGCCTGCTCACCGGAGTGCTCGAGCGTGAGCCGAAGAACCTCTCGGCGACGTTGAATCTCGCCATCCTCTACGCGGACTACTTGAAGCGTCCGTCCGACGCAGAAAAGCTCTACCGGACGTTTCTCGCGAGCGCTCCCGACAAGCATCCTGGTCGCCCCGAGGCCGAACGCTGGCTCGCGGCGAGCTCGAGTGGATCGACGCCGAAGAAGAACTGAGCCGCGCGCGGCCGAATCTGCTTGACCGTCGCTCGACGCGTTGCAACCCTCTCGGCCGATGCTGTCGCCGAGCTCCAAGGTTCCGGGCGTGCTGGCGCTCGGCGGGTCGCTCCTCGGGCTCCTCTTCGCCGGGTATTCCACGCTCGACTACGCGTCGCACCTCGATCGTGGCCTGCACGACGTGCACTGCAGCTTCATCCCGGGCGCGCCCCCCACCTCCGAGGCCGAAGCCTGCCGCGCAGCGATGTACAGCCCCTACTCCGCCTTGTTCCGCGAGGCGATGTGGGGCGGGGTACCGATCTCGCTCTTCGCGATGGGGGCATTCGCGTTTTTGGGCGGCTTTGCCCTCTACCTGTTGGTCGCCGCCGACCGGGCACCGCGGCGTGCCGTCGTGTTCTTCTCGGTCGTCGGGCTGACGCCGCTCCTCGTTTCCCTGCTCATGCTTTCGATCAGCCTGACCAAGCTCGGGCACCTGTGTAAGACGTGCGTCGGCATCTACGTTTCGTCGTTCGTGCTCGCCTCCGGCGGCCTGCTCGGTCTCGCCACGCTCGGCGGAGGCGTCCGGCCGATGTTGAGCGCGCTCTTTCCGGTGGCCTGGCTGGCCGCGCTCGGCGTGACGTCGCTCGTGCCGGCAGCCGTGTACGCCGCGAGCGTGCCCGACGAGCGGCCGTACCTCACCAAGTGCGGCAAGCTGAAGCAGCCGCAGATGACGGTGGGCTCGCCGCTCAAGATCCGCGGTGCTCAGGCGGTGCGCCCGGTGATGTTCTTCGAAGATCCGCTGTGCCCGACGTGTCGCGCCTTCCACGAGCGCTTGCTCGGCGAGGGCGTGTTCGAGAAATTCGACGTGGATCTGGTGCTTTTTCCGCTCGACAACGAATGCAACTGGATGCTGGATACGCCGCTCCATCCCGGCGCCTGCATCGTGTCGCGCGCGGTCTTGTGCGGCGGTGAGCGCACGCGGCAGGTCCTCGAATGGGCCTACGACGAGCAGATTTACCTCGGGCGCGCCGGCAAGGCGGGGGCAAACGTGCTGCGGGCCGCGATCAAGCAACGCTGGGGCGCGGAGATGCTCACCTGCGTCGACGACCGCAAGACGGACGTGCTCCTGAACCAGCACCTGCATTTTGCGTCCGACAACGGCATCCCGGTGTCCACGCCGCAGATGTACCTCGGCACGCAGCGCGTCTGCGACGAAGACACCGACATCGGCTTGCGGTTCACGCTGGCCGAGCTCGCGCCGGAGGTGCTCAAGTGAGTGTCGCCCAGGCAGAGCCGTCGCCGGGACCCGCGGGCGCCGGAGGGTCGGGTATTTCCGGCTGGCTCGGGGCGACGGCGGTCGTGATGCTGATGGTCGGTGCGGCGGTGTCCGTGCGGCTCTGGGTGAGCTCCGCGACCGACCGACTGGAGCGGCCGCAGGCCGAAAAGCCCAAGGTCGCGGTCGCCGATCAGGCCGAAGTCGGCTACTGCACGCCACGGTTCAAGGAAGTGCTCGAGCGCGTGCTCCACTCCTGTGGTCTCGCCCAGGATGAAACGCGCCGTGGTTGCAAGCCTGCCGACGTGAAGACGTTCGCGTCGATCAGCGACGCGGACTTCAACGAGCTCTTCACGCCGCTGAAGGAGCGCGGGGGCGTGGTGCTCTTCGACGAAGGCATGGATGACCTCGACGAAGGCGCGACGAAGCTGATCGAGGAAAAGTGGTTCAAGCGCAAGGGTGCCCGGTACTTCTTCGTCGTTGCGCGCGCATCGAAGAGCGGCAACCAGGCGAAGAACCGCGCGCTCTCGCACCGTCGCGCGAACTCGGTGATGTACCACCTGACGAACATCGCGAAAGATCCGACGATCGAGAAGAAAGTCGGCCTTTTGTGGCTCGGTAACGAATTCGCTCAGCTCTCGCAGGATTACTGCAGCTGGTCGACTTCGCGACCCAACGAGAAATGCGACGACGAAGCGATCAACAGAAGCGCTTTCGTTTCGTGGGTAGATTGCCGCCTGTGATGCCGCGTCTTCGCATCAGCTCGCTGGTTGTCATCGTGGCTCTCTTCGGCTGCGAAGACGATGCCGGCAAGAAGGCGACGCTCGCTCCGGCGTCGCGCAGCCAGGCCGTCGAAGGCCCTTCCACGGCTGCCGCGACGGTCGCGTCCGCGCCTGCCGCGACACCGACGGCGGCGCCCAAGAAGCCTCGTGCCCCGCTGTGCGGTGGCGTGCTGGATGCTCAGGGCCGCACCGTCGCCAAGAAAGCGATCGGGCGCCGAGGCGCGCCGGGTGAGACGGAGCTTTCGGCCGAGCTGCCACTCGCCGGGGGCTACACGTGGGTCAACTTTTGGGCTGCCTGGTGCGCCCCCTGCAAGGAAGAGATCCCGCGCCTGATGGACTGGCAGAAGCGCCTGACCTCGGCCGGAAAGCCCTTTCGCGTCGTGTTCGTTTCCCTCGACGACGACGAGCGCCAGCTCGAGAAGTTCCTCACCGACCAACCCGGCGGCGGCCTTCGCTCCACGTATTGGCTCCGGGAGGGTCAGGAACGCGAGGAGTGGCTGCTCGGCGCCGGCGTCGATCCGGACCCCGACTTGCCGATGCACCTCTTGGTCGACTCGAAGGGCAAGGTGCGCTGCAAGGTCCGCGGCGCCGTGGAAGACAGCGATTTTCCCGGGCTGACGGCGCTTCTCGGATCGTAATCCATCGGTGACACGTTTTGCGACGTACCCGGGCCCCCGGCGTATGTAGCAGTCGCACCAATCGATCACGCGTCGCGGGACAGTACCCGCCATCGCGATTTCCGAGGCGCTTGACCTCCGCTGGTGTAGGGTCCCGAGGCGGATGAGCAGCAGACGGGCCGACATCGCCGAAGTCGCACGGCACGCGCGGGTGTCGAAGAGCACCGTCTCCCGCGTGATCAACGGCGGCTACGCGAGCCCCGAGGTCCGCGCCCGCGTCGGCAAGGTGATCCAGAAGCTCGGCTACACCCCGTGGAGCACCGCGCGAAACTTCTCCCTCGGTCGCGCCGGCTGCATCGGTCTCGTGATCGAGGACACACAGGGTCAGTGGATCGCGCAGATCCTCGGCGGGATCGAGGCCGAGCTCACCTCGAAACACATCTCACTGCTGGTCGGCAGTCTCGTCGTGCGGGAGCACTACGACGCGACGACCGTCGCCTCCTGGATCCGCGAGCGGCGCGTGGACGGCCTGGTGTTCACGCGTGCCGGACAGCACGAGCGGCGCCTGATCGAGGCAGCCAAGCGCGGCGGGCTCGCCGTCGCGCTGATTGCCCCGGACGAAGATTTCACCGGCGTGCACGTGCTTCGCGGTGACAACGTCGGCGCGGGTGCTGCGGTCGGCGAGCACCTGGCCCAGCTCGGGCACCGGCGCGTCGCCTTCGTCGGCGGCCAGGCGCGAACGGGGGAAGACGCCTGGCGCGAGTCAGTGGACAGCGTCGATCGCCTCGCCGGGCTGTCCAAAGCGCTCGCCGCCCACGGCGTGAAAATCCCGGAGAGCAACGTCACCTTCCTGCGCTACCACGTCGAATGCGGCGTCGAATACGCCGAGCGCTGGCTGAAGATGCCGCGTTCCCGCGCGCCCACGGCCGTCGTGCTCGGTAACGACGCGATGGCCATCGGCTTCATGCGCACGCTGCAATCGCACGGCGTACACATCCCGAACGACGTCTCGGTCGCCGGCTTCGACGACATCCCCTCCGCCAGCATGTATTTCCCCGGCCTGACCACCGTCCGCCAAGAGATGCGCGAGATCGGCGAAGCCGCCTGTCACTTCGTTTTGCGTTCGGTCGAGGCGAAGGCGATGACGGGGAGCACGCACCTTTATCCGATGACGCTCGTGCCGCGCGAGAGTACCGCGCGCGTTCCGGAGTGAGAGGCTGATCCCCCGTCGCTACGGGCGACAGATCGGCACGACCGTTGCATTCATCGGAGTCATGCACTCTGATTGCGGGGTCGGTTGACCGGGAAAAAGGGGCGCAATTTCGCTGGTGTCACGGGTCTGGCGCTCTGCGTCTTCTGCTGTGGTCGGGCCTCCGAGCACGACACCTATCGCGGACGCGTCGCTCAGGCTGGCACAGCTGGTCAGGCCTTTGGCACAGGCGGCAACTACGATCCGTGCCACCAGTTCCCCTCTCCCCGTATCGGGCAGTGCTTTCTGCCGGATCCGATGGGGGGCGGTGGCGAGGGTGGTGAGGTCGGGGCTTCGACGGCCGGGGGAACGAGCGCGGGCACGGGAGCCATTACCGTCGACGATTGTCCACCAGACCCACCGAACTGGACGGCCGGCATGTGTACCACGTCACCCTCCGGACCCACCGTGGAACGTGGTTGGTGCTGTTGGTCGTGTGAGAGCATCTGTGGCTGACCGGGTGGCCGCGGCTCAACCGCTCTTCCCGCCGAGCCGGTCGGCTTGCTTCTGCTTTCATGCATCGAGGCCAATCGCAGCAATGATCGCGCGAGCGATCTTCAGTCCGCCCTGATCCGACGGCTCGATGAGGTTTGCGTAGTCTTCGGGCTGCGTGCAAACGAGTCGAAGGTCGATGGTGCTCGCGCCGAGTTCGCGGGCGACGCGAAGGATCACGTCGTTGAACATCATGAGCGCTACCCGAGCAACGGGCGCTTCGTGGGGTCCGAGGTTGGCGTTGTAGATGGTGCAGCAGGTCGTCGGAAGCCGGCGGGCAAGCGCCAAGCTGATGGCCACCCGGTAGTGTTGCTCGAATCTCCCCGTGCGAGCGCCGAAGAGGAGCAACGCTTCCCGCGTCGACGCGACGGGCATGTCGAGAAGGTCCATGCTCAACAACGCATCATTCCCGCCGGCCGAGATGACGACGTGCGTCGCATCCGCGGGTACCGATGGGATCTGGTCCGGAACGTCGGTGCTGGTTGCACCATCGACGGCGAGCAGCGACGCGCGCCATCCAGGCGGAAGAAGAGCGCGAAGGTGAGTCACGACGTCGGGCGCACCAGCGGTGTAGGCGCTGTTGTCGAAGATCGAGTCACCCAGGAGCGCGATGTGTCCAGGCATGAGCGTCAGCAGGCGCTTCGTCAACGCTAGCGCGCGGTTACGGGACTCGGCCTACGCGACCCACTTGTTCCGCGTGTCGCTGAACGACGCGACGAGGTCCTCGGCGCCGAGCTGGCGGGCGAGGTCGATCGCCTGGTCGATGTAGCCGACGGCTTCTTTTTCGCGCTGGCGGCCGTGGGCCACCTGGGCAAGCTCGCGGAGGACGCGCGCTCGATCGGCGCCGCTCGGGCCGGCGAGATCGAGTGCCTCGCGAAGCACGCCTTCCGCGTCGGCGTAGTTGGCGCCGCGGGCCAGGGATGCGCCGAGCTTGCGGCTGAAAATCAGGACGGCGCGCAGCGGATCGTCGAGCTCGCCGCGCGAGATTTCGGCGCGCGCCATCTCGAGACCGCGGCGCAGGGCAAGCACCTCGGTGTCCGAATCGCCGCGGATGGCGGCGCGGTCGGCGACCTGCTCGAGTAGGAACAGCGCTTCGAACGAATCGTGCGCGTGGTAGGCGTGCTGGGCGCGTGCCTCGAGTGGGGTGTGGAGCTCTTCCCCGACGATGATGGCGCGAGCGTGGAGCTCGCGGCGCACGGCGGCGGGAATGCCGGCGAGCACGATGTCGCGGAGCAGCGGGTGCGAGGTCGCCGAGGTGCCGTTGTCGCCGCGCTCGATCATGCCCGCGCGGGCGAGATCGTCCAGCGCCGGTTCGAGGCCTTCTTCGTCCTTCAAGAGCTCGGCCAGCGTGGGGGTACGGGCGCCGTCGCCGATGATCGCAAGCGCCTGGAGCGCGCGCCGGGCGTTGGGAGCCAGCGTGTCGACCCGGAGTGCGATCAGATCGGCGAGCCGATGGGGCGGGTCGCTGCCGCCCTCCATCGTGTAGCGGAGGACTTGTTCGAGGTAGAGGGGCAGGTAGCCGCGCGCGCTGTCGTCGAGCCGGACGCGCTCCCCGGCCGGGTGCGAGCGCAGCATCCCGGTGACGGCGCCGAACGGAAGGCCCGCGATCAGCCGCGCGCTCGCTTCCGAGCTCCAGCCTGGGTCGAAGCCCGGCGTGTGTGTCGCCACGACCAGCACCGCTTGCGTCCTCGGTTCGCCGATCACGTCGGCGAAGGCGGTACGGCTGAGGAAATCGAGCCGATGCAGGTCGTCGAGGCCGAGTACGACCCGCCCCGATGCGGCCCGGCTCCCCGCCACCTCGAGCGCCCAGCGCAGCGCGTCGGCGCGCGCGCGGCGCCGTTCGGCGTGGCTGCGCCCGTCGTCCTTGAGGTTGTCCGCGAAGGCGTCGGCGATCCCGCGCTGCGCGGCGGCCGTTACGCCGTCAACGCCCGGCGACCCGAGCTCGGCGGTGGTGCGGCCGGTGAGCTTCACCAGCGCCTCGCGCAGAGCATGGTGGGGGACTTCGGCGAGGTGCGGATCGGGCCCGATCAGCACGCCGAGGTCTCCGTCCGACTCCGCGAACTTCAGGAGCTCGCGGATCAGACGAGTCTTGCCGGCGCCCGGCTCACCGACGAGTCGCGCGGCGACGATCGTGCCACGCGCTCGTTCGCGCCGCTCCTCGAGCCAGGCGAGTTCGTCGTCGCGCCCCGTGATCGCGAGCGGGACCAGCGAGCCCGTGACGGCAAGGGGTGCGCCGCTCCGCTGGGGCAGGCGCGCGCCGCATTCGCCGCAGAACTTCGTCATCGCGACGACCAGGCCGCACGCCGGACAACTCGTCACGCCGGTGGGTGTGACCGACAGCCGATGCTCCCACGCGGTGGTGGAGCTCGGCGGCGTACTCTCGATCACGGTGAGCGCCGCGCGCAGTGCTTCCGAGAACTCCGCCGCGTCCTGGTACCGGTCCCGGGAATCCTTGCTCATCGCGCGGAACACGATGTTCACGAGCGGATCGGGGATCGTTCGCTCCGGCGCGACCTGACGCGGATCCGGCACCGGGATGGTGAGGTGCATCATCACCACCTGGGTCGGGCTGTCCGCTTCGTACGGCAGCCGCCCGGTGAGCAGCTGGAACAGGATCACGCCAACCGAGTAGAGGTCGCTGCGCCCGTCGATCGCGTCGCCGCGGCCCTGCTCGGGCGCCATGTAGTCGGGTGTTCCGCACACGATACCCGGGCTCGTGACCGACGGCGCCTGAGTGTCCGCCTTCAGCTTGGCGAGCCCGAAGTCCACCACCTTCACGAAGTCGCCGCCGCGGCGAAGCGGCTCGAGGATCACGTTCTCCGGCTTGAGATCGCGGTGCACGATCCCGAGATCGTGCGCTTCACCGAGGGCCGCCAGGACCTGCCTGAGCACGTCCACGATCCGTGAAAACGGCAATGGGCCTTCGTCGTAGGCCACGTGCGCGAGGTCGCGCCCGCGCAAGAACTCCATCACCAGATACGGCTGGCCGTCGTCGGTGCGACCGAAGTCGAACACCGACACCGAGTTCGGGTGATTGAGCTGACTCGCCGCGCGCGCCTCCGTCATGAAGCGGAGCCCGGAGTTTTCGTCCGCGAGCAGGTGGGGGTGGATGATCTTGACCGCTACGGTGCGACCGAGCGCGCTCTGCTGCGCGCGGTAGACGCGCCCCATCCCGCCGACGCTGATGAGGTCGAGGATGTGATGGCCGCCAGGCAGCGTCTTGCCGATGAACTTGTCGGTTCCGGTCGAGCCCATGGTGCCGACCGGGAAGCCACACGCGGGGCAATACTGGTGTTCGGTGGCGCAGACCGACCCACAGTGGGGGCAGGTTCTCTGGGACGGCTCGGGCTGTTGCAAGGGAGGTTCTCGGCTCTACCCGACGGGTCAGGGGTGGGGGGGCGAGCCCGGGTGGACCGGACCGGCCGATGAGGGGAGAGGTCTCGAGGTTTGATGCATTCTAGGGGCGACACCACTTGCGAACCAAGGGGGCACAAAAATGCAGTAGGTTTTAGGGGACTCATGGCTGGTCGTGTGCGCCTGGGCGAGCTTTTGGTGAGCGCCAACATCCTCACCCGCGAGCAACTCGACGAGGTGCTCCAGGCGCAAAAGGCTGACGGCAGGAAACTCGGGCAGCTACTGGTCGAGCGCGGGCTCGTCACCGGGACGCAGGTCACCCAGCTCCTCAGTCAGCAGCTCGCCGTCCCCTGGGTCTCGCTCTATCACATCGATTTTTCGCGCCAGCTTCTCGACCTCGTGCCCGAAGCGCTGGCTGAGAGTCACTGCTTGATTCCGATCTTCGTGCGCCGGGTACGCGGTCTCGGTGAGACGCTGTACATCGCGATGGACGACCCGATGGACGAGCTCGCGCAGAAAGCCGTGGCGGAGTTCTCGGGACTACCGGTGCGCCCGATGATCGCTCCAGCGGCCGACATCCGCGCGGCCATCCGCGCTTACTACGGCGACGGGGACGGTGACGGCGACGTGGGGGACCAAGAGCAGGATGCCGACGCGGAGGAAGCAACCCAGCCCGACGCACCAGCACCAGCAGTGAAGCCGGCAACGGCCGCCGCGGTCGCGGCGCCGCCACAGGTCGTGACGCCGCCACAGGTCGCGCGGGCGCCCTCCGTTCCGCCCGTGTTACCGCCGGAATCGCTGCCGCCTTCCGACTCACCGACGATCGAGGCGCGCGAGGTGTCGATGCCGGCGCCACCCCGGCGCAAGGGCCGGCGTATGGTCACGCTCACCCTGCTCGATGGAACCCGCGTCAATCTGCCGGCCCGCACCTCGCGGCCGCCGGCGGCGCCCGGCGCTGCCAAGGCGCCGGAGGACGGCTCGGGGCAGCTCACCGCGCGTGACCTGGTAGCCGCCCTCAGGGCCGTTTCTCACGGCGCCGACGCGTCCGAGATCCTCGGCGACAACGCGCGCTGGGAGCCGCTCTTCGCTGCGCTGCTCGAGCTCCTGCTGAAGAAGCACCTGATCGCGGACTGGGAGTTCGTCGCCGAGTACAAGAAGATCTGAGCGCCCCGTCAGCGTGGGGCGCGCCCAGAGCGGAGGCGCTCTGCGAGCACCCAGGGCGACGGCGCCTGGTCCGATACTGCCGACGGCGTCGCTTGCGTGGCGACGTGAAAGGCAGCAGCGGCAGCCGCCGCGGCCGTCGCTGCGAGCCGATCCGGATCGAGTGCGCCGCGTGCCGTCAGTTCGTCCGCGCGGCGTTCGACGAGACCGATATCGTAGTCGCCCGTCTCCACTTCGGGCATCCGGGCGAGCTGCCCCAGAAACTCGAGGTTCGTCGTCAAGCCGGCGACGACGTATTCGTCGAGAGCGCGGCGCAGGCGCTCGAGCGCTCGTCCGCGATCCGGCGCCCACACCGAGAGCTTGGCGAGCAGCGGATCGTAGTCGGGGCCGATCGTATCTCCCGAGGTGACGCCCTCGTCGTTCCTCACCCCCGGCCCACCGGGGGGGCGAAACAGCGTCACCGTACCGGGGCTCGGCGCGAAACGGCGCGCCGGATCCTCGGCGCAGAGCCGCACTTCGATGGCGGCGCCGCGCGCGGGCGGCACGGCCGAGAGCGGCTCGCCGCTGGCGATGCGAATCATCTCGCGCACTAGATCCACGCCGGTGACGAGCTCCGTCACCGGGTGCTCCACCTGCAGGCGCGTGTTCATTTCGAGGAAGTAGAACGCGCCCGACGGATCGAGCAGAAATTCGAACGTCCCCGCCGAGTCGTAGCCGAGCGACCGCGCGCCTTTCAGCGCCACCTCGCAGAGCGCGTCACGCGCCGCTGGGTCGAGTGCCGGGCACGGTGTCTCTTCCAGGATCTTCTGATGCCGTCGCTGCAGCGAGCAGTCTCGTTCGCCGAGGTGCACGACGGCGCCGTGCCGATCGCCGAGCACCTGAACCTCGACGTGGCGCGCGCCGAAGAGCGCCCGCTCGATGTAGACCGATCCGCTACCGAACGCCTTTTCCGCCTCGCTGCGCGTCCGTTCGAGCGCGCTCGGAAGCTCCGCCGCCGAGCGCACGAGGCGCATCCCCTTCCCGCCGCCCCCGTCGACGGCCTTGATCATCACCGGGTAGCCGATGCGTTCCGCGGTCGCGCGCGCCTCGTCATCGGTGCCAGCCTTTCCACCCGGAACGATCGGCACTCCGGCGGCGGCCATCGCCGCGCGGGCGCGTTCCTTCGAACCCATGGCGCGGATGGCGGCGGGCGACGGGCCGATGAACGTCACCCCGCGGGCGGCGGCGCGCTCGGCGAAGTCGGCGTTCTCGGACAGAAACCCGTAGCCGGGGTGGAGGCCATCGCAGCCGGTCTTGGTCGCGACGTCTAGTAACCGTTCGGCGTCGAGGTAGGCGCGTGGGTTCGGACCCAGGGCGTGAGCCTCGTCGGCACGGCGCGGGTGCAGCGCCCCGCGATCGGCGTCCGTGTACACGGCGACCGAAAGGATGCCGAGCTCACGCGCGGAGCGGGCGATCCGGACGGCGATCTCGCCGCGGTTGGCAATCAGGATCTTCTTGAACAATGGCTCGATCCGACCCCCGGGTCGGCCATGCTAGCCTGCTCTAGAGCGCCGGTCGTCACCCCGTCGAGGGCGTGGTATTCAGCGCGGCGAAAAATGAGCGGGGCACCGATCATCACCGTGGCGGAGCTCGACCGCCGGCTGCGCCAGGCCGTCGAAGGCACGACGGGTGACGCGTGGGTGGAGGGTGAGGTGACTTCCTTGAAGAGGGCGTCGAGCGGCCATGTTTACTTCACGCTCAAGGACGAACGAGAGGACGCGGTGGTCGACTGCGTGATGTACCGCTTCGACGCCCAGCGCGCGCTGAAGCACCTGACGGACGGCGCGCGGATCCAGCTTTGGGGGAGGGCGACGGTGTGGGCGCCGCGGGGTCGGCTCCAGCTCGTCGGCACGTTCGCGCGGCCCGCCGGCCGTGGGGCCCTGCTCGAGGCACTCGAGCAGCTGAAGAAGCGGCTCGAGGCCGAGGGCCTGTTCGCGGCGGAGAGGAAACGGCCGCTGCCGGCGGATCCGCGCGTCGTCGGAGTGGTCACGAGTGCCCACGGCGCCGCGTTCCACGACATCCGCACGGTGGCGTTCCGCCGCGCGCGGGTGCGCTTGATCCTCGTCCCCACCGTCGTTCAAGGCGACGCGGCTCCGGAAAGCATCGTCGCCGCGCTCGATCGCCTTCAGGCGTTCCCGGGGCTCGATGTCGTGATCCTCGGCCGGGGCGGCGGCTCCGGGGAAGACTTGATGGCGTTCAACGACGAACGCGTGGTGCGTCGCGTGGCGACCTTCCCCGTGCCGGTCGTGAGCGCGGTCGGGCACGAGGTGGACGTGACGCTCACCGATCTGTCCGCCGACGTTCGCGCTGCGACCCCGTCCCAGGCGGCGGAGCTGGTCGTGCCGGACGACCGCGCACGGCTGGCCGCCTTGTTGCGGCTCCGCGGTGGCCTCGATCGCGCGCTTGCCGCCCGGCTCGAGCTCGAGCGCGAGCGCCTGCTCCACGCGCGGGCCAGGCTCCGCGACCCCCGGTTTCTGCTGATGGAGCGGCAACAGGAACTCGACGACGGCCGGGAGCATCTATCACGGCGCATGCAGCGCATCCTCCACGGCGATCGGACGCGTACCGGGGCGCTCGAACGGCGCCTCCACGCCCGCCATCCACGCGCCGTGCTCGCCCAGGCGCGCGCCGAGGCACGCCCGCTCGCTGTGAGGCTCGAGGCCGCTGCTCGCCGGCGCCTCGAGGCCTGTCGCGCGGAGCTGTCGCGCGGAGCGGCGCGCCTCGACGGGCTCTCGCCGCTCGCGGTGCTCGGTCGTGGCTACGCGGTGGTCACGCTCGCGGAGGGTCGGGTGCTGCGCGCCGCTCGTGAGGTCGAGCCGGGCGCCGACGTTACGGTGCGTCTCGGCGAAGGGCGTCTGGCCGCGCGCGTCACGGGAGTCGAACGGGGAGAGTCGGAAGGCCCCGGGTGAGCGCGCGTTTCATCCTCCTCGGCCACCCGGTTTCGCACTCGCTCTCGCCCGCGATCCATGGCGCCGCCTATGCCGAGTGCGGGCTTTCGCACCGCTACGAGCTCCGGGACGCTCCGGACGAGCAAGCCGTGAAGGCTGCGATCGAGGAGATCCGGGGCGGAGCCATCGCCGGCGCCAACGTCACCGTGCCGTGGAAGCAGGTCGCGCTTTCCCTCGCCGATCGCGCCGACGCCACCGCGAGCGAGGTCGGTGCGGCCAATGTTCTCGTGCCGGATGGCAAGGGAGGCGTCGTGGCGCACAATGCAGACGTGGGCGCGCTCGCCGACGAGCTCCGGGCGCTGGCCTCGGCCCCCGCCGTCACGCTGGTTCTCGGGGCGGGCGGCGCGGCGCTCGCGGCGGTGGCAGCGGCACGGCGCATCGGTTCCGAACGCGTGTTGGTGTCCGCTCGCCGGTTCGATCTGGAGGTGCCGATCGATGCCTGGCCGAACGCGGGTCCACTTGCGCGCCTCGGTGCCGAACTCTTTCCGTGGCCGGGCGGCATCGAACCGACATTTTTCCGCGCGTTCGACGTGAACGTCGTCGTACAGGCGACGAGCGCGGGCATGCTGGGCGCTGGACCGGGCGCTGACGTGGCTGACGTCGTGCCGTGGAAGCACCTGCCGCGCGGCGCCGTCGCCTACGACCTCGTTTACAATCCGGCCGACACGCCCTTCCTCCGCGCCGCGCGCGATGCCGGCGTCGTGGCCCGCGGCGGGCTCGGCATGCTCGTGGGTCAGGCGGTGATCTCGTTCGAGCTCTGGCTCGGCCGCGCGGCGCCGCGCGAACGGATGCAGCGTGCTGCCGAAGACGCGCTCCGGGCGAGGTCGGCGTGAAGGCGCGTGACAAGGAAAAGGGCGACTGGCGCCCCTCGCGCGGCGGCCCGTGGCCGGTCGTGCAGACCGGCGGCGGCCTCGCCGCGGCCGAGCGGGAGTGGCTCCACACGAACGGCGCTGGTGCCTACTCGATGAGCACCGTGCCGCTGCTGCACACCCGGCGCTATCACGGCGCCTTCGTCGCCGCGCTCGAACCACCGCTCGGCCGTCACGTGATCCTCGGCCACGCCGACACGTCCGTCACCGTGGAGGATGATCGGCGCACCTACCGGCTCGCGACCCACCAGTTCCCGAACGTCGCGCCGACGCTCGGTTACCGGCTGATCGAGTACTTCGCGCTCGATCCGATCCCGCGCTGGATGTTCCGCCTCGGTCAGCACACCCTCGAGCGCACGTTCTGCCTCGCGCGAGGCAAGAATGCCGCGGTACTCGGCTACACCTGGTACGGCCGAACGCCGGCGCGCCTAGCGCTTCGCCCGCTGATGCCCCTCCGCCCGATCGATGCGCTCACCAAGGAGCACGGCGGCATGATGCAGGTCGTGACGCTCAGGCCGGGCGCGGTCGAGCTCCAACCGGTGGCGAATCTTCCGGCCGTCCATTTCCAGCACGAAGGCGTGTTCATGGGCTCGCCCGACTGGTGGCGAAAGTTCGAGTACCTCGGCGATCGCGCGGACGGGCTCGAGTTCCAGGAAGACATCTGGACGCCGGGGACGTTCGAAATGGTGCTCGAGCCGGGGCGAACGGCATTCCTTGCCTGCTCCGTCGGCGCCGCGCTCGGCCAGGCTCCGGCCGACGTGGTCGCTACCACCGCCGAGTTCCTCCGCTCCCAAGACCTCGGTCCGTCGCGCTCGCCCGCCGTGCGCGTGCTCGGTGTGGCCGCCGAACAGTTTTGCCTCGATGCAGTCGAGCCCCCGGTCCTGACCGCCGGGTACCCGACGCACGCCCTTCACGTGCGCGATCTCGTGGTCGCCATCCCCGGCTTGCTCCTCGAGCGCGGCCAGTTCGATCGAGCCAAGCGCGTGTTCGCCGCGCTGCTCCTGCGTCAGCGGGGTGGGCTGTTGCCGAGCCTCGTCACCACCCGCGGCCCGCGCCCTCGGTCGAGCCCCGACGCGACGCTCTGGTTGTTCGAGGCCGCGCGGCTCTTCGTGGAAAAGACCAACGCGCGCGATCCGTTCGTGGAGCGGACGCTCTATCCGGCCTTGGTGCGCGCGTTCCTGAGGCTTGCGGGACCGCGCCGGGTTTGGGCCTGGCGCGCGAGCGACGGGCTCGTGGTGACGGACGCTACCGACGTGGCGCTGACCTGGATGGACGCGGCTGTTCAGGGTCGCCCGGTGACGGCGCGCTCCGGCGTCGCGATCGAGCACCAGGCGCTCTGGACGCGCGCCTGTGACACCGTGGCGATGCTGGCCAAGACGTACGGCCACCCGGCACTCGCCACCCGCGCAACCTACGCCGCGTCGCTCGCCCGCGCCTCGTTCCGCGCCCGCTTCTGGTGCAGCGACACCGAGTACCCGTACGACTGCGTCAGCGAAGCCCGCGACCGCGCCGACGCCTGGTCGGATTCCACCATCCGTCCGAACGCGGTGATTGCGCTCGCCGTCGACCCCTCACTGTTCGAGGGCTGGCAGGCGGAAGCCTTGCTCCAGCGCGCCCAAGCCGAGCTCCTCACGCCCTTCGGCCTGCGCAGCCTCGCTCCCAGCGACCGCCGCTACGTTGGCCACTTTGGCGGCGCCAACGACGAGCGCGAGGCCGCCTACCACCAGGGAACGGCCTGGACTCACCTGCTCGGCTACTACGCCCGCGCCGCCCGTCACCACTGGGGCGACGAACGCGAAGGCCGCGATGAGCTGGTGAAGCACCTCGAGCAAGCGCTCGACTCGGCGCCGCTCTTCGGCCATCTGCCGCAGCTCTCGGACGGCGACGCACCTTTCCGCACGCGCGGCTCGCCAGCGCAAGCCACGGCCGTCGCCGAAGTGCTCCGGGCGTTGATCGAACTAGAGCGCACCTAGTCCGCGCTCTGGCGGGCTTGGCCTACCGGGCGCCCCGGCCGACTACGGCTCGCACTCGATGCTGTAGAAGTGCGTGTGGCCGTTCTCTTGGGAGCTCTCTTTGTCCATCGCGAGGGCTCCGCCGTTCCGCAGCGTGGTGAGCTGCATCGCGGTGAACGTCAGCGTGTGAGTGTGGGCGTTGTTACCGTCTTCCGGCAGCTCGATCGTGAGCGGGGAGCCCGTGTTGATCATGTCGATGAAATCGTTGCGCAACATCATGCCGAGCGGGAGGTGGGTGTGCTCGTTCGCCGCGTCGGTCGATTCGTGCATGATCGAGAAATTCGCGCTGATGCAACTGGGCGACGTGGTCCCGCCGCCTTCGCCGCCGACGGCCGGTTCGCCGCCCTGAGCGCCCTGGGCCATGCCGCCCTCGCCGCCGTTCGTCATGCCGCCTTCACTGCCGGCTTCGCCGCCGGTGCCGGCGCTACCGCCGGTCGTCGTGCCGGCGCTGCCGCCGGTCGTCGTGCCGGCGCTGCCACCGGTCGTCGTGCCGGCGCTGCCGCCGGTCATCGTGCCGGCGCTGCCGCCGGTCATCGTGCCGGCGCTGCCGCCCTTGCCGCCACTGCCCGCTGTCCCTGCGCTGCCGCCTTTTCCTCCGGATGATGGGGGAGCGGCGGGGTCGGGGTCGTCACCACAGCCCGATAGCCAAGTGCCGGCGACCAGGAAGCTGAGAACGAAACCGCGGAGACCGCTGCGACCAAGGTTGGAAAAGTGCGACATGGGGCTAGTTACTCCAGAGGGGCGTTCGGTTTAGCACGAATGATAGAAATGGTGGCTGGATCAGGTGAAATGACTCCAGGAGGAGCCGAAATCTACGGTGGAAGTTCACCCGCAGGGGTCGTGTAAGGCGTCGTGTAAAATACTGTATGCCCTCTCGGGACCTCTCCGCTTACGGCTACCGCAGGATCGTCATCCTGTTGGTGGCGTTGGTGGTGGTGCCGACGTCACTTCTTTTGGCGCTCGGCGCCGTTCTTTTGTTTCTGGGCGAAGCGGGGTGGAACGTCCTGATGGGCATTCTCGTCCTTGCGCTGAGCGGGGCGGCGGTGACCGGCGTCGTTCTGGTTTGGGTGTTCGTGCGGCGCGAGGCCAACCTTTCGCGGCTGCAGAGCGACTTCGTGTCGAAGGTGTCGCACGAGCTCCGGACCCCGCTCACCTCCATTCGGCTCTTCGCCGAAACCCTCGCGCTCCACCGCGGTGACCCGAAGGCGGACGAAAAATGCATCGCCGGTCTCGCGCGCGAGAGCACCCGGCTCCAGGAGCTCATCGATCGGCTGCTCGATTGGGGGCGCATGGAAAGCGGCGGGCGCGAGTTCGTCCTGAAGGACACCGATCTTCGCTCGATCCTGGCAACGGCGCTCGAAGCGTTCGAACCGGTACGCGAGCGACGGCAGGTCGAGCTCAGCGTCAACTTGCCGCCCGAATCGGTGCTGGTACGGGCCGATCGCGGAGCGATGAGCGACGCGCTCTTGAACCTGCTCACGAACGCTTACAAATACGGCGGCGACCCAGCGCGCATAGACGTCACGTACCAGGCCGAGGGGCACCACGTGGTCGTTTCGGTCCGCGACAACGGGCCGGGCATTCCGATTCAGGAGCACAAGCGAATTTTCCAGAAATTCTATCGCCTCGACGACCGGCTGTCGCGTCAGCGCGAGGGGTCGGGGCTCGGGCTCGCGATCGTGAAACACGTGATGCGCGCCCACCGAGGCCGCGTGGAACTCGTCAGCCATCCGGGCAGGGGGAGCGTGTTTTCGCTGGTCATTCCCGCAGCGACGGCGCGCACCTCGGAGCCGGCTCGGGCTCACGAGAGCGTCGCGCCGACCTCGCTTTCCTGAGGCGCGACGATGTCGGCCGACGCGAGCCCCCGCATCCTGGTCGTGGAGGACGACGAGAGCATCACGCTCGGGCTGGAGATGAACCTGGAAGCAGAGGGCTACTCCGTCACGGTGGCGAACGACGGGGAAGACGGCCTCGGCCACGCGCGGTCCGAGAAGTTCGACCTCATCGTGCTCGACGTGATGCTCCCGCGCATGAACGGTTTCGAGCTCGTGCGGGCGCTGCGCTCGGAGGGAGTGACCGTGCCCGTCATCATGCTGAGCGCGCGGGGCGAGGAAATGGACAAGGTGATGGGCTTGGAGCTCGGCGCCGAGGACTACATCACGAAGCCCTTCGGGCTCGCCGAACTGCTCGCGCGGGTGAAAGCGGTGCTCCGGCGCGACGGCATCGTTCGTCAGCGCACGCAAAAGGTGGTGCGCGCGGCGGATCTCGAGGTCGACCCCGGGACGCGAGAGGTCAGGCGCGACGGATCCCTGGTCGAGCTCACCGCGACCGAGTTCGACGTGCTGTGGTGCCTGATCGAGGCATCGAACCGGGCCCTCACGCGCGAGGAGGTGCTGTCGGCCGTCTGGGGGCCGGGACACCACGTGACGCTCCGCACGATCGACAACTTCGTGCTGCAGCTCCGAGCGAAGCTCGAGGCGGACCCCGCGGACCCCCGACACCTGGTGACGGTCCGGGGCGTCGGCTACCGGTTCAAGCCGTAGATACTGAACTTGTGTTCAGTATCGAGCGGTGCTAGTCGGTCGGTCCCGATGGCCCGCGCTCCGTCTCGCGAACACCGCCTGGCGCCGAAGCGCGTTCCGCGTTCCGAGCCGGCACCCCGCGCCGTGGACGTGATCGAGATCCTCGGCGCGCGCGAGCACAACCTCGACATCGATCGGCTGGTCGTGCCGAAGGGGAAGCTCGTCGTGTTCACCGGGCCGAGCGGCTCCGGAAAGTCGAGTCTCGCCTTCGACACGCTCTACGCCGAGGGACAGCGCCGTTACGTCGAGTCCCTCTCCGCCTACGCGCGGCAGTTTCTCGGGCGCCTCGACCGTCCGGCGGTGGAGCGGCTGCGCGGCCTTTCGCCGACGATCGCCATCGAGCAAAAGACGGCGTCGTCGAACCCGCGCTCGACCGTCGGCACCATCACCGAGATCCACGACTACCTGCGCGTGCTCTGGGCGCGCGTCGGCCGGCAGCACTGCACGATCTGCGGCAAGGAGGTGCGCGGCCGCGGCACCGACGAGATCGTGGCCGAGGTGCTCGGGCTGCCCCGGGGAGCGAAGCTCCTCGTTCTCGCTCCGCTCGTCAGTCACCGAAAGGGTGAGTTCCGCGAGGTTTTCGCCGAACTCGCGAGCCGCGGCTTCGTCCGCGTGCGGCTCGACGGCGAGGTAGTGCGTCTCGACGCGCTGCCGGCGATCGACAAGAAAAAGAAGCACGATCTCGAGCTCGTCATCGACCGATTGACGATCGACGCGGCATCGCGCGCGCGCTTGGCAGAGGCGGTGGAGCTCGGGCTACGCGAAGGTAAGGGTGAGCTCGTCGTCGAAGTCGAGGGCAAGGCGCCGCTCCGTTTTTCGAGCCAGCGCTCGTGCTGCGGCCAGAGCTACCCGGAGCCGAGCCCGCAGAGCTTCTCGTTCAATTCGCCGCTCGGCATGTGCGCTGCCTGCAACGGGCTCGGTGTGCGCACGGAAATCGACCCCGAGTTGGTGGTCCCGGATCCGAAGCGTTCGATCCGCGCCGGCGCGATCGCGCCGTGGGCCACCTCGATGGAGCGCGGCGACGGCTGGACCTTCCGCACGATCGAGGCGCTCGCCAAGGCGACCGGCGTCGACCTCGACGTGCCGTTCGGGAAGCTGCCGAAGAAGCAGCGTGACCAGGTGCTGTACGGGCTCGAGGGCAAGAAGATCCGCGTCACCTGGGGGTCGGAGGGCACCGAGAGCCACGGCAGCTGGGGTATTCGCTTCCACGGCGTGATCCCGACGCTCATGCGCCGCTTCCGCGAAACGTCGTCGGAGCGCATGCGCGACCAGTATCAAAAGTACATGCGCGAGCTCACCTGCGACGCTTGCGGCGGGCGGCGCTTGCGCGAGGCGAGCCTCGCCGTGCGCGTGGGGAAAAAAAGCATCGCGGACGTGGTCGCGCTTTCGGTCCGCGATGCCGCTGATTGGTTCGAGGCGCTCGAACTCGGCGGCGCGCGCGAGTCGATCGCCGAGGGCCCGCTGCGCGAGATCCGGAGCCGGCTGTCGTTCTTGCTGAACGTGGGCCTCGAGTACCTCTCGCTCGAGCGCTCCGGGCCGACGCTGTCGGGTGGCGAGGCGCAGCGCATCCGTCTGGCGAGCCAGCTCGGCAGCGAGCTTTCCGGCGTCATGTACGTGCTCGACGAGCCGAGCATCGGCCTGCACGCCCGCGACAATCAGCGCCTGATCGCCATGCTCCGGCACCTGCGCGATCTCGGTAATTCGGTGCTCGTCGTCGAGCACGACGAGGACACGATCCGCGCCGCCGATCACGTCGTGGATTTCGGTCCCGGCGCCGGGCACCTCGGCGGGAAAGTCGTGTTCGAGGGGGATCCGGGCGCGCTCGCCGTGGCGGACAGCCTGACCGGGCAGTACCTGAGCAACCGGCGGCGCATCGACGTGCCGGCGGAGCGGCGGGCCCCGAAGGGCAAGCTCGTCGTGCGCCGAGCGCGCGAGCACAACCTGAAGGGCATCGACGTGACGTTCCCGCTCGGTGTGCTGGTCGCCGTCACCGGACCGAGCGGCGCCGGCAAGAGCTCACTGGTGAGCGGGATCCTGCTGCCGGCGCTGGCGCGCCACCTTCACGAGGCGACCGACGCGGTGGGGGCGCACGATCGCATCGACGGACTCGAGGGCATCGACAAGGTGATCGCCATCGATCAGCGCCCGATCGGCCGCACGCCGCGCTCGAACCCGGGCACTTACACGAAGGCCTTCGACGAGATCCGCGCCCTCTTCGCCGAGTTGCCGGCGTCGCGCACGCGCGGCTGGGACGCTGGGCGCTTCAGCTTCAACATGAAGGGTGGGCGCTGCGAAGCGTGCGAAGGGGACGGCGTGGTGCGGGTGGAGATGCACTTCTTGAGCGACGTGTACGTCACCTGCGAGGTCTGCCAGGGCAAACGCTACGACGCCGAAACGCTCGGCGTGCGCTACCGCGAAAGGAGCATCGCCGAGGTGCTCGACACCGACATCGACGGCTGCCGGGAGCTGTTTGCGGCGCACGTCGGGCTCTCGCGCATCCTCCGCACGCTGTCGGAGGTCGGGCTCGGCTACGTGAAGCTCGGGCAACCGGCGCCGACCTTGAGCGGCGGCGAGGCGCAACGCATCAAGCTCGCGCGCGAGCTCTCGCGCACCCAGACCGGCCGTACCCTCTACGTGCTCGACGAGCCGACGACCGGCCTCCACTTCGAGGACGTGCGCCGTCTGCTCGAGGTCCTGCACCGGCTGGTCGACGCGGGCAACACCGTCGTCGTCATCGAACACCACCTCGACGTGGTCAAATCGGCCGACCACGTGATCGATCTCGGGCCCGCGGGCGGCGACGAGGGCGGGCGGCTGCTCGCCGCGGGAACACCGGAGGCGATCGCAAAGAACACCAAGAGCGTCACCGGGCCGTTCCTCGCGCGGATCCTGGCGGGTGGCCGGCGAGCCTAGCGTTCCGGTGGGTTTCGATTTCGTCCTGGGCGAGGGCGAAAGGTTCGCCGGTCATGCTAAAAAGGCTGCCCCGTGGATCAGAATCTGCTCCGGTCTTACTTCGGCACCATCTACGAGCTCCCGCTCGAATCCGGCGTGGTGCGGGTGTCGATCGACGGCGAGCAAGTGCAAGACATCGGAGCGCTGCCGACCGTCCTTCGCCAGGACTTCGCCATCATCACCGCGTATAACCCGCGGAGCATGCCGCTCCCCCGGCGCGTGAACGAGGGTCGCCAGCAAGTGCTCCGGGATCTGCTCGTGCTCGGCTGCTACCGCGTTGAGCAGTGCGTCGGCTACGACGAGGAGCCGGAGGGCCCCTGGCGTGAGCCGGCCTGGATCGTGCAGGGCATCCCGCGCGACGAGGCGATCGGGTTTGGTCGTACCTTTCGCCAGAACACGATTGTCTTCTGTCAGGCCGCGCGTCCGGAATTGATCGTCACCGACGTGACGCTCGATACCATTGGTCGGACGTACCAGGGCAATTGGCGCGTGCGCTGACTGCGGTTCCGCGGTATCGAGAGGGCGCATGGCGAAAAGGCCCAACGGCGACTTCGATTTCGAGCAGGTGGGCGAGCGAGCGCGCGGGTTCCTCGGTCGCATGGGCCGTGGCTTTGGCTTCGGCTTGGCGGTGCTCGCCGTCCTGCTCCTGCTCGGTTCGGGGTGGTACGTGGTGGGGCCGGGTGAACAGGCGGTCGTTCGCACGCTGGGTCGAGAGACGGGGAAGGCGGGGCCCGGGCTCCACTACGTGTTCCCGTTCTTCCAGCGCCGTGACGTGGTGAACATCCAGCAAATCCGCCGGATCGAGGTCGGCGTGCGCGGGCAGCAGCGCGTTCCGGACGAGGCGCTGATGCTGACCGGCGACGAGAACATCGTCGAAGCGCAGATGATCGTGCAGTACCGGGTCGCGGAACCCAGCAAGTACCTGTTCCGACTGAAGGACCCGGACGAGACGCTCCGCGCGACCGCGGAGGTTGCCCTCCGCGCGATGGTGGGGCAGACGAAAATCGACGAGCTTTTGACCACCGGTCGCGAGCGCGTGCAGGAGGAAGCGCGACAGGTCCTCCAGCGCCTGATGAACGACCTCCAGAGCGGCATCAGCGTCACCGAGCTCAAGCTGCTCACCGTGGACGCGCCCGATCAGGTGCGGGAGGCCTTTCACGAGGTCGTGCGCGCCCGCGAGGAAAAGGAAAAGCTCATCAATCAGGCCCGCGGCTACGAGGCCGACGTGATCCCGCGGGCGCGCGGCGAGGCCGAAAAGCAGCAGCGCGAGGCGGAGGCGTACCGCGAGGAGCGGACGCTCCGCGCCAAGGGTGACGCGAGCAAGTTCGACGCCACGCTCGTCGAGTACCAGAAAGCACCGCGGGTCACGCGCGATCGCCTGTGGCTCGAAACCGCCCAACGCGTTCTCTCCCCGATCGAGAACAAGGTGTTCGTTGACGAGGGTGTGGCGAAGAACGCCGTGCCCGTGCTGCCGATTCCGCTTGCGGCCCCGCCGGCCGCGCCGAAGGGAGGCAGCTGATGCGCGCCTGGATCCTGGCTGGGATTGCGCTGTTCCTCGCCTGGTCGAGCCTGGTCGTGGTCGACGAGCGCGAGATCGCGATCGTGACCCAGTTCGGCGTGTTCCAGCGCACGCTGTCGCAGCCCGGGCCGTACTTCGTGATGCCGCTCGTGCAGGACGTCGCGCGGATGGAGGCTCGCATTCAGGGCAGCGACGTGGCTCCCGCCGAGTATTTGACGCTCGATAAGAAACGCCTGGTCGCCGACCCGGTGTCGCGCTGGCGCATCGCCGATCCGCTGAAGTTTTTCACCACGGTGCGCGACGAAAGCGCCGCCCGGGCACGTCTGTACGAGGCAGTGAACAGCGAGCTCCGGCGCAACCTCGCGACGAGGAACTTCGACGACATCATCGGCACCGAGCGCGACACGGTGATGCAGGAGGTCGCCGAGCGCGTTCGCACCAAGGCGAAGGAGTTCGGGATCCAGGTGGTGGACGTGCGAATCAAGCGCGCGGACCTGCCGAACGAGGTCGAGGAGAGCGTCTTCGGCCGCATGCGCGCCGAGCGCGATCGCGTGGCGAAGCAGTACCGCTCCGAGGGCGAGGAATCGGCCGCGAAGATCCGCGCCGAGGCGGACAAGGAGCGCACCATCCTCCTCGCGAAGGCCTACGAGACGGCCCAGAAGATCCGCGGCGAGGGCGACGCAACCAGCACCAGCGTCTACGCGCAGGCCTTCGGCAAGGACCCCGAATTTTACACCTTCCAGCGCAGCCTTGCCGCCTACGAGGACATCATCGGCGCGAAGTCGACGCTGGTGCTCTCGACCGGCTCGGAGCTCTTCCGGTACCTCCGCCGCGCCGACGGCGGGGGCGGAAAGCCCTAGAGCGTTACGAGATATGCTCTAGCCGGACGCCGATCGGCGGCGGTGACGCGCTGCCATGGTACGCTCGCAGGGCGTGCGCCGCCTGTTCCTTCTCGTCCCGCTGCCGCTGCTCCTCGCTCTCGCGGCGTGGATTTCGTCGCGCGCCGCGGATCACGCCGTCAATGCTCTGAGTGGCGTGATTGCCAATGTCGCCGCCTTCGTCGTCCGCTCGGCGCCCGTGGAGGAGAAGCAAGAGCTCGACGTCGTCGATCGTGCGGCGCCGATCCCGGCGGCGGCACCCGGGACGACACCGGCCCCGAACAAGGCTCAAAAGGGGAAGCACAAGCAGTCGGCGCTGTTCGTCTCCGCGAACACCGTGCTTCGCATCGCCTCGACCAAGGTGAATCTTCGGGGTGTTCCGGTCGCCAAGCAGGGAGCGCGCCCGGCCGGCCTCAGGCTCGTGGGCGTTTCGGCGCTGGGCGTGGGCCTCGTCGACGGCGACGTGCTCACCCGAGCACTCGGCCAACCGGCGCTCTCGCGTGAAGCGGTGGTGCGCGCCGTCCTCGTCGCACGGGCCCGCCGCGAGCGTGTACTCGAGGGTGAATTTTACCGGGGTAACGAGCGCTGGGTGCTCCAGGTCGAGCAGCCCTACCCCTCGGAACCCGGCGCCACTGCCGCGGGTGACGGCACCGTGGCGCGCGTGGCAAGCCGCTGAAGGGCGGGTCCGGGGCTTGACTGGACCTGAGACCGGTCCAAAGCTATCGCCCATGACGACTCCCCGTTTCGTGCGTCTCCCTCTGGTTCTCGCCGGTCTCGCCTTTGCGGCGCCGTCGTTCGCTGCCGTGGTTCCGCTCTGCGGCGACCACGAGAAGGGCGACAAGGACGCCAAGCAGACCGACAAGGACAAGAACGAGAGCAAGGACAAGAAGGAAGAGAAGAAGCCCTCGAACCCGGCGTGATGTTCGCGCGCTTGGGCGCGCACGCGGGTGACGAACGGTAGGCCGTGAGCGGCGGCGCTTGACGTGCGGCTGCTATGCTGGAAGATTCGCCGCCGATGTCGAAGATGGTGCATTGCATCAAGCTCGGTCGCGAAGCTGAAGCCCTTCCCAGGGCCCCGTTCAAGGGCGAGCTCGGGGAGCGGGTCCTCGCGCAGGTTTCGAACGAAGCCTGGAAGCAGTGGCTGGAGCACTCGAAGATGCTGATCAACGAGTACCGCCTCGATCTCACGAGCGAGAGCGGCCAGCGCCTCTGGATGACCGAGTGCGAGAAGTACTTCTTCGGTGAAGGCTCGGCGGCTCCGGCCGAGTTCGTGCCCGAGAAGCACTGAGTGTCCGCTCGTAGCCTCGGCCTCGGCGAAGACCTCTGGCGTTACCTCGTCGAGGTAACGGTTCGCGAGCCGCCGCTCTTGGCGAAGCTCCGCGAGGAAACGGCCGCCCTGCCCGAAGGCGGCATGCAGATCTCGCCCGAGCAGGGTCGCTTCATGCGCTTTCTGGTCGAGCTGATGGGCGCACGCCGTTACCTCGAGGTCGGGGTGTTCACCGGGTACAGCTCGCTCTCGGTCGCGCTCGCGCTGCCGGCCGACGGCCAGATCGTCGCCTGCGACAAGAGCGACGTGTGGACCGGGATTGCCCGGCGCTACTGGCAGGAGGCCGGTGTCGCTTCGAAGATCGACCTTCGTCTCGGCGCCGGTCTCGAGACCATGAGCCGAATGATCGACGGCGGTGAGGCACCGTTCGATCTCGCGTTTTTCGACGCCGACAAGGACGCGGTGCTCGAGTACTACGAGCGCGGCCTCTCGCTCCTCCGCCCGGGTGGCGTCATCGCGTTCGACAACACGCTGTGGGACGGCCGCGTGGCAGACGCGCAGGATCGCAGCGCTTCGACGACGGCGATCCGCGCACTCAACGAAAAAGTCTGCGCCGATCCGCGAGTCACCGCGTCGCTCGTGCCGATCGGCGACGGGTTACTGCTCGCCCGGAAGCGCTAGTTGCGCACCAGGTTGAGCACCAGGCTGAGCATCAGGTCGAGCATCAGCCTGTCTCAAGCTCATTGACACGCTCCGCACACCGCACCTATTCTCGGGAGCATGAGGGTAAAACTCGGGTTTGTGTTCTTTTTCGCCGTGGGGGCCGCAGGCTGCACCTCCACGGAGTCGCGCTGTGAGACCCTTTGCGGATGGGTCGACAACTGCACGGAGGATGCCGTGACTTGCTCGGAGGCGGATATCGACGAGTGCGTCGACGACTACGACACGAAGAGTGACGACTGTCAGGACGCCTTCGACGATTTCGCGGACTGCGTCGACGACGCCGACAAGGTCTGCTCCAAGGTCGAGAGTTCGTGCCTCGGTGAGGCGGCCGAGTTCCTCGAGCAGTGCAACGGGGAACTCTAGTCGAACTCAGGTCTCCGCTTCGCGGAGGTCTCGGGCGTTGTAGCCCATGAGGTAGAGCAGGGTGTCGAGCCGGTCGTGGTGGTTCAGGCTCATGTGCGCGACTTCCTGGAGCTTCGGCTTCGCGCGGAAGGCGATACCGAGGCCCGCGGTCTGCAGCATCAGGACGTCGTTGGCGCCGTCGCCGACCGCGACCGTCTGGCCGAGCCTGAGGTGATAGGCCTGCGCCATGTCGCGCAGGACCTGCGATTTGCGCTCGCTGTCGACGACGGAGCCGAGCACGCGCCCGGTGAGCTTGCCGTCCGCGACCTCGAGTTCGTTGGAGAACGCGAAATCGAGCCCGAATCGCTCCTTCAGGTCGTCGACGAAGAAGTTGAAGCCGCCGCTGACCAGGCCCACGCGGTAACCGAGACCCTTCAGGATCCGCACGAAACGATCGGCTCCTGGCGTGAGCTCCGAACGCTCGGCCAGCGTCTTGGCGCGCTCGAAAGGCAGGCCCTCGAGCAGCTTCACCCGTTCGGCTAGGGCCTGGCGGAAATCGAGCTCGCCGCGCATGGCGCGAGCGGTGATGGCGGCGACCTGTTCCTTGACGCCGACCAGCGCCGCCAGTTCGTCGATCAGCTCGCCCTTCACGAACGTGGAATCGACATCCATGCAGACCAGGCGCTTGTTCCGCCGAAAGATGTCGTCCTTCTGCACGGCGAGGTCGACCCCGATTTCCATGCCGAGGGCGAGCAGTCCGCCGCGCAAGAGCGACAGCTGGACGGCGGTGGCCTGGGCGCCTGCCGGCAGATCGACGATCAGCTCGAGACCGGTGAGCTCCGTTTCGCTGAGCGAGCGGATCTCCCGGATGTTCATGTTGCGCTCGGCCATGAAGCTCGTGATGCGGGCGGTGGCCGAACCGTCACGCAGGTTGCCGAGCACCGTGATCGCGAGCGACGCCGAAGCAACCTTCGCTTCGGTCGCGACCGTCCGGTACGGGCTCACCTCGAAGCGCAGCCCCAGGTCCGCCGCGGCAAACAGAATGCGCCGGAAGGCGCGCGACGTCGCCGGCACGTCGACGATCGCCGACAGCATCAGGTAGCCGTGGAGGACCGACTGCCCGATGTCGACCAGGTCCGCGTTCTCTTCTGCGATCACCTCGGTGAGGCGCGCAGTGACGCCCGGGCGGTCGGCGCCGGCCACGTGCAGAACGATGCGATCGGGGTGCTCGGGCTTCGTCATCGGCTCGCCTTATTAGCACCAACCGTGCCCGGCTTGAGGCCCCCCCTGCTTCGTGGGAAAACTCGAGGCATGCCGCTTCGCCATGCCCCGTTCGCCTGGCTCGGCCCGGCCCTGGTCCTCGCCTTTGGCTGTGGGTCGGACCCGGTCAAGTCGAGCGATCCTCCGGCGCCGAGCGGTCCGACCCCGGAGGAGATCGCCGGCGCGCTCGGCGACGGCGACGGGAGCCCCGGCTCGGTCGGGCTGACGACGATCTTCGAGCCGAGCGACAACGGCGACACCGTGCTCCAGCCGACCGGTATGGCTTGGCACGGCCTGGCGCGCGCCGAGCTCTGGGTGACGCTGCGCGACGAACCGTCGGACATTCTCTGCACGGAAGCGACCGTGCCCTGTCCGTGGCTCGAGGGTCACGTCGCGATCCTGACGGATGCGGACGGCGCCGACCCGGCGGTGGCGGTGAAGATCGACGGGAACTCCTGGCATTTCATGCGGCGTCCGACCGGCATTGCGTGGGGCGCGGGCGAGCTCTTTGCGACCTGCGGCGAGGCGCGCACCGGCAACTTCGAGGACGAGGAGATCCCGTACAACGGCCCCACGCTGTGGGACGCCGATCCCGCCATCTTCGCCGCGGTGCCGAAACCGGGCATGAACGGCACGCACGTCGACATGCTGCACAGCTCGCCGTTTTGCATGGGCATCGCGCACGAGACCGCCAACGTGTACTGGGTGTTCAACGGCGATGCGGGCTCGCTCGATCGCTACGACTTTCACGAGCCCCACGAACCGGGTGGCGAGAACCACGCCGACGGTGAGCTCTGGCGTTACCTCGACGGCGAACTGCTCCGGGTGCCCGAGGTCCCGGGCCACCTGGTCTACGACCCCGGCTCGAGCACGCTCTACGCCGCCGATCCGGGCCACAGTCGCGTCATCGCTCTCGACACGAAGAGCGGCAGCGCCGACGGGGACGTGATCTCGTACGATAATCTCGGGACCCACCTTCGGATGTCGGGGGCACGGTTCCGGGATGCGATCACACCGGGCACGGTAGAGCTCCCGAGCGGGATCGCGGTCGTGGGGGGGGTCCTGTTCGTCGCGGATCGGGCCAGCGGGCTGATCGGCGCCTACGAACTGTCGACGCGCCGGCTGATCAAGAGCCTCGACACCGGGCTTGGCCCGGACGCCCTGACGGCCCTCTCGTACGGCCCCGATCAGAAGCTCTATTTCACGGACGCCGTCGGTGGGCGCGTGGTCCGGATCGAACCCTGATTTTCCCTATGGCGCGCGGCCTCGGAGGCCCTCTAAAGTCGAGCTGGTGAGACTCCTCTCAGCGGCGGGCCGAGTCGTGGCCGGCGCCTGGCTGTCGCTCTTGGGCCTCGGGCTAGCGCCTGTTTTCGCACAGACGGGAGCGACGACGGCGGCTCCCGCCGATGCCGGTGTCGCGCCGCCGGTGGCGACCCCGAGCCCGACGCCGAAGGCTCCGAAGCCTCCGCCGGCGCCGCGTGCCTTGGCCGTGCCGTCCGCGGCGCCCTCGGCGGCCCCCAGCGCACTTCCGGTGGCGAGCGCCGAACCCGTGGCGAGCGCTGTCGCGAGTGCCGAGCCCGTCGCGAGCGCGTCCGCCGCCCCGAGCGCCGAGCCCGCTCCGAGTGCGCTTCCGAGCGCCGCCGCCGTTCCGGAGCCGGCTCCATCCGTTCTTCCGGTGCCGTCCGCGGTCGCTCCGATCAAGGGCTCACCGGTTCAGCTCGGCGACGATGTCGTCTTCAGCATCCGCGTCCCCCGCGGCGGCAAGACAGCCGCCCAGCGCGCCGCCGACGCGACGAAGGCGTTTGCTGCCGCGACCCAGGATTCCAAGGTGACCGAGGTCCGCGTTCAGAAGCGGGACGACGTGGCCATCGTGCTCTTCGGCCAGACGCCCATCGTCCAACTCACCGTCGCGGACGCCGAGGCCGCGGGGGATTCGTCGCTCGACGTGCACGCCGCGGCCGTGGCGTCGGCGGTGCGTGAGGCCGCCGAGCGTGAGCGGCGGCGCGCGGTGCTGGCGAAGACGGTCTTTTCGATTTCGCTGCTCGTCTTTTTCGGTCTCATCGTCTTTTACCTGGCGCGAAAGGTCGGGGAGTTCGCCGAGCGCGCGCGGACGTGGGTCGACGAGAACGCGGAGCGCGTGCTCGCCGTGCGCGTGCAGAAGATCGAGGTGGTGAGCCCCGGCACGGTGAAGAGCACGGCGCTCGTCGGCCTCAGTGTCGCCAAGTGGCTGGCTCAGGGCGGCATCATCTACACCTGGCTGCTCGTGGTGTTGTCGCTGTTCGAAGCGACGAGGGGCTACACCGAGCGCCTCACCGGCCTCGTCACCACGCCGCTTTCACAGCTGATGACCCGCATCGCGACCGGCCTGCCGGTGCTGGCCGTGCTCGCGATCGCCGGCTTTGCCGTGTTCGTGCTGGTGAGGTTCATCGGCCTATTCCTCCGCAGCGTCGAGCGCAGCGAAACGACGGTGGCCTGGTTGCCGCCGGACCTCGCGGCGCCGACGAGCGTGCTCGTGCGCGTGGGTATCGTGATTGCGGCGCTGGTGTTCCTCGTTCCGCTCGTGACGGGCAATACCGAGGGGGCGGCCGCCCGTACGGGGGCCATCGTCGTCCTCGCACTCGGCCTTTCCGCCATGCCGATGTTCGCGAGCGCGGTGCTCGGCGCGGTCATCCTTTTCGGACGCCGCCTCCGCCTCGGCCAGCACGTGCGGATTGGCGGCTTCGCGGGGCGCATCACGTCGATTGGGCTGCTCGACGTGCGGCTCGAGGATCGGGACGGCGTGGAGGTGCGTGTGCCGCACCTCTACGCGCTCTACCAGCCGACGACCGTGCTCGGCATTCGCGACGCACTGGTGCTCGACGTCGCGGTGGCGTCCACCGCGCGCTTGCCGGAAATCCGTTCGCTCCTCTTGAGGACGGCGGAGGGGCAGGGGGACGAAGTCCGGGTCGACGTGGTCTCCGTCGATGCCGAACGCGCTCTCTTTCGCGTCTACGCGCGGAACGACGCCCGCGACGCCCGCTCCCAGCTCCAGCTGGCGGTGGCGGCTGCACTCGCCCGCGAGGGCATCGCGCTCGGACGGCTGCCGGCGCGCGAGGCGCTGCCGTGAGCGGCGTCGCCGTCCTGCTCGGCCTGCTGATCGTCGCCTACGTCGGCAGCATGTTGGTGGGCGGGCGGACGATCCGCGGCTTCGGTCTGCCTTCCGGCGCCGAGTACCTGGTGCTCGGCGTGGTCGTCGGGCCGAACGTGCTCGGCATCCTGCCACGGTCGATGGTGCGGAGCTTCGAGCCGATCTTCGTCTGTGCGGCGGCGTGGCTCGCGCTGATTGTCGGCTTGAGCTACTTCGTCGTGGGCCATCGCCGTGTGAAGCTCGGACGAGCGCTGGTCGGCATCTTCCTCGCCGCGTTGGTCGGCGCGGGGGTCGCGGCCGCCCTCTGGTTCGCGCTCGGCGAGCTGAACCTGCTTACCGGTTACCCGCGGCTCGAGCTCGCTCTCGGCGCCGGGTTCGTCGGTTGCGAGACCACGCGGCACACCGTGCGCTGGGTCGTGGAGCGCCACGGCGCGAGCGGCCCGCTGTCGGATTGGCTCGCGGACATGGCCCGCGCGAGCGCTCTCGTCCCCGTGCTCGGCCTCGGTGTTCTCTTTGCACTCGCCCCCGACTCGCCGCTGACGGCGTTCACGATCCAGGCACGGCTCGGCACCACGGCTGGGCTCGGCGTCCTGATGGGGCTCGTCGCGGTCGTGCTCCTCGGTCGCGAGTTCCGACGCGACGAAAGCTGGGGCATCCTGCTCGGAACTTCGGTCCTCGCCGCCGGCATCGCGGCGCGGGTCGGGCTCGCCGCGGTCGCCACGCTGTTCGTGATGGGCCTCACCATCGCCGTCGTGTCCCCCCACCGGCTCGATATCAAGATGATGGTGCAGCCGACGGAAAAGCCCGTGCTCCTGCCCGTCGTCTTGGTGGCCGGCGCCTGCGTCGATTTCACTGCCATGCCCAAGATCTGGCTGCTCGTGGCGGTGGCGCTCGGGGCGCGCCTCATTGCCGAGCTCGTGCGGGGGGTGTTCCTGATCGCTCTCTTGCCCGCGGCCCGTCCTGCCGGACCGAGCATCGGAATCGGCATGGCCTCGACCGGTGCCATTTCCCTCGCGTTGGCTTTCACCTTGAACGTGCGGTTACCCGGACCGGCCGGCAACGCCGTGCTCGTGCTGGCGGCAGCCGGCATCCTGCTCGGTGAGCTCATCGGTCCGGCGATGCTCAGGCGGTCGCTCGAGCGCGCCGGTGAGACCCACGCTGTCGAAGCCATCGAACCTGCGCCGCTCTCGCTCGCGCGTCCCGCGCTGGCGCACGACGGGGACGATGAGCACCATTCGCCGTTTTCCGAGCCTCCGAGGTCCTCATGAGCGGTCACGGTGGCGCGCCGAAGGGCATCGGGACCCGCCTCGTGCAGGCCATCGCGCTCGTCGTCACCTTCGCGACGCTGTACGCGGCCACCCGCCTGACACCCGAGATCGAGAACGAGCTCGGCACCGTCGCGGCGATCGGCTTCTTGCTCCTTGCCGGAACGTTGATGAGCGAGCTGCTCGAAACGATCGGCTTGCCCCACCTTTCCGGCTACCTCCTGGCCGGGATCGTCGGCGGCCCCCACCTGCTCCACCTGGTCGATCACCACACGGTCGAGGCGCTGACCCCCGTCAACACGTTGGCCCTGTCGCTGATCGCCCTCGGCGGCGGGGCCGAGCTCCGGGTGGACACCCTGCGCGAGGTCGCCAAGAGCCTGCGCTATGCGACCATCGTTCAGTCGTTCTTCGTGATGGCGGTGATGACCCTCGTGTTCATCGGGGTCTCGCCCTACCTGCCGTTCGTGTCAAAGCTCGGGGTCGTTCCGCTGGTCGGCACGGCGTTGCTCTGGGGTGTGCTCTCGATCAGCCGCAGCCCGTCCGCGTGCATGGGTATTCTCGCGCAGACCCGCGCCAAGGGGCCGGTCGCCACGTTCTCGCTGGCGTTCATCATGCTGTCGGACGTGGTGGTCGTGCTCTTGCTGGCGATTGCGATGATGATCGCGCGGCCGATGATCACCGGGGTCGGGGGGTTTTCGCTGAAAGACGTGGAGGCACTCGGTCACGAGCTCCTCGGCAGCGTCGCCTTCGGCACCACGCTCGGCCTGGTGCTTGCCGCTTACCTGCGGCTGGTCGGTAAGCAGCTCTTGCTCGTCTTGCTGGCGATTGGTTTCGGGCTTTCCGATTTTCTCCGCTACGTGCACGTCGATCCGACGCTGGCGTTCCTGACGGCGGGGTTCGTGGTTCAGAACCTGACCGCCCAGGGGCCGAAGCTCGTTCACGCAATCGAGCAGCGGGGCGGCATGGTGTTCGTCGTGTTCTTCGCCACGGCCGGCGCGCACCTGAACCTGCCGTTGCTCAAGCAGCTCTGGCCCTTCGCGCTGACGCTTTGCGGGATGCGCGCGTTCAGCACCTGGATGGCGGCGCGCATGGCGAGCCGCTGGGCGCACGACGTGCCGATGCTCAGGCGCTGGAGCTGGTCGTCGCTGGTTTCCCAGGCCGGCTTCGCGCTCGGCTTGTCGCAGGTCATCGCGCGCGCCTTCCCCACGATTGGCGACGGCTTTCGAGACCTGGCCATCGCCGCCGTCGCCATCAACGAGATGATCGGACCGATCCTGTTCAAGCTGGCGCTCGACCGCGCCGGCGAAGCACACAGCGAAGAAGTCCAGCGGACGAGCCTCGCGCCACCTCCGCCTGCCGAAGCGTGACGGTGCCGGCCACTGGCCGGCACCGCCCCCGCCGTTCGCCCGCCGTTACTCGGCCGCGGCGACGACGGGGTCGCTCTTCGCTTCGGGTTTGACGAAGGGGAGCACCTTGCCGAGCTTCTCGCGCGCCTTGAGGGCGGCGTTCTCGGCGAGGCCGGGGCCGCGCTCCTTGGCGATCTCGGCGAGCTCGGTGGCCGTGGCGGCGATCAGAGCGGCGGCCGATTTGGCGTTCGCGGGCGCGTCCTTGGCGGCGCGCGTCGCGAATTCCCAGGTGGCCTGAGCCGTCTTGCGAGCCGTCTTGGCCACGCGCTGTGCCCTCGACAGGCCGATGACCTCGGCAACCTCGTGCACGAGATCGGCCGGGGTGCTCGCGGCGTAGTGCGGCGACTTGTGGAGACCCGAGGCGTACTTCGGGTTCTCTTTCAAGAAGGCGCGGAGCTTCTCCACTGTGAGGCCGGTCTTCTGGAGCGCGTTCTCGAAGTCCTCCACGGCGGCCTGGCGGGCCTTGAAGAGGTACATCTGCACGCGGCTCTGGAAGTTGACGGCGCCGTCGCCGCTCGTCTCGACCGCACAGTAGATGGTCCCGGGGTAGCGCTCGGTGATGAGCGACTGCACGCCGTCCGACACGCTCGAGCTCGGCATGCAGCCGAAGGGCTTCACGCTGAGCGTCATCGTCGCCTTGCTCTTCACCACGTTGATGATGAGCTTGCCGACCTCCATGTGGCCTTCGCCGCCGCGGAGGTCGTTGTTGTAGAAGGGCGCCGCCACGTCCGCGACCTCGTCCATGTCGGCCAGGTGGTAGCCGTAGAAGCCGCCGATGTTGGCGAACGTCTGGAACGTCGCACGGAGCGCTTTGCCGCCTGCCCAGAGGCCGAGCTTGCGGCTCAGGACGCCGAATTCACCCATGCCGTTCAGGCCGTTCTTGCCCGTGTCGTGGGCGCGCAGGAGGGCGCGGCTCTTGGTGTCGAAGCTGACTTCCCAGATGTTGTAGAGCAGCCACGCCGTCACGAACTGGATGTCGCACTCGGCGCCTTCCTGCTCGAGGAAGCGCTGGAGCTTGTAGTTGCCGTCGCCCTCGGTGGTCATGGCCCAGAATTCGCCGATGATGGCGACCTTGGGCTTCGGGATCGTGCGATCGACCTCGACCTTCTCGAAGATCTTTCGAGACTTGTTGAGTGCGACGAGGATGCTCCGCTTCTCGTACAGGGCGTCGTAACAAATCTTCTTCGCCTCGGCGACGGCCTTGTCCGTCGCGCCGGGGACGACCTCGTACGGGCGTAGGCGGTACGAGATACCGTTGATCACGTCGCCCGCGAGCAGGCCCTTGAGCAGGCCGATGAAGAACTTCGGGTTCAGCTCGAGACCGCTCTCTTCGCCCGTTGCCTGGCTGAGGCCACCCTGCTGCTGGAACAGCATCACGCGGAAGCCGTCGAAACCCGCGTCGCGAAGTGCCTTTCGGTACTCCGTCACGTACATGCCGAAGCGGCAGGGGCCACAGGCGCCGGCCGTCAGGAATACGTAGTTGTCGATCACTTCCTTGGCGGTAAGGCCTCCCTTTTCCTGCACGTGGAGCAGGTACTTCACCAGGTTTCCGACCGTGAAGTAGGTGGGGTTGCACTGGCCGCGGTTACCGAACTCCTTGCCGACGCGGAGCGCGTCGTAGTCCGGCGCGTCGAGCGGGATCACGTTGTACCCGAGGCTGCGGAAGGCGCCCGAGATCAGGTAGTCGTGCGCCATCGTCAGGCCGCCGATGAGCAGCGTGATCTTCCCCTTCTCCTTCTTGGTGAAGGTGAGGTTTGCCATGTCCTCGAGCCACTGCTTCTCGGTTTCGAGGCCGAGCCGGGCGCGCTCTTCGGCTTCGAAGGCGGCAAGCTCGGCGTCCACGTCGAGCGACTGCGTCTTGCCGACGATGGGGAGGCTCTTCTTGGTGGGAGCGTTCGGGATCATCTGCTGGGTCATCGGAATTCTCCTCTAACTCTTCTCGAAACTATTCAGCCGCGCTGGCCGCGGTGGAAACGGGGGGATTGGAGTCGAGACGGCTGATGCTGCCGTCGGGGTTCTTCTTGCCGAGCTGGACCATGCCCTTCACGGGCTCGGGCGCCTGCGGGGGAGCGCTGTACGCACGCACCTTTTCCGCCAACTCCGCGATCGACTGCTCGAGCGCGGGGTCCTTCTGCCGCATGCCCTCGAGCTGCGTCTGGCGCATCTTCAAGAGCTCGAGGCGTTTTTCGTCGATGCGGCGGGCGAGCTCGTTCTTCTTGGAGCTGAGATCCTCCAGCCGCTCTTGCGCGAGGCGCAGCGAGTGCGCGTACGTCTTCACGCGGATCTTGATCGAGCCGCCGGGCTTGTTCGCGTCGAGGTCGTGGAGCGCCGCCGCCGGGGTGCGCGACGTCTGCAGGATCGAGTCGATCAGGCCGTACGTCGGCGCGTCGTGGCCGCACTTGAAGCTCGAAAGGTCGAGCACGGCGACGTTCGGGTGATGCGCCGCGAAGGCCGCGCCCCACACCTTCTGCGCGCTGTTCACCGAGTAGTTCTCGGGCCACACGTGGTTCAACTCGAGCGGCGTCTTGATCACGCCGCGCTCGAGCTCGTCCTTGTAGTAGCGGTCGAGGTACTCGCGGTCCTTCGGGATCGAGCGGATCGAGAGGATCGGGTAGCCGAGGACCTGGAACTCTTCCGGAATACCGTGGTTCAGCCCCGGATCGGAGTGGTACGGCCGGTTCAAGACGAGGATCGCGATGCGATCTTCGGCTTCCACCGTTTCGAGGATGGCGCGACCCTTCTCCTGAAGGTCCTTGTCGAAGGCGTCGAAGGCCTTCCACGCTTCGCGGCAGGCGTGGTCGTTCTCGTCCTGGGTGATGTCCAGGCGCTTGCCGAACGTCTCCCACATGCGCTGGGCGAGGAGCGACGGCTCCTGGAACGAGAGCGCCGGCGCCAGGTACTCGATGCCGCGCTGCGCGAAGAAATCGACTTCCTTGGTGAACGCCGCCTTCATCACGTCGGGCGTGCCGGCGACGATCGGACACGACGCGTTGTCCTGCGTGTCCTTTACGAAGTTGTTCACGTGCGTGAGGATGGGGAAGAAGATGTAGTCGAGCTGGCGCTTTCGCTCGGGCTCGTGGTGGTGGAAGAGCAGGTTGTGGACGTGGGCCTGCGCGACCTTGCTCGGGAAGCACGGGTCGATCGAGCCGTATTTCCCGCCCTCGACCCACATTTCCTCGCTCGTCGCGTCGGAGAAGACGATGTTCGAGCGACCGAAGCCGAGCACCTCGAAGTAGGAGCGGAAGAACGGCGCCGTGGAGTAGACGTTGAGCACGCGCGGGATGCCGACGCGGAGCGTCTTTCGGCGCTTGGCCGCTTCCTCGCTCGAGCGGCGGAAACCACGCGTGTAGGTTTCGCGCTTCACGCGGAAGAGCGTCTGGGTGACCTTCACGTCCTCCATGGGCGTGCCCTCTGCCGGGAGCGGGGCGGCGTCGTAGAGGTGCACGAACGCGCGCTTCGACTCGTAGTCGACCACGTTCGGGAACTCGGCGGCCGTCTTCTTGCGCTCGGCCATTAGCTCGAGCATCGCTTCCTTGCTCTCGACGGTGCCTTTCTCGCACGAGAAGCCGGAAATGTAGCGGGCCTGGCTGCCGTCCGGCCGCTTCGAATCGATGAACGTGCGCTTGCACTCGTTCGGACAGAAGTGGCACGTCGTCGAGTCGTCGGTCGTCGCCGTGTATTCGAGGTCCAGGATGCCCTGGATACCGATGAAGCGCGTCTTTCCCGTGCGCTTCCAGCGGCGGAGGGTTTCGATGGCCGCGCCGATTGCGCCCGCTTCACCCGTGTGTGGGTGCACGAACACTTCCGCGTCCGGCACGCGCTGCTTGATGTAATCGACCTGCGCCTTGACGGCGGCGAGGTTGTATTGCGTGCCGCCCTGCAGCACGAACTTGCGCCCGAGTGAGGCGAGCCGCGGGATCTGCACCACGTACTGCCAGACGTTCTTCGGCAGCACCTGGGCGAGACCGGCGAGGAGCTCCTCCTTCTGGTAGCCCTCTTTCTGGAAGTTCACGCGGTCCGAATCGAGGAACACGGCGCAGCCGTAGGAGAACTTCGGCGCCAGCGTGGCCTGGAACGCCGTGTCCGCGTACTCGGTGACCGGGATGCCGAACTGATCGGCCATCGCCTGGAGGAGCATGCCGTTGCCGGCGCTGCACGAGTTCGACAGCTTGAAGTTCTGGATGTCCCCGTTCTTCATGAACAGGACCTTGATGTCTTGCCCGCCGATGTCGCAGATGACGTCGACTTCGCCGAAGAAGTGCACGGCGCTCATCATGTGCGCGACGGTTTCGACGATGTTCACGTCAGCGAGCACCGTTTCGTCCAGCACGTCGGCGGCGTAGCCCGTGGCGCCGAAGCCGACGACGTCGAGCGTGACGCCTTCCGACTCGAAGTGATCGAAGAGCTGCTTGACGAGCTCCTTCGTGTCCTGGAGAGGGTTACCCTTGGAGAGCTGGTACGCCTTCGCGAGGATTTCGCCCTCTTCGCTGATGACGACGGCTTTCGACGAGGTCGAGCCGCCGTCGAGGCCGATCACGCCGCGAACCGCGGTCCCGCGTGTGAGCGCCGGCGGCTTGAACTTCGGCACCTTGTACATGTCGACGAACGTCGTCGTCTCGCCCTCGTTCGCCGAGAGCGGGGGGCCAGCTTGCTCACCGAGGCGCGCGCGGCGACCGTTCTGGATGAAGTCCTGTAGCGAAGCGATGCCGAGGAAGCGCCCGCCTTCCGCGCTGTCCGCGATGCCGTAAACGGCCGCGCCGAAAGCCGCGTAGAGATCCGCGTTCTTCGGGACGAAGATCAGCTCTTCGACCGGGATGTCCTTCGGGTAGTCGTAGCCGCGGTCGCGCCACGTCTCGGGGATGCGGAGCTGCCAGCACTCGCGGAGGAACGGCAGGTAGGTGTTCGGGCCGCCGAGCAAAAGGACGCGAGGTTTCAGCGTGTTCCCGCGCGTGAGGACGCTCAGGTTTTGCAGCACGATCGCGTCGGCGAGGGAGTTCAGCACCTCGTCCTTCGGGATACCGCCCTTCACCAGATTCACGATGTCGGTCTCGGCGAAAACGCCGCATTTGGCCGCGACGTGATGCAGCGCCTCGTCCTTGAAGTGAAGGCTGGTGGCGAATCCCGGCTCCGCGCCGACCTTGATCATGCACTTGTCGATGGTCGCGCCGGTGCCAGAGGCACACTTGTCGTTCATCGAGGTCGTGGCCGTGCGCTGGCCCGTCGACTCGTCCTGACGGAACATGATGATCTTGGCGTCCTGGCCGCCGAGCTCGATCACGCTGAGCACGTCCGGGTGCTTGTGCTCCACGGCGAGCGTGACGGCATTCACCTCTTGGACGAACTTGCCGCCGGTCGGCGCGGCGAGCGGCCCCGAGCCCGAGCCGGTCACGAACATCCGGAAGCTCTCCGGGGGGCGGTCGGGGAACGCTTCGAGGATGCGCGTCGAGAACTCGAGCACCTTCTCGGGCTGCTTCGTGTGGTGGCGCTGGTAGTCGCTCCAGAGGATCTCTTTGGTGTCGGGCTCGATGACGACGGCCTTGACCGTGGTCGAGCCGACGTCCATGCCGATAACGAGGTCGCTCATCCTGGAAAATCCTATTCGCGCGCCCCGGGGGGAACGGGTGGGTGACGCGGGCGTCAGTGAGCCCCAGACCGGGCTGGAAGGCAAGGGAACGGCGGGAAATCCGGGGAATGACAGGGCTGTCAATGACAGCGGTGTCACCTCAGGGGAGGGCCCCGGCCACGGCGGCCTAGGTTTCCGGTGTTTCCGAGGGGTCGAAGTCGAGTTCGACGCGGGCACCGTTCGGGTCGAAAAGGAAGAGCTGCCACACCCCCGACGTCGGCTGTCGTTTGAGGTCGAAGGGCACGCCGGCTCGCTCGAGGCGCTGGCAGACGTCGGCGAGCGCCGTGGCACTGAATGCCATGTGATCGAGGACCCCGCGCCGCTCCGTGGGCAGGGCGCGGCCGGCGATGACGTGGAGGACGGGGCGGTCGCCCGCGTAGAGCCAAGCGCCCGGAAAACCGAGCGGCGGCCGCTCGCCTTCGCGAAGACCGAGGAGCTCGACGTAGAACGCGCGGGTGCGCTCGAGGTCGTCGGTGAGGACCGTGAAGTGATTCATCTCGCTGACGGGCATCGGGTTCGACGCGCTCTGGCGCGCTCAGGGGAGGGTACCAGCTACGACCACGCCGTCGATCACGACGGCAGCGGGCGAAACCAGGGCTTGGGGATCCAGGTTCGGATCGGTCGAAAGGACGAGGAAGCTTGCGCGCCGGCCGGCCTCGAGCCGCCCGAGTGCGGAGAAGCCCCAGAAATCGGCGGCGCGATCGGTCGCGGAGTGGACGATCTCGGCGCCGGTGAAGCCGGCACGGACGAGGGCGTCGACCTCGCCCGACTGGATGCCCGCCACGCGCGTGTTGCCGAGATCGGTGCCGTAGAGCACCAGGGCGCCGCCGTCCGCGAGCGCGCGGAGGTTCGTCACGGCGTCGGGTGAGCCGAAGGCGGACAGCGTGCCGACGACGGCGCGGTCGCCCCACGCGGTGACGACGTCGCTCGGGAGTGGGTCGGTGGGTGTGTGACCGAGGATGTCCACCTCGGACGCGGCTGCCCGGGCGGCATCCTCGACCGCGAGCGCGTGCACGGCAACGCGGACTCCGCGCTCGTGCGCGGCCTCGACAATCGCGGCGAGCATCGCGTCGTCCACGCCGGTTGTCCCCTGCAACGGCGTTTTTACGAAGGTCGCCCCGGCGTCGAGCAGCTCGTGGACGGCTGCCGCCGCTTCCTCGGGTGACGCGACCTCCCGGCCGAACCCGCCCGCACCCCAGCCCTGCGTCGGGTAGCCGAGGAGCGGGGTGATCATCGGCCCCGAGCCCTGAACGAAGATCGGAAACTCGTCGTCGAGCGTGGTGATCGGCGCGGCGAAATCGACCGCACCCGCCACGCCGCCCGCCGGAAGCTCGGCGGCGACGGCCCAGTAGGCGAGGTGCACGTGGCTGTCGATGAACGCGGGGACGACGACCCGCCCGCCGAGATCGAAGACGTCGGCGTCGCTCTCGAGTTCGTCTTCCGGCACGAAGTCCTCGCCGCGAACGCCGATGGACACCGCGTTCCCGTCGACGTCGACCGCGCCGACGATGCGATAGGGCCGAGCCGGTGCACTGGGTGCGGCCGGTGACGGTTGCTCGGTCGCCCCGCGACAGCCGAACGCGCAACCGACGAGCACCGCGAGCGCAGCGAGCGCAAACGACCAGCGAGTCACGCCCGGAGTCTCACGCCATGCGACGGTTTGCGCTACTCATCGTTCGACGAATGACGAGATACGCTCTAGCCTTGCCCTCGGTCCCAGAGAACCCGCCATGCTGAAGTCGTCCTCGAGCCGTATTTTCGCCGTTATCGCGGCCCTCGCCGTCCTTGCGTGCGGCAGTCCGCCGCCGCCGGAGACGAAGCCGCCGGCACCAGCTCCCCCACCACCGCCTCCTCCTCCTCCTCCTCCCCCCCCGCCGCCGGTTGCCGCGGCTCCCGAGCCGCCACCCAGCGCACCGCCGCCCGCTGCTCCGCCCGAGGCCCCCACGCGATCGCAAAAGGCGATCGACATGGTGACGGCGCGCGATGCGGCGTTCCAGGTCGACTACGCGAACTCGGAAGCGAAGCAGGCAGCGCAGGCCAAGTGCGAGAAAGAGTCGAAGGGCGACGCCGAGAAGCAGGGTGCCTGTCTCACCAAGGCTCGTGACTCGTTCCTGCCGGACGTGCTCCGGTTCAAGAAGGAGTCGGAGACGCGGACCGTGTTCGTCGTCTACAAGCGCGCGGGTTCGACCCTGCGTGAAGTGTCGACCGGTCCCGTCACCATCACCGAGGAGGGCGACGACACGCTCAAGCTGAAATTCTTGAGCACCAAGGGCGCCCGTCCGCTCTGGGTCGGCGAAAAGGAAGCGGTCGTGAAGGTGCCGAACGACTACAGCATCGAACTCGACGACAAGATCCACGGCCACCTGCGCTACGACGCGAAGATCGGCCTGGTCACCGAGTAGCCGTGGCAAGGCGATCGCTCGATGGCAAGGTCGCACTGGTGACCGGGGCGTCGTCGGGGATCGGCGAAGCGTTCGCGCGCGAGCTCGCCGCGCGGGGGGCGAAGGTGGTGCTCCTCGCTCGGCGCGCCGAGCGGCTCGCCGCGGTGACGGCGGATCTCGGCGAGAGTGCCGTCGGTGTTCCCGGCGACGTGACGCGCGAGGGAGACGTTGCGCGTGCGGTCGCCACGGCGACCGAGCGCTTCGGTGGGCTCGACCTGTTGTTTGCGAACGCAGGATTCGGCGTGGCGGGGGAGGTGGCGACGCTCCCTCTCGACGATTTTCGGCGCCAGTTCGAGACCAACGTGTTCGGCGTCATCCGCAGCGTCACGGAAGCGTTGCCCGCACTGCGCGAACGGGGTGGCGCGATCGGGATCGTCGGCAGCGTCAACGGCTACGTCTCGATCCCGGGCTGGGCCGCGTACTGCATGAGCAAGCACGCCGTGCGGTCGCTTTCGGAGTGCCTGCGCGCCGAGCTTCGGCCGAGCGGCGTGTCCGTCACGCACCTTGCGCCGGGGTTCGTCGAGAGCGACTTTCGCCGCACGGACAATCAAAGCAAGGTCCACACGCACGCCAGCGACCCCGTCCCCGCCTGGCTCACCATGCCGGCCGATCGCGCCGCCCGCGCCATGGTGAGCGCGGTCGTCGCGCGGCGCGCGGAAGCGGTCGTCACCGCGCATGGGAAGGTTGCCGTCGGCGTGCAACGGCACGCCCCCGCCGTCGTCTCGGCCGCGCTGCGCATGGGTGCGGGCATCGCGGAACGGTTCGGCAAGCGCGGATAGCCGGCCCCAGAGTCGCGAACGCCTAAAGATCGAGCACGCCGCCGATGCCGAAGCTGGCGATGCCGGCGCCGGGTTTCAAGAAGCTGCCGCCCGCGCCCGAGACCTGCTTGTAGCGCCCGTAGATGTAGTTGTCCGGCACGATGCCGGTGCCGCCGATCGCAATGCGGGCCTCGACGGCGAGCGAGGTTTCGGTTTCGGGTGCACACCGGAGGGCTTGGCAGTCGAGTCCGAGCCCTTCGACTTTCTCGCCGATCGTGCGGAGGGTCAGCGCGCCGCTCTCGAACCATACCGACTCGGCTCGGAACAGGTTCGTTGGCCCGTTCCACGTCGCGGCGGCAACGGGTCGCACCTCGCTGAACGAAAAGCGGAGCGGCGCCACGGGCCACAGCGTGAGCCGCTCGCTCGGGAAAACGGCCTGGAACGTCGGCGGCGCGGGGAGCTCGAGTCGGAGCGGGGGTGGCGGCACGTCAGCGCGCGCTTGCCCGCTATCGAGGGCGAAGGCGAGCGTGAACGCGAGCGCGATCCCGAAGCGACTCGTCACGCGGGAAGCATAGCGCGTCGCCGCGCGTTTGCAGGCGGGCTCGAGGGGCGGCGGGAAGCGCCGGGGCCGCCTACGTCCTCGGCGTGAACGGCTTGAAAAAGTGATCGATCGGCGGTTTCCTGGCACTTAGCCGGATGCTGCGAACTTTCTCCCGCGCCCTCCTCCTCCCCCTGGTCGTCGCCGCCTGCGGTGGCGAAGACGATGCAGCCGGTCCGCAGGGCGCGGCCGGCTCGGCGGGCTCTTCCGGCTCCTCGGGCAGCGCGGGGGCGCCGCCGGTGGGTGCGCTCATCGGCTGGGCGAGCGTGGCGGGCCTCGGGGTCGACACGACGACCGGGGGCGACGGCGGAGAGGTCGTGTCTCCGACCACCGCCGCCGAGCTCCTCGCGTACGGCATCAGCCCGGACCCGCTCGTGATCGAACTCTCGGGGACGTTCGACGTGCCCCGGCTCGAGCTCTTGTCGAACAAGACGCTGGTCGGCGTCGCCGGGGGCGCCACCATCAACGGCGGCATTCGCATCCGCCCGCAGTCGTCGGACGAGACCGTACAGAACGTGATCGTGCGGAACATTCGACTGAACGCGGCCACATCGGCGGTCGAAGGCGACGAAGGCGAGGCACCGAACGACGACGACGACGGCATCGTCATCTACTGCGCGCATCACGTGTGGATCGACCACGTGGAGGTCTGGGATGGCCGCGACGGCAACATGGACATCGTGCACGGTTCCGATTTCATCACCGTCTCGTGGTCCAAGTTCCGCTACTCCGAGTCGCCCCCGTACCTCGACCACCGCTACTCGAACCTGGTCGGTCACAGCGATAGCGCGACGGCCGCGGAGGAGGACCGCGGCGCGCTGAGCGTCACCTTCCACCACAACTGGTGGGCCGACAACGTCGTCGAGCGCATGCCGCGCGTCCGGTTCGGCAAGGTGCACGTGCTCGACAACTACTACTCGAGCGCGGTCGCCAACTACGGGGTCCGCGCCGGGTTCGAATCCGACGTGCTGGTCGAGAACAATTACTTCGACGGCATCAGCACCCCCCACGAGATCAACGAAGACGACGGCGGTCCCGGCAAGCTGACCGCCCGCGGCAACGAGTACGTGATGACCACCGGTGCCCAGGACCAGACCGGCACCGCCTTCGAGCCGCCGTACCCGTACACCCCTGATCCGGCTTTCGACCTGAAGCTCTTGGTGATGGCGCAGGCCGGCCCGCGCTGAGCCACCCGCGCCGGGGCCCCGGCCGCCGTCCGTTCGGGCTCCACCTCGACCCGGGCGTCGTGGGATGCTCGGCGCCTTGCCCCCCGCGAAAAAGACCCGAGCGCCCGCCGTCGCCAAGGCCGAGCGGCGCCAGCAGATCCTCGCCGCCGCGCGCAGCGTGTTCGCGCGCCGCGGCTACCACCAGACGACGATCGACGACATCGTCGAGCAAGCCGGCGTCGCGCGCGGCACGTTCTACCTCTACTTCGAGGACAAGCGCGCCGTCTTCGCCGACTTGATCGATCGGTTCGCGTCGCAGCTTGCCGTCGCGATCGCGCGCATCGTCACCGACGACCCGGCTCGGAGCGTCGCTTCCCAGGTGCGCGACAACATTCGCAGCATCATCGGCGCATGCCTCAGTGAGCGCGCGATGACGAAGATCCTGATCACCGATGCCGCCTCCGGGGTGGACCCTGCGTTCGATCGCAAGCTCGCGACCTTCTACGACGCGATGGTAGGCCTGCTCACCGAAAGCCTGAAGGACGGGCAGGCGCTCGGCATCGTTGCGGACGGTGAACCGCGAGTGTTCGCGTACCTGACGATCGGCGCGTTGAAGGAGCTCCTCTACCAAGCGGTGACGCTCGGCCTGGCCGAAGAGAGCGCCGACGCGCTGACGCACCAGATTGAGGGATTTTTGAGCTCCGGGTACTTGCGCGCCGTGGCAGCGGGGGCGCGTTCGTCCCGTTAGCTGGGGCACCGATCAGTTTGAGTGGAGGGATGATGAGCTCGGCTAGGCGCTGTCGATGAAACGTTGGTGGGCGCTCGTCGTCGCGGCTGCGCTCCCTGCCTGCGGGCGCACGGAGCCAGAAGGGGACGCGCAGGCGACCTGCGACGTGCTCGAGCCGTGCGGCCCGCTCAACACCACGCGTCGCCTTTGCCCCCAGTACATCGGTGACCGGCAGTGTGGCGCCGTCTACGCCAAGTACATCGAGTGCTACGCCGAGCACTGTCCGGGGGAGGACGACGAAGCCGGCGTGATCTGCGAAGCGGAAGCCGAGCGCTGGCAGTATTGTCGCACCTTCTGAGTGGCGCTGCTTTCACCAAGGGTACGGGCTTCCCGTGACGCCTACTCCAGGCGCGGCGTGCACCAGACGCGATCGTCGCAGCCCGGGTGCGTCGTCGGCGTGGGTGAACAAGACGTCGAGGCGAGCGTGGGGTCGTTCTTCAGCACGCCTTCGAGCTGCAGGCCGCCCGCCGCATCGTTCGCGACACCGATCGCCAGGTCGAGCGCGAAGCGCGCGCCCGAGACACGCGGCTCGGCCGTCGCGCCCCAAGGCAAGCGGACCTCGACCTCGTAGCCGTCGGTCACCGCGCGCGCGACGTACGAGGTCGTCGCCAGTGACGTGATCATCACGCACGCGTAACAGGGCTCGTAGATGGTGATGCCGCGCGGCGAGATGCCGTCACCGGGCGGAGCGATGATCACGTGCGTGGCGCCGCCGTCCTCCGTCCCGGAGTAGGCCCCAGTGAGTGTCGACGTGCCGGCGACGAAAAACTGCACGTTGTCGCCGTTCCAGAGCGGCTCGCTCGTGTCCGGCAACAGCAGCGGATCGGTCACGTGAACGTGGGCCACGAACGCTTCTTCCGACCACGCGGCGCGGAGCGTCACCTCCTGCGGGATGGCCGCCATGTAGCTCGGGCTGAGGTACGGCATGGCCGAGACCTCGAACGTCATCGCCGGGATGCCGCTGAACTCGTCGCCCGCACCGTCGAGCGTCTGGTCGCGGTCGCCGAAGGCCGGCATGCAGTCGCAGAGAAACCAATCGGTCGTGGCGCAGGCTCCGCCTCCACCCGCCGCGCCACTCGAGCCGCCGGTGCCGCCCGTAGCGCTCGAGCCGCCGGCGCCCCCGGAGCCGCCGGAAGCGCTCGAACCACCCGTGCCACCGGTGTCGCCGCCGGAGCCGCCGGTGGCGCTCGAGCCACCCGTGCCACCGGTGTCGCCGCCGGAGCCGCCGGTGGCGCTCGAACCACCCGTGCCACCGGTGTCGCCGCCGGAACCGCCGGTGGCGCTCGAACCACCCGTGCCACCGGTGTCGCCGCCGGAGCCGCCGGAAGCGCTCGAACCACCCGTGCCGCCGGTGTCGCCACCGGAGCCGCCCGTGCCCCCGCCGAGCGACCCACCGGTGCCGGTTTCCCCGCTCTCACCAGCCGTTTCTTCGTCGTCGTCAGAGGCGGTCTGGTTGCCCGAGCAGCTGGCGCCGGCCGCCGCCGCCGCGAGCGAAACGAGCGCGACGGAGCGCCCGAGCCCGGCCCGAATGTTTCCGAGCTTCCTCGGACCTTGCCGGTTGCGTAACCCAGCCACCAAGCACAGAATTCTACGGCTTTCCGGCCTCTGTCACAACCGGGCGCGCGAAACGAGCCCGGAAACCAAGGGGAAATCTTGACCCCGGCCGACTGCAGGCCAAGAACTCCCGCCCTCTTGGGACGCGCATGGATCCGAACACGCTGAGCCTCGCCTTCGTCGAGGGACTGTACGCCGAATACGCCGCCGAGCCCGGACGTGTTCCGCCCGAATGGCAACGCTATTTCTCCGAGCTCGAAGCGCAAGGGTCGCTCGGGAAGCCGAAGCTCGGTCCCTCGTTTCGTCCGGCGTCGCTATTCGGCAACGCGCCTGCCGCAGTGAACGGAGCGAACGGCGCGAACGGAGTGCACGCCACGAACGGTGCGAACGCCGCCGTCGCGGGCGTGGCCCGTGCGCCCGACGAGAAGGGCGTGACCGCGGCGCTCATGCGCCAGGATCAGGTGGACGCACTCGTTCGCGCGTACCGCGTGCGCGGTCACATGATGGCGCGGATCGATCCGCTCGGCCTCCCGCGCCCGAGCCAACCCGAGCTCGATCCGGCGTTCCACGGCCTGGAGCCGAAGCACCTCGATCGCATGTTTTCGAGCCGCACGATCTTCGGCGCCGAGTCGCTCACGCTGCGGCAGATCCTGACGCGCCTCCGGAACACCTACTGTCGCTCGATCGGCGTGCAGTTCATGCACATCGACGATCTGAACGTAAAAAACTGGCTGCAGGAGCGGATGGAGGGCACCGAAAACCGGCTCGAGCTTTCGCGCGACGAGCAGCTCCGCATCCTGACGAAGCTGACCGACGCCACCATCTTCGAGGAATTCATCCAGAAGAAGTTCGTGGGGGCGAAGAGCTTCTCGCTCGAGGGCTCGGAGAGCCTGATCCCGCTGCTCGCGTTCCTGTTCGACCGCGCGGGTGACCCGCACGAGGTGGACGAGATCGTGCTCGGCATGGCCCATCGCGGGCGCCTCAACGTGCTCGCGAACATCATGGGCAAGAACCCGCGCGACATCTTTCGCGAGTTCGAGGACGCGGACCCGGAGCTTTACTTCGGCAGCGGCGACGTGAAGTACCACCTCGGCCACAGCTCGGAGTTCACGACCGCGGGCGGGCGCAAGATCCACCTGTCCCTGTGTTTCAACCCGAGCCACCTCGAGTTCGTGAACGCGATCGTGCTCGGCCGGACGCGCGGCAAGCAAGACCGCGTGGGGGACGTGGCGCGCAGCAAGAAGATCGGCGTCATCATCCACGGCGACGCGGCGTTCGCCGGCGAAGGCATCATTCAGGAAACGCTGAATCTCAGCCAGCTCGACGCCTACACGACCGGCGGCACGATCCACGTCGTGGTCAACAATCAGATCGGCTTCACCACGCCGCCGTCGCAAGGGCGCTCGACGACGTACGCGACCGACGTGGCGAAGATGCTGCAAATCCCGATCTTCCACGTGAACGGCGAGGATCCGGAGGCGGTCGCGCAGGTCGTGCGGCTGGCGATGGATTTTCGCGACACCTTCCTGCGCGACGTCGTGATCGACATGTACGGCTACCGGCGCCACGGTCACAACGAAACGGACGAGCCGGCGTTCACCCAGCCGCTGCTCTACCGCGCGATTGCCGAGCGGCAGAGCGTGCGCGACGGCTACCTCGAGCACTTGCTCGAGCTCGGCGGCGTCACGAAAGAAGAAGCCGATCTGATCGCGGTCGAGCGGAGAGAGCACCTCGAGCACGAACTCGGCGCCGCGCGCCGGCGAGACTTCGTCAAGGTCCAGGACTGGCTCGGCGGCTACTGGAAGGGCTACCGCGGCGGACCCGAAGCGGACGTTCCGGAGGTGGACACGCACCTTCCGCGCGCGCGGATCTCGGCGCTGCTCGCTCAGCAGACGACGATGCCGGACGGGTTTCGTCCCCACAAGATGATCGAGCGCCTGCTCGGGGCGCGGCGCGCGATGGCGGCGGGCGAAAAGCCGCTCGACTGGGGCGCGGCCGAAGCGATCGCCTACGCCTCGCTCGTCACCGACGGCATCCGCGTGCGCCTGACCGGGCAGGACGCCGCGCGCGGCACGTTCAGCCACCGTCACGCCGTGATCCATGACGTGGAGAACGGACACACGCACATTCCGCTCTGCCATCTCGAGCCGGGCCAGGCGCCGATCGAGATCTACAACTCGCCGCTCAGCGAGGCCGCCGTGCTCGGCTTCGAGTACGGGTACAGCCTCGACTGGCCCGACGCGCTCGTGCTGTGGGAAGCGCAGTTCGGTGATTTTGCCAACGCGGCGCAGGTCATCATCGATCAGTTCCTGGTCAGCGCCGAGGACAAGTGGAAGCGCCTTTCGGGCCTGGTGCTGCTGCTCCCGCACGGGTTCGAAGGTCAGGGTCCCGAGCACTCGAGCGCGCGCCTCGAGCGCTTCATGGCGCTATCCGCCGAGGAGAACATCCAGGTCGTCCAGCCGACGACGCCCGCGCAGTGCTTTCACCTGCTCAGGCGGCAGGCGCTCCGTCCGTGGCGCAAACCGCTCGTCGTCTTCACGCCGAAGAGCCTCTTGCGTCACCCGCAGGCGACGAGCTCGCTCGACGAGCTTTCGGACGGCCGCTTCCAGCGCGTGATTCCCGACCCGCTGGCAAAGAAGGGGAAAAAGACGGCGCGCCTCCTGCTCTGCAGCGGCAAGGTCTATTACGACCTCGACAAGCGGCGGAGCGACCTCGGTCGAGACGACATCGAGATCGTTCGTGTCGAGCAGCTGTACCCGCTCCCCGACGTGTACCTGCACGCGGCGACCGACCACCTGGAAGACGGCACGTCGGTGTACTGGGTCCAGGAAGAGCCGGAGAACATGGGGGCCTGGCGTACGATCAAGGCGCGCTTCGGCAGCATGCTGTTCGGGCGCTTTCCGTTCACCGGCGTGTGCCGCGCCGAATCGGCGAGTCCGGCGACCGGCTCGGCGAGCTGCCACAAGCTCGAGCAGCAACAGCTGCTCGAGCGGGCGTTCGGCGGGCTTTCGTGACGGTTCACGGCCCAGGACCCGTGGCGGCCGATTGCACTCGCGCCGCACCGGCAGTACCCCTTCGGCGGCGATCATGATCGAGCTCAAGGTTCCGCCCGTCGGCGAGTCCGTCAGCGAAGTGCAGATCGGCGAGTGGCTGAAGCGCGAAGGTGATCGTGTCGAGCGTGACGAGACGGTCGTGAAGATCGAGACCGACAAGGTGACGGTCGATCTGCCGGCGCCGAGCGCGGGGACGCTGTCGCGCATCGTCGCCAAGCAAGGGCAGATGGCGCTGGTCGGCGACGTGATCGGCATCGTGGACGACGCAGGGGCCGGCGCCGAACGGCCCTCCGCACCGCCGCCGTCCGCACCCCCTTCGGCGCGCAACGCGTCCACCACCAGCTCCGAGCCGCCGCCCGAGGGTCCGAAGTCGGCGCGCGATTCGATCCCGCCGCAGGGGTTCGCCCGCGTGATGCCGTCCGCGCGGCGTGCGCTGAAGGAGCGCGGCATTCGCCAAGAGGACGTCGAGGGGTCCGGGCCCGGCGGGCGCGTGCTCCGAGAAGACGTGCTGCGCGTCGAGGCGCCGGCCCCCGTCTCGGACCGCTCCCGCCCGCCCCCCGAGGCGGGCGCCGACGAAGAGGTCGTCGCCATGACCCCGTTCCGGCGGCGCATCGCCGAGCGTCTGGTCGGGGCCCAGCAGACGGCCGCCCTGCTCACCACGTTCAACGAGATCGACATGTCCGCGGTCGGTGCGCTGCGGAAGGAGTACCAGGAAGCGTTCGTGGCGCGGTACGGCACGAAGCTCGGCTTCATGTCGTTCTTCGTGAAGGCCGCCATCGACGCGCTGAAGCTGATTCCGGCCGTCAACGCCGAGATCCGCGGCACCAGCATCGTCTACAAGAATCACTACGACATCGGCGTCGCCGTCGGCGGCGGCAAGGGGCTCGCCGTGCCGGTCATCCGCCACGCAGACCGGCTGAGCTTCTCCGAGATCGAGCTCAAGATTCAGGACTTCGGTAAGCGGGCCAAGGAAAACAAGCTGTCGCTCGACGAGCTCGCCGGTGGCACGTTCACGCTGTCGAACGGCGGCGTTTACGGCTCCTTGCTCTCGACCCCGATCGTCAACCCGCCTCAGAGCGGCATCCTCGGGCTCCACGCGATCCAGGATCGGCCGGTGGCCGTGAACGGCGCGGTCGTCATCCGGCCGATGATGTACATCGCCCTCACCTACGATCACCGGATCGTCGACGGCCGCGAGGCCGTGACGTTCTTGAAGCGCATCAAAGAATGCCTGGAACAGCCGGCCCGGATGCTGGTCGAGGTCTAGTTTTTTGGCCGTTTCGGCGCGCCGAAGGTAACAGCCAACTCGTGTCCTCCGAACCCTCGTCCGGTTTGCTCGTCATCGTCGAGCTTGGTGCCGCCTGGCCCAACTGGCTCGTCGAAGGTAGCGCCCACGGCACGCGCCGCGTGCTCGCGGAGCTCGAAGGGGAGGGGCCGGCGTCCTTCGCCGCCCGCGTGCTCTCCGTCGCGGCCGGCCTGATGCCCCGGGGCGTGCGTCTCGACCTCGCGGTGCTCGCCGTCAACGAGCGCGCCGACGAAACGCAGATGCGTGCCCGGCGCGAGCTCGTTCGTGCGCTCCTCTATTCCAAGAACCGAAGGAGCACGCGGCTTTCGGTGACGGCCACCGCCGCGCCGGGCGAGCGCCTGCACCTCGCGCTCTTCGGGCTCGAGACCGGCATCGACGCGATCAAGGGGCTATCCGACCGCATCTCGATCTACTTCGGCGAGCGCATGGCCGAGCCCGTGTCGTCGCCGATGCCCGAAGTCGCCGCCTCCGCCGTGGCGTGACGCGGGCGCGCTTAGAGCGCGTCTCGAGCCTCGTGAGGATTTGCGGAGCTCTAAGCCACCCGCGAAGCGGGTGAGGGGGAGAAAAATGGCGCAGCCATTTTTCCGGGGGCGGGACGCCCCCGAGGACAGAGCTAGAGCCGCGCTGCGAAGCAGCGCAGCGGGCGAAGCCCGCTTCAGAACCAGCGAAGCTGGTTATGAGCTGTGCTCTAGCCTCGCCGCCGCCGCACGAACAGCGCGAGCACCGACGCGACGAGCGCGCCGAGATAGCCGGCCGAGCCCGGTGCGGAGCCGGTCACCCGGCATGAGCAGCCTCCGGGGTCGCGGACGTAGAGCGTGGTGTCCGCGCCGGAGCTACCGCCCGCTGACGTGGTGCCGCCCGCGCCGCCGCCACCGCTGCCGCCACGACCACCGCGCCCGCTGCTGCCGCCGCCGGTCTCTCCGGCGCCGCCGGCATCCGTGCTTTCGCCTGCGCCGCCCGTTGGGTCGTCACCGCCTTCGCCGCCCTGGGCGCTGCCGCCCGAGCCGCCGCTCCCTCCGGAGCCGACCGGCGTGCCGCCCTGACACGCGCCGTTGTCGCAGACGCCGGTGTTCTCGCAGGCCGTGCCGTCCTGGAGGCGTGGATCGGTGCACTCGCCCGCGCCGGGGTCGCAGCTTCCGATGCCATGACACTCGTCGAGGGCGGTGCATTCCTTGACCGTACCGGCGCAGCTGCCGTCGCTCGCGCAGTGGTCGTTCTCGGTGCAGGCGTTCGAGTCGTCGCACGTGGTGGAGGTCGGGCGGGGCTCGTGCTTGCAGCCGGTGACGGGGTCGACGTTCGGGCCGTCCATTTCGTCGCAGCTGTCGGTCGTGCACGGGTTGTCGTCGTTGCAGTTGCGGGCCTCGCCGGTGCATGCGCCGTCTTGACAGGCCTTGTTGAAGACACAGCGGAGAGCATTCGAGCAGGGCGTCCCGTTCATTTCGGGCGTGTGGGGACACGTCGTGCCCATGCAGGGCGGGGTGTCGGAGGTGCAGGGATTGCCGTCCGAACAGTCGACATCCAACGTCTCGTCGAGGCAGGTGAACGGCGTCCCCATAGGGCCGTCGTCGTCGTGGTCGTCACACGTCTCGTTCATCGTGCACGATGCGCCGTCGTCGCATGGCGTGTTGGGCATCACGTTCGCGTGCATGATGCCGGCCATGGGGTCGCAGCTGTCGGTCGTGCAGTCGTTCCCGTCGTCGACCGGGATCGCCCGGCCCTCGCAGGTTCCGTTGTTGCAGCTGTCGCCCTCGGTACAGGGGTTGCCGTCGTCGCAGCCGCCGCCGCTCGTCGACTGACAGTTGCCGTTGTTGCAGGTGCGGCACTGGCCGCAGGCCGTGCAGGAGGCGCCGTTGCTCCCGCAGTGCTCGCTGGTGCTCGAGAGGCACGCGCCGCCGGTGTCGATGCAGCTCGTGCAGCAGGTGGCGGCCAGGGCGCAGCGCCCGCCCGTGCACATCGCGCCGGGGTTCTCATCCACGCAGTTGCCGGAGTTGCAGACCTTGCATGTCCCGCAGCTGTTGCCGCTCGTTTCCCGGCAGGTGCCGCTCGAGCAGGACTGGCACTCGGTGCACGCGTCGCAGGCGAAGCCGCGCGTGCCGCAGTACCCGACCTCGGTGCCCGGCTGGCACACCTTCTGCTCACCGGCTTTGCCGGTGACGCAGCCGGTGCAGCACATCAAGTACTCGTTCCGCTCCCCCATGTTGACGGTCATGCAGGTGCCGTCTTGAGAGCCGGCACTCGTGCAGCGGTCCCCCTCCATCGTGCCGTCGGGCTTGAACTCACAAAAGTTATTGAAGGGGTCGCAGTTGAAGACGCCGCACGTGCCGGCGTCGGGCGGGCAGGTGCAGGCGAGGCCGGCGCGCTCCCGGCCCAGCTCGGCGGGCGCTTCGCTCGTGCAGTTCGGCAGCAGGGCCGCCGTGCCCAACGCGAGGGCGAAGGCCGTGAACAGCTTGGCCGCTTTGGTGATGGTGGCCGAGGCGATCGACATTTTCATGGCTCTGGTTTCCTCGCCCCGTTCAGAACGTGCCTCGGACGCCCGCGGAGCCGAGCCCGACCCACGGCGAGAGGCTCGCCTGCTTCTCGTCGTCGCCGCCCGAACTCAGCAAGAAGAGCGTCACCCCCGTCGCGATGCCGACGCCGCCGATCGCAAAACCGACGATGGCGAGCGTTTGCGCGCTGTCCGCGTCGCGGTCGAGCTGGTCCACTTCGGCCGAGAGCGGGTTGCCGTTGGTGCAGGCGGCGCCGCCGCATGCGGCGTACTTCTCGTCGGCATCCTTGCGCTTGCTGGACGACTGCAGCGTGAACACCGTACCGCCGGCAAGACCGACGACGCCGACGCCGAAGGCGATGTACGACCCGATGCGCATTCCGTTGCCGTCCGACTTCGCGTCGCCGCTGTCGCTTGCCGGCGAGCTTTTTACGCTGTCGGCCGGCGCCGGTGCGGCACCAGGTGGAGGTGCGGCGGTGGCGCCCGCTGCCGCGGCCGGCGCGACCAGCGGCGCGGCGCCCGGCGCGGGCTCGAGCTTCAGCACCACGGTCTTCTTCTCGCCCTCGATCAGCGTCACCGGCTCCGACGGGGCACGAAGCCCGGTCGCTCCCGCTTCGACCCGGTGTGTTCCGGGATCGATCGGCTGCGCGATGCCAATCAAGACGCTCGGGACCGTCGTACCGTCGAGGATCACCGCCACGTCCGTTGCCGCGCCGGCGCCTTCGACGCGAATCGTCAGGCCCGCGATCCGCGGTTCGATGACTTGCACCTCGGTGTTCGCCGCGGCCTGCGCGTCCTTGAATGCCTTCGGCGCGTTGCTCGGTAGTGTCTCCTTGATGATCTTGAGGTACGCCTCGCGCGCCCGCACGAGCTGCCCGAGCCGTTCGTGAGCGCGTGCCTGAAAGAGCAGATGAGGCGGCGCGTGCATGAGCGTTTCGGCTCGGGCGAAGAGGTCGACCGCCTCCTTGAAGCGGCCTTCGCTGAACGCCGTGGCGCCGTCGGTGGCGAGTGAGCGCGCGGCTGCCCGCTGTTCGTCGGTTTGTGCCCCGGCGAGTGACGGATCCGACACCAAGAAAGCGAGCGAGAGTGCGACCGGCAAGAGCCGGCGCACGGCTAAGAACCTCATGACGCCCCATTCTAACATTCACCGACTCCCGAGTGATGATGCAGTGAAAGCGGAAAAGTCCCGGTGTGATCGGCCTCTCGGCGCCGGCGGCTTCCTCCGCCGAAGCGAGCTTTTGTGGCCATCACCCTCGGCTTAAGGGAGAACCATCGTCTATGTCCCTCGAGACGGGTGAGATCCTCGACGGCAAGTACCGCATCGTGCGGCTGATCGGCGAAGGCGGGATGGGCGCCGTGTACGAGGGTGAGAACACCCGGATCCGCCGCCGCGTGGCGATCAAGGTGCTGCACGCCGGCCTGACGGCGAACGAGGAAGTGACCCAACGTTTCGAGCGTGAGGCTCAGGCGGCGGGTCGCATCGGCAACGACCACATCCTCGAGGTGATCGACCTCGGCGTGCTTGCGAACGGCGATCGCTTCATCGTCATGGAGTACCTCGACGGCGAACCGCTCGGCGCGCGCATCGCCGCGAAAAAGCGGCTCTCGCCGGCGGAACTCGCCCCCTTGATGCGCCAGACGCTGGTCGGCTTGGGTGCCGCCCACAACGCCGGCATCGTTCATCGCGATCTGAAGCCCGACAACATCTACGTCCTGAAGTCGAAGGCGGGGCGCCCGGACTTCGTCAAGATCATCGATTTCGGGATCTCGAAGTTCCAGCCGCTCGGGTCGGACGGCATGAAGATGACGCGCACGGGCGCCGTGATGGGGACGCCCTATTACATGTCGCCGGAGCAGGCGAGCGGCAGCGGCGAGGCCGATCGGCGGAGCGACCTCTATTCGGTGGGCGTGATGATGTTCGAAGCCGTCACCGGGCAGGTCCCGTTCGACGGCACCACGTTCAACCAGTTGATGTTCAAGATCGTGCTCGCCGACGTGCCGCGGCCCGAGGCGCTGGTTCCCGATCTCGACCCCGCGTTCGCCAGCATCATCTCGAAGGCGATGGCGCGCGACGCGACACAGCGCTTTCAGACGGCCGAGGATTTTTGCACCGCCATCGACGCCTGGTCGAAGAGCGGAACGGCCGTCTCGGTCCCGCCGACGGCCGACCCCGCGGCCACCGCACTGATGCCGCCAGGGGGCGGGGTGCCGAGCCAGCCGCGCAGGCCGACCCCCGCGACCGGTGGGACCTGGGCGACGCCGGCCGACTCGGTCCCCATGAAAAAGGGGCCGAGCCCGGGGCTTTTGGTGGGTCTTTTGGTAGGAGTCTGCCTGGCCGGCGCCGGTGGCGCCTACGCGCTGCTCGGTGGGAGCCCAAAGCCTTCGCCTGAACCTCCAGGGACGGCCGCCGATGCTCCGACGGCTACCGTCGCTGCGCCCACAGTCGTGCCTGAGCCGTCGAAGCCCGAGCCGTCGAAGCCCGAGCCTCAGGCGTCGGTGGCCGCGCCGTCCGAGGTGCCGCCGGCTCCGTCGGCGAGCGTGGCGGTACCGACCGTCGTTCCCTTGCCGAAGGCCAAGGCCCGACCCGTTGCTCGCCCCGCGACGCCGGGTCCCGCGAAACCCTCACAAAAGCCGGGCGCCACGCCTGATTTCGGTTACTAGACACATAATCCTAGTCCGCGGCCGGATGCGTCCCTCACTATCGAGCAAGGGCGGAACATCACGCGGCCGAGGTAACTCGGGAGCGCGCTGTGCAAGGCATGCAAGAAACTTTGCGCTCTTGTCACCCATGCGTCGCCCTAGCAGGCAGCGGGTGAGACAAAACGCACGGCGTGCTGAGGCGTAACTCATCGTCTCGAAAAAAAGTGATGTGCGCTGGTGTAAGCGCCAGCGCCCGAGCACGCCTAGCTACTTGCGGTTCCAGCCCGAGCGCGGCACCGCCGCGCGAGGTCCAGAGCAATGCGCTCTTGACGAATGTCGATCGCGAGGGAATCATTGGGTCCGTCCCGGTCAGCTATCGACGACTGCCCGGGAAGCTTTTGCGAGCTTCGGGGGTTGGTTCCAGACCGATGGGACCATTCAGATACCGAGCGAGTTCCGGCACCGTGCCGGGGCTGAGGGAATGGATGGACAAAGACCAGGATACTCGTACGTCGATCGTCGTCATCGAAGCCGGTGCCGGCTGGCCCAGTTGGATCACCGACTACCAGCGGCGCGCGCCGAACGCGTCTGTCATCGCCCAGACCGCGAACGAGTCTCCGGCTGATTTCGGTGCCCGCTCGCTCCATCGCCTGGAGGAGATCCAGCGCGGCACCGGCCGCTTCGGGGTCGGGATCCTGCTTTGTTCGGACGGAGCGAACGAGGAGCTTCGTGCGGCGCGTCGCACCGTGGCGCATGCGATCGTGGCGGCGCTTCACGGTTCGGGTGACCTCGTGCTCGCCGCCGTCGAGGGCACCGAGGCATTTCAGCAGGAGCTCTTCGTCCTCGCCGGGGAGCTCTGCGAGGACGAGTCCGTGCCGCGCGTGAACGTGCGCGTTCGCTTTGGCACGAGCCAGAGCGGGACGATGCCGTCCGTGCTTCCCGCAGCCGTGGACGCTCAAGATTCCGAGGAAGAGCGCGTGAGCTGGACCGGCAGCGGCTAGCGGTTCTGAGGCTCGCCGGCGGCTAGGGTAAGTCGAGTTCGTGCTCGGTCGGGGCGCCGCCGAGCGCGCGGGCGAAGCCGACGCACAGGCACACGAGCCCCCAGCCGAGCCCGACGACGACACCGCCGTCGACGATGCCGCGCCAGGGGTAAGGGAGCTGGCGCACGAGCACGACCGCGATCGCGATCAGCGTCACCACCGACCACGAGACGACCAGGCGCCGCGGCCGCGCGTGGATCAGCGCCATCGAAAACGCCGGGGCGAGCGCGGCGTGAAGCGGGCGCGGCGAGCGCGTCAGGTAAACGGCACGGCCAATCACGCGCGGTACGAACGCGCGTTGAAAGCCGCGGTAGCCCTCCGAGTACAGACTCACCACCACCCACACGCCGTACGTCACGAGCTCGAACGGGCCGAGCCCCCCGCGCGAGAACGGCTCGAGGGCGATCGGTGTCATGCGGACGAGCGCCTGGACGAGCAGCAGGGCTACGCCGCCGACGCCCCAGACGAGGATCAGGATCGCGATCGGTCCGGGCGCGCGCGACAGCGTAGAGGGAGCGTCCGGCATTGACGGCGCGAGGGGAGCGCTCGGCACTGACGGCGCGAAGGGCCGGCTCGGCATGAAGGTGAACCCCATAGCGCGCCTTGACACGTCGCGTCACGCGGCTTACGAACGAAGGGTCGTTCAGCGACCGATCGCCACGAACCATGGGCAAAGGCAACCAGGAACGGGTCGCGATCGTCGCCGGGGTTCGGACGCCGTTCGCGAAGCAGAGCACCGCGTACGCGAAGCTCTCGGCGCTCGACCTCGGGCGCTTGTGCGTGGCGGAGCTGCTCCAGCGCGCGCCGATCAAACCTTCGGACGTGAACCAGGTCGTGTACGGCCAGGTGATCCCGTCGCTCGCGGTGCCGAACATCGCGCGCGAGATCGTGCTCGGCGTGGATCTGCCGCGCAGCGTCGAGGCGTACAGCGTCGCCCGCGCGTGTGCGACGAGCTACCAGTCGACCGTCAACGTCGCCGAGTCGATCCTCGCCGGCGTCGTCGATTGCGGCATTGCGGGCGGTGCCGACAGCGCCAGCGACATCCCGATGGCCACCAGCAAGCCGCTCGCCGACGCGCTCCTGACGGCCAGCCGGCAAAAGTCGTTCGGCGCCAAACTCGGTGCCCTGCGTGGCCTCGGTCCGCGTGACCTGCTCCCGGTGCCGCCGGCACTGAAGGAGCCGTCGACCGGGCTCACGATGGGTGAGAGCGCGGAGAAGATGGCCAAGGAGAACGGCATCTCGCGCCGCGCGCAGGACGAGTTTGCGCATCGCAGCCACACGCGCGCCGCGCAGGCCTGGGCCGACGGGCGCCTGGCACAAGACGTGATGACCACGTACCCGCCGCCGAAGCTCGAGCCGTTCCGCGAGGACAACCTGGTCCGCAAGGATTCCGAGCTCGAGGGCTACGGCAAGCTGAAGCCCGTCTTCGACCGCCGGTACGGCACCATCACCGCCGGCAACAGCTCGCCGCTGACCGACGGCGCGAGCGCGCTCCTGATCATGCGCGAGAGCAAGGCGAAGAGCCTCGGGCTCGCTCCGCTCGGCTACGTCAAGAGCTGGGCGTTCGCCGCGGTGGACCCGTCCGAGCAGCTGCTTCAAGGCCCCGCCTACGCCGCGCCGCTCGCGCTCGATCGCGCGGAGCTCAAGCTCAAGAACATGGATCTCGTCGACATGCACGAGGCCTTTGCAGCGCAGGTGCTGAGCAACATCCAGGCTTTCGAGAGCGACGATTTTGCCCAGAAGAAGCTCGGGCGTGACAAGAAGCTCGGCACCATCGACTGGGAGCGGCTCAACGTGATGGGCGGTTCGATCGCGGTCGGGCACCCGTTCGCCGCCACCGGTGCTCGCCAGATCCTACAAACCCTACGCGAGCTCAAGCGGGTGGGTGGTGAGTTCGCGCTCTGCACGGCGTGCGCGGCCGGCGGGCTCGGTGCCGCCATGGTGCTGGAGACGGCATGAGCGACGCAAACGGTGCGGCGCTCCGGCTCGAACGCCGGGCGGACGGCGTCGGCGTGATCGTCATCGACGTCCCGGGTGAGAGCGTCAACACCTTGCGTGGCAACTTCGCCGAGGAGCTCGCCACACTGCTCGACAGTGTCGATCGTTCGGCGGACCTTCGCGCGATCGTCGTCACCTCGGGCAAGGCCGACGGCTTCGTCGCGGGAGCGGACATCAAGGCGTTGCTCGCCGCCCGGCGCGCCGAGGACGCGGCGGAGCTCTCGCGCCGCGGCCAGCGCGTGCTCGATCGGCTGGCGGCGCTCGACAAACCCGTGGTCGCGGCCATCCACGGCGCGTGCCTGGGTGGCGGGCTCGAGCTCGCGCTGGCCTGTCACGGGCGCGTCGCTTCGACGGACGAGAAGACGAAACTAGGCTTGCCCGAGGTGCAGCTCGGGCTGCTGCCGGCGCTCGGTGGCACGCAGCGGCTGCCGCGCCTGGTCGGCACGGAGGTGGCGCTCGACTTGCTGCTCACCGGCAAGCAGCTCGACGCCCGGCGGGCCCAGCGCGCGGGTCTCGTGGACGAAGTCGTGCCGCGGGCCATCCTGCTCGACGTGGCGGCGCGCGCCGCGCTCGGACGCGTCGGCAAGGCGCCGGAAAAGAAGGGCTTCGATCGCCGCCGCATCACCGAAGCGTTGCTGGTGAAAAATCCGCTCGGACGCAAGGTGTTCTTCGGCCAGGCCCGGAAGCGCACGCTCGAAAAGACGCACGGCAACTACCCGGCGGCGGAGCGCATCCTCGATGTCGTGCGGCTCGGATTGTCGAAGGGCATCCAGGCGGGGCTCGGCGCCGAAGCGATCGCGTTCGGCGAGCTTGCGGTGAGCGGCGAGGCCCGCGAGCTGATGGGCATCTTCTTCGCGCAGAACGAGTTGAAGAAGGACCGCGGCGTCGCCGAGGCGAACATCGAGGCGATCAAGCTCAAGCGCGTCGGCGTGCTCGGCGCGGGCCTGATGGGCGCCGGCGTTGCCTTCGTGACGGCGGTCAACGCCAAGTTGCCGGTCAGGCTCAAGGATCGCGACGAGAAGTCGGTGGGTCGCGGTGTCGCGCACGTGCGGGAGCTGATCCTCGAGCGCGCGAAAACCAGGCGGATGTCGGCGTTCGAGCGCGACCGCGAGCTCTTGCGCGTGATGGCGACCACGGGCTACGAAGGTTTCGACGCGGTGGACGTCGTCATCGAAGCCGTGTTCGAAGACCTAGCGATCAAGCAACAGGTCTTGCGCGAGGTGGAGGAAAAAGGCGGCAAGAATACGATCTTTGCCTCCAACACGTCGTCCTTGCCGATCACGAAGATCGCCGAAGCGGCGAAGGCTCCCGAGCGGGTGATCGGGATGCACTACTTTTCGCCCGTCAACAAGATGCCGCTGCTCGAGGTGATCACGACGCCGAAGACGGCGGGCTGGGTCGTCGCGACGGCGGTCGAGCTCGGCAAGCGCCAGGGCAAGACGGTGATCGTGGTCGGTGACGGCGCCGGCTTCTACACGTCGCGCGTGCTCGGCCCGTACTTGAACGAAGCATCGTACCTGCTCGCTGAGGGCGTGCCGGTGGAGGCGATCGACGCAGCGCTCGTGCGCTGGGGTTTCCCGGTCGGCCCGATCACGCTGCTCGACGAGGTCGGCATCGACGTCGGGCTCAAGGTCGGGAAAATCCTGCACGAGGCGTTCGGGGCGCGGATGTCACCGCCGCCTGCGGTCGAGCGACTGGTCGAGGATCAGCGCTTCGGCAAGAAGAACGGCCGCGGATTTTACGACTACACGTCGAAGAAGAAGGGCCATCGCGAGGTCGACAAGGGTGTGTACGCCGTGCTCGGCGTGGAGCCGACGCTCGATCTGCCGTCGGGGGAGATTGCCGAGCGCTGTGCGCTCCAGATGGTCAACGAGGCGGCCCATTGCCTCGGTGAGGGCATCTTGCGGAGCGCGCGTGACGGCGACATCGGCGCCGTGTTCGGCCTCGGCTTCCCGCCGTTTCGCGGTGGCCCGTTCCGCTACGTGGACGCGCTCGGCGCGAAGGACGTGGTGCGGCGCCTGCAGGCGCTCGAACAGGCGAAGGGCGAACGGTTCCGGCCGGCGCCGATCCTGGTCGAGTACGCCGAGCGAGGCCGCCCTTTCCATACATTGTCGCCAACCTGATCAGGGCCATTTCCTGCGGGGACGGCGAGGGAAGCCCTTCCCCGTTCGATCGCGTATCATTTCGGGGTCGGGGTTCAGAACCGACCCTTCCTTCGCCCACTCTTCGTCCAGGAGTTCCGATGAAAAAGCTCGCCCTCGCCTGCGTCCTTGCTGCTTCGCCCATCCTCTTCGCCGCCCGCCCCGCGTTCGCCGGGATTGAAGCCTGCGGCAACATCCACGTCGAAGCCGAGGCCCGGTGCGAGGCCAACGTTTCCGGCGGCTGCGAGACGCAGTGCACGCCGATCAACATGCAGGCCTCTTGCGCCGGCCGGCTCGAAGCCGAGTGTCGCGGCATGTGCACCGGGTCCGCCTCGGCTACCTGCACCGGGAGCTGCGACATCGCCAAGTGCGAGGCCGACTGCGAGGTCGATCCTCCGTCGTACACCTGCGCAGGAAATTGCAACGCCGAGGGTGAGGCCCACTGCGCCGGCGCCTGCGAGGGCTCGAACAACCAGGGTGAGTGCAAGGCGTCGTGCGAAGCGAATTTTTCCGCGCAGTGCGACATCAGCTGTGAGGGCCACGAGGGCAGCGCCGACTGCTCGGCGAAGTGCGAGGCCATCTGTGAGGGCGAGTGCACCGGCGAAGCCAAGCTCGACTGCCAGGTCGATTGCACGGCCTCTGGCTACGTCGATTGCAAGGCCGAGATGACCGGCGGCTGCGAGACGCACTGCATGGAGCCGGATGGCGCGATCTTCTGCGACGGCCAGTACGTGGACCACGACGGCGCGGCTCAGGAATGCCTGGACGCGATCGCGGCCGCGATCGACTTGGAGGCGCGTGGATCCGCTTCCGGCAGTTGCTCGAACGGCATGTGCGAAGGTCACGCCGAGGGCGAGGCGAGCGCTAGCTGCGCGGTGGTGCCGGGACGGCACGGCCAAAGTGCAACCTTGTGGCTCCTCGCCGCGCTCGGTCTCGCGGGCTTCACGCGCCGCCGCCGCGCCTAACGCCCGCGGTTCCCTCGGCGTCGCCGGCGCCCTATGCTCCGGCGCGTGTCGATCGAATCCAGAAGTTCGCGCTCGAGGCTCACCGCAGCCGTAACGGCGACGCTTGTCGCGCTGGGCCTCTCGGCGCTGGTCGCCTGCAAGCCGAGCGTCGGGAGCTCGTGCGAAAAGGGCGAGGCCCGTTGCATCGATCCCGCTCGCTCGCTCACCTGCGAGGCGGGGCGTTTCATCGAAACCCCGTGTCGAGGCAAGGACGGCTGCCGGCTCTTGCCGGAGGGCACCTCGTGCGACACCCGCGGTAACAAGGACGGGGACGCCTGCTCGAAAGACGAGGAAGGCGCCGCCGTCTGCAGTGATCCGACGACGCTCGTGTCGTGTCGCGCGGGCGCCATCGTTCGCTCCCCGTGTCGTGGCAAGGGCGGTTGCACCGAGGAAGCCGGTCGTGCCCAGTGCGACGCTTCGATCGCCGAAGCCGGCGAAGTCTGTGCAGCAGGCGCGAAAAACGCCTGCGCCGTCAACGGCAAGGAGGTGCTCGCCTGCGCCGAAGGCGCCATGAAAAAGGCCTATGATTGTCGCGGCGAACGCGGGTGCAGCGTCGTGTCGGGCAAGATCGACTGCGACACCTCCGTCGCTCGCCTGGGTGACGATTGCGACAAGCGCCTGGAGGGCAGTTTTGCCTGCACCGAAGATGGCGGGAGTATCGTCAAGTGCACGGCCGGTCGCTTCGCCAAGGACGAGACCTGCAAGGCCCCGAATCGTTGCCTGGCCGAGCCGGGAAGCACGCGTTGCGGCAAGCCGGAAGCGCCGCCGAGCTGACTCACGGCGTGAGGCAGATTTTCCCGAAGTGTTTGCCGCCGGCGAGGCGTTCGAATGCCGCGCGGTGGTCGTCGAACGAAAACACGGAGTCGACGATCGGGCGAAGGGCGACCTCTTCCACGTGGCGAACGAGCGCTTCGTAGGCCGAACGAGGCCCCGCGAGCAGCCCCTGGATGCGGATCTCGCGCATGATCGCCGGCACGAGAGCGAGCGGCGTGGGGAGCGGCGCGATGCTGCCAATGAGCGCGATCGTGCCGCCCGCACGGGTTGCGGCGAGCGACTCACCGAGCGTTCCCGTGCCGCCCACCTCGATCACGAGGTCGACCCCGAGGTTCTCGGTGAGGCGCCGGACCTCGCGGCCCCACGCCGGGGTTCGGCTCGCATCCACGCCGTGCGTCGCGCCCAGTCGCATGGCGCGCTCGAGTTTTTCGGGCGAACGACTGACGACGACGACGCGCGCACCCGCCGAACGCGCGAGCAAGAGCGCAAAGAGTGAAACCCCGCCGGTACCGATGACGAGCACCGTGGAGGCGGCGTTCACGGTCGTGACGCCGAAGAGAGCGCGAAAAACGGGGACACCCGCCGTGCCGAGCGTGGAAGCCTCGCGCTCGTCGAGGTGCACCGGCACCCGCACGAGATCGTCCGCGCGTGCGACGAACGCCTCGACGAACGTGCCGTCGACGCGCCCTCCGAGTCCCAAGAGCGGCGTCGTGCGCGTGGGCGGTCCGTCGTGCCAGCCGCTTGCGAAGATCGGCATCACCCGGTCGCCGAGTCCGAACCGCGTAACACCTTCGCCCACAGCGTCGACGGTTCCGGCCGCGTCCGAGCCGAGCAGGGCTGGTAGCGGGAGCCGCGGGTCGTACTCGCCGCGCGCCATCGAAAGATCTCGGTAATTCAGCGCGGCCGCGCCGACTCGCACCCGAACTTCGCCCGCGCCAGGCACAGGCTTCGGGCGTGTCTCGATTGCGAGCCGCTCTAGCCCAAAGCCTCCACGAAGCACGAGCGCGCGCACCGTCATCGCATCGAAACCTTGGCACAGCGCCGCTCGAGCTCGTCGAAGAGCGCGTACGTTTCGTGAAATTGCTTGGTCGGTGCGCCAAGGTGCGCGACGAGCCGCGCGTGGAGGTGACGCCGGAGGGCCATCAAACTCTCCCCCGGCAGGCGAAGGAGCACGTCGACGCTGTCGAAACTCGCGGCGAGACCCGCCGTGGCGCGTGGTGGCGCGCCCCCGAGCAGCGCCTCGAGCCGCGACGAGTTCGCCGCGTGGGCCCCGGCGAGCGCCGCCTTGGTCATGTCGGTGAGCAATTCGGGAAAGCGCTCCCAGAGCACGGTGAGGGAATTTCCAACCGCCTGCCCGACGGCGAGTTCGAGAACGGTCCTCGGCACCTGCGCGGCAATTGCCTCGGTCACGGGAAAACCCGCGCGTAGCAGCGTCGCCCACTGCTCGTCGCCGAGTCTCATGCGGGAAACCAGCTCTGGGCCGAGTCGCCGGAGCATCCCGACGGGCGCGTGTGGCAGCAAGAGCTCCGCCAGCCCGGGCTCGGCGAGCAGTCGCGCCTCGTCGGCCGGCACGTCGGCCTCCTCGAATGCCCGAAAGACGACCAGCGCGAGCTCCCGCGGCGCCAGCCCGCGTTCGGCGATCAGCTCCGTGAGCCCGCGGACGGCGACGTGATCGCCGCCGAGCGCTGCGAAACTGGCAAACGAGAGCACGCCGAGCGCGACCTCGTCCGCGACGATGATCGCGCGTTCCAGCCGGTGTGGAGCGCCCCCCTCGCCGAGCGGACCGAGGACGGCGCGGAGCCGCCCAACGAGCGCCACGGCGGGCCCAAGGATCCCGTCTGGTGCATCCGATCGCTCGAGGGCCGCGAGCACCGAGTCGAGCACCCGGTGAAATCCAGGGGGAACCGCGCGTTCCTGCCACGGCCGGAGCAAAGGGTGATTCATCCCCACACCGGCCGGAAGGAGCTCACCGAGCGCGAGCAGCGCGAGATGCCAGGCGCCGTTTGAAAGCAAGAACGCACCGACCCCGCCTTCTGGTGGATGACGCTCCCAGCGTGGGCGCGGTCCGTCACCGAGATCGACGACCAGCCGCATCTGCTCGTCCCAGAGCGCCTCCGACGTTTCCCCGGCGTCTCGCGCCACACCTCGCGTCAGCAATCGCGCGGTTCCGAGAGCTCTCACGGCGCCTTCGACCGCGGCTGACTCCGCCGGATGCGACGACGGCTCTGGGTCGATCTCGTCGATCGGTAGTTTGCCTGCCTTCGCCCGTTCGAGCAGCCCCTCGAGCGTCGTCGGCCCCAGCAAGGGCGACAGCAACGCTTCCCCCCAATCGAACGCTGCACCCGAAACGACGCCCTCGATCGCGTCCGCAAGCGCTATCCGCACGAGCCAATGTGGACGTAAGGCGGATGTCCCGTCCTCACCTCGTTCAAGGACGCCGATTGCTTCGAACGCACGCAGGATCCGAAACGCCTCCGGGGGCAGCTCGACCGTGACTCGCTCGAGCTCTGCCGCTCGGAGACTCGGCTCCGCGCGCGTCAACGCCTCCTTGAGCCACTCGAGATCCGCGCCGCGCTTCATATCGGCCGGTAGCAGCCGAGCCCAGTCGTCGAGCGTCCGAGCCTCCGAGATCGCGCTGTCGTCCTCGGTCGCGACGCGACGCACGAGCGCGACGAGCGCCTCGTAGCCGCGGGATTTCATCCACCCGGTGATCGGTGCGTCGCGCTCCAGGCGATCCGAGGCCCGCCGCCGTAGCCACTCTGCGGCCAAGCGCGAGAGCGAACGACCACCGAACACGCCGAGTCCCACGGAATCCGCGACCCCGACGAGCCCGAGCACGTCTCCCACGCTTCGCACGACGCCCCGTGACACCGCCCCCTCGAGGGCGCGCACCATTTCGTAGGTCTCCCACGTCGACGCCGCCGACAAGCGCGCCTTCGCCCAGTCGACCAGCGGTCGAACCATCCGCTCGATCGGCGCCGACCTCACGATCCGAATCGTCCCGGTTCCGTTGCGACCAGCGTTCCTCGCGAGGTCCTCGGCAATCCTGTCCCCGTCACCGTCCCCCGGAACGGTGACGCAGACCCCCGGGCTCAGCCTCGACAGGTCGAGCCCCCTCGCGGACCCAAGCTCGAGAAACAGCGGGCGGCGCTCCGAAGGCGGACTGCCGACAATGACGCTTCGCCGGTTTTCGACGGTCGAAAGTCCACGAGCCCGAAGCCACCGCCCGACCAGCGATCGGCCGCCGCCGCTCGGGCAAATCCAAATCAATCGCTCGTAGCCGCCCGGATGGAGCACCTCCGGCGGAATCCCAGGAAACAGATCCTCTTCCAGGAGGTCGAGGCCCCGCGCGAACGGGAGCGCAGCCAATGCGACCAGCCGATTCGCCTCGCCCAGTCGCCCCCCGCGAGTCGCGTCCTGGACGACCGCCCGCTCGGTACCTAGCGCCTTCGCTAGCGCCGCCTGTACCCCCGGCCTCGCTGCGAGCCAATCGAGGTTCTCGTCCCGGTCGAGCTTGCCGAGGATCGCTCCGAGCGACCGGTGCCCCAGGGTCGAACTGGTCGGCCACTCGGCTGAAGCAAGGCAGAGCTTCGCTAAGTGATCGAATCCCCCAATCCGATTCGGCGAGCTCAGAACGAGGTCACGAAGCCAACCCACCCCTCTCAAGCTAGCTCTGATGCATCACAAATGCAAGTTGCATGCATGATGCATAATGACTGCAATTAGCAATGAAAAAACAGTTGGATCAATAGGCGATGAAACGAGGCAGCATGTCATCACCTCGGTGGGTTCCATCAATTTTTGGGGCGTGGAATGGGTCCAGACGAGGGGAAAGCGGCTCGGGGGTGGCTCAGGGGGATCGGGTTCGGGATGCTCGGTCGGGGGCGGCAGGCGGTCGGAGTGGCAGGTGGTCGGGGTGGCAGCTGGTCGGAGTGGCAGCTGGTCGGAGTGGCAGCTGGTCGGAGTGGCAGCTGGTCGGAGTGGCAAGTGGTCGGGTGGTCGCGGGGTGGCAGGTGGTCGGAGTGGCAGGTGGTCGGGGTGGCAGCTGGTCGGAGTGGCAAGTGGTCAGGTGGTCGGGGTGGCGGGTGGTCGGGGTGGCGGGTGGTCGGGGTGGCGGGTGGTCGGGGTGCCGGGTGGTCGGGGTGCCGGGTGGTCGGGGCGCGGCTCGGGGGAGCGGGAAGGTCGCGCGGCGGCAGTTCGCGCGATGAGGTTGGCGCGGGCGGGAGTTCGCGCTGCGGCGGTTCGTTGGGGGCGTCGCTTTAGGCGGGGGGAGGGGTTGGCTGACGACGCGGGGCCCGCTGTCGAGGTCGAGTCAGCTCGTCGCGCGGGTCGTCCCCAAACCAGGGGGGGCGGGGGCTAGTTGTTGTAGTTGCGCCAGTTACCCTCGTAGAGCTCGAGGATGTAGCGGCCGCCGGCTTGGAGTTTGAGGCCGGTGATGAGTTGCTCGCGGCCGTCGCGGTCGACGGCGCGGGCTTCCCAGCTGCCGGGTCCGGCGACGGTCACGGGCTCGGTCTTGCCGACTTGGACTGCGCCGCCGAGCAGATCGGGGCCCCAAACATCAGCGCCGTCGGGGGTATTGGGGTCGAGGTTCGGCCCGCCGGCCTTGTCCACGGCTTCGGACTTCGCAAGGTAGAAGGTGTTGATCGGCACGTCGGTGAGGTTCTTCACCGAAAAGTCGATGCGGCCCCCGTCGGCGCCCCCGGCCCGCACCGTCACCAGGCGCGTGCTCGGACCTCCGCACGAAACACCGACCAAGAACGCGATCACCCAACGGCGCGACGGCATGATTCGATGCTACGCGACCCCGCTGCCGCTCGTCGAGCACCTCGATACGACTCATGGACCCCGCCACCGGCGCCCACATCAAAGAGCTCTTCGTCTGGTACCTGGTGTTCGTCTTCAGCACCACGTGCCACGAAGCGGCCCACGCCTGGGCGGCGAGACGCGGGGGCGATCCGACGGCCGCGGAGGACGGCCATGTCTCGCTCGACCCCTTACCGCACATCCGTCGCTCGCCCGCGGGCATGGTGTTCATCCCGATCATCTCTTTCCTCTTGAACGGGTGGATGATCGGCTGGGCGAGCGTGCCCTTGAATCCGGAGTGGGCGCGACGCTATCCCGGACGCGCGTCGTTGATGGCCCTCGCCGGCCCGGTCGCCAACCTGATGCTGGCGCTGGTGGCGTTCGGCGCCACGCGCGTGCTGCTTGCCGGTGGCGTGATGCTGCCGAATCTCGTGGGTGACCCGTTCGATCTCGTGGCCGCTCCGGCGGGCGGTTCGTCGTTGCTCGACGCGGTCGCCCGCGTACTTTCCGTGACCCTGGGGCTCAACGTGGTGCTGTTCCTCTTCAATCTGATCCCGCTGCCGCCGCTCGACGGGGCCGCCGCTGTCGAAGGCGCACTGCCGCGCACGGCCGGCAATCTCTACGCGCGCATGCGAGAGCTGCCGATGGCCGAGCTGCTCGGGTTGCTCGTGGCGTGGCGCCTGTTCCCGATGGTGTCGAGCCCCGCGCTCGATTTCGTCCAGCGCTTGCTGTTCGTCTAGCGGCGGCGCCGCGCGCACCGGCTCACCGCGCGGTCAGCCGTCGTGAAAGTCGCGGAGCGCACGGGTGTCCGTCACGCTGCCGAGCTTCGACAGCGCGTGCGTCTCGATCTGGCGGATGCGCTCGCGCGTCACGTTCAAGAGCTCGCTCACCTGTTCGATCGCGGCCCCGCCCATGTCCGCCACGTCGAGCGCGCACGAAATACCGAGCTCCCACACCTCGAGGTCCGGGAAATTCAACTTGATGGTGCCGGTGTGCGGGTTCACGTCGAGGTACAGGTGATGCCGGCAAGACACGTGAGGGCAGGGGCGTGGCGCTTCCGCGCATTCCTCGCGCGTCTTCGGCCGGTCGAACTCCGCTTCGAGCTCGAGCGCGCGCTCGACGGCGAGGAGTGCCTCGTGGCGCGTCACGCGCAGCAGCCGAATGCTGCGCGACCTCGTTCCTCGCGCGCGACCGCGGCGCGCTGGTCGGTCCGGCGTCTCGTCCCCCGCCTTGTCGTCCAGAGCCTCCGATGTCTCGACTGCCATGACGCGCCGCGTGGCCTACAAATGCCAAACCTTCGACCCAATGGAAATACCCAAAGTGTAGGAGTTCCAAACTCCGCTCCTACCTTTCCCCCCTGGGTCGTTATGGACCCGGGGGTGAACCCAAGCTGGGCGAGACCTCTGTGTTTCAAGATGGAGTCCAGCGTGAAGGTGAGCGAGTCCAATCTGCTTTTGGCCGTGCCCTTGCTCGCGGTGCTCGCGGTTGGCGGCGCTGCGTACCTCGAGCTCGGGGTGAACCGGCCGCGGCTTCTCGCGTTACATGAACGTCATACGAAGGCGCTCGCCGAGCAGCAGGCGCTCACGATCGAGGTCGGCGCACAGCTCGAGGCATCGCGGCGTCGACTGCGCGACTTGGAGCGGAAGATCGGCGAGGAACGGAGCGCGCCCACGCCCCCTCTGGTCGACCGAATCGGGCCAGCGGCCAAGCCGCCCCGGTGGCAACCGCGCCCGGCCCCCCATCCCTCGCGTCCTTGCAAGGGGGACCCGCACGACCCGCTGAACCCGTGCTTGTGACCGCCGCTCGGCGGAGGGTGCTAGGTTCCACGTGATGGCTGAGGAGGACGGCTCGCCAGTCGAGGCCCCTGCGCGAGCGCCGCTCGCCGGTACGGCTCCGCTCGCGACCCCCGAAGACGTCATCGAGTGGCAGCGGATCGCTTCCGAGAGCTCCCCGGTCGGCTTGCTGATCACCTCGTTCGAGACCGGCCGCTACCTCGAGGCGAACGCCGCCCAGTGTCAGCTCCTCGGTTACTCGCGCGAAGAGATCCTCGGTGCCGATCCGTACGCACTCTGGGTCACGGTGACGCACCCTGATGACTTCGAGGCCGAACGCGTGATGCTCCAGCGTTTGGTCGACGGTGAGATCAACGGCTACAAGAATTTCAGAAAGCGCTTCGTTCGCAAGACGGGCGAGGTGGTTCACGCGGAGCTCAGCGTGGAGGTCGTGCGCGACGAGCGCGGCCGCATCCGCTATTGCGTGACGCAGATGGAAGACCGCACGGAAAATCAGCGCCTGCTCGACGCCAAAGCGGAGCTCGAGGCCCGTCTTCAGCAATCACAAAAGCTCGAGACCATCGGCCGGCTCGTCGGCGGCGTGGCCCACGATTTCAACAACCGGCTGCTCGTGATCATGGGTCATGCGGAGATCGTGAGACGCTCGACGATCGGCAATGCCGCGCTGGAGGGTCACGCCAACGTCGTGCTCTCGAGCGCTCGCCGGGCCGCCGATCTCACGCGCCAGCTCCTCGCCTACGGCCGATTGCAGGTGCTGAACCCGCGCCCGCTCGATCTCAATCACGTGGTGGACACGTTGCGACAGATGCTCGAGCGCTTGATTGGCGAGCACGTGGAGCTAGTGACCGTGCTCGGCGCCAAGCAACCGACGCTTGCCGATGCGGGTCAGGTGGAGCAGGTGCTGCTCAACCTGGTGCTGAACGCGCGGGACGCGATGCCGGACGGCGGCCGCCTGACGGTGGAGACCGCAGACGTGGACGTCGAGGTCGGCCAGGTGACGGACCTCACTCCCGGCGGCTACGTGACCCTCAGCGTGACCGACACCGGCAGCGGCATTTCGGATGCGACGAAAGCGCGGCTGTTCGAACCGTTTTTCACGACCAAGGAGGTCGGCAAGGGCACCGGCCTCGGTCTCGCGACGGCCGACGGCATCGTGCGCCAGAGCGGCGGTGGCATCACGCTCAAGAGCGCCGAGGGTCGCGGCTCGACGTTCGTCGTCTACCTGCCGCGCGCCAGCGAATCCGCGGTCGATGCCGCCGCCGAAGAGTTCACCCCGGTCCCCCCGCCGGCTGCCGAGCTTTCGGGCGTGGAAACCGTGCTCATCGTCGACGACGAGGACGAAGTGCGCCGTCTGCTCGTCGACGTGCTTCGCCTCGGCGCGTACGAGGTGCTCGAGGCGCGCGATGGCGAGCACGCGCTCGAGGTGATCGCGCGCCACCAGGGTTCGCTCGATCTCCTCGTCACCGACGTGGTGATGCCGCGCCTCGGTGGCCCCGAACTCGTCGACCACCTGCGCGCCACCGAGCGCAACGTGAAAGTCCTCTTCATGTCCGGCTACGCCGAGAGCGAGCGCCTGCGCGCACTCCGCCCGAACGAGCGCTTCATCGCGAAGCCCTTCCTCCCCGCCGAACTCTTCGTCCGCGTGAGCGCGTTCCTCCGCGAAAGCGCCGAAAAGCGCATCGATCGCGCCGGCTAGCCACCGCCGCCCGAAAGCTCACGAAATCGCGCGTTCGGAAGTGCGCGGAACTCCGCGACACTACTTCAAAATCCGCGCGGCTGCGCGCTTGACAAGTCGACCGCCGCGACTATGGTACCCGCCTCTGACGCGCGGTGGAGCAGCCTGGTAGCTCGTCGGGCTCATAACCCGAAGGTCGGAGGTTCAAATCCTCCCCGCGCAACCCGACTTTCCTGACCGACTCTCGCTGGCAGCAGCGGCGCTCAGGAGAAACGAAAGGTTGAAGGCCCCGGTCGCCCGATAACGGCGGTTGGGGCCTTCGGCTTCTGGGGTCATCACGACGGGGGCGACGAACCTCGAGAGCACCTCCCGGCCGCGGGCGGAGTCCGTTTCGAGGAGGGCGAAGAGATTCTTGAGGTAGCCCGCGATCACGCTCCGGTCGGGAACGACCCTCGGGACTGCGCTCCGCGCCACCGCTGTCCGCTCGCTCCTTAGCCCGCTGAGCTGCGCCTCCTCGTCTCGGAGCCTGGCTGCGAGGGCATCCGACCAACCCACCTTGGCGAGAGCGTCGGTCAGGTTGGCTATCCGTCGTTCGGAGTCTCGGATCCGGCGTTCGACCTCGTCACCTGTCGAGGGATGCCCATTTTCCAGGGCTGCGGCCTTCTCTTCGAATGTGGACACGAACCGCGCGACCAGCTCCGGGCGATCGAGCTTCTCCTTGAGCGCGTTGACCAGCGTTCGAGAGGCCTTGGTTTCCGAGACGGAGAGACCGTTCGGGCAGATCGACGGTCCGCGCGACGCGTGGGTGGTGCAGCCGAACCTCGCGTACGAAACGCCGCCCTTGGCCTTGCGACCCACGACGGTCATGCTTCCGCCGCAAATACCGCAGCGCATGAGACCGGACACGAGGTGCACGTGCCGGCCCGTCCCTGCCGGCCTACCGCGCGTCGTCGCATGCGTCCGGCTGAAGCGGGCCTGGACGGCCTGCCAAAGGTCGATCGGCACGATGGCGAGCTCCGGGTACTCGTGCGTCACCCACTCGCTCTCGGGTCGTTTGACCCGGCGGCGGCTCTTTCGGCCAGGGACGCGGACCCACTTCGACTGATTCCACGCGAATCGTCCGAGGTAGCGCTCGTTCAAAAGCATCGCCCGGATCGTCGTGTGTCCCCAGCCGTTTCCGTGCTTGTTGCCCCGGCCGTTGTCATTCGGAGCAGCGAGACCTTCCTCGTTGAGCATCGAGGCGATCTTCTTGAGGGCCACCCCGTTTGCGAACAGCTCGAACACGCGCAGGACGACGGCTGTCTGGTCCGGGTCGACGACCACGCGCTTTCGTGGATGCTCTGGGTCGGGAGGACTCGCCTCCTGCACGGTCACGTAGCCGTAGCACCTACCGCCGGTCCAGAAACCGCCGAGCGCACGCCCCTCCAGGCCGCGGTGCGTCTCCGTCCGCACGAGCTGGAGGAAGGTGTCGTTGACCAGCGCCATGGCACCGAAGGTGAGGCGCGCCCCGGCGCCATCGGACGACATGCCCGTCGTCACATCGACAACTTTGACGTCCGCGGATGCGAGGTCGTGGAACACGATCTGCCAGGTGTTGCCGAGGTCGCGCGACAGGCGGGACAGATCGTCAACGAGAACCGCGCGGAAAGGCGCGCCGCCCTTGGAACGAGCAGCGGATAGCAGCTTCTGCATGTCGGCGCGGTCGACGTGTGCGCCCGAGACCGCCGCGTCGCTGAATTCCGCCACGACTTCGTACCCGTTCTTCGCGGCATGAACGCGACAGCGGCGGACCTGATCGTCGATCGAACGTGCGTCCTGCCTGTCCGTGGAATAGCGCGCGTAGATTGCTACCGGCAGCGGGAGCTCAATCTGAGACGACATCGGTTTTCTCGTGGCTGACGAAATCCTCCAGGCGACCCTCGAACCAGAGGTTCGCTGCGAGCGATGCGAGCGCATCCACGAGCGCTAGCATAGCTTGCGAAGGGTCTTTAGCCCGTTCTGGGGACCCATCCCGAGATCCGCGTCGGGTTTTGTCTCGGAGCGGACCCTTCGTCACCCGCCCATTGGGGACTCTTCCCCCACGACCAGTTGGGACAACCAGGCCGTCGAAATCCGCGTGCACGTGTCCCCCTCGAGCCCTTGCCGAGTTTGCGGGAGCGCTTGGAGTGGATCAGATTGCTCCTGGAGAGGAAGCAATGTCCGACGAATTTGACCGCATGGAGCGCGAAGAGGCGGAACGCAATGCCGTTGACAAGGAGCTCGTCGGGCTCGCCAGGAAGTTCGTCGAGAGCGAAGAGATCAATTGTTCGGCCGCCAAAGCTCAAGCGGCGCTGCGGGGCACCGCCCAAAGCACGCTAGAAGAGGTGGTCGTCGCGCTGGAGCCGACCCTCGAGACTTTCGACCTGCGACCCCTCGGAATTAGGGGGTTCGACCAGGAAAAACTACGGAACAACCTCGCGGGTTTTCTGCGGCTGGCGCTGACTCCGGCGGCACGCCTCCGGGTGGCGGAGCTTGCTGGTGCCGCCCGGGGCGCCTCCGCGAGCGTGCCGGAAGTGGCGAAGGAGACTACCCCCGACGTGGCACCGTCCGAGCCTCAGGCCGGAGCGGCACCTGAAGAAGCGACCGACGTCGGTAGGTACGTGCCGGACCAGGAAGAGCTCGAAACCCTCGCGGAGGCGGACACAGCGCGCGGGATTTTTCCCGGCGAACCCGCGCTGGCGCCGGCGGTTCGCGAGCTTCTTAGAGACGCCCTACCGGCACCAGGCGACCTGGAGGGGGCCTGCTCTCGTATCGAGACCTTGCTTGCTCGTGCGGAAGAGGAGTTCACCGCAATCGAACGTTGGCACGGGGCGCGTGTCCTTAGGGACGACGCCGATGGATTTCGGGCTGCTCTTCTGGCAGCTCGAACGTGCTTGGAGAGCGTGACGGCGCCCGATCCTGGCGCCGATTTCGTCGCGGCCGACGTGCATCAAGGCGTCACCGCAGCGCTCAGGCTCGTTGGTGCTGGCAACCTGGCAGGGACCAAGGGCGCAGCCGATTCGCTCACCACCATCATCCTCCTTATCGCTGGACTCATCTCGAGCGCCCTGAGCAAGGACGAGACGGCCAGGCAGGAGTATTCCAGGACGCTCCGGAAGCGCGCTGAGGCTCGTGCAGCCGGCCGTGCACCATCCAAGCCGCGCCCCGTCTAATAATTATCATTCCTTGTGGCGTCGGGAGCGGGACATCCACGCGCCTAAATTCGCGGTCTGGTTGTCCCATCGGTTCCCGCCGCGGATTGATATTGCTCGGGAAGGTTCCGCCCCAACGGCGAGCCAAACGAGGATCCGATGGATATTCAGCAATTTTTCCTTGGTCACGCCCGACTGTCGCGAAAGAGCTTGGCGCGCTTTGCGGAGCTAGATCCCGACGAGATTGACGGCATCGCCGACGGCCTGGGCCTCGGGAGCCTCCTCACCCTCCATGAGGCGGAGGAGGTCCTGTCCGATCTGGGCGAACAGACCGCCGAGAACGGTAGCGCGGACGACGAGGACGACGGGGACGATCCAGAGGCCGAGGATGATTTGGAAGGTGCGGAGGATGAGGATGACGAAGAGCCCGAGGAAGAGGAATGACCCCCGCCAGGCGCGAGGAGCGCGAGGAACGCGATGCGGTCTACGAGGGCATCGTGAGCGACCCGGCAGTCAGAGCGCTGGTGTACAAGCACATCAGGCTCCTCACCGGTCCTGGGGAGCCTGCCGTGGCGCCCGCGGACATCCAGGCTGCCAGGCACTATCTCAGGGCATGCATGGCGAACATGAGCCTCGCCGAGCTCACCGCGAAGCAAGACGACGACTTCGCGGGGCTGTGGGCGCGCGGTGCACTCGGTTCCGCGCGCTACCGGGTGCGTCACCGGCCGCCACCCGGACGGCGTGCGGGCACCGGTGACGGAGACTCAGGCTAGCGGCGCCTTGCCGGTCAAGCACGGACTCATCGTGCAACTAGGCGTGCGCAGACTTCGACCCGCGCACTTTGCGGACCTTCGCGACGCGTTTGGCTGGGCGTCCCCGGTTGACCTTCAGCGTGCGCGGACGATCGAACAGTCGGCGTAGCGGAACTTGAAGGGCGTTGGCGATCTGGACGAGCGCCCCGACGCTCAGGTTGTGACGGCCGGCCTCGACGCGCTGCAGGTACTTCATACTGACGTCAACGCGCAGCGAGAGCTCCTCTTGGGTCAAGCCGGCGCTGCGCCGGAGCTCTGCGAGGCGGCGGCCGAGCTTTCGGAGTTCTTGCTGCAAGTCGGCTGCCACACCGAGAGCAGGGCAACAGGCGCAGGTTGCTAAAAACCCCCTTGTGAGGTACCCTTTCTGCTTCCTTCACTCTTTCCTGGGGCGCACGAGGAGGCCTTGGATCATGAGACTTGCTGCTTTGCTGATGGTGCTGGGCTTGGTGGGGTGCAGCGGCTCCGACGGGGCAGGAAACGCCAACCCTAACGGCACTGGCGGCAGTTCCGGTACGGGCGGCTCCCCGACGACAGGGGGAACCGGCGGCACCGCGGGTGCCGGTGGCACCCCGAACTCAGGCGGTACTGGTGGAACCGAAGCCGCGACGGCGGGCGCGGGCGGCAACGGCGGATCGAGCCTAGCCGGGACCGGTGGGATGGCAGCGTCAGGTGGCGATGCCGGGTCGACCGCAGGTACCGGCGGCGAGGGCGCGCTTCCCAACTTGCCCATCACGGTCGGAATCGAACTGCTCGGCGCGCTGATCGGACCCGGCAAGAGCGATGGCACGCAATGGGATGGCACCGACACGGTGCCGCCCGAGGTACTGGAACTGGTCGCGACGGCAGCCGGAGTGCCCGGCGCCGGTGCGCTGCTCGGCGTCGTTCAGGATGCAGCGTACCAGGCGTTGTCCAAGCCTGATCCATTTGGCGTCGCCGAGCTGAACTGGGACGGCACGCAGTTCGACCCCGACCTCGACCTCGTCCTTGCTGACATCGAGACGAATGACGACGACACCTTCCAACCGCTGTGGCCGTCGCCAACACCGTCGTGGAGCGACGTGCCGTTCGACCCCGGCGTGCAGGTCAGAGTGACGCTTCACGACGAGGACCTCACTGATCACGACGCAATTGGCATCGCGACCATCAACTATGACGACTTGGTGGAGGCCTGGCTGGCTCAAGACTCACACTGGATCCGTGTGGACGACCAGACGCAGGGGCAGCTGTTCGCTTTGCAGGTTCAGGTCATCGGGGTCGTCGAGTAGATCACGGGGATGGGGAGCCTCGAAAACGAACATCGCGCTGCTCCTCGAGAGTCACGGGGAGGTCGGCGGTTGTGCTTCGGGAGTGGGGTGCGTGCGTCGCCTAGGTGAGGTCGCCGCCACCCGCCGCGTTCTCGAAACGCTCACGGAGCTGCTGGAGACCGAAGCATCTGAACGCCCCGTGAGGCTCCTCAGCGTGTGGCGTACTCGACCCCGGGGTAGCTGCATTCACCTGCGTCGCACGTCCAGTCGGACTGTCCACCCCCATCGAGCTGGGGCCGATACTGAGGGCAGTCCTCTGTGTCGTCACATGGAATGGGACGCATCGTGCAATAAGAGATAGCGTCCGCCGAGTCGCCCACCCTCGCGCAGTGGGCCGGTTCGGGACAGGGGTTCGTGTCATCGCGGACGATCGCGCAGACGTCCCGGCACTCCCCAATACACGTCCGATTGGAACAGTACACCTCCTTGGCCGCGCAGCGGATCGGCTCAAGATCCTGTGCGGCCTTGGAGTCGATGCAATCGTCGTTCGTCTCGCACGCGTTGCTCGGAATCGGCTGTTGGGCATCGCCGTCCGAGTCGCAGCCGCTCGCCGCAGCGCCTGCCCCCAGCACTAGTCAACAGAAGAATCAGCCCGCTCGGAATGTACCTCATGCTGGCGTTCCCCAAGCTGCCACCCCGACTCGCCCTCTTGGGCAACCACAGCCCGAACGTCGTACCCATCATAGTGCACAAAATGCACTGCGCCATCGCGCACGAAGGAAATCAGCTCCACGCCGGAGGTCAGGGGGATGACCGGGTCAGCGTACTCCGGGGGCAGCGGGGGGGTCCGAAGATCAAAGGTGACTTCAAGCTCAGCGACCGTCACGAGCGAGTTGCAGTCCATCAGTGTTGCCAGCACGAAGACGTCTCGCTGACTCCGCTTCCCAAGCACTCCGACTACGATGCGACCATCCACGAGAGAGGCAGGGGTGAAAGTGGTCACGTCGTCGAGCGGAAGATCCTGATCCGTCGCATGGTAGGCGCCGTCCGTAACCCGGACGATCTGGATGCGTCGCAGGTTTCCCGCGGCCGAGGCAAACAAGCCGATACCAAGCGCAGTGTTTGCGCAAGCAGCCGCAGGGATCGCAGCGAGATGGTCGAACGCCGAGAACGGGGCGACGTACGGCGGCTCCACCGCGGGGACCAGGGTTTGATCGACCACCAGCCCGTCTTCTCGGACTGCCAGCACGAAGAGTACCTCGTCTCCTTGAAACAAGAGCTTCACGTCCGGCGAGCTCTCACCGCCCTGGTTCCAGGTTGCCCAAAGCCGCGCGACACGGACTGACACCGGACGCGGGACAGAGAACCACGTCGGGTCAGACCACTGCTCTTCTAGTCTCTGACGCAGGTACACGGCGTGCGTCGTCCCTCCGATTAGCCAGGGCCCGCTTGGCACATAATCCACGAACTCAAACGGTCCCGGGTCTCCGCTGAGCGCTTCCTCCGAACGGACACTTGGAGAAAATTCGGGACCATTCGCAACCCAGTTGCCGCCACACGCTTCGTGTATCCAGAGGTCCAGCTGCCCGTCGCTGCCGTAGTCTCCAGGAACGACGGCTATGGGCATCCTGTCGCAAGAGGGAGCCGGATCGGGCGCCACGAGCGCGGTGGCGGCAGGCGGCTCGTCCAATGCGTTGACGATCTCCACGGTGGAGAAACCCACGACGGCACTCACGATCCGTCCATCAGGATCGATCGCATGGAGATCGTAGTTCCTGTAGACGAGCGGCCCGCCGCCTTTGGTCGTGCCACTGTCGCTATCGGCGTGCTGCTTGACCGGACCGCTGCACGAAACGAGCACGCCAAGAGCCATGGCAACCCAGGGTGCAACGGCGCACCGCGGTGGCCGCCGCCCACCTGCGGCGACGTGCGGGGTAGCTGGATCTGAGCTCACTGGGATTCCACAACTCGAAGGTAGCAACTCTTCTGAAGACGGGCGAGCCCGCGAGCGAAATGCAGGTCCCAAGGCCTGGGACTCGCCTGCAGCTGGGCCACCATGACCTTCACGTTTCCCAAGGGTCGACCAACCGGCGCGCTCCCCCCACGTAACTCGCGGACCCAGCTAGCCTTCGCCTCGGTCATCCCCCTCAGGCCGGGGGCGAGTTCAGTGAGTCGGGTGCACATAATCTGGGTAGGTACACTCGCCATCCTCGCAAGCCCACTCACCCTGCGAACCGCCCTCGAGGATCGTCCGATACCTTGGACAATCCTCACGTACTTCGCACGAAACGGGGAGCATTGTGCAGAAGTACGTGTCGTCCTCGGAGCCGCCGAAGTGGGCACACTGCCTTGGATCCGAACACGGATTCACATCGTCGCGAACTACTTCGCACCTTTCGCGGCATTCTCCACGGCATGTGCCCCCGAGACAGTAGATCTCTTTGGCCGCGCACCGAATTGGGCGAAGATCATCGGCTGCCTGTGAGTCAGCGCAATCCGCATTGACCGCACAACTGTTGTCGCGCTCGGTTCCGCAGCCATTCGCCACTAGGCTAGTTGTTGTCAAAAGAAGAATCGTCGCGGACAGTATGGGCCTCATAGTGAGATTCCTCCAGGTACCACTCGGATCCGACTTCCTCTGCGGTGACGAGCCGAACTCGTCATGAAGGACACGAGACGCACCCCGTTGGTTTGCGGGACGAATCGATCTGCGTACCCCTCAGGCAGCGGAGGCGTCCTCAAGTCGAACTCGACGTTCAGCTCTCCGAGCGCTTCGAACTCCGAGCAGTTGGTCAGGGTGGCCAGCACGAACCTGTGCTGCGTCCCGCGCCTACCCAGCAATCCGAGCAATTCGATCGGCGACGCCTCGCCGCCGTATGCAAGTGGAAAAATGGTCGCTACCTCGTCGAGTCCAACTGCGGGCTCGGTGACCGTAAACGTCTCGCCACTGGGATGAATGATTTGCAATCGACGCGGCTGGTTGGATGCGTAGGTGGAAAAGAGGCCAATCCCGAGCGCTGTCCCAGCACAGACTGATGCGTTGAGCGTTGTCAGATGCTCGAAGGCTGCAAATGGCCGAAGGTATGGGGGTTCGATCGTTTGAGTCAGCGTCCTCTCGATGAAGGGACCTGCATCGGACACAGTCACAACGTGCAGCGCCTCATCGCCCTGTACGATGAACTGCAAATCGGTCGAACTCGCTTCGCCTGGTGCGAGGAGCACCCAGGGTTTCGCGACCATGACCGAAACCGGACCGGGAAACGCAAGCCAACTGGGAGCGCTCCAGACGCTACCCTTCCTGCGCAGGAAGTGCGCCCCGAGCGAGGTGCCCGCCACAACTACGGCGCCGTCGGACGTGTCAAAGTAGTCAGCGTAGGGCTGCGGACCGGGGTCAGGTGGCAGAACCTCCTCAGCAGGCATGCTCACGGAGTAGTCTGACCCTAGGGCGATCCAGTTGCCACCGCACGCTTCGAGCGTCCACAAATCGAGTTGCCCGTCGCCGTCATAGTCGCCAGGGACGACAGCGACCGGCATCCGATCGCATGGCGGCATGGCGGGGGGTGCTTCGACCGCCCGCGCCGGCGCGGATTGCTCAAGCAGGCCGAGGACCTCGACCGTCGAGAAGCCGATCACCACGGACGAAAAAGAGCCGGTCGATCCGATCGGTCTGATATCGTAGTTTTGGTAGAGTAGCGGGCCACCGCTCACAATGGTTGCTGGCGACGCTTCTGGAGGCGTGCACCTCAGAGGGTCGGCGCAATCGCGATCCTCCCAAGCCGACGAGCCACGTCACCCTAGGGTCGTTGCGGCTCGGAGCTACCGGACTCGGGGTTCGGCGTCGGCCATATCTCGGGTCGGGCGGTGCCGTTCGTGATCGAGTAGTACACAATCTTGGCGCGAGCCTTTACCTCGACGCCGTCTGTAAGTGTCGTACTGGAGACCCTGAACATTTCGCGAGGCTCTCCTCCGCCGGCTGCACCCAGGGAGTATCTCAGCCCAAGCGGGGTAATTTCGGATCCGGGGAAATCGGTCTCCACCCTCGCGGCAAGGGTTGGGCCATCCACCGTTGCGGTGACGCCGCTCGGGTTCCCGGTAATGCTTGCTCCCAGGCCGGAAATCCGCAGCCGGCGAAGCAACCCGCCACGGTGAATCGAGACCTTGAGTCCGAGATCTCGTTGCCCGCCGTCATTGAGGACGATTCCCCCGATCCTTCGGGGCATGAAGAAGACGTACTCCTTGATGCTTTCCGTCGGCAGGCCACCCTCAGAGGAGCCTTCCCCCTGGATCAAAGGCGAGAAGGCTGCGTCGCTCAATGCAAACTCGTTGCCGGCCACGATGCCCCGCGCGGTCAGCGACTGAAGCACATCGTTCAACCGGGCTCTTGCTCCCGCTTCCGAGATGTCGACGCCGTCTCGGACCCGAGCAAGCTCGACATCGGCGAGTTCGAACGTGTCCGTCGTCGACTCATAATCTATCCGAACGCTTGGGCGCTCCATCGCGACTGCAATGACTCGACCCCTTGCTTGGGGCGCTGACCTGACGTTTTCCGCCGCTACTGTCCGATCGCCGGGAAACAGTGCGAGCAGTTCCGCCGCTTTTTGCCTCACGTCGTCAGCACTGCGACTTGGCAGCCGTACTGACACTGCGCCGAGCGTTCGCGGAACGACCGGGTTGCTGGAGCTGGACACTTCGCCTTCCGAGCTTCCGGGCTCCTCGACCGTGCTGGAACATGCCGAGAGCACAAGGAGCAGCAGGAAAGTCGCCGGCCGAGTCAATCCGCGTACTTTGGGTTGGTACATGATGCACTCCTAGATCGTCTCGTAGCAGTACCAGAAGGCAGGTTGCCCCTGCCCGCAGGTTGGGCTCCCCGGTCGCGCGCTCGTATACGTGTCGTCCTTGAGCTTCGCGTTGTCGTGAATCGTCCAACATCCTGATGAGCTGCTCCCGTACGAAACGGCAATTGGGTGTCGACCGTCATCACCCATGACAGCCAGCCAAGCGTCGGCATTTGTCGCACCCGGAACTAGAACAAGAGGCACGGGAGGAAAAACCCCGATACCTTCAAGGTGAGTGCCCGTCAGGTCGAAGAAAACGGAGGGCTCCCAGTTGTCGATGGCGATTGTATTCGTCCAGCCCAATTGCTGACGGGTCCATTGGTAGTTGGCCTCAGCGGGGAGGGACGCCACCTGTAAAGCGTCGCAAACCAGCCATATGGCGACCGCTGCGATGTCGCCGCCCATAGATCCGAGCCGCATGTTTGACGAAAAGTCAACGGTGCACCTGTTGCTGTGCTTGTAACCGTACGCCAGGAGCCCGACGTTTCCGTGCCCGGCATATACGGCAACCGACTTCGTGTCCGCGTATAGATTGTCAGACCCGTCGCTGCCGTACGTCGTTGAGCAGCTTTCCATGAAATCTTGGGGCCACGCGTTGGCGTTCATCCAGCGTTCCCCGGTCCACCCGGCTGCACTCATGCTCTCGTGCAAATGCCACGTTACGTCATTGAGGTCGGCATTCTGGCAGCCATTCCCGGTGTAGTCAGTGGACTCTTCGATGTAATACGTCTTGGCGGCTTGCGCTTCCGTCGTTGCCAGGACGCCCAACAAGCCTGCCGCCGAAAACATCGTCAGTCGTATCAGGCCCCGGCCGCAATAATGTTGACGTTGACCCATTGTCCACCTGCCCTTCGCGCCCCCACTGCGGGGGCGATGCCGATGCAGTTACCTCCCCCTTTCGTCGCGCGTCAAGTGACACTCATGCATCAGGTGAACAATAAGCTTGAGGGCTCAACTAGTGTGATCCCTAGTACCGCATAACAATCCATCAGGCTCTTGTGAGGGTAGAACTAGGGGTATTCCTAGTACCGCACACCACGTGTACCAGTCTCCGCGCCAAGGCGATGTTCTTGGGGCGACCCTTGGGCGAACTCGGCGACGGCCGCCAGCAACCGTACCCGAGACGGTTGTCCCGCCTTTCGGAGGATGTTCGACACGTGGAACTCGATATTCTTCGAAGTGCACCCGAGCCGTTGGGCAATCTCTTTGTTCGTCTCACCGCGGAGCAGCCACGCGAAAACACGCTCCTCGCACTGAGTGAGTTCCAGCTTTGTCCCCTTTTGCTTGCTCGGCTCCGCCATCTGCCCCCCCTCCGCCTGTTAACCTCGACTTCGATTGACATCCATTGCCCTACGAACAGGGTGGGGACAAGGGAAAACGCGCTACTTCTGCGCAACTTATCTTGCACTCTTGTGCGCGCACGGGACCTCGTAACGGCCTGGACGGAAAGGTCCAGCGAGCGCGATTCCACAACACCGTTTCGAATATGTGTCGGGCTTCCGCGAAAAAACAACTAGGGATCGCCCTAGTGTCGCCCACCATGAGGTTCTCGTACCCGTTCGGACGTCGGAGCCATCGCATGATCCACGCTCGGCGGTACGACGACACATTCGTTCTGCTCCAGGAGGGTCTTCCCCCCAAGGTCTTCCGCGGGGCAACGCACGCCTACCAGCTGGTGGCACCTCGTTCCCCAGACGAGGGGTTGGAAGCATTCGGCCGGGACCATATCTCCTAACGCTAAAACCAGGGGAACCACCGCAGTTCGACCTCACGAACCCCGACGGCACCCCCGAGGTACCGGCCTTTCGCGACACTGACCACAACGGCGTGATCAGCCTCAAGGAGGAGCAGCAGGCCCTCGCTGCAGCGAAGGGCGAGCAAAGTCGTCCTAGGGGTCGGACTGGTGGCAAAGGAAATCCTGTTCCACCCAGGCTTCGATTCGATCAAGCCCGAAACAGGAAATCCATTCGCCTCGATCGGGTGTCAGACCGCAGCTCTCGAAGCGCTTGAGCACATGAGAAATGCGGGCCCCGAGCTACGTCCTCGCCACGGCATCCACGCTTGCGGGAGCCATCCGACCAACATCCTCCCGAAGTCTCGCATGACCCGAGCATCATCGCGGAAGCAGCTGTTCGCTTTGCAGGTTCAGGTCATCGGGGTCGTCGAGTAGATCACGGGGATGAAGAGCCTCGAAACGAACATCGCGCTGCTCCTCGAGAAGATATCACCCGCAGATCTCAAGCTTCGGCTGCTGAGGGCTTCGCCGAAGCTTCTCGCCGCGCTGCCCTCGCTCGGCAAACGACCGACGTATTCGCTGTCGTACCAGACGCGGAGCTTCGACGAGGGCGCGGTCGGAGACAGTGTCCGGCTCGTCGTCGAGATGGCGCTCGACGGGCTGGTGAAGGGCCCAAAGGACGTGGATCCTCCCGTGCCGAGTTGGTACGCGCTCTCTCGCATGCAGCGAGAAGTCGTAGAGCAGACCCTGGACAAGTGTGTCGCGGAGCATCGTGCAAACGCCGCACGCCTGAACCTGCGCAACGATCGGGCCGCGGGAGCGGAGTACGAGATCGCGGACGCCTACAAGGCCGCCCTGGAAGCGCTTGCCTTCGAACCGCTGGAGACGGCGGGCAGCGAGTGGGAGCCGCTCGTAGCTCGAGAGGCTCAACCAGTCGCGAAAAGCCACGTGGCTCCCAAGCGGAAGCGGTGACGGGCCCTCGTATGCGAGACGTTGCAAGCCAGGTCTGGATCACGGTCGATGGCCGAGCTCTCTCAACGTAGCGGCGAGATCGTCCTTCTTCCGTTTCTCTTTCTGTCGTTTTGCGCTCTCGGCAGCCGCCCCCTGCGTCGCTGATGACGACCGCGGCGGCGCGGGCGTAGGGCGAGGGGTGGTGCTCGGCTTCGTGGGTTTCACAACCGGTGGCTTCTTTGAAGCTGACCTGGGCGCAGCCCTCATGGTCGGGGCTTTGCCCCGCGTGCGCGACTTGCGGCGCGGTCTTTCCGTTGCGCGCCGGGCAAGTTCAGCCTCGGCCCGACCGATAGCCGTCTGAAGCGCGGCTGCGAACCTTTTGGCATCGCTCACGCCAAGGTACACGGAGCTCTCGATCGTGCTGCTGTGGTCGCGGTGATCATAGTCGTCGGGCTGGGTGACCGAGATTTCGATCACGCGGTCCGTTTCGTATTCCACGAAAACGCCGACTTCGATGTCGCACTCCTCGAGGGCCGCACCCTCGTCCGAGGCCGAGCGCAAGATCAAACACGGGACCGAGTCGAAGACCTCGTTGTTCGCGTCGCTCTCGTCCTCGCGCTCGATTGCGGGCTGGATTCGCCGTGGCGGCTTCCATTCGAAACGAAGCCGATTGCCAAGCTGAGTCGTTTCCCATTGCCGCTTCTTGGGTGCCTTCGTCACGAACCCCCGCCTCTCCAACGCTTCGAGGATTCGTTCGGCTTGGCCCGACGGGCAACCCAAGGCGTGGGCGACGTTCTTGATGTCGTCGCGGTCGTCCATCACGCCGATCCAGGTCAGCGCGCGCTTGATCCCCACCAGCGGGAAGCCGGCGATCACCTCCCCCGGGTCGAACTCATGCGGTTCCATGCGCCGACGCTAGCACCCGCAGGGCGTTCGTCATTTGCCTCGCCGGTGCGAGAATCCCCGTCATGTCCACGACCAAGTTGAGCCGCGCCGAACTCCACGCGCAGGTTTGGACGACCCCTATGAGTCGCCTTGCGGCGGAGTACGGGGTGTCCGACGTTGCCCTCGCGAAAACCTGCAAGCGAATGAACGTGCCGACGCCAGGTCGCGGCTACTGGGCGCGGCTCGCTGCGGGCGCCAAACTGAAACCAACCCCGCTCCCGAAGGCGCAGCCTGGTACCGATGAATCGGTGCTCCTTCGACTTGTCGAAAATCCCCTCCCGCCCGCACCGCGGCGGGAGCGGCCGGAGGTTCTCGTCCCCAGAAACCTGCGCAGGGCAGGCGAGCTGACCCGGGAGGTGGGAGGAGCGCTCGGGAAGGCAAGTACTGACGAGCACGGCCGTCTGCTCGTGAAAGGTGTGAACCAGCCTGTGATCGCGGTGTCAGTCGCGACGCATCGCCGGGCCTTGTTGCTACTCGACGGGCTCGCGAAGGGGTTCCGCATCCGTGGCCACGCACTCACGTTTCGCGAGGAAGGCGAGAGCTTCGGGATGATCGCAGGTGTGAACGGCGAATCGATCGGGCTCTCTATCGAAGAGCGGCTTGACCGGAAGGACCACGAGCTGACTCCAGAGGAGCACGAACGAGTGGCCAAGGGTTACCGGTGGGGGATCCCCAAGTACGACTACTTCGCGGGCGGTCGCCTGCAGCTCACCCTTCACGGTGGGGGTGTCAGGGGTTCGTGGTCCGACACGAAGACGCGTCGTCTGGATCAGGAGCTGGGTGCGATCATCATCGCCGCCGAGGACGAGGCCGAGCGTAGAAAGCAACAACGGCTTGCCGACGAAGAGCGTCGAAGGCAGGAGGAACTGCGTCGGCTCGAACGGGAGGAGGAACAGCGTCGCGAGCGCGAGCGAGAGGCGCGAGCGAAATACGCCGCCGCACTCGTCACCGATCTCAAGGAGATGGCACGGAGGTGGTCCGAAGCGCATCAGGTCGATGCGTTCGTGCGGGCGGTTCGCAGCGCGGTTCCGGAGGGCGAGCGCCCAGAAGGGCTCGACGCCTGGCTCGAGTGGGCGGCAGCGCAAGCGAGGTCGATGGATCCGCTTGCTCAGCCTAGGGATATCGCGAAGAAGCTGGAGCCGGATCTCTCTCGCTGAGTTGCTCACCACTCAAGGCGTGGCCCCAACTTTCGGAGCTGCCGCTTTCTCTCGTCGTAGTCGGGCATGACCCTGCCCATGGCTGCCCAAAACTGCCGTCCGTGGTCCCTGTGAGCGAGGTGAACCAGCTCGTGGAGGACGACGTAGTCGAGGAGCTGCACCGGCGCCTGAATCGTCCGCCAGTTGAGGCGAAGGATGCCCCCGGACGTTGTGCTCCCCCAGCGGGTTCTTGGCTCGCTGATGAAGATCGGCGGCCTTGAACGTCCGATGCGTTCTGCCCACGCGAATACCCGCTCCGGCAGTCGATCGACTGCCCTCTTCTTATACCAGTCAATGAGCGCCGCTCGCACGTAGCCGCTGCGGTGCGTACGTCCCAGCGATTTGGGCACCGCGACACGAAGCCATCCCCCGGTAAGTTGAAGCGGGCGAATGTCATCGTCAATTTCCACTCTGAGGCGATGCTGGCGGCCGAGGTAGAGGAACGTTTCGCCAGTCACGAACTCCCGGTCGGGCGGTGCTGGCGGAATTTCGCTGCGTTGCCGCAGGCGCTCCACGATCCATCGCGCCCTCGCGAGCACGACTTGGTCGACCTTGCCCAATGGGACGCCGGACGGAGCAGTGACCACCACGTTGCAGGTGCGATCGACTGCAATCGACACCGTCGATCGATCCGGACTTCGGCGGAGGACGTATGAGATCGAACGGTTCCCGTACCGGACCTCGGAGCGTTCGTGGGCACCTTGGAGCCCCACGCTCATCGCCCGTGCCTCCGCTTCAACAGGTCCACGATGTCCTCGGCGAGCCCGTCGACCTTGTCGGTCCGATAGTCCGCCGCTCGAAGCTGTCGCTTGATGAGCCGCCGCATCTCTCGCTGCACGTCGTCCCGGTTGACCCAGTCCACGATGGCGGCCTGCGGCGCCAGGGCTTCTTCGAGCACGGATGACAGGGCCAGCTTGGCTTCGTCCTGCTTCGGCGCGTACGCGGGCCCCTTCGGCTCCCCCACCTTGAGCACGCCGCCGCCGTACAGAAGGCCATAGATCGCGAAGCCGGTTTGCGAGAGCCCGACCTTCTGGGCTTCCTCCCCGTGGTTCTTCAAGTCCTTCGCCAGAACCTGAAACAGCTCGAGCTGCTTGGCCGCGTCGATCCGCTTGGCCTTTCGGTCCTCGATGATCTGCTCAAGGCGCTCACGAAGCGAGGCGTAGAAGGCGGGGTCCTCATCGAGTTTGACGTGGATCTCGTCCTTGATGGCGTGCTCCATCTCGCTCGCCTTGGCATCGTCGCTCTTCAGCGCTTGGAGCTTCTCCTCGAACTCGGGCGTGAAGAGGGAGACCCGCTGGACGAGGATCTGGATGCCCTCGGCAACGACCGCCTCCTCGATCAGCTTCTTCACCTTCGCGCCGCAATCAGAGACGTCGAGCGTGCTGTCTCGGAACCGGGCGGCAGCGGCGGAACGGATCTTACCGAGCCACCGGGCGTCGCCGAGGTACGGGAGCGCTGTCGGGTCGGGGAGCATCATGTCGAGGCTCTGGGCGAACTTCCGGAACGCATCGTTGAACTCGGCCCGCACGTCCTCGGCAGCCAGCGCCATGACGCAGGCGTTGAGGTCGTCCTTGTCCTTCACCCGCACGAAGAACCGGAGAGCCGCTGCGTGCCTTGTCTGGAGGCGAGGAAGCTCGTCCGTCTTGGGCGTCATCGCCCCCTTTACGTCACCGGGAGCGAAGATGGCGAGGGCCTCTTGGAGCGCCTCGGAGACGCCCCAGTAATCGACCACGAGGCCGTAGTCCTTCTTGTCTGCGGTCCGGTTCACGCGGGCGATGGCTTGGAGCAGCGTGTGCTCCCTCAGCGGCGTGTCGAGGTACATCACCTGCTCGACGGGGGCATCGAAGCCGGTGAGCAGCATGTCGCAGACGACCAGGATGCAGAGCGGGTCCGACGGCTTGCAGAAGCGTTCGATCAGCGCCTTCCGCTCCTCCTTCTCGGTCTTGTACCGGGCCAGGTGCGTCGTGTCGTCGTTTGAGTGCGACATGATGATCGCGGACTGGGGCGCGTTCAGTCGGTCGAGCGTCTCCTTGTACGTCGCTGCCACCTCCCGGGAGCAGGCGACGACCTGAGCCTTGAACCCGTTCGGCCTGATGAATTTCGTGAAGTGCTCGATCAGGTCGAGGCAGATGGCTTCGACCCGCTTCGGCGCCCCCGCGATGGCCGCCTCGGTCGCGTACTTCTTCTTGATGGCCTCGCGCTCGTCTTCGGTTCGGTCTGCGAAGACGCGGTCGAACACGGCATCGAGAGAGTTCCCGAGGATCCGTAGCTCGGGGAGTCGCCCCTCGTAGAAGATCGGCACCGTCGCCCCGTCGGCCACGGCTTGCTCGATCGTGTACGTGTCGATGTAGGGCCCAAACGTGCTGAGGGTCGAACGGTCCTGCTTGTCGATGGGCGTTCCGGTGAACCCGAAGAATGCGGCGTTCGGGAGAGCTTTCCGCATGTTGCCGGCGAGGCCGCCGTACTGGGTGCGATGGGCCTCGTCAGTCATGACGAAGATGTTCTTGGCTTCGGAGAGCACGCGGATCTCAGCGCGGTCGACACGCCGGGTCCTCGAGTCAGCCACGTGCGATAGCTCTTGGAACTTCTGGACCGTCGCGAGGACAGTGATACCTCCCGGTCCGGAGAGAAGCTCGAACAGGTGCTTCACGCTCTCGGCCCGCGTGGGGTTTGGGTATCCGCATGCTACGAACGTGTCCGAAATCTGCTGGTCGAGATCGATACGGTCGGTGACGATCACGAGGGTGGGGTTCTCGTGCGTCGGATCACGGCGGAGCTTCAGCGCGAGCCAAAGCATGGTGAGGCTCTTGCCGGACCCTTGCGTGTGCCAGACGACTCCGCCCCGTTCGTCAGGTCGTTTCGCCGCTCGAGCCCTCTCGATTGCCTTGTTCACCGCGGCAAACTGTTGGTACCGGCAGAGCTTTCGGACGATCCGTCCCGTATCGGCAGCGCGCTCGAATACGACGAAGTTGCGGATCACGTCGAGAAGGGCCTGGGGCGTGAGCAGGCCGTGGAGCAAGAGTTCCTGCGGCGTCGGGCCGTGTCCGATATGGCGCTCAACCTCTGCCTCGGTTCGAGGCCAAGCGCTTTTCCACTCGGCGTAGAACCTTGGCGGTGTGGTCGTCGTCCCGTAGACCGCCGCCTGGCCGCACGTTGCCACGATGACCTGCACGGTCTCGTAGAGCTTGGGCATCCCTAGTTCTCGGTACTCGGCACCGATCTCCTGGTAGCGGAGCATCTGCTCGATAGCCTCCTGCTTCCATTTCTCCCCGAGTGTCGGGCTCTTCGCCTCAATGACGACCAGCGGGATACCGTTCACGAAAATGACGATGTCGGGGACGATCTGCTTCTTGCTGCCTTGAAGGCGGTACTGGCGCGTGACGAGCAGCTCGTTCTTGCGCGGGTCCTCGAAGTCGATGAAGCGGACGGTTTGGCCCTTCTTCCCGCCGCCGAGGTCCTGTTCGAGCGCGACGCCCATCGTCAGCGTGGTGTGGAGTTTTTCGCTCGCCTCGATCAAGCTCGTCGACGGTACGGTCGTCACGGCCCGAACGGCCTTGCTCAGGTTGTCGTCCGAGAGCCATGGATTAAGCGTCGTGAGGGCAGCTCGAAGCCGCTTGGTGAGCACCACCTCCTTGAGCGAGTCGCGTTCGGCTTCGAGAACCTCTGGCGCGACGTACACGTAGCCGAGCGACTCGAGCAGCTCGACGGCTGGGTCCTCGACCAGGTGCAGCTCGTTCCAGTCGCGTCCGGCTGAGGAACTCACTGAACGACTTTCTCGAGGTGCCGGGTGCATGCCGCGGTCGTATGCATGATGCGCTGGGCGTACTGGCTCGCCTTCGAGAGAAAATGATCAACCTGAGTCATGCCCTCGAACTGGCGAACGCGATCCGCAAGCCGATCCGCCTCGCTGCATGCTGCTCGTAGCTCGTTCAGTGCTTGCACCAACGGAGGATTGGCTGACACCTCATCGAACAGTCTATGCGCTGCCTGTTCGACAACCGCGACAGAGTACCTCGCCAAGATCACGTCCTGGACTTTGCGATGGTACGCAGTGAGATTAATTTCTCGCGCCAGCTCGCCAATCCTTTGTATCTCGGTCGAAAGCAGAGCGAGGTCCGAATGTCTGCGTGCCCCATCAACGAACATCGATCGCAGCTCATGATATGACATGTGCTCGTTGCCCTTCGATGTTCGCTTGAAGAAGAGCAGGCGACCACCGTCAGGAACCGCGTGCGGACCGCTTCGTCCCTTGGGGACCTGTACAACGTGAACACAGCGCCCATTAGGCAGAACAACCGGTGGGTTCTTGAAGATCCACGAGACCGAGGGCTCGCACTGCGCCGGAAAGTTACCAAAGCGCTCCGGCAGGTCGAAGGTCGCCTCGAATCCAGCCACCCGTTGCTCATGGGGGAGGTCCTTCTGGTCCTTCACCCCGAAGACGAGAAATCCGCCTGCCGAGTTCGCAAGCGCGGCGCACGTCTTCCGCAAGCCGAGCTTCTCGGGCTCATTTCTTGGGTCGGGGAGCGACTCCTTGAAGTCGAAGCGATCGGACTCGAAGACACCCTGAGCGAGCAAGGACAGGATCGCCCGAAGGTCCCACCCCTCCAGCGTCTCGGGAATCACGCAGCCGCCTCCGCGTCCGGCGTGACCCGAACCTCACCGGTGAGGAGGACTGACATCAGCGCGGACTTGACGGAACCGAGCGAGTTCTTCACTAGGTCCTCGGCGTGACCTCGCTCGTACTCGGCGTTGATTACACGGCAAATGCCTTCCTGTTCTTCAACCGTGGGCAGCGGGATGAGGGCCTGCTCGAACACGCTCACATTCAGATTCTGTTGTGCTCCTCCTGCCTGTCCGCGCGTAACGATTCGTGCGCCGATGACCGAGTTCATTAGGTGGCAAAGGTATTGCCCTCGGAGGCGCGGGCCCGGACGCGACACCAGCATTGTAAAGCACTGCGCACCGTCGAACTCCGCAGGCACCACGACGGAAGTGCCTGGGTAGCCCGTTCGGGCTGAGAGGACGTCGCCCTGACGAAGAGCTTTTGAATGCATCTTGGCAGCAAAGGCGTCGTTGATCCGCAGGATGTCGTCTGTTCGCAGTTGGTTGGCGCGAACGTTGGTCGATCGGATGATCGGCACGCCCCCCTCGGGGACGTAGGCGTGCGTTGCAGCCTGGGCGATTCCGACGAACATCCGCTCGCACACGTCACCAACCCGAACCACTTTCCACTCCTCCGGCACCTCCCCGATCTCCGTCATCCTAAACTTGGTGTGCCGCCCCGGCATGCCCCGCGTGACCAACTCGGCCGCGATCGCCTTCTTCACGACTTGGAGCTGGTCGATGACGGCCTGGGTGGCCTCGATGGCGTCGTCGACGGACGAGAGGATAGCGGCGATCTTGTGCTGCTCAGGGAGTGGTGGCAGAAGCAGCTGCAGGTTCTCAAAGACCGGCAGGTAGATCGTGTTGTGCGTGCTTCCGGCCATCAACCTCAGCCACTCAGGCTGGAGGAATCGCATCAGTTGCATCAGGTACCGATTGTGCAGGCGCGGCCCACACACGTAGTTCGCAAAGTCCTGGCTCGTCGCCATCTCTCGACCCAGGATCGTTGCTTTGCCGACCGTCGCCGTGCGCGAGAAGACGACCGTCCCAGCTGGAAGCAAGCGAGCGGAGGAGTTCGCAAGGCCGAGCGCACCGATGGTCTGTGTCGTGCGATGGATCTCAGCTCGATCAAGTCCCTTGGAGTCGTGCAATGACACCCACGGGATGGTTCCGTCCCAGTACTCCGGACATTTTCGGCTGGGGGTGTGACCACTCTCCAGCCGTGCGACGCTCGCTATTGGCGCGAGTTCCCACCCAGGAGGCTCTCTGCTCGGCAAGGGCGAGAGCCGTCCGTACTGCCAGCGCTGCGTGAGCGGCACCCCACTCTCAAGGTCACCCATCGAACCCCAACTCCCGTAGCATGGCGTTCATCTTCGCTTCTGCTCCGGCCCGTGCTCGTTCCAGCTCCCGGAGTCTCACAACCGCCGCTCGAAGGTCCACCTTCTCGGCAGCGTCAGCGGTGTCGACGTAGCGGGCGATATTCAAGTTGAAGTCGTTCTTCTCGATCTCGCCAAGACCGACGACCCGGGCGTATTTTTCGACGTCCTTGAACGTGCGAAAGGTCGCCGTGATCCTCTTTACGTCCTCGTCGCGTAGGTAGTTCTGCGCTGACCCCTCGCGGAACTCTCGAGAAGCGTCGACGAAAAGGACGTTTCCCTTTCGATCTGGTGTCTTCGCACGGTTCAAGATCAAGACGGCGGCGGGAATGCCGGTGCCGTAGAAGAGATTCGTGGGCAAGCCGACGACCGCCTCCACCAAGTCCTCCCGGAGCAGGCCCGTTCGGATTTCTCCCTCCGCCCCGCGTCGGAACAAGACGCCGTGGGGCATGACCACGCCGACCATCCCCGTCCTGTTGGTAGCTGCGATCATGTGCTGCATGAAACCAAGATCGCCGTAGCTTTTCGGCGGGATTCCGAACCGAAAGCGCCCGAACCCGTCGCTCTCGGCGACCTCCCGGCCCCAGTCATCCAGCGAGAACGGCGGATTCGCGACCACGCGATCGAAAAGCATCAGCTCGCCACCTTCGAGGAGCCGTGGATCCCGGATGGTGTCGCCTTTGTCGATGCGTGCTCCCGGCAGGTTGTGGAGCAGCAGATTCATCTTCGAGAGTGCCCACGTCCCGAGATTCTTCTCTTGCCCGAAGAGGGCCAGGTTCTTCGGGTTGCCGCCGTTGCGCTCGACATAGTGGGCGCATTCGATGAGCATGCCGGCAGAGCCCGCCGTTGGGTCGCAGATGCGCATGCCTTCCTTGGGCGCGAGGATCTCGACGATCAATTCGACGACCTTCTTCGGTGTGTAGAACTCGCCGCCCTTCTTCCCCGCGTCGTCAGCGAACCGCTCGATGAGGTACTCGTATGCCCTGCCGAGCATGTCGGGCTCGGAGAGGTTCCCGTTCCGCAAATCGACCTTTGAGAAATGCACGACTAGGCGTGAAAGGACGTTGTCCCGGTTCCTCGCGTCCCCCAGTCGCCGCTCGTCGTTGAAGTCGATGCCGGCGAGCACGCCCTGCAGGCTCGCGTTCACGTCTTCTAGCGCAGAGAACGCTTTGTTCAGCACCTCGCCCAGGTTGGTCGACACCTTACGAACCTCCGACCACCGGGCTCGTCTAGGCACGAAAAAGTCATGCTCGTCGGGATCCTCAAGGTCAGCGCCTTTCACACTCCGAAGCGCCTCGCACTCCTCCTCGAAGCGGTCCCCGAGCCGCTTCAGGAAGAGCATCCCGAGGATGTAGTTCTTGTAGTCGGAGCTATCGATCGAGCCGCGAAGGATGTCGGCAGCGGACCAGAGGTACCCTTCGAGCTTCTCCCGCGTGAGCTTTTCGCCCGGGGCGATCTCGACGCTTGTGGGTGGACTCCCATTGGCGGGCCCGTTTGACTTTCGGGGAGCATCCGCCTTCGGTGCCACGGCCTGACGCACTGCCAGACTGGTTCCGAGCAGGCGGTCGATGAGGGCCACCTTCTCTCGCCCGCTGTCGTCGAGGTCGAAGGCGCGGCACAGGTCTTTGAGCCGATCCCGGGAAAGACGGGGGAGTACCTCGGCCAGCGTGGCCTTCTTGGAAGAGGCGATCGCGTCGACCAGCCCGTCCTTCACCCGTCGGTCGCCGACCACCAGCTCGAACTGATCGACTACATCAAGCAGCTCGTCGCGGGTCAGGTGGCCGAGAACATCACGCTTTGACGGCATCTTGGCCGGCGAGCCTACGCCGCTTTCGGCCAGGTTGTCATCGCTCAGTGGGCCCGAAGACGCCGCTCTGTGGCGTTCTCTGTCCGACCTCGCCTGCCGACCGATGGCAATCTTTCCACGTGCCTCGTCGACCGCCGCGCTGCCCGGACTGCTCGTCTCCAAATGCGCGTCCGATCGTCTACGGCGAGCCCGACGAGGAACTTGGTCGACGGGCTGAACGCGGCGAGGTCGTGCTCGGCGGCTGCGTCATCTGGGGCAACGATCCTGCGTGGGACTGCCCGGAGTGCGGCCGACGCTTTGGCGACAGGGACAAGCCGTACAAGAAGCTCCCAGAACGTTCACGCGAGGAATGGATCGAACTGGTCAAGACGATGCTGCCAGCCCCCGTATTGACGAACGAAGCGGACGACCTGCTTGCCGGTGATCCCGTGGTCATCATCGTGCGCGTCGAGGCGACGGCGATCCACATTATGGAGGCCGGCATCGAATGGTCCGGCTCTCACTCTCCGACCGTGAAGGGCCAGCCGTTCACCAAGGTGCCGTTCCGCACTCCGGCGGCCCGGGTCGCCGAGCTGATCGCTACGGCTTGGGGCAAGCGCGTCTCCCGGTACCGGTGGTGTCCAGGCTGCCGGCGTACTTTGGAGCCGGAGCACATGGTGGGCGGCACTTGCCACAGCTGTGCGACGAAGGTGCTGGGCGTGGTGTTCTGACGCACCTATGGGCTTGTGCCTAGACGTGGAAGCCGGGGAGAAGCTAGCTTCGTGTTTCGCTCAGCTTCCCACCAGCACAAGGACAAGCGCGAGCGATAGGCGGTGGAGGTGACGAGATGGGTTCGGTAATCGGCGGTTCTTCCCGCGCAGTTGGACTGCTTGGTCCTCAGGCTCAGCAATGAAACTGCGCCATCTCCATGTGCAGCGCTTCCGCTGCATCAACAGTCTGGAATGGCTTCTCTCAGGCGACTTCCTTTGCCTCGTCGGCCCTGGCGACATCGGGAAGTCAACCATCATCGACGCGGTGGAGCTTGTTCTGTCGCCGCGATGGAACCCGACATTTGACGACTGTGATTTCTATGATGGCGACACGACGGAGCCGTTGACCATCGAGGCTACGATCGGTGACCTGCCCCGACGATTGCTCAGTGACGCTCACTTTGGACTTCGACTCCGAGGTCTGGCGCCCGACGGCACCGTTCACGACGAGCCTCAAGACGGAGACGAAGACGTCATCACGCTTCGCCTGTCGGTGGATTCATCGCTCGAACCGAACTGGGAGGTCGTGACCGAACGTCATCCAGAGGGAGCACACATCAACGCGCGAGAACGTGAGCGTCTTGGGATGGTTCGGCTCGGTGCAGCCGTGGAACGCGACCTCACCTGGAGTCGGGGATCCGTACTCTCCCGCCTGACGGGGGACGTGGACGAGCACGCGCAAATCCTCGCTGAAGCGGGACGCCACGCCCGCAGCACCGTCGACAAGACCAAACTCCCTCGCCTTTCCGCCGCGTCCCAGGAGGCCCAGTCGCTCTCTTCCGCTTTTGGGGTGCTTCCGCGCGGAGTATTCGAGCCTCGGCTGGACGCAGGCACAGCGACGCTAGGTGCGGGCGGGCTTGCCCTCCACGACGGGGCGGTACCGATTCGGCGGTCCGGACTTGGGAGCCGCCGTCTCGTGACTCTGGCGGTTCAACGCCATCTTGCGCGGCACGGTGGCGTGGTCCTCGTGGACGAGGTGGAGCATGGGCTTGAGCCGTTTCGTGTGAGGCGCCTGCTTCGCGAGTTGCTTACGCCCTCGGTCCCACGCCCCGCAGACGTCGGTGCGACCCCGCATTCACCCCCGGCGGGCGGCACGGTCTTGCTGACGACACACTCGCCGGTCGTTCTTGCCGAGCTTGGAACGAGCCAGCTAAGGATCGTTCGGTCAACAAATGGCGTCATGCGGGTATTGACGCCTTCGCCAGAGGTCCAGCCAATTTTTCGCACAAACGCGGAAGCCTTTCTCTCGCGGCGGGTTGTGGTCTGCGAGGGGAAGACAGAACTGGGAGTCCTTCGTGGATTGGACGCCCATTGGACGAAGCAGCAAGAGCCATTCGCTTCGCGCGGAGTCGCCCTTGCAGATGGAGGAGGCGCAACGAAGATCGGGGGCGTCGCTCGCGTGTTCACCAACTTGGGGTACGAGACCGCCGTAGTAGCCGACTCTGACGAGCCGCTCGATGTCACCCCCGGCGAACTCGCCCAACTGGGGGTCCTCGTGGTGCTCTGGGAAGGCGGGGTGGCGCTTGAGCAGCGCATTTTTCTCGATCTCCCTTGGGTCGGAGTCGTCGAGGCGATTGCTCTCGCCATCGCAGCTCACGGGGCTGGCCGCGTCAGGGCTCAGGTAGCGTCGGCACTAGCGAATGGGTCGAAGAAACCTGACGATCTCCCGGAGGAGGTCAACGACTGGCGGATAGCCCAGTCGGAACAAGACGTTCGCATTGCACTCGGCATCGCTGCGAAGTCCAAGGAAGGCGCCTGGTATAAGCGTGTCGACTTTGCCGCCGAACTCGGCAACGTGATTGCATCTCACCTCGACGCGATCCCTGAATCAGACCTCGGAAAGAAGGTTAGCGCCTTGAGGGGCTGGATCTTCAATGGATGATGCGGCTGACCTCGCCCAGCTTGGGCGCGGGACCGTCGTTGCCGCCGCCGGGTGCGGCAAGACGGATCTAATCGCCAGGGCCGCAGCCTACCTTGACACTCGTCAGCTTATCCTCACCCACACGAACTCAGGCGTCGAGGCGTTGAGACGTCGGCTTCGGCGGGTGGGCGTACCAAACGATCGAGTTGGCGTGGACACCCTTGATGGCTGGTGTCTCAAGTACGTTTCGTCCTATCCGGGCCTATCTGGCGGCGTCCCGACGGACAGCGAAGACTTCATCGACTGGGGCGGTCTTCGGCAGGCGATGCTGCGACTGCTCGACACGGCGCTCGCCAAGAGGGTGCTTGCCGCTTCCTACGCCGGTGTCCTCGTTGATGAGTACCAGGATTGCGATTACGATCAGCACGCGCTCGTCTCCAAGCTGGCGGAGCTTCTTCCCACGCGGATCCTTGGGGATCCGTTGCAAGCTGTTTTTCGGTTCCGTGGTGAGCCTCCCGACTGGGTCCGGTCGGTCGAGGCGTACTTCCCAAGGGCATTCTCGCTCGCGACCCCTTGGCGCTGGCGGAAGCCGGGCGCAAGTCCGGACCTCGGGGAGTGGTTGGCCGAGGTCCGACAAGCGATGGAACGCGGGGATGACGTGCGCCTCCGGGACCCCCGGATCAGTTTCGTTGAACTGGATGCCGGAAACTCGTGGCAAGAGCCTGCCAGGAATGCATGTTTTGCCGCTGCCGATCGTGCCGGGACGGTCGTTGCCATCTGCAAGTGGCCCGGCGACTGTCACACGATCGGCAGGATGACCGGGGGCCTTTTCCAATGCGTGGAGCCCATCGATGCAAAGGACGCCGGGCGCATGCTTCAGCGCCTTCAAGATGTTGCCGCCGGCAACCGCCCGGAGGTGCTGTTGCGGTTCCTCGACGCGATAGCGTCGAACACCGCCGATGCGCTTGACGCAGTCCGACGCGCACTTGCGTCGGCGCCGAGGAGACACGAGGCCCTCGATGAGATCGCGAAGGCCGTCGACAGGCTTCGCTTGGTGGCCGAGGGAGGTGGTGCTGGCGTCATGGCGCTCGCGCTGGAGTCCCTTGCCGCAATCCCAGGCACCAGGATCTTTCGGCGTGAACTGCTCTGGGCGGCGACCGACGCGCTTCGAGATGCGGGCGAGTACGCAGGCTTGAGCTTCCGAGATGCCCTCAGACGGCGACGGAACCTCACGAGCCACATCGGTAGGCGGCTCGCGCGCTGTTCGGTAGGGTCGACGCTGCTTGTGAAGGGAATGGAGTTCGACCACGCGATCGTCGTCCACAGCGGTGGGCCCAAGGGGTTTACTGTCAACGACCTCTACGTCGCTCTCACTCGTGGCTCTGGATCCTTGACGGTGCTTTCCGCAGCCCACACGGTTTCACTTGGCGACCTCGCTTCGAGCTAGAGGTGGGATCTCGCTAGGAGCGCTTGGCTAGACCAGTGGATGAGCAATTTCCCCCGCGACTTTCACCTGGGACGCAACGGTTGACGCCAGATCGGCCATACCGAAAGGCAGACCAATGACGAGCAGTGGTGAACGCGCGAGCCCGGCCGACGAGTTTTTCGCCGGTCTCGAGGCATACCTCCAATCCCCGAGGTTCAAAGAGGAGCTCAAGGACGAAGGCTCGCCCGCGCACGCCCTTGCGCAAATGGTTGTGCCATTGGTTCACATTGCTCATGCTCTCAGCGCCCGGCTTGCGTCGTTTGCACGCCACGTCGACTTCGAGCGCCTGGCCATCGCCTTCGCCGAGGCGGACAAGTGGATAACCGACGCGCCCGCGAAATTGAAGACGGCGCTCGCGACCGAGGGCCTCGTTCCGCATCCGGAGATCAGTCTTTCAGAGCTGCGTGAGCTGACCGCCGTGTTTGAGGCCTCGGGGTCGCGTAGCGCGGCCGCCTACCTGACCAACGTTCATGAGGAACTGCTCGTGTCGGAGCGATTCCGGAAGGAGGCACGGGAGCGTTGGCAGCAGGTCGGGCGCTGGCAGGTGTTCTCCGAGGTGCTCGCGGCCTATGACGCCCGGTTGTACTCGGTGGCTATTCCGGCGGCAATTGCGCAGGCGGAGGGGATTGTCGCGCATCTGTTCGGCCTAAAGGAGATGCGGTTCCCGGAATTCAAGGAGAAAGTCGCCAAGCTGCACGACGACGAGATGAAGCTCTTCGGACCGCTCGCCGAAGAGGTGCTCTCCGGATTGCTTCAGCGGTTTGAGCATGGCAGGCCGCCCGGTGTGCTCAATCGCAACGCCGTGATGCACGGCGGCGACGCGCAGTACGGGACCCGAGAGAACGCCATCGCGGCCATCGTGTGGGCCGACTACATCATGTACGCGGCACACGACTACAAGGCGATCGCCATCCCCAAGACGGAGGCTGAGGCAGCCGCGATCATCGGGAAAGCTGGAGCGGGCTAGGCCTGCTGCTACTGGCGGTTTGGCGCAGCCGGTGGAACGCGCGACTCAGCATGTTGTGATGGTCAGCCCGTTGCGGCTGCCCGCATGCGCTTGTATATTGCCGTTTCGCTCAGCGCGGTATTGCCACGTCGGTCGATGGAGAACTCGTGTGTCATCGGAGCGTGCTCGTAGCGCCCGAGCTGAGCGAGGCGCACCACGAAGTTCTGGGTACCATACAAGGTGACCCACGCGACGAGGCTCGGCGCGTCAAACACGAGCGTGATCGCGTGCTCCGTCGTTGGCACCATCGGGGGCGTCCCGCTCGGGCACATCGTGACGAACCTGCCATCGACCAGTATCCGGCCAGCTGCCGGCGGTGGGTGCACCAGCCGGATGCCTCGGATGTAGTCGCGAAGTTGATCGAACTCCGGTCGGAGCGCGAACTCGACGCCCAGCTTGACCGCGACCAGGTTGAACGCGGTCTTCGCAATCGCGCGAAACATGTCGTCCAACCGGACGCGGATCATAAGGTTGACCGTCGGCCCCTCAATGAACGTCTGGTTGAGCTCACCGCCCTCGATCGCTGCCCGAGTCTTGGCCATCGTGTCCGCCCAGCTTTTCTCAAGCAGGTCGAAGAAGTCGCGTTCGTCGCCTGACCTGGGTACACGGACGAAGCCGTCGCGCTTGTCATGCTTCGTTAGAGGAGGGTCGCGATGCATCGTGAGATGCGCGCTGTTGCAGCACGCCTCTGGCCCGGTCTTCACGAAGGTACTCCGCAAACTGCCGGACGCGAGCCTCTCGCTAACGAAGTCGAACAGGCGTTCGAGACTGTCGCGGTCGGTCGCCACGACGCTTAGGTTGATCTGATCTTTTTCTCCGCGAACAAGGTGGACCTGCGGCAATAGAAGGGGCTGGACCCCGTTCACAACCGCCACGTCGCACCAAAGTTGTGCGTCTTTGTCGAAATGGAAGTGGTCGCCACCCATGGCAACGGGAAAAGCGGTTGCGGTCGTGTAGGCGACCCGGTCGAGCGCGACGAGTGAGCGCTCCGCGAGCGCCTCGTCGATTTTCGAGAATCCATTGTTGCAGGGAACGCATACCAGCCGCATGACGAGGTCGCCGCCGATGGACCTCTGGAGCGCGTGCTCCCGGCTCGGCGGGAGCCGCTCCCTGCAGTAGATGCATGTGATGATTTCCGGTGCGGCATGCTTCGACATGGGCGCCGAAAGCATGACTCGACCAACTGCGCTTGCAAGCTCGCGACCTTGCCATCGCTCCCTCCGGTCGTGCGTGCGGGTTAGGCGAGGGCTCTGGGCTTGCGGGATCGTTCGAGCCTTGTGGTTCTTCGCGTGACGGGTGCGCAGAGTCGTCGACTACGCTTGCCGGGATGGCCGTCGAGAACGAGTTCCGGGTGCCCCTGAACCCACCGGAGCGGAATCTGTTCGCGGTCGCGTTCCGACTGTCGGAGATCATGTCGAAGGCCGCGTCGGTCAAGGAGATCCCACTCGCGGCGCCAGGAGACGAGGACGAGAACATCAAGGCGATCAGCGGCGCGATCGCGTACAAGGAACTCAAGGATCTGGGGGACATCTTCAATGGCGATCCCGACGAGGGCAAGCATCGCCTCGATCGGGAGCCGGCGCTGAAGCTCCTCATGGATCCCCTTTCGTCGGAGACGCGGTCGACAAGGCGCAACCTTCTGTTCACATCCGCCTTCGGCCTTCTCGTGGTCTCGACCGACCAGCCGCCGAGGCGGATCCCCGGGCTCGATCTGGACCTCTCTGGGCACGGCGGACTCCTCCTGTGGCTCTTGCTGGGACTTGTCGCGTACCAGCTCGTCACGTTTGCGATGTACGCGGTCGGTGACAGCAGGCGCCGCGCCGTGCTTGTGCGGGAGGCCAGGACTATCCTCTCCGACGTGCGTCATGCCGTCGACGCCATCGAGCGCGGCCGGCCGATGCTCGCTATGTATCCGGAAGACGGGTTTGCGGCTGAGATGCGGATCAAGTTGGACGCATGGCTTGCGTTCGCGCGACTGGAGCTGTCGTCGTTCTCCGTTGACCGGGAGGCAGGGCGGCTGAGAGGAGTCTGGGACCTGTACCTCCCCCTCGTGGCGGGCGGCGTCGCGGCCGTGCTGCTCACCTGGCGGGCCCTCGGGTGATCGTAGTCGCTGGCTTCGGGCTTCGCGTGTGGGACTCCGAACATTAGGGATCGCCGCACCACTCCGGTAGCGGGACGAGCGTGTCGGTCACCTGCTCTGACCTGCTGGCATTCAGAGGCCCCACGGATTGCTGGGAAACCGTCAGACACCAAGCACCTGACCCACTTTTCCCGACGTGACAGACACGCAGGGGGCGCGTAGCCTTCCTTTGTGGCCGACCCCGCGGCGACGACTGGAAAACGCAAAAGCATCCCCATGCTCACGCGGGTCGCACACCACGAGGCGGGCCATGCGGTCCTGAGCGCAGCGATCAACGATGCCCCGGACCTCGTGAGCATCCGTCCCAAAGGTGTGTCGCGCGGGCGTACCCGCTATCGAATGGAGGGACGCCCGGAACGGCTGGTGCAGGTTCACCTCGCTGGATTCGCGGCGGAGGAACTCCTGAAGGGGAGGCGATCATCGCAACTCGCCGGCCCGGAGCTTGGGTTTTCGGTCCTGGCGACCATCGAGCCTCGCCATGCGTCGCTAGCGGCTGGGCTGGAGGGCTGCGACCAATACCTTGCTGTGCAGGAGGTGCTCGCGATGGGCGGTGCCAGGACGAGCGACGCCGTTCGCGCCGAGGTCGAGCGCTTCTACGTCGTTGCCAGGGACTCGCTCGCGGCCGTCTGGCCCACGGTTCAAGCCCTAGCCAGGGTGCTTCTGAAGCACGAAGAGCTGGACCGCAAAGGTATGTTCGAGGCAATCGGTGGCAGCGACATCTATGGGCCCGTCTTCGCCGTGCAGGAAGCTCACGGTCTGCGTCCCAAGGTCTAGCGGCGGTACCGCGCCCTCATATCTCGCGCCCAGGCGAACGGGCATCGCCCATGACCGAACGAGGCAAGTTCCGCGAGAAATGGAGGATTGATGTTGCCTGTCAACCTTGAAGAAGTCCGCACCGAGCACATCCTTCGTCTAGTCGCTGAGCGCGTTCGGGAGCAGCGAACGCTCGACTACAAGGAAGCGCTGCCGGGGGCAGCCGATAGCGAGAAGAAGGAATTTCTCGCCGACATCGTTTCGCTCGCCAACGCAGGCGGCGGAAACCTCGTGTTTGGGGTCAAGGAGCGCCGAGAGAATGGCGCGAAGACGGGTGAGCCCGAGACGGTGACCGGAGTCGTTGGCCCGGCAGACGAGGTGGTTCGTCGTCTAGAGGAGGTTGCTCGTTCCGGAGTCGCCCCTCGTATTCCGGGCCTCCAGTTTCAGTGGGTCGACGGGCTCCCAGAAGGCCGCGCAGTCCTCGTCGTACGTGTTCCGAGAAGCTGGGCGGGACCGCACATGGTTTCGTTCAAAGGGTCCTCGCGCTTCTTCTCGCGCAATAGCACCGGGAAGCACCAGCTCGACGTTCAGGAGATCCGCTCGGCATTTCTCCTTGCCGCCGACGCCGAGCATTCGCTTCGTGCCTTCCGAAATGACCGGCTTGGTCGGGTGCTAGCCGGTGAGACGCCAGTGCCAATTGATCCAGGTGCGAAACTCGTTGTTCACATCTTGGCGCCCCGACATGGCTTCAGCCCGCCGACGCTCGATCTCCGAAATGCGGACAGTGCAAAGCTCAAGCCCCTCGTTGCGAATGGGTGGAACAGCTATCACTGTCACGAAGGATTCGTGACCTACACAGGGGAGACCACCACCCCAGGGCATAGCTACACATTGCTGTTTCGTTCGGGGGCTATTGAAGCGGCAGTCAGCGTGCGGTGGAGGCAGGACTCGATCCTGTACCCGACGGCTGTCGAGGAAGAGATTGTGGAGGCGGTTACCAACTACCTCCCGACTCTGTGGCACCACGGGCTCACGCCCCCCGTTGTGGTCAGCGCAGCGCTCGTTGGGGCGCGTGGCATGCATGGTCCGCCTCCGTTCTGGAGGAACGACCGACAGCCGCCAGGAATCAACCAGGACGTCCTCGTATTCCCGGACGTTCTGGTTGAAGACAGACTCGTCAAGCCTCCCTCGTTGCTACGCCCGATGTTCGATGCAATATCGCAGACGCTCGGGTTGCCAGCGAGCCCGTCTTACGGCGACGACGGGACCTGGAACCCCCGGGGCGTGCAGTGGCGGTAACGGACGTGAAGCCCAACGTGGTTCAATGACCCAGGCGGACACCTCCACTTCCTTTGCTACGGCTCAAGCTCTCCGAGACAGCCGGTGGCGCAAGGCTGGAGAGCACAACACGTATTTCGCGCTCTCGGAGCGGTTGCGTGCGTTGGCGAAGGAAGCTGAGAGCGAGGGTTGTGTGGACGAGACCCGCGCGCTCAACTTCCTCGCCGATCTTTGCGGAATGGGCCTGGACCACGACTCAGGGAAGGGGCCCTTCCGTCCGTTCCTAGTCATGAGTGGCCGCCGCTCCCTCTTGCCTGAAGATCTCTCCTCCGAGGAGGTTGACGGTGTGGCGGCGCTTGCGGAGGACTCACGTGCCCCATCGCTTCTTCGTGCCCGACTTGCGGATGTTGCTTGGCTCAGGGTGATCCCACGCAACCCGAAGTTCGCCAGGATGGCCATCGATGCCTACTGCGAGATCGAAGCGACGCCCGAGAACTGGTCCAAAGGGCGGAGAGAGGAGTTTGCACGAGCGATTCGGCTTTGCCTCGAACTCGGGAAGGACTGCGCTGAGCGCATGCGCGGGATCGAAACGGTGCTCGTGGACGTTGTGCTCCGTGAGCCGCCTGCTTCAGCAGGGTTTCTCAAGTCGGCTGCTGGCCTGCTCGCCGAGCACCGGCTTGGTTGGGCGCGTCGTCCGGAGATAGCTGTCAGGCTAGAGGCGGTCGGCGGAGATCGCGAACAGAGGTCGGACTGGCTCACGGCTGTGGAAATGTACATGGCATCGGCAGCCTGGTTCGAGCGAGCCGGGGATGAAGTCGCAGCGGCGCGAGCCACGTCTAAGGCCGCCGACATGCGGGTGCGCGAGGCCGAATTCTTCCAGAATAGCCCAGCGAGCGGCTACCTCATGGCGGGCGCGTCCTACGAAACCGCCGTGCAGTTGCTCCGCAGAATCCCGAGAAAGCATCGCGGCCCTCTCGACGTGGAGGCGCGGCTGGCTGACCTTCGAGGGCGACTCCGTGAATGCAACGATCGCTCTTTGGACGCGATGGTCCCGTACTCCGGCGAGCCCGTCGACATTCGGGAAATGGTCGAAACGGCTCGGAAGGACGTCGCCCGCAAAGACCCGTGGGAAGCACTCGTTGCCCTGGTGCGCATTGCGATCCCCCCTCAGGCGAGCCACTGGCGGGACCAAGCGAAAGAATCAATCAGGGAGTACCCGCTCCAGGCGCTCTTCTCGACCTCGCGACTCTCCGCGGACGGTAGGCTCATCGCGCGCTCGCCGGGGCTCGACCTCAACCAACCGGAATCCCCGGGGTGGGAGGAAGCAATCCACGAACGCGCCGTCCGGAACTTGATGCTGTACCAAAGCGTCGTGGTTCAGGGCGGGATCCTCCCGGCACTCGATGCCATGGCCCTTGAGCACCGCCTCTCCGAAGCGCAGTTCGTAGCTTTGGCCACACGCTCTCCCGTCGTGCCGCCAGGACGAGAGCGAATGGTCGGCCGAGGGTTAGCCGCAGGGTTTCAACGCGACTTCGCTGTTGCTGTCCAACTGCTGGCACCTCAGGTGGAGCACATCGTGCGTGTTCATGTGGTCGCGCTTGGCGGTGAAACCAGGAAGCTCGACGCATCCGGGATCGAATCCGAGGTCGGCCTGAGCGCTCTGATGGACCTGCCGGAGGTCGAGCGGGTTTTCGGGGAAACCTTGGCCTTCGAGCTTCGGGCGATCTTCTGTGACGCGGCCGGTGCGAACCTGCGTAACAACATTGCGCATGGCCTCCTCAACGACGCCGAGCTGCACTCCGCCGAAACCGTGTACGCATGGTGGTTCTGCTTGCGACTCGTCATGCTCCCGCTGCTGCAAAAGAGGACCGCAGCGACGCCCCCCGAAGGTGTCGTGGCACATCCCGAAAGCGCTGGGGGCGAACACGACCCTCCGGTGGAGGCAGGTCCTGTGCCTGGGGGCCACGGATGAACGTGGTGGGAAGGCGAGCGCGAAAAATTCGGCACTTCGCGTGGCCGTTGCCGTGCGGCGTGGGCACCAGACGATGCGAATATACTAGTTGCGTCGGACGCCTGACCTACGCCCCGCGCATGGTGACAGTGAATTCGGACCTATCTCTTCGCTCGCGACTTCCGTTCCACCGACGACTGAACCACGGCGCGACGTACGGTGCCGGCGGGGGCCTGAGGACGCTTCCTGGCTTTCGCCAATGCAGACTTACTCGCGCTCCCATAGGCGGCTGCCATCCCGGCCGCGCGACTCGCAATCTTTTCCCGCAAGGCCGGTGGGTTCACTACGACGGCGTCCTCCCCGAAGCCAAGGACCCACATCTCGAGCTCGGGACAGAGTCGAGCCCGAAGCTTGACCAGCACACCATCGGCCTGCCTTTCGATCTTCTGCGAAGAATGCCAGCGGTGCGATAGCGCGTAGACTTCCCATTTCTTGGAGAGCTTCACCTCGACGTTAGCGACCTCGAAACCGGTCGTGATGAAGATCCCGATGCTGTCCCTCAGGATCTGGACCGGATCATACTCCGCTTTCGGTGGGTACTCGAAGCGCACCTCGTCGGCCTCAACACTGCGCATTCGAGAAAACCGAAACGGGTAGACGGTCCCGTCGTCGAGAAGAGCGAAGACGTAAAATTGATGCTCGTGGATTGCCAGCGAGACCGGGCGAACCCGCTTGCGTTCCTGCTGCCCGCTGAAGTGCGAATAGTCGAACGCAACCCAACGGGAATCGAGCACGGCGTCGATCACCTCGTCCAGTTCCCCGGCGCCCTCGGGGAACGCGTGCTCCCCGCCACGAATAACGAACAAGAACTTTCGATCGACTTCGACGAGCGCTCGACGATGTCGAAGGCGTTCGAGGAGGAAGGTACGAGCGTCCCGCATGTTCTGCTCGTGGGCGGAGCCCTCGAACATTCGTCCCAAGCTCGCGGCAACACAGGCGGCCACCACGGCCGGAAATCGAGGGCCGTCACCCTCGAACCGGATCGCCCTTATTTTCCCGTTCTGGACCTCTTTGACGCCCGGAATCAGATCGACGAGGAGCCTCAACCGGCGGTCGGCAGCGTGCGGGCGTATGCCACAGCGGTCGGCGATGGAATGTCGATCGTGGGTCTTGCCGCGCATCAGATCGGCGAGCACGCCAAGCATCTGCGCCTGACCCTGAGGGCGTCTACGGGACGACATGGTCGCGAAGGATCACGTGATCCCTGGCGGATCACAATCTCGAAAATCCCTGGCGTAGAAGAGGTGTCGCTCGCATCCTCCAGGAATGCTCGCCAGCCTGGTCATCCGCGTGGGTCGCACCCTGAACAAAAATATCCCCAGGCTGTGGACAACTTGTTCAGGGCTTGTCCGTTCAGCGACTCTTCGATCTTAGCTTGATGAATACTGAACGAGCGCTACGCTCGGCTGCCCAGAGCCCGCCTGGAGTCAGTGACAGACGTACAGGAGTAGAGGGCAGCTCTTCGGAGAAGAAACCATGGGAACTCACGCTGAATACTGGATCGACGACGTGCGCCGGCAGGTGGCCCCAAGCGACGAAACGCTCAACGCAGCGCGTGCCCGGCGGCAAGAGGTACTGGGTCATGCGGTGGAGTTCGAAGGTGCCCTCCGCTCTTACGCGTCGGGTTCGACCGCCCACCTCACTGCCAACGACGACACCGATGCTGATTGCGGGGTCGTGCTGGATCGTCGAGTGTATCCGAAGCTGGGACCGGACGGAGGTGGCGAAGGACCGAACGACGTCGTGGAGGCCATGCGCGCGTACCTTCGTACCCGCTTGCAGCCGTATCATTCACGGATCGCATTTCGGGTAACCCGCAGAGCCATTCAGATCGTGTATGACGAGCCGCTGGTCGGTGGCACTGACCCGACGGTCGACCTCATCGTCGCCCTGACGCGCAAAGCGGGAGCGCTCTGGATCCCCAACAAGGCGCGGGACGGTTGGGATGCGTCCGACCCCGAAAAGCATACCGAGCTTCTGTTGGGCGGTGGCACCGCGCTCCGTCAAACCCGAACCCGAACGGTTCGCGTAGCAAAAGCCTGGAACAAGCAGTACGTCGAGCCCGGCCTTTGCAGTTTCAACATCGAGGCGCTAGCCCTCTCAGCGCTCGAAACTCCCGGCCCGCTTGCCGAAGCTCTCTTCCGATTCTTCGACTATTCGGCAGCCGATCTCGCGGAGCGCCTGACACCTGATCCGGCGGGGGTTTCCGGGCCGATCAAGCTCCCCATCGATCGAAGTGTCGTCGTTGAGCGCCTGCGCAAGGGGGCAGCCCTGGTTCAGCAAGCGCTCGATGCAGATGAGGCCGACGACTCGATCGCGGTGCAGACTGCGATGGCTGACCTCTTCTGGAAACATATTTCGCCTCCCGCGGGGGCCACCAGCAAGGCCGCGTTCGCGAATGCGCTTCGCACCGGCAACGGCCAAACTCGCGTTGCGAGCGCTCTCTCCCTTGGCGGCGCTGGTCTCGCCCTCAAAACGACGCGCGCTTTCGGTGGAACCCGGTCGTGAGCGGTCCCTGGTTCGGTAAGGATTCACGACGCCTACGCTTCGAGCTGGGCGCTCGCAGTCGTTTTCCCAGCCTTCGTGCTTTCACAACGAGAAACGGTGAACAATCGGGCAGACACTACGTCGCCAAAGTTCCCGTTCCCCATTACCAGGAACGCACCGTCAGCGTTGTCTTTCGGCGGGACAGTCCGAATACAGCTCGAGTCCGCACGGATGGCCCGACCGCGTCACCGCACCGCTTCGGGAATGGAACTTTGTGCATGTGGCATCCTCGCGATCCAGTTTCCGCGCGCTGGATTGTCGAAGATGGGCTCGTGCGCCTGCTCGGGATCACGTCCGCCCACCTTTTCCGAGAGGCCTGGTGGCGTGAAACCGGTGAATGGCTGGGCCCAGAGGCGCCGCACGCGGACGGAGCCCCAAAGGTTGCCGCGTGACCGACCTGGTGACGCCTGCCATCGTTGCCGCAGCCGTCTCCGGCTCGGTCGCGATCCTGGTTGCGATCCTCAATACGTGGGTCTCAGGTGCCCGAGAACAGGCGGCGCGAAGTCGGGAGCATTTCGCTCGCGCGTTCGCCGCAGTAGTCGCATACAAGGAATTCCCTTTTGTCGTCCATCGCCGTGACGCCACCGCTCCGGCTCGTGAACGTGAGCGAATTTCGGCGGAACTCCGCAAGGTTCAGCAGGACATCGCTTACTACGCCGCGTGGTTGAGCACCGAGAACGCGGCCGTTGCCAAGGCCTACGCAAAGCTCGTCAGCCGGCTCCGGGAGATCGCCGGTGCCGCGATCTCAGATGCGTGGGCAAGATCTGGCATATCGAGCGACGCCGAGATGAATATTCAGCATGACTTCGGCCTCGCCGAGCTGAGGGCCCAGGAGGACGCATACCTCGAGGCCGTGCAGGATCATCTACGGCGTCATCGACGCATTCTCCGCTGGCTACGGCTCAATGCAAACGTGCCAATTTTCTAGTGTCCCTTGCGGGTTGGAGCGACACAGGCTCCGGCACCCGGGCAGGAGCGACGGGCTGACGTGTCCCTAGGCTTCCCGTACCGGAGCAGCCTCATGGGGTTCTAGGCCCAAGCCGGCGGATCGCATCGGCAAGCACGTCTCGGCGCTCCGGGTTTGCGACGATACAGTCCGCGAGAATGCGAGCAGCGACGTCGTTCGTCAGTTCCGACCAACCGGGACCAGGAGCTGCCGGACCGTGTCTGGTGCCGATGAACAGGACAGGCGCCCGCAGTACGAGGTCGTCGACCTTGACAACGAGGTACCCGTCCGCGGTCTGCATGAACCCGAACTGGATGCCCGTCAGATTTGCGGGTGGGGCCTCCACTGGGTTCCCCCGCTCCGTGTCGGGGTCTTCCCCCTTCTTCCAGTATCTGCGCTCCTTCGAATTCAGTCGCCCGAAGCCGTGGTCGAACCAGCCGTAGTAGACGAGTGCGTGTGCCGCCATCATGCGATGGAAGCGGACGGTGGCGCCAAGTGCAAGCCGGTTCCGGTCAGTGACGACGGTCGCCCTCTTCTGTGCTTCGAGTATCCGTGGCTGGGCGACGGCCGGCCACGTCGAAAAGTTCTTCGATGGACCGGCGGAGGTTTGAAGCAAGAGAAGGACCAAGCCGCTGTCCAAAGCCGCATTGAAAGTGCGCGCCGGCTTTTCGACGGAACGGACGCCATCGCTCACTTCTGGGAGTGGCACACGCCCGAGGAGCACTTGGAGGCGGCCAAGAGGCAGCGCTGTTGGCCGGTGGACGACCCGGAGGAAGAGACAGCGCTTGCGACCCTACTGTGGGCTTGCCTCGGGCTCCGACGCACTTGGAGGAGATTGAGCGCCGGCTTTCGGCGGCCTCGTCCATGTCCCACTCTCGTAGAGCGCTTCTTGCCAGAGTGAATGGGCGCGGATCCAACGTTCGTCGGTCGAGCCAACTAGCCCAGCCAATCGGACGTGGGAGCTCCGCAGCGGCTCGATCGCCGCCTTGAAGTCCGCGCTCTTGAACGCCAACTCACCTGCGTCGAAAAGGGCCGTCGCTTTCCCTAGCTCTGCGTCAAGGTCGTACGCATATGTAAACGCGGTCCATTCCGATGCGCGCCCTAGTGAGGGGTTGACGACGCGGTACTCATTGCCGAGATCGCCGATGGGCGTCTCATCTGATGCATGGGTTGATAGTTCGAGATAGTGCCCCGAATAGATGTTTGGCACCCAACCGGAAGCCGACTCTCCAGTCGAGCCCTTCTTGCGAGCTTGGATCTTACATCCGGGGGCGAAATTGGCTCCAAATACCTGCAAGGCCGCGTCGTAGCCCCGGTGGATGCCTCGTGGATCTTGTCGCGGGAATTGAGACCAGGTGACTTTTGAAATCGTCGGCTGCCTCTGGCTGTACCCGGAGAAGTGGATACCACCGCGTGCGAGCTCCTGATCTGTCACGAGGGGAAGATTCTCTGGCCCTGCAACCCTGCTCAGCGCCGAAGCAGGCACCCCAGAGGTCATCGCGCTAGCTACTAGCCTCGCGATGGTTCCGGTGACCAACTGTTGAAGCCGCGCGCGATCCTCGGCGAGTCGATTCATCTGTTGTGTGAGGTCCCCTTGGGCGCGGGTCGTTTCAACGTGCGCGTCTTGGAGCTGCCTCCGCTTCTCCGCGAGCTCGGTGAGTTGGCGATCGAGTTCGGCGAGCTGCGCCTGCGTTTCTTTGTCCGCCGCCATGAGAACGGCGTCGCGGAGGGTCTTGTCGCTTTTGACGAACGCTTCCGTGATGACGCTGATTGCGGCGTTCGTTGTAGTTTCGCGTTGCAACATCAGCTCGTATAGATCGTTGAGCAGCCTCTGTTGCAGGGAAGCCTTCAGGTCCCGGATGTCCCGAAACGGTTCAATCCAAGGGGCAGGCTTTGCGAGCTTCAGTTCTCTGTAGAGTTCCAGGGTCTCGATGTCGAGGTTCTCAGGAAGCTTGAGCTTGGCGACGTCCTCGGGATTGCGACGGTATAGTTCGTAGATCGCGTGTACGTCATCGCGGACGTACACCACCAAGCGCTTTCCCATTGCCAGCGCGTGACGCAGTTCCGCATGAATCGGCGACAGCCCCTTGTATTGGGGAAATGGTTCCCAATCCTGAAACGCGCGACCGTATCGGCGATCCAAAACGCCGACGACCATCAGGCAACGCTCAAGGGCTCGAAGGCAGCCTGCGTAGGGGGGGATCCCTTGGTAGTCCGGGAATCCTGCTTCCGACGACATGTAGGGCTGCACGCCAAGTGACTCGAGAAAGTCAGTCAGCTCGGCGCGCAGGTCCTCCAACCCGTAGTGAGTGCTCGAAACGAAGAGAGGAAACCGGTGTCCTGGCATCGTGGGCGACTTTCCGAGGCGCGTCAGGCTGAGCTACGCGCGCGTTTCGGTCAAGGCGATGCATCTCGGCTTGCCGCATCAACCCTTGCCGCCACGGGCGTCAGCCAGGGGAGGATGACTTTGGGGGACGTGCCCCTGCCCCCTACGGCCAGCCAATCACGATGGCCATCTCGAACGGCACCCACATCTCCCCAACCCCTTGATCTTGCTGGACAGGAAAGTCGAGTTGCGCGCCCGCGCAACTAACGCTCGAGCCAGCTTTGCTGGCTCTTCGCGTTTTTGGGGGAGGATTTTAGTCCTTGCGGGTCGCGTAGTCGCTCGCTGCGCGTCGACGCAGCTCAACGTTGCCTCCGTGGCGCCGGGGCAAATCCTCCCGGCGCGCTGTCGCGCGCCACGGGCACGGTGCGACTTCAGGACTTGCCGAACGGCGGCGGACCGAGGATGACGGTCGCGCCCGTCTGCCGGGCGGATTCAGCAACTTTCTTGAAGTCGATGGGGCCGCTCTCACCTGGGACGCTCGCGTTGCGGTAGAAAGCGCCGACCGAGCCGGGCGTCATGATCGAGAGGACGCGAGCGGACTCGGACGTGACGACGAAAGCGTGAGGGACGCCGCGCGGGTTCAAGACGAGCCCGCCCTTGCCCACGGTGCGTGGGTTGCCTTCGTCATGGATGAGGATTTCCCCCTCGAGGACGTAGATGACCTCGTCGCTGTCGGGGTGCGTGTGGAGCGGCGTGACCTTTCCGCGAGACATGGTGTCCTCGAAGATGCTGAGGGCACCCTGCGTGTCCTCCGCGGTCACCTTCCAGGTGTGGACGCCGCCGCCGTAGAACCAGAGCTTTTCGCCTTCGCCGTTGGGTTGAACGATGGTCTTCATGGTACTAGAGTACCATAAAGGGACCATGGTACCGTGTCAACCTCCATGCAGGACTTGCTTTCCCACGGGCGAAAACAGCAGAAACAGCGGACTCGGACCGCCCTCATCGACGCTGCCCAGAGGTTGATCGAGGAGGGGCGGTCGCCCACGGTCGAGGACGCCGCCGAGGCCGCGGGCATCTCTCGCACGACGGCGTATCGGTACTTCCGGAATCAGGGCGAGCTGCTCACGGCGACGCATCCCGAGGTCGTGAAAACCTCGCTGCTTCCGGAAGACGCCCCGACGGGGGTGGAGGAACGGCTCGAGCTCGTCGTGCGAGAGATCACTCGTTTCGTCGCCAAGCACGAGGCGCAAAACAGGACGATGCTGCGCCTATCGCTCGATCCCGCAACACCGCGCGAGCAGCTCGTCTTGCGCCAAGGTCGGGCGATAGGGTGGATCGAAGACGCGCTTCTACCGCTGCGCTCGCGCATGCCGCGCGCAGCATTGCGGCGACTCGTGCTCGCGATCCGGAGCGCGATCGGCATCGAGGCGTACGTATGGCTGGTCGACGTCGCGGGACTCTCGAGCGGTGACGCCCTGAAGACGATGCGCTGGTCCTCGAAAATGTTGCTCCTCGGCGCGCTTTCGGAACGCTAGATCCAGCCCTCATCGTGAGGGCCCTCTCCGTTGCCCACGCTGGGTATCGCCCCCGCGCAACTAACGACCGCGTACCGCCGCCTTCGGGCGGCGGTCGCGTTATGAGGACCAGGGGCAACACTTCACTGCTTTGGTGAAGGTGCCGGGTACTTCTGGTCGTCGATTTCGCGCTAGCAGTGACCTACGTGCAGACGCGCTCTATCCAGCCTTTCGAAACATCACGTACCGCTCCTCGAGCAAGTCGCGCCGCGGACGAGATGCCTCCGCTCTTGGCACGTGAAGCGACTGTTTGTCGACGCCTTGGAGCCCATGCCGCAACATCGGTCCGTCGACTTCATCGAGAATGTCCTGGCGGACCTCGATCACGCAGTTCGGATTAATCCCAATGATGTGGCGATCAAACGCCGCATGATGGAGCTTACAAAGTGCGATGCCGTTCGGGACGATGGGCTCACCACGTGGGTGGCCGTCGGGGAGAATGTGTGCGGCGTCGAGCAGCTCCTTGTGACGCAGGCTGCAGATCGAGCACCGGTTCTGGTACGCGCGGAGAACTTGGCTCGCGAACGCTCGCTGATGGACGCGCTGAAGCGTGACTCTGGTCACGTACGCTCGACGCGGATCGGCCAGGTGAGGCAGCGCAGTGTCGGCGCTCATTGGCATCGCAATCGGATCGTCGATCGCAACCTTGAAGGTCAGCGACGCAGGATCGTCTCCCACTACGAAAACCGGCCACCTCGGCATGTACTCGCCTTCGGCGACACCGAAGAGATACACGAGCGGCACCTGCCGCTGCATCGCCAGCCGGAGACCCACGTTGTCAGGATGCTGCGGATCGATGCCGCGATACTTGTACGCCAGAAATCCGTCGCTCCCCATGCCGTCCTCGTACGGGCGGGGCTTGTCTCCATCGGGCGCTGCGGTTCGAATCGAGAGGGGCATCTCCGCGAGCACCGCGGGCTTGAAGATCCCCTGCACCCAGCAGAGCGGCACCCGCTGACCCTCGAGGATGAAGCCCTCCGTGAGGACAGCCCACGGCAGGACCTCACCGAGGAACGCCGTTTTCTCTTCGAGGAACGCGAACGCAGCGGTGCGAACGCGGGTGTCGTCGAGGGTAGTCGTGGATGACACAGTTGCCGTAGTCGACGCGTGGCACCTTGCGAGCGGTCGGCGAAGAGAGTAACCTCTGCGCCTCGGTTTTGGATCTCCGTCCCTCTACGTCGGTGCATCAGCGCCTTTCGGAGGTCCAAACCATGAAAATTTCATTCAACGTGTTGGGCAGGCTCTGCATCGACGTTGTAGTACGTCGAGACGCGAGCGGAATGTGGGTTCTGCATGGCGTTTTCCCGACCTTTCCCGATCGCCCCGGGTACCCACACCTGAGTCTCTTCGCCAAACCGAGAGGCGGCGTTTTCACGCCGCATTTCACCGCGAATCGGCGAAACCCGCGCGAGTTTCGCAGCGTTCTCGCAAAGATTCGCCCGGAGGCTCTCACAGCCTTCCAGGAGCGAATCCAACCCGACATGATGCGTGCGTACGCCGCGGGACTTACGCCGGTGGATCTGTTGACGCTCACTGACGACGGATGGACCGCTCACGGCGTCAATCCGCGCGCGGTGGTGCGGTGGATGAAACGGTACTGCAAACCGGGCAGCGTGCTCGAGGTCAATGAGGATTTTGCGCTTACCTTTGCCGGGCACGTCTGTCGGCATTGGATGAAGCCTCGGGTGCTCGCGGAGCTCGACGCATGGCACGCGCTCCCGCTCCTTCGTTGGCGGGACGGTCAGGCTCCGGAAATGTGTACGCTTTTCAACTTTCCGGAGGGCGTCTGGGTTCCCGATCCGGAGCAAGGGCTTCGTCAGGTTCATGCGCCAGGCTGTTACGTGCTGAAACTGGACTGGATGCATGACGAGGTGCTCGAAAAGCGTTTCCGCATCGAGCGACTGAAAAGCATTGGCGAGCGCCTTCAGCGCTACCTGGCTCGATACCCGCGCCGAAGCCCGCCGCCCGACCACGAGACACTGCCTCGTTTCGTGGGACACTTGCTGGGGCTCTACGGCGACGATTTGATCAAGATTGCTTTGGCGCTGGCGATCCAGGGGCTGGAAGGCTCTCCACCGGAGCCCGACTCGGGCGAATGCACGGGTACGGGCGAGGCGGCGTAGGTGTCGCAGCCTCGGGAAGACGCGTAACAGGCGCGGCGCGGGTGGCGTGTCGCCGACTGTCGAAAGACGGAGAGCGTTGACACAGAAGCGGCCATGAGCGAGCGTTTGCGGATCGCGCATATGCCGTCGTGGAACATCGTCGTCGACATTCTCAAAGTCGGAATCTCCGGATTCTCCCTGCTCCTAGCCTTCTTTGCGTACAAGCTCTTGAGCGACATGCAAGGAAAGCCTCCACGCGCGAACAGCGCCGCCAAGAACGCTCGACTCTACATGGTTTTTTCCCTCGCGATGGTCGTCTTGATCGGCGCTTTCTCGGTGGTGGACAAGTTTTTGCTTCGAGACGACGCGTCGGAGCGTTTCGGCAAGTGTGCGCAGAGCCTGCTGGAGCTCGAGACCAATCTCGACATGGGTGGTGCGACAGTGGAGAATTTGCGAAACCAAATTCGCGCCCACATCAATAGCTGTGGTTCGATGAAAGGACTCTGAGATGTTTGCGAGGGGGTATTTCCTGCTCGTTGGCGCGATTCTCTTGGCGTGCTCCGGCAGCACGCCTTCCCAAACAACAACACCTTCACCAAGTACATCGTCGACGACGGCCGGCAGCACGACCCTCGTCCCGGATCGCGACTTGTCTTTGATTTGGCACGAGGGTACTTCGGATCTTCAAGCCGAAACCGGTGCGAGCACGGGCGGTTGGGACGACTTCGTGGGGGAGAAGACCACCAGTTTCTCCCCGACGTTCAATGCCTGCGGCAGGGCCTTGGGCGATATTCTCAGCACTTGGGCAAACACCAATCACCTCGATATTGTGAGGAGAGAGGTGAGTGATTCGAGAGTCGTCGTTCACGTCATTTGTCCGGAGCCTTCCGGATTCTTCTCCTTCAACTATCAGCTCGCAGCGAATGCCAAGATGGCGCGAGCGTCGATGATGTTCGTGGATCGAGATGGTCAGCGCACTCACCCCGCGGCCAACAAATTCAACGCGCTGAACTTGCGCAAGCTATCGGAGGATGTGCACGCCGCGCTCACGTGCTCACCCTAGGTGCCAAACGTTGGTCACCGGGGGACCGTCCTCAATGCTTCGTCGCGGAGGGTCCGTGAGCGCCCACCTTGGTTTCGAGCGCTCGGAGACGCTCTTTCGCTTTGGCGAGTTTCGGAGCGACGCGCTCGCGATCGTTCCCGATTCCCCCTTCTAGAACTCGGATCGCTTCTCGGACGGCCTCGCGCGCCTCGACGAGGTGACCGGAGCTCTCGTCGACGATCGATTTCTCGACTAGAGCGCTTGTCCGTTCGATGCGGAAGGCGTCTGGCTCTGTCTTGCTCAATTCGCGAAATAGAGCAACAGCCTCTCCGTATGCAGCTCCAGCCTTTTCCGTCTGCTTCACCTTGAATCGCGCGGCGCCGATTCGACGCAGGATTTTGGCCAGCTCACCAGGAGTCGCTTGCTTGTCGCGCTTCAAAATCGCGCGGTGCACCGTCGCCGATTCTTCGAATGCCTCGGCCGCTTCCTGTGGTTTCCCTTGCTCCACCAGCGCATAAGCGAGAGACATCAGCGCGGACGCCAGGCTCGGCTCGAAGCGCGCCGGGTTCGAGGAAGCGAAGGGACGGAACGCGAGCGCTGCGGCGCGGAAACCCTTTTCTGCCTCCGACCAGTCGTGCTTCTCGAGGCGATCCATCGCTGCCTTGGCGAGGCGTCCGCCCTGTTCGGCGGCCTCGTCTTCCTCGCTGGGGCGACACGTCGCGCCTTCCAGATCCGGCATGGCTCCAAGGACCGCCTTCGTTCGCTCATCGAACGCCGAACCAAAGGCACGCTCGAGCGTCGCGATGCGGTCGCTTTTCGTGCACTCGCACGTCTCGGAGAGCATGCTCTGAGCAACGAACACCGAAAGCCCCGCATCCAAGAACGTCGGAGTTTCAAAAGCATCGCTTGGTCCGTGTACTGGATCCCTTGGCACGTGATTCAGGGTGTCCATGAACATTTGGAGCCGGAGGCTTGCGTAGTAGTATCCGGGGAGAGACGACCGATACTTCAGGTCGGGAGCGAACGTCGCCTGGCACGGGTGCTTCTCGGTGCACAGCTTCCGCTCGGCGTCGCTCATGGGTGCGCCGACCGTCAGTCGTCCGCCCTCGTCCTGCACGAACGGCACGACCTGAAGCTCTCCGGCGTTCGAGTTTCCGAGGCCGAGCAGCAGCGCGAGCGCCGTCGTTTCTTGAGCCGCGAACCGGCCCCCGCGGAGCGACCGCATCGCGAGCGACGGAGTCTCTTTGAGAAGAATTTCCGTCGTGCGCCGCTCGATGGCGCTGACTGCGCGGAGGGCGCAGCGGTCCGCGTTGCTTTCCTCCATCCGGACGTCCTGACGGCAGATGCCCGCTCCGGATGCCTGCGCCTCCGCGAGCTTCTGGAACCTGCCGGACGATTCTTGCCATGAGGGATCCGGGAAGGGGCAACGGCTGCTTGCATGACGGAGCTCGTGGCCCACGACGAAGGCGAGAATGTCGTTTGCGGCCACCCGGTAGGCATTCAGCATCCCGTCCTCCGGCTTGGGGACATCGGGAACCCCGGAGTCGAACGCACCGAGCCGCAAGCCCTGGATCATCGCATCTCCGAATATCTCGTGATCGATGGCAACGAACGGCGGAGTCGTTCTCGAAGTCGACAGAAGATAGCTTGCGACGTTATTGATCTTCTTGTCCTCATCGTTGTTGACGCCGTCGTTGAGCAAGAGGGCGTGAAACCCGTCGAGGGGCCACTCCTCGAGTTTCGGGTCAACCGCGTTGGCGAACGCAACCATCAGAGCGGCCGCGTGTAAGATTCGTCCGAGGGCACGCGCGTCGCAAAACACGCGTCCCGGTTGGCCGTAGCAGGTTCGCTTCGCGAGATTCTCACACGACTTCCATTCCTCGGTCCCGCAAGTTTCCCCGTCTCCTCCTACGCATGCGTCGGCCGTGATCATTCTGACGTCGAAGCCCGCGCCGATCGGTTCGTACGCCAGACGACGTACTCGCTTGATTCCCTCGGCAACGATCGCGCCCCGAATCTCCGCAGCCGCAAACCGTTCCGGCCAACTGCAAGCGTAGACTACGGTCCTCGGCACCGGGGTTGGTTGCGGGACCGGAGCTGGCGGAGGTGGTGAGCCTACATTGGGTGCGTTCTTCGGCGCGCCGGAGCAACCGATGGCGACCGGGACGAGTAAGAGCAGGCCCAAGAAACGGGATCTGCTTGTTCGCTCCATGCGTCGTGTCGTGCGTGGCATGCCCTGGGAAAAGTCTAGTACGCGAGAACCGGCGATGACGATGCTCAAGAGTATTCGGTTAAGAAATACACAAGCCGGATCGGAGGAGTGGATACGTGCTCTCCCGAGCGGTCAGGCTCACGGTCCCGTGTTGCGATTTCGGCCGAGGTGAGACGCGTGGATCAGTGGCCCCGAGCGGTTTCCTGTTCGCGAGCGTAGCCGCGGGCAGTGATTCGAGCGAGGTGCTGGCGAGGACGTCTTTGCGCGCGGTGTCTGGATCGACACCGGTCGCCCGAGCCACCGTGTGCGCGACGCCGTCCTTGCCGAGCCATAGGTCGGTGCTGACGGGACCCGGCGAGATGCCCGAGCCTTGGTTCAGCATCGAGGGCACGCGGCCGCCGCGTCCTTCGGCGGGAAGCTCCTGAGCGACGGCTAGGCGTCGATGAGCGCGCCGTCCACGCTGAAATGTTCTGGTTTCAACAGCCGGGCTTGCTGCGCCTGCGCCAACCACCTGGACGAAGAACAGCTTGGCGACGTCGTGCTGCACCAGCCACGCCCGATTTTTGCGGAGCGGGCGCAAATAGCAAAAAATATGAACCGGCTGCTCACCTTCGACGGTGCTGTCATATTGGGAGAGTTTCGCCTTGCGCACTGTTTCATCTCGCCTGTTCATTCTTTCGCTGGTCGCCCTTCTGGTGGGGTGCGATTCAACTAGTGGCGACCAGATGGGTGCAGGCGGATCAGGAGGCCTGGGTGGAACTGGATTGCCCGACGCGGGCGCGACGTCCTCCGGCACGGGCGGCGTTAGCGGAGCCGGCGGCACGATTGCAGGGACGGGTGGCGTAACCGCGGGGACGGGTGGCACGATCGCCGGGACCGGTGGGAGCTCGTCGGGCCAGGGAGGGTCGGGGGGGATATCCCAGACGGGGGGTTCGGGGGGCGTCGCCGGTGGCGCTGCTACGGGCGGGCGTGCGGGCGAAACCGGTGCGGGCGGAAGCGGGGGTGGTGCCACCGGCGGCGCAGGAGTCGGGGGCTCGGGTGGCAGCGCGGACGGCGGCTCCGCCGGAGATGTGGGCGCCGGCAGCGGCGGCACTGGTGGCACTGGTGGCACTGGTGGCACTGGTGACGAGTGCACGCCGCCCGCAAGCTACGCCAATCTCTTCGTTACCGTCTCCGGTCACACCCAGGCGGAGAGCGACCAGAAGGTCAGCAGCGCGTGGTCCTCGCTCTTCAACCCCAGCGGCTCGGGGAGCATCTACTTCAACGGGCCCGGTTCGAACGAATCGTATGTCCAGGACATCTACAACAATGACGTGCGCTCCGAAGGCATGTCCTACGGCATGATGGTTGCGGTTCAGCTCGACCATCAGACCGAGTTCGACCGCCTTTGGACCTGGGTCAAGAACCACATGGCGCAAGGCACCACCGGCGAGATTCGATGGCGGTGCCAGACCAACGGCTCGGGATGCGCTGGCGGTGGAGCGCCCGACGGCGAGGAGTACTTCGCGACCGCCCTCATCTTCGCCTCGCACCGCTGGGGCGACTCGACCGGCCCCGCCAGCATCGCCTACTCGACCGAGGCCAAGTGGGTTCTCGACATTGTACGGACCAAGTACTTCAACTCTCAATACCACCTGGTCAAGTTCGTCTCCAACTCGAACAACACTGACCCTTCGTATATCCTGCCGGCCTTCTACGAGGTGTGGGCCTGCTTCGACACCGCGAATGCGGACTTCTGGAAGGAATCTGCGACCGCGGGGCGCGCCTACATGCAGGAGGTGGTGGACAGCAACGGCGTCTGTCCCTACCAGGCCAGCTTCACGGCCACGAACCCGCAGGCCGCCAATGCCGATTCCACCCGATGCGTCATGAACCTCATGATGGACTGGAATCTGTTCGGCAAAGACACCTGGCAGAAAGACACGTATGCGCCCATGTTCGGCGCCTACTCCAGCTCCCGCAACAACGGCGCCCCTGCGGTGGGGTGCAACTCCACGCTGGGCTTCGCCTTGCCGTCATCCTCGGGCAAAGCCTTCGTCGACAAGCTCTGGTCGACCTCCGTCCCATCCCGCGACTACTGGGGCGGGGTGCTCTACATGCTCGGCATGCTCCACGTCAGCGGCAACTTCCGTATCTGGTAGTCCACCGTAGCCAAACCATCCCAGAGTTTCTCGACCTTCGCGATCACGCTCGCCTACACGCGCTGACAATGGGGCCGGCGTGCGTCCGCGTCGCAGGTTCTGCGCGTACTTCGGGTCAGCGCAATCTGGTCGCAGGTTCTGCGCGAACGTCGGATCGCCGCAAATCTGGTCGCGGGTTCTGCGCGAACGTCGGATCGGCGCAAATCTGGCGGTGAAGTATCGGGCACGCGCAGCGCTTGCGTGCAGGGTGATCGGAAGTCTCGGCGCGAGCGCGACGGTGGTCCCGCACGCGCGCTGCGCCCTGGCATGCAGGTTGCTCTTATCTCCGCTCATGAAACAGATTTGCGGCTCCGGCACAATCCTTCGCACCGGGCTGCTGGCCATGCTGGTCGCCACGGTCGCTTGCCAAAACGACCGCTCCGACGTCGAGGCGTGGCGGCGACGCCTGACACCGCCTGCAACGAAAGAGGCCCCGGACATCACGAGCTTCCCATCCGATGAGGCCGTGCAGGCGACGCTCACCGCGCCTCCGAACGTTCCCCCTCCTACGCAACGAACGAAACCGGCGCGGGTCGTCGTGAAGTTGACGGTGAAAGAGATCGAGCGAGAGATGTCGGACGGGGTGCGCTATGTGTACTGGACCTTCGGGGGAACGGTGCCTGGGAGCTTCATTCGCGTTCGCCAGGGCGACACGGTCGAGTTCCATCTCCAGAACGACGCGAGCAGCACGATGCCTCACAACATCGACCTGCACGCGGTGACCGGTCCGGGTGGGGGCGCGGAGGCCAGCTTCACCGCGCCGGGGCATGCCTCCAAATTCAGCTTCCGAGCGCTCAATGCGGGCCTCTTCGTCTATCACTGCGCCACCGCGCCGGTTCCCCTGCACGTCGCGAACGGTATGTACGGGATGATCCTGGTCGAGCCGCCGGAGGGCCTGCCGCCCGTCGATCGCGAGTACTACGTGATGGAGGGCGATTTTTACACGAAGGGTAAATATCACGCCAAGGGAGTCCAGGCGTTCGACATGCAGAAGGGCATCGAGGCGCGGCCGACCTACGTGGTCTTCAACGGGGCCGAAGGCTCGTTGCTCGGCGACAAGGCGCTCAAGGCCCACGTCGGAGACAGCGTCCGCATCTACTTCGGCGCGGGTGGGCCAAACCTCACGTCGAGCTTCCATGTCATCGGCGAGATCTTCGATCGCGTCTATACGGAAGGCGGCTCGCACTTTCAAGAGAACGTGCAGACGACGATGGTGCCGGCGGGTGGTTCGGCCATCGTGGACTTCAAGGTCCAAGTACCGGGCTCGTACCCGCTGGTCGACCACTCGTTGTTCCGCGCGTTCAATCAGGGTGCCGTGGGGATGCTCAAAGTGGAGGGCTCGCCCGACAAGCTCGTGTACTCAGGGAAGGAAGAGGATTCGCTCGCCGTCCAGGAGGCCACGAAACCGGCGGATGCCCTCAAGGACGTGGCGTTCTCGAATCTCACGCTCGACGAGCGCATCGCGGCAGGCAAGCCGCTTTTCGTGAGCACCTGCGCAGCCTGCCATCAGGCTGCAGGTACCGGAATCGGGAGCACGATCCCTCCGCTCGCCGCGTCGGACTTCTTCGTCCGGAACGACAAGGATCGGGTGATTGAGGTGGTGTTGAACGGGCTGTCCGGTCCGATCAAGGTCAATGGCACGGCGTTCAACTCCTCCATGCCGGCGTGGAATTCGCTCAGCAACGACGAGGTCGCGAACATCCTCAGCTACGTCATGAACTCGTGGGGCAACAACCGAGGCCCCGTGTCGGCAGCCGACGTCGCCCGTGTGCGTCAGGGTGCCCTGTGATTCCGCTCACCCGCGTCCTCCGCGTGCTTTCGGCCGTCTCACTGGTCGCCGCGGGCGCCTCGGCGGCACCGCGTGCCACGGCGCCGCCGCCCGGCATGAAGTCCGTCGGCCCCGGCGTGTATAGCCCGCTCTACGCGGCGTCGCCCGCGGAGCGCGAGGTGCCCGTGCAGGCCTTCTATCTGGACGTGAAGCCGGTGACGAATGCCGACTACCTCTCCTTCGTGCAAGCCCACCCGAAGTGGCGCCGCGATCGGGTGACACGTCTGTTTGCCGACGAAGGGTACCTGAGCCACTGGCATAAAGGAGGATCCCTCGGACCCGAAGTGCGACCGGCGAGCCCAGTCACGCACGTCAGCTGGTTTTCGGCGAAGGCCTATTGCGCGGCTCGCGCGGCCCGACTGCCGACCGAGCGCGAGTGGGAGCTTGCCGCGCTCGCGAGCGAGACGAGCCCCGATGGCAGCAGCAATCCCGAATGGGTCGCCCGCATCCTGGCTTTCTACGCTTCGCCGGCGAACCGACCGCTCGGGGACATTGGCAAGAGTAAGCCCAATTTCTGGGGCATCCAGGATCTTCACGGTCTCGCCTGGGAATGGATCCATGATTTCGGGGCGAGCCTCGTGGCCTCCGACTCGCGGGAGAAGGGCGACGGCCAGAAACTCCGGTTCTGCGGCGCTTCCGGAGCCGATGCTCAGGACCCCGCCGACTACGCGTCGTTCATGCGCGTCGCATTCCGGAGCTCCCTCGAGGCTTCCTACACCACGGCACGGCTCGGCTTTCGCTGCGCCAAGGATGCGAGGAGCGCGCCGTGAAGCGGTCGTTGCTCGGATCCCTGGCGCTCTTGACCTTCATCGGTTGCGGCGCGCCGTCCACCTCGGGCCAAGTCCGGAAGAGCCCGGCGCCCGCGCAAGCGGCAGTCCTCGCGCCCGCACCTGCCGTCGCGGCGGCGAGGAGCGAGGCCGTTCAGCCATCCATTTACGAGCTATCGACGCGGCTTCGCGACGACACAGGAAGCGTTGGATCCTTGGATCGCTTCCGTGGGCACCCCGTGTTGATCACGATGTTCTACGGGAGCTGCGCGACGGCCTGCCCCTTGCTCACGACCGAGCTGAAACGGATCGAGCGGCAACTGCCCCAGAAGGTACGGGACGATTTGCGCGTGCTGATGGTGAGCTTCGATGAAGACAGAGATACGCCCGAGGTACTCGCCCGCCTGAAACGAGAGCGCGGGATGGATGGCGCGCGCTGGACGCTCGCGAGCGCCTCCGACGACGAATCGCGCGCGCTTTCAGGCGTTCTCGGTATCAAGTATCGGAAGCTCGACAACGGTGAATTCTTCCACTCCTCGGTGATCGTCCTCTTGGACCCGCAAGGTCGACCGCTGGTCCGCCTCTCCGGCGTGGGGGAAGACCTGGACGCCGTCGTGGCGGCGCTCACGACACCTTCCACCTGAGGCAACGAAGCTCACCTCCTGGCTTGCCGATTTGTGGCGGGCCCTCCGACGCCGAAGCAACGCTATGCGGGAGATGAGCCGAAGCTTGTCCAATTCCATTTCGCTGGTGATGGCGCTTGCAGCGCTGGCCGCGTGCTCGGAGCCGGATCCAGCTACCCCTGGCCCAAACTCGGGCAGCGGCGGCACTGTGGCTGGCTCCGGTGGGTCGCTGCAGGGCGGCGATGGCGGGATTGGCGGCGCGGCAGCCGGTGCGTCCGGGCAGGGCTCCCTCGGCGGAGCGCCGACCGGTGGCGCACCAAGCTTGGGTGGATCAGCCGGAAGCAGTGGCACACTAGCGGGCGGCGCCGGGGCAAGTGGCACATCGGGCAGCGGCGGGTCGGGCGCAGGTCCCGAAGCGGGTGCCTCGGGGCTCGCGGGCGCGGGTGGCGCGGCGGGGTCGAGCGGGGCCGGCGGTGTTTCGGTCGCTGGCACCGGCGGAGGCTTGGGCGGACGGGCGGGCGCGGCCGGCTCGGGCTCTGGGCAAGGCGGGGCGGGAGCAGGGGGCAGCGGCGCTGGAGCAGGCGGCGGCGGCGCAGGTGGTAGCGGGAGCAGCGTCTGCCCGCCGGGCATCAGTCAGACGATCACGGTGGCGAAGAGCGGTGGAGATTTCACGACCGTCCAAGCGGCCGTGGACTCGATCGCGAGCGGCAGCTCTGCGCACGTGCGTATCGACATCAAGGCCGGCACCTACAAGGAAAAG